>VFQR01000106.1_pt1 | contig 205428 bp, 204 predicted proteins | sample 3512321 | NCBI WGS metagenome assembly VFQR01 (sample SAMN10412374, study PRJNA504923) | tailings metagenome | isolation source: Relicate 3 Philex TSF1 revegetated site | place: Philippines: Tuba, Benguet | collected 2017-08-29
AGCCGCACCGTGGTGCGCGAGGCGATCAAGACGCTCGCCGCCAAGGGCATGGTCGTGACCGGCCCGCGCCGGGGCACGCGCGTGCGGCCCTTCGCCGATTGGAACCAATTCGATCCCGACGTGGTCGCGTTTCGCGTCGCCGCCGGCGTGGATGCGCGCTTCCTCGACGATCTGCTGGAGCTGCGCTTGACGATCGAGCCGATGGCGGCGCGCTTGGCCGCGCAGCGCGCCACGCCGGCCGATATCGCGCGGATCGAAGCGGCGCTGACCTTGATGGCCGACGCCGTCGACGACAAAGGCCATTACGTCGCCGCCGATCTCGAGTTCCATCAATCGATCTTGGCGGCGGCGGGCAATCAGTTCGTCGCCTCGCTCGCCCCGCTGCTGGGCGCGTTGCTCAACGTATCCTTCCATCATTCCGTCCGCTCGGCCGAGGGGGCCCATGAAGCGGTCGGCCTGCATCGGGCGGTCTTGCGCGCGATCGCGGGCCGCAAACCGGCGGCGGCGGAAAAAGCGCTGCGTTTCCTGATCCAGGACGCCCGCAGCGACATAAAAACGGCGCTCAAACACGCCCAAAACCAAGCCGCCGCAGACGATTAGCCGGAACGCGCAGCGGCCATGCGCGGCTTTCGCTTGCCTTTCGCACGGCGATACCTCATACACGCGCCATCCGCGGACCCAACGTGGATGGCGCCTCGTTGCGCCCGGGGTCGCGGTTTCGATTTTCGGGTCTCGTTCGTTTAGCCCCGGTTTTCGCGAGTCCCTTTCAGGGACCATTCCCCGGCGGCTGTTCCACGTCACGCTTCCATCGAACGACCCTGCCCCGCGCGGATGATTCCGCGCGCCGGGCGAACGAGAGTTTTTGTACCTAATGACCGACTTCACCAATCTCGGCCTGCCCGAAGCCATTCTGCGGGCCCTCGCCGACCAAAAGCACGTCACCCCCACCAAAATCCAGGAAGCGGCGATCCCCGCGATTCTCGCCGGCAACGACGTCGTCGGCATCGCGCAAACCGGCACCGGCAAGACCGGCGCCTTCGTGCTGCCGCTGCTCGCGCGCCTCGCGGCCGAGAACAAGCGCGCCCCGGCGCGCGCCAATCACGTGCTGATCCTGGCACCCACGCGCGAACTCGCCTCGCAGATCGAGGATTCGGTGCGCAGCTACGGCGCCTATGTCCGTCCGCGCACCGCGGTCGTGGTCGGCGGCGTGGCGCCCGGCGGCCAGATCCGCGCGATGGCGAACGGCCTCGACATTCTGGTGGCCACCCCCGGCCGCCTGCTCGACCATATCAGCACGGGTGCCGCCACACTCGCGCACACGCAAGTCATCGTGCTCGACGAAGCCGACCAGATGCTCGATCTCGGCTTCATGCCGGCGATCCGCCGCCTGATGGCGATGCTGCCGCGCGAGCGCCAGACGATCCTGCTGTCGGCGACGATGCCCAAGGAAATCCGCCAGCTCGCGTCGAACTTCCTGCGCAACCCGCAGGAAATCGCGGTCGCCCCGGCGTCGAAGCCCATCGAGCGCATCGAACAGAGCGCCATCGCGCTGGACAACCAAGCCAAGCGCGGCGTGCTCGGCGCCATTCTGCAATCGCCGGACTGCACGCGCGCGATCGTGTTCACGCGCACCAAGCGCGGTGCGGATCGCGTGTCGAAGTTCCTCGACTTCGCGCGCATCCCTTGCGCCGCGATCCACGGCAACAAAAGCCAGAACCAGCGCGAGCGCGCGCTCGATTCGTTCCGCGACGGCCATATCAAGGTGCTGGTCGCGACCGATATCGCCGCGCGCGGCATCGACGTCGACGGCGTGTCGCACGTCATCAACTACGAACTGCCGAACGTGCCCGAGGCTTACGTGCACCGCATCGGCCGCACGGCGCGCGCGGGCAAGTCGGGCATCGCGATCGCGTTGGTGGCGCCGGACGAGCGCGCCTTCCTGCGCGACATCGAACGCCTGACCAAGCTGCAAGTGCCGTTCGTCGCCGCCCCCGAAGGCATCCCCATGCCGGCGATGCCGGAAGGCGCTTCGCTGAACGAACCGGCCGAGCGCGACCCGCGTTCGTTCCGTGGCGGTCGCCACGGCCACGGCCATGGCGGCCCGCATCGTAATGGCGGCCAACGCCATCGCGGCGGTCCCCGTCACGGCGAGCAACGTCACGGCGAGCCGCGTCACGCCCAGGTCCAAGGCGAAGCCCGGCCGCAAGAAGCGCGCGCCGAGCAGACGCAAGGTCAACCGGCTCAAGGCCAGCAGCCGCAGGGTCAGCGTCACGAACATCATCGCCGCGCCGATGCCCCCCATGGCCATCAGGGCCACGGCAAGGGTCCGCATCGCGGCGGGCCGAAGCGCGGCAATCATCGCGGCCAGGGCAAGCGCACGGGCGGCCACAGCGGCCACCAGGGCGGCGGCCATGGCGGTCCTTCGGGCGCGCATGCGGATTTCGTCCGCAGCCTGACCAAGTAATCGGACGGTTGATCCAACCGCCGAACGCACGGCACACTCGGCGATCATGACGATCGCCGAGTTCGCCGACCTGGTCGTAAATTTCGTCGAGACGAACCGCGCTTGGGCCGCCCCCATCGTCTTCGTCCTCGCCTTCGGCGAGTCCCTCGCATTCTTATCGCTGCTGTTCCCCGCCACGGTGATGCTGGTGGGCATCGGCGCGTTGATCGGCGCGACCGACCTCAATTTCTGGCCGATCTGGGCCGCCGCCGCGCTGGGTGCGATCTTCGGCGACTGGATTTCGTATTGGGTCGGCTGGCATTACGGCGACCGCCTCGCCCATGTTTGGCCGTTCACCAAGCAGCCCGAATTGCTGCCGCGCGGCAAACGCTTCTTCGAACGCTTCGGCACGCTTAGCGTTTTCTTCGGCCGCTTCTTCGGGCCGTTGCGCGCCGCCGTGCCCATCGTCGCGGGCACCTGCCGGATGAAGTTCTGGCCGTTCCAGGTCGCGAACGTCGCCTCGGCGTTCATCTGGGCGACCGGCCTGCTCGCGCCCGGCGCCTTCGGAATCAAATTCCTGTTCGACTGAGTTACGGCAGCGCCGCCAGCAACACGAACACGGCGAAGATGCCCAGATGCACGGCCCCTTGCAGCACCGTGGTGCGGCCCGTGCCTAAGGTCTGTGTCGAGACGAACAGCGTCAGGATCAGCAGCACCATATGTTCGGGCGGCAGGCCGAGCGTGAGGTCGAGCCCGCCGACGACCGACAGAACCGCGACGACCGGCACGGTCAGCGAAATACTGGCGAGTGCCGAACCCAGCACGAGATTGACCGCGTTCTGCAGCCGGTTGAGCTGGGCCGCGCGCACCGAGGCGATGCCTTCGGGCAGCAGCACGATCGCGGCGATGACCACGCCGATGAAGGCCTGCGGCAGGCCGGCGGCGGCGATCCCCGCCTCGAGCGGCCCCGACAGCGTCTTGGCGAGCAGCACGACCATCAGCAGCGACAACGGCAGGAACACGACACTGACGAGCGTGACCTTCGCGGGCGGCTTATGCGGCACGCCGGCTTCGGGATCGTCCGCTTCGTCCATGAAATAGTCGCGATGGCGAATCGTCTGGATGAAGATGAACACGCCGTAGATGACGAGGCACACCGTGCCGACGAATAGCAGCTGAACGGCGGCATAGCCGCCCACCTTGCCGTTCAGCGTGTAATTGGGCAGAACGAGCACGAGGATCGAGACCGTCGCCAGCACGGCGAGCGACGCGGCGGCGGCGTTGAGCTGGAAGGATTGCTCGTGATGGCGCTTGCCGCCGAACACGAGGCACAGGCCGATTACGCCGTTGAGCACGATCATCAGCGCCGAGAAGACCGTGTCGCGCGCCACGACCTCGCCGCCCGGCCCCGCGGCCAGCATGATCGACACGATCAGCGCCACTTCGATGATCGTCACCGCGACCGCCAGGATGATCGACCCGAACGGCTCGCCCACGCGTGCCGCCAGCACTTCGGCATGATGCACGGCGGCGAAGACGCAAGCCCCCAGCAGCACCGCCGCGACGATCAGCACCAGAGCTGCGGCATCCGACACGATCCCGGTCGTCTTCAGGACGATCAGCACGGAAGCGAGCAGCGGCGTGACGACCGACGGGAGCGAAACGGAGTCGATATTGTGCAGCGCCATGGCGGAGGACCCTTGTTGCGCACGGGGCATGCGCGGCGCCGTGGAATTGATCTGGAATTTGCGGCACGCCGGGTGGATGATCAAGCCGAATAACAACGCGCACGCCGATCATCCACGAGGAAACGCACTTGTCCCGCATCAAAAACGTGACCGTCACGCCGATCGCCTTCCGCGACCCGCCGCTGCTCAACGCCGGCGGCCTGCACGAACCCTGGGCCTTGCGCTCCGTCATCGAGATGGTGCTCGACGACGGCACGATCGGCCTGTCGGAAACCTATGGCGACGATCCGACGGTCAAACTGCTCGCCGAATGCGGAAACGCGCTGGCCGGGCTCGACGTGTTCGACATCAACGCCATGCAAACGCAGGTGCGCGATACGCTCGCCCGGCTCTCGCCGCCCACCGCCGACGGTTCGCCGCGCACCGCCCTCGTCACCATGCTGCCGCGCGTGTTCGGCGCGTTGGAGGTCGCGGCGTTCGACGCGATGGGCCATGTCGTCAAACGCCCGGTCTACGATCTGCTCGGCGGCGCTTGCCGGCGCGACGTGCCGTTCAGCGCGTATCTGTTCTACAAATTCGCGGGCCATAAGGATTTCGACGACGGCTGGAACGATCCTTGGGGCAACGTGCAAACGCCCGAGGAAATGGTGCGCGAAGCGCGCGAGATGACCGGGCGCTACGGCTTCGGCTCGCTGAAGCTCAAAGCCGGCGTGTTCGATCCGGCGTTGGAGGTCGAAACGACCAAGGCGCTGCACGCCGCCTTCCCGCAGATGCCGCTGCGCATCGATCCCAACGCGGCCTGGACCGTCGAGACGACGATGAAGCTGCTGCCGCAGCTCGAAGGCATTCTCGAATATCTCGAGGATCCCACGCCGACGATTTCAGGCATGGCGTCGGTGCAGAACAAGACCAAGCTGCCGCTCGCGACCAATATGTGCACGGTCGCGTTCGAGCATATGCCCGAGACGATCGCCAAGGGGGCGGTGAAGGTCATCCTCGCCGACCATCATTTCTGGGGCGGCTTGCGCGCGACGGTCGAACTCGCCGCGATGTGCCGGACCTGGGATATCGGCCTGTCGATGCATTCGAACTCGCATCTGGGCATCAGCCTGACGGCGATGGCGCATCTGGCCGCCGCCACGCCCAATCTTTCCTATGCGTGCGACACGCATTACCCGTGGGCGAATGACGACGTGATCGAAGGCGGCTTGATCCAGTTCCATGACGGCTGCGTGCGCGTGGAGGACAAGCCGGGCTTCGGCGTGACGCTCGACCGCGCGGCCCTCGCGCGGATGCACGAGAATTGGAAAAAATGCGGCCTGCGCAAACGCGACGACGTGACCGAGATGCGCAAATACTGGCCCGACTGGAACCCCAAACGCCCGCGCTGGTAGGCCACGCATCCACGGGCTCGCCATTGCCAGATCTGGCCCTTAGTGCTATAGCTCTAGGTGCTATATTGTCGAAAGCGGCCTGGGATGCGCGCCTTTAAGACAAAGCCATTTTCCCGCTTTGCGAATGCCGAAGACATCGCCGATTCCGATCTTTGCGAGGTCGTGAAGCGCGCGGAAGCGGGAACTATCGACGCCGATCTCGGCGGCGGGGTCATCAAGCAGCGGATCGCGCGTGCGGGTCAGGGCAAATCGGGCGGCTTTCGAAGCATCATCTTGTATCGTCGCGGCGACAAGGCGTTCTTCGTTCACGGATTTGCCAAGAAGGACAAAGACAACATCGACTCGAAAGAACTGAGAGCAATTCGTAATTTGGCCGATATCATGCTCGCCATGTCCGATGAACAGATCAAAGCCGCGCTAAAGAACCGAACAATCACCGAGGTAAAGTGCCGTGAAGCGTAGCTATCGAAACAATACCATGGCGAGCGTTCATGAAACCGCGCTCGGTCTCGCGGACGCCGGAATCGTCGACAAGCGGACGATGGCGGCCTTCGACGAATTGTGCCTGACGCCGGTCAAGGAATTGTCGCCGACCCAGATTCGCCGTATCCGTACGCGAGAACACGCGAGCCAGGCGGTGTTCGCGCGTTACCTCAACGTCACGACCGGTCTCGTCAGCAAGTGGGAACGCGGCGAGAAGCGGCCGGCCGGTCCGTCGCTGAAACTGCTGACATTGGTCGCCAAGAAAGGCCTCTCGGCGGTCGCTTGAATCCGGCTGCGCTTGGCCGCCTGGAACGCCCGCGCTGGTAGGCGGTGGTGGCCGCGGCCGCGCACCATTATTCGATTTAAATATTATATCGATTTCCCTAAGGTTATCCGGAACGGATTCGGGGGATCGAATGCGGAAAGCGTTGATCGGCGGAGTCACACTCGTTATTGCCGCCATTGCGGCCTATCTCGGGGTCTCGCATTTCATCGGCGGATTGGTATCGACCCAGGTCGCACTGTACGAACGGCGATTGCTGGAAATCGACGGCGTTTCGGTCACGCGCTTCACCTATGAACGGCGCTTATTCGACGGCGACCTAGCATACGATATCGCTTGGCGACCGCCCCTCGATCATCCGCTGCGCGAAGCTTTCGACGAAATTGTGAAGTTGGAAGGCTTTAAGGAACTTCGTATCGCCGGACGTATTCCTGTTCGGCACGGACCGTGGATCGGCAAATTCGCCGCCGCGCGCGCCGAATTCGCAGCGGTGTTGCCCGACGGGGCGCGACGGCAACTGCCGAAATATCCCGGCCAAGAACCCTGGTTAACGATCGACGCGACCGCCGAATGGTCGGGCGAGGTCAACGCGACATTTCGGCTCGTCGATTATGACGGCCGTGTCGGCGAGCCCGACGACCCGCTCGAGCCCATAGCAGTCGTCGATGGGCTTCACGGCCGCGCTTGGATCGCCCCCGACGCGACGCGTGCCACGCTTGAAGCCGCCCTTTCCCGGCTGCAAGGCGGTGCGGTGCCCGGCCGCGCGGAATTGCGCGACGTGAAGCTGATGGGTGCCATCGACATCGCGGCCCGCCATCGCTTGGCGGGAACGCTGGAGATCGGCACGATCAACGTCAAAGGTGAGATGCCAATCCCTGGCGGCATCGCCGCAGGGCCATTCAGCCTGACGCTCGACGCAACCCGCGAATGGCCTTTCGTTTGGACTGGCGATTTCGTTTCTCGGCTTCGCGGGTTGACCTTCGATTTTCCGGATTTGCGCGCCAAGTTCGCCGCTTTCGATCTTCGTGCGGTCACGATCCGCAAAGGCGAGAAGGTGGATTCGACCATCGCCATCGCGATGGGCCCCGCAACAATCGCCGATGCCGGGTTTCCCGCCGTGGCGTTCGACGTTTCGCTGCGCGATCTGGACGGCGACATACTGAACGCCTGGACCGCGACGCTCGACTCCGTCGTTGCCAAGTTCGATAACCCCGATCCGGCGGCGATCGAAAGTTTGACGCAACTCGGCGCCAAACTGGTGGCGGCGCGCCCGCAATTTGCCATCGACCGGCTATCGCTCTCGGTACGATCGCCCGACGATGTAAAGCTGACGTTGCAGGCGCAGCCGGCGGCCGGGGTCGAATTGCCGAAGGATCGGTTCGCGCCGCTGCTCGAATGGCTCGATACGCGCGTGAACTTCACCGCCAGCTTGGAATCGATCGAAGCCTTCGTTGTTGCGCTGGCGCGGATCGATACTGCGCTCGAAGCGGCCGTCGTGTTCGGCCCGTCCGAGGAGCAGATGGCACGCGAGCGTTTCACCCGCGCGAAAGAGATTCTGGCGCATATTCCGATCTTCGCGATCCAAGGCGATATGTTAAGTGTCGAAGCGGCGCTGGCGCGCGGTCAGATCAGCCTCAACGGCCGGCTTACCGACCCGCTCCAGGCCTTCGCGGCGGGCGCGCAAGCCATCGACGGCATGAAATCCGCGCTGTTGACGGCGACAGGGCGAGATATCCCCGACATCAATGGCATGCCGATCGCCACGCGCGCGATTTCGCGGGCGACTCTCCAATCCGGCGTGCCACAGAGGCAGCACGTTCACGCGGGCGGCAACGATTTGATGGATGGTCGCTTAGGGACGGATTGCACGGGCTATATCAATGCGCGACGCGCGACGCTGGCGATCGACTACACCGCCGGCGGCGAAGAGGTTTTCTTTTCGGTGACATCGCCCTACGCCGACACAGCCTTGATCGTTCACACCCCCGACGGCACATGGATATGCAACGACGATGATCCGCAGCGCGGCGTCGATCCCGTCGTACGGATCGACCAGCCAGAGCGGGATCGCTACCTCGTATGGGTCGCGACGATCGAAGCCGAACGCGCAGAGGCGATCGTACAAATCACGCCGACCGAGCCCGCGCGGCAGCGATGACGGCCCGGCGATTTGGGAGAGCGTGGCTGGGGCGCTAGGATGGGCGCCCTGCCCTAAGTCATTGATAAAAGAGGTCGCTTCGCCCTCAGATCAACATTCTCGTCGAATGTCTGGGACAGAATGCCGGATCAGCGTTGGTACAGACAAGCTGATTCGTCCAACGATTTTTAGATCGAAGTGGCTTAAGCGCGCAGTTGCCGTCGTTACCTTCGCAGAACATGGGAATTGCGAGGGGGCGTTGCGCTAGGTCCGGCTTCAAGGAACTGACAGTCGATAACTGGCGACGTGCTGACCGCACCTCGAGCCTATTTTTCCGACCCGCGATCGAGAACCCTGAGAATGATGGCGGCGATCGATGGGCAGAGTTACTTCTTGAGCCAAGGTTGTCTGATCACGTTCCGCCGGAGGTATGCGATCTCTTTGAAGTCGCGCGCGGCGCCATGCTCTACGGCTTCTTGTTCTACCCGCTATATACGCTCGGCAGTGAACAGATATTCAGAGTATTCGAAGCCGCACTGAAGCACAAATGCGCCTCAGTCAATGCACCCTCGAAACTGCGTAGTTTCAGAAAAATGCAAAACTGGCTCGCGACGGAAGGTTATCTCCCAAATTCTGAGCGATGGGATGTCGCACGCGAACTACGTAACGAAAGTAGCCATCCCGAACGCCAGAGCATCATTACGCCGCTACATGCTAGGCGAGATCTAGAAATTGCCGTCAGTATGATCGATGCGCTTTTTGATTCTTCAAAGGCCCATCTGATCCCTAGTTAGTTCCGCGGTGTTTCGAATAGTGGCAGTGGGTCGTCGCCTACTGTAACAGATTTGTGTAGACGCTCGCTCATACAGAATATTTATGCAATCATAAGGCACCCCACTCGAATGAGCGGCTGGATGCGCATCATGGACGATCGACCCAACTGCATTTTCTGCGAGAGAGAGCTTGGTCCAGAGACCAAACCCGAACACATTCTGCTAAATGCGCTTGGCGGCCGGAAAACTACTAAGCGGGTCATCTGCTCAGATCATAACAACCAATTTGGCAGCTTCATCGATAGCAGCCTAGCGGGTGAGATCGAATTCCTCCGCAACTATTTGCAGCTGGAATCGGGCACAGGTAAGCCGCCGCCAATGCTCAAGAACATCGACGCGGACGGAGAGCGCATCAATATTTCCGGCAACGGCACACCTAAGCTGGTTACGCCACCTTTCACCGTGACGGATTTGCCCAGCGGCAAGCGCAACGTTGAAATACTCGCACAGACGCCCGATGAACTTCGGAACCTAATTCCACATCTCGCAGCTTGCCTGCGGATATCCGAAGAAGACGTCATCGAAAAGCTCGCGCGAGATGGACAATTCTCCCTCATCGAGAGGAGGCCGGGCAGATTTTATAGCCATATTTCGTTCGGCACCGAGAATTCGCTGCGCTCTATTGCAAAAAGCTGTCTCGTGCTTTTCGCAACTGTTGCCGGCAATACCGTCGTGAAGTCTGCGCCATTCAATGGCGTCCGCTCCTATATACTTCATGGCAATTCCGACTTCAGCAAAGCGAACATCCAGATCGATACCCGCGACGTGCCCTGCACTGACCAATGGGTGGATCGGTTCGGTCCGAACTTCAATCTTATTTACGTCCGGAGCGATGAGGCGGGCCGCGTCATCGGATACTTCGCCCTCTACAACGTCATCAGTTGGCAGGTGGTCTTGGCGGAGAGCGGAGCGCCGGCAGGCCTGGTAGCGGCCCTCGTATCGAACCCAATTGCGCCTGCAATATGGGAAGATGACACATCCAAACTGCCGGACATTCCGCTTGCATGGCTCAATGATGCAGATCGAACCTATGATTTAGAACACATGCGCGAGCGCCTTATCACGATGACACAGCGTCAAACCAGCATCGCTCGCGAAAAAGAAATCGGACGCATTTGCGACGAAGTGTTTACGAAAAATGGCTTCACCGATGAAAACCAAACGATAACCGACTTGGCAGCGCTAAATGCAATTAATGAGGAGATTAACCAGCGACTTTCCGCGCACTTCCTTCGACTTCCTCATGAACAAGAGCTGTCGTCCGGAGAGATCGAGGCGATCCTGCGCGGTAAGAAGTAGATTTGTAGTCAAGAATATGTACGCCTAAAGGAGACCATGGGTTGGGAAAGCGGTTTAAAGGCTTGACCTGTGCCTACTGCAGCTCCCCGGGAATAAGCTCCACGGGCGACCATGTAATCCCGCGACGATTTTTTCCGAAGCACCTACGAGAGAATCTTCCTCAGGTTCCAGCTTGCGCGGCCTGCAACAACGCCAAATCCATCGACGAACACTATTTGGCGACCGTTCTGCCGTTCGGCGGGAATCATCCCGAGTCTGCAGCGATGCTTGAGCACGACGTACCGCCGCGCCTCATGAAGAATCGAAAGCTTCATCAGTCTCTCACTAGTGGCGTGGGTGAAGTTCGATTGAACAATGACGGCATCAGCGCTCGGTCCATGACGCTTCCAATCGAGGCCGAACAAGTAAGCCGGTTTACTCGACGAGTCATTCAGGGAATGCATGCCTACCACTGGGAGCCGGTACAGCCGGAAATGTGGGCCGGCGCCGGGATGTTGTCACCACTTGGTATAGAGTTTCACAATGCAATTATGCATATGAATGGTGTCCGCCTTCGCGAAAACATTGGCAACGGACTGTTCAGCTATGCGGCTCTGCGCTCGTTTAAACGGCCATTCATTAGTGCTTGGTGGCTAAAACTATTTGGCGGCGTGATGCTAGGTGGCGATTCCCGTGTTCCGGGATATGTCAGCCGCGATCTCTGGGGCATAGTTTCGATTGAACCGGTACCCGAGATGTTTGACGGCGGCTTTGCGGCCTCTCCTGCCAAATAGTTGGCGCTCGAATTCACATCGATAGGCTTCTGATCAACTGGATAGAGGAATAACGACCCAAAGAAGCCGAGAACCTGAGATACGCGCTTGAAGGCCATCTATGTAGAAATCGCTGGGAAACGAAAGGGTGCGCTCAATGACAATTCTAAGCAATGCGATCCCGAATCCCGAAGCGCTATTGGAACTGGAACCTGAAGAGCTTGGCGGCATCATTCTGCATTATGCAGATAAGCTCATGCATAATGGCCTCCTTCATCGTCAAGTCGTTCTATATTTCGATAATGTCGGTGGGGCGGCTCAGCAGCACCCCAAGTTTGAACTAGTAGAATCTGCGATCGGAGAAGCTCTGCAATGGCTCGAGAGCGCCGGTCTTGTTATGCCGGCACCTGGAATGAATGGCCCAAATGGATGGCGCGTGCTCACTCGCCGTGGCCGCCGCCTAAAAGAAAGCGGTAACGCTTTGCAGTACAAAGCCGGCGCTCTCCTACCTCGTGAGATGATTCATCCGAAGCTTAATGAGGAATGTTGGCCTTTGTTTATAAAGGGGCAGCACGATCTTGCCGTATTTGCTGCATTCAAAGCGGTCGAGGTTGCCATACGCGCTGCTGCGGGATTGCAAGACTCGCTGACTGGCGAGGCGCTCATCCGCGCCGCATTCAATGAGCGGGGCGCTTTGGCTGACAAAACTGCAGTTCTTCCCGAAGTGAAGAGCCTAGAGAACATGATCGCCGGCGCGTTTGGCTACATCCGTAACCCGGTTGGACATCGGGAGATTGGTCTTGATGCATCCAAAGGCTCAGCTGAGATGATTGTGATGGCCAGCTTTTTCCTCCGTCTAGTAGATGACCGTGTCGCGCGTAGAGTTGCGGATGCGGTAAAGGTTTAGAATCGGACTCAGATATGACCGACGAGCGCTGCTCCGACTGCCGCTATATCGATACGCGAAGCGCCTCGCGCGATCTCGGGCATTGCCGCCGCAACGCACCACGTTCGCACCTCGTCGCGGCCGACGTCGACAACGAAGATCTCCGCGTGCGCGGTGTGTGGCCGCTGGTTTCTCTCGACGATTGGTGCGGCCAATTCGAACGCAAACGCACGCAGCGGAGGGATTCAAAATGATTAGGTTCGAAGCCCACGACGCCGCGCGAAACATCCATCGCGCATACGAGATCGAGCGCTCCCACGACCTCTTCGGCTGGACCGTGATCCGCACGCGCTGGGGCCGCTGCGGCGCCACGCTGCGCGAGAAAACGATCGCCACGCCCACGCCCGAGGCCGCCGATCGCCTGGTGCGCGCAGTCCTGCGCAAACGCGGCAACGCGCGCCGGCGGATCGGTGTCGAGTACCGAGAGGTGGAGCCGTGATTGTCGGCCATATCTGGAATAATGCGTATCTGCCGGGTTGGACGCGCTTGATCGAGCGCTTTCTGCGCGAGATCGACAACGCGACCGGCAAACACGAATTCCAGATGACCGATTTTCGCGAGAAGGATGGCTGGCTTTGGGTCGAACTTAAACCCATCGGCGCCGTACCGGCGAACCTCGTTGAGCGCGTTAAGACGCTTTGCGATGGCGTGCGGCATGCATCGCAGTTCATCTGCCTCGAATGCGGCTCTGCGGGCTTCAACTATTTCTGGCGTGGCGAATGGCTTTCGCCCTGCTGTCCGGCGCATGCGCGCGAGAAAGCGAAAAACTATCTCGACGAGTTCAGCGGTGACGGCTGGCGACTGACCGAAGACTGGCGCCTCGTCGACAACGCCGGCGTCGCGATGCCGGCCGACACGCTCGCCGCGCGCCGGAGAACTGACAACGTGCTCGATGCTGCGATGTGGTTGGCGCAGTCATGATCGCCTTCGTCGATTTCGAGGCGTCCGCGCTGGAGAATTCGTTCCCGATCGAGATCGGTTGGGCGCGAATGGACGGCGTCGTCGGCGCCGCGCTGACTAGGCCGCACGACGATTGGCGAAAACTCAACTGGGCTTCGGATTCCGCGCGCGTCCACAAGCTCGCGCAAGATCTGCTCGGCGACGGTCTGCCGCGCGACGAAGTTCTGGCTCGCGCGAAAGCGGCGCTGGCGGGCTGCGATTGCTTCAGCGATGCGCCGGAGAATGACTGGGCGTGGATGCGGATGCTGTCGGCCGACGGCGTCGTCGACCTCAAACTGTCGGAGCTGCCGGCAGATGCGTTGCTGATGGCCGTCGCCGAGAAATCCGGCGTTCCCGGCGCGATCGCGGTACAAGTTGTCGATCGCGCAATGTCGGACGGCGGGCATTCCGCCGCGGGCGATGCGGCGGGGTTGGCGGCAGGTTTTGAGATCCTGTCGCGCGGCGGCGAGACCGAGATGGGCGCGGCCGAAGCGGGGTTCGCGCGCTGGCAGCGGCTGGCGAACGCCGCGGCGCCGTGGCGGGCGGTGTAAATATGCGGTGCGCGCTTTCGACGTCCATCGACGGCAATCCGACTCAGGCGATCGAGAGTGGGAAGCCAGGCAAAAAGCCTGACTAGAAAAACCACGAAATGGGAATACCAGGCGGAATTGTTCCCTATTCTCGTTTTTCAGCGACTTTTGAGCCACTGGTCCTCGATTGAATTCGGCATCGTGTTCGAGAACGCGCGGACGAGCAACAATCGCATGCAAGTGTTAGAAGCCGCGATGCCTGAGCACCTCGATCACCTTTTTTTCGAATGTTTTAATCCGCCGACTTGTTTCTTTAATTTTCCGCAGATCAGAGTCAAATTTTTCGACATCGCCGATCAACCGCCATTGATCGTCACATTCATCAACAATTTTTTCCCAGCAATCGAGCGCATCCAACGCTGCTTCGGCAATCTTGCGAAGCTTGAGCAAGACGGCTTTATCATCTGGATTACGAAAGTCCTTCGCTTTCGCATATGAGTCCAGATTCTTTTTTATGAGAATTAGAGTATCATCCAGTTCTGTAATCTCGTGATTTGCGCTAACAAAAGATGCCGCAATTCTTTCTCGAGTAGTCTCTTCAATTGGCGAAAAATCAAACTTGATATTGTCAGCTGAAAGGTTCCTACCTGAGCTCGCCTCCAAAGAGGCACATGCATCGTTCATGCGCTTTGCCAGTTTCTTTATCGATTGGTATCTCTCTCGAACAGCGTTGAAAAGTGTGATCGCTGTTTCCCGTTTTACTTCATTATGTACTCTTTCCGAATTCACGAACGTCCATCGTGCGATTGAATATGCGCCCAAAGTTCCGATAGCGGCGCCAAGGATATTGCCAATTGCTTGCGCAATCTCCCCACTTTTACTGAATGATAGCGCAGCGAGAAAGCCGCCGAGCAACAGCAAGGCCGCGACAAGTATCCAATTTTTTGCCTTGTCTAAGGCGCTCAATAAGTCATCCATAGCAATATATACTGTCAATTGCACTCTCTGTGCAATCCAAGGACGTCTATTTTCGCTACCCTGATAAATTATTGGCAGTCTGACACCGCTATGTCACTTCTGTTTTGTCGAAGTCTAGCAGTTTGTTATTCTGCGGCCAGCGATCAGCACCACGGTCGCCGGCGTCCTTCCCACGGTCGCGCCAACCCAGCGGCCACCAAATCTTCACCTAGATCCCGGCCGGCAACTTTTACCCAGGCGATCGTGCGGCCGTGACGATCGCGTGGGTGCGAGCGGTCGACGACGATCTCGATCGCACCCTCGGATAAGCGACGTGCGGTGAAAGCCTTCGCACGCAGCGCTAGGTCGATTTCATACGGGCAGCGGCCATGGAGCTCGGCCGCGTCGATATTCTGAAGCCGGACGATTTCGGATCCGCACCGGATCGTGTCGCCATCAACGGCGACGCATGCGAGCGCAGCGGCGGCGATTTGCAGGAACACGGGCGCTATTTTTTCAAGCGCGGCCGGCCGCGCTGCGGGCGATCATGGATGGGGCTGTTTTCATCAGTGCGAGCCAACGCGCGCATCGTGTTCACCATCTGCTGGCGCAGCTTGCGATCCGTGATGTCATAATAGGCGCGCACCAAATCGATCGTTTCGCGCTTGGCGGCCTCGTCGACGATCGACATGAATGGCTCGGATTTCTTGGCCGGGATCGCGAGCGTTTTGGCGCCTTGGATGCCTTCAAAGAAATACGATTCCGGCACGTCGAGCACGCGCGCGGTTTCGTAAAGACGGGAAGCCGAAAGACGGTTCACGCCGCGCTCGTTCTTCTGCAGTTGCTGGAACGTGATGCCTATCAAGCGCGCCAATTCCTGCTGCGACATGCCGAGCTCTAAGCGGCGCGCGCGGACGCGTTGGCCGACATGGAGATCGACGGCCGGGTCGCCGCCGCGAGCGGGGCGAGATTTTTTGGCGGGCTTGGTTTTCGTTTTCGCGGACATGTGAAGAGACGGCTCCATATTTTAAGAGGAATACAATTAGTGTGAGGCGGGGTAGGAATGAAAGGGAATTCGATGTGCGATGCACGGAGATAACTATAGAAAGGCATGCGCTTCGCCGCTTCGCGGCTTGCGCAGAGAAAGGAAGATTTTGCTGCGCTGATGACTTCGATTTGAAGCGTAGGCTGCTGATGAATGTGAAGCCGCGTCCGGCTTAGGCCGGCCGCTCGATCGTAGTCACGCACAGTAGAAAACGCTCGGCAATTGCCGCCCTGCCGAGCGTTCCTAGAACGTCATTAGGTTTGACCATTGATGCACGAAACGTCGCCGAAGTAGAAAAGCAGTTCCTTCGGTGAGAGCCCAAGCCATTTTGGGAACAAGATGACGATAAGCAGGATCGCGAACACTGTCGCTGCATTTTCGGTCGCCGTCGCGCGCGGCGGATAACGGAGCTTTTTGACGAATCTGGCCGATCCTGCCGGGTTGCTCCCAGAACCGTGGGTTCCGAAGGGCGGCGGCGGCGGCTAAAACGTCAAAAATCTAGATTCCCTGTCGAGAAGCGCGCCGTCACCAACGCGCTTTTCTGTTTTTGTGGGCCGCAGCCCACGAAATAGCGACCTGCCGGAGCGGGGCGCGTGTCGAAATGATGGGTGAAAGCGTGGGCGCTGAGGAAAGCAGCAGCGGAGCCAACCCTTCTTCCTCCCGCTGCCGCGAGGCGACGGGCGGATGCTTCCCTTAAGAATTCTTCAACCCGAACATCTTCAGTCCTGCATCTCGTCGTTCGCGCGCTGCCCGCTCGTCGGCCGTCTCTTGCCGGCCGGGCGGCCCGGATGACATGGGCGCCGGTGCCGCTTCGGTCGGAGATGCTGCCACCGACGTCGTTTCTGGCGCCGCTGACACCGCCGCATCCGCATGCTTCAACGTCTTCCGCGGCCGGCCGCCCTTTTTCTTGGGAACGGTTTCGGAAAACTTCGACTCTTCGTTCACTTTTTTTACGAACGCGCGGATACGCTCGACATCTTTCTCAAAACACGTAATCGCAATTCGCGCGACACCGTATTCCTTATCACGACGGCGCGCGGCCTCCTTGTTTCTCCAAAACATTTCGAGCTCGCGGATTCTGCTGAGCTCGGGTGCGATCCGCGCGAAAAACGCCTTCGCTGGACGCAACTGATCGGGCAACGGATAGATCGCGGAAAGCAATCCCTCGCGTCCCTCGTGATCAAGCTTTTCGGAGCGGAGTGTCAGCTCATGAACCGCGATCGCGAACTCGCGGGCATCGGGAAACTCCAACAGCGCGTTCTCGAAATTCCATCCGGACATGGCCGAAAAAACCGGCTCAGACCAGTTTCGCGCAGCCTCTACGCCGGCGCGAACGCGCTCTAAAAGCGCGGTATCGCTCAAATTTCGGGTTATTTCGGCCATGTCCATGAATTTTCATAACATTCATAAACCGGCAGGGTCAATTTTCGATACCGACCCCTGTCGAAAGCTATCTCGACGTCGGCCGTAGATGTTGAACCATCTCTTCCTCTCGACGTTTATTCTCGAGCTTGTCGAGGCGGTCGTTGGATTCCTCCGCCGCCACAGCTTTCGCCGATCGCGAATTCGCCGTCTCGTTTCGATTCGTGCCGCCCCAGCCCTCGGCAATCGCTTTCCGTGCCTTTTCGATGCTCGGGCGTGCGGATTCGAAGAGCTCCGATACGCGTTCGATCGATTTTTTGCGCGCCGCCGCGACGAGACCGAGTTTTTCGATCGCGGGCGCCAAATTGGCGGCATTCGCGATGCGCGCCTCGTCGCGGCGTGTTGTCATGCGCTTGACCTTGGACTGTTTCTCGTCCGCCGCACGACCTCGCACAGCCTCGAAAATCTCGCCAATCCGTGACCAGGCGTTTGCGAAAGCATTCTTGAAACGGTCGAAGACACCGCGTTTCGTCGTCGCCACCTCCTGCAGTTTCTCCAGCGCCGGCGTGGCGCCTTCGATGGCCTCGGCACCGCGCGCGATATCGAGCGCCTGGCGTGCGGCCTTGTCCTTTTTCTCGAACTCGCCACGGCGTTCGCCAGATAAGGCCGCGCGAATCTGCTGGCGCGTCATCGCGTTTTCGCGCTCGTCCTCTAGCTTCAACCCGTCGATCGCGGATACGGCGAATTGACGGCGAACGTCGCGCGTGAACGCGCGCGAGAGTGCGGAAACGCGATCATGCCGCTCGATCGCCGACGTGACACCGCCGTTTCGAATCTCTTTGTCCAGGCTCTCGGCGTTGCAGATAAACACGAACTCGTGCTCGTGCCGGCTGGCGGTCACGTAGCCGAGTTTCGAATTGATCATTCGCGTCCCGTCGAGCGCTACGCCCGTCGTTCGGGACGCCGAAATGCCTTGGGCGGAGTGAACCGTCGACGCGTCCGCGTATGCGAGGCGCAGCCGCCCGGTCTCGCTATCGCGGATTTTATCGACGGGAACGCGAAACCGCGCCGTCGGCAGGTCGGGATCCTGCCGGGCTTGTGCCAAAAACGCGTCGCGCTGGTTTTTGGAGAGCTGACTCCAATCTTTGCCGTTTCTCTTGTCGGCAAGAGCGAGTTCGCGCGCGCGGGCGGCGACTGCGCTCGCATCTTTTTCCGGACGATCGTGTTTGTCGAGGCGTTCGGCCACGATGAATTTATGCCCGTCTTCGTCCTCCTCGAATTTCAAGAAGCGCGCTACGGTCCCGTTCACGCACAAATTCCGGATCGCGCGGCCGGATTTTTCTGTCACTCGATCGAAAAATCGAATGCGATCGCCCTCGCGCAACAACATCGAATTTTCTGCGTCGTCGGCATCGGTGCTTCCGTTTCCGACAATGCCGACGCTGATTTCCTCGCCACGAAGCTCTTGGCGTTTTTCGCGCTCGGCACGGATCATAAGTGCGATTTCTTGGGCTTCGCGATTCGTTGGCGCAATGAAGACATGGCCAACTCCCGCGTCACGCGCGGCGTTCCATTGGCTCGCGCACATGCGCAGAACGTGGTCGCGGTCCTGCCCGAATTTGAGCCGAGAATTGTCGTCGAGATAGCAAAGCGCGGCCTCTGCCTCGATACCGTTCCGGAACGCCGACGCGATCGCGCGTTCGACGTCGTTTTTTTGACGAACTGTCGTCAATACCGATCTCGCCTGATTGCCCGCGCGCCGGAGTCCTTCTTGAACGAGTTCCAAGGACTGCAAACCGACTGCATCGATTTGGCTGTCGTCGCCGACGACCACGATTCGCGCGCCGGAGTCCTTCGCGGCATCGAAAATCTTGTTGATTTCGAGAAGACCGATCATCGAGGCCTCGTCGATCACGATGAGAGCTTTTTCATCGAGCTTGATTTTTCCTTGCTCGATCATCCCCGAAAGTTTCGTCAGCGACATCGCGTTCGCCGCCGGGATGCCGGCATCGGTTAGTGCAAATGCGATTTTGTTGGCGACTGCCGCGCCGAAAACGCGGCCTCCCGCTTCGCTATGAGCCTCGACCAAAGGGCTTAGAGAGTATGTTTTTCCGACGCCCGCACCGCCTCTAAGAAATTCGAGCTGGCGCCCATTCGCGACCGCACGGATCGCGTCGGTTTGCTCCGCCGTCAATGTTTTCGTTTCGAGCGCGGCATCGATATTGAGCGCGATCGCGCATTCGTTGCGTGCGAGCTGCTCGGAAATGTTGATCGCATGACGCTCGGCGGAGAGAGCAATTTTGGACACTGCACGTTCGACCGCGGCGCCATCGACGCGCGTTTCGTTGCCATCGGCCGCGAGCGCTTGCTCGATGGCACCTTGGGACATTTTTCGAAGACCGGTCGTCGACAGAAAGAATTCATCGAACAATTCCTGTTCGAGAATCTCGCGTTCGTCGTCCTCGAGATCCATCGAAAGGGTGTAGGACGCGAGCATCGCATCGATCTTAGAACGATCGACGACCGCCACGGACTCGGCGTGTTCCTGAAGGGCCGCGCGGCAGAGACGGAGAGATTCCTCGGCTGGGGTCGGTTCACCTCCGAGCACCGAAACCGGCGCGTCGTCGCCAGCGCGTTGGCGCCAGGCCTCGAGACAGCGATCGAGATCTTCGAATACCGGGTTCTTATCCAGTTTCTCTTTCTGGGCACGGCGTTCGAAAAGTTTACGCTCGGACGACGAAAGCGTGTCCGGATCTGCGCCCTGGGCAACGGCGAGCATCTCGGCGGCTTCACGGATTTCGGCGGCGCGGGGTGAAAATCGATCGACGAGTTCGTCGGAGATTGAGGCGATCTCGAAGCTGTACTTGCCCTGACGAAGCTTAAATCCGGCGGCGCGCAGCTCTTTCGCAAGAACCGTTTGATAAACGGTCGAATAAGCCAGCGGGTCGAGGCCGCGGAAGTCGATCGCGCGAACGGCACCGTCTGCGCACGCTGCCACGTTGGTGATGATGCCATGAGAATGGAGATGCGGCATTGGCGGCGCACCCGCGGAGGAGGGCCTCGCGTCCGTTTGGTGGACTGCAAAAATAGCGATCTCGGCTTTGATGCGAACGAGGCCGTCCTTGCCTGTTCTCGAATAGCCAAGATCTTCTCGAATGCGAATGTGGGCCGCCTCAACCGCCCGACGGTGCGCGAGCTCGATCGCGCGACGCAAATTTTCGTCGGCTACCGAATAGGCAACGGAGACGGATTTCGGGGCGCTCAGCGTCACGTCCGTCGCGATCATCGACCGTCGCTCGGGCGTGAAAAACGGACTCAGATACGCGCCCCGGTCGTTCTTTCCCTCGGCCAATCGATGAAGCGTGTCACGAAGATACTCAGGCTCGCTGAGGCGTTCCCGATCGATCCCCAGCGTTGCGCAGAATTCATCGGAGACGCTAACCTCGGCGTACGGGAGAGCTTCCCGATCGCCTAAATTTGCGGACAGATAATATTTGACGAGCTGCTTGGTGTAGTAATCGCGCAGCCGAGCAGCGTTTCCGACAAATTTGCTAGTCGAAGCCGAGGACACCGGCGCCTCCGCCGTTAGGGTTTGGTCGGCGAATACGACGGTGCCGGCCCGACAGCATCACCGCCGCCCGCGGTATCGGATTCCGGCATCGACGCGATCGATTCGAGGACGCCGGCGATGCTGCCGAGCGTTTTCCCCTGTTCCTGGGTTTCACGGGTCAAAGCCTCGATCGCAGCCACGAGCTGGTCGATCGCGCTCGGCTTCTTCGCGGGTGCCGTCAAAAACGCCGACAGTTTCCGGATTTCGTCGTTGAGTTGGCGGACGCTTTGGCGAATCTCGTCGATCTTCTCCGAATCCGTCAATTCAGACGGTTCCAGTTCTAGAGTTTGCTCGAAATCGGCTGCGTCGGGCGCGGTGTCGGCGTGGTTTTGGGTGTCCATGTCCTGTTCTCCCTTGGAAGTGTTTGACGAATATACGACGCTCCAATGCACTGGTCCATATCGAATTCTGACGTATCCATTTTAGTGTTGACGTAAATTGACAGCACAGCCCTTGACAACAATCCGAAAGGAAGTTATTTATCTGGAACATTCTGGATTTTATGGGCGTCAACAATGCCACGGAAGCTCGATATGGACGAAGACAGGATGGCCACCGCCGCCGAGGCGGTCCGTGCGCTTCGGCCACCGCCTTTGGCTTCCGAATCCTGGGTTCGCGCAAACACCACGGCGATCCTGGAGATTGTCGAGAAAACCAAAATCAGCCGGGCGGAACTCGCTCACGCCTTGGTTTCGGCCGGTGTCGCGCAGAAAAACGACCGCGTCGCACCGCTGCATAAAACTGCGCTGGCGCGCGCGCTCTCTTTGGGGCGCCGCAACGACCAAAGCCGCCGGAGCGCGATCGACCTCCAAAAAATCGAAAGCGCCGTCGCCAAAGCCGTCGGTCAACTGTTGCCAGGCTTGACGGATGAGCTCGCCAAGAAGGCCGCTGCCGAAGCGCTACGGTTGGCCCAGGCCGATGGTTTCGGCGCCGCCGCAGCCACGCCCCAGGCCGCGAACCTCCCCGCCGTGACCTCTCTGGAAACCGCTTCGCCGCCGCGACCCAGCCTCGCCTCGGCCGCGCGCCTTCTCAAGTCGGCCGAACCGACCCGCGCCGACCTTCTCTATCCGCAAGCGAAAGGAACACAGCGATGACCCAAAGTAACACCCAAACGAACATCTTGATCTGTAACGATAAAGGCGGTGTTGGCAAGAGCCTCGTCTCCGCCGGCGTCTTTCTCGCCTCGGCGATCGACGGGCTCGTCTATCGCGGCGTCGAAGCCGAAGCCGAGCCCCGCCTCTCGGTGCGTTATCCCGATGAATTCGAACACATCCATATCGCCGACACCGAGGCGACGATGGCGCGCGACGCGAACGCCGCGCTCGCGCAATTCGATCCGATCTTCGAGCGCCTCGAAGCGGGCGGTCACATCGTCGATCTCGGCGCGAATGTCGCCGAGCGAATGTTCGAAATCTTCGAAGCTTCCGACGCCCCAACTTTCGTCGGCGACGGTTCGAAATGCGCGGTCGTGCTCGTGACCACTAGCGATACCAACGCGATCAAATCCGCGATGAAGAACGCGGCGACGGCCCGCCGTGTTTTGCCCGGCTCGATGGGATTCATCGTCCTCAACGAGGTCGCTGGCAAAATTCCGGATGCGGCACCGTTCCTCGAAACGATGAAGTCCGAAGGATTTCAACAAGCTCTGCGCATGCCGGTCTGTACCGCGGCTGCCTGGAACGTCGTCGCCGATCTGCCGCTGAGCGAACTCACGTCGATCGACGCCGCCTATCTTCTCAAATACGGCATGAAGCGGGGCGATGCGAACCGGGACTCGCGTGACATCCGCGCGTTCGTCGGCGCCCTCGCGAAGTCGCTTTCGCCGATCGTCGCCTGGGCGAAGAACGCCGAATAACAGTGATGCCGAACCTCCAACCGCATCCGAAGGGTCTGGCCGGCTGGCTTGCCGATCTCGACGCGCGTATCGCGGCGGACGACGCCGTGATCGCGCGCGATTCGGCGCTACTCGCCGATCGGCTGCGGCGGCAGGGGCGTGAAGCGGTCGCCAAATTCCTCGCCGATGCGGCACGCACAAAAGAGCTTACGTCTGCCGACCGCGAGGCGCTCGCGAAGTTTATTGTCGAGTACGGCGTCACAGACAATCTGCGCGATGCCGGCGTGCGCTGGCTCCGCGAAATCATCATTCGCGTCGAGGCGATCGCGGAGCTTCTCCCGGTCCCCGCCTCGACGTGGCGTCACCGAATCTGCGCCCTCGCCCCATGGGCGATCGTCGGCGGCGCGGTTCTCTTCGGCTTCTACGAGCCGCTGCGCGACGCATCAATCGTGTTCTGTCGATTCCCCGCACGCGATTCGCTCGGCGTCCTCTCCGAATACGAATTTCGTAAGTTGCTCACCAAGCCGGCCCTACCGCCCACCGCGCTGATCGCGATCGCGATCATTGTCTGCATTCTCGCAGGCTGGCGCACATTCGCAATGAATGCGGTCATCGCCGCCACTTTTATCTGCGGCGTAGATTTTTACTCCGTCTTCGCCAACGCGCGCGAGTGGGACGTCCCAGCATTCTGCTCAACGATCGACGTGAAAACAAACGCACAGATCATGCCCACCCGTCAGCAGAGCCTTCGAATTCATCCGACTTCTTCCCGCTAACGAGGAAGTAACTCCATGACTGCGTCCGCCCCTGTCGCTCGCCCGCTCAAATCTCCACCACCAAATCCCGCCCGAACCCCGGATTGCCGTCGCCAGGATACCCGCGTGGGTTGCATACCACACGCGTCTCGCCAATGCGATAATCGCAGCTATCGTGCGTGTGGCCATGGAACCACAATCGCGGTTTCCATCTCTCGATTTCTGAATCCAGACGCGACGCGAATGCGGCGCTCAGCAGAGACTCTGACTCGCTTGTTAAAAACCTCTCCGCGACCGATCGGATCGACGGAAGATGATGTGTGACCACAACCGTGTCGCCGTCAAATTTCTCCGCGAAACGCTCCTCCAACCACGCGCGCGATTGCTGATGAATCCACCTCATTTCGCTCGGCTTCAATTTTTTGCGCAGTAAATTTCGATCCTCGGGTCCGTAGCCGATCACGCGAAAATCCGTGATGAAATTCGCGACATACACAGCACATCTCTGGCGCTCGTTCTCGCCCCACAAATCCAAATCCGTCCATAGCGTACACCCTAGAAACCGTACGCCGCCGATCACGACCGCATCGTTTTCCAGGAAATGGACGTGGCTCCCCGCCGCCGCCGCACGGCACGCGCGCACGGTCTCGCGAAGGTTCCTTCTATAGTGTTCGTGATTTCCGCAAATGATGACGACCGGCTGCGAAAACGCTTTCTTCGCCCACTCCACGCCTTCTGGGCCGCTTGCGATATCGCCAGCCAACACAACGACATCCGCGTTGGCCCTCAACTGCGGCAGCGCCTCGTCTTTACGAAACCATTCGAGATGCAAATCCGAAAACGCCGCGATCCTCATGCCTCTTCTCCCTCTCGCTTTGTCCCTGCCGTGCGGCGCGACGCCACTTCGTTCGAAATCTTCCGCCGCACGACCCGCGCGCAGATAACGCGTGTCTCCGAGCATTTTCCCCGCGGCAGAACCGGCTCCACGAATTCTCGAATTTTTCCGTGCATCCCTGCGTTCGCCGGCGTTTTCTGATTACCCCGCGCGAATTCTGCTTTGATCGCGAAATCTCCTTGCCGCGCAACATCCGAATAGACGGTGATCCGCAGCATTAAATCGCCCACTTCAAAAGCACTTTGTGGAATCATCATTCCGATGTCATCAAGCCGATTACCGATATCCGCCGCCGAGTACGGGTCCAGCGCTGGACCCTGCCGCGCAATCAGCTCGATCCGGTGCAGAACGAGATCGAACACGTACACTCGATCGACATCCGCGTCCGGTAACGCATCCGCCGCGATCTCCGCGCGCAGAAGCCGCTCAGCTTCGTCGGCTCTTTCAAACATCGGTTGAAGTCGCGTCATTGGATTTTCCTTGGTGAAGAAATTGGTAGGGGACCAGGGGTTCGAACCCTGCCGTTACAGCCCGTCCGGCCGTTCTCGCCGATCTATAAGGTCGGCCCGCTCACCAGAGCTGTCCCCCAAACTCATTTTCTCAAGTAGGTGTCCACTTGTTCTCGCCAGCGAGTGAACACGGCTGCTGGCCTCTCTTCGCGCCATCGTTCGATCGCTTTGCACGCGGCGATCCAAGCAGCCGCGTCATAAAGCGCGTGGTGGTTATGGCTCGCGCGTTCGAGGCTGAAGATTTCGTCGAAACGAGCGCGCGGCATCTCCGCGGCTTTCGCAAGCTCGCGCAGAATCGTCTTGAGCTCGCGGCCGACGACGTTTGCGGTCAGATGGATCCCGGCGGCGTCGCGCAGTTCCTGTAGCCAGCGGAGATCATGCGCCGGCGCATCCGAATGCAGCCATCCGCCAAAGCTCTCGTTGATCTCCTCGACGATTTCTCGCGCCGGCCGGCCCTCGGCTTTCAAACGTTCGAGCGAGATGCCATGCAACTGCTCAGCATTCGAATCCCATCGGCCATGATCGATCCATTCGATCTCCGGACGCACGAGCGCATAGAGCATTGCGCCGTTTTCACGCACGATCGCCACACTGATCGGGTATCCCCCGAAGAGCGCCGATGCCTCGATATCTAGTACTTGGAAGAAACTGCTGAAACCGCTCATCTCGCCCTCCGCTAACAGCGGCGGCGAGTCCGATTTACGCGCGCGCCGCCTTGAATCCGAACACCGTGATGGCGCGGACCTGAATCATTTGCGGCGATATGAGCATCTTCAGCATTCGAGCATGATAATCGCGGAGCTCCGTTTTCGTCAACAACCTGTCGAAGATTTTTTCGTGTCGATCAAGAACTCCAGTTTCCAATTGTCCCGCGGCACTAATGAGGCTGATTTTATTTTTTTGATAGCCATCGTCAGAATGTCGTATTCAATTCTACCAATAGCCTTGGCATGCATCGCTTGATTGCGAATGTGATTCACTTCCCCGCCTATACCGTTCCTTCGATTTTTACTCCGTTGCCGGAAATCGGTATTTGGCTCGCTGATCTTGATGCTGTGGGGTTGGATATATGGCTGCTGTAAGCGCAATGTTGGCTCGTACGTTACTCTGAGCCGGATCATTCCTTATACTTTGGCTGACAATGCAGTTGCCGTTATCGACGAGGTAACAGTTTCTGAAGTCGATGATTGAATATCTAGCGGGATGGGCATGATCTCTCGGGATGCGCTTTACGAGCGAGTGTGGTCGACGCCGATGCAGAAATTGGCGATGGAGTTCTCGGTCTCGGGCAGCTACCTATCGCGTATCTGTAGTTACCTCGATATCCCGAAACCAGGGCTCGGCTACTGGGCGAAGCATGCCGCCGGGAAAAGAACCCAGAAAATACCCCTGCCACCCCCGAGGCCCGGCTTTCCAACGAGCTGGCAAAAGGGAGTCGATATTTCGATTGCGTTCCAGCGATCGGAAGAAAAACTCGCGAGGCTCCGTCTTCCCGACAGTAATGAAGGCGACGGCATTCATTATCTGCTGCGCGACGCCCGCGTTCATTTTGAGAAGACGCGGACCGCGGATAAAGGCGATTATCTTCGGCCATTCAAACGCGTCCTGGTCGACATCAGATCATCATCCAAGTCGTTGGATCGAGCGTTTCAGCTTGCGAACTTCGTCTTTAGGAAGCTTGATGCAGCTAAGCTTCGAGTAGGGATTGCCGGCGCCCACGATCGGCTTCACGGATGTGACGTCGATGAGCGGGAGGTTCCGCGAAAAGAACCCTATCATCGGTATCCGGGCCTTTGGTCACCAGATAGGCCGACCGTCATCTACGGCCCCAACGCCGCTATCGGCGTGGCAATCATCGAAATGTCCGAGCTCGTTCGGCTTCGTTATGTGAACGGGAAGTACATCCGGGACGAGGATTATAAGCCGACTTCGAAATCCAGATACCTGACGGATCATAGTTGGACGACCGATGAAGACATTCCCTCGGGACGGTTTCGGTTGGTGCTGTTCTCGCCGCACCCTTCGGTCCATTGGACGGAGGCTTTCCAAGAGACGAAGTCAAAGACACTCGAGAGTCAGGTTGGCCGAATCGTCTCTCGCGTGAAATCGGCGTCCAAAGAGCTCGTCGCCCAGATAGAAGAAGCTCGTCAACAAGCTGAGGTCGCGCATCAGCAATACTTGGAGCGAGAACGTATCCGGCAGGAGGAAGAGCATAAGCGGCGGCTTATTGCTGCTCGGGAAGAGAGCGAGAAGCTTCTACGCCGAGGTATCGTGCGGTGGGGCGAGCTTAGGGCGATTGCGGATTTTCTGCAGAATGCCGAGAAGGCAATCGAGAGCTTACCCTCAGAGACCGCTATGCCGATGGCCGAGCGGTTGCGGCTGGCGCGAGAGATGCTCGGGTCGATCGATCCGCTTGATTTCCTGAAGGTATGGAAGACGCCGAACGAGATTTATAAATAAGTCGAATGTTGGATTTTTAGATCAGCGCGCCATGGTTCCCTAAGTCATTGACGAGGCCTCAACAGCCGCGACTACAACTGGGCTAAACTAGGATGCGGTGAGGTTGATTTTGTTTCGCCTCGATCTCGACTTTGATGATCGCTCTCCGGCGGATTGGTTGATTTTAGGATTGGTAGCCGTACTTTTTGCAGCGCTCACTTAATTGATTTTTTAATTCGCTCACAAAATTCCTCTCGCGATGGCGGCTCTTTATAAAGAACTGCTTGCTGAAGATTGGCGTGACTCGTTCCTTCAACTGCTTTGAGTGAAAGAGAAAATTGGCCGGGCCGCGAAGGGTCGGATACGAACTTATACGTCATGAAAATGATATTTACTGTGCTGCTCGACACGTCATTTGTGCGCATGAAATCAGCGTTATCAATGATGTGCTGGTAGATTTGGTCTTGGATAACTGCAACAATTTTAGATTGCCAATGATGGTGAAAGTATCCCTTTCTTATTAATTGCGTGATGTATCTCTTGTAGACGTTGTCCCAATTGAACCCGTATGTCGGGCGCTTTGCAAGCATCGTGTTGTCGACGATGCCTTTGTACGCATTAAAAACTGAGCCGGTGATGTCGATCGCTTGGAGCTCAACGGACAGAAACCGATTGATTGTTTTGCCAGGGCCGATGTCCGCAATTACAAAGTCAACGTTCCCAAAACCTTCCATTTTGACTTCATGTGCGATTTTAGGATTAGTTGGTTTCGCTCCGGTCCAGCAATATTTGACTACATCCTGTAGGAAATCGACCGCATAGAATCTTTTCGGACATACGGCGATTAAGTCTCGATCCGGATTAAGTTCGCGCGTCGTCCCTTTCCAAATTGAGCATACAGGGTAAGGATCATTCGGAAGCTGCGTGCTTCGCTTTTTGCATCGTTGATTGATGAACGGGCACTTATGATTGGAAGAATCTGGATTAAGACCTCGGACAGCTCGCTGTCCGAGAACCTCACCTACAACCTCTTCTGGTTTATATGGCAACAGCTATTCTCCGCTTGCCATTGGGCTTCTTCGGTGAGGATTTGACCGAAGCTTTCGAGAGCGAATTCCTTACAGTTTCGGCAATAGCTTTGCCGAGTAGAGGCGGAACAGCGTTACCGACTTGGACATATTGCTCTGTTCGACTTCCGCAAAAGACAAATGAGTCGGGAAATGATTGGAGTCTCGCTGCTTCGCGGACCGTAAATGCTCGATTCTCAACCGGGTGAATGTATGCGCCCCAGTGGACGTCGCATTTAGTTAGGATCGTGCATGCGAGATCGGTCTTCCGAGGCCTTCCGTAACGCTTTGTGTGATCGCTGCGTTTCGCGAGCTTCATACCTGTCGGCAGGAGATCGAATGGAATATCCCGCCAGGATCCTCCAGGAGGAATGTGTCGCATCCGCTGCTCGTTGACTTCTGCAAGTTTTGGCGACGAGTGGTTTTTGACGATTGTACGATCGCCCCGCAGAATCGCTTGATAAGAGTTTTGCGGCTTTGTCGAGTACGGAAGACCATCGACATTATCGCCGTTTTTTAGTTTCGGAAGATCGGAAATGGCATCCCAAACTGTTACATACTTCAATAGTCCATCGCCGTGCGTCGGCAATGGAAAAAGAATCGGTGAGTCGAGGCGCGTGCCAATGAAGAACACGCGCCGACGCTCCTGGGGGACGCCATACTGTTCCGCTTTCAAAACCTGCATCTCAACGCGGTAACCAAGTTCTCGCATCCCTGATTTAATCTCTTCGACGATTGCTCCACCTGCAATCGACGTGATGCCGGTCACATTTTCCATAACGAGCCACTTCGGTCGCAATCCATCGAGTATCCGCAAATACTCTCTGAATAAGCCGGCTCTTGGGTCGGACTCGCCACGTTGGTGGTTGTAGACGGAATAACCTTGGCATGGCGGTCCGCCGATAAGCACGTCAAGCTCTCCGCGCTTCAATCCACCCGCCTTAAGAAGATCCGTTGACGAGACGTTCTGGATTGGCCCGCCGATGAATTCGGCACCGTGATGTGTACTGGCAAAAGTGAGGCCGGCCTTGTCGTCGAAATCTTGTCCGGCGACGACATGAAATCCAGCTTGGCGAAAACCCTCAGACAGCCCGCCGGCACCACAGAAAAGATCGATTGCGGTGAGCGGCTGCTTTGAGCTGACGATTTTCATGTGCACGGTCTCGAGTCGCCTAAGGTAAGTTGACGTTTTCTGAGTAAATGTTTGTCGTCAACCTTTTTTGGATTTCTTGGCCGGAACTGCAGCGACGCTACGATATCAAAAAACACACTTTTTATGTGTGGAAAATGCATTTCTTAGCCCGTTGTATGTTGGGGGGATTTCGACGTGATTTGATCAGTCGCCGGCGTCATGGGTGGTTCGGGCAGGATTACGATCACGATACGCCGCGCACTTCTCGGCCAAGGGAGATCCCCTTTCCTCACTTATTTTAGATTAAGAGCGTGAATGTTCGTCCGTAAGGCCGCAATCTGGCATCAAATTTCGATACGATGATGGTCGATGGCTAAAGACACCGTTTGTCGTGACCGCGGTGATCCAAAGTCGGTTTAAAGTCGTCACAGCTCCGGCGCCCGATGCAGTGCCCCGAAGATCACCGCCTCCCGATTCCCGCAGCGCCGGCAGCGCATGCGCCGCGCCATCTCGCGCAGATAGACATCGTTCCGCGACTTCCAGAAGAGCTCGCGCGGGTTCTGGCGGTGCGCATGGCCGCACCAGCGGCAGAACACCCAGACGAGCCGGCCGGACGCCACGGCATCGCTGAGACGAGGTCCGTCGATCGAAGGAAAGCGTATCCGGGCCATGAGAACGGAGAAAGAACACCGTCGGCCGGGCAGGAGTCAAGGCACCGACCAATGTATTGACATTGTCATGGCAAAGCCTGACAACAACGACGTAATCCAGAGCGAATTCATCGAGAGCCAATTTATGAACGAGACCCTTGTCGCGAATCGCCGCTCGCGCGCCTCCGCCACGGCGCGGGCAGCGAAACGCTCTCCGGCCCTCAAGACCGAGAACATGCAGATCCGCGTTACCCCGGATCTCAAACTTCTCGTCGCGGAGGCTGCCGAGATCCTTGGAACATCGGTCTCGGAGTTTTCGACACGGGTGATTCGTCAAGCCGCGGAAGACGAGATTTTGAATCGCCGCCTGTTCACATTGAAAGCGACCGATTTCGAACGTTTCGTCTCCATTCTCGATAATCCGCCGGCACTTTCGGACGAGGCGAAGGCGCGTCTGCGCCGGAAACCCGTTTGGGAGACTGCGTGAAGTTTTCCGCACCAGAGCGCCTTGTCTCAACGCACGACACGACAACTTTCGAGAACGGGAAACATCCAAGTCTCGATGATTGGCTGAGAAAAGCGCTCGAACACGAAGCGACCAGCCGGACTTTCGTCGTCTGCGAGCGGGATACCCGCAAAGTCGTCGGTTACTACGCGCTTGCGACGGGCAGCATCGGCCGCGCGCGCGTTCCCACCGCTAAACTGCGACGCGGCTTACCCAGCGACGTTCCCGTCATTCTGCTCGCCCGGCTTGCGGTCGATGAAGCGGCCGCCAGTCGAGGGCTCGGGCGCTCGCTGATCGCGGATGCGTTCGATCGCATTGTTTCGACGACGGCCTCGGTCGGCGCCATGGCGATCGTCGTTCACGCGATCGATAGCGATGCGGCCGCGTTCTATCGGAAGTTCGATTTCGTCGATCTGCAGGAAGAGCCGTCGGGCACGATCAAGACGATGTTTTTGCCGATCGCCGTGATCGCTGGAAACTAGCCGGATCCCGTTGAGAAAGCGGCGTTTATCCTGCAAATCCGCATCGCCGCCAATTTGCAGGATAAAAGCTTTGGATTCCGGGACTTAGGTCAAGTTTTCTTTGCCGGAGGCGTGATCGCGAGTTCGCGCAGCGCGTCGTCGTAACGCGCGAGCTGCTCGCTTCCCACGCGTAAGACCGCGCGGTTCTTCGGCATGAGCCTCGCCGTCTCGATCGTTTCGTCTTTGACCGGCGGCTTTATCAACAGGCTCTATATTTGTTGCGTACGTTGACGACCAAGGAATTGCGCAACTGCAGCAGATCGCTAAGTCGTTTGAATTCTTCCATAGAAGAATTCAAACGGAACGTATCGGCGGAACACTGGCCGCCGAGAAGCGTGTTGACAACGTCGCCACGGCATTCGGCGAGTTTCTTCTGTTCGGCGGGAATACGTGCCGCGACATCACGCATCTGCGTCGCGATCGGCGCCGCATCCATTCCGCCGAACGGGCGCAAAGTCGTCGCGATTTCGCTCAACAAGCTCGTTCGCTCGTTTTCCGAGAGACAGGCGATCGGATTCAGCGTTTGCGCATTCGCCGGCACAAAAACACTGGCCATGACGGCGACGGCAAGGACCCTGGCGATCTTGCGGGATCCCACGAACGTCATGGTATTGGCCCGATTCTTCCAGACACCGGGCCCTCCGACAGAATCGGATAGCAGACGGCTTCGATCTTCGAGACGATCTCATCGAGGCGCTGGTCGATCAAATCCGGCGTCGCCGACATCGACCAGATCTTTCCATGATAACGTTCTATCGCTTCTTGCGGCATCTTCCCAGAATACGATTTGGCATCGTCCATCAGCATCCTCGCGGCGAAGATGATTTCGCCGATGATCACTTGGAACGCGACGATCTGCGTCTCGACCTCAGCACCAAGCAAGGCCGCCGCACGATATCGTTTGGAAAGCAAATTGCTGATGCGATCGTCAGCCTTTTCCAATCGCGCGATCGGCACGTAGTAACTATCCAGCATGCGGCCGACATCCAATTGTTCGTGCGGCGAACGTGGGCGCGCGGCGCTTTCGTTCGAATTGCTTCCCGGAAATCGCACGCCTTTGATGATCGCCCGGACTTCGTAGGCGCCGGCCAGTATCTCCTCCGCGATCTCCTGCAGCCGCTTACGATCGGCAAGCTTCTTGTCGAATTCGAATTTCTCGCGCGCCAGGTTCTGATCGAAGCGCATCCGGTCCTTGGCGATCTTCTGCACGGACCAGATGCCGAGCATGGCCACGAAAGCCGTGGCGATCGGCAGGAGATCTTTCAAGGTGATGTCACTCATTAGGTACGGATTTCCTGCATCCGAATATTTAGAACGCGCGTCTTAGAAATCTCCCATCTTCCAAGAACTCAGGCAACAAATGGATTGCTTGCCATATCTCCGGTTGCAGGATAGCCTCGCGCAATTACCTATCAGCAAAAGATAAAGAACATGCTCCGCCGGGTTTACGCCGCTGCTGTGTTTTGCGTTTCCAATTTTGTCGTGGCCTGCGCGCCCGTCGATCGCATGCCGCCGCCCGAGATCCTTGCGATCGAAAAACCAGCTCAGGCCTTCAAGGCACAGCGCGAGATGGCTTTGCTCTACATCATGAGCAGCCGGACGACGGACACGGGCCTGACGGCAAGCATGCGTATCAATGATGAAGACGCTCTACTTGGCGCTAATCTCACCGGTCGCTTCTTCGTCTTCTGTCTTTTGCCGGGGACTCACAATGTCCGTTACGGTTCCCAGCGAGAAGTGCTCGTCGTCAAGGCCGGGGACATCGTCGTGCGCGACGTACTCGTTTACTTTAATCCGCTATTCCTCGGGCATCGTGTCGAAACCCGAGCGATCGAGAACGCCTATGCGGGACCGATGATCGCCGAGCGCAGCATCGGATCGAATTTTGCGTATCGGGAAACGAAGTATAGGTGCCGAAACTTCGATTAACCCCTCATTCGTCCGGATCGACAATCGGCTCTGCAATCAGGCGCTCTGCCAGCTCCGCAAGCCACGGCGAGACGTCTGCGATCTGTACTGCGGTTCGGTGCGCCGCGTAATAGTCGCCGACGGTATTGTAGGTCGACCCAAAGCGGTCGGAAAATTGATCGGCAAGTTTGCGATTGCGGCTAAGGACGCTCGATAGCATGCGCTGGCCGCGAAAGAACGCCATCGCATGCTCGGTGCCGAGTAGATACAGATATTTTCGCTTAGAGCTTTTCTTGCTTTCGAGAAGATAGAAGTCTTTGAACACGGCGTTCTGACGGATCGTTTCGGCGCCGCCACGCCATTTGATGAACTTGAATTCGGCGATCCGCAGATTGGTTTCGAGATCGAACTCGCGCCCCGTGTTCCCTGCACCGAGCGACACTGATACGACTTTCTCGTTGTGCTCTAGAATGTGCGGAAGACACAGCAGAATTCCGAGCGCATGGATCGTTACGTGGATCTGCCCGGCAATTCGCTTCAGATCCGCAGCGGCAGCCAGCGCCGCATGGCCCGCGTTCGCGGTCTCGAGGAACGCGGCGCAGTTCTCGGCATGAACTCCGGATATCAGCCGCTCAATGTTGGCGATCGTCGCCGTTAGATCGGCTCCCGTGAATTTTAGGAGGCTGCTCTGAATGGATCCGGTCTCGATAGGCATGTGAAGCCAATCCCGATATTATGTATTGTAACTAAAAATGGATCGTATTCGATTTACAAGTGTATCGAATTGCATCATACTTCGAAAACCCTATGAGTAGGGTAATTAAGTAACAATCAGGAAGACGGCAGGTCCAAGCGTCAGCTTTATCGCTATCATTATGGTGGGGGTTTGGCGTTATGAAAATGAATCGCCGTGCAATCCTATCTGGCCTCATGGGCTTGGGCGTTGCCGAGTTATGCTCGGCAAGAGCAGCACGAGCCGCACACACAATTCTCGGAGGCACGCAATTTGGCCCGTTGCATCGAGCCTTCGTGAATCAACCCCAGCCTGTTATTCAAGCTTGCGCGGAGTGGTGCTGGGCTGCATCAGCTTCAATGATATTTGCAGGCTTTGGGCATCCTATTGATCAGATGAATATTGTAAGCCGCGTATTTGGAAATCCAGTATGTCTGTCATCTGGTGCAGGGCCATTCGGGCCAACAGGGACTATTACTGCAGTGCTTTCGACTTCTTGGACAGACATGTTTGGTCGGCCGTTTCAATCTAGGGTGCGCGCCTCATACGATTCTTATTCGCAAATATACAACATTAATAACGCATACATCGTAAATGAGCTAATTCAAGACAGGCCGATTTTATATGCGAATACTTATCATTGTATGGTGATTATCGCGGTCGATTATATCGACACGCCTATTGGTCCAAATATTCAGGCGGCACACGTACTCGATCCATTTCCGTCGAACCCTCGGGTTCATCCGCTTAGTAACGCTGAAATCGTTCCCATTCATTCAGGCGGCCAGATGACTTATCTGGCTTCGGTAAGCGTGACTTAATTCTTCTTTTCCGTCCCTTCCAGTTCTCGCAAGTCCTCGCAGTTCTTCAATGTGAGCTTCGAGGTTTCGACCTCTTCGTCTTTTGCCAGCGTACATATCGACATGTGTTCTTTGAGATAACCTCTCCAATCCCGTTTTTAATATAAATTAAGAATTGTGGGAAAAATCAATATTTCAGGCATCCTAACACGATGCCGACCGATTCCGAGTCCCCTCTCCTGACCGAAAATCTGCCAAGGCGACGTTCGGCAGGACCGTGCCCACGATGCGAGGGGCCGACGTTTGTGCGGACTGAAAATGGCCTGACGCGGCGCTGGTGCGCGAGCTGCGGGCCGACGACGGGGCCGCGGTGACAGCGGCATCATGGTGCGGCGTTGCGTGGGCCTCGTGCCAAAAACATTGAACGCTAAATTTTCTCGCCCTTTTGCGCTTTAACGGCAATATTATCGACAATTTAAGGAGGCGTTCATGGCCAAGAAACGCGCATTCATCAGCTTCGACTATGACCATGACGATGGGGCAAAACTCATGCTCGCGGGGCAAGCGAAGAACCCCGACACGCCTTTCGACTTTACCGATGGCTCCGTCAAGGACCATCTAACCGGCGACTGGAAAGAGAAAGTCCGACGTCGGATGGACAACATCGACGTCGTCATCGTGCTTTGCGGTCAGCACACGCATACGGCAAACGGCGTGGCTGCCGAATTGACGATCACGCAGGAGAAGTCGAAGCCGTATTTCCTTCTCGCAGCCTATTCTGATGTCACATGCACAAAGCCGACTTCGGCCTTGGCGACCGATAAGGTCTACAAGTGGACCTGGGACAATCTCAAAGCCCTTATTGGCGGAGCTCGGTAGAAATCTGCGTAAAGGGCTTCGTTCGTATGTCTTGATCGACACAACAAAGGTAGGAGCTCGCGCATGGTCAAGAAGAAAGCTCTGGTCATTGGTGTCGAGCACTACGATAGCGGTGATCCATTGCCGGGTTGCGTTAAGGACGCGCGCGACATGGAGTCGGTTCTGGCGCGTAACGACGATGATTCGCTGAATTTCTCCGTTCGTCGCCTAACCTCGAATGAGCAGCCGGTCACGTCGCGAATGATGAACGACGAGATCGAGAAGCTCTTTTCCGGCGATGCCGAGTGCGCGCTACTTTTCTTTGCCGGACATGGCGTCCTGGCCGACAAATCCAATATTGGATTCGTGTGTTCATCCGACGGACATCGCCCCAACTGGGGTATTTCACTCCCAACTATACTGGCGCTTGTGAGTTCCGCCAGCACTCGCATAGCGTCATCCGTCATTATTCTCGATAGTTGCCACGCTGGATTTGCGGGCGAAATGGCCGGCGCCGGCGCCTCGGCTGCAACTGCGACGTTAAGTAACGGCCTGACAATCCTCGCGGCTGCGCAACGTGATCAGTCCGCAATCGGCTCGTCTCGTGGAGGCTTGTTCACCGGTCTTGTCGTCGACGCGCTTAAAGGCGGTGCGTCCGACATTCTCGGCCGTGTCACCCCGGCAAGCATTTACTCGCATGTCGATCAGACTTTAGGACCTTGGGACCAACGCCCGGTCTACAAAGCGAACGTGCATAGCTTTGTTCAGCTACGCCAAGTGAAACCGAAGGTCGCGCCAGAGATCCTGCGCTTGCTTCCGGTCTGGTTCAAGAATCCGGACGACATCTATCCACTCGATCCGTCTTGTGAGCGCGATCGTGGAGAAATGTCGGAGAAGCTTCGGCACATTCCGTTCGATCAAGGTCGGCACGAGGTTTACCGAAAGCTGCAGGATTGCAATCGGCATAGTCTCGTCGAGCCTGTGGGGCAGGAACACATGTGGCATGCGGCCGTCCATTCAACCGGCTGCCGACTTACACGGTTGGGCATGCACTACCGTCGGCTCGCTGAACGCGGCGTTATTTGAAGACCTCGGGGAATACGCTCCAGTGAGCTCGAGGCTCTGCCAACGCCACATTTGCGCGCTGATGTCGTCATACTGCACTTCCCCATCGCTTGGCGCAGCCGCAAGGCTCGTGCAGAAACACTTATTGATAAGATCCGCGGGACACAAAAAAATCTGAGGCTCGAGGTCACTGATTTGATTTTATGATTTCTAATTGTGGCGCTGCCCTACCTCTCTCCCGATAACTTGCGTTTCCACTTATAAGCCGCCCCGATAAGGCCTCACCGCGGCAAGCATCGAGAGGTCGATCTTCTCGATCGCCGCCTTCAGTTCCCCCTCGATACCCGACGAGTACCGATCGAAACCGATCCGGCGCGTGGCGTGCCCCATAAGATAATCGATGAAGTACGCCTCGATCTTCGCCGCATGGGCCTCGCTCGCGAAATCGTGCCGTAGCGAATGGAAGTTCAGCTTCGCATCCTTGATGCCGATGTGGCGTAGGTAGCGACCAAACCACTTGCCGGTCACCTCACCATATCGCCCCATGCTCCCCATCGGACTGCAGCCGGGAAGCAGCAGGTCATCAGGTCCGAGCTTCTGATCCTCGATAAAAACCATGAAGCCAAGTTTCTTGAGGGCGTCAGCGATCGGGATATTGCGCTCGGCAGCCGGCGACTTGATCGCTTGTCCCTCGCCTGCCCGCACGCGAATGCAATCGACGCCGTTCACCTGTTCGATATCGCGACGGCGTAGTTGCGCGATCTCCTCGCGCCGCATACCGGTAGCGATTGCAATAACAGGCAGCCAGAATTTCGAATCGAAATCGACGATCTGCCCCGGCTGATGGGGAAACTGTTTCGAGCGCATCCCGGTGAAGACCGGCGATCCGAACATCTGCGCCAGCCGTTCGCGTCCCCAACGGTCACGTTCACTGCGAGCATTCCCACGGCGACCTTTGCGTTTGGGTAGCGCCAAACCATCGAAAACGTTGTCGACGACATCGCCATGTCGCTTGGCATAGTCCCAGATTTGCGACAGTGCCACCTGGTGCCGGTTCCAAGTTGGCGCCTGGATCCGCGCACGATCGTCGACCCGATCCGCGATGCGAATGATCTCGGATAATGATTTGCCGGTATATCGGCTCGACTGCCCATATTTCTGCGGCAGGCGAAGGACGAGTTCCTTGAATCGTGCGGCCTGCGCCCGATCGACCTTGCGCACCGTTACGTTCCCGCAGAACTCGGTCAGCAACTTGATCGTTTGACGATATTGAGAGGCGGTCTTGTCCGTGAACTTCTCCGACCGCGCTGCGTCGGCCATGAAACCGTTCAGACATTCTTTGATCGTCCGGCCAGAACCAGCCGGATCCGGTATCGACAGTAAGCTCGCAGTCGCCGTCGGCTCGATGGTGGGCGGCGACGATGCCGCTGGCGCAGTCAGTGCGGACTGCACCCAACCGAGGCCTTGGTGCGGATCGATCCGAATGATCTCGGCGAGACGAGCCTCAACCAAGCTAGGGGCGACCTCTTTCACGAAGCTTTGAAACACCGGCGCATCGAATTCGAAACGGATGGACCGGCGGCGCAGCAGGTCTGCGGCAAGACCCTGAACCATCGAGAAGTCGCCGGATTTGATCGCCTCCTCGATGACGGCGGCTTCCGCGCGGAGCTTGTTTACTTGCCGGGAACGGACGGCGTCTGGGATCGCATCGGGCAGAGCGATACGCGTCATATAGACGTCGCGCGCGTCCTGCAGTGCCCATCCGATGAGGGCGCGGAAATCCGCCGAGTCGAGAGTTTCCAACATGCCGAGCATCTGAAACCGATCCATCCAAGCTTCGAACAACGTCGAGAGCTGGCGGCCGATCGCTTGAGCACGGGATTTGTCTCGTGTTCGGAGCGCGAGCGCGATCTCTCCTTCAGAACATAAAAATTCTGATCTGCGAAGCAAGAAACCGGCGCGATACGTACGTCGCCAGTACCAAAGACCGTTGCGAATGAAGAGATGTTGGCGCTGCGCCATAAGGCCCCTCGAACTGGTACAGAGGGCTGTGACAGCGACACCCAGGCAGGAGATTCCCGGCCTGTTTTCTATATTTATATCAACGACTTAGCGCGTGAATGGCTGGGGCGCTAGGATTCGAACCTAGGAATGCCGGTACCAAAAACCGGTGCCTTACCGCTTGGCGACGCCCCAGCAGGCGCGCGACTGTCTAACGCCGGACGCGTCCGCGATCAAGCCGCTTTCGGCGCCCGGTTCTCCACATACCAGCGATAGGCCTGGGCCAAGCCGGTTTCGAGGTCGTATTTGGGCTTCCAGCCCAGCGCCATCAGGCGCGACGGGTCGGTCAGCTTGCGCGGGGCGCCGTTGGGCTTGGCCGTGTCGAATTCCAGCTTGCCCTTGTAGCCGGCCACTTTCGCGACCGTTTCGACGAATTCGCGGATCGAGACTTCCTTGCCCGTGCCGACGTTGAACGCGTCCGTGCCCGAATAGCGCTGCATCAGGAACACGCACGCGTCGGCCAGATCGTCGGCGTGCAGGAATTCGCGGAGCGGCGTGCCGTCGCCCCACACGGGCACGGTCGGCGCGTTCGTGGTGACCGCGCGATGCACCTTGACGATCGTCGCGGCGGGCACATGGCCCATTTCGAGATCGTAATTGTCGTGCGGCCCGTAAAGATTGGTCGGCATGCACGAAATGAAATCGACGCCGTATTGCTTCTTATAGGCCTGACACATCTTCAGGCCGGCGATCTTGGCGATCGCGTACCACTCGTTGGTCGGCTCCAAGGGGCCCGTCAACAGCGCGTCCTCGTGCATCGGCTGCGGCGCCAAGCGCGGATAGATGCAGGTCGAGCCCAAGAACAGCAGCTTTTTGACGCCCGCGAGATAGGACCCGTGGATGACCGCGTTCTGGATCGCGAGATTGTCGTAAAGGAACTCGGCCGGGCGCGAATTATTGGCGTGGATGCCGCCCACGCGCGCCGCCGCCAGGAACACCGCGTCGGGCTTGTTGGCGGCGAGCCAGGCCTGGACCTTGGCCTGATCGCCAAGATCGAGTTCGCGCTTGTCGACCGTCAGGATCGTGCAGTTCTCGCGTGCCAAGCGGCGCGCGATCGCCGAGCCGACCATGCCCTTATGGCCGGCGACAAAGACCTTCTTGCCGGAAAGATCGAACTCAGCCGCTGCGGTCATTGCGGTGGCGCTCCCGCTCGACGATTTTGAGATCGGACGCGACCATTTCCTGCACTAGCTGCGGGAAGGTCGTCTTGTGCTTCCAGCCGAGCTTAGTGTGCGCCTTGGTCGGATCGCCGAGCAGGAAATCGACTTCCGTCGGGCGGAAATAGCGCGGATCGATTTCGACCAGAACCTCGCCGGTCTTGGCGTCCAGCCCCTTTTCGTCGACGCCCTTGCCCTTCCATTCGATCGGGCGGCCGATCTCCTTGAAGGCGAGTTCGACGAACAGGCGCACGGTCTGCGTTTCGCCGGTCGCGAGCACGTAATCGTCGGGCGTGTCCTGCTGCAGCATCAGCCACATGCCTTCGACGTAATCGCGGGCATGGCCCCAATCGCGCGAGGAATCGATATTGCCGAGATAGAGCTTCTTTTGCAGGCCGAGCTTGATCGCCGCCACCGCGCGCGTGATCTTGCGCGTCACGAACGTCTCGCCGCGCGTCGGGCCTTCGTGGTTGAACAGAATGCCGTTCGACGCGTGCATGCCATAGGCTTCGCGGTAGTTCACCGTGATCCAATAGCCGTAGAGCTTGGCGACCGCGTAAGGGCTGCGCGGATAGAACGGCGTGGTTTCGCGCTGCGGGCGTTCCTGCACCAGGCCGTAAAGCTCGGAGGTCGACGCCTGATAGAAGCGCGACTTTTTCTCCATACCCAGGATGCGGATCGCTTCGAGCAGGCGCAGCGTGCCGATCCCGTCGGCATTGGCCGTGTACTCGGGCGATTCGAAGCTGACGGCGACATGGCTTTGCGCCGCGAGATTGTAGATCTCGTCCGGCTGCGTTTGCTGCACCAGGCGGATCAGATTCGTCGAATCGGTCAGATCGCCGTGATGCATGAAGAAGCGCACGCCATGCTCGTGCCGGTCGGCGTAAAGGTGATCGACGCGCCCCGTGTTGAACGAGGACGACCGGCGCTTCACGCCGTGGACGATGTAACCCTTTTGGAGCAGCAACTCGGCGAGATAGGCGCCGTCTTGGCCGGTGACACCGGTGATCAGCGCGACTTTCTGGGACATAGGGCTTTCCGGACCAAAACTCTGGTGAGGGGCGGGGGTTTAGCACCCATTCGGGCTGCCGACAACGGCACGGGGCCCAGGCTTATGCCACCCTGCCCGCTGCCATCCACCAAGCCGAAGGTGCTTTGGCTTTCAAGGCCTTGGCAGCCAGGGCGGCGTTTTCGGGCCGGTCGAACAGCCCAAAGCAGGTGGCCCCGCTGCCCGACATGCGCGCGACCCGAATCCCCGGCAAGCCCCGCAAGGCCGCCAGCACATCGGCGATGGCGGGGACCAAAGCGATCGCCGGCGCTTCCAAATCGTTGCCGGCGGCGGCGATGGCGTCGAGCGACGGCACGAATTTCCCCCCGGCCGAGAACGCGCCGGTTCGCGCCTTGAAGACCGAAGATGTGGCCAGCGCCACGCCCGGATTGACCAGAACGACGCCCCAGCCGGGCAACGCGCCGGCGGACTCGACGATCTCGCCGATCCCCGACATCCAGGCCGGCACGCCGGCGACGCAGACCTTCACGTCAGCGCCGAGCTTGGCGGGCAGATCGGCGGGGATGGATGCCGCCCAGAGTTTCGACAAGGCGCGCAGCGTGGCCGCCGCATCAGCCGAGCCGCCGCCGATGCCGCTGGCAACGGGAAGATTCTTGGTGAGGCGCAAAGCGACATCCGCGCGACGCCCCAAGCGTTCGGCGAAAAGATGCGCCGCCCGCGCCACGAGATTATCCGCACCCGCCTCGAGCGACGCGGCGAACGGCCCGTCGATGGTCAGCGAATATTCCGACGCCGCCTGCGCCGTCAGCCGATCGCCGATGTCGGCGAAGGCGACGAGCGATTCGAGCAGGTGATAACCGTCCGCGCGCTTGCCGACGACGGCGAGCGACAGATTCAGTTTCGCGCGCGCGAATTCTTCGACGTTCATCGCTGGCGCGGGCTGGGAATCGGGCGCATGCCCTCCGGCACCCAAGACGGCCGGCGGAGCAGCACGCGTTTTTTGACCGGCGTGGGCGCGTAGAGCGTCTTGGTCGCTTCGACGATCGCGACGCCGGCAAGCGCCGGAAAGAAACGCCGCCCCGCCCCTTCCCAGGCCTTCGCCGTGCGCAGCCACAGCGATCCACCGAGCGGCGGAATGAACAGGCCCATGCGCGTTTGCTGCGGCACGAACAGGTTTTCGCGCAACAGCCGCGACAACTGCCCGGCCGTATAAGGATGGCCGTGGCCGAAGGGCGTGCGGTCGAGCCGCGCCCAGATGCCGCGCCGGTTGGGCACGACGATCAGCACGCGGCCGGCGGGCGACAGCACGCGCCAGATCTCGCGCATCAGCACGCGCAAGGATTCGGCGTGTTCCAGCGCATGCACCAGCAACACGCGATCGATCGACATATCGGGCAGCGGCAGACCTTCTTCTTCGACCAACGCCGTCGCATTGGGGCCTTCGGGCGGCCAATGCATCACGCCTTGCGGGCCGGGCATCATCGCCAGCACGCGCGAGGCTTGCGATTTGAACGGACGCAAATATGGCACGGCATAGCCCAGGCCCAGCACCGATTGTCCCGCGACATCGGGCCATACCGCGCGCAAATGCCCCGCCACATGGCGGCGCGCCACCTGGCCCAAAGGCGACGCGTAGAAATCGCGCAAATCGACGACGTCGGTCCACATAGCCGCGAGTTTAGCAGAACTGCGCCCTCGTTGAGAGCGGACGCGGATCGCGCTAATTTCACGCCTTCGAATAACGATAAGGAACCGTCCATGAAGCTCGCCTACAGCACCGCCAGCCCCTATGTCCGCAAAGTGATGATCGTCGCGATCGAAGCGGGTCTCGATTCGAAGATCGAAAAACTGCCGATGGCGGTGCGCCCCGACCAGCCCAACGCGGCACTCGCCCCCGACAATCCGCTGATGAAAGTGCCCACGCTGGTCACCGATGCGGGCGACAAGCTGTTCGACAGCCGCGTGATCTGCGCCTATCTCGACAGCCTCCATTCCGGCGCCAAGCTGATTCCGGAATCGGGCCCGGCGCGCTGGAAGGTGCTGTGCCTGGAAGCGTTGGGCGACGGCATCACCGATGCGGGCATTCTGGTGCGCTACGAGCTGGGCTTGCGCCCCAAGGAATTGCATTGGAAGGAATGGATCGACGGCCAGACCAAGAAGGTCCTGCAAGGCCTCGATCAATTGGAGAGTGATCCGTCGGTTCTGTCCGGTCCGCTCAATGTCGGCCAGATCGCCGTCGCTTGCGGCCTGGGCTGGATGAAGTTCCGCAACGTGTTCGGCGACGTGCTGGCCACGCGCCCGAAACTCGCCGCCGCGATCGCCAAGCTCGAGGAACGTCCCTCGTTCAAGGCGACCGTGCCGCAAGGATGATGCTGACCGCCGACGACATCGTCGCGAAACTCGGCCTCGCCCCCCATCCGGAGGGCGGGGCCTATCGCGAGACGTTCCGGCATGTGCCCGCCGACGGCACGCGCGGGGCGATGACCGCGATCTACTACCTGCTGCGCGACGGCGAGGTGTCGCATTGGCATCGCGTCGACGCGGCGGAAATTTGGCACTACTACGCCGGCGCGCCGCTGGAACTCGCTCTCTCGGCCGACGGCAAAACGCGCACGACGCGGATCCTCGGCCCCGCACTCGACAAGGGCGAGGCGCCGCAAATTCTCGTACCCGACTCGCATTGGCAAAGCGCGCGCAGCCTGGGGGCGTGGACTCTGGTCGGGTGCACCGTGGGCCCCGCCTTCGAATTCGCGGGCTTCGAAATGGCCCCGCCGGGCTGGGCGCCTAGCGTTTGAAAATTACGTCCTTCGATGCCAGCACCGCCCCACCCACGACCAGCGCGCAGGCGATGGCGAGTGTGAGCGTCGCATGGCCGCCGCCGGCGATCACCAGCAAGCCGGTCGACAGGATGGGTGTGAGATAGGACGCTGCGCCCAGCACTTTGATGTCGCCCTTCTTCATGCCGACATCCCACAAATAGAAGGCGAGACCGACGGGGCCAAAGCCCATGCCGATCAGTGCGGCCCATTGCGCGGCCGTGCCGGTATATGCGCTCTCGAAGATCAGATGGCAGATCGCGGCGAGCGCGGCGGTGCCCGCGCAGAACGCCGTGACCGCATCGGTCGGCACGTCGCCGAAACGGCGCGACAAGACCGAATAGCTCGACCAGATGATCGCGGCGGCGAAGGCGAAGCCATAGCCCCAAAGCTGCGACTTTTCGAAACCGGCGGCACCCGCCCCCGCCCCGACGACCAGCACGCAACCGGCAAGGCCCAACGCGGCCCCCGTGAGATGGAACCAGCGCAGACGCTCGCCCGGTAGCAATCCGGCGAACAACACGATCAGCAGCGGCCAAAGATAGTTGAGCAGATTCGCCTCGACCGGCGGCGCCAGCGCCAACGCGGCAAAATAGGCGGCGTGATAGCCGAACAGACCGTAGAGCCCGAGCGCCCACACGCGGCCGCGCTGGCGAAACGGCGCCACGACGCTTTCGCCCCGCCACAGGCATTTGGCGAGGCCCAACCCCGCCGCGATGCTGAACGCCACCGCGCAAGCGAAGAACGGCGGCGGGGCGGCGATCGCGGTCAACACCGCGAGCGACGACCACAATGCGATGGCGCCCGCCCCGATCGATGTCGCCACCCGGATATTCATGTCCCGCCCATGCGCTCCAAAATCAAAGGGCCGCCGGTCGCCCGGCGGCCCCTTCCTATCCACGATCCGGGATCGCGGATCAATACATGTGCTGGCCGCCATTGATCGACAGCGTCGAGCCGGTGATGAACCCGCCCTCGTCCGCGACCAGGAACAGCACGCCGCGCGCGATTTCCGACGCCTTACCCAGGCGCCCGACGGGCACGCGGGCGACGATCTTTTCGAGCACGTTCGGCGGGACCGCACGCACCATATCGGTGTCGATATAGCCCGGTGCGATCGCGTTGACGGTGATGCCCGCAGCGGCCCCTTCCTGGGCCAGCGCCTTGGTGAAGCCGTGGATGCCCGACTTGGCGGCGGCGTAGTTCACCTGGCCGTACTGGCCCGCCTGGCCGTTGATCGAGCCGATATTCACGATGCGCCCGAATTTGCGCGCGCGCATGCCTTCGATCACCGCGCGGCTCATATTGAAGCACGAGCCGAGATTGGTGCGGATGACCGCTTCCCATTGATCGAAGGTCATCTTGTGCATCGTGCCGTCGCGCGTGATGCCCGCGTTGTTCACGACGATTTCGACCGGCCCGCCAAGCTTGGCTTCGACGTCCTTCACGCCCGCGGCGCAAGCCGCGAAATCGGCGACGTCCCATTTGAACGACGGAATGCCCGTGCGCTTGGTGAAATCCGCCGCGGCCGCGTCGTTACCGCCGTAATTCGCCGCCACCTTGTAGCCGGCGTCTTTCAGCGCCACGCAAATCGCTTCGCCGATGCCGCGCGTGCCGCCCGTAACGATCGCAACCCGTCCCGCCATGTTCCCATCTCCCGTTCGATGCCGGTTCTGTATTCCGGTGCGCGGCGGGCGCCGGCTCGCCCGCCGCGCTTTACCGGATCAGAAGTTCACGCGCGCTCGACGCACATCGCGATTCCCATGCCGCCGCCGATGCACAACGTGGCGAGGCCCTTCTTCGCGTCGCGGCGGCCCATTTCGTAGAGCAGCGTCGTCAGCACGCGGGCACCCGACGCACCGACCGGATGGCCGATGGCGATGGCGCCGCCATTGACGTTGACCTTGCTGGTGTCCCAGCCGAGATCCTTGTTGACCGCGATGGCTTGCGCGGCGAACGCCTCGTTCGCTTCGATAAGGTCGAGATCGCCGACCTTCCAGCCCGCCTTTTCCAGCGCCTTGCGGCTGGCCGGAATGGGGCCCGAGCCCATGATCGCCGGCTCCACGCCCGCGGTCGCCCACGACACGATGCGCGCGAGCGGCACAATACCGCGCTTCTTGGCTTCTGCCGCCGTCATCAGCACGATTGCGGCCGCACCGTCGTTGATGCCCGACGCGTTGCCCGCCGTCACCGTGCCGTCCTTGCTGAAGGCCGGGCGCAGCTTGGCGAGGCTGTCGAGCGTCGTGCCGTGCTTCGGGTATTCGTCGTCGGCGACGACGACGTCGCCTTTGCGCGTCTTGATCGTGACGGGCACGATCTCATCCTTGAACTTGCCGGCCTTCTGCGCGGCCTCGGCCTTGTTCTGCGACGCCGTCGCGAACTTGTCCTGTTCCTCGCGCGTGATCTGCCACTTGGTCGCGACGTTCTCGGCCGTCGTGCCCATGTGATAGCCGTGGAACGCGTCCCACAGCCCATCCTTGATCATCGTGTCGAGCATTTCGGCCTGACCCATCTTCACGCCGCCGCGCATATGGATCGCGTGCGGCGCCTGGCTCATGCTTTCCTGGCCGCCGGCGACGACGATGTTGGAATCGCCGTTGGCGATGGCTTGCAAGCCCAGCGCCACCGCGCGCAAGCCCGAACCGCACAGCTGGTTGATGCCGTAGGCGGTCTTCTCGACCGGGATGCCGGCATTGACGGCCGCTTGGCGCGCCGGGTTCTGGCCCTGACCGGCGGTCAGGATCTGGCCCATGATCACTTCGTCGACATCGCCGGGCGCCACCTTGGCGCGCTTGATCGCTTCGGTGATCGCGACCTGGCCCAGATAATGCGCCGACACGGCGCCGAACGCGCCGTTGAAGCTGCCGACCGGCGTGCGGGCCGCCGAAGCGATGACGATATCGGTCATGTGGTCTCTCCCAAAAGCGGCGCCGTGACGGCACCCGTTCCATCAATGATAGCGGTGGGGCAGCACCCCAAGCAAGGCGGGCCGCAGGTTCAGTCGTGCGGCAAATCGCCGAGCCAAGCGGCGAGCGGGTCCCACAATTCCTTGCGCCCGCGCGTGCCCACGACCATGCCGATATGGCCGAGCGGGGGTTCGATCGTATAGGCGCCGCGCAATTTCCCCACCAATGCGCGGGCGGAATCGGGCGGCACGATCCGATCCTGGGCCGGAATCGCCACGAAACTGGGGATTTCGATCGCGCGCGGATTGATGGTGCGGCCCGACAACGTCCATTTGCCGGTCGCGGGGCGGTTCTCGGCGTACCAGCCCTCGATCGTTTCGTGCGCGACCGGGGCGGTCAGCGGAACGCCGTCGTTCAACCAATCCTCCAGCGCCACGAAGGCGCGGAATTTGGGATTGTCTTCGTTGAGCCCCGCCAGCGCGCGGAACTTCTTCGCCGCCAGCAGCGGGTCCTGCGCCGCGAACAGGCTTTGCAGCAGATCGAGCGGGAGTTCGCCCAACGCATCGATCATCGGCCACCACGGCCGGATCGCGTCGGCGAGGCCCTTCGCCAAATCCGGACGTTCGGCATGGAAATCCCACGGCGTCGCCAGCAAAGCGAGGCCCGCGAGGCGCGATTGATGCGCGCTCGCCAAGCCCAAAGCGAGATTGCCACCCATGCAATAGCCGACAAGGGCGGGCTTGGCCTTCGACAACGCTTCGACCGCCGCCAACGCTTTGGTCAGGCGAATGTCGATATAACTCGCCAGGCCGAATTCGCGCTCGCTGTCGCCGGGGGCGGCCCAATCGACCAGAAACGGCCGGAAGCCGCGCGCCGCAAGGTTCCGCGTCAGCGAATTATCGGCATCGAGATCGAGCACGTAAGCGCGGTTGACCAGCGACGGCACCAGCAATACGGGGCGCGCGTCGGGCTTCGCGTCGGGCGCGTAATCGTATAGCCGCGTCGTGCCTTCGCCCCAAACCGGCGGCGGATAATCGTTCGCGCGCCGATAGGGCGTGTTGCGATAGCGCGTCAGCCCGTCGTGAAATTGCGCAAGGCGCCAACGCGCTTCACGCTGGATCGCCGCCCGGAATTTTTCGGGCGCGTGGTTTGCGCGTTCGCTGTCCAGCGCCGCCGCCCGTTCCGCCAGACTTGGGTGCCACTTCAGCGACCCGGGCTTCGAGTTCGGCAAGACGGCGGCGCAGCTCAGCCACGTCGCCATCGCCGTGCCCAGATGCAGCCCCAGCGGGCGCGGCCCCACGCGTTTGGGCGGGGCTGGCGGGCTGTTTGAAGAATTCGGCGAAGGCGCCATGGTCGAACGAACTTCCTTGCTGGCCTTTCAGCCCGTCGGCGGCGGCTTGCCAGATCGCTTGCCAACCCGCCGGGCCCGCCCCCGCCCAAAGCTGCAAACTGCGGCCCATCAGCCGCGAGGTTTCGGGATCGGCGGCAAGGGCCGCGAGCTGATCCTGCCACAGATCGAGATAACGCTGCGCGAGCGCTTCCAGGCTTGGCGGTTCGTCGTCTTTATCGGCGGTCATGCGGGCGCCACTATAGGTGCGATTGCGAGACGGGCCCAAGCTTTGACCCGCGCGGGAAAGCTAAGTTCTTGAAAGGTACTCAGTTCCCCCGCATTTTTGCATCGCACTTGCCGCAGGGAAGTTATGCGGGCAAGCTGACCCTATGACGGAACCCAGCTCGACCGCCCCTTCGGATACCGGCGCCGCTTCGGACCCGGTGAAGATCAAGAAATATGCAAATCGCCGCCTCTACAATACGGCGACGTCGAGCTACGTGACGCTCGACCATCTTTGCCAGATGGTAAAGCAGGGCACGGATTTCGTGGTCCATGACGCCAAGACGGGCGAGGACATCACCCGGTCGGTGCTGACCCAGATCATCGTCGAGGAAGAAGGCAAGAGCGGGCAGAACATGCTGCCGGTCTCGTTCCTGCGGCAGTTGATCTCGTTCTACGGCGACAATCTCCAGGCGCTGGTGCCGCGCTATCTGGAGAATTCAATGTCCGCCTTCGCGCGCAATCAGGAACAGATGCGCACGGCCATGTCGCAGGCGTTCGGCGGCATGTTCCCCTTCCCCTCCTCCGTGGGCGCCATGGAGGAGATGGGCAAGCAGAACCTCGCGTTGTTCCAGAACGCGATGAAGATGTGGGGCCTGGCCGCCGTGCCGGGCGCCGAAGCGCCCGCGTCGGATACATCGTCCACGGCGGCTCCGGCGGCGAAGGCCGGCGAATCGATCGACCTTCTGCGCCAGCAGCTCGAGGCGATGCAGTCGCAGCTCGAAGCGCTTTCCAAAAAGGGCTGAGTCCCCGCCCTGTTGACGCGCGGGTGCAGGCGGCTATATTCGCCGCCGATGATCACGCACGACCTCCATCGGGCTCTCGACGGGCGAATTATCCGCCCGGTCCTTCGCCAGGACCGGGAGTTTTCGTTCGTCCCGAGACAGACCCGTTTGGAGTCCGCGTATCATGCATTCGTCTAAAGCCGAACCCGTCCGCCGTTACGTCGTCCGCGCCGAGCCCGTGATGGGCCTTACGTCCCGCGTGCTCGAGGAATTCGCCAAGCGCGACGTTCTTCCCGATCTTTTCGAAGCGCGCGTTTCGGGCGGCGAGCTCGATCTTCGCGTCGATTGCCGGGGATTGGAGAGCAACGCCGCCGAACACGTGGCGCTGGTGCTGGCGAATTTTCCCGGTATCCGCGACGTTCAGCTGATGGCCGCACGTCTTCGCGAAGCCGCCTGAAGGGCCCGACCGCACGATGACCGTCGACTACAAGAGCACCGTCTTCCTGCCCAAGACCGACTTCCCGATGCGCGGCGAATTGCCCAAGCGCGAGCCCGCCACGCTGGCGCGCTGGGAGAAGATGGGGCTTTACCGCCGCCAGCGCGAAGCCGCCAAGGGCCGCGAGAAATTCGTGCTGCATGACGGCCCGCCTTACGCCAACGGGCATCTGCATATCGGCCACGCGCTGAACAAGATCCTGAAGGACGCGATCAATCGCGGCCAGCAGATGCTGGGCAAGGACGCCGATTACGTGCCGGGCTGGGATTGCCACGGTCTTCCCATCGAATGGAAGATCGAGGAGGAGTATCGCGCCAAGGGCAAAGACAAAGACAAGGTCGACATCGTCGAATTCCGCCGCGAGTGCCGCGACTTCGCGGCCAAGTGGATCGACATCCAGCGCGAGGAATTCAAGCGCCTGGGCGTGATCGGCGATTGGGCGAATCCCTATTCGACGATGTCCTACGCCGCCGAATCGCAGATCGCGCGCGAGATCGCGAAATTCGCGATGAATGGCGGGCTTTATCGCGGCTCGAAGCCGGTGATGTGGTCGGTGGTCGAGAAGACCGCCTTGGCCGAGGCCGAGATCGAGTATCACGACCACAAGAGCACGACGATCCACGTCGCCTTCCCGATCGTCACGCCGAAGAATCCGCGCCATGCGGGGGCGTCGATCGTCATCTGGACGACGACGCCCTGGACGATCCCCGGCAACCGCGCCCTCGCGGCGGGGGCGGAGATCGAATACGACCTGCTGACCGTCAAATCGGTCCACCCGGAATCGAAAGCGAAGCCGGGCCAGCGCTATATCGTGGCGAAGGCGCTGACGACCGAATTCGTCGAAGCGGCGAAGATCGCCGAAGTCGACGTGTCGATGGACGATCGCGCGACGGGTGCGGATCTCGCCGGCACCGTGTGCGCACATCCGTTGCGCGAGGCCGATCCCTATTACGGCTTCGACGTCACAATCTTCACCGGCGATTTCGTGACGACCGAGGCGGGTACCGGCTTCGTGCATATCGCCCCTGGTCATGGTGCGGACGACTACGAACTTGGTCTGAAAAACAACGTCGAAATCCCGCAAACGGTATCGGCCGACGGCAGCTACTACCCGCATGTCGCGTTGTTCGCGGGCAAGCGCGTCTACTCGCCGCAAGGCAAGCCCGGCGACGCCAACAAGGCCGTGATCCAAGCGCTGGACGCCGGCGGCAAACTGCTCGCCGTCGCCTATATCCAGCATTCCTATCCGCATTCCTGGCGATCGAAAGCGCCGCTGATCTTCCGCAACACGCCGCAATGGTTCATCTCCATGACGGCGAACGATCTGCGGCAGAAAGCGCTCGACGCGATCTCGGCGACCGATTGGTTCCCGGCTTCGGGCGAAAACCGCATCCGATCGATGATCGAAACGCGCCCGGATTGGTGCATCTCGCGCCAGCGCGCCTGGGGCGTGCCGATCGCCGTGTTCGTCGAAAAGAAAACCGGCCAGTTGCTGCGCGACGAAGCGGTGTTCGAGCGGATCGCCCAGGCTTTCGCGGCCGAGGGGGCCGATGCTTGGTATTCGTCGCCGCCGGCACGGTTCCTGGGCAACGATCGCAACCCCGACGATTACGAACAGATCGTCGACGTGATCGACGTCTGGTTCGATTCCGGATCGACCCACGCCTTCACCCTGGAAGAACCGGGCAAGGCCGTCGGCTGGAATCTGCAATGGCCGGCGTCGCTTTATCTCGAAGGCTCCGACCAGCATCGCGGCTGGTTCCATTCCTCGCTGCTCGAAGCCTGCGGCACGCGCGGCCGTGCGCCCTACGAGGCCGTGCTGACCCACGGCTTCGTGCTCGACGAGCAGGGCCGCAAAATGTCGAAGTCGCTGGGCAATGTGACCGCCCCCCAGCAAGTCATCGAGCAATACGGCGCCGACATCCTGCGCCTGTGGGTCGTCGCGTCCGACTACTCGGAAGATTTGCGCATCGGGCCGGAAATCCTGAAGCAGCAGGCCGAGTATTACCGCCGCCTGCGCAACACGCTGCGCTATCTGCTTGGCGCGCTGGAAGGCTACGACGCCAAGGAAGATGTGCCGGTCGCGCAATTGCCCGAGCTCGAGCGCTACGTGCTGCACAAGCTGCGCGATCTCGACCTTCTGCTGCGCGAATGCCTGGCGACGCACGATTTCACGCGCTTCTACGTGGCGCTCCATAATTTCTGCGCGGTCGATCTGTCGGCCTTCTATTTCGACGTGCGCAAGGACGCGCTGTATTGCGACGCGCCGGACAGTCTGCGCCGGCGCGCGACGCGCACGGTGATGGCTTTCGCCTTCGATTGTCTGGTGAAGTGGCTCGCCCCCGTGCTGTGCTTCACGGCCGAGGAAGCGTGGCTCGCCCGCCATCCCGGCGACGACGAATCCGTACATCTGCAGCTTTTCCCCGAAACGCCCTCGGCCTGGGCCGATGCGGCGCTGGCGGAGAAGTGGGAAAAGATTCGCGAACTGCGCCGCGTCGTGACCGGCGCGATCGAGTTGGCGCGCGCCGACAAGAAGATCGGCGCCTCGCTGCAAGCCGATCCGACGATCCATCTGGCCGACAAGGCGCTCTACGCTTCGCTGCCCAAGGAGATCTGGGACGAGTTGCTGATCGTCTCCGATCACAAGGTCGCGGACGGGGCCGGACCCGAAGGCGCCTTCCGCTTGAACGAAGTGCCGGGTGTCGCCGCTACGGTCGGCATCGCCGACGGCCATAAATGCGAGCGCTGCTGGCGCGTTTTGCCGGAAGTCGGCAGCGTGGCCAAGCACCCGCGCATTTGCGTGCGCTGCGCCGATGCGGTGGATCGCGCTTGAACAGCCGTACGGAAAACCTGAAGCGCGGGCTGGCGCTGTCGGCGTCGGTTCTGGTCCTCGATCAGGCGGTGAAATACGTCATGTATCTCTACCTCATCGCCGGGTTCCGCCCGTCGGTGGAGGTGGCGCCGTTCTTCAATCTGGTCGTGGTGTGGAATTACGGCGTCAGCTTCGGCCTGTTCAATTCAGGCTCGTCGGAGGCGTCGTTCATCTTCGTCGGCCTCGCCGCCGCGATCGTGATCGGGCTTGGCGTGTGGCTCGCCCGCGCCGAGACCCCCGTAATTCTACTCGGGCTGGGGCTGGTGATCGGCGGGGCGATCGGTAACATCGTCGATCGTTTGCGCTACGGCGCGGTGTTCGATTTCTTGGATTTTCATGCCTTTGGCTGGCATTGGCCGGCATTCAACGTGGCCGACGCGGCGATTACCATCGGTGTGGCCTGCCTGTTTTGGGATGCTTTTACGGCCGGCGACAAATCGGGTAAAACAAGCGGATGAACACGCGATCGATCCCGTCCCGCTTCGTCCTCGCCGCCGCCGGCCTTGTCGCGGCGCTGACGTTGGGCGCTTGCGCCGACACGCGCAAAGCCATCGGCTGGGACAAGGTTTCGCCCGACGAATTCAACGTCGTGACGCGGGCACCCTTGACCCTGCCGCCCGATTTCGGCCTGCGCCCGCCCGCCCCCGGCACGGCGCGCCCGCAAGAACAATCGCCCACCGAACAAGCGCGCGTCGCCGTGTTCGGCAACAGCGCCGCCGCGCGCAACGCGGCCGCCGGCCAGCAAGGCCCGGGCTCGACCGGCGAACACGCGCTGGTCACCAAAACGGGCGGCGACAAGGTCGACGCCAATATCCGCGAACAGCTCGACCGCGAAACCTCGCAGCTCGCCGAAGCCGATCGCAGCTTCGTCGACCGACTGATGTTCTGGCGCGCCAACACGCCGGGCCAGGGCGAACAGCTCGACGCGACACGCGAATCCCAGCGTCTGCGCGAAGCCGCCGCGACCGGCCGCCCGGCGTCGGACGGCAGCGTCGCCACGGTGCGCAAGCGCCAGCGCGGCTGGCTCGAGGGGATTTTCTGAACCGTTTCCTCGCCGCACTCGGCGTCGTCGCAAGCCTGATCGCGGGCGGCGCTGCGCATGCGCAAGTGTTCGAGCCCAAAACCTTCGATCTGCCCAACGGCCTGAAGGTCGTGGTGATCGAAAACAGCCGCGCCCCGGTCGTCACGCAAATGGTCTGGTACAAGACCGGTGCGGCCGACGAAGTCCAGGGCGTCTCCGGCATCGCCCATTTCCTCGAACATCTGATGTTCAAAGGCACGCCATCCGTGCCGCCGGGCGATTTCAGCCGCATCGTCGCGCGCTTCGGCGGGCGCGACAACGCCTTCACCAGCCACGACTACACCGCCTATTTCCAGACCGTCGCCAGCGACCGGCTGGAAGACATGATGCGCATCGAAGCCGACCGCATGGCCAATCTCGTGTTGGCCGACGCGCAAGTGCTGCCCGAGCGCGACGTGATCGTCGAGGAACGCCGCCAAGTCGTCGATCAACGCCCGTCCTCGCGCTTGCGCGAGCAGTTGATGGCGGCGCTGTTCGTCAATCATCCCTATGGCCGTCCGGTCATCGGCTGGGAACACGAGATGCAGGCGCTGACGCGCCAGAACGCGCTCGACTGGTACGGCAAATGGTACGCGCCCAATAACGCGATGCTGATCGTCGCGGGCGACGTGAAGGCCGATCAGGTCAAGACGCTGGCCGAACGTTATTACGGCCCCGTCGCGCGCAAGGCCGTGCCCGAGCGCGTGCGCCCGCAGGAACCGCCGGCCATCGCCGCTAAGCGCGTCGAACTCAAAGACTCGCGCGTGCGCCAGCCGTCCTGGTCGCGCGCGTGGCACGCACCGTCGCATAATCGCGATCTGCCGAACGTGCTGGACCGCGACGCGGTCGACGCGCTGGAAATCGCAGCCGAGATTCTGGGCGGCGGGCCGACCAGCTTGCTGGTGCGCGCGCTCGTCCACGACAAGCCGCTCGCCTCGGGAATCGGCGCGGCCTTTGACGGCTCGGCCTTCGATCTGTCGTCGTTCTGGATTTTCGCGAGCCCGCGCGACGGCACCTCGCCCGTCGAACTCGAGACCGCGATCGAAGCGACGTTGCGCGATATCCTGCGCGACGGCATCCCGGCCGAGGAAGTGGAACGCGCCAAGGCCCGCACGCTCGACCAAGCGATCTTCGCGCGCGACGGCGTGCAAGCCGCCCCCCGCGCCTTCGGCATCGCGTTCACGACCGGCAAGGACGTCGCCTGGGTCGAATCCTGGCCCGCGCGCATCGCCACCGTGACGCCCGAACGCGTCAACGCCGCCTTGCGCGCGATCCTGTCGCAGGACGGCCATACGACCGGGCTGCTGCTGCCCAAGCCGGGGTCGTGATGCGCAAGCTGCTGCTGATCGCGTTTCTGTGCGTCGTCGCCCTCGCCCCCGCGCGCGCGCAGAATATCGAGGAAGTGCGCAGCCCGGGCGGCATCGTCGCGTGGCTGATCCGCGATCCGGCCTTGCCGGTCCTCGCCCTCGAGTTTTCCTGGCGCGGCGGCACATCCGCCGATCCGGCCGACAGACTCGGCCTCGCCGCGATGACCGCCGATCTGCTGACATCGGGGGCCGGCGATCTCGACCAGCAGGGCTTCGCGCGCGAACTCGAAGACCGTTCGATTTCGCTCGGCTTTTCGGCCGGGACCGATACGCTGCAAGGCGGTTTGCGGCTGTTGTCGCGCGACGCGGATCGCGGCGCGGAATTGTTGGCGTTGGCGCTGACCAAACCGCGCTTCGATTCGCGCGATGTGGAACGCGTGCGCGCGCGCATCCTGCAAGGCATCGCGCAGGAAGACGCCAACCCGCAGACGCTGGCGCGGCGCGCTTTCGCAAAGGCGGCGCTGGGCGATCATCCCTATGCGCGCCAATCGCGGGGCACGGCCGATACGGTGCGCGCCATCACGAACGACGATCTGCGCGGGCAGCTGGCCAAGCGCTATGCGCGCGACAATCTGGTCGTCGCGGCGGTCGGCGACGTGACGCCGGAGCGCCTGGGCCAATTGCTCGACCGCGCCTTCGGCGCCTTGCCCGCGAAAGCCGAAACGGTCGAGATCCCGCGCATCGAGATCGCCGGCCCCGCGCGCACGCTGATTATCCGCCGGCCGGCCACGCAGACTTTCGCCATTTTCGGCCAGCAAGGCATCGAGCGCGACGATCCGGATTTCTTCGCGGCGGCCCTCGTCAACTACGTGCTGGGCGGCGGCGGTTTCAATTCGCGCCTGATGCTCAGCGTGCGCGAACGCGAAGGCCTGACCTACGGCGTCGGCACGGGCCTTGCCGTCTACGACCGCGCGGCGATCGTACAGGGGAGTTTCTCCAGCGAGAACGGGCGCATCGCCCGCGCGATGGAAATCGTGCGCGCCGATTGGGCGCGCATGGGCGAAGAAGGGCCGACGGACGCCGAGTTGCAGGGCGCCAAAGATTATCTCAACGGGTCCTTCCCGCTGCAATTCGACCGCTCCGACCGCATCGCGCGGCTTTTGGTCGCGGCACGGCTCGACGGGCGGGGGCGCGATTGGTTCGCGGAGCGCAAACGGCGAATCGACGCGGTGACGCCGGAACAAGCGCGCCGCGCCGCGCGCCGGCTCTACGACCCCGCCAAAATGATCGTCGTGCTGGCGGGCGAACCGCAAGGCATTCAGCCCTCGGAATAGGGACTACGCCTCCCTATATTCAGGGCGTACGATAGCCCCATATCCGATTCCGGTGCGCACATGACAAATTCCCTGCCCTATCGCCAGGACCTTCGCCATTGCTTCGATCTGGTCGAAGGTTTCGACCGCCAAGTCCTCGAAACCTGGCTCGACCAGACGCGCGACACGGTCGCGGCGTTGCGCGAAGCGGTCGGCAAGGGCACCTACGCCTTCCTGGACCAGCCCGATCGCACCGACGATCTCGCCGCCATCGAAGCGGCGGCCAAGACGCTGTCGAAATTTTCGACCGTCGTGCTGCTCGGAACGGGCGGGTCGAGCCTGGGCGCGCGCGCGCTGGCGGCGCTGGCCGATGCGGGCACGGGGCTGGGCGTCAAAGGCAAGCCGCGCTTGATCGTGGCGGAGAATGTCGATCCTTTCGCCTTCGAACGCCTCGTCGCCGATCTCGATCCCAAGACCACCGGCGCGTTGATCGTTTCCAAATCCGGCGGTACGGCGGAGACATTGTCGCAAGCGCATGCGCTTCTGCCCAAGCTCGCCGATCCGGCCGCCCAAGCCATCGCGCTGACCGAACCGACGGATAACGCGCTGGCGCGGCTGGCCAAGCGCTACAAGCTTTCGACCGTCGATCATCCGACGACGCTGGGCGGGCGCTTCTCCGTGCTGTCTGCCGTGGGCTTGATTCCGGCGGCGCTGCTCGGCCTCGATATCCGCGCCCTTCGCAAAGGGGCCGCGATCGCGCGCGACGCGGCGCTGGCCGATCCGCTGTCCTCGGCACCCGCGCAAGGGGCCGCCCTGGCCGCCGCGTTCAACGCGCGCGGCGTGCGCACGAGTGTGCTGTGCCCCTATGTCGATGCGCTTGCACCCTTCGCGCAATGGTACGCGCAGCTCTGGGCCGAAAGCCTGGGCAAAGGCGGCCACGGCACGACGCCGATCCGGGCACTCGGCACCGTCGATCAGCACAGCCAATTGCAGCTGTGGCTCGACGGCCCGGCCGACAAGCTCGTCACCGTCGTCGCGCGCGAAACCAAGGGGGCGGGTCCGCGCTATTCGAAGGACGCGCTGGGCGATTCGTCGCTCGACTGGCTCGAGAACCGCACGATGGGCGATCTGCTCGACGTGTCGTGGCGCGCGACGGTCGAAACCCTGGCCCGTCGCGGCCGCCCGGTGCGCCTGTTCACGCTGCCCACGCTCGACGAATCGACGCTGGGCGCGCTGATGATGCATTTCATGCTCGAAACCGTCATCGCCGCCGCGTTGTTCGACGTCGAGCCCTTCGACCAGCCGGCCGTCGAAGACGGCAAGCGTCTGGCGCGCGCCTATCTGAAAGGCATGGCGTGACGATACGCCGCCTGCCCGAAACCCTCGTCAACCGCATCGCGGCGGGCGAGGTGATCGAACGGCCGGCGGCGGCCGTGAAGGAACTCGTCGAAAACGCGATCGACGCGGGCGCCACGCGCATCGCGGTTAATCTTTCCGAAGCGGGGCGTGCCGCCATCGTCGTCACCGACGACGGCAAGGGCATGTCGCCGGACGAGCTCGACCTTGCCGTCGAGCGTCACGCGACGTCGAAACTGCCGGACGACGATCTACTCGCGATCCGCACGCTGGGCTTCCGGGGCGAGGCCTTGCCCTCCATTGGTGCCGTGGCGCGATTGACCATCGCCAGCCGCGCGCGCGATGCGGCCGATGCTTGGTCGATCTCGATCGAAGGCGGGCGCAAGGGCAAGCCGGTGCCGTCGGCGCATCCGCCGGGCACGCGCGTCGAAGTGCGCGATCTTTTCTACGCCACGCCTGCGCGCCTCAAATTCCTGAAAGGCGAGCGCGCCGAGCGCGAGGCTTGCGAGGACGCGATCGCGCGCCTCGCCATGGCGCATCCCGAGATCGGCTTCGAACTGACATCGGACGGGCGCACGATTCTGAAACTGCCGCCCGCCCCGCGCCTCGACCGTATCGCCGCCGTCGTGGGCAAGGAGTTTCTCGGCAGCGCCGTCGACGTGCTGGCCCAGCGCGACGCCGACGAAGGCCTGATCAAGCTCGACGGTCATGCGGGATTGCCGACCTATAATCGCGCGACGTCGCAGCACCAATATCTGTTCGTCAACGGCCGCCCGGTGCGCGACAAGCTGCTGGCCGGCGCCGTGCGCGGCGCTTACGCCGATTTTCTGGCGCGCGACCGGCATCCGGTGCTCGCGCTTTTCCTGACGCTGCCGACCGATCTGGTCGACGCCAATGTGCATCCGGCAAAAACCGAAGTGCGCTTCCGCGATCCCGCCCGTATTCGCGGGCTGATCGTCGGCAGTTTGCGCGAGGCGTTGGATCGCGCGGGTTTCCGTGCCGCCACGTCCGTCGCGGTCGAAGCGATCGATCTGGTCCGGCCGCAAACCCTGCCGCCGCCGCAATACGCGTTCGCGGCGCCGGGCCCGCGCGGCGTGGCACCCGATCTGGCGGAGCGCAGCTACGAATATCACGCGCCGTTGGCGCCCAGCGCCCCGCCTTCCGCGCCGATGCCCGAGGCAACGACCATCGCCACCGGCAATCTGCCGCTCGGCGTGGCGCGCGCACAGGTGCACGAGACCTATATCGTCGCGCAAACCAGCGACGGCATCGTCATCGTCGATCAGCACGCGGCGCATGAGCGCTTGGTCTATGAGCGCATGAAGGCGGCACTCGCCGCCGGCAGCGTGAAGCGCCAGGCGCTGCTCATTCCCGAAATCGTCGAACTCGGCGACAAGGATTGCGCGGCGTTGCTGGCACGCGCCGACGAGCTTGGCGAATTGGGCCTCGCCATCGAGGCGTTCGGGCCCGGCGCCATCGCCGTGCGCGAAACGCCCGCACTACTCGGCGAGGTCGATGTGCGCGGCTTGCTGCGCGATCTCGCCGACGAAATCGCCGAGCATGGCGCGGCGCTGTCGCTCAAAGAACGCCTGGGCGATGTGTGCGGCACGATGGCTTGCCATGGCTCGGTGCGCGCGGGACGGCGTCTGTCGGGGCCCGAAATGGATGCGCTGCTGCGCCAGATGGAAGCCACCCCGCATTCGGGCCAGTGCAATCACGGCCGCCCGACTTACGTCGAGCTCAAACTCGCCGATATCGAAAAGCTGTTCGGACGGCGCTGATTTCCCCGCCCCAGCCCCGGATTTAAATCCCGAACTGCTATTGACTTTCATTTGCGCTTAATATGAGAATGACTCGCATTATCAAAAAGGCTCGATCACATCCAAGCCTTTGAACGGAGACGTAAAATGACGACGGGACGGAAGACGGCGGCGCTTGGCCGCCGTGGCTTTTTGGGGGGAATGACGGCGGGTGCGGCCCTGTTGGCGGCACCGGCGATCGCCGCCGGCGGGATCGAAATCGTCGACATCGCGGGCCGTACCGTCAGCCTGAAAGCCCCGGCCAAGCGCGTGATCCTGGGCGAAGGCCGATTGATGTACGGCTACTCCGTGCTGCAACCCAAGACGCCGTTCGAGCGTTTGGTCGGCTGGGGCGACGACATGGTGCTCTACGATCCGGGCACCTATCGCCATTATCGCGCCAAGCATCCGTCGGGCGACGCCGTGCCGCGCTTCGGCTCGGCGGTGAATTCGGATTTCAGCGTCGAGAAGGCGATCGCATCGAATCCCGATCTCGTCCTTTTCCCGTTGTCGGCCTATCAGCGCCAGATCCAGGCGGGCACGTTCGAGAAGTTGCAGCGCGCGGGCATCCCCGCCGCGATCGTCGATCTGCGCGAAGCGCTCGCGCAGAACACGCAGCCGAGCATCGAGATCATGGGATCGCTGCTCGGCCTCGATAAGGAAGCGGCGGAGTTCAATCGCTTCTACTTGCGCGAAACGCGGCGCGTGTCGTCCGCCGTGTGGAACATGCCCGCGAACAAGCGCACGACCGTGTTCATGGAACGCGCGGCGGGCTTCGATCCGAATAATTGCTGCATGACCTTCGGCAACGCCAATCTGGGTGTCACCTTGCAGGACGCGGGCGGCATCAATTGGGGTGCCGGCCGCTTCCCCGGCATCGGAGGTACTGCCAGCCCCGAAGCGATTCTGACGCTCGATCCCGAAGTGATCATCGGCACGGGTGCGGATTGGGCGGAAAGCACGCCCGGCTCGCGCGGCGTGCCCTTCGGCTACGAGACGACGCCGGCGCAAGTGCAGGCGGCGTTGAAGGCGCTGGCCGATCGGCCGGGCTGGTCGGCGTTGAAGGCGGTGAAGTCGAAGCGCTTCTACTCGATCTATCACCAGTTCTATACGAGCCCGGCGCATCTGGTCGCGATGCAGGTCTTCGCGAAATGGCTCTATCCGGAGCAATTCGCGAATCTCGATCCCGACGCGGTCTGGCGCGAATATCACGAACGTTTCTCGCCGATCCCGCTGTCGGGCGTGTTCTGGGCACAGCTCGCGTGAGCGACGCCGCCCTCGCGTCGCCTGCCCAGACGCGCATCGCGGCGGCCGAACGCCGGCGGGGACTCGTCCTCGCCGGTGCGGCCCTTGCTGTCGTGGCGCTCGTACTCGTCGATCTGGGCACGGGGCCGGGCAACATCCCGCTCGCCGACGTGGTTCGCGCGTTGATCGACCGCGACGCCGTCGAGATTCGCTTGGGCGTGATCGTGTGGGACATCCGCCTGCCGGTGGCGCTGCAAGCGGCGTTGCTCGGCGCGATGCTCGGCATCGCGGGCGCGCAAATGCAGACGATCCTCGACAACCCGCTCGCCGATCCGTTCACGCTGGGCGTGTCGTCGGCCGCGGGCGTGGGCGCGTCGGTCGCGATCGTCACCGGGATGTCGTTGATCCCTGGGGCGGGCCCGTTCCTCGTGTCGGCCAACGCCTTCGTCTTCGCCTTCGGCGCGGCGTTGCTGGTGTTCTTCTTTTCGGTCGTGCGCGGCGCCACGTCCGAAACGATGATCCTGTTCGGCATCGCGCTGATGTTCGCGTTCAACGCGCTGCTGGCGATGCTGCAATATCGCGCGTCGGAAACGCAGATCGTCCAGATCGTGTTCTGGATGATGGGTTCGTTGCAGCGCGCCACACCCGAACGCCTGCTGGCCGGCGTGGCCATCCTCGCCGTCGTCGGCGGCTTGATGTGGCGGCGGCGCTGGGCGCTGACCGCGATGCGCTTCGGCGACGACCGGGCGGCGAGCCTGGGCGTCGATCCGCGCCGCCTGCGCCTGGAAACCCTGCTGCTGATCGCGGTGCTATCGGCCACCGCCGTTTCCTATGCGGGCGTGATCGGCTTCATCGGCTTGGTCGGCCCGCATATCGCGCGCCTCGCGGTGGGCGAGGATCAGCGCTGGTTCGCGCCCTTATCCGCCTTGTGCGGGGCCGCGTTGCTGTCCGCCGCGTCGATCGCGGCCAAATCGATTTCGCCCGGCGTGATCTATCCCATCGGCATCGTCACCGCTCTGGTCGGCGTGCCGGTGTTCCTGTCGATCGTCGCCGGACGACGGAGTATCGCGCGATGAAGGGTTTGCATTTCGAAGATATCGAAGTCGGCTACGGCACGCGCACGGTGCTGCGCGGCATCGGCGCCGATGCGCTGCTGCCCGGCACGATCACGGCGCTGATCGGCCCCAACGCCGCCGGCAAATCCACCTTGATGCGCGCCATCGCCGGCTTGCTGCCGATCAAACGCGGCGCCGTCGCCGTCGACGGCACGCGGATCGAGAAACTGCGCCTGCGCCCGCGCGCCACATACGTGCGCTACGTGCCGCAGACCTACGCGACCTCCGCACGGCTGTCGGTCTACGACGCCGTCCATGTCGCCGCGCGCGCCGCCGCCCCGGACGAAGCACCCCGCGATATCCGCTTGGCCGTCGCGGCGACGCTGGAGCGTACGGGCACCGCCCCTCTCGCGGACCGGATGGTCTGCGATCTTTCCGGCGGCCAGCAGCAGCTTGTGGCGCTCGCCCAAGGCTTGGTGCGCCCCGCCCCCGTGCTGCTGCTCGACGAGCCGACCAGCGCGCTGGATCTGCGCAACCAGCTTGAGGCGTTGCGCTTGCTGCGCGACGCGGCGCAACGCGACAAGATCGCGGTCGCGGTCGCCATGCACGATCTGGCGCTGGCCGCACGCCACGCCGATCGGGTGATCCTCTTGTCTCAGGGTGCGATCGTCGCCGACGGCGCGCCCGACGACGTTTTCGCCGCGCCCGAATGCGGAGCGGCTTACGGCGTGGAACTCGCCGCGACGCGGTCGGGGTCGGGCGCCTTGTTGATCGAAGCGAGTCTGCCATGAACGGCGCGAATTGGAGTTTGAAGGAAGAGATCCGCGATTACTGGTCGGGCCGCGCCGAGACCTTCGACCAGTCGCGTGGCCATCGCATCCATGACGGCGCGGAAGCGAATTCCTGGCGCCGCGTGATGACCGAAGGCTTGGGCGATATCGCGGGCAAGAAGATCCTCGACCTCGCCTGCGGGACGGGCGAGATCAGCCGCATGTTGCTCGATCTTGGCGCGACCGTGACCGGCGTGGACTTCGCCGAGCCGATGCTGGCGCGCGCCAAGGCCAAGCTGCGCGGCCGCGACTGGACCGGCATGCTGGGCGATGCCGAGCGGCTCGACACGCTGCAGCCGGAGACGTTCGACGGCGCGATCACCCGCCATCTCGCTTGGACGCTGACCGATCCGCCGGCCGCCTATGCCGCGATCTTGCGCGTGTTGAGGCCGGGCGCGCGGCTCCTCGTCATCGACGGCGATTGGGTCAGCGAAGGCCCGCGTTCGCGCATCCTGCGCGGTCTCGCCAAGCTGATCGACGGCAAGGAAGGCCAGGCGGGGGCGGACGCCGAGCGCCACAAGCGCATCCTGTCGCAAGTGCCCTACGCCAACGGCTTGACGCCCGAACGCTTGCGCGTAGATCTCGAAGCCACGGGCTTTGCCGACGTCACGCGCCATTCCACGCTCGCGGTCTATCTGTGGGGGATGCGCGGCGCGGGGCTCGGCGATCAGTTGCGATTGCTGGCGCCCACGCGCTTCGCGATCTCGGCCCGCCGGCCCTAACGCAGCGCGAGCGCGATCCCCAGCATCGTCAAGACGATGCCCGCTGCCGTCGATAGATCGGGAATTTCGCCCAACATCGCGAAGCCGCCCAACGCCGACAAAGCAGGCACCAGCGCGCCCGACAGCGCCGCACGGCCCGCCCCCAGATGCCGGATCGCGAGGGCGTAGGTCCAGGTGCCGAGCAGGCCCGCGCAAATTCCTTGCGCCGCGACCTGCAACGCGAGGTCGCGCCATGAGGCCGACAACAGGCCGCCGCCGGCGATCAGCCAGAGCGGCAGGACGCACGCGAACGACAACGCCGCGAGCAGCGCCGAAACGTGCCAAGCGCCGAGGCCGCTGCGCCGATACGCGACCGAGAAAACCGCCCAAAGCGCGGACGCGGCGAGAAACAGAAGATCGCCGCGCCACGCGCCATCGCCGCCCACCGCCAAAGCTGGGCCGACGATAGCGGCGACACCCGCCGCGACGATCGCGAAGCCGATCGCGCGTTGCCGCCCGATCCGTTCGCCCAACACGGCGAAGGCGAGCAAGGCGGTGAACAGCGGCATCGTGCCCGGCAGCAACGCGCCCATATGGGCGACGGGCGCCAAACCCGCCCCCGCCATCGCGACCAAGCCGAACGGCAAGCCGCCGCCCAGAAGAATCGGCGCGATCAACGCAGGCCGCGCCGGGCTTGGCCAGAAGCCCGCGCGCCACAGTACCGGCGACAGCGCCAAGGCGGGCACGCCGTAACGCAACATGGCGAGATCGAGCGGCCCCAGATCCGTCGATGCGCCGGCGCGCGTGGCGATCTGCCACGCCGCCCCGATCGCGGCGGCGGCGAAGGCGGCAGCAAGACCGATCGCGCGCGAAGGGCGAAATTCGGACATGGCGCCTTTTGCCGCGAACGCCGCGCGCGCGCCAACGCGACTTGACGATAATCCTATGAACTGGATTCATAGGCCATGGCCGCCAAACGCCGCCTACCGCCCTTCGCGGGGCTTCTCGCGTTCGACGCCGTGCTGCGCCACGGCGGCTTTTCGCGCGCGGGCGACGCGCTGCATTTGACTCAGAGCGCCGTCAGCCACCGCGTCGCGGCGCTGGAGCGGCATTTCGGCGCGAAACTGTTCGAACGGTTGAATCCCGGCCTTGCGCCCACGCGGGCGGGCAAGCGTCTGGCGGCCGCATTGACGCCGATCCTGGCGGGTCTGGAGGATCTGAACGGCAAGGTCGCCGCGGGCCCGATCCGCTTCAAACTCGCGACCGGTCAAGCGTTGCTCGGCTGGTGGCTTTCGGCGCGGCTGGGCGCCTTGGCCGCCGCGTTTCCGCATCTGGAGATCGAGATCGCGGCGCTGACCCATCCGTCGCAACGCGGGCGGGTGCGCGCGGATCTCGAATTGCTGTGGGTGAAGCGCGCGGAATTCGCGGGCGGCCCGCAGGCGCTGGCATTTCCGGAGGAGACGATCTTCCCCGTCGCCGCGCCGGGCTTGCTGCGCGGCGTCCGCGATTGGCGCGTGTTGCCGCTGATCGCCAAAACCGAGGCGGCCGAGGACGACGCGACACCCGAATGGCGCTGGCGCGCGTGGCTCGGCGCCAACGTCAAACGCGCGGCATTGCGCTTCGACGATCCGGGGGCGGCGCTGCAAGCCGCGATCGACGGCGGCGGCATCGCACTAACGCGCTCGCTGCTGGCGCAAGACGCGCTCGCCGCCGGACGGCTGAAACGCGTCTCGCGCGCCGCGATGCCGTCGGCGAAGATTCAAACGGCGCAATGGCGCGCGGAAAGCGACGCGCTCGCGGGGCCGATCGCGCGCTTCCTGATCGCGAAGGCGGCGGGCGCCTAGTTCTTGCCGGGGATGACGGCGAAGTTGGGCCGCGCGGGTTTCGCCGAAAGCGCGTCCAAGCCCAACGGCGCCAGCCACGGCCGTTCGATGCTGGGAAGCCCGAACAGATTGCCTTGCAGCAGATTGACGCCGCGCTTGGCGAGATGCTGCGCTTCGAGGTTGTTCTCGACGCATTCGGCGACGGTTTCCAGGCCGAAGCCTTCGGCGAGGCCCAGCAGCGTGCGGATGAACAACTGATTGTCGACGTTGTCGGCAAGGCCGCGCACGAAGGAACCGTCGATCTTCACGCTATCGACCGCCAGCGCCTTCAAATTGCGGAAGCTGGTGTAGCCCGCGCCGAAATCGTCGAGCGCCACGCGGCAGCCCAGATCGCGCACGGCGGCGACGAATTTCGCCGTCTCGTCGATGTCCTGAATCGCCACCGTTTCGGTGATTTCGACGATCAGGCGCTGCGCGATCTCCGGGCGGCCTTTGACGAAGCCCGACAACGCGCGCAGCCATGTCGGATCGCCCGCCGTCAGCCCCGAAATATTGATCGCCAGCGAAACATCCGGCCAGCGATTGAGTTCGCCGATCGACATTTCCAGCACGCGCCGGTCGAGCAAGCGCATCAAGCCCGTCTGCTCGACGATGGGAATGAACGAGCCCGCCGGCGCGATCGTGCCGTCCATGCGCTGCAAGCGCAGCAGCGCTTCGTAGTGATGGATTTTGTGGTCCTGCGCGCCGACCACCGGCTGGAAGGCGAAGACGAGCCGCTCGTCTTTAAGGGCGGCCTGCACATCCGACGAGATGGCGACCAAGCGCTGATGCAACTCACGTTGCGCCGGGCTCGCCGAGAAAATGGCGTAGCGATTGCGGCCCGCGCGCTTGGCTTCCGCCAACGCGGATTCTGCGCGCGCCTGCATTTCCACGCCCGACGGGCCCTGGCCCATGAACAGCACCGCCCCGGCCGAGGCGGTGACATGGATCGGCCCGTCCGGCGTTTCGATCGGCGCCGAACGCACCGTGCTGAGCAGGCGATCGGCGGCAAGGCCGATTTCGCTTTCCGGGCAATGCGCGAGCACCAAGCCGAAGCGATCGCCGCCCGCACGCCCGATCACGTCGGATTCGCGCAAGGCGCGTTCGAGACGTTGGCCGACGCCGACCAGAATCGCGTCGGCGGTCGCCCAGCCGAACGCGTCGTTGATGGCGCCCAGATTGTCGATGCCGATCAGCAGAAAGGCGCCGGGCGCTTCGTAGCGCGCGGCGTAAGCGAGCTGATGGTCGAGCGCTTCGCGCAGACGCACGGCGTTGAAATGGCCGGTCAGCGCGTCGTAATTCGCAAGGTATTCGAGCCGCGCCTCGCGTTCCTTGCGCGCCGTGATCGCACGCAACGTGCCGGCCACGCGGATCGGCCGCCCGTCGGGCGCGAATTCGGCCCGGCCGCGATCATGCACCCAGATCAACGCCCCGCCGTCGCCGCGAATGCGATAGTCGAGATCGTAGGCGAGCCGGTCGACGAAATGCGCCGACAGCGCCTTCACGCGGCCGGGCAAGTCCTCGGCATAGATCCGGCTTTGCAGCACCTGGCCCGTGGGTGGAAAATCGCCGCGCGGCCCGAACGTATCTTCGGCCCTGCCCGCCCATTCGATCGCGTCGGTCGCGAGGTCCCAGACGTAAGCGGCGTCGCCCGCCCCTTCCAGGGCGCGCAAAGCGCGGTCGGTGGAACCCGTGTCATCCATAGGCAGGCGGTCTCGCTGGTCGCTGGCCGGTATGCAGTCTAGCCCGGCCCCTCGAAACCACAAATATTTGAAACATTGAGGCTTTCGAGCGACTTCGGCGATGTGGATATTAACTACAATTTGAATCGAATGCCAGATTCTTGTTGACTTCGATTTTCATAAAATTTTACATTAATCCCATGAACGCGGCATCGAATGTTTTCCTGCTGCCACCGCCCGGCGCCAAGCGCGTCGGGACGGAGGGGAATGCGTCGCCCCGCCGCGTCCAACCCGAAGCCGCCGATAAAGCCACGCAGGGGCTCGGGCTCTCCGCCGAACAGATGGCGGGGCTGGTGGATGCCCTGGCTCGACGGGGCCAGGGCCCCCAGCGCAAACGCAGCTTCGCCGACGAGATGGTCGGCGAAACCGGCCGCGCCCCGGCCGATCTCGGCTTCGCCGCCCAGCGCTACGCCCAGGAGACGCTGCATATGGCCGCCCATCACGAAGATTGGCGCCAGGGCACGATGGCCTATATGGCCGCACAGAATATTACCGACACCGCGCGCGGCGCGGGCGTCGCCGCCTAAGAGCCTGGGCAGGCGTTCCGCTCTCTGATACGGAATCGTCTTCCACCTCGGGAGGACGGCAATGGCGTTCACGACGGTTTCGGAGCTACTTCGTATCGGCAAAGACGGCGACATGGCGCTCGGGTCCCCCGAGACGCCACCCCTTTCCTTCGCGGGTTTGCGCAAGCTCGCGGCCAAGACGATCGCCGACCTCAACGCGATGGGGATCGGCCGCGACGATCGCGTGGCGATCGTGCTGCCCAACGGGCCGGAGATGGCCGCCGCCTTCCTGTGCGTCGCCGGTGCGGCGACGACAGCCCCGTTGAACCCCGCCTATCGGCAGGAGGAGTTCGAGTTCTATATCGCCGACCTCAAAGCCAAAGCGGTGCTCGTCCAGAAGGGCGATGAAACGCCCGCCCGCGCCGCCGCGGCGAAGCTGGGCGTACCGCTGATCGAATTGACGCCGACGCGCGATGCGGGTGCGGGTTCCTACACGCTGTCGTCGCTTTTGAAAGGCACGGCCGCGCAGCCGGGCCCCGCGCAACAAGACGACATCGCGCTGATCCTGCACACCTCGGGCACCACCTCGCGCCCCAAGATCGTGCCGCTGGCGCAGGCGAATATCTGCGCCTCCGCAAGGCATATCGGCCAGACGCTCGCGCTCACGCCGAGCGACAAATGCCTCAACATCATGCCGCTGTTCCACATCCACGGGCTGATCGCGGCGGTGCTGTCGTCGCTTGCCGCCGGCGGGGGCACCGTGTGCACGCCGGGCTTCAACGCGCTCAAATTCTTCGGCTGGCTCGATGAGGTGAAACCGAGCTGGTACACGGCCGTGCCGACGATGCATCAAGCCATTCTCGCGCGCGCCGACCGCAACAAGGACAGCTTGGCGCGCGCCGGCTTGCGCTTCATTCGCTCGTCGTCGGCATCCTTGCCGCCGCAAGTGATGCTCGAGCTTGAAGCCGCGTTCGGCTGCCCGGTGATCGAAAGCTACGGCATGACCGAAGCCGCGCACCAAATGGCGTCGAACCCGCTGCCGCCCGCCGCGCGCAAGCCCGGCTCGGTCGGTATCGCCGCGGGGCCGGAAGTCGCGATCATGGACGAGGAAGGCAAGCTGCTGCCCAAGGGTGCCTTGGGCGAGATCGTGATTCGCGGGCCCAACGTGACCAAAGGCTACGAAGCGAACCCGGACGCCAATCTCAAAGCCTTCGCGGGCGGATGGTTCCGCACCGGCGACCAAGGCACGCTCGACGACGAAGGCTATCTGCGCATCACCGGGCGGTTGAAGGAGCTGATCAATCGCGGCGGCGAGAAGGTCTCGCCCCTCGAAGTCGACGAAGTGATCATGGATCACCCGGCGGTGGCGCAGGTCGTGACCTTCGCGATGCCGCACGACAAATTGGGCGAGGACGTCGCCGCCGCGATCGTGCTGCGCGAGGGCCAAGCGACGACCGAGCGCGAAATCCGCGATTTCGCCGCCAAACGCCTCGCGGATTTCAAAGTGCCGCGCAAGGTCGTCATCCTCGCCGAGATCCCGAAGGGTGCGACCGGCAAACTGCAACGTATCGGCCTTGCCGACAAATTGGGGTTGGGAGCCGCGAAGTGAATCGCGTTCTGATTTTCGGTGCGGGGGCCATCGGCGGCTATATGGGCGTGAAGCTCGCCCAAGCGGGCGCGCGCGTTACGTTCTTCGCGCGCGGCGCGCATTTGGAAGCGATGAAGGCCAACGGGATCAAGCTGATCTCCGAAGGCAGCGAGACGGTGATCAAAGACGCGAATTTCGCGGGCGATGCGCGCGAAGCGGGCGAGCAGGATTTCGTCATCGTCAGCCTGAAGGCCCACGGCCTGGTCGCGGCCGTCGATCAGGTCGCGTCGCTGCTAGGGCCCAAAACCGCGTTGGTCACGGCGATGAACGGCGTGCCCTATTGGTATTTCCACAAACATGGCGGCCCGCATGACGGCAAGCGGCTCGAATCGGTCGATCCGGGCGGGGCGTTGTGGACGAAACTCGGCCCCGAACGCGCGATCGGCTGCGTCGTCTATCCGGCGGCGAATATTCTGGCGCCCGGCGTGATCGAGCACACTTATTCGAACCGCTTCACTTTGGGCGAGCCCGACGGATCGAAAAGCGAGCGTATCGCCGCCCTGTCGGAATTGATGATCAAGGGCGGCTTGAAGGCGCCGGCGCGCCCGCGCATCCGCGACGATATGTGGGTGAAGCTGTGGGGCAATCTGTGCTTCAACCCACTGTCGGCGCTGACCGGCGCCACGCTCGACGTCATCACTGGCGATCCGGGGACCCGCAGCGTCGCTCGCGCGATGATGTTGGAAGCGCAAGCGGTCGGCGAGGCGTTGGGTATCAAATTCGGCATCGACGTCGAAAAGCGCATCGACGGGGCGGCCGAGGTCGGCGCGCATAAAACCTCGATGCTGCAAGACCTCGAAGCCAAAAAGCCGATGGAGATCGACGCCCTGTTGGGCGCCGTCGTCGAAATGGGCGCGCTGACGGGGCACGAGATGCCGGCCTGCAAAATGGTGCTCGCCCTCGTCCGCCAGCGCGCGCGCGTCGCGGGGGTTTACTGATCGCGCGAATCGCGGTCACTCTGCCGCCCCATGAACCGCGCCGCTTTGCCCGTTTGCACCTGGTGCCACCGCACGACGCGCCCGATTTGGGTGCACGGGCATATGCAATGCGAGCATTGCAAGATCAACATCGCGCCGTGCTGCGACGGCGACGAGTGCTACGTGCCCGAGGCGCGCGATGAAATCGCCCTGCGTTAGGATTTGCCGGCTCGATTCCGATCTGCGCTGTACGGGCTGCGGGCGCACCTCGCGCGAAATCCGCCTGTGGGCGAGCTACGACGACGCGACGCGCAACGCGGTGATGGCGCGCCTCGCCGCCGAAGGATTCCCGAAAGAAACTACCGGCTGGGACGCGGCGTAAAGCTGCGCGCCGAGCCGTATTGCGGCGGCCAGGGCAGATCGTAGCCCTGTTCCTGCGCGGCATGGCGCGTCCAATACGGGTCGAACAGATGGGCGCGCGCCAGCACGCAAAGATCGGCGCGGCGCGCGGCCAGGATCGTGTTCGCGTCGGCCCAAGTGGAGATCGCCCCCACCGTCATCACCGGCACGTCCGCTTCCTGGCGGATGCGGTCGGCGAAAGGCGTTTGGAACAGGCGGCCATAGACCGGATGGTCGTCGTCGACCGTCTGGCCCGCCGACACGTCGACGATATCCGCCCCGTGCGCCTTCAGCATTTTGGCGATGGCGACGGCTTCGTCGGGCGTCGTCCCGCCTTCCTTCCAATCGGTCGCCGAGATGCGAACCGCGATCGGCTTCGCCTTGGGCCACGCGGCGCGCACGGCGTCGAGCACTTCCAGCGGGAAGCGCATGCGCTTCTCCAGCGTACCGCCATATTCGTCGCTGCGCTGGTTGGTCAGCGGCGACACAAAGCTCGCCAGCAAATAGCCGTGCGCCATATGCACTTCGACGATATCGAAGCCGGCGGCGGCGGCGCGTTTCGTCGCGGCGACGAAATCGGCTTTCACCTTGTCCATATCCGCGCGATTCATCGCGCGCGGCGTTTGGCTGCCCTTCTTGTAGGGTAGCGGCGACGGCGCGATCAGGTCCCAATTGCCGTCGGGCAAAGGCTGGTCGATCCCTTCCCAGGCGCGCTTGGTCGAGCCCTTGCGGCCGGCATGGGCCAACTGCACGCCGATCTTGGCGGGCGAATTGGCGTGGACGAACTCGGTCACGCGCTTCCACGCGGCCACGTGCGCGTCCTTGTAAAGCCCCGCACAGCCCGGCGTGATGCGGCCTTCGGCACTCACATCGGTCATTTCGGTCAGGATCAGCCCCGCCCCGCCCAACGCGCGGCTGCCCAGGTGTACAAGATGCCAATCGTTCGGCAAACCGTCTTCGGCCGAATATTGGCACATCGGCGACACGACGATGCGATTGGGCACTTCCATCTGGCCGATCTTGTACGGCGTGAACATCGGCGGCGGCGCGCCCGCGACACCGGCCTTGGCCGCGAAATCCCGGTCGACCTTCGCGACCAAGGCGGGATCGCGGAGCTTCAAATTCGTATGCGTGATGCGCATCGAGCGCGTGAGCATCGCGAAGGCGAATTCCAGCGCGTCGAGTTTGCCGATATAGCGCTCCGTCTCCTCGAACCATTCGAGCGAGGTTTGCGCGGCACGCTGCGTCGATTCCGTCTGCGGCTTGCGCTTGGCTTCGTAAGCGGCGAGCGCTTCCTTGACCGACTTGGTGGATTTGAGTGCGGCGGCGAGTTCGATCGCATCTTCCATCGCGAGCTTGGTGCCCGAGCCGATGGAGAAATGCGCCGTATGGCACGCGTCGCCCATCAGCACCACGTTGTCGAAAGACCAATGCGCGTTGCGGATCGTCGGGAAGGTGCGCCAGATCGAGCGATTGGCGATCAGCTTATGGCCCGCCAGTTCTTCGGCGAACAGCTTCTCGCAAAAATCGATCGTCTGTTCTTCCGTCGCCTTGTCGAGACCGGCCTTCTTCCACGCCGTCTCGCTCGTCTCGACGATGAAGGTCGAGTTCGTGGCGTCGTATTGATAGGCGTGGACGCGATAGAGCCCGCTGTCATGTTCCTTGAAATGGAAGGTGAAGGCCGGATGCGGGCGCGTCGTCCCCAACCACACGAATTTGTTGCGCCGCCAATCGAGCGACGGCTTGAACTTCGCTTCGTACTTGGCGCGGATGGCGGAATTCACGCCGTCCGCCGCCAGGATCAGATCGGCGTCCGGGAACTCGGTCACGTCCTTCACGTCGCGCTCGTGGACGATCTTCACGCCCAGTTCGGCGGCGCGCTTCGACAGGATATCGAGCAGTTTGACGCGCGCCATGCCCGAGAAGCCGTGGCCCTTGGACGTGATGACTTGGCCTTGGTAATGGACGTCGATGTCCGTCCAATGCGCGAAGGCGGCGGTGATCGCGTCGTAGCTCTCGCGGTCGGCGTCGGCGAAATTGCCGAGCGTTTCGTCGGAGAACACGACGCCGAAGCCGAACGTGTCGCCCGGCTTGTTGCGCTCCACGATCGTGATGTCGTGCGCCGGATCTGCCTTTTTCATCAGAATGGCGAGATACAACCCCGCCGGCCCGCCGCCGATGCTGACGATCTTCATGGCCCGATCCCCGTTCCGTAAATGCCTCGGGGAGATACTTTAGACTTAAAGTAATTTTGGGCAAGCCCCTTTTCCGGGGCATTCCGTCGCGGGTCAGACGAAAAACAGGCCCTTGGCCGCGTCGTAGACCAGCTTCCAGCCGGTCGCGAAAAGGAACAGATTGCACCAGAAATAAAAGCGTTTCTGGTCGACGCGATGATGCAGCCAGAACCCCGCCCACATGCCGATCGGGGCGAGCGGCAGCAGCGCGAGGCTCGTGCCGATATTCTCGAAGGTGAACAGGCCGAGATAGACGTACGGGAAGAATTTCAGCCAGTTGATGATCGCGAACAGCACCAGCAGCGTGCCGACGAACAAGGTCTTGTCCATCTTATAGGGCTGCAAATAGACCTGGATCGGCGGCCCGCCGGCATTGGCGATGAAGCTGGTGGCGCCCGACACCATCGACCAGAACACGCCCTTGGGCCAGTTGGGTTCGGTCGCGGTCGCCGCGTGGCGGCCGCGCAGCGAGTCGAGCACGCCCTTGCCGGAGAACACGACGGCGATCAGGCCGATCAGCAGCCGGACCCAAAGTTCGTCGAGATGGCGGAAGGCGAGATAGCCGATAACGATCCCGATGATGCCGCCGGTCAGCAGGATCGGCATATGCTCGCGCGACCAGACATTGCGATAGCGCCAGACGCCGAACGCATCCATGACGATCAGCAGCGGCAGCATGATCGCCGCCGCCTGCGGCACGGGGATCGCCAGCGCCATCAGCGGCACGCCCATCGAACCGAGCCCGCCCCCGAAGCCGCCTTTCGAAATGCCGACCAGAAGGAAGGACGGGATCGCCAACGCCAGAAAAAGCGGATCGAAGATCGGCACTTAAACTCAAACTTTCCAGTCGGGATCCGGCACGGTCTGGAAGACCGAACGCAGGCCTTCCGACCAGCGCCGGCGGATGTCGGAGAAATAGAGATCGGTTTCGTCGAGGCGCTTCTTGACCGCGAGTTTGCATTCGTCGCGGCGCAGAATGACGATATCGATCGGCAGGCCGACCGACACGTTGGAGCGCAGCGTCGAATCCATCGAAATCAGCGCGCATTTCGCCGCTTCGTTCAACGACGTGCGGCCCGACACGACGCGATCGAGGATCGGCTTGCCGTATTTGGTTTCGCCGATCTGGAAATAGGGCGTTTCGACCGTCGCCTCGATGAAATTGCCGGCGGAGTAGATGTGGAAGAGGCGCAAGCGCCGCCCCTTGATCTGCCCGCCCAGGATCATCGAGATGTTGAATTCCGCACCCTGCTCCTTCAGCCGTTCGGCGTCGAGATCGTAGACCTCGCGCACCGCGCGGCCGGCGAGGCGGGCGGCTTCGAACATCGACGGCACGTTCAGGATCGTCTCGGTCTTGTCCGGGCCCATGCCTTCGGTCAACAGCGTGACGACCGATTGCGCGATGGCGAGATTGCCCGCCGTCAGCAGCACCATGCAGCGCTCGCCCGGCGCTTCCCAGACATGCATCTTGCGGAAGGTGGCGACGTGATCGACGCCCGCATTGGTGCGCGAATCCGCGCACAGGACGAGTCCGTCTTCGAGAAGCAAGCCGACGCCGTAGGTCATGTCATCGCACTCCGGTTCGCGCGCTCAATACGGCAAACCGAAGTCCTCGGCAATCGCCTTTCCGATGGCCATGTTGGAATCGACGATATCGGTCAGGAACTCGTGCAGTCCGAATTCGAAAACCTCGTCGATTTTGGCGAAACGGATACGGTCGTGGATCGTGTGGGCCAAGCCCGCCGAGCGGTAGTTGCGTCCGAATTGCTCGCGCACTTCGTCGAGCAAGCCGGTCAATTCGCCCAGCGACGCCGCGACCGAGCGCGGCATGTCGGCGCGCAGGATCAGCAATTCGGCCACGCGGCGCGGCTTGATCACGTCGCGATAGACGCGCCGATAGGCCTGGAACGCCGAAACCGAACGCAGCAAGGCGCCCCATTGATAGTAATCGACCGCACCGCCCACATCGCGCGCCGTGGGCAGCAGCACGTGGTACTTCACGTCCAGCAAACGCGCGGTCGAATCCCCGCGCTCCAGGAACGTGCCGATACGCGCGAAGCGATAGGCCGCGTCGCGCGGCATCGTGCCGTAGGTGACGCCGCGGAACAGATGGCTGCGTTCCTTCACCCAATCGAAGAACGCGCGCGTCCCCATCGCTTCGAGCTTTTCGTAATCGAGATTGCGGATCTCGAGCCACGTCGCGTTCAGCGATTCCCACATCTCGGTCGTGATCTGGGTGCGCATCGCGCGGGCGTTTTCGCGCGCCGCCCCCAGCGAATTGCGGATCGACGACGGGTTGGCGGGATCGAGGGCGAGATACTCGACCACGTTGCGCGCGTCGGTCGGGCGGCCGGTTTCCTTGAACGGGCCTTCGCAGCCCGCCACGACCAAGGCCGGGCCCCATTGCATATGTTCGGAATCGCCGTCGGTCGACGACAGCGACATGCGATACGACACGTCCAGGATGCGCGCCATGTTCTCGGCGCGCTCCATATAACGGGCCATCCAGTAAAGCTGGTCGGCGGCGCGGGACAACATCGCCATGATCAGCCCTCCAAAACCCAAGTGTCTTTGGTGCCGCCGCCTTGGCTGGAATTGACGACCAGCGAGCCTTTGCGCAAGGCGACGCGCGTCAACCCTCCGGGCACCAGCTTGACGTCCTTGCCGACCAGCAGATAGGGCCGCAGGTCGAGATGGCGCGGCGCCACCCCTTCCTCGACGAAGGTCGGACAGGTCGACAGCGCCAATGTCGGCTGGGCGATATAAAGCTCGGGCTTGGCGATGATGCGCTGGCGGAAGGCTTCGATTTCCGCCGTCGTCGATTTGGGCCCGACCAGCATGCCGTAGCCGCCCGAGCCGTGGGTTTCCTTGACCACGAGTTCGGGCAGATGTTCGAGCGTGTATTTGAGATCGTCGGGCTTGCGCAGCGAATAGGTCGGGACGTTGGCGAGCTTGGGCTCCTCGCCCAGATAGAAGCGCACCATGTCGGGCACGAAAGGATAGACCGCCTTGTCGTCGGCGACACCCGTGCCCACCGCGTTGGCGAGCGTCACGTTGCCTTTGCGATAGGCTTCGAACAGCCCCTTCACGCCCAAAGCCGAATCCGGCCGGAACGCGGCGGGATCGAGGAACGCGTCGTCCAAGCGGCGATAGATCACGTCCACGCGCCTTGGCCCCGCGACCGTGCGCATATAGACGTAGTCGTTCTCGACGAACATGTCCTGGCCTTCGACAAGCTCGACGCCCATCTGCTCGGCCAAGAAGACGTGCTCGAAATAGGCGGAGTTGTAGGCGCCGGGCGTCATCATCACGACCGTCGGCTCGTCCTTGTCGGCGGCGCTGTGCGGCGGCAAGGAGCGCAGCGATTTGAGCAGTTCGTCCGGATAATGGCCCACGGGCTGCACGCGGTTGCGCGCGAACAGCTCGGGGAACAGGCGCATCATCGCTTCGCGATTTTCCAGCATGTACGACACGCCCGACGGCGTGCGCACATTGTCCTCCAGCACGTAGAACTGGTCGGCCGAGACGCGGACCACATCGATCCCGGCGATGTGGGTATAGATGCGGCCCGGCACTTCGACGCCGATCATCTCCGGCCGGTATTGTTCGTTGCCGTCGATCAATTCGGCCGGGATTTTCCTGGCGCGCACGATCTCGCGCCCGTGATAGACGTCGTAAAGAAAGGCGTTCAACGCCTTCACGCGCTGGACGAGACCTTCGGACAGCGCATCCCATTCGGGGGCGGTCAGCACGCGCGGAATCACATCGAACGGGATCAAGCGCTCGGTGTCCCCGCCCTCGCCATAGACCGCGAACGTGATGCCCAAGCGGCGGAACAGAACGTCCGCCTCATGGCGCTTGCGGGCCAGCAATTCGGGCGGCGTGTTTTCGAGCCATTGCGCGAGGCGCGCATAGGCGGCACGGACCGTGCCATCGGGCGCGCGCATTTCGTCGAAGGCAACCGGCGCGCCAGGGGATGCTGCGTTCACGCGAAATCTCCCAAACCCGGCAGGAACATGCCCTACTTCTCCCAAAACCGGGGGTAGGCGATGCAACCCGCAGGCCAGAGATTGCCCGTGCCAGCCCGGCTTGGCAACTGGGCCGGAATCAGAGTTCCGCCAGAATTTCGGCCGAATTCACGACCCGCGCATATTCGCCCGACAGATTGGCGAGCGACAACGCGTGAACATCCGCCGCCGGGATCACACGCCCGTCGAGCAGCCGCTTATCGAAGGTGAAACACCCGTCGGCGACGATCCATGCGTCGAAGCCGAGATTGCCCGCCATGCGCACCGTCGCCTCGACCGAATTGCTGGTCGACACACCGGCGAACACGACCGGGGCCGCCTTCGCATCGCGCAGCACGCGCTCCAAATTCGTGCCGATGAACGCCGAATTCGTCGATTTGGCGATCACGGTTTCGCCCGTCAGCGGCATCGCCTCGGGCTTGAACGCATGGCTCGGCCGGTCGGGACGATAGCCGGAATCGGGCTCGACCGAATCGTGACGGACATGGATCAACGGCAATCCGCGTTTACGCCACGCCGCCAGCAATTGCGCCACCACCGCCTCCGCCCCCGGATTGCAGCGCTTGCCCCAATAGGGCAAATCGACCGCCTGTTGCATGTCGATAATGATAAGGGTCGCGGTGGCGGGTAACGTCATGTCGGGTTCCGCTTGATCCGGGTGCGGGAAACCCTATCTAACGGGACCGGTACGGCAACGAAAGTCCCCCCATTGGATTCCCTCTCCCAACTCGTTCTCGGCGCCTCGGTCGGTTATGCGGTCGCGGGCAAGCGCCTGGGCCGTGTGGCGATCGCCGCCGGCGCCCTGGCCGGCACGATCCCCGATCTGGACAGTTTCTTTCCCGTCGCCGACGAGTTCCAATCCTGGGTCCGCCATCGCGGCGTCAGCCATTCCTTCCTGTTCGCCGCCATTGCCGGGCCCGCCTTGGGCTGGGCCGCGTGGCGCTGGTGCCGCCAGAACAAGCCCTTCACCCCGGCGGGCGAGGAAGACGCGATCTGGGCCTGGATCGGCTTGTTCACGCTGGGCTTCGGCACGCATCCCCTGCTCGACTGGTTCACGATCTACGGCACGCAGTTGCTCGCCCCCTTCAGCGACACGCGGTTCTTCGTCTCGGGTCTCGGCATCATCGATCCCGGTTACACCGTGCCATTGCTGATCGGCATGATCGCGGCGTTGATCGCACCGCGCGCGGTCGCGGCGCGCGTGCTGATCCTTGCGGGCTTGGCCCTCAGCACCGTCTATCTGTTCTACGGGCTCGCGCAGAACAAAGCCGTCGAAACGATGGCGCGCAACCAATTGCGCGCCGAGAACGTCGTCGCCGCCGATCTGCGCGTCTACACCACGATCTTCCAGCCTTGGCTGCGGCGCATCGTGGTCGACGATCCCGACGGGGCGCGCGTGGGCTTCGCCTCGCCCTTGCAGAAAGGCGCCATCGCCTGGGCGTGCTTCAAGCGGATCGACGATCCCGCGATCGCGCCGGTGCTGGCGACGCGCGAAGGCAAAATCCTCGTGTGGTTTTCGGACGGCATGCTCTGGCCGAGCATCGAACCGCAATCGGATGGCGGCAAGATCGTGCGGATCACCGATCGGCGCTATGGCGTGCCGGGCGACACGATCAATGGCTGGTGGGGTTTGGAAGCGCGCGTTGACGCAAGCAACCGCGTCGTCGGCACGATCGAGCGCATCCAGCTTCCGCGCGATACGTCGCGGGTGAACGAGTTGTTCGTCGCCGGGATCGGCAAGCCGACCGAGATTTTCCCGCAAACGCGCAACGCCGCCGACGCGGCCCGCGACTGCGCGGCGCAAAGGGGTTAGAACGCGAAACAGACCGCGCGTTCGGCGCGCAACACCGAGTCTTGCGCGAAGCGCCGCTTATAGTCGGCGATGACGCGCTCGACTTTCGGGGCGGCTTGGCGCGCATCAGGCACGATCACGCTGACCATAGCGCTGCGTTCCGAAATCGTACGGCTCTGGCGCGTCGAGAACCACGTCCCGCTGGCGTCGAAGGTGGTCGAGCCATCCGGGAATTCGCGGATCAGAACCTGATCGACGAACTCGCGCCATTGCGCGTCGGTCACTTCGCGCCCGCCCGGAACGCCGCGCCCGAAATAAAGATCGATCGCCGAGCCCGACGAAAGGCCCGGCGGGCAGGACGGCGCGTTCGCGCAAGCCGCCAGAAAAAGGGCGGCGAGCGGAACGACGATCCGCAGCGCCGCCCGTTTCATCGCGCTTAGCCGCGGCCCACGAAGGGCATCTTCGTGGCCATGACGTTCATGAACAGGATATTCGCGTCGAGCGGCAGCGAGGCCATATGCACGATCGAGTTGGCGACGTTGCTAACGTCCATGCGCGGCTCGTGCATCATCGTGCCGTTGGCTTGCGGCACGCCCGGCCCTTCGACCATGCGTGTGGTCATTTCCGTCGCCGCGTTGCCGATATCGATCTGGCCGCAAGCGATGTCGTAGCGCCGCCCGTCGAGCGCGATCGACCGTGTGAGGCCCGAGATCGCGTGTTTCGTCGCCGTATAAGGGGCCGAATGGGGGCGCGGCGCGTAGGCGGAGATCGAGCCGTTATTGACGATGCGCCCGCCGCGCGGGTCCTGCGCCTTCATGATGCGGATCGCCGATTGGGCGCACAGGAACGAGCCGGTCAAATTCGCGTCGACCACGGTCTTCCATTGTTCGAACGTCAGATCTTCCATCGGAATGGCGGGGGCGCCCGTGCCGGCATTGTTGAACAGGAAATCCAGACGGCCCCATTTCGCTTTCACCGCACCGAACGCGGCTTCGACCTGGGCGGGATTGCCGACATCGGCGGCCAAAGCGATGGCCTCGCCGCCCGCCGCCTTGATTTCGGCGACCGCGGCTTCGAGCTTGTCGGCGCGGCGCGCGAGCAACCCGACCTTGTAGCCCGCCTTCGCAAGGGCGATGGCGCTGGCTTTGCCGATTCCGCTGGAAGCACCGGTGACGATCGCGACTTTCACGGCCATGGAGGTTTCCTCTTGTCTTTATTTGGTTCGCGGAAGCTTTGTCCCGCAACCGCCGCGCGCTTGCAAGCGATTACACCGCGAGTTTGGGCGCCCAGGCCGCGAGGCGTTCCACGGCGGCGTCGAGCGTTTCGTATTTTTTGGCGAAACAGAAGCGGATCGCCGAACGCATGCCGCCATCGGCGTAGAAGGCCGAGACCGGAATCGCCGCGACGCGCGCTTCCTTGACCAAGCGGCGGCAGAATTCCTGATCGTCCGTCAGGCCCAGCGGCGCCAAATCGACATTGATGAAATAGGTGCCTTCGCACGCGAGCGTCTTGAACCCCGCCCCCGCCAAACCCTTCGCCAGATGGTCGCGGCGGGCCTGAAGATCGGCACGCATCGCGTCGAAATGCGCGGCGTCCTTCCCCAGGCCATAGGCGACGGCCGATTGCAGATTGGGCGGCGTGGTGAAGGTCAGGAATTGATGCGCCTTCATCAGCACCTTCAAAATGTCGGGCGCCGCGACGCTGAACCCGACTTTCCAGCCGGTCAGCGAGAAGATTTTCCCGGCCGAGCCGATCTTGACGCTGCGGTTACGCAGGCCCGGCACGGCGAGCACGGACGTATGTTTGCGGCCGTCGAAGACGACATGCTCCCACACCTCGTCGGCCACGACGATCGCGTCGGTGCCCTCGATCGCCTTGGCGATCAGTTCCAATTCCGCCGTGCCGTAGACGGTCGCCGACGGGTTCAATGGATTGTTGAACAGCACGACACGCGTTTTCGGCCCGATCGCGGCGGCGAGAGCGGCGGCGGTGAAGCGCCAATCCGGCGGCGCGAGCTTGACGAATTTCGGCACCCCGCCCGCGCGCAACACCAGCGGCAAATAGGCGTCGTAATACGGTTCGAACAGCACGACCTCGTCGCCCGGCGTGATCAGCGCCATCAACGCGCCCGCGATCGCCTCGGTCGCCCCGGACGTCACCATCACTTCGGCCAGCGGGTCGATATCGATGCCTTGATGCGCCTTGTAGTGTACGGCGACCGCTTGACGCAGCTCAGGCATACCGGGCATCGGCGGATACTGGTTCCAGCCGTCGATCACCGCCTCGGCGGCTTTGCGGCGCACGTCCTCGGGGCCCGGATCGTCGGGGAATCCCTGGCCGAGATTGACCGCGTCATGCGCGCGCGCGAGCGCGGACATCTCCTCGAAAATCGTGGTCGGCAATCCGGCGAAAATCGGGTTCATGGCCCGGTGTTTCTATCCCGCGACGCTTTCGGGGTTCAAGGGCGCAAAACTCAGCCCGGCATGTAATTTGCCTCAATACCTGGCGTATTTGGCTACGCACAAGGTGCCGCTCGAATGATCCGTCCGATCCTTATCCGCAACGCCGTCGTCGTTCCCGATGCGCACACCGCGCCGTTGCGCGGCGGCGATATCCTGGTGCGCGACGGCAAGATCGCCGCGATCGGCGCGGGCCTCGCCGTGTCGGAGAATGCGGAGATCGTCGACTGCACGCGCCGGATCGCGATCCCGGGCTTCGTCAACGCGCATATGCATTCCAACGAGGCCTTCGAACAAGGCGCCTACGACAATCTGCCACTGGAGCCGTGGCTGACCATGTCGTATCCGCCGTTCGGCTTCCCCGAATTGTCCGAGCGCGCGCATTACTTACGCGGGATGCTCTGCGCGCTGGAATCGATCCGCTCCGGCGTCACCACGTTGCAGGACGATCTGATCCATCCTTCGGCCACGCCCGAAGGGCTGGACGGCACGATGTCGGCCTATCGCGATATCGGCCTTCGCGCGCGCGTCACGGTCAGCATGTGGAACGCGAAGATGGAATACGGCATTCCGTTCTATACCGAGATCGTGCCAGCGGAATTGCGCGCGCGCATCGCCGCATCGCCCCTACCCACGGACGAAGCATTGCTCGCGTTGTTCGAGCGGCATTACGCCAATTGGCATGGCAAAAGCGACGGGCGCTTGGGCATCGCCCTGGGCCCCTGCGCGCCACAGCGTTGCAGCCCCGAACTGTTGAAGACGCTGGCACGCATAGCCGCGGAACGCGATCTCGCCCTGCATATGCATGTGCTGGAAACCAAGACCCAGGCGATCACCGGCCAAGTGCTGTTCGGCAAAACGCTGGTCCGGCATCTCGACGATCTCGGTTTGCTGACCGAGCGCCTGACGATGAATCAAGCGATCTGGCTGACGGCCGACGATATCGCGCGCATGGGGGCGGCCGGCTGCTCGGTCACGCATAATCCGCTCAGCAATCTCAAACTCGGCAGCGGCGTATGCCCGGTGCGCGCCTTGCGCTTGGCGGGTGTGAATGTCGCGGTCGCGACCGACGGCATGGCGACCAGCGACACCGCCGATCAGGTCGAGGCGTTGCGCTTTGCCGCCATGCTGCACAAGATCGAGAGCTTCGATACGTCGACCTGGCTCGGCGCGAAGGAATCCTTCGAAATGTCGACCGAGAGCGGGGCGAAATCCTGCCGGATCGGCGATATCGGGCGTCTCGCAGTCGGCATGCGCGCGGATATCGCGCTGCTCGACGCCGATCATCTGGGCTTCCAGCCGCTGCACGATCCGATCCGGCAGCTGTGCTTCTCCGTCAATTCCGAAGCGGTGCGCGACGTGCTGATCGACGGCGATTTCGTCATGCGCGACCGGCGCATGGCCAAGATCGACGAAACGGCGATCCGCGCCGAGATCGCGGCGGAAGCGGAACGCTTCCGCGTCGAAGCCCTGCCGAAAATGGCCGAAGGGGCTGCGACCTTGCGGCCCTATATCGACGCGATCCACGCCCGCGCGACGGCGCTGGCGTTGAATCCGGGGCACGACGTGTTGCGCGTCCCCCGGATCGGGAATTTCGGCTGAGGCTCAGCGCAGTTCGGCACGCTCCGGATAGGGCGAATGGTCGTTCGGATCGACGCTTTGCCCGCCCAACTCCGCCGCGAAGCCGTGATTGACGTCGCGATGATGCGCTTCGTCGGCGCGCACGATCAGCACCACGTCGCGCAAGGTCGCATCATCGGCCATCTTCCAATAACGCTTGGCGATCTCGGGAGCCGGCACGTTCGCGGACCGGCCTTCGTCGATCTCGCGCAGATAATGGGTGTAGGAGGTCACGGCCTCCTCCTCGAAATAGCCGACCAAGCGATGCGCGGTTTTCGGATGGATCAGATAGAGCGCCGAGAAGCCGAGATAGAACACCCATTGCACCAGGATGACGACCAGACGCTCGAAGAAGGTCGGCTTGGCAATCGCGATGAAGGTCATCAGATGCATGCGCTCGTTCTCCGCCTCCTCCATCAGGATGCGGATCCAGCCCTTGTCGTCCTCCATCCGGCGCAGACAGCGCAGATGGGTAAGCGTCGCGCCGACCATGCCGGGCACGGCGGCGACCGTTTCCAGCACGATCGCGCGATGGCCGTAGCGCTTGGCGAAGAACGTGTCGGCGCAAAAGCGCAGCAACTTGGTGACGGCAAGCGCGAAACGATCGGAAAAGCCGCGCACGGGATGATGGCGCGCGGGATCGATGGCGGAGGCGACGGCGATCATCGGGTTTCTCCTATGGGGGTGGAGACGGGGATCAGGGGGCGCAAGCCGGTGACGGGATCGCGGAACAACGCGAGGCTCATGCTTTCCGCGATGCGCGCGGCCTTGAAGCGGAACGCGGCGGCCGCTTGCGGCGCCATCGTCGCCTCGGTCGCTTCCCACCACAATTTCAGCCAGCGTTCGAGATGCGCGGGCGTGAGTTTGTCGCGCAATTGGAAATGCACGAACATCATGCCGCCCTTGTAGCGGCTGTTGCCGAACATCACGCCGCGCCAGAACTCGCCCAGCTTGTCGAAATGCGCCGGCCAATCCTCGACCGCCGCGTCGAACACGGGGCCGAGCAATTCGTCCCGGCGCGCTTTGCCGTAAAAATTTTCGACCAGCGTCTTGATCGATTCGTCGCTGATCAGCGTTTCGAGATTTTCCATGCCGCCATCCTAACGTTGCGCATCGGCAACCGAAATGGCTTCGAGGACGGCGAAATACGATGGCGGCAATAGGTCGCGCCCGGCGAGCAAATGCGCGAGATAGCTGGAATGCGGTTTCAGTCCCGCGACAGGCGGGGCGAGCGCCACGTAAGTGATTGCTTCGAGCGGACCTTGTGCCGCGATCACGGTAACGGTACGGCGCGCATAATGACCGGCGGCGACGCCTTCGTGAATATCGAGCACCTCGAGCCCGCCTTCGCCCAGCTCGTTCAACGTGCCGTGTACGATACCCTTACGATCGGGGCGGATATTCGCGACACCCGCGCCGTCGTATTTCGTCCAGGGCTTGTCGAACGCCAAGCGCCAGCCGTCGAGCCGTGCGGCGATACGGCTGCCCCAGCGAATGCCCTTCTCCGCCATGCGGGTTTCGAACAACCGCGCGGGGTCCATGTTGGACCCGTAGGCGAAATAGAGAATCACGCTTTCGCCGCCGCCGCGATCGGCGCTTGATGCGGGCCCAAATAGGCCGCGCGGTCGTAACGATCTTCCCAGAAGCTTTCCGGCGTTTCGGTCAAGGCGCGAAGCCCCGTGCGGTCGAGCATCGCTTGCGCTTCGCGTTTCGCCGCCGCGACGATCGCCTTCTCGTCGACGCGCGCCAGCTTGCGGCCTTCCATCACGATCTCGCCATCGACGACGACCGTATCGACATCCTGCCCCGTCGCCGCGTAATGCAGCTGGAATAGCGGCATCGTCGCGGGCGCCAAATGCGGCTTGTCCATATCGACCAGAATGAAATCGGCGCGCTTACCGATTTCCAGCGTGCCGCGATCGGCAAGGCCGAAAAACGCGGCGGGTTCGCTGGTCGTCATATGCAAGAGGCGGCCGGGCGGCAGCACATGCGGATCACGGCGCATCGCGCGATGATACTGCCCGCCCATACGCATCACGCGGAACATATCCGCCCCGCAATCGGGTGCGAGCCCGTCCGAACACATGATGACGCGCCCGCCCGCTTCCAGAATGTCGGGCACCGGGCAGCGGCCCCACACGGCACTGCCCGACAACGGATTATTGGCGACCGTCGCGCCCGTCTCGGCCACAAGCCGCACTTCGGCGGGCGTGATATCGAGCGCATGCGACAGCAGCGTGCGCGCATCGACGATGCCGAGTTCGCGCACGGCGAATTCCACCGTGCCGCCGCGCTGGCCGTCCATCATCAGCACGGCGTCGTGATCCTTCGCCAAACGCTTCATCCGCCGCGCGACATCGCAGAGTTCGGCGAAGTGAGGGCCGCGATGGATTTCGGGATTGACCGTCGGGGTGGTCAGCGCCACGCCGATGCGCGACGACGGCAAATCGCGCAGCAAGCGCCGGCACGTTGCGTGCTGCGTTTCGAAATCGACTTGGAATTCTTCGCGCACGCCGTTCGCGTAGCGCGCATAGGTTTTGGGAAAAGGCGGGCGCGTCGGCCCGATCCCCAAAATCAACCGCCCGCCGGCCTCGCCATACGCCGCCGTATAAGCGGTCGGCACGTCGACGCCGTCGGAGCGGTTGTTCTCGTCCCCGCCGCCCAGATACGCGACGGCAGTGGTCACACCCGCCTTCAACCGCTCGATCGACGAGAGCCGCGCCTCGGCCGCCCAGAATTCGGGCGTGGCGCCGAGCATATAGATATCGCGGCACGCCTGACGCCAGACCGGGAAATCGTCGCCGCCCAGCGTGCGCACCAGGCCGTGACCCGCATGCGAATGCCCGTCGACGAAGCCCGGCATCAGCACGAAATTCCCGCCGCCGATGCGCCGCTTTGGGTTGGGGAAGTGCCGCTCGATTTCCGCGCGCGGACCCAAAGCGACGATGGCGCCCTTATCGACGGCGAGCGCGCCATCCGCGATCGTGCGATGCGCGGCATCCATCGTGACGAGCAGGCGGGCGGTGACGAGAAGATCGGTCATTTGGCGGCTCCCGGCGATACGCTGACATCCTAAAGGCTGGCAATCCCTATGCCATCAGCCCCGCAGCAGAATTTCCATCAACTTGGCGACGGGTTCGCGCGACGGGGCCCCTGCGCGATGAACGATGCCGGTTTCGCGATGGAAGGTCCGCGGGCCCAGATCGATCGCACGCACGCCTTTGGGCCAGCGGCGATGCAACGCGGTTTGCGGCACCAGCGCCACGCCCACGCCTTTCGCCACCAATTCGACCAGCGATTCGATTTCGTCGAGTTCGCAGCACTCGCGCGGCGTAATGTGTGCGGCGCGCAGGAAGCGATCCGCCTGACGCCCGCCGAAGGAGTTGCGGTCATAGCGGATGAAAGGCTGCGCGGCGAGGATCGCCGCCCAATCGTTGCCCTTCACCCCGCGCGGCACGATCAGGCGGAAGGGCTCGCGCAGCATTTCCGCCCAGCGCAGATCGCTTTGCAGCGCGAAAGGCGGACGGATCATCACCGCGAAATCGAGATCGCCGCGATCGACCTGATCGAGCAGATCCATCGACACGCCCGGCACGACGCGCACCCGCACGCCGGGACGGGTACGATGGAATTTCGCCAGCGCATCGGGCAGCAGCCCGCGCTGCGTGGTGGCGATGGCGCCGATCGTGACCGGCACAGGGGCCGCTTCGCCCGGCGACGCGGCGCCGAGATTTTCGTAAAGCCGGATCAGCTCCTGCGCGCGCAGCAGGATTTGCGCGCCGCGCGCGTTGAGCTTGGCCGCCCGCCCCGCGCGATCGAACAGCGCGAAGCCGAATTCGTCGGCGAGTCGGCGCATCTGCGCGCTGACGGCCGCTTGCGTCAGGCCCAGTTTGGCGCCGGCGGCGGCGAAGGTGCCTTCGCGCGCCACCGCGACCAGGGTTTTCAATTCGCGGATCATTCATCGATTTCCGTTATGCGTTTGGCAAATATATATTGATTTTTATTGTCTGTCGCCGTGCTTAGGATCGCCGCCTTTCCCATCCCCCGGAGCGGCGTTTCCATGGCTTTGTCCCCCTTCCATCTTGCGATTCCCGTCCACGACCTGCCCCAAGCGCGCCGTTTCTACGGCGAGACGTTCGGCCTGTCGGAAGGCCGATCGAGCGACCAATGGGTCGATTTCGATTTCTACGGCCATCAGCTCGTGATCCACGAACACCCGAAGACGGCGGCGCAGGAAAGCGCGCACACGAACCCGGTCGACGGCCACGACGTGCCCGTGCCGCATTTCGGCATCGTGTTGGAATGGGGCCAGTGGGAGAAGCTGGCCGCGCGCCTGAAGGGTTTCGGCGTGAAATTCGTGATCGAGCCCTATGTGCGCTTCAAGGGTCAGGTCGGCGAGCAGGCGACGATGTTTCTGCTCGACCCGTGCGGCAACGCGCTGGAGTTCAAGGCGTTCAAGGATATGGGCCAGCTCTTCGCGAAGTGAGATACGGGCGCGGGCGGCGGCGGCCCGCCGCCCGCGAACGCTTTACGAAGCGCAACGCGGCGCTTCGGGGCCGCGTTTCCGTTTTGAAATTCTAGCCTGTCTTTATACGATCAGCCTCTGCTTGATCAGTAGCAGTGACATCAGCTACTGCCTTCATTATGTCTCGCGCGCGTCGTAACTCAGCCTCATCCAAATCAATGCCTTTTGTTTCTTCCTTGACGAGGTTGAGGATCGCTTCTTCAATTTGATCAACTAGATAATAACTGGCGCCGGCATCGTTCTCCGATAGGAATTTCTCCGTTTGGGGCAGCACGGCGACCACGAGCCCTTTTATGTGGTCAAGGTTCAAGAATTTCTCAGGGTTCTCCATGCCAATCTCGATGACTTTCGCTCTTATATAGGCACCAAGTAGGATCGCTTGGTATGCAGAAAAATATGCCCAAAGAAGTGGGGATATATAAGGACGCTCTCGACTGACCGAAGCCTCCTGTGGAAGTTCCTTTGGAGCTGCCCCGGTCATAACTGACACTGCTTTACGTAGCCCCGGATTTCGATGCGCCTCTTTCGCAGCGACGTCAAACTTGATAGTCGCCATGATCGCAGCAACAGCTTTATAAGGCGCTAAAATTATAACTGCGTTCCAAATGTTATTAAGTGCCTCAAGTCGACGCTTTTCGAGCCAAGAAATTCGGGTCGATCGACCATCTAGAACCGCGCTTCTCAGTGCCGCGATATCAGATTCTCGCGATCTAATTGCACTCCGAAGCAGCTCTTCCCGCTCTCGGAAGTCCGCTCGAACTTTCTCAATTCGAACATCAAAAATATGGCTTGCTGACTTTTCGATCGCGCTTTTAAGCCAAATACGAGCGATGAATATGAAGAAGCCAATGCCAAGAAGAACAATGAGCTGCCAGGGTTCCATGTTCTATCTCCATTAACTTACCGCAGGATTGTATATCTAAAAAATCTCTTTCTGAACATTCCTAAGCCCGATTGGCAGTTTGCGTGGCGCAAGAATGTGATGCTGCGCGACTGCGAACACAGCGCGACGGAGGACGCATTCTTCAGTACTCGGTGATCCGCCGCCGGGGATCGTCCGTATACAACGCACGATCCCCCAGCGGAGAACCCCGCCATGTCGCGCTTTCGTGTGTTCGCGGCCGCATTCTGCGCGCTGTTGTCGTCGGGCTGCGCGTTTTCGACCGGCTTTCGCGAGGGTCAAGCGGCCGATCTGCCGGCCGACGCGCCGGTCGTCGTGGCGCTGACCGAGGCGACGCTTTCGTCCGACATCGGCGCGCAGGGCGTGTTCTGGTCGCGCAGTTCGGCGGTCTTGCGGTCGCTGCGCGACCATCCCGGCCTGGTCGGCTACGCGGTGCGATTCGAAATCTGGGAAGGCCGCGTGCGCACCATGACGGTCTGGCGCGACGACGCAAGCCTTGCCGCGTTCGTCGCCGGGCGCATTCATGCCCGCGCCGCCGTCGAAGGATTGCCCGCCCTTGCCGACGCGCGTTTCGCGCGCGTGCGCGTGGCGCGCGCGCAAGCGCCGCTCCCGTGGCCCGATGTGGCCGAACGCCTAAACCGCGACGGGCGCGGCTATTACGAGTAATCGATGCGATTGAAAATCCGCGCGCCGGCGCGCGGACCCCGTCCCGCTATGGCGCGCTATTCAACGCATCCTTGATTCGACGCGCGAGCTCGGTCTTTCGGTAGGGTTTGTTGAGAATTGCCGCATCCGTGTGAATGCGATTTCTCTCGACCAATGTCTCCAACGCGTAGCCGGATGTCAGAAGGACACGAAGCTTAGGATAAAGCTCGCGCGCGCGCTCCACCAGTTCCCAGCCGCTAATACCGCCCGGCATAACGACATCGGAGAAAAGCAAATCGGGCCTTGGTCCTTGCCGCAGTTTTTCCAGCGCTTCATGACCGTTCGACGCCGTGATCACGCGATAACCCAAGCTTTGCAGACACGTGACAGCGTAAGACCGCACGAAGACATCGTCTTCGGCGATCAATATGACATCGGCCGCCCCGGCACCGAGTGGCTCCGTGCCCGCGCGCAGCTCCGGCACATTGCTTTCCGACGCGGGGGCGGCCGGCAAATAGAGCCGGACGGTCGTCCCCAAACCCGGTTCGCTGTAAATCGTGACATGGCCCCCCGACTGCTTGATGAAGCCGTAAACCATGCTAAGCCCCAAGCCGCTGCCCTTCCCGACGTCCTTGGTCGTGAAGAACGGTTCGAAAGCCTTCTTTCGAACCTCTTCCGACATTCCCTCGCCGTCGTCGGTAACGGAAATCATCACGTATTGGCCCGGCCGGACTTCCGGATTGAGTCCTTGATAGGCGGCGTCAAGCGACGCATCGGCCGTCGTCAAGGTCAGGCGCCCGCCGCGCGACATCGCATCCTGCGCGTTGAGCGAAAGGTTGAGAATTGCGGATTCCAACTGCCCCGCATCCGCGAATGCGTTGGGAGACTCCGACGCCAAATTCACGAGAATTTCGACATCCTCACGCAGCGTACGGCGCAGAAGTTTTCCCATACTATCGACGAGAGAATTGGCGTTGAGCGACTTCGGCAGCAAAGTCTGTCGCCGGCTGAATGCAAGCAAGCGCTGGGTTAACTCGGCGCCGCGCTCGGCCGCTCCGATCACGGAATCGGAGAGCTGCTTCAGATCGGGCCGCGCTTTGAGCGCCTCGCTGAGTATTTCGGAATTCCCTATGATGACCGTGAGAAGATTGTTGAAATCATGCGCGATGCCGCCGGAGAGCTGTCCCACGGTCTCCATCTTCTGGGCCTGAACAAGCTGTTCGGCCGTATTTTTTCGATCGGTGACATCGTGAATGATGCCCACAAAGATCGACTCGCCTTCTTGCTTCGCCTCGCCGACCGAAAGATCCATGGGAAACGTGCTGCCATCCTTGCGGCGCCCCGTGACCTCGCGGCCGATGCCGATGATCTTGCGTTCCCCGGTTTGGTGAAAATTCTTCAGGTATCCGTCATGCTCGCCGTGAAACGGTTCGGGCATCAGCATTTTGACGTTCGATCCGATCGCCTCTTCAGCTTGATAGCCGAAAAGCCTTTCGCACGCCGGATTGAACATTTGAATAATTCCGCGTGAATTGATCAGGATGACGCCGTCGACGGCGGTGTCCACGACCGCCCTTAGCCGGGCCGCCGTCTCACGCACGACTTGCTCGTTTCGCTTGCGCTCGGTCGCGTCGTGAATAATGCCGACAAAAATCGACTCGCCGTCGTTTTTCGATTCCCCAACCGACAAATCCATGGGGAAGGTGCTGCCGTCCTTTCGCTTGCCGACGACTTCCCGCCCGATACCGATGATCTTTCGTTCGCTTGTCCGATGGTAGTTTCCCAGATAGCCGTCATGTTCGCTATGAAACGGCTCGGGCATCAATACTTTGACGTTCAAGCCGATCACCTCTTCGGCCTTGTAGCCGAAGAGCTTCTCGCATGCCGGATTGAACATCTGGATCACGCCACGCGAGCCGATCAGAATCACGCCATCGACCGCCGTCTCGACGACCGCGCGCAACAAACGGCTCATTGCCAGCGGCCCGTCGCGCGATGACCCGCCACTGCTCTCGTTGGCCCTTGGATCCCCGGGTGGACTATTCATGCCGATCACCGAATGCCAGTACGGGCGATGTCTTCTCGATTATCTAAGGCCCAATTATTATGGATGTCCATTTTCTATTGCTTCTCTCAGACTAATCGCTCGATGGATTTTCGAACGCTTGTCGGAAAGATGAGAGCGGTTTGTCGCCGGCTCGCGCCGACCCCATCCGCTTGATTAAGTTCATTTAGTGCGGCGCCACCCTTGCCTGTTTGAGAGCCGATTCAACGGCACCGCAGCGCAGCAAGAAATTTTCGAGCGGCAACGATATGTGTCGATGAGCGGCGGCGCTTTCCCAAGCTCCGCCGATTCACGTTCGACGCCGTCGAGCGTCTCGGTCGCGCGTGATCGCCCAAGCTCGATATCATCGACGCCAAGGCGGCGGCTGTCGAAATGCGGGGTGCCGGAACCGCCATGCGATCCCCGGCAAAACGCCACGCGCGGTCTCAGTGGGAAAGAATGGCGGAGGACGTAGTCGGAGTAGCCATTCTCTCTGGTATCAGGGAAATTTACAGGGATTAGTGGCCCCGAGCTAAATTTATTTTTTTAAATTGAGATCAATAGTCACCTTCATCTGAAGCTTCCAAGTCGCTAGGCGGCACTATTTCTTTAGATCTATCTCTAAAACGGCCGGAAATGATCGGGTCGATACGATCGGCCTGCGCAAGCGCCCACTTGCTCCAATCTAAATGTTCGACGGTGGACATGGGGTTCGGAGAGGTTCCGTTCGCCTCCGTGACGGCCGCGACATAGCTTCGGATTTGTACAGCCGATGGAGAGCAGTGGCTTGACCGAGCAAATGGTTGATCCTCTGCTGTTGCAACTTAGCTTCATGCTCTAAGCGCCGTCGCTCATTCTCAAGCTTCCGCCGGCGCTCTCGCTCGAGCAGCTCGGCCTTCCGCTCAATCAAATACTCACGCTGACGAACCTTCCACTCTCGGAATGACTCCTCTGCCGTAAAGAGGATTTGAGTCGCGATTTCTGGAAGTTGCTCTTCCAAAGAAAAATTGACGCCGTCGGACCAAGTGGCCGACTTCGTATCGGTCTGTGGCCAGTGCGAAAGCGAGAGATACATGCGGTCGCGCTGATCCCGTGCGGTGAAGCTATATCCCAAACGCTCCCGTCCTACGTTTTCTTCGCATTGACACTATCTAGAGAGAATGAGACGCGCTGGTCTCCAACCGCGACTGAATGATCGCGAGCTTCTTTGCCGCCGACAGATGGCTTCATTCCGCAATTCCCGAAGCCAGTGAATAGAGCGTTGAGCAGTCGCAAACGACGCTTCTCAAATACCGAATCGAATATCGGAGCATCCCAAATCGAACGATAAGGCGACGCTAGGTACTTTTGTCGGCGCAATTCATCTTTAGCGAGCAGTCCTGCGATCAGGCGATGAGGCTGCGTATGCTTCTTGGTAAACGGAGCGCCACGTACAATCTTTATGATCTCTTGTCGGACTTCCTCGAGAGGTGTCTCAAACACCGGCTCTGGTGGCTCTGGCATTTGCAGGATTTCATCATCCGAGAAATACGCATCGCTCCGTGGACCACCGCCGATCACAACTACATCCGACTTACCGATACCGCGAGGCGGCGACGGTCGTTGCACAACTCTCTTGTTTGTTCCAGTAGCCGCGCTCTGGAACGGGGATATCTGCGGCTGCACACGCCTTTGCAAGGCCGCGATCTGAGATGCTGTATTTGGTCGCCAGATCCCGCATCGGCTCGGACCAGACCAAATCGTACAGTTCCTGCCGCGTGAATCTGTTGATCATCGGCATCCCGCTTCCGCTCATTTCACTCCGAGGCGTTCGCTTTCACGCCTATCCCGACGCGGCCTGAAAAACGAAACGGCCGGATCCCGCGAAGGGTCCGGCCGTTCTTATTTACGTGCGATGCGCCTTTTCAGGCCGCGCAACAAAGCTCGTTCCCCACACGATCGAGACCCAGGCGTACACGCGCCGCCGCGATCGTGCGCAGAATCGTCTGACGCGTCACGCCGTCGCGCCGCATCACGGCATGCGTGACGGGATCGTCGAGCAGGTCGGCGATCGGGGGTTCCGGATCGTCCAGGCGGACGCGCCGATGGGGGAAAACGGTCATCTTCGACATGGGTTGACCTATCTTAGCGTTTGGTGACGCGGCGCAAGCGGGTCGCAAATTGCCGCGGTCGAACGAAGGCCCGACACGAACGATTCAACGTCATGCCGGGCCTTACGACAAGTGAGCAATTCTATTTCGCGCGTGAAACGCGCCTAACGGGCGCGGGCGGCGTGCGTCTCGACGAAGTCCACCAAACGATCGACCGCTTCGGCCGGCGACAAAGCCACCGTATCGAGCGCGAGATCGGGCGACGCCGGATCTTCGTAGGGCGCCGACACGCCCGTGAAGCCGCCGATCTTGCCGGCGTCGGCGCGCGCATAGAGACCCTTGGGATCGCGCCGGCGGCACGAATCGATATCCGCCTGGATATGGATCTCGTGGAAATCGTTGCCCACCACCTTGCGCGCCAAATCGCGATGCGTGCGCAACGGCGAGATCAGCGCGACGATCACGAGGAAGCCGCTTTGCGCGAAGAGCCGCGCCACATGCGCGGTACGGCGCACATTCTCGTCGCGATCTTCGGGCGCGAAGCCCAAATCGGCGTTGAGACCATTGCGCAGATCGTCGCCGTCGAGAATGCGGACCTGGCGGCCGTGCTCGAACAGACGGCGCGCGGCGGCTTGGGCCAGTGTGGATTTCCCCGCCCCCGACAGGCCGGTGAGCCAGAACACGCCCGCCCGATGGCCGTTGGCGCGATGGCGCGCCGCCGCATCGATCGGATCGTCGGTCGGGAAGATCAGCTTCTCGGGTGCGGCGATCACCGCATCCGTCGCGCGCTCGACGACGAAACCGCCGACGACGCGGCCGTTCTCCACCACGATCCCGCGCCCCGTCGCCGGCAACTCGGCGAAACTATCCGCCGCGATCGGCGCGACGAGTTTCAGATCGACGCTGGCGAGACCGTTGCGGCCCAGCGTGCCGGGCTTCGCCGTTCCGTGCCCGGGCTCGATCACTTGGCCGATCCGCTCGATCTTCGCTTCTTGCTGCGCGGTGCCTAAAGCCACGCGCAGCACTTTGCCGGGTGCCAGCGCTTCGGCACCAAGCCACAACAGTCGTACGCGCAGAACATCGCCCGCGTCACGCGACGTATCGGGCGTGGTGATCCAAGAACCGCGTTCGGCGAACACTTCGGTGTCGAAGGCGATCGCCACGCTCTCGCCCGCCTCCGCGCGCGTGCGCGGCGTCGTCCGGTTCCAATCGTGAAACTCGGCGACACGCGCCAGGCGCCCGCCCGGCACGATCCGTATCCCGTCGCCGATCGCCAAACGGCCGCTTTCGATGCGCCCGACCACGAAGCGCTTGTCGCCCCGGCGATAGACGTCCTGCACGGGCAAGCGCAACGGTCCGTCGGACAAGGGCTTGGGCGAGTCGAACCCATCGAGCACGTCGAGCAGCGTGGCGCCGCGATACCAGGGCGTCGCGGCGCTGCGTGTGGCGATATTGTCGCCGGTGCGCGCGGCGATCGGCACGATCGCGGCGACGGCGCCGCCCAGCGCGTCGAACAAAGCCCCGATCTCGCGCACCAGTTCGCCGAAGCGGCTTTGCGCGAAATCGACCAGATCCATCTTGTTGACCGCGACGACGACGCGCTTCAGGCCCAGCAGATCGAGGATCGCGGCGTGGCGGCGCGTCTGCTCGCCGATACCCTGCTTGGCGTCGACGACCAGCACGGCGGCGGCGGCGGCCGAAGCGCCCGTCGCCATGTTGCGCACGAACTCGGCATGGCCGGGCGCATCGATCGCGCGATAGGTCCGCCGGCGCGTGCGGAACCAGACTTGCGTCGTATCGACGGTGATGCCCTGGTCGCGTTCGATCTGCAGCGCGTCGAGCGCGAAAGACCATTCGTTCTCCAGCCCGCGCTTGGCGGAGATGGCGCGCAACTCCGCCAGCTTGCCGTCGGGCAGCGAGTCCGTGTCGTGCAGAATGCGGCCGAGCAGCGTCGACTTGCCGTGATCGACATGGCCGACGAACACGATCGGCAACGGCGCTTCGCCATTGGCGTTGGCGGGAATCGTATCGGGCAGGCGGGCGGCTTGCGCCAAAACAGCGGTCATCGCGGTCATCTCACATATAGCCGGTGGCGCGCAGACGCTCGAACGCGTCCTCGGAATCGTGGTCCATCGCACGGCCGGCACGTTCGGGTGCCCGCGTCGCGGCGAGTTCGGCCAGGATCGACGGAATATCCGCGGCGTCGCTGTCGATCGGGAAGGTGATTCCGATTTCGCCCAGCGAGCGATAGCGCTTGCCGTTCTTGGCGAAATAAAGCGGCACGACGGGAATGTTTTCGCGCTGGATGTAGCGCCACACGTCGAGCTCGGTCCAGCGCAGCAAGGGATGCACGCGCACATGCCCGTCTTGCGGCGGCGCCGGGTGGTAACTGTCCCAGAATTCCGGCGGCTGATCGCGGAAATCCCAAGCGCCGTCGGCGCCACGCGGGCTGAACACGCGTTCCTTGGCGCGCGTCGCCTGTTCGTCGCGCCGGATTCCGGCGATGACGCCTTTGAAGCCGTAGCGCGCCAACGCCTGGCGCAAGCCCAAACTCTTGCGCGCGGCCAAGCGCGAATTGGGCGGCAGGTTGGGATCGACGTCCTCGATCGGAGGGCACGCATCGTCGATGAGCTTCAGGCCCCATTCCTTCACGTAACGCGCACGGAACGCGTAGGTTTCGGAAAATTCGAGCCCGGTGTCGAGATGCGCGACCGGGAACGGCACGTCGCCCAGGAAGGCTTTGCGCGCGAGCCAGATCATCGCGTTCGAATCCTTGCCGAGTGACCACAGCATGACGAGCGGCCGCAGCGACGCGTAGGCTTCGCGCAGAATATGGATTGAGTCGGCTTCGAGGCGGTCGAGATCGTCCATGATGTCAGGCCGTTTCCTTGGGTCGCGCGGAACTATGGATTCCGCATTCGGTTTTGGCGGTGCCCCGCCAGCGCCCGGCGCGCGGGTCTTCGCCCGGCGTCACGCGTTCGGTGCAGGTGAAGCAGCCGATCGATACGAATCCGTCCGCGACAAGCGGATGGCGCGGCAAATCGTAGCGATCGAGATAGGTGTCGATTTCCGCGGCGCCCCAATCGGCGAGCGGATTGAGCTTGATCCGCGGTCCGTCTTGCTCGACGACGCCAAGTGCGGCGCGTGTACCGCCGTGATGGCGTTTGCGGCCGTTGATCCAGGCGTCGAATCCCGCCAGCGCCGCCGCGAAGGGCTCGACCTTGCGCACCGCGCAGCAGCGATCGGGATCGTCGCGAAACAGAAAACCGTCGGGATCGGCCGCACGCACGGCGGCGGGGTCGGCGCGCAGGGTGCGTACATCGCTGAGATGCAACCGTGCGACCAGTTCGTCGCGCAAGCGCAACGTCTCGCCGAACAACTTGCCGGTATCGACGAACAGCACCGGCGTGGCCGGATCGGCCGCGGCGACCATGTGCAAAAGGACGGCCGATTCCGCGCCGAAGGACGTCGCCAACGCGATCCGTCCTTTGAAGATATCGCGCACGCCCAGCGCGACGATATCCGCCGCCGCCAAACCTTCGAAGCGTCGCGTCCGTTCCGTGAAATCAACGGCCATAGCCGACTGGTTTTGCGGTGCGGCCCGCGCGGGCGCATCTCAATTATACTGACGCGCCACGCAGAAAATTCGAATCACCAGCCGGCGAGATTGCCGAGGAAGTTGCGTGCGCCGTCCTGCACGCGGCGCCAAAGATGCGGCGTCTGACGGATTTCGCCGGGGCCGGATGGCACCGCACCCGATTCATGGGAAGCGGCGGGGGCGCGATAGGTCGCGTAGGCCGGATCGCGCGTGATGGGATGCTCGCTTTGCATGGGAGATACGCTACGTGCGCACTCGCGACATGCCCAATTTAGAAATTTTTCGATTGGCGCGAGAAAGTCTATCGCCGTTTTGTACGAACAATCGAGCTCGACGCCCGTCGCCGACAAGAATGACCCGGTCGGGAACCGGGACCTTAAGCCGTTGGGGCCGACCGTGGGCGAGGTCCGACTCGAATCCACGAGCCGCTGAATAAGTGAGTCATGCGGCGACGAAGCGCCTGAAGGAAATTCACGGGGAAGCAATGTTACCGAGATGGCAAATGACACCTAGGCCGATGCAGGCCGACATCATTGATGTCGGCCTGCCGCGACGTTCAGTTCAGCCCGACGGGGCTCATGTCGATGTCGAAATGCTGTTCCGACAATTTCTTGATAGTGCCGTTGTCGATGAACTTCTTGATGACCGGATCGAGCTTCGCCTTCAGCGCGGCATTGCCCTTCTTGATGCCGATGCCCACACCACCCGAGCCTAAGATGTCGCCGCGCAGACATGGACCGACCAGTTCGAGTTGGTCCAGGTTCTGCGCCTTCTTTGCGGCGAGCAGCGAATCTTTCGACGCGAAGACGATATCCACGCGCCCGGCCTTCAGATCCAGATCGCGCGCCGCCGGCGTGCGATAAGGCCGCGCCGAAACGGTCGCAAGGTTCTTGGCGATGAAGCGCGTCGATGTGCCCGACGCCAACGTGCCGATCGTCGCCCCGGTGAAGGCATTGCGATATGTCGTCATGACCTTTTCGAGATTCGCTTCAGTCAGCATCTCAATACGATCCTCGAAGGGTAGCTTCTGCTTCACCGATGCTGTGACGGAAGCGAAGTTGTAGCAGAGCCCGGCATAGGGGATCGTGAAGTCGATGATCGCCTGGCGCGCGGCCGTGATGCCCAGCGCATCGACGATCAGATCGTATTTGCTGTCGTTCAAAGCGGGGATCATCGCGTCGAAGGTCTGGCTTTCGATCGTGCAAGCGACTTTCAGTTCGGCGCAAACGAGATTGACGAAATCGATCTCGAAGCCCTTCAGGGCGCCCGACGGATCGGTCAGGTTCCAGGGCGGGAAGCCGCCTTCGGTAACGACCTTCAGGCGATCCTGCGCCGCCGCCGGCGCCGTCGCGGCGACGAAAGCGATCGCCAAATAAGCGAGGAATCTACGCATATTGTTTTTTCCTTTCCCTGTTCACGTTGAAACGATTGATAGGAATTTCCGCATCGCGGCGGGGCCGTCGGCCGAAAACATCTCGGCCGGCGTGCCTTCGGCGCCGATCGCGCCGTTTTCGCAAAAGATCACCTTGTTGGAGACGTTGCGCGCGAAGTTCATCTCGTGCGTCACGACCAGCATCGTGCAGCCCGCCTCAGCCAACTTCTGCATGACCTGCAGCACCTCCCCTACCAATTCGGGGTCGAGCGCGGAGGTTGGCTCGTCGAACAGGATCAGCGCCGGATTGATTGCCAGCGCCCGCGCGATGGCGCCGCGCTGCTGCTGCCCGCCAGAAAGCTGCTTGGGGTAGTAGTCGCGGAATTCGTAGAGCCCGACCGAATTCAGCAGATCCTTACCTTGCTCGACGCATTCGGCCATGGGGCGCTTATGAACATGAATCGGCGCTTCGATCACGTTTTCCAGCAACGTCTTGGAAGACCAGAGATTGAAGCTTTGGAACACCATGCCGATTTTGCGGCGGATCGCCTCGATGCGCGGGTTCGCTTCGCGCGCGGGCAAGCGCTTGAAGCTTTCGATGTCGATGCTGTCGCCGCCAAATTCCAGACGGCCGGAATCCGCCATCTCCAGCATGTTCAGACAGCGCAGGAAGGTCGACTTGCCCGACCCCGACGCGCCGACGATTGCAATCACGTCGCCGCGCGCGGCGGTGACGCCGAAATTCCGCAAGACCGTTTTGGTGCCGTAGCTTTTGACGATGGCTTGGGCGGAAAGGACGGTGCTCATGCTTGTCCCTTTCATCTCGCCAACCGTCTCTCGGCGAGACGGAATAGGGCGATCATCAAGGCGTTGAAGGTCAGGTAGTAGATGGCGGCGATCGAGAATGCCGCGAGCGGGCGGAACGTTTCCGACGAAACCCCAGCGGCAAGGCCGGTGATATCCATCAGCGTGATGAGCGAAGCGAGCGACGACGCCTTCACCAGAATGACGAATTCGTTGCTCATCGCCGGCAGCACCACGGGTGTGGCGTAGGGAATGATGATGGAGCGGTAGAGGCGATAGCCACGAAAACCGAAGCTGCGCGCGGCCAGAATCTCGCCCGCCGGTACCGACAGAATGCCGATACGATAGACTTCGGAGATATAGGCGCTGGTCTTCAGCGACAGCGCGATGATCGCGCACCAGATCGGCTCGCGCAGGATCGGCCACAGCACGCTGGAACGCACGGCCTGGAACTGGCTGAGCCCATAATAGAGCAGGAACAGCAACGCGATCATCGGCATGCTGCGCACGACCTGCAGATAGACCCAAGCCGCGCCGCCGAAGATCGGGCTGGCGCTGATGCGTGCGGCACAGATCGCGATCGCTAGCACCGACCCGATCCCGATGCCGCCAAAGGCGACCGCCAGCGAAACGGGAATGCCGGCGGCGATCTCGCGCGCGATTTCGGCGTAGGTCATGGGCGCCTCACGCCGAATACCGGCGTTCGAGCCAGGCGAACAAGCCGCCCGAGCCGAGTGCCACGATCAGATAAAGCGCCGTACACAGCAGATAAAAGACGAAGGGCGCGCCGGTCGAGTTGGCGCCGATCGTCGTCGCGCGCATCAACTCGGTGACGCCCATAACCGAGATTAGCGAAGTCTCCTTCAACAGACCGATCCAGATATTGCCGAGACCGGGCAGCGAATAGCGCATGATGTGGGGGAACAGCACGCGCCGGAACAGCAGGAAGGGCGGCATCGCGAAGGCGCGCGCGGCCAGCACCTCGCTTTGCGGCACGGCCTTATAAGCCGTGCGGAACAGCTCGGCCGCTAACGCGCCGGCGATGAAGCCCAGCGCCACGAAAGCGATAACCAACACCGGCACTTGGAACGACGACGCCGGCAGGCCGGAGAATCCGGCTAGCTGCTTCAGCGCTTCGTTGAGACCGAAATAGAAGTAATAGACGACGATCAGCTCCGGCACGCCGCGCACGATGGTCGTGTAGATATCCACCAGCGTGCGCAGCGCAAAATTCGCGCGCAGCTTGACCGTCGCCCCGATCCCCCCGATGACAAGGCCGATGACGAGGGCACCCGTCGCCAACACCAACGTCATCCCCAGCCCCGCCAGCAGAAACGGCATCCAGGCCAAGGAAAGGGTGAGAACTTCCTGCGACGTCATCGCCTGTCCCGATCAGCCGCCGGACGTGAAGCCGTAAAGCCGCGCAGCGGCCTCCGGCGAAACGCGATCCTCGCGCAGATCGCGTTCGATCTTGTCGCGCGGCCGTTCCTTCGGCGGGCCGTAGCCGCCGCCCGACGACGTATTCATCGTCACCGTATCGCCGGCCTTCAAGCTGCCTTTGCGCTTCTCGAGTTTGGCGCCCACGCGACTCAACTCCACGCGGCATACCTGCCCCGATTCGCCGCCGCCAATGCCGAAAGGCGGCAGAAGCGAGTTGGTGCCGCCCGCATGCACCAGCGCGTCGTGGCCTAGTGTGCGCACGGTACGCCTTATCGACATGCCGCCGCGGCTGCGCCCGGGCCCGCCGGAATCGCGGATCAGCCCGTATTGTTCGACGCGCAGCGGATACTCAAGCTCCAGCGCTTCGATCGGGAGATTGCCGGTATTGGTCGTGTGGACTTGCGTGCCGTCCATGCCGTCGAGCGCATAGCGGGCACCCATGCCCCCGCCCATCATCTCGTTATAGACGTAGAAGCGCCCGCTGCGTGGATCGACGCCGCTGATGGTCACAAGCCCGCCGCCCGTGCACGCCGCCATCACCTGTTCGGGGATCGCGGGCTCCAAAGCGGCCAGGATCATGTCGACCAAGCGTAGACAAATATCGGTGCGGCTATAGACCGCCCCCGGCTCTACCGCATTGACGATGGAGCCCGGCTCCGCCGTCACCGAAACGGCACGATGGAAACCGGCATTCGGCGGCACATCCGCGTCGACCAGCGCCTTCACCGCGTAATAGAGCGTCGCGAGCGTGGCGGTCATCACCATGTTGATGGGCGCTTCAACCTGCGGCGGATTGCCGGTCAGATCGAAATGGATGCGCCCGCCCTTCACCTCGACCGCGACGCGAAGATCCAGCACGTGATCGATCAAGTTCGTGTCGAAGCGTGAGGAATAGCGATAGATCCCATCGGGAATACGCGACAGCGATTCCCTCGTCTTGCGCTCGGCGTAGTTCATGATCTCGGTTTCGACCGATTTCACGACCGGCAACGTATAGCGCTCGCACAGCGTGCGATAGCGTTCCACCGCCAAGCGGTTGGCGGCCATTTGCGCCGCCAGATCGTTCTTGCGCTCGTGCGGTACCTGACAGTTCAACAGGATCAGTTCCAGAATATCCTGCTGCATGATCCCGCGACGGCACAGCCGCACGGGCGGAATGCGCAGGCCTTCCTGGAAAATGTGCTTGTGGCCGCGATCCACGAAATCGGCGTGGTGGGCCAAATTCGCGACCCAGCCGACATAGCGCCCATCGACGAAAATCGGCTGCATCAGCACGATATCGTTCAAATGCGTGCCGCCGCCGCGATAGGCGTCGTTGCCGATGAACACGTCGCCGTCGCCCAGGTCGGCGATGTCGATATGGTCGAGCACGTAATTGCCGATGCCGAGCAGCGAACCCAGATGGATCGGAATGCGCTCGGCGAGCGACACGATCTCGCCCTTCTCGTTCAGGATCGCCGTGCTGCAATCCTCGCGTTCCTTGATGTTCGTGGAGAAGGCGGTACGCACGATCGTGCTGCCCATCTCGTCGACGACGGATTGCAGATATTTCGAGACAACTTCTGTGGTGATCGGATCAATTTGCATGGTGTGTCCCGGATCAGCCGGCCGTGACGATGACGTTGTCGTGGCGATCCAACGTCGCGCGTTGACCGCGCAGGATGTGGATCGTCGTATCCATCTGCTCGATCACGCACGGCCCGGCGATCTCGACTTCCTGCGGCAATTCGGTCTTGGCGTAGACCGGCGTGCGATAGGTCTTCATGTCGTAGATGTCGAGAATCTCGCGATAACGGGTCGGCGCACCCGTCCCTTTTCTTAGGGGCTTCTCGCCGGCCTCATGCTCGAAGCGTAGCGTTTCGTACGCTTCGGCGCGCACGGCGGTGATCTGGATCTTTTCGCCGTCGACGACATAGCCGTAGCGATCGCGATGCGCCTGGATGAACGCGGCGGCCAATTCCTCGTGGCTCGTCGCGTCCGCCACGTCACGCAGCTTCACGGTCAGTTCATAGGCTTGGCCCGCATAGCGCAGATCGATGGCCGCCTTGATATTGCGCCGGTCGCGCGGCACGGCTTCTTCGTCGAACCAGCCATTGGCGAGGTCCGCGAGCTCTGCGAAATGCCGGTGCAGCCCCGTCATGGCGTCCGACGTCAACGCCTGATAATGCGTGCGCACGAAATCCATGCGCATGCCGCTGGTCAGCAGGCCGATCGCGCACATGATGCCGGGATAGGCGGGGATCACGATCTCCCTGATTTCCAGCTCGCGCGCCAGATAGCCCGAATGCAACGGCCCCGCCCCGCCGAACGAAAACAGGGAGAAATCGCGCGGATCGAGCCCGCGTTCGACCGTCATCGCGCGGATCGCGTTCACCATGTTCGCGGTGACGACCTGCAGGATTCCGGCGGCGGCACGCTCCCACCCCAGTCCGAAACGATCGCCCAATCGCGCGATCGCGGCGCGCGCGGCGTCGGCGTCGATCTTCATGCGCCCGTTCAGCAGATGGTTTTGATTGAGGATGCCGAGCGCCACGTTCGCGTCGGTGACGGTCGGCTCGGTATTGCCCAGGCCGTAGCAGACCGGCCCCGGATTGGCGCCTGCACTGCGCGGACCGACCTTCATCAAACCGTGATCGTCGCGCGCGATCGAGCCGCCGCCCGCGCCCACCGCGTGAATGTCGATCATCGGGATCTTAATCGGAAAACCGTCGACATTCGCCATCGGCTTGTAGCGCGGGGCGAAATCGCTGATGACCGATACGTCGGCCGACGTGCCGCCCATGTCGAAGGTGATGAGGTTGCCGCGATCGATCCGCCGCGCGACTTCCAACGCGCCCATCACGCCTGCCGACGGCCCCGACAGCACGGTGCGTACCGGCTGCGTCGCGGCGACGTTGGCGCCGATCAATCCGCCGTTACTCTGCGTGATCATGATGCGCGACGGCACAATGTCGCGCAGCTGGCCCTGCAACCGGTCGATATAGTTGCGCATCAAGGGCCCGAGATAGGAATTCATCGCGACGGTCGAGGTGCGCTCGTATTCGCGGAATTCGGGCACGATGTCGGATGAAGCGGAAACGAACACGTCCGGCAATTCGCTTTCCAGGATCGCCTTGACGCGTTTCTCGTGCGCGGGATTGAGGAAGCTGAACAGGAACGAGATCGCGATCGCGCGCACGCCCGATTTCCGCAAGGCAGGGATCAGAGCGCGCACGTCGTCTTCGGCGAGAGGGACGAGAACCGAGCCGTCGTATTGCACGCGCTCGCGCACTTCGAAGCGCAGATCGCGCGGCACCAACGGTGCGGGCCGCATCGTTTGCAGATTATAGAGCTCCGGGCGGCGCTGGCGGGCGATCTCCAGCACGTCGCGGAAACCGGCTGTCGTGATCAGCGCCGTAGGCGCCCCGCGCCGCTCGATCAGCGCGTTGGTCGCGACCGTGGTGCCATGGCCGAAGAACGCGATCTTGGGTTTAGCGCCCGCGTTCTGCGCCAGCAGCCCATGCATGCTGCGCGCAGCGTCGACGATGCCGGCCGACGGGTCAGCGGGTGTGCTGCTCACCTTCCAGACGGTCAAGGCGCCGGTCTTTTCGTCCAGCGCGCAGACATCGGTAAAGGTGCCGCCGGAATCCACGCCGATCCGGAATGCGGGAAGATCATCGATCGCTTGGGACATGGTTTTAAAACGTCGACCCTATTTTAGTTCTCATGATTGGCGCCAATATTGGTTATAAGATTGGGCGATGTCAATGGCGATGTATTGCGCTAATTTCCCTTTGGCTTCGATCGGAGAATCGGGAAAGCGACGAAAACGGTGTTGAAGGAAGCGACCAAAGCCCAGCCGCCCGCCGCCGGCTCGTCCGGCGCCAAAGATGTCGCCGCGCAAATCGAGCGCGATATCAATCTCGGGCGGCATAGCCCCGGCGCGTGGCTGAAGCAGATCGACCTCGAACAGACTTATGGCGTGTCGCGCTTGGCCGTTCGTCAAGCACTGGAACGGCTCGCGGAACGCGGCCATGTCGAGTTGCTGCCCAATCGCGGTTACCGCGTGAAGGAATTCGACCCGCAGCGCTTCAACAACGTCGTCAACATCCGCATGATCCTGGAGGTCGCGGCCGCTGAGATGATTGTGGGCGAGATTGACGACGCCAGCCTCGCGCGAATGCAGAAATCGGCGGAACGATTCGCCAGCGCGATTGCGACCGGTACCTTCGCGGAGCAAGATCAAGCCAACCGCGAATTCCACCGGGAAATGCTGCGCTCCTGCCCCAACCGTGATCTGGTCGAATTGATCTTCGATCTGCGCGACCGCATCCCGCTGAGCATGCAACGCGAACGCTACAACACGTCGATGATCGGTCGCTCCGCGCAGGAGCATTTCGAGATGGTCGAGCTGCTGCGCAAAGGCGATCGACGCGCGATCGCGGGGTTGGTGCGCCGCCATACATTGGGCGCATTGCTGACGACGCCCGCCTCCGCCGAATAGCGCCGACGATCCGCGGCGCGCAGCCACGCCTATATGCGCAAGACCACCGCGACGATGTCGCGCGGTCGATATGATTCGTTTCATACAGTGCGAATGATATTATTCATTCATTGACTTTTAATATGGTTTTATTCATAACACTCCGAACCGCTCCATCGGTTCGGAAAGGCCGTCTATGTCGAAACCCGAATTTCTTGAGTTCAGCGCCCCGGGCGCCGGGCTCGCCTTCAAGGTCGAATTGCTGACCCAGGACAATCCCGACGTCGTCGCGCAAGTGATGAAGCAGCTGCCGTTGCGCAGCGTTCTGGGCCATGTCGTCGTGTCGGGCGAAGCGATCTGGACGCCGACGCGTATCGTTCACCTGGGACGCAGCAACATGGTCCAGCGTTCGCCTGGCGCCGTTTATCTCTACGCGCCCGGCCAATCGATCTGCATGACCTATGGCCGCATCACCGAAAGCGCCAAGGTCAACAAATTCGGCCAGGTGCGCGAATCCGATCTCGACACCCTGCGCAAACTGGGCGAATTCGTGTGGCAGAACACGGTCGCCCTGCCCCGCCGCTCCATCGTCGAAATCAACGTGCGGAGGGCCGCCTAATGCACGCCATCAAGAAGTTCGACGGCGATTGGCGCGAAGCCAAGGCGATCATCGAAAAGGAAATCGACCGCGTTTGGTTCGACGAGCCGGTCGAAATCCAGAAGATCCGCTGGGGCGTGATCGACAGCGGTGCCGGCAGTGCCGAGCAATCCTTCTCGGTGCTCGTGCACTTGGAAGCCTATCTGATGCTCGTGGGCGCGGATGTCATGTACCGCTTCCTGAAGATCGCGGGCTACAACGACATCGAGCTGCCGGCCCTCAACCGCCTGACGCGCGAATTCCTGACCGGCACGTTCAACGTATTCGAGTTCATGACCGATCTCGGACTTACCAACATGCACGAGGTCGGGCAGATGTATGCGGATTCGCTCGACACGCTGAAGACGAAGGCGGAGTACATCGAGCTGACCGGCGCGATGATGACCTACGTCATCCGCATGCATCGCTGGATCCATCTCATCTTCCCGTGGAATCTCGGCGTCGCTTTCCCACACCGGAAACTTTCGGAAGTCCAAGGCTTCGCCGCTTTGGCCGGCGCAAAGCTCGCGTCACTCGAAGCCGCAAAGTAATCGAATCTCCCTGTCGACTCGAACGGGCCCGCGCCCCCACAAGGGACGCGGGCCTTCTTTTTCCCGCAATCCGAACGTAGATTCCGGCGCGAATAAATTGATACACTCGCCGCCATGGACGAACGTACGACCGACAACACCTATACCGCCGACGGCTCGCTCGCTGGCGAACGCCACGCACTGCGCCAAGAACTCGATCGCCGTGCGAGCGGACAGCGTTTGACGCCCGCACAGCGGCGCATCGCCGAATGCCTGATCGAAAACAGCGCCCAGGTCGGTTTCCTATCGAGCACCGAGCTCGCCGAACTTGCCAAGGTCAGCCAGCCCTCTGTCACGCGCTTCGCGATGTCGTTGGGGTTCGAAGGCTATCTGGAAATGCGCAAGTTCCTGCGCACTTCCATGTCGGGTGTCGACGTAGCCCCAGGCGGCGACGAAAACCGCTACCAAACCGCCGTGAAGGCGGAAATTGCCAATCTCGCCGACCTTGCCTTGACCCTCGCTGACGCCGTTCACATTCGTGCAATCGGCAAAGCCCTTGCGGGAACGCGTGCATTGCCGGTCGTGGGCTTGCGCGCCTCGGCGGGCCTCGCGCGTCATTTCGCCTATTTTGCCGCCAAGTTCCATCCGGACGTGCGGCTGTTCGACCAGGGCGGCTCGATCCTGGAGGATCACCTCGAGCAATCCAAGCGCGCGGGCGCCGACACGGCGCTGATCTTCATGATGCCGTTGCATCCGCGCGAGACCTATCGCGCGATCGAATTCGCCGAGCAAATCGGCCTGCGCGTCGTGCTGGTCACCGATACGAGCTACGACGATCGCGGCAAGCGCGACCGCTTGACCCTCAACATGCGCATCAACGCGAGCTTGGTGTTCGATTCCTACGCCGCCGGCATGCTGCTGGTGTCCGTGCTGCTCGACGCGATGTGCGACGGTATGAAGGGCGACGTGCACAAGCTGCTGGAACGCGTCGATGCCTCGTCCAAGAAGCGCAAGGTCTTCGGCAAATAGTTGCGCGCTATTTGCGCTTCGGGCCCAGCCCGACCAACCGATCCATCACGAACAGCAATATAGTCGACGCGACGATCAGCACGGTCGACATCGCCGCGACGAACGGCTCGTATTCGTATTGCAGATAGGCGCGCAATTGCAGCGGCAGCGTCGTCCAATCCTTGTTGGAGAGGAAGACGGAGACCGTGTAATTGTTCCACGACAGAATGAACACGATCACCAGCGACGGCACGATACTGGCGCGCAGCAGCGGCAGCGTGACCCGCCACAGCGCTTGGCGCGGCGTGGCGCCCACCGTCAACGCCGCCTCCTCCAACCGCTGGTCGAATCCGTCGAGTTGCGCCATCACGTTGCGCACGGGGTACGGAAGGGTGACGACAATGTGCGCGGCCAGCAGCACCCAGACATTGGCTTGAATACCCAGGGTGAAGATGATCTGGAACAGCGCCAGCGCCACGATAACGGCCGGGATGAACAAGGGCGACATCAGCAAGCCCGAGATCGCGCCCTTCAACGACCCACCATAGTTCTTCAAGCCCAAGGCCGCGAACACGCCGCACGCCGTGCCCAGCACTGCCGTCAACGCCGCAAGCTTGGTGCTGGCCCAGGCGGCATGCAGGAAATCCGGCTTGTCGAGGATCACCGCGTACCATTTGAGCGTGAAGCCCTGCGGCGGGAAGATCATCGCCGTCGGATTGAACGACACGGCGACCAGCACGCCCAACGGAGCCAATAGGAACAGGAAGAACAGCGCCAAAGTCGCGTAGCGCAAAGCGATGAAAGCGGGCGAAGGGCGCATGGCGATCACCCGGCCGTCGCGAGGACAGGGCGTTCGCGCGACACCGCGCGCACGGCCCATTGATACAGCGCTAGCATCGCCATCGTGACGACGAGCAGGATCACGCCGATTGTCGCGGCGAAGGGCAGATTATTCGACACCGTCGCGGTCTCGTAGGCCGCCACGCTCATAAAGCGCACGCGCCCACCGCCCAGCAGAATGGGGACCACGAAGGATTCGACGTTGATGCCGAAAGCGAGCACGCTGCCTGCCAGAATGCCCGGCATCGACAGCGGCAGCGTCACGCGGCGAAAGGCGGACAAGGGTGTCGCCCCCACCGTCATCGCCGCATGCTCCAATTGACGCGGGATCGATTGCAGCACGCCATAGATCGACATGACGACGAAGGGTACTGCGACCTGCACCATGCCGATCAGCACCGCGGTTTCGTTGAACAGCAGCGGAATCGGCCGATCGACAATCCCGGTCCAGACCAGAAATTGGTTGACCGGACCGGTACGGCCCAGCACGACCATCAAGCTGAGCGTTCGCACGACCAGATTGACCCACAGCGGCAGCATCACCAGCAGAATCAGCCAAGGCTGCCATGCCGGTGCCGAACGCACGATCGCCAGCGCGCCGAAATAGCCGATGACGACCGAGAACAGCGTGGCGATCGCCGCCAGACGTACCGTGCGCCACAGCAGCGCGTCGAGATAGTAGGCGTCGGTCAGGAAGCGCGTGTAATTGGCGAGCGTGAATTCGGTCACGAGCTTGCCCGCGCCGTCGCTGCTCATGAAGCTGAGCCCCACGACCCAGATCAGCGGCACCACGAAGAACGCCGCCAAAATGCTGATCGACGGAACAAGCAGCAGCGTCTTCGACCGGCCGATCATGGTGCCGTGGCGCTCTCGGCGAGCGGCCAGGCTTTGCAGACCAACGCCACGCTTTCCCCGCTCGCGAGAACGGGATCGCCCTCGCGATGCTTCACGCGGATTTGCCGTTCGCCCAGGCGGACCAGATGGTCGCTCGACTGGCCGAAATAGATCAGGCGCTCGAACACCCCCACCGGTGAACGCCCCCCGGCGGGCGTTTCCAGCTTGATCCATTCGGGTCGCACGAACGCGGCGATCGTCGTCCCGACCGAGGCGGGTGCCGCCAAAGGCACCACCGCGCCATCGGCTAGGCGCAGGACATTCCCGCCTTCGACCGTGCCGCGGAAGAAACACGCCTCGCCCACGAAGCCGGCGACGTACTCGGTGCGCGGTGTGGAGTAGATTTCCTGTGGCGTGCCGACCTGTTCGATCACGCCCTTGTTCATCACGACCACGCGATCGGACAACGACAGCGCTTCCTCCTGATCGTGGGTGACGAAAATCGAGGTGAGGCCGAGCGTGCGCTGGAGGGATTTGAGCTCCACCTGCATGTCCTGGCGCAGATTCTTGTCGAGCGCGCTGAGCGGTTCGTCGAGCAGCAGCACTTGGGGCTTCAGCACCACCGCGCGAGCAAGAGCCACGCGTTGCTGCTGACCGCCGGACAGCTGGGCGGGCAAGCGATTGGCGAGCGCTTCGAGCTGCACCAGGCGCAGCACCTCCCGCACGCGCGCCTCGATCTCGGCTTTGGGAAGCTTGCGCAGCTCCAAGCCCATCGACACGTTGCGGAACACGCTGAGATGCGGCCACAGCGCGAAATTCTGGAAGACGAAGCCGATTTCGCGCTTCCATACCGGATCGCCGGTGACGCGCTTGCCCGCGATATGCACGTCGCCGTCGCTGGGCGCTTCCAACCCCGCGATGATGCGCAGCAGCGTGGATTTGCCGCAACCGCTGGGCCCCAGAATGGACAGGAATTCCCCGCCCTCGACGTCGAGCGTGACGCGGTCGAGGGCGAGGTAATCGTCGAATCGCTTCGAAACGCTTTCGATGCGGATTTGCTGCACGGCGAAGCTCCCCGGATTCGGGATTAGCGGCCAGGTTGGCCCGGATCCGGTCACCCAGTTTAGCGGGCGACGACTTCCTTCTCCCAGCGTTCCTTCCACGCGTCCATCTTGGGCACAATCTTGGCCCAGTCGGACATCAGCAGCGAGTCGATCATCGCGTCGCCATACGGCACGTCGATGCCGGTAAGGTCGAGACCCCGGCGCGACGGCGTGTAGCCGAGATCGGCGGCATAAAGCTTCTGGCTGTCGGCCGAGAGCAGATGATTGACGAATTTCTGCGCGAGTTCGGTCTGCGGCCGGCCCTTGACGACATGGACGGTCGAGACGAGCGCGATGGCGCCTTCCTTCGGCGCCACGAATTTGAGCGCCACGCCTTGCTTGTTTGCCCAATCGACGCGGCCGCGCAGCCAGCGCGCCATGACGATTTCCTTGGTGCGGAACAGATCGAGCAACTGCGGATGCTGGCTGTAGAAGACCGAGATCTGCTTGCCCAGTTCCGCCATCTTGCGGAAGCCGGGATCGATATTGTCCTCGCTGCCGCCGTTCAGCTTCGCCATCAGCACGATCAGTTCGATATTCGCGGCGTCATAGCCGGTGGTGGAAACCGCGCCCTTAAATTCGGGCTTCCACAGATCGAGCCACGACGTCGGCGCCGCTTTCACCTGCGACGGATCGTAGGCGATGCCGTATTCGCCGAAATTGGTGACGACGCCGTATTCGGAAAAGCGCGCTTTGGGATGCAGCGCGGAAAGGTTTGTCACGATCGCGGGATCGAGCTTTTCGAACGCATCCTGCGCGACGCCGCGATAGGCCCAGGCGAGATCGCCGTGCATCACGTCGACCTGCTTGGCCATCGCCTTGGCAAGGCCGTCGGCGCCCGAAGCCGGCACGAACGAGATCTTCACGCCATTGGCGCTTTCGAAGGCGCCGATCGTCTTGCGCACGGTATCGGTATAGGCGCCGCCGAACGCGGCGACGACGAGCTCCTTTTGCTGGGCGAAGGCGATATTCGGCGCCGCCAGAAGCCCGACCAGACCCTTCATGACCGTTCTGCGCTTCATTTTTCTCTCCATAATCCGGCGCCGAGCGCCCTGTTCATCGTCAAATGTATAGAACTATGATTTTTACATCAATATGAAAATTTACATTCATATCGAAAGCAATCGAACCTGCGCCGGATAGTGAAATCCGGACCGCGGCCGATTGTCAGGACCGCCCAAGTATCTGCGAAAGTTTTCGAATGTGTGTTTCGGACGGAAAGATCGCTTCTTAGGACCCGATCTGCCGACCCTAACGAACAAGCAGCCTTGATTTGCGACTGGGCTTCTTCATTCACCTCCGCCAACGGCGGGCGATGGAAGGCTCAAAGCTACACCCTGTTGACGAAGAGCTATCGAGTGACGTCGATACATCTAGGGTTCTCTATCGCCCGCCTCTCTGGAGCCTCATTGAATTTCCAGGAGAGATTCGCGGGATGATAGAAGCGCAACCCCACGACGCTGCGATGAGGTGAGCGAATGGCGTGGCGCGATCGAGGCTGCAAAGGCCGCCATGTTCGATCAAATCGAACGAACGACCTTGTATCCGGATCGCGTGATTATAGGCCTGAAGCCGAACCACGGAACGTCTCCGATTGAGATTCCGATCCGCATGGACCGCACTCGTGCCGAGCTGATCGTCACTAGCATGGATCCTGCACAGCAACCGACCGTGCCGAGGATCGACAAGATCCTAGTTTGAGCCCTCGCCAGGGCCTATGCGATGCGACTCAAGCTCAAGAATGGCGAAGCCGCTTCGGTTACCGATCTGGTCGCACAGTTCGGGTTGGGTGATTCCTATATCCCCAAGATCCTGCCGATCGGCTTCCTGGCCCCCGATCTCATGGAACTGATTCTCGACGGCCGGCAGCCGGCGCGCCTCAAGCTTAGTCACATCTCCGACGACAAGCTGCCCGTCAGCTGGCAGAAACAGCACACGCTGTTCGACGACCTGCAGCGATAGATTCCCAACGGTGAAATGAGTCCGAAGGCAACTTTGCCTCTAGGCCCAGCCCAAGCCCGGCAAAATCCCACTCGATGATCGCCTGCAGAGAAACCAGCGATATAGGCCAGAGAATTCGGCCGAAATGACGAACCAGAGAATGCGGATGCCGAAGCTGAATGCGCAGAATGTGCCGCGTTTGCGGCCTTCTCTGCCCCGGGGAAAGCCCACTGTCAGTACTCGTGGGAATGAATGGCGGAGGGGATGAGATTCGAACTCACGATGGGGTTTCCCCCATACACGCTTTCCAAGCGAGCGCCTTAAACCACTCGGCCACCCCTCCGCCGGGGTCGGGTCGCTTTCGGGGCCGGGAACATAGCAGGGCACCCCGCCCCCGCCAAGCGTCGCATCCGTCCGGAAAAACGGTTATCTTTCAACCATGATCGCGCTGCGGGCCCTCGGCTGGCTGCTGCTCGTCCTGGCCGCCGTGGCGGCCGGTCGCGACGGTCTATTGTGGTACGAGACCGGCGCGCTGAACCCGATTCCGCTGGGCCAAGTCTGGGCAAGCCTGCATCGCGATTCGCTGCTGCTGGTCGAGCCCGCCTTGGTGCGCCACGTCCATCCCGCCTTGTGGGAGTGGATCGTGTTCCCGCTGCTGCAAAGCTCGGCCGCGGGCGTGGCGGCGCTGGCGGGCATCGCCATCGCCGTGCTCACACCGCCGCCCAAACGCCGCCGGCGCTCGGCCGAGTGGCGCTGACGCGCGCGTGAGGCTCAGTCGTCGCGCGCCTTGAGGGCCGCGAGGAACGCGCTTTGCGGAATTTCGACCTGGCCGAATTGCCGCATGCGCTTCTTTCCCTCTTTCTGCTTCTCGAGGAGCTTCTTCTTGCGCGACACGTCGCCGCCATAGCATTTGGCGAGCACGTCCTTGCGCATGGCCGAGATCGTTTCGCGCGCCACGATCTTGCCGCCGATCGCGGCCTGGATCGGAATCTGGAACAGCTGGCGCGGAATGAGATCCTTGAGCTTCACGCACAAGGCGCGGCCGCGCGATTCCGCTTGCGTGCGATGCACGATGACCGAGAGCGCGTCCACCGGCTCCGCGTTCACCAGGATCGACAGGCGCACGAGGTCGTCCTCGCGATAGGCGGTCATCACGTAGTCGAACGACGCGTAGCCGCGCGACACGCTTTTCAAGCGGTCGTAGAAATCGAACACGACTTCGTTGAGCGGCAGATCGTAGACGATCATCGCGCGGTTCCCGACATAGGTCAGGTTCTGCTGAATGCCGCGCCGGTCCTGGCACAGCTTCAACACCGAGCCGAGATGCTCGTCGGGCACCAGGATCGTCGCCTTGATGCGCGGCTCCTCGATATGGTCGATATAGACCGCGTCCGGCATGTCGGCGGGGTTGTGCATTTCCTGCACCGACCCGTCCTTCATATGGATGCGGTAGACGACCGACGGCGCCGTCGCGATCAGATCGAGATCGAACTCGCGCGACAGGCGCTCCTGAATGATCTCGAGATGCAGCAATCCCAAAAAGCCGCAGCGGAAGCCGAAGCCCAGCGCCGCCGAGCTTTCCGGCTCGTAATGGAACGAGGCGTCGTTGAGCCGCAGCTTGCCCAGGCTCTCGCGCAAATGTTCGAACTCGGCCGGATCGACCGGGAACAACCCGCACCACACCACCGGCAGCGACGGCTTGAAGCCCGGCAGCGGTTCCGCCGCCTGGCGCTTTTCCTCGGTGATCGTGTCGCCCACGCCCACGTCGGCGACCGCCTTGATGCCCGCGGTGATGTAGCCGACTTCGCCCGGCCCCAGCTCGGCCACTTCCTTGAGCTTGGGCGTGAACACGCCCACGCGCTCGACGTCGTAGGTGGCGGCCGCATTCATCATGCGGATCTTCATGCCCTTGGCGATGCGCCCGTCCTTGATGCGCACCAGCAGCACGACGCCGAGATAGAGGTCGTACCACGCATCGACCAGCAGCGCCTTCAAGGGCGACGCGATCTCGCCCTTGGGTGCAGGCAGACGCTGCACCAACGCTTCGAGCACGAGGTCGATATTGAGCCCGGTCTTGGCCGAGATGGGCACGGCCTCCGACGCGTCGAGGCCGATCACGTCTTCGATCTGCTTCTTGATGCGCTCGGGATCGGCGGCGGGCAGATCGATCTTGTTGAGCACGGGCACGATCTCGTGGCCCGCATCCAGCGCCTGATAGACGTTGGCGAGCGTTTGCGCTTCGACACCCTGGCTCGCGTCGACCACCAGGATCGAGCCTTCGCACGCGGCGAGGCTGCGGCTCACCTCATAGGCGAAGTCCACATGGCCGGGCGTGTCCATCAGGTTGAGGACGTAATCGGTGCCGTCCTTCGCCTTGTAATCGAGGCGCACGGTCTGCGCCTTGATGGTGATACCGCGCTCGCGCTCGATATCCATCGAGTCGAGCATCTGCTCCTGCATGTCGCGCAGTTCGACAGCACCACAGAATTGGATCAAGCGGTCGGCGAGCGTCGATTTGCCGTGATCGATATGCGCGACGATCGAGAAATTACGGATGCGGGAAAGGTCGGTCGCCATGTGCCGGATATGCAATGCCTGAAAAGGACGGCGCGGGGCGCCATTCGCGCGTGCAACATAGGGGGCGAATCGCCTTGTGGCAACGCCCCCTAAAGCACGGTCGAATCGGGGAAATTCGCCGCCCGGCGGGGCGGTTTAGCCGCCCTGGCCGTCCCGCCCCTTGATCGCGTCGATCAAGGCTTGGTTGCGCTTGTCGGCCTTGGCGCCGTTGACCACGAAGGCCGCGTGCAGCGCCGCGATCAGCCACAGCACGAAGCCGATGGTGAAGCCCAGGATGGTCAGCGCGAACACGATCGAGGCGATCCAGAGGATCAGATTGAAGATCCCCTGGAACGGCTTGCCGACCAGGAACAGTGCGAGCGGCGGCACGATCAACGCGGCGAGATACAGCATGGCTTAGCTCCGCAAGCTGGCGCCCGTCGCCTTGGCGACGGCGGCGACGATTTTCTGCGCGACGGCGTCGAGATCCTGTTCGGTCAGCGTGCGCTCCTGCGGCTGCAGACGCACGGCGATGGCGACGGATTTCTTGCCCTCGGGCACGCCCTTGCCTTGATAGACGTCGAACACGCTGGCCGCTTGGATCAGCGTTTTATCCGCCGATTTGGCGCTGCGCAGGATCGCATCGGCCGCGACGTTCGCGTCCACGACGAACGCGAAATCGCGCTCGACCGGCTGGAAGGCCGAAAGTTTCAGCGGCGGACGCTGGCGCCCGCCCTTCGCCTTGGGGGCGGGAATGGCGTCGAGGAAAATCTCGGCCGCGACGACCGGCGCTTCGAGGTCGAGCGCCTTGATCACGTTCGGATGCAATTCGCCGAACCAGCCAAGCACGGTCTTGGGCCCGAGCTTGAGGGCACCCGAACGGCCGGGATGGAACCAGGCCGGCGCTTCGCGCGCCACCGCCACGTTCTCGACCGACAGGCCGAGCCCCTTGAGCAGATCGAGCGCGTCGGCCTTCGCGTCGAACGCGTCGACCTTGCGCGCCCCGCCCGCCCAATGACGCGGGCTGGCGTCGCCCGTGCGCACGATGCTGGCGACGATGCGCTGATCCTTCTCGCCGATGCCGTCGAAAATCGGACCGACTTCGAACAACGCGTTGTCGGGAAGCCCTCGCGCCGCATTACGGCCCGACGCGCTGGCGAGATTCGGCACGATCGACGGGCGCATGTAATCCAGATCGGCCGAGATCGGATTGGCGACTTCCAGCTCCGCCTTGCGCGGGGCGAAATGGATCGCCTGATCCTTGCGCATGAAGGAGAACGTCACCGCTTCGTTGAGGCCGAGCCCGGCGAGGATACGCTTGGCGTCGCGCACGCGACGTTGCGCGGGCGTCCAGGCCAGCGGCGGCATGGCGCCGTCGCGCGGCAGCGTCACCGCCGGGATCGCGTCATAACCGACGATGCGGCACACTTCCTCGACCAGATCGGCTTCGCCGACAACGTCGGCACGCCACGGCGGCGGGATCACGTCGAAATCATTGCCCTTGGCCGCAACCTTGAAGCCGAGATTTTCGAGGATTGCCTTCTGGCGCGCGGGTGCGACTTCCAAACCGCCGAGCGTGGCGACGCGCGTCGAACGCAGCGTGTAGCTGCGCGTCGTATCGGGGATGGCCCCCGCGATCACGGGCTTGGACGCTTCGCCGCCGCAAAGATCGAGGATCATTTTCGTCGCCGCTTCCATGCCGTCGAGCACGAAAGCGGGATCGAGGCCGCGTTCGAAGCGATAGCGCGCGTCGGACAGGATCTGATGATGGCGCCCGGTCATCGCGGTGCGGATCGGATCGAACAACGCGGTCTCGAGATAGACCTCGGTCGTGTCGAACTCGCAGCCCGTGCCCGAACCGCCCATCACGCCGGCGAGCGAGATGACGCCGCTGTCGTCGCAGATCAGCGTTTCGCCGCCCGCCATCGTGTAGGTCTTGTTGTCGAGGGCCGCGAATTGCTCGCCGCCCTTGGCCGGCTTCAGCGCGATCTGGCCCTTCACCTTCTTCGCGTCGAACACGTGCAGCGGCCGGTTCAGATCGAAGGTGAAGAAATTGGTGATGTCGACCAGGATCGAAATCGGACGCAGACCGATCGAGGTCAAACGATCCTGCAGCCATTTCGGCGACGGGCCGTTTTTGACGCCCTTGAAATGACGGCCGACGAATGCCGGGCAGGCGCCCGCTTCCAGCGCCGACAAATCAACCTTGATCGGCGATTCGTATTTGCCGTCGATTTTGGGGGCGGCCCACGGCTTCAGCGTGCCGGCCCCGGCGGCGGCGAGATCGCGCGCGATCCCGCGAATGCCCAGGCAATCGGCGCGGTTGGGCGTGATCGCGACATCGAACAGCGGATCGTCGAGGCCGAGCAGCGTGGCGAAGGGCACGCCGACGGGCGCATCCGCCGGCATGTCGATGATGCCGGTGTGATCGTCGCCCAGGCCCATTTCGCGCATCGAGACGAGCATGCCGTTCGACGCTTGGCCGCGAATTTGGCCGGCCTTCAACAGCAGGCCCGTGCCCGGTACGGTGACGCCGGCGGGCGCGAACACGCCCTTCATGCCGGTGCGCGCATTGGGGGCGCCGCACACGACTTGCACCTTTTCTTTGCCGGTATCGACAAGGCAGACGCGCAAGCGATCGGCATCCGGGTGCGGCTTCGCCTCGATGACGTGCACGACCTTGAAGGGGGCGAGCGTCTCGGCGGGATTGGTCAGGCTTTCAAGCTCGAGCCCGATCGCCGTCACCTTCTCGGCGAGCTGGGCCGCCGTCAGGTTCGTGTCGAGATGGGTCTTGAGCCAAGACAGCGTGAATTTCATCGGGCCAACCCTCCGGCCAGCGTGGGCACATCGGCGGGCGCGAAACCGTAATGACGCAGCCAGCGCATATCGGCTTCGTAGAAGGTGCGCAGATCCGGAATGCCGTATTTCAGCATCGCCACGCGCTCGATCCCCATGCCGAAGGCGAAGCCTTGGTATTCCTCGGGATCGATGCCGCACATGGCCAGAACCTTCGGGTTCACCATGCCGCAGCCCAGGATTTCCAGCCAATCGTCGCCCACGCCCAGCTTCAATTCGCCGTTGCCGCGCGTGCAGGCGATATCCATTTCGGCCGAGGGTTCGGTGAACGGGAAGTAGCTCGGGCGGAAGCGATAGCGCAGATCGGGAATCTCGAAGAAGGCGCGCACGAAATCGACGAGGCAGCCTTTGAGGTGACCCATATGCGTCGACTTGTCGACGATCAGACCTTCGATCTGATGGAAATTCGGCGAATGCGTCGCATCCGAATCCGAACGATACGTGCGGCCCGGTGCGATGATGCGGATCGGCGGCTTCTGGCCCAGCATCGTGCGCACCTGCACCGGGCTCGTATGCGTGCGCAGCACGACATGCGACTCGCCCGGCTTGCCGGCGAGATAGAACGTGTCGTGCGCCTGGCGGGCGGGATGCTCGGGCGGAATGTTGAGGCGCGTGAAATTGTAGTCGTCGCTCTCGATGTCCGGTCCTTCGGCGACGGCGAAGCCCATCTCGCCGAAGATCGCGACGAGTTCGTCGATCGTCTGGCTGATCGGATGGATGCGGCCTTCCTCGCGCGCGCGCGGCGGCAGCGTCACGTCGACCGTTTCCTGCGCCAGCCGCGCGTCCAGCGCCGAGCCTTCCAGCGCGGCCTTACGCGCATCGAGCTTCGCGGCGATCGCGTCCTTCAACACGTTGAAGGCCGCGCCGCGGGCTTTGCGCTCCTCGGGCGCGATCGTGCCGAGCGTTTTCATCAGCTCGGTCACGCGGCCCTTCTTGCCCAGCGTTTCGACGCGCAAGGCTTCCAGGGCTTCGAGATTCGCGGCGGCGTCGATGCGCGCGGAAAGTTCGGTTTCGAGAGCGGCGAGATCGGTCATGTCGGTTCCATCAAGCAAAAAGGGGGTCCGGCCGGTTAGGCCAGACCCCCTCTTCGGGTCGCTGAAGACGCTGAACGCGGCTTAGAGGGCGGCCTTGGCCTTTTCGACCAAGGCGCCAAAACCCGCGGGATCCGTCATCGCGATATTCGCCAGCACCTTGCGATCGACCTCGATCGCCGCCTTCTTCAGGCCGGCGACGAGCTTCGAATAGGTGAGGCCGTGTTCGCGCGCACCGGCGTTGATGCGCTGGATCCACAACGCGCGGAATTCGCGCTTCTTGTTGCGGCGATCGCGATAGGCGTATTGCAGGCCCTTCTCGACGCGCTCGAGCGCGGGACGGAAGGACGTGGAGCTGCGGCCGACATAACCCTTCGCGGCCTTCAGAACTTTTTGGTGACGCGCACGCTGGGTGACGCCACGTTTGACGCGAGCCATGGTTGCTCTCCTCTATCCGTCGATCAAGCGTAGGGCAGGAAGAAGCGCTTCACGCGCACTTCTTCGCCATGGGTCAGCACGAACGTGCCGCGCGCGGACCGCTTCATCTTCTGCGGGCGCTTGCGCAAGTTGTGGCGCTTGAACGAAACGGCGGCGAGCACCTTGCCGCTGCCAGTGACTTTGAACCGCTTCTTCGCGGCCGACTTGGTCTTCATCTTGGGCATTTTTGTCTCCTAATCGGAAGCGGTTGGGCATGCCCGGGCGCACTCCGACGGGAGGCGCCACAGCCGTGGCCGCTGTTAAGGCCGGGGGTTATACAAGGCCGCATCCGCCCTGGCAAGCGTGCCGCAAGGCGCTGTTCCGCAAGGGGTATTCAGAATCCACTTGCGGCCCGAGGGGGGCGCGTGGTTTGCTTTATACACGAACCCGAGATTTTGGCCTGCTTCGCAAGCGGCTGGCGCGGCCCCCGAAAAGGGGTCCCGTCCCTACCCTTACTAGCTTCCCCAAGAAATCCGGTCGTCGACGCGCTTGCTATGGGCAAGGTGCCCGTGTGCCGCGCGTCAAACCCAATGGAGGCCGGAATGGCTACGGGTAAAGTGAAGTGGTTCAACGCGACGAAGGGCTACGGTTTCATCGCGCCGGATGGCGGCGGGAAGGACGTGTTCGTTCACGTCACCGCGGTCGAGAAGGCCGGTCTGCGTGGCCTCAACGAAGGCCAGTCGGTGTCCTTCGAAATGTTGACCGAGCGCGGCAAGACCGCGGCGGGCAACCTGAAGGTCGTCTGATCCGACTTCGTTTCCGGCTTCTGCCGTAAACGTGGAAACGGGGTCCCTCGCGGGACCCCGTTTTCGTTTGGGCCTTCGTTTCGGCCGCTTACTTCGGTGCCACGACCATCGTCATCTGGCGGCCTTCCATACGCGGATGGGCTTCGACCTTGGCGAGTTCGCCCAGATCGGCCTTCAGGCGCTCGAGCAGCTTGTAGCCGAGTTCCTGGTGCACCATTTCGCGGCCGCGGAAGCGCAGCGTGACCTTGACCTTGTCGCCTTCCTCGAGAAAACGCGTCATCGCGCGCTTCTTGACGTCGTAATCGTGATCGTCGATGCCCGGGCGCATCTTGATCTCTTTGATCTCGATGACCTTCTGCTTCTTGCGGGCCTCGTTGGCCTTCTTCTGCTGCTCGTATTTGAACTTGCCGAAATCGAGCAGCTTGCACACCGGCGGTTCGGCGTTGGGGCTCACCTCGACCACGTCGAGACCCGCATCCCACCCGGCTTGCAGCGCGTCGAATATGTTGAGGACTCCGAGCATCTCGCCCTCGCCGTCGATCAGACGGATTTCGGGGGACATGATCTCGTCGTTGACGCGCGGGCCCTCTTTGGCAGGCGGGGCATCCTGGGCGGGACGTGCGATGGGTATCCTCGTTCGTTAGGGCGGCGCGAAAACGTCGTTTTGGGACTCGCGTCCGCCGGGCCTGTGAAATCGGGGCGAATGTAAGGTTTGAGGCGGTCCTGTCAAGCCGCGCGCTTGAACAGAAGGCGCATCACTTCGTCCACGCCCAGCCCTTCCAGGCTGTCCCGGCGCAGAATCGCGACCTCCCGCCCCCTTGGCGCGCACAAAGCGGGGTCGGAATCCGACCCGAACAGCACGATCGACGGGCAGCCCGCCCCGGCGATCAGGTGCATGGGCCCAGTATCGTTGCCGATCGCCGCCCCGGCCTTGCGGGCGATGGCGACGATTTCGGCGAAGCTGGTTTGGCCGGTCAGGTCGCGCACGCGGGAACTCGCGGTGCGGATCGCCTTGCCCAACGCGGCCTCGCCTTTGCCGCCGATCACCACCGGATTGGCGTTATGCGCGGCCAATTCCTGGGCCAGCGCCGCGTATTTGGCGATCGGCCAGCGCTTCTTGGGCCGTGTCGGCGCCCCGCCGGGGACGAGCAGCACGAACGGATCGGGCAGCTTGAACTTGGCGATATCGGCGTCGAGCCAGGAGAGATCGGGCGGCGGCACATCCGCGATCCCCGCCATCGCCAATTGATCGCGCTGGCGGTCGATCGTGTGCATCGTGTCGCGCAACGGATTGGCATGGGGATGCGAGGCGCCGGGTGCGATGCCCGACCATTCGGGCCGCCGGCCCGGGCCCATCAGCCGATGATAAAGGCTGGAGCGCGACGAGGTTTGCAGATCGTAGACGCGCTGGAACTGCCCCGCGCGCAGCAGCGAGCGCATGCCCAGCATGCCGATGATGTTCAGCTTATGCGGGCGCGAATCGCGCCATACGCGATCGACGAAGGGGCAATTCTCGAACAACCCCGCATAAGCCGGGGCGGTCAGCAGCGTGATCTTGGCGTTAGGGTGCGCTTGGCGGATCGCCTTCATCGGCCCGAGCGCTTGGACCGCGTCGCCCAGCGCGCCGAGCTTGATGACCAGAATACGTTCGTACTCGGCCAGGTTCATCCGCCCCAAACCTCCGGCCGCGATTCGCGCAACACCTCCGCGTAAACGTCGAGGGTCGCCGCGCACATGCGTTCCTTGGTGAAGCGGTCGTTGATATTGGCGATGGCGTGGCCCGCCAGATCGTCGCGCGCGGCGGGGTCGAGGGCGAGCGCCCGCTTGAGCGCCTCGGCCAGATCGCCCGCATCGCTGGGCTTGAACAGCCAGCCGGTTTCGTTCGGCTTCAGGATTTCGGGCGCCCCGCCATGGTCGGGCGCGACGACCGGGCGGCCCATCGCCTGGGCTTCCGCCACCACGCGGCCGAACGCCTCGGGATCGGTCGAGGCCGAGACGACGACGTCCGACAGCATATAGGCCGCCGCCATGTCGTTGCAGTGATCGACGATGCGCACGATGCCTTCCAGGCCGCGCTTGCGCACCAGCGCTTCCAATTCCTTGCGATAGGCGTAGCGGCCCTGGTCGGAGCCGACGAACAGCACGACGATATCTCGCCGCCCCAGCTTCGCCGCCGCTTCGATCAGCAGCGTCTGGCCTTTCCAGCGCGTCAGGCGGCCGGGCAGCATCACGACGGGCAGACCGTCGGGCAGGCGCCAATCGCGCGACAGCTTGATCACACGCTCGGCCGACACGCGCGCCGGATCGAAGCGCGACACGTCCACGCCGCGATGGATGGTCCGCAGAATGGCGCCGGGCGTGCCGTAGTGCTTGGTCACATGGCGGGCGATGAAATCGGAGATCGCGATGACGCGCGCGCCCTTCGCCATGATTGAGTTGTACCAGCGCTTCAGCGGATTGCCGAAATTATACGTGCCGTGGAACGTGGTCATGAAGGGAATGCCGAGTTCGCGCGCGGCGGCGCGCGCGGACCAGGCGGGCGCGCGGCTGCGCGCATGGATCAGATCCGCACCATGCAGGCGCGCGACCTCGACCAGCCGCGCCACGTTCCGGCGCAGCGTGATCGGGTTTTTCGAGCCCATCGGCAACGTCACATGGATGCCGCCCGCGCGCTCGATCTCGCGCACCATCGGCCCGCCTTCGGAAACGACGATCGATTTCCACCCCGCCGCGACGATGGCGGCGGAAACGTCGGCGGCCCCGCGCTCCACCCCGCCGGTGACGAGGGCGGGCAGAACCTGCATGATGGTGGGCACGCGCATCGGCGGCGGGGGCGGCAAATCCGCCCCGTCAGCCTGCGCGACCGTTTCTTCCTGGTTCTGGTCCAATGTCCGACAATTCTACGACGGCTTCGCCGCCGGCCCCCGATTTCCTAGACCCCGGCGCCGGCAGACCCCGTATCGCCTATCGCCGGATTCCCGGCAAGTCTCCCGGGATCGTCTTCTGCACCGGGTTCATGTCCGACATGACCGGATCGAAGGCTTTGGCGGTCGAGGCATTCGCCCGGTCGCGCGGCCAGGCTGCCTTGCGTTTCGACTATTCGGGCCATGGCGAATCGGAGGGGAAATTCGCCGATGGCTGCATCGGCGCTTGGTTCGCCGATGCGCTGGCGGCGTTCGACGCGCTGACCGAGGGCCCGCAAATCGTCGTCGGCTCGTCGATGGGCGGCTGGATCGCGCTGCTGCTGGCCAAGGCGCGTCCCGGCCGGATCAAGGCGCTAATCGGCCTCGCCGCCGCCCCCGACTTCACCGAAGATTTGATGTGGGCAGCGATGCCGCCGCCCGTCCGCGCCGAATTGATGGACAAGGGCGTGATCTACGAGCCGTCGCAATACGGCGAGGAACCCTACACGATCACCCGCAAGCTGATCGAAGACGGGCGCGAACATCTGGTGTTGCGCGCGCCCATTGCGTTCGACGGCCCCGTGCGCCTGCTGCACGGCATGAACGATCCCGACGTGCCGTGGGAGCTCTCGCCCAAAATCGCGCGGATGGTGACGTCGCAGGATGTGCGCGTGACGCTGATCAAGGACGGCGATCACCGTCTGTCGCGCGACCAGGACCTCGATTTGCTGCGCGCCACGCTGACCGAACTAAGCGTCGAGTAGTGCCCGCAGGCCCGCGCGATAATCGGGATAGGCGAGCTTCACGCCCAGCGATTCCTTGATTTTCAAATTCGAGACGCGCTTGCTGTCGGCGTAAAAGCTGCGCGCCATCTCGCTCATCGTCGATGCGGCTTGCGCATAAGGGATTTCGGGCGGCGCTTCCACGCCCAGCAGCGCGCAGGCATAGGCGATCACGTCTTGCGGCGGGGCGGGATCGTCGTCGCAGACGTTATAGACCGCCCCCGGATCGGGCTTGGCGATCGAGGCTTCGAGGACATTGGCGATATCCTCGACATGGATGCGGCTGAACACTTGGCCCGGCTTGACGATGCGCTTGGCCTTGCCGTCGCGCACCGTGTCGAGCGCCGAACGCCCGGCGCCGTAGATCCCGGCGAGGCGGAAGATATGGACCTTGTGGCCGACGCGCCCCAAGGCCTGCCAAGCGTCTTCGGCCGCGACGCGCGCGGCCCCGCGCGGCCCCGACGGATGCAGCGCCGCGCGCTCGTCGACCCAATCCCCATCCCTGTCGCCGTAGACGCCGGTGGTCGAGAGATAGCCGATCCATTTGACGCCTTCGAGAAGCAGAAGATCGTTGCCGTGGATATCGATGACGGGATCGCCCGTCCCGTCGGGCGGCACGCTCGCCAGAATATGCGTGGCGCCGTCCAACGCGCCCGGCGGTAAGGGATGCGCGCGGTCGAACACGAAGGTCTCGATCCCCTCGGCGGTCAGCGCCGCGGCCTTGTCGGCCGAGCGGCACGTGCCCGCGACGCGCCAATGCTTGGCCATCAAGCGGCGCGCCAGCGTCAACGCCGAAAAGCCCAGCCCGAAGCAAAAAAGCCGGTTGGCGCGCGCGGGATGGGGCGGCAGGCCGCCGGCGAAACGAAGCTCCATGCGTTCTATATGGCGCGGACGGGCGCTTGGCGCTACATCCTCGGCGCTATGAAACGCTTTCTGCCGCTTCTCGCCCTTGCCGCTTTAACGCTGCCGCCCGCCGAGCTCGCCGCGCAAAACCGCACGCCGGTCGCGCGCGAGCTGGCCCCCGCCCCGCCCCGCCCCGTGCCGCCGCGCCCGCGCCTGCGGCTGGAAACGCCCGCCCAGATCCAGGGCGAATACGATCGCTGCCTGGCGCGCGCCGAACGCGATCCGGAAGGCGCCTACGAGGACGCGATGAACTGGGCGCGCGCACGCGGCGGCGGCGACCCCGCCTTGCATTGCGCGGCGATCGCGCTGTTCGCCCAAGGCAGCTTTCGCATGTCGGCGGCGGCGTTCACCGAATTGGCGGAAACGACGCGCGACAAGCGCGCCGCGATCCGCGCCGACATGACCGCGCAAGCCGGCCATGCCTGGATGATCGCGGGCGATGCCACGAACGCGCTGGCCGCGTTCGACGCGGCGGTCGAAATCGCCCCCGACGCGGCGATCTATCACGCCGACCGCGCCGAAGCGTTGGCGGCGTTGGGCCAGGATTGGGACGCGATCGACGCGTTGAACCGGGCGAGCGACCTCGATCCCAATCGCGGCGAGATCTACGCGATGCGCGCTTCGCTCTATCGCAAGCTCAACACGCTCGACCTCGCCGCCGAGGACGCGAGCCAGGCGGTGCGACTTGCCCCCAAACTGCCCGAGGCGTGGCTGGAGCGCGGCATCGTCAATCGCTTGAAGAACGACAAGAACGCCGCGCGGCGCGATTTCCGCGAGGTCGTGCTGCTCGACGGCGAAGGGCCGGTGGGCGACGCGGCGCGCGAGAATATCGAGCGCATGGAGCTCGATTCCGGCCCGCCGGTGAATCGCCGGCGCTAACGCTTCGCGGTTTCGAGCTTGGCGCCGTTCAAATCAGCGCGCTGCGTGTTGGCGTGGCGCAGATCGGCACCCGCGAAATCGACGTCGCGCAGGATCGCGCGGCGCAAACTCGCCGCCACCAGCTTGGCGCCGGCGAAATTCGCCCCGGCCGCCTGAACGTCGTTGAGGCGCGCCGCCCAGAAGGGCCGCGGCCCCTTGGGATCGAGCGGGACGGGCGATAGATCGGCGTTGCGCAGATCGGCCCCCATCAAATTCGATTTGATCAGCGTGGCGCCGCGCATTTTCGCGTTCACGAATTTCGCGTTCTTCAGCAGGCAGCTTTGCAGCGTTGCGAAGGTCAGATCGCAGCCCGAGAAATCCGCACCGGTGAAGGTGCAGCGCACGAATTTGGCGGCCGACAGATTGCAGCCCGCGAATTCCGCGTGCCCCAGATCGTAACCTTCGAGGAAAAGCTGCGTGCCTTCCTTGCCTTGCGTATCGACCCACAGCGCGTGCTGCGTCACCGCTTCGATGGCGTTGAAGCCGATTCGCGACGGATCGACCGGATATTTGGCGTGGGCGAGTTTCATATCCTGCTGGAAGGCGCCGTCGAACGACGCGGCGGCGAGGTCGGCCCCTTCGAGATTCGTGCGGTGCATCTTGGCGTCGGCGAAGCTCGCCCCGGCCAGCACGCAATTCGACAAATTGCAGTCCGACAGATCGGTGCCCTTGAACACCGCACCGGTCAGATCGGCCCCCGACAAATCGGCGCCGATCAAACTGGCGCCCGACAGATTGCAGTTGGTGAGGTCGGTCTTGTGGCCTGCCGCACGGCCGATACGCGCATCGGAAAGATTGGCGCCGATGAACGACGCCCCCTCGGCGTTCGTATTGGCGCGCGCCGAGCCAGAATAATCGAGCTCGCCGTCCTTGCCCGCCTTGATCATCACACCGTCGCGCAGATCGGCCTTGTGCAGCGTCGCCCCTTCGAAATCGGCGCCGACCAGCGACGCGGCGCGGAAATCGCTGCGCGTGCAATCGGCGTCGATGAAGGTCGTGCGGCGGATATCCGCGCCGAAGAAACTCGCGCGCGTCAATTTCGCGCGGCTGAAATCGCTTTCGACGAACGACCCGCCGACGAATTCGGCGTCGGTCAGATCGTGATCGTTGAAGTCGAGACGGCTGGCTTCGACGCCTTTCAGGATCAGGCGCTTGCCGCCCGCCTTGCCCTTCAACCACGCCTCGTGCGCGGCGATCAGCCGATCGAGAATCGGCTGAACCATACGCACGGGCGCCGTGCGTTCGTCTTGCTGGGGAACTGGGGAATTCATCTGTCTCGCAATCACGCTCGTTCGACGTAGAACGGACGAGTTTAGCAAAACAGGGTTAATGGTCCGTAGATAAGCACAATTAGATTGTATCGTAACTTATTGCCGCCGCATAATTTTTTGGACGGCGTCAGAAATCACGACAACTTCAAAAATCCAAGTCGGCGTAATGCGTTGGCGGCGGCGAGCCGGGAATATGGTCGGCCAAAAGCGGGCGGAAGGACGGCCGGCTTTTGATCCGCGCATACCACTCCTTCGCGCGGGGATGGGCGTCCCACGGCACGTCGCCCATATAGTCGAGCGTCGAGAGATGCGACGCGGCCGCGATATCGGCGAGGCTGAAACTCTCCCCCGCCAGGAAGCGCCGGCGTTCGGCGAGCCAGCCCAGATACTCCATGTGGTAGCGGATATTCTGGTAGCCCGCGCGGATCGCCTGGCTCGACGGCTCGCCCGTGCCCAGAAAGCGCTTGAGCAGCTTCTCGCGATAGAGGCAATCGACGACTTCGCGCGCGAATTTCTCGTCGAACCACGCGACGAGGCGGCGGATCTCCGCGCGCTGCTCGGGCGAATCGCCCAGCAATCTGCGCTCGGGGTAGGCTTCGTCGAGATGTTCGCAGATCGCCTGGCTATGGCAGATCGCATAGCCCGCTTCCTCGATCAGCACCGGCACGGTGCCCGCCGGATTCAGCGCAAGAAAATCGGGCCGCCGTTCCCAGGTCTTCTCGACCTTGAGTTCGACGTCGAGGCGCTTTTCCGCCATCGCCACGCGGACTTTCCGGCAAAACGGCGACAGTGGCTGGTGAAGCAAGGTACGCATGCGAATCGATGGGGCGATTCTACGCCAGTCCGAGCGCGCTTGCCCCCCAAATCAGCGCCGTCGTGAAAGCGACCGCCGCGGCGGCACAGGCGGCGAGTCCGATCGCGACCGCCACGCCGTCGCGCGCCATCAAGCCCAAGGCCAGAATCGTCGTCGCGGCGGACGGGATCAGCGGCAAAAAAGGCAGCGGGATCAGCAACAGAATCGCTTCGACGATCGCGACCGCGCCGATGAAACGGCGCATCGATGGCGCGACAAGCACCGGCAAACGCGGCCGCAGGAGTTTCTCCGCCGCGTTCAAGGCCGGCGTTAAATAGGCGACGATGCCGCGCGCGCGGGGCCGTGCTACGCCGAGCCGCGCGAGGAAGCCCGGCAGTTTCGGGCTGTCGATGCCCAGCGCCATCTGTGCGGCGATCAGCGCCAAAGGCAGCGCGAAAATCGTCGAGAATCCCGGCAGCGATGGGCCGGGCGTGAGATTCGGGGCCGCGAACAGGAACAGCAACACGCCATAGCCGCGCGATTCGAGCTTCGCGACCATTTCGCCCAATGTCGCCTTCACGTCGTCCGGCCCGTCGACGGCGCGGGCGAAAGCGGCGGCCATACTTGCCTCGCTCATCACGTTTCCTTTCGCCGCACGAAGAAGCTCAAGCCCAAGACGACGATGCCGATGGCCCCCGCGATCAGCAACGGATCGCGCGCGGCGGCAAGCCCGTCTTCCATTGCCAAGCGCCCGGCCGCCCCCGCTTGAACGAAGATCGCCGCATAGGGCAAAGAGCCGATCAACGTGCCGAGCGCGAATTGGCGCCACGACAACGAACTAAGCCCCAGCCCGTAATTGACAAGGGCGCCGGGGATGGGTGTCAAACGCAACAAAGCGATCGTGCGCCAGCCGCCCGCTTCGGCGCGCGCGATCCAGGGCCCGATCTTGGGCAAAGCATGGGGCACGATCGCACCGGCGTTGACGAACCGCGCGAGGTGAAAGGCGAGCGAGGCGCCCGCCAGCGTGCCCAACAATGCCCAAAACAAACCGCCCGCGACGCCGAACAAGGCCCCCGCCGCCAGCGCCAGCGCCCAGCGCGGGACCGACACCATCGTGCCCGCGACATGCAAGGCCGCAAAAGCCAGGCCCGCCACCGCGCCCCAGGATTCGACCCACGCGACGATGCCGCGCGCGTCGATCGAATCGCGATTGATAAAGACGGCCGCGATCCCCGCGATCACGAGGATGACGGGCACGAGACGCAAAACGAAAGGCGGGCGACGTGAAGTCATGTCGCCCGCCTTATCGCATGGTTCAGTCGTCGCCGGCACCCGCCCCGCGGCGCTTGTCGGCGCGGCGCACGGGATGGGCCAGACGCGCCACCATTTCCTTCGGCACGATCTGCTTGAACTTCACGACCTCGCGATCCCAATCGGCCAGGATGCGCTGGGCGTGGGCGCTTTGCGTTTCACGCGCGTGCTCCTCGATCAGTTCCTTGAGCACGCCTTCCCAATGCGCCGTTTCCACGCCTTGGGCGATCACGTTCTCGAGGTTGAGGTGGCGTTCGAGCGTGCCGTCCGCGTCGTAAACGAAGCCCATACCCCCGGTCATGCCGGCGGCGAAATTATCGCCGACCGCGCCGAGGATCACGACCGTGCCGCCGGTCATGTATTCGCAACCGTTGGAGCCGCAGCCTTCGACGACGGCGGTGGCGCCAGAGTTGCGCACGGCGAAGCGTTCGGCCGCTTGGCCGGCCGCGAACAAGCGGCCCGCCGTGGCGCCGTACAACACCGTGTTGCCGACGATCGTGTTGGCGTTGGAGACGAGCGGCGAGGAGGTGAACGGCCGCACGACGATCGTGCCGCCCGACAAGCCCTTGCCGACATAGTCGTTGGCGTCGCCGAACACTTCGAGCTTCAGCCCCTGCACCGCGAAGGCGCCGAGCGACTGGCCCGCCGAGCCGCGTAGACGCACGGTGATCTGGCCGGGCTTCAGCCCGGTCATCCCGTATTTGCGCGTGATCTTGGACGAAAGCTTCGTGCCGATCGCGCGGTAGACGTTGCGGATGTTGTAGGCGAGCTGCATCTTCTCGCCGCCTTCGAGCGCCGGGGCCGCGTCGCGGATCATCTGCTCGTCCAGCGTCTCGGGCACTTCGTTGCGCCCTTCCAGCGTGCAGTAGCGCGGATATTCGCCCGGATCGGCCTGAACCAGCAGCGGGTTCAAATCCAAATCGTCGAGCGTTTCGTCGCCGCGCAGAACCTGCGTCAGCAGATCCGAACGGCCGATCACGTCGATCAGGCGCTTGAAGCCGAGCGAGGCCAGAATTTCGCGCACTTCTTCGGCCACGAAGGTGAAGAGGTTGACGATCTTCTCCGGCGAGCCTTCGAATTTCGCGCGCAGCTTCGGGTCTTGCGTGCACACGCCCACCGGGCAGGTGTTCGAGTGGCACTGGCGGACCATGATGCAGCCCATCGCCACGAGCGACGCGGTGCCGATACCGAATTCGTCGCCGCCCAGCATGGCCGCGATGACCACGTCGCGGCCCGTGCGAATCCCGCCATCGACGCGCAGCTTCACGCGGTGACGCAGGCGGTTGAGCGTCAGAACCTGGTTGGTCTCGCTCAAGCCCATTTCCCAGGGCAGGCCCGCATACTTGATCGACGATTGCGGCGAAGCGCCAGTACCACCGACATGACCCGAAATCAGGATCGCATCGGCTTTCGCTTTCGCAACGCCCGCCGCGATCGTGCCGATGCCCGAACGCGCCACGAGCTTCACGCAGACCGACGCGGTCGTGTTGATCTGCTTGAGGTCATAGATCAACTGCGCGAGGTCTTCGATCGAGTAGATGTCGTGATGCGGCGGCGGCGAGATCAGCGTGACACCCGGCGTCGAATGCCGCAGACGCGCGATCAGGTCCGTGACCTTCGGCCCCGGCAACTGCCCGCCTTCGCCCGGCTTCGCCCCTTGCGCGACCTTGATTTCAAGCTCGCGGCAATTGGTCAGGTACTCGGCCGTGACGCCGAAGCGGCCCGACGCGACCTGCTTGATCGCCGAGGACGCGTTGTCGCCGTTGGGACGTGGGCGGTAGCGCGCCGGGTCCTCGCCGCCTTCGCCGGAATCCGACTTGGCGCCGATGCGGTTCATCGCGATGGCGAGCGTCTCGTGCGCTTCGGGGCCGAGGGCGCCGAGCGAGATGCCGGGTGCCACGAGATGCTTGCGGATCTCGGTGATGCTTTCGACTTCGTCGACCGAGATCGGCTTGCGGCCCGGCTTGAAGTCGAGCAGATCGCGGATATTGATCGGCGGCAGCTTGCGGCACGCCTCCGAGAATTTCCGGTAAAGCCCGTAGGAGTCGCTGTCCACGGCCGCTTGCAGCGTGTGGATCAGCTCGCCTTCCCAGAAATGCGCCTCGCCCGATTTGCGGAAGCGGTAGAAGCCGCCGACGGGCAGCGCCACCACGTCTTCGCGCCAGGCGCGCTCGTGCAGATCGCGCACCTTCTTCTGGATGCCGACCAGACCGATGCCGGAAATGCGGCTGGTCATGCCGGGGAAGAATTCCGAGATCAGCGTGCGCGACAGGCCCACCGTCTCGAAATTATAGCCGCCGCGATAGGACGAGATGATGGAGATGCCCATCTTGGACATCACCTTCAGCAAACCGTCGTCGATCGCCTTGCGGAAACGCTCGACGCAATCCTTCAGCGCCATGTTGCCGAACAGGCCGCGCGCGTGGCGATCGGCGATCGCTTCCTCGGCGAGATAGGCGTTGACGGTCGTCGCCCCCACGCCGATCAGCACGGCGAAGAAATGCACGTCCATGCATTCGCCCGTGCGCACGTTCAGCGACGTGAAAGTGCGCAATTGCTGGCGCACGAGATGCGTGTGGACGCCGCCCGCCGCCAGGATCATCGGGATGGGCGCACGCCCGCCGCCTTGCGCGCGATCCGACAGGATCACATGCACGGCCCCGCCGCGCACGCCGTCCTCGGCCTCGCGCTGGACGCGCTTCAACGCATCGCGCAGCGCAAATTCGCCCGAGGCGGGATCGAACGTGCAATCGATCTCCACGACCGTGTCGCCCATATAGGCGCGCATCGCTTCGAATTCCGCGGTGGTCAGCACCGGGCTTTCGAGTTGCAGCATGCGGCACTGGGCTTCGTCTTCGTCCAGGATGTTCCCGAGATTGCCCAGGCGCGTGCGCAGCGTCATCACGCGCCGTTCGCGCAAACTGTCGATCGGCGGGTTGGTGACCTGGCTGAAATTCTGGCGGAAGAAGTGATGCAGGCCGCGATACTTGTCGGAGAGCACGGCGATGGGCGTGTCGTCGCCCATCGAGCCGACGGCTTCCTTCGCGTCCTCGACCATCGGGTGCAGGATCAGCTCGAGATCTTCGAGCGTCCAGCCGACGGTCAGCATGCGCCGGCGCAGTTCATCGCGCGACAGCTCCGGCTTCGGCACCGCGTCGGCCTTCACCAGTTGGTCGATCACGGTGATGTTGCGCGTCCAATCGCCGAAGGGCCGCGACTTGGCGAGCCAGTCCTTGATTTCGGGGTCGCGATAGAATCGGCCCTGGCGCATATCCACCGCGATCATCTGGCCGGGGCCCACGCGGCCCTTCTCGACGACCGAGACTTCGTCGACCTTGACCATGCCGGTTTCCGAGCCGACGACCAGCAAGCCGTCGCCGGTGATCGTGTAGCGGCACGGGCGCAGACCGTTACGGTCCATGCCGGCCAGAACCCAATTGCCGTCGGTGCAGGCGATGGCGGCGGGGCCGTCCCACGCTTCCATCACGCTGTTCGCGTAGGCGTACATGTTGCGGATGCTTTGCGGCGTCTGGTCGTCGTAGGACCAGGATTGCGGCATCATCATCGTCTTGACCATCGGCAGCTCGCGCCCGCCGCGGATCAAAAGTTCGAAGACGTTGTCCATCTGCGCGGAGTCCGAGCCCGGCTGCACGACCGGCTTGATGTCCTCGACCGTCTGGCCGAAGCGCTCATGCGCCATGCGCGTTTCGTGGCTCTTCATCCAATTGACGTTGCCGCGCACGGTGTTGATCTCGCCGTTATGGGCGAGAGTGCGGAACGGCTGCGCCAGCTTCCACATCGGGAAGGTGTTGGTCGAATAGCGCTGGTGATAGATCGCGAAGGTCGAGACGAAGCGCTCGTCGGTGAGGTCGGGATAGAAGACCGACAGCACTTCGGCGAGGAACATGCCCTTGTAGATGATCGACCGGCACGACAGCGTGCAGATGTAGAAATCGACCAGGTTTTCGGCCAGCGCCTGCTTTTCGATGCGCCGGCGGATGACGTAGAGATCGAGCTCGAACTTGTCGTCGTCGACATTGCGCGTGTTCTGGACGATGACCTGTTCGATTTCGGGGCGCGAGGCGTTGGCCTTCTCGCCGCAGACCGAGCTATCGATCGGCACTTGGCGCCAGCCATAGACGCCGTAGCCCATTTTCAGGATTTCGGTTTCGACGATCGTGCGGCAGCGCTCCTGCCCTTCCAGATCGTTGCGCGGCAGGAAGATCATGCCCACGCCCAAACGCGCGTCGGACGTCTTCACGCCCTGGCGTTCGATATGCGCGCGGAAGAAATCCTGCGGGATTTCGATATGGATGCCGGCGCCGTCGCCGGTCTTGCCGTCGGCGTCGACCGCGCCGCGATGCCACACGGCCTTCAGCGCTTCCACACCGAGTTCGACGACCGAACGGCGCGCCTTGCCGTCGATGGCGACGATCATGCCGACACCGCAATTGTCGTGCTCTTCGGCCGGATCGTAGGCGTGGCCTTCGATCAGCTTGGCGCGGTTGGCTTCGTATTCCTGCGCGAAACGAAGACCGGGATCGAGTTCTTGGGTCATGGCGCGCTCCCTTATTCCGCGGCCGCGGCGGCGGGCTTCACCTTCGCCGCCAGGAATTTGTGAATCTGGTCGGCGGCATCGCGCCCGTCGCGGATGGCCCAAACGACGAGCGAGGCGCCACGCACGATATCGCCAGCGGCGAATACGCCGTCGAGCGAGGTCATCATCGTGCGGTGGTTCACCTTCAACGTGCCCCAGCGCGTGACCGAGAGTTCGGGGGCGCCGAACATCGTGGGCACATCCTCGGGATCGAAGCCGAGCGCTTCGATGGCGAGATCGCAGGGCAGTTCGAAGGACGAGCCTTCGATCTTTTCCGGCACCTGGCGGCCGGTCGCGTCGGCAATACCCAAACGCATGCGATAGGCGCGCACCGCGCCCACCGGCTCGGCGCCCGCTTTCTTCGCTTTCGCTTTCGCCGCTTTGGCGACGAAGGCTTCGGGGGCGGCGAGCCACACGAATTCCACGCCTTCTTCCTCGGCGTTGGCGACCTCGCGCTGCGAACCCGGCATGTTCTTCTTGTCGCGGCGATAGAGGCACTTCACCGACTTGGCGCCCTGACGGACCGCCGTGCGCACGCAATCCATCGCCGTGTCGCCGCCGCCGATGACGACGACATGCTTGCCCGCGGCGTCGAGCGCACCGCTGTCGAATTCCGGCACGTCGTCGCCCAGGCCCTTGCGGTTGGACGCGGTCAAATACGTCATCGCCTTGACGACGTTCTCAAGCCCCGCCCCCGGCGCTTCCAGCACGCGCGCCTTGTAGACGCCCGTGGCGATCAGCACCGCGTCGTGCTTGGCGCGCAGATCGGCGAGCGTCGCGTCGCGGCCGATTTCGAAATTCAGATGGAAGACGATGCCCGACTTCTCGAACTGGTCGGCGCGGCGCGTGACCACGTCCTTCTCCAGCTTGAAGTTCGGAATGCCGTAGATCATCAGACCGCCGACGCGGTCGTAACGATCATAGACATGCACCTTATATCCCTTGCGGCGCAGATTCTCGGCGGCGGCGAGGCCGCCGGGCCCGGCACCGATAATGGCGATCGATTGCGCGCGCTCGACCGGCGGGACGATCGGCTTGACCCAGCCTTTTTCCCACGCGGTGTCGGTCACGTATTTTTCGACCGAGCCGATCGTGACGGAATCGAAGCCCTTCTCGATCACGCAATTGCCTTCGCACAGGCGATCTTGCGGGCAGATGCGGCCGCAAATCTCCGGGAAGGTGTTGGTCGCCTGGCTCACCTCATAGGCTTCTTCCAAACGCCCTTCGGCAGTCAGCTTCAGCCAGTCGGGAATGTTGTTCGAGACCGGGCAATTCACCTGGCAGAAGGGCACGCCGCATTGCGAGCAGCGCCCGGCCTGGGTGGCGGCCGCATCGGCCGAGAACGCCTGGTAGATCTCGTCGAAATCGCGCTTACGCTCGGTGGCGGCGCGTTTTTCGGGCGTTTGCTGTTCGATCTCGACGAAGCGGAGCAACTTGGAGGTGGTCGCCATGGTTCGAGCCCGGACTTTCTGGAAGGGGGAGCGAGGTATAGGCGGAAATACGACACCAAGTAAGTGAAATCGACCATATAGGTCAGTATAATTTCCCTAATAGGCTCCAACATAAACCGGAAAGCCTGTTTAGGGTAATTAGGAACCGCTTTCTGATTCCAATTAGTACCATATCGGAACTAAATGGAATTCATGCCCCCAAGACTTGCGAGACGGACCGCTTTGGCCTTACGCGGGAAGTATCGCGCAATCCTGTGACAAGGCGAGTCCATGCAAATTAACGACCCGAACGTGGTGGCCGAAATCGAGGCCGCTTTGGCGCGTTACGAGAAGGCGCTGGTCGATCGCGACGTCGAAACCTTGGGCGATTGCTTCTGGAACGACCCGCGCGTGGTGCGTTTCGGCACGCACGAGAACCTCTACGGCCACGCCGAGATTCAGGCCTTCCGCCAATCGGTGAAGCCCGGCGGCCATGCCAAGCAAAGCGTTCTGCGCACCGTCATCACGACCTTTGGCAAGGATTTCGCTTGCGTGAGCATCGCCTTCGCGGCGCGGCGCGGCGGTACGGGCCGCCAGCAGCAAAGCTGGGTCCGGATGCCGGAAGGCTGGAAGGTCGTCGCCGCGCACGTGTCCTATATGCCCGAGACGCCGGCCTCGTCATAATCGGCGGCGTCGTAATCGGGTCCGTCAGTCCGGGAGACAGAACCATGCGCTTCGAAACCTTGCGGCGCTTCGCGACCGCATCCCTCATCGCCCTCGCCTTCGCAGCCCCCGCGGTCGTTGCATCAAGTGCTGGCGCCCAGCCCGCGCAGAACACGCTGCGCATCGGCTTGACGGCGGACCCCGACGCGCTGGATCCGATGCTGGGGCGCACGCTGGTCGGCCGCATGGTGTTCTCGTCGATGTGCGACACGCTTGTCGACTACAACGAGAAGCTGGAATTCGTGCCGCGCTTGGCCCAATCCTGGGAATGGGCCGCCGACGGCAAGACGCTGACCTTGCGCATCCGCCCCAACGCCTTTTTCCATGACGGCAGCCCTGTCGACGCGGCGGCGGTGAAAGCCTCGCTCGACCGCGCGCGATCGAACCCGCAATCGCTGCGCCGCTCCGAACTCGGCCCCATCGCCGAAACGGTGGTGGTCGACGCGCAGACGCTGCGCCTGGATCTGCGCTCGGCCTTCATTCCGCTGCTCGCCCAGTTCGCCGATCGCGGCGGCATGATCGTCAACGCCAAGCCGTCGGAAGCCGCCGGCCAGGAATTCGCGCGCAATCCGATTTGCGCCGGCCCCTATCGCTTCGCCGAGCGCGTGGCGCAGGACCGCATCGTGCTGCAACGCTTCGACCGGCATTGGGAGAAGGACCAGTACCATTTCGATCGCGTCGTCTATCTGCCGATCCCGGACGCCACGGTGCGCTTGGCCAACGTGCAGGCCGGTTCGGTCGATATGATCGAGCGCATCCTGCCGACCGATCTTCCCAACGCGCGCCGCGACCGCCGCTTGAAGCTGGCCGACGCGGTCGAACTCGGCTGGAACTCGATCATCATCAACACGCATAACGGCGCCAAGGCGGACAACGTGCTGGGCAAGGACAAGCGCGTGCGCGAGGCGCTGGAATTGTCGCTCGACCGCGAAATCCTGAACCGTGCCGCGCATGCCGGCGAATTCGTCGTCGGCAATCAGCCTTTCGCGCCGGGTACGCCCTATTACGCGAAGGAATTGGCGCCCAAGCCGCGCAACGTCGCCCGCGCGCGCGAATTGCTGCGCGAGGCGGGCGTGCCCAATGCCAGCTTCACGTTGATGGTGCCCAACGACACCGAGCGCAACGCGGTCGCGCAGATCATCCAGCAGATGGCGCGCGAGGCCGGCTTCGACATCAAGCTGCAGGTCGTCGATTTCGCGACCTCGATCGCGATGAGCCAGAAGGGCGATTTCGAAGCCTATCTGCTGTCGTGGTCGGGCCGCGTCGATCCGGACGGAAACGTGCACACGTTCTTCCATTCGACCGGCGCGCAAAACGATTCGAAATTCGTGTCGCCGGTGATCGACAACGCGCTCGACAAAGCGCGCGAACTGACCGACACGGCCGAGCGTTTGAAGCTCTATTCGGCCGCGACCGCGGTGCTGCTCGACGAACGGCCGCGAATTTTCACTTACCATCGCAAATGGTTCTTCGCCTATTCGAGCCGCTTGAGCGACTTCACCGCGAACCCGGACGGCATGATCCGTGTGCGCGGCCTGCGCTGGAACGCGCAGTAAACGCCCGAACGACGGAACGCCCCAAGAAAACGGAACAGTGGGTCGCTATCTACTCCATCGTCTCGCTTTGGCGATTCCGACGTTGATCGTCGTCAGCATCGTCGTGTTCGTCCTGCAGAAACTTCTGCCGGGCGACGCGGCGACGCTGATGACCGCCGACGCCGATCTTTCCGCCGACGATCTGGCGCGCATCCGGGCAAGCCTCGGCCTCGATAAGACCTGGCCCGTCCAATATCTCGTTTGGATGTGGGGCGTCGTGCAGGGCGATTTCGGCACGTCGCTCAATACCAAGCTTCCGGTGCTCGAGGTGATCCTCGATAAGCTGCCGGTGACGTTCCAGCTCGCGTCGATGGCGATCGTGATTTCGGTCGGCATCGGCGTGCCGCTGGGCGTGATCGCCGCGTTGAAGCGCGGCTCGGCCGTCGATTACGGCGTCAACGCCGCCGGTCTGTCGGGCCTGTCGATCCCGCCCTTCTGGTTCGGGATTATGCTGATCCTCGCCTTCTCGGTCGAACTCAACTGGTTTCCGGCGTCGGGTTACGTCAGCCCGTTCGAGGATTTCTGGGGTTCGATCCACACGATGATCCTGCCCGCGATCGTGCTGGCGTCGGAGAACATCGCGATCCTGATGCGCCATACGCGCTCGGCCATGCTGGGCGTGCTGAAGCAGGATTACGTGCGTACGGCGCGCGCCAAGGGGTTGTTCGAGCGCGTCATCGTCGTGCGCCATGCGCTGCGCAACGCGCTGATCCCGGTCATCACGCTGGGCGCCATCGAATTCGGCCGCTTGCTCGGCGGGGCGGTGCTGACCGAGCAGGTCTTCACCATTCCCGGCTTCGGCAAGCTGCTGGTCGATGGCGTGTTCACCCGCGACTACCCGATCGTGCAAGGCGTCGTGCTGGTCGCGGCGTGCTGCTACATCGCGCTGAACTTTCTGGCCGACGCCGCCTACGCATCGGTCAATCCCCGGATCCGCGCGCGATGACCGACCTGGCGATCCAGACCGCCGCCCAAGCCTTGCCGCGCGCGCCCGGCGTGTTCGCGCGGTTGCTGCGCCATCCCGGTGCCGTCGCGGGCGGCGCCATCGCGCTGTTCTTCGTGTTGATCGCGATCGCAGCACCCGTGATCGCACCCTATGATCCGATGGCGGTCGATTGGCTGGCGATTCGCGGCGGGCCGTCCGCCGCGCATTGGTTCGGCAGCGACGAAATCGGCCGCGATGTGTTGAGCCGCGTGATTTGGGGCAGCCGTGCTTCGCTGCTTGCGGGCCTCGTGTCCATCGGCATCGCGATGGCGATCGGTGTGCCGCTGGGCCTTGCCGCCGGCTATCTCGGCGGCTGGGTCGACGCCGTGCTGATGCGCGTGGTCGATGGCATGCTGGCGATCCCGCTGTTGGTGCTGGCGATCGCCATGGCGGCGACGCTTGGGCCGTCGCTGACCAACGCGATGATCGCGATCGGCTTGTCGGTCTGCCCGATCTTCGTGCGCCTGGCCCGCGCGCAAACTCTGAGCGCGATGGCCGAGGAATATGTCGAGGCGGCGCGCGCCATGGGCTATTCGCATCTGCGGATTGCACTGCGCCACGTGTTGCCGAATACCGTGCCGGCCTTGCTGGTCCAGGCGACGCTGGGCATCGCCACCGCGATCATCACCGAAAGCTCGCTCTCGTTCTTGGGCCTGGGCCAGCAGCCGCCGGCCCCCAGCTGGGGCTCGTCGCTCAACGCCGCCAAGAACTTCATCGTTCAGGCGCCGTGGATGAGCCTGTGGCCGGGTCTCGCCATCTGTCTGGCGGTTTTCGGTTTCAATCTGCTGGGCGATGGCTTGCGCGACACGCTCGATCCGCGCGACAAAGACTGACCATGGAACCCGTTCAGCTTCTGGCGATCGCCGCGGCGGCCGCCACCCTCGCCTCCGCCGCGATGCGCACGATGCCCGCCTTGCGCCTGATCGGCATGGGGGCCGCCGCCCTTGCCGCCGCTTTCGGTCTCGCCGTCGGCAGCAACTGGCTGTTGATCGCGGGCGTGCTGGGTTTCGCCGCCCATGCGTGGCGCTATGTCGAAGCGCGCGCGACGGTGCGCCGGTTAGCCGACGCGGACGAGCCGCGCCCGACCGCGTTGTTCGCCTTCGTCGGCCGCGAGCAACACCCCGCCGACACGATCCTGTTCCGCAAGGACGAGGGCGGCGAGGAGATGTATCTGATCGTCGAAGGCTGGGTCGAACTCGTCGAGATCGGCAAACGCCTGGGGCCGGGTCAAGTGCTGGGCGAAGTCGCGATGGTGGTGCCGTCGCATCGGCGCTCGCTGACCGCGCGCACCGTGACGCCCGTGACGCTCGCGCGCATGACCAAGCGCGACATGGAACTGACCGCGTTGCAGAACCCGGCGTTCGGGTTCGAGATGCTGCGCTTGGTTTCGCGCCGCCTGTCCGAAGACATCGACCGGCTGACGGGCGAGCTCAACCGGCGCGGCAACGACTAGGCGTTCTTCGCCGCGAAGCGCCCGCCCTTGCGATAGGCGGCAAGCCAGGTCGGCGCCACCGCTTCCATCGCATGCGGCTTGACGCCGAGCGCTTCGAGGGCGGGTGCCCCGGTCGCGACATTGTCGCTGCGCAGCAGCGTCACCTGATCGCGCGTCAGCAGCTTGATCGGCAGCAATTCCAGAATCGCCGCCTGCACTTCGGCGATCGGCCACGCGACCGGGATCAGGCCGCGATGCCTGGCCGTGACTTCGAGCATGTATTCCATCAGCTGACGGAACGTGTAGGCGGTTGGGCCCACGGCTTCGTAGGTCTTGCCGGCGGCTTCCGGCTTGTCGAGGGACGCAACGATGCCGTCGGCGAGATCGCCCACGTAAACGGGCTGGAAACGCGTTTCGCCGCCGCCGATCAACGGCAAAGCCGGCGACCAATTGGCGAGCTGCGCGAAGCGATTGAAGAAACCGTCCTCCGGCCCGATCACGATCGACGGGCGGAAGATCGTGGCGTTGGGGAACGCGGCGCGAATGCCGGCTTCGCCTGCGGCCTTGGAGCGCGCATAGGACGATTTCGATTCCGCCGAAGCGCCCAAAGCCGAGACATGGACGAATTTCGACACGCCGGCTTCGGCCGCGATCTTCGCCAAGCGCGTCGGCGCATCGGCGTGCAGCGCTTGGAACGTACGCTTGCCGCTTTCGGCGAGAATGCCGACGAGGTTGATGACCGCATCCGCCCCTTCGACCGCGACGCGCAACGCCGCGTCGTCGCTGGTGATCGGCAGATGCATCGGCACGACTTGGCCGACATTGCCCATCGGCTTCAGGAAAGCGGCGGCGATCGTGTCGCGCACGCAGACCCGGACGACGCAGCCTTGCTGCGCCAGGCGCTTGACCACATAGCGGCCGATGAAGCCCGAACCGCCGAAGACCGTAACCCTGTGTCCCGCCTGCATATAAGCCCCCTGAAGCTGGCCCGACCGGGATAATCCCCCCGCGCGTCCGGGTCAAGCGGAGGACGTCGCGAACCAAAACAAGATTGCTTTTAGCAATTGTGATTCGAAGTCTTCTCCCGGATCTGCGCCATTCGGTTGAACTTCAAGAGCTATCGTCTTTTACGGGGCCCCAGCTTGAGACAAATGCAAATGAGCGAAAACTGCGTGGCAATCATCTAATCCGCGCCGCTCGCACGGCATGACTATACCAAGCTCGGGGGCAGCGATGACGCGAAAGACACAATGCAAGGCTGCCTCATTCCTCGTCATCGTCAGAAAGAACTGCTTTTTGTGCCTCTAGCAGCTTAATGAGCCTTCCAATCTCCTTAGGGCCCATATCCCCTCCACTGACTAAGAGGCGTACCTTCGTTTCACGGCCAACGAGATTGCGCATCCATTCTTTCTCGTCACCTTCGTTCACTTCATTGGAATTTTGCACGATTTTAAAGTGTGGCGGTGGCAGCGGGCGCGCGGCGGCAGGCTCAATTACAACTACTTGATCCATTGGAATGCCCGTCTCACTTCCATCGACGGCAATCCATTTGCTGTCTTCAGAGACAAGACGCACTCGCATCGGCTTCTCCATTTGGAGCACGCCGTTGACTTCCCATTGGATTAGGTCGCCAACTTTTGCCCCACCGAAGACAACGGGATCATTTACGTCTGGATCAACGGTCTGAGCCGATTCTTCTGAAGGTAGTGATTTCTGACCGGCTGATATGGAGACCTTTTCGTGTTCTAAAAATCGGGTTGTTTCCATATATGCTTGAATTACTGGTCCGACCGCACGGTCCAGAAAGTTTTCACGTATCAAATAGGACTTCAATGCAGCTTCGGAAACAGTATCTCCGGAAAAGCGCGCACGAATATCCTTAAATACTTGTGGCTTAAATGCTGCCTCGAGTAACGCGTCGCTGCGATCTTGCGGCTTATTGGGATGGAGTATATCGACGGCAAGCTGACTTACTCGAATTTCGCCCTTGCCGGTTTTTTCAGTCAAACCATAATGGGCCAGCGACGCGAGCGTTTTATCCGATGCGCCACTCAACCCAGCATAGCCAATATGCCTAGCCGCAACCTCTCGATCGATAGGATTACGTCGATCAGCTTCAAAAATCTTCCGTACGATATTGATCGCCTTAGGAAGCGCTACATTCGGATAGCCGGGACTCTGAACGCGCGCCATGGCACATCACCTCTATTGAGCAATGGCGCTAAGCTATCAGGGGCAACGCCAAAAAGCAACAAGGCATTACGGGCGCGAGCAGCCAAGCAATTAATTGCTTGAATCGCTTTTCGCCGTATGGCATACGATTTCGGCAACAGATTCGGAGGCGAAGATGATGATCCGGCGGGTCGCTCTTGCTGATGTCACGCTCGCGGACGCAGCACGGGCTAAATAGAAAGGCCGCCAACCCCTGTCCGGGCTGGCGGCCTTGGTGCGAGCTAAGAAAAGTATCGACCCTTAACTGCGGCGGTGATTCTATCACCGCCGCTTTTTTCTGTGAATCCTTATTAATCAGACCAGCTTGGCTGATTTGGCGATTACGCATAAAGACGCTGCGTACGCGATTAAACTCTAAAGCCGCGACGGCAATGACCGGTGCACCAGGCACTATTCACGTAGCTGATCCAAGGCGCGATGAATGATCGAACAAGGCAATTCTTGGGGCGTTGCCGCCGATTGCGGCGATGAATTCAGGTAAATTCACAAACAACCCCAAGAGCGCTCGAACCCCATTTCTGGAGACCGCTGCGCCAGTTGACTTCGCAAGGCGGCGGGGATAGACGTTCGCCCCTCGCGTTTGCCCTGCTGGAGCGCGTCCTTACCAAGGACGAGGTCCGGTGAGGCCCGGTGCCCGGGTGGCGGAATTGGTAGACGCGCTAGATTCAGGTTCTAGTGGCCGAAAGGTCGTGGAAGTTCGAGTCTTCTCTCGGGCACCAAGTTTCCCTCCCGCCGGCGGCGCCGATACGGCAGCCCCGGCGGGAGATCACTTCCCCGGGTTCCCTTAGCCGAGCGATCATGGCCGTCCATCTCCACCAGGGCGATCTGCCCGCCGGTTTGAAATTCCCCAACGGGGTCGCCATCGATTCCGAAACGATGGGCCTGCGCCCGGAACGCGACCGGTTATGCGTGGTGCAGCTTTCGGGCGGCGACGGCACGGCGCATTGCGTGCGCTTCGCCAAGGGCCAATACGCCGCGCCGAATTTGAAGGCGCTGTTGGCCGACAAATCGACGCTGAAGCTTTTCCATTTCGCGCGTTTCGACGTCGCGGTGATGAAGAAGTATCTGGGCGTCGATACCACGCCCGTCTATTGCACCAAGATCGCGTCGAAGCTGGTGCGCACCTATACAGACCGTCACGGGCTGAAGGATCTGGTGCGCGAGCTGACCGGCAAGGAATTGTCGAAGGAACAGCAAAGCTCCGATTGGGGGGCCGCCGAACTCACCCAAGCGCAGCTCGCCTATGCCGCCGCCGACGTGCTTTATCTTCACCAAGTGAAGGAAAAGCTCGACGTCATGCTGGCGCGCGAAGGCCGCACCCAGATCGCGCAGGCCTGTTTCGACTTCCTGTCCACGCGCGCCGATCTCGATCTGCTCGGCTGGGACGAAGAAGACATCTTCGAACACTAAGCCCGTTATTGCGGTGCAGCATCCCGGCCTGCTCAATTAAGCGGCGCGGGCACCCCCGTAAACCTTGCGGATACGAATCACCAAGTCTTATCAAAAACTTGCCCTGGTTGACTTCGCCGGGCCAAGACAGGCATAATTTTTGCGTGATATTCGGCGCTCCGTCCCCGGAGGCCGAGACCCTTTGGGACGGATATGAACGCATCGAATAGCCCCGCGATCCATCTCGATGACGCCACCGTGACGGCCGACCTCGCCGCCGCGCGCAAGGCGATCGCGACGGAGCGTGCGGGTCTCGCCGCGCTGGAAGCCGCCCTCGACGCCAATCTGACGCGCGCCCTCGACGCGATCCTGAACATCAAAGGCCGGCTGATCGTGTCGGGCATGGGCAAGTCGGGCCATGTCGCGCGCAAGATCGCCGCGACCTTCGCGTCGACCGGCACGCCGGCACAGTTCGTTCACCCGGGCGAAGCGAGCCACGGCGATCTCGGCATGATCAAGCCCGAGGACGCGGTACTCGCGTTGTCGAACTCGGGCGATACGGCGGAAATGACCGACCTGATCGGTTATACGCGCCGCTTCCGCATTCCCCTGATCGCGATCACGATGCGTGGCGAATCCTCGCTCGGCCAAGCGTCCGACGTGCTGCTGAAATTGCCGGACGCCGAGGAAGCCTGCCCCGTCGGCCTCGCCCCCACCACCTCGACCACCTTGATGCTCGCCTTGGGCGATGCGCTGGCGGTGGCGTTGATGGAACGGCGCGGCTTCACCGCCGAATCCTTCCGCGAATTCCATCCGCGCGGCAGCTTGGGCAAGCGCCTCGCGAAGATTTCCGATCTGATGCACGCCGAACCGCCGGTCGTGCGCGTCGGTACCAAGATGGCGGAAGCGGTGCTCGAGATCACCGCCAAGCGCTTCGGTTGCACGGCCGTGGTCGATGCGCGCGGCGATTTGGTCGGCATCGTCACCGACGGCGATTTGCGCCGGCACATGGGCGGCGATCTGCTGCAAATGCCGGTCGAACGCGTGATGACCGCGAATCCCTTGCGCGTCGCCCCCGGCGGCCTGGCGCTGGAAGCGCTGGCCACGATGAACGCGCGCCAAATCACGGCGCTGCTGGTGTGCGAAGGCGCCAAGCCCGTCGGCATCGTCCATATCCACGATTTGCTGCGCGAGGGCGTCGCCTGATGGCGGCCGATCCCCTGCACGACGGCGCGAACGAGCCGCAGCGCCCCGTACCCGTGCCGCGCGCCAATGGCGAAGCGGCGGAAAAGCCGCGTCCGCGTTTGGGCGGCTTCGCCCCCGGCGCGCCGCGCGCGCATTCGACGATCTACAGCCAGCTCGTCGGCTTCCTGAAATTCGCGTTGCCGGCGGTGGCGCTGGGCCTCGCCACGCTGGTGCTGATCTGGCCGCAGCTCAACCCGCTCGACCAGCGTTTCCGCCTGACGCCGGTGCAGGTCTCGATGGAAGACCTCGAGAATCTGCGCATGGTGCAGCCGCGCTATGTCGGCGTCGACGAGCGCAGCCAGCCCTACACGATCATCGCCGAGCAGGCGACGCAGCAAAAGGGCTCGTCCGACGAGACCGGCCTCGCCCATCCGCAAGGCGATATCCAGCTGACGCAAGGCGCTTGGCTGGCGCTGACCGCCGATCGCGGCGTCTATAAACAGACGGCCAAGGAACTCGACCTCGAAGGCGGCGTGCAGATCTTCCACGATGGCGGCTACGAGATTTCGACCGAAACGGCCGTCGTCGATCTCGACAAAGGTTTCGCGTCCGGCGACACCGAAGTGCGCGGCCAAGGCCCGAACTCGACGCTGGAAGGCAAAGGCTTCCGCATCCACGATCGCGGCCAGCGCGTGGAAGTGACCGGCCCCGCGCGAATCATGCTCTATCCCACGCCGAGCGCGCAACCAACGGCCCCGCAAAACGCGCAAGCGCCAAAACCGGCCGCCCCCGCCGCCAGAGCGCCGGCCCCCGCCGCCAAGGGCAATGCGCGATGAACAAGGCCGCACTCCTCCTCGCCTTGGGATTATTCGCGAGCGCGCCCGCTTTCGCGCAAACGATCAATATGGGCGGCGGCGGATCGAGCCAGCCGATCGAGATCACCGCGCGCGACGGCATCGAATGGGATCGCGACGCGCAGCGTTACGTCGCCACCGGCGACGCCGCCGCGCGCCAGGACGGCACCACCGTCTATGCCGACAAGCTGATCGCTTGGTATCGCGCGGCCGCGACCGGCGGCACCGAGATTTTCCGCTACGAAGCGCAAGGCAATGTGCGCATCGCCACCGAGACGCAGACCGTCTACGGCGATCGCGGCATCTACGACATCGACAGCCAGACGATGGTGGTGACCGGCAAGCAATTGCGCCTGGTGACGCCCAACGACACGCTGACCGCGCGCGATACGCTTGAATATCATGGTGCCCGCGACGTCGCGGTGGCGCGCGGCAACGCGATGATCGTTTCGGGCACGCGGCGCATGACCGCCGACGTGATGACCGCCTATTTCGGGCCCGCCAATCAGCCCGCGCGCCCGCAGGCCCAGCAGCGCAACCAGCGCAATCAACGCGCCCAACCGGCCGCGCAAACCTCGTCGAATTCGACCGAGAACCAGCGCCTGAAGCGCGTCGAATCCTTCGGCAACGTCCATGTCTCGACGCCGACCGAAATCGCGCGCGGCGATCGCGGCGTCTACAACATGGAAACCAGCATCGCGCAGCTCGCGGGCAATGTGCGCCTCACGCGCGGCGACAACCAGCTCGCCGGCGATTTCGCCGAGGTGAACAACAACACCGGGATTTCGCGCCTGTTGTCGCGCCCTGCGGCCGAAACCGGCGGCGATGGGCGCGTGCGCGGGTTGTTCACGCCGCAGCAGCAAACGCAGCAAGCGCCGCGCGCGGGGGCCCGGCAATGACCGCGTCCCCCGTTTCGCCCAATCTGAAAGTCGTCGCGGGCAATCCGGGCCTCGCCGCGCGCAAGCTCGGCAAGCGCTACAAGGGCCGTCCCGTCGTGCGCGACGTCAGCCTCGCGGTCCAGCGCGGCGAAGCGGTCGGGCTGCTCGGCCCCAATGGCGCTGGCAAAACCACCTGCTTCTATATGATCACGGGCCTGATCTCGCCGGATTACGGCGAGATCTCGCTCGACGGCGTGGACGTGACGGACCTGCCGATGTATCGGCGCGCGCGGCTGGGCATCGGCTATCTGCCGCAGGAAGCGTCGATCTTCCGCGGGCTGACGGTCGAGCAGAATATCCGCGCCGTGCTCGAACTCGTCGAGCCCGAGCGCGAGAAGCGCGAACAGGCGCTGACCGAACTTCTCGCCGAATTCTCGATCAGCCATCTGCGCCGCACGCCGTCGCTCGCCTTGTCGGGCGGCGAGCGCCGCCGCGTGGAAATCGCGCGCGCGCTGGCCTCGCAGCCGCATTTCGTGCTGCTGGACGAGCCGCTCGCCGGCATCGACCCGATCGCCGTGGGCGATATCCGCGATCTGGTCAGCCATCTCAAAGATCGCGGCATCGGCGTGCTGATCACCGACCACAACGTGCGCGAAACGCTGGAGCTGGTCGACCGCGCCTACATCCTCCATGACGGCCAAGTGCTGATGGAAGGAAGCCCGCGCGAGATCGTGTCGTCGGCCGACGTGCGCCGGGTCTATCTCGGCGAGAAATTCTCGCTATGAACCGGCTCGCCCCGCGTCTCGATCTTCGGCAGACGCAGCAGCTGGTGATGACGCCCCAGCTGCAGCAGGCGATCAAACTTCTGCAGCTTTCCAATCTCGAAGTCGCGCAATTCGTCGAAGAGGAACTCGCGCAGAACCCGCTGCTCGAACGCGACGAGCCGGGTGCGGAAAGTGCCGCCCCCGACATGGAGCGCCCGCAACTCGCCGCGTCCGACGTGCCGACCGACGAGCGTCATTTGAACGGCGAAGACCGGATCGTCGATGCGATCGGCGGTGCGGCGAGCACGACCGCCGAAGCCCCGCTCGACGTCGATTACGACAATTCCTACGCGCGCGGCGGCGACGAATCCGCCACAGGCGGCGAGGGTGAATTTCTGGGCGAATGGAAGGGCACCGGCGGCCGCTCGGATTTCGAGGATTCGGAATTCGGCCTCGAACAGACGCTGCAAAAGCCCAAATCGCTGCGCGAACATCTGCTCGATCAGGTCGGCGTGGATTTCGCCGATCCCGTGGACCGCGTGATCGCGGCGCGGCTGGTCGATCTGATGGAGGATAGCGGCTACATCTCGAGCGATATCGGCGAACTCGCCGAGAAGCTCGATATCGATCTGCCGCGCGTCGAAGCGGTGCTGAAGCGCTGCCAGAAATTCGATCCGCCCGGCATCATGGCGCGCACGCTGAAGGAATGCCTGTCGCTGCAATTGGCCGAGCGCAACCGCCTCGACCCCGCGATGGCGACGTTGCTCGACCATCTCGATCTGCTCGCCAAGCGCGACGCGGGCGCCTTGTGCCGCTTGTGCGGCGTCGACGCCGAAGACCTGACGGACATGGTGGCGGAGATCCGCAGCCTCGATCCGAAGCCCGGCCTCGCTTTCGACGGGGCCGAAGCCCAGCCCGTCGTGCCCGACGTGCTGATGCGTTTGGCGCCCGACAAAAGCTGGATCGTGGAGCTCAACCAGGACACGCTGCCGCGCGTGCTGGTCAACACGCGCTACCTCGCGCGCGTCAATGTCGGCCAGCGCACCAAGTCGGACAAGGAATTCATCGCCGAACGTCTGCACTCGGCCAATTGGCTGGTGAAGTCGTTGCATCAGCGCGCGCAGACGATCCTCAAAGTCTCGATCGAGATCGTGCGCCAGCAAGACGCGTTTTTCCGCAACGGCGTGCGGCATTTGAAGCCGCTGGTCTTACGCGACATCGCCGAAGCGATCGACATGCACGAATCGACCGTCAGCCGCGTGACGACGAACAAGTTCATCGCCACGCCGCACGGCATCTTCGAACTCAAATATTTCTTCACCTCCGCCATCCCCGCTTCGGGCGGCGGCGAGGCGCATTCGGCCGAGGCGGTGCGCCACCGCATCAAGTCGCTGATCGACGCCGAAAAGCCCGACGAAATCCTGTCGGACGACCGCATCGTCGAGATGCTGAAAGCCGACGGGATCGATATCGCACGACGCACGGTCGCCAAATATCGCGAGGCGATGAGCATCGCGTCGTCGGTTCAGCGCCGGCGCGAAAAAACGTCGGCCTTTTAAAGGCTTAGGCGATTTTTCTTGACCCTTGCCGGGGCGGGGCGCACGCTTCCGGCATAGGGTCGCAAGCATGTTGGTTCCAACCAGGACACCCGCCTTGACTTGCCCGAAGCGCCGCACCTATGGTGCGCCGCAACTCGGCCGCCGGACGGTCTTGCGCGGACCAAACCGAACCACGTCAATCGGGCTTCGCGACTTCGTTTCTTCCCGCAACCAACCGACGGCTTCATCATGCAGCTCTCCGTAAGCGGCAAACGTCTCGATGTTGGCGATTCCCTGCGCGTCCATGTCGCGTCTTCCTTGGGCACGGCGGTCGATCGCTATTTCGGCAAGGCGATCGAAGGCAAGGTGACGTTCGAGCGCCAGCGCCATCTGTTCCGCGCGGATATCCAAGTCCATGTCACGCGGGGCATGACGCTGCAAAGCCATCACGCGGCCGCCGACGTCTACGCGGCGTTCGACGGTGCCGTGGAGCGGCTCGACAACCGCCTGCGCCGCCATAAGGGCCGCCTGTCGGACCGCAAGCGCCGCGCCGACGGTGCTGACGGCGAAGCCGAACTCGCGGCCGAGCCCGCGCGCTACGCGGTCGTCGATCCGGAAGCCGAATCGATCGACGGCGGCACGGGTGCGGAGAACGCCGCCGCACCCATCGTCGCGGAAATGGCGACCCATATCGCGACGCTCAGCGTGGGCGAAGCGGTGGCACGCCTCGATCTGGGCCAGAAGCCGGTGCTGATGTTCCGCAACGGCGCCAACGGACAATTCAACGTCGTCTACCGGCGCGCCGACGGCGCGATCGGCTGGATCGACCCCGGCTCGGTGCCGCAAGCGGCACCGGCGAAGGCATAAGCGAAAGCGAAACGGGAAAGAATGGACCTCGTCGATATCCTCGCCCCGAATGGGGTCGTCGCAAATTCGCGCGCGACCTCGAAGAAGCAAATTCTGCAGGACCTCGCCCGCAAAGCCGCCGAGCTGACGGGGGCGGAGGAGCGCGCGATCTTCGACGTGCTGCTGGAGCGCGAGCGCCTGGGCACGACGGGCGTTGGCAACGGCATCGCCATTCCGCACGGCAAGCTCGGGGGCTTGAAGCGCCTGTGGGGCGTGTTCGCGCGGCTGGAGAAGCCGGTCGATTTCGAAGCGATCGACGAACAGCCGGTCGATCTCGTTTTCCTGCTGCTCGCCCCCGAAGGCGCCGGCGCCGATCATCTCAAGGCGCTCGCCAAGGTCTCGCGTTTGCTGCGCGACCGGCGCATTTGCGAAAAACTGCGCGGCTCGGAAAAGCCCGACGCGCTCTACGCGCTGATCACCGAACACACCGCCAACGCGGCGTGAAGCGAATTGAAACCTCATGGTGAGCAAGTCGAACCATGAGGTTTCCCGCTTCGTTTAAGTTCACACCCCATCGTCCCAAAAATCGGGACCGGCGAAGCGCTCGAACAGCCGCGTACTGCCGAACGTGTCGTAAGCCCGCTTGAACGCGTCGCTGGTGACCGGGCCGACCCAGCCATCGACCTTCAACGGCGCGTAACGCTGGCGATCGCCGACCATGTTCCGCGCCAGATTCAGCGTTTCCTGGGCGCGGGCCCCCGCATCCGGCGTCACTTGGCCCAACGTGGACGCAAGCGTGTCCTCCAAATCGCCGATACGCGACATTCCGGTATCGAGCCCTTTCGTGTAGCGGCCGAACTGGTCGAGGGCGTAGATCCGCGCAAAGCCCTTGTCGCCGTGCTTGTCGACCGCACGGCCGAACCCGGCCATCGTCTGCGGCCCGAGATCCCCGTCCACATCGATACGACCGGTGCGTCCGCCGAGGCCCCAATGGTAATCGAAGCCCGGCGGCCTGGTCGCGGCGTTGATCGCATTCTGAAGGCCTTTGACCGCCGCGCGCGAACCATTGGTCATCGCATCGCGCCCCAGCAGCATCTGCGTCCAGATCGGCAAGCCGGTGCCGCCCGCTTGCATCACCGCATCGGCGAGCGCGCCGCTATCGGGAGTCCAGACTTTGGGACCGCGCGACGATCTTTCGTCGGGTAGATACGATGCCGTCTCTAGAAAGTTGGTGTTTTATTCCGGCGCGGGTTGCTGAAGCAGTGACGCCGATTGCGGCATCGCTGGTTCGGGATCGTTCGCCGCTGGCGCGCTCGCTTCGGCTTCCGCCTGCTGGGCTTTGTAAGCATCGTACTGCGCTTCGTTGCCCCAGATCGGCCGCGACGTCATGTCGGGCTGCGTCGTCCAGCCGACGATGTAGCGATTTTCGTCCTCGCTTGCGGGCACCGTCGGCGTCGCCTCGGCACTCTGCACCGGCGCATCGGCTTCGTCCGCCGGCAACGCCGAATGCTTCTCCGGCTTCGCTACAGGCGCACCAGGCTTGGGCGCGTTGTCGCGCGATTCGGTTTCGACCTTCTGTTCGCGGAAGAAACGGCCCAGATTGTCCATTCGCCCTTTCAGTCCATCTGGGTTTCGCTGCCCCCAAAGCGTGCTGCCGATATATTTCGACTTGAATTGTTCGGAATCCAACGTCCCTTCGATCTTCACGCGCTTGGGCGTTGTCTTGGGGTCGTCGTTATCGCGTCCCAATTCGACCTCCTTTCCACCCAAGAAGCTCTCGATCTTGTCCGTATTGCCATAGCCATATTGATGCAGATAAGCCGCCACCTCGAGCTGGCCGCGCGGTGAGTTGCAGAAATCCTTCGCTCCGGGTCCGGCCTTGCCGCAGACACGTTTGGTCGCCTCGGCGAGTTTATCGTCTTCCGACTTGGACTCTGTCTCGATGACGGATTTGGCCTGGGACGTTGCCATGATCTTCTCAGCGATAATGATTGCTGCTTTTTGATCCGTCTTGAATGCCGCGTCCTCCGGCGTGCCAGGTTTGATCGTCTTGTCGAACTTCAATGAGAGAAGCCGCTCGGCTGCCGACTTGTCCTGCACGAGCCCGCTTTTTACGCCGATGTCGATGAGCTTGGCCCGCAGATCGGGGCGTGCGGCAAGATCGAATTGATACGCGCCGACGGAGACGCCGCTGCGTCCGCTGGTTGCGAATCCGACGACGTCTCCGCCCTCCGCCGCTCTGATGGCGCCGGGAAGAAGATTTAGGAACTTTGCGTTGAGTTCGAATGGTGCTTTGTTGTCCATTGGTTATACTCCTGGATCGGCGGCATGGGACGCCCGAACCACCCGGCCGCCACTTGGATGGAAGGGATTGAGATGATGCGTGTTCAGCGATGCCGTTCGATACGTTTGGCTGGTCTCGCAATCGTCATGCTGATGGCCTGCGCTGGCCGCCCGTCGATCGCTGAAATGTTTCCGCCGTTCGATCCCCGCATGGACGACGCGACGAGCTACGTCCAGATTTCGCGTTTGCAAACCGGCATTGTTGAGGTTCTTCGGAGATCCGGCGGACAAGTCGATCGCTGCGCCTTTCGCAACGACGTCTTTCGCGTCAAAGCGGATCCGCTCTCGATCGATCGATGGCGCTTGGGGATCGAACGGCGCGGATCGGGCTCGGTGCTTTTCTTCGAAGCGCGCATTTCGGCGGACGGTAAAACGCCGATCGCCTTCGAACGGCCGACGTTTTATCTGCTCTATGCCGGACCGACCTACGATTGGCGCGTGCGTCCGATGAGCAAGGCGGGATTCGTGCGGATCGAGAAGGATGCGGCCGCCATCAGTGAGGATGAACAGCTGGGTTTCATGAACGCCTTCCGCAATCGGGCTCCCCGGCGATTGGCGGTGACGCTGCCGGACGGGCGCGGGGACGCGGCATTCTCGATCTATGACGGGGCCAGCGACGCGCAATTCGAGATGGTCGGAAACTGTTATTGCGCGATGCGCATCAAGCAGCCCTTGCCGCTGTTCGACTGCAAGGACCGAAACTGATCGGGCTGCCCATCCGGAGGAGGAATTCGCGTGAATTGGATCGGCAAAGCGCTTGTGATCGCGCTGTTCGCTTGCATCGCCGGCAGCGCCGAAGCGCAGTTGGAGTGGATGGACGCCACTAATCCGCTGCGGAATCATGCGGGCGACCCGCGCGCTATCGGCAAAGGCTATCCCTACATCCGCACCGATGGCGACGAGGTCGTGCGGGCGGCGAACTTTTCGGATGGCACGCCGCAACGCTGCACGCAGTTCGCGCGCTTTGAGGTCGGAGATGGCGGCGGCCCGCAAGCAATCGAACTCGGCATCGAACGAAACCGACCGACTGCGGACGAGCCCGCGACGGGGACTTTTTTCTTCCGCCTTCGCTATCTCGATGGTCCGAATGGGAAGACCGTCGCTGTCGAAAGGCCCGTCCTCGATATCCGCGCCGTCGGACCGACGGTCGATTGGCAGATCGCACCGATCGATCGAAACGGCTGGATCAAGGCAAGTCAGCGAATTTCCAAAATCTCCGGCGACGACTACATCAGGTTCACGAGCGAGATCGAGAAAGGCGACAATCGTATCGTTCTGACATTGCCGTCGGGCGAGCCTCGCGCCTACTCGACGCGCATATCGGTATCCGCCTGGCACTACAATATTTTCGGGCGCTGCATGTGCAAGTTGGTCGCCGACTTTCCCGATTCGGTCTGGAAGAGCTTTCCCTGCCAATGGCATGCCGCTGCCCGAAATGAAGGGCGCTAGATGACTCGAACGAGAGCCCAGGGCGCCTACGAGGCCGAGATCCGCGACCATCGTCCGCCGAAGTAAAGGCCCGGCCCTCATCGCACGCCCCGCCATTCGGGCGCGGCGGCGAGCGAGGCGAAGATCTCGCCCGGCATGAGTTGCGCCGCGGCTTTGGCGAAAGCCGCCTTCGCGTCGGCCGCGTCGTGCGCCCCCATCGCCATCGCGATCGCGTGCGGGGCGGCAGGCCCCAGATCGGCGAGGATCGCGTAGGCCCGCCCGATGGCGCCGATCCCCGGCCGCTTTCCGTCGCTGCGCAAGGCTTCGTCGGCCGCGTCCATCGCGAAGCGCCGCCCGATTTCCTCCGCCCCGTGCCGATCGATGGCGCGCGCCAAGGCCGCGCGCGATTGCGGCCCCCATTTGCCGTCGACTTCCAGCGGCGGCGGGGCGATCACGCTGTCGGCCATGCGGTTGAGCCGGACGAGCAAACGCTGCAAACGGCGCACGGCGCCGGGCAAGCGATCCTCGCGCACCGCGCGCGCGAAGGCGCGGCGCAGCAAGCGCGGCATCTCGGCCGTGGGATCGCCGGGCCCGCCGCCGATCCCCAGCCGTTTGGCGACACGCGCGAAGGCGCGGTCGATTCGCAGATCGCGCGATTCGCGCGCGCGGGGGAATTCGCGGCCCCAGCGCGTGGCGGCGCGAAACGCCCGGAAGCCCGCGAGATCCAGCGGATCGTTCGGCGCCACCGGCGGCTCGGGCGGCGCCCCGGGGAATTCGAACGCGACCGCTTCCCCGCGCAAGTAAGCTTGCAGCTTGCGGATACTGCCCGTGCCGAATTGATGCAGATGGCAGGCGAGTTCGATCTGCCCGCGAAGCCCGGCGAGGAAATCGCGCGCCCCCGCCCCCGCCTCGCGCGCTACGCGCCGCACGGCGGCGCGCAGCTCGGCGAATTTCGCGGCCTCCGCCTCGGTCAACGCCGCCTTGCCCGCATCGGTCGCGAGGATCGAATTGCCCAGCGTCACCGCACGCGCGCGCTCGGCGCTGGTGAGATCGCGCGTGCGCGCCGACAGCAACGCCGCGTCGTCCGCCCCCGGCAGATTCCCGGCCGATGCGATCGCCGCGAAACGCCGTGCCAAATCGGCGCGTTGCGAGAGATCCAATTGGAAGCGCCCGGCCGACAAGCCGCTGGCGGCGTTGTCGACCGCGACGACGCGGCCTTCGGGCCCGCCTTCCGCGTCGCCCAGCACTTCGGCGAGCACGGCGTCGAAATCGGGGTCGAGCAGATACCGATCTTCGGTCATGTTCGATCCCGCCCTCACGCCGACAGACGCGCGGTTTCGTGGGGGGCGAAATCCCACGCGATGGCGTCCAAGGCCGCGTCGCGCGCGGCCCAGCCTTCGGCCAGCGGCCAGACCGGCGAATGCCGGCGCGCGAGGGCGCGCAACGCCGCAAAATCGAAGCGCGCCGCATCCGGAACGACCCCGCGCGCCAATACCGCGGCCAACTCGCTATGCGCGTGGCGGGGCAACGCATGGAAATGCGCGGCGAGTTCGAGTTGACCGCCGAGTGACCCGATCGCGCGCCAGCTCCACGGGGCGGCTTGCGCGAGCATCAGCCGCACGCGCGCGCCGATCGCGACGAGGCGCCGCCGCTCGGCCTTGGCCAAGGCGCGCTTGCCCGCCGCCGTTTCCAGCGTGGCGCGCGCGAGCAGCAAGGCGCGCACGCTTGCCGTCTCGTCGTCGCGAAGATCGTCGCGGCCGAACACGGAATCGAGATCGGGGATCAGCAGCCGCCCGTCGCCCAGCGGAATTTCCCCCACGCGCGCGGCGCGCGCCGCATCGGCCAGCGCGCAGCGCAGCTTGGGTTCTTGCGCGGGAATCAGCCGCAGCCGCCCCAGCGCCAATGCCCCGACGTTGGCGATCGCGGCATCGCCCGGCCGCCCTCCCGTCGCGGCGGACAAGGCGTGCGGTAAGGCTTTGGTCAGGCGCGGATGCGGTTCGGGCGGTTGCGGCGCGGACATGAAGGACCCCTCGATGGCGGAACGGCGTTGCGGTTCCGGCCGCCGGGCGAGCCCCGTAATTCACGAATATCCGCTACCGTTCCTTCGTCGCATCGCCGCAAAAGTACCTATAATGTTCTCATGCGGGGTCGCGAAAGATCCAGCCCGGCAATTCGGCTCGATTCGCCGGTATTTGACGCTTCGCGAGGGTGCTGCGCATTCGAAACGGCAACGGCAAGACGGGAAATCCTGGCTCGCCGGAGGCCGATAGAATGAATATAGAACATCTACTTTTAGGCGCAAGAAAAATTTCGGCACGCGATTCTAGGCGGCGAACGAAAAAGGGCCCGCTGGCGCGGGCCCTCTGCGAATTCGTCGACGGCGCGTTCGATCAATGCGCGTCGAGCGGCTCCAGCCCGTGCTGGCGGATCGCCGCGAAGGCGAGATCGCGCGTGGGTGCGGCACCGATGCGTTCGCCCCCGGCGGCGTGGATCGCATAGATCGACGCCGGGCCTTGCTCGCCCGCCTCTTCCGTGCGGCGGACATAGGCGATGCCTTGCTGGCCGAGGGCGGCGAACGCCTCGGGCGACAAGGCGCGCAACGTGGAAAGATCGCTCATACTTCAGCCCTCCTTACCGGAAACGTCGATCGTGGGGCGGCGCGCGGCATTGGCCGCCCCGCTTTTGATTTCGATACGCCGCGCCTTGGCTTCCGGCTGCGGGCGCGCGAGATCGATATGCAGCAAGCCATTGTCGAGCGAGGAGCCAAGCACTTCGATTCCGTCGGCGAGCACGAAGCTGCGCTGGAATTGCCGTGCCGCGATGCCGCGATGGATGAAGGCGCGGTTGCCGTCGTCGACCTGCTTGCCGCGCACGACGAGCTGATTGCCTTCGAGCGACAGAACGAGATCGTCGGTGGTGAACCCGGCGACGGCCAGCGTGATGCGCAGGCCGTTCTCGCCGATCTGTTCGATATTGTAGGGCGGGTAACCGTCACCGCCATGCTTGGCGATGCGGTCGAGCGTGCGCTCGAACTCGTCGAAGCCGAGCAACAGCGGATTATTGAACATCGACAGGCGCGACATAACGCAGGCACTTTCCGGAGCGCCCCCGAAACTGGGCGGCACCCCCTTTACGGCCGCATTCGCGGCCCGTTGCGGGGCGACGGATCCCCCGAAAGGCGACCCGTCCTTCGGAAAATATGGCGGTCCCGGCGGGGGGTATCAAGCCCCCCGCTTGCGCGGCGGAATTCCGATTATGGCGGGCTTTCCGGCGGGTTTGACGGGGGGTACGCCGGCGGCCGCGTTCAGCACCTGCATCGCCACGCGGGCGTTGCGCACATTGCGGGCGTCGCGGATCAAGGCCGCGCGCGCGGGGTCCATTTTACCCGTGGCGCGCAGGCGGCGGATTTCCTCGGCCGCGCTCAACGCGGGTTCCACGGGGGCACCACCGGCCATGGCTTCGAGCTGACGCGCCGCCCCTTCGAGATTGGCGACCATGGTCGACAATTCCTCGCGGTGGTGCTTGGTCAGATCCTTGCGCGCCAGCGTGTGGCGAAATCCCGCCGCGCGGTCGCGAAAGCGCTTGGCTTTGGCCAGATATTGTTCGGATTTGGAATCTTGCTTCGGCATACGCTTCGATTCGTTCGCGGACGCGAAAAGTATACGCCGGATAATTCCCCCGTTGCGAGCGCGGTAAAAATTCGGGCGGGACCCCGGAAGATCCCGCCCGTCCTCCCGATCGATCGGCTTTAGTGGTGACGGCGCATCATCCGGCGCGGCGACAGCGCTTCGGCCAGCGCCGATTTCTGCGCGTCGTCGAGCACGGCCTGGAAGCGTTCGACCGCCGGGCGCAGCACGGCGAGCGACGATGCCATGGCTTGCGCGAACGTTTCGCGCCGCGCCAGTTGCGCCGCCGCATCGTTGCGCGCGGCCTGTGCGGGCGGATTGTCGCACAAGCGCTTCATCGGCTCGCTCGCGGCACGGCTGTCGCGCGCGAAACTTTCCCACGCCGAACGTTGTGCGGTGGTCGGCTTCACTTTCGCTTCGACATAGGCAAGGCGCGAGGCGATGCGCGCGTCGGCATCGGCGCACATACGTTCGAACCCGCGCTGCGCGCGGTCGGGCGGCGGACCGCCGGCGGGCGGTGCCGGCGGTTGCTGGGCGAAAGCCGGCAGCGCCAAGGCGAGGCCGGCGAGAGCGAGGAGGATGGGCTTCTTCATCGTGCGTCTCCGTTGTGGATTGCGAACGACGCCGTTATCGGCTTGGATTGAGGCCCCGCGATGACCGGCGGATTTCTTCGCATGACCGCAGCCCCCGTATATGTAACGTCGCATAACCATGTATCCGTGTTTGTAACGCCGGGTTACGACCCGTCGGCGAAGCTGCGGCGCGGCGATATGATCGTCACATGACGCAACGCACGCCGCATATCCTCGTCGTCGATGACGATCGCGAAATCCGCCGACTCGTCTCGCGCTTCCTCACCGAGAACGGCTTCCGCACGACCGAAGCCAAGGACGTGCGCGAAGCCGAGACCGCTTTGGGTGCGGGCAAATTCGAACTCGTCGTTCTCGATTTGATGATGCCGGGCGAAGACGGCTTGTCCTTCGCGCGGCGCTTGCGCGCGCAAGACCGTATCCCGATCGTGATGCTGACCGCGCGCGGCGAGGAAACCGACCGCATCGTGGGCCTGGAGATCGGCGCCGACGATTATCTGCCCAAGCCCTTCAATCCGCGCGAGCTGCTGGCGCGCGTGCGCGCGGTCTTGCGCCGCGCGGGCGAACGCCAGGAGCCGGACGTCAAAGCGCGCATCTTCCAATTCGCGGGCTGGACGCTCGACGCCGCGCGGCGCGAACTTCGCCGGCCCGACAGCGCGCTGGTGCCCACGACCGACGCCGAGATCGATCTGCTGATCGCGTTCGTCGAACGCCCGCAACGCACGCTGTCGCGCGAACAATTGCTCGATCTCGCGCGCGGCCGTCAGGCGCAATTGTTCGACCGTTCGATCGACGTGGCGGTGATGCGCCTGCGCCGCAAGATCGAACCCGATCCCGCGAAGCCCGAGATCATCCGCACCGTGCGCAACGGTGGCTACTTGTTCGCCGCCGACGTCGAGACACGGGCGTGAAGGGCCTGTTCGACGGGATCGCCGGCCGCATCGCGCTGGTCGCGATCGTCGGTCTCGTCGCAGCACAGCTCGTTTCCGTCGGTCTGGCGCTGCTGCTGCGCCCGACCGAATTCCGGCTTTACGCGGCACCTTGGCTGGCCGAGGCCGCCGTCGGTATCGCGCGCGACACCTTCGCGCGCGCGCCGGGCGCGCGCGCCGCCTATCTCGAAAAACGCGCGGAGACCGAGCATCTCGACCTCGAATGGTCGCAAACGCTGGAAGTGCCGCCCGATCCGCGGCCCGCGCGCGGGCGCGCCGCGCGCCTGGAACGCATCATCGCCGAGGCGCTGGGGCCGGGCTTCGGCGTGTCCAGCGAACTCGCGATCGGCGGTTTCGGCCTGCCCCGTCCGCCGGGGCGATTCGAACGCCACACGCAGGTTCTACGCGTCCCTGCCGACGAATCCGCCTGGAGCGAAGCGCAGACCATTCCCGGCATTTTCCGCATCGTCATTCGCGGCCCCGACGGCACGTTCCTGACGCTGCACCCGATCGCACCCGGCCTCAATTGGGGTTGGATCGTTCTCGGCGCCTGGCTCGCGGGCATCGCCGTCGCCGCCGGGGCGGCCGCTTTGTGGGCCGCGCGCCGCGTCGCGGGGCCGCTCGTCTCCGTCTCGATCGCCGCACAGCGCGCGGGGGCAGGCCTCGCCGCCGAGTTGCCGCGTCTGTCGGGAGCGCCGCGCGAAGTGCGCCGCATCGGCGAATCGCTCGCACGCATGCGCGCCCAGCTCGTGCGCCATGTCGAAGACCGCACGCGCATGCTGGCCGCCGTCAGCCACGATCTGCGCACGCCGTTGACGCGCCTGCGCCTGCGCGCGGAATCGATCGACGATGCCGAGGAGCGCACGAAGGCGCAGAACGACATCGTCGAGATGGAGAAGATGATCGCCGAAACGCTCGCCTTCGCGCGCGCCGACGCGATGGAATCCTCGCCCGAGCGTTTCGACTTCGCCGCGTTGCTGCAAACTTTGGTCGACGAGCGCGAGGATCTGGGCCGCGAGATTTCCTATAAGGGCCCGCAAAGCCTGATCGTCGAGGGCCGCGCGGGTGCCCTCAAACGCGCGCTCGCCAATCTGATCGACAACGCGCTGATCTATGGCGAGCGCGCCGAAGTGACGCTCGCCGAGTATCCCGATCGGATCGAAGCGGCGATCGTCGACGAGGGCCCCGGCATTCCGCCCACCGAACTCGAACACGTGTTCCGCCCGTTCTACCGGCTGGAAGCGTCGCGCTCGCGCGAGACCGGCGGCTCGGGGCTGGGCCTCGCCGTGGCGCGCGATATCGCGGTCGCGCATGGTGGCGAAGTGCGGCTGGAAAACCGCGCGACGCGGGGCCTGCGTGCGACACTGGTGCTGCCGCGCGTCGGCTGACGCTGTATACTGCGCGCCGTGATCGACGCTCTTCTCCGTTCCCGCCTTGCGGGCACCGCCATCGCCATCGCGGGGGCCGCCATTCTCGGCGCCGCCCTCGCCTTCCAGCATATCGGCGGGCTGGTCCCGTGCGATCTTTGCTACATGCAGCGTTATCCCTTCTGGATCGCGATCCCCGCCGGCCTCGCCGCCGGCTATGCGCCGGCCGGCAAGCCGCGCGCGGCCCTGCTGGCGATCGCCGCCGCCGCCCTCGCCTACGGGGCCGGTGTGGCCGCATTCCACACCGGCGTCGAGCAAGGCTGGTGGGAAGGCCTTGCTTCGTGCAGTTCGCCGCGCGGGCTGTCGAATTCGCTGGAGGAATTGCGCGCGCGGCTTATGGCCGCACCCGTCGTGCGCTGCGACGAGCCGCAATGGTCGTTGTTCGGCGTGACGATGGCCGGGTACAATTTTCTCCTGTCAGGGGCTCTCGCCGCTTTCGCGGGCGCGAGCGCTTGGTTTGCCCTTCGCGGAGATTCGAAATGACCGCATCGCATCGTATGGGCCTGCCCGGCGAACCCGCCGGCGACGCGCTGATCGACCGCGTGCTGCGCGTCGATCATGCCGGCGAGTACGGCGCGGTGCGCATCTACGAAGGCCAGCTTGCCGTGCTCGGCAAGAACAGCGACGCCGCGAAGGCCGTGGCGCATATGGCCGAGCAGGAACGCGTCCACCTCGCCGCATTCGAGAAATTGCTGCCCGAGCGCCGCGCGCGGCCGACCGTGTTGCAGCCGTTCTGGCATGTCGCGGGCTTCGCGCTGGGAGCCGCGACGGCCATGCTGGGCGAGAAGGCCGCGATGGCCTGCACCGTCGCGGTCGAGGAAGTGATCGACGCGCATTATCGCGAGCAGATCGCCGCGTTGCCTGACGACGAAAGCGCGCTCAAAGAGACGCTCGAGAAGTTCCGCCAGGAAGAGGTCGAGCACAAAAACGAAGCGCTCGATCGCGGCGCCGAACTCGCACCGGGCTACGAACCGCTCGCCGCCGCGATCAAAGCGGGCTCGCGCCTCGCCATCTGGCTGTCGAGCCGGATTTAGGGAAGTTTGGGCTGCGCCGCGACGATCGCGCCCTTATAAGCGCGCGTCGTGCCGAGGACGAGCCACGCATCGTCGGGCGACTCGATTTCCATTTCCAGTCGATAGCCGGGCATGCGATCGGGAAAATCGCGATAGACCAGCGCCGAATCGTAAGCGCCCCGGCGCAATTGCGTTTCGACGTCGAAAATCGTGCCCGATTTTTCGATCACGATCTCGCGCCATGCCGATAGATCGCCAAGCCCCAAAGTCGCGGTGAACACGCCGATACTATGCGGGCGATGGATCTGCTCGCGCGTGACGATCGCCAAGGGCTTGCTCGGCGAAATGAAAGTATCGGCGAGGAACAAGCGCTTGTGATAGGCGGTCAGCAGATGCGGCGTATCGGGATGGACCGAACAAATCACCGCATAATCCGCATCGCCCGCCAGCACGGCTTCGGCGCACGCTTTCAGCGTGTCGCACGCCAGCGGCTCGGGCGCGAGGCCGCGCAATTGCGCGTATTGCCGCGCGACGAAATCATGATTGGTGCCGCTGCCAAGTGTGGCGAGGCGGCGGCTGCCCGCACTCACGCCGCTTTGGCCGCGCGCGCGGCGATCGCGTCGGCCAGCGCCACGGTGTTGCGCGCCGATTCGACATGCAGCTGTTCGACCAGCTTGCCGTCGACCACGACCACGCCTTCGTTCTTCGCCGACGCGGCGTCGTAGGCCGCGATCACCTTGCGCGACCATTCGACGTCCGCCGCCGACGGGCCATAGGCGGCGTTGCACACCGCGATGGTTTTGGGATGGATCAGCGTGCGGCCGTCGAAGCCCATTTCCGCACCCTGGCGGCAGGTCGCGGCGAAACCGGAATCGTCGTTCAGATCGAGATGCACGCCGTCGAGGATCGGCAATCCCGCCGCGCGCGCGGCCAGCAGGCACAGGCCCAGCGACGGCATAATCGCCAAGCGATCTTCCGAATGGCGGGCGCGCAAATCCTTGACGAGATCGGAGGTGCCCATGACGAGCGCGCCCAGATGCGGGCTCGACAGCGCGATTTCCTGGGCGCGCAACACGCCCAGCGGCGTTTCGATCATCGCCCAAAGCTGGACGTTCTCGGGCGCCCCGGCGGCGGCAAGGCGCAAAGCCGCGTCGCGCACGTCCTTGGCGCTTTCGACCTTGGGCAGCAGCACCGCTTGGCAGCCCGAGCGCGCGGCCGCCTTGATGTCGGCTTGGCCGACTTTGCCCGACAGCGGATTGACGCGCACGATGCGTTCGGCGCGATAGCCGCCCTGCTTCAACGCCGCCATCACCGCGTCGCGCGCCGAATCCTTCGCGTTGGCGTGGACCGCATCCTCCAGATCGAAGATCAGCACATCGGCGTCGACCCCGCGTGCCTTGTCCAAAGCGCGGGCATTGGACCCCGGCACGTAAAGGGCGGAGCGGCGCGGGACGGGGCGGAATTCAGCCATGGGAATCCAAGCGTTGTCGGCGTTGTCGGGCGCCTATCCTGTCAGCCCGCCCGCCCCCTGCCAAGCGTTTCGCGGGGTAATCAAATCCTCTCGCACCCGCACAACGCACTGGCGGCATTCGGATTTGGCGGCTATACGGCGAAGGACATGTTCGAGTGGCTGTTCCTCAAAGGCGTCGTGGTCGGGTTCCTGATTACAGCCCCGGTCGGACCGATCAACATCCTGGTCATTCGCCGCACGCTGGTGCATGGGCGGCTGGCCGGGCTGTTTTCGGGGGCCGGCTCGGCGGTCGCCGATACGATGTTCGGCGCGATCGCCGCATTCGGCATCGTCATCCTGAAAAGCTTCATGGAGGAACAGCGCGATTATCTGGCGCTGGGCGGCGGGATCATCCTGATCGTGATGGCCGTGCGTTTGATGCGCCGGCCCACCCCCAGAATGGCGGAAGGCAAGGACCCGAGCGGCCTGATCGCCGATTTCACCTCGACGCTGGTGCTGACCCTCACCAATCCGATCACCATCCTGTCCTTCATGGCGGTGTTCGCGGCGTTCGGCGTGCGCACCGAGGGGCGCGCCGCGTTCGAGGATTGGCTGTTGATCGCGGGCGTGTTCACCGGGGCTGCGGCGTGGTGGGTGCTGGTCGTGGAACTGGTCCATTATTTCCGCGACCGCTTCACGACCACGGGCCTGACCTGGGCCAACCGCATCGCGGCGTGGATCATCCTGGCCTTCGCGATCGGCGTGCTGGGCGAACTCGCACTTCGCCGGCTGGGGCTGATCTAATTCGGCACCAGATCGCGCAGCAAGGCCGGCAGGCGTTGCTGGCGCTGCACTTCGCGGCGCACGCGCGCTTCCTGCAACGTGTACATCTGCGGCCGATAGGTCGGACCCGGCCGGATATCGACCGTGCGCGACGCCTGCCCCGGACGCAGCGGCTGTTCGATCACTTCCGTACCGGGTGCGCGCAATTGGCGCGTGATCTCGCCTTGGCCCGCCCGGCAGATATCCTGATCCTCCGGCCGGCGCAGGAAGGTCGTCTGCTCCAGCGACGTCACGCGCGCGCGCGCGTCCTGGCGCTGTTCGGCGGGCAGATTGCGCAGCAGCGTGATGCGCGGGCCCGTCGCCGACAGGATTTGGTTGACGCGCGCTTCGATCGCCGTGCGGTCGAGACACGCGGCCCCGTCCACCGCCGCCAGCGCCACCGAATAGAGCGTCACGATCGCCGCTTCGTGCCGCAGCGAATCGTCGTTGCGCCCTTGGCCGATCCGCCACAGCAAATCGCCGTAAGCCAGTGCGACGACATGCGGCGCGCCATCGAGCACCTTGGCCGCCGCCCATTGCAAAGCGGCATGCGCGTCGGCCTCGCTATTCGCCAGACGCAGGCGTTCGGAAACGCCGCGCCAATCGCGCGAGCCGTAAAGCCGGTCGAGATCCGCCGTCCCTTGCGCGGCGGCGGGAGCCGCGAACAGCGCGAAAAGAAGGACGAAGCGCTTGATCATCCGCGCGCCGCGAGCTCCAGCGCCAGGCGCGCAATGGGTGTTGCCAACGCCGCGCGCAGATTGTCCGCCGCCAGCCAGAAGGCGATCGAGTTCGGCGCCGAGGCGTCGTCGCGAATGCGGCTGACGAAGATCGAGCCTTCGCCTTGGGTTTCCAGCGGCGTGACGATGCCCTGTTCGTGGCGCAGATCGACGACCGCCACACCGTTCATGCGCTTCATCATCGCGCGCGCCTGGGCCGTGCCCATCGGCTCGGCGAATTCGGCGACGACCGAAATGCCGTGACCGACGAAGGTGGGGACGCGCACGCAAGTCGCCGCGACCTTCACGCCCGGCAGCAGACGCGGCGTTTCCTTCGCGAGGGCGGCTTCGTCCGACGTCGATCCGTCGTCCTGGAAATTGCCGCAATGAGGGATCGTGTTGAACGCGATCTGCTTGACGAAGTGTTCGCGCTCCAACGGCATGTTGACGTAGACGTTGCGCGTCTGGCCAAACAATTCGTCCATCGCGTCCTTGCCCGCTTCCGACACGCATTGATAGGTCGACACGACCGCGCGCTTGCACGTCGCCGCGTCGTGCAATGGCTTCAGCGCGCGCGCGATCATCGACACGCAAGCGCTGGGGAAGGCGACGACGCGCTTGGCCGCCTTGCCCAATACCGCATCGGTGTCGTTGAGACCCGGGATGACCAACGGCACCTGCGCGTCGAGGCGGCTATGCGCCGTCGCGTCGAGCACCCAGCCGCCGCCCTTCGCCGCGCGCGGGAGATGCGCGGCGACGACCGCCGGGGCGGTGCAGAACACGGTGACTTTGGTCGTCGAGAAATCATGCGTCCCCAGTTCCTGGGTGACGATTTCGTCGTCCTCGCCATAGGTGAGGCCCGTACCCGCCGACCGGTCGGAGGCCAGCGCCGCGACATCCTCCGCCTTCACGCCCGCCTCGGCGAGCGCTTGAAGAACCTCGCGACCCAGCGTGCCCGAGGCACCGACGACCGCAAACGCTTTACCCATCGACTTTATTCCTTCACAGCGCCGCAAAAACATACGGCGTTTTCGATAACGGAGAACTGTGGATACACGATGCCGGGGGCGCCGTCGCGCCCGGCGGAAAGTTTCGCGAGTTCGATACCGCAATTTCGGAATGGGCGTCATAAAAATTTAACGCGCCAAAACCCCTTACAAAGCACGTCATTACAGCCTTATATAGGTCTCGCGGGTTCGGCGTTCATCGATCCGCAACATCAACACCGGAGACGACGCGATGGCGAAGGAAGCGAAAGATCAACCCGAGGATCTGTTTTTCTTTCGCCGCTGGCTCGCCAACCCGATGAAGGTCGGCTCCGTCATCCCCTCCTCGCCCGCACTGGCGCGCCTCGTCGTCAAGCAGGTGCGCCGCGCCGCCGACGAATGTGTCGTCGAACTGGGACCGGGTACCGGCCCCGTCACCAAGGCTTTGCTCGCCGCCGGCATTCCGACCGACCGCTTGTTCGTGGTCGAGATCGACGCCGATATGTGCGCCTATCTGCGCCGCGAATTCCCCAACGTGAACGTCATCCATGGCGATGCGACGAAGCTGACCCAGCTTCTGCCCCCGCAATGGGTGGGCAAGGTCGGCACGGTCATCTCCGGCATTCCGATGGTGCCCCTGCCCCTCGATGTGCAGAAGGCGCTGACCCAAGCCGCGATCGACGTGATGGTGCCGGGGGGCGAGATTTTGCAATACACTTACTCGCTCGCCTCGCCGATCAAGGAAAAGCCGCTCGGCCTCACCGGCAAGCGCAAGGGCATCGCGATGATGAATTTTCCGCCCGCTTGGGTGTGGAGCTACGTGCCGACATTCGGGCGCGATGCCGAAGACGATGCGGAGCCGACGCACGCGTAATCGCGCGCGATCGCGAAAATAAAAAAGGCGGGACCGCAAGGCCCCGCCTTTTTCTTTGCCCAATCTTCCTTGAGCGCGACGAAACCGCTTAGGCCGCGAGCTTGTCGAGTTCCTTCAGCAGCGCGTCGCCCATTTGCGTGGTCGACACGAGCTTGTCGCCGGGGCCGGCGATATCCGGCGTGCGGATGCCGGTGGCGAGCACGTTCTTCGCCGCCTGTTCGACCAGATCGGCGTCGTCGCCCAGCTCGAACGAATAACGCAGCATCATCGCGAAACTGAGCAGCGTGGCGAGCGGGTTGCACTTGTCCTGGCCCGCGATATCAGGGGCCGAACCATGCACGGGTTCGTACAGCGCCTTGCGCCGGCCGGTGGCGTCGGGTGCCCCCAGCGAGGCCGAGGGCAGCATGCCGAGCGAGCCGGTCAGCATCGCCGCGCAATCCGACAGGATGTCGCCGAACAGATTGTCGGTGACGATCACATCGAACTGCTTGGGGCGGCGGACGAGCTGCATGGCGCAGTTGTCGGCGTACATGTGCTCGAGCGTCACGTCCTTATATTCGGCGGCGTGCAGCTTGGTCACCGTCTCGCGCCACAACACGCCCGTGTGCATCACATTGGCCTTTTCGACCGAATGCACCTTGTTCGAACGCTTGCGCGCAAGCTCGAAAGCCACACGCGCGATGCGCTCGATTTCGCTGGTCGTGTAGACCTGCGTATCGACCGCCTTCTTCTGGCCGTTGGGCAGCGTGGACACGCCGCGCGGCTCGCCGAAATAGACGCCGCCGGTCAGCTCGCGCAGAATCAGAATATCGAGACCCGCGACCAGATCGCGCTTCAGCGACGACGCATCGGCCAGCGCGTCGAACACCAGCGCCGGACGCAGATTGGCGAACAGGTCCATATCCTTGCGCAAGCGCAGCAAGCCGCGCTCGGGCTTCTTCTCGAACGGCAGATTGTCCCATTGCGGGCCGCCGACGGCGCCGAACAGCGTGGCGCCGCATTCCTGCGCCAGCGCCATCGTGTCGTCGGTCAGCGGCGTGCCGTGCTTCTCGTAGGAAGCACCGCCGACGAGGCCCGACTTCACGTCGAAGGAAACTGTGCGGCGCTTGTCGAACCAGTCGACGACACGCAGCACTTGGCGCATCGCCTCGGGGCCGATGCCGTCGCCGGGAAGAACCAGAAGTTTACGGTTGGATGCCATTTCGCGTTCGTCCTTCTTGCTTCAAGCCTTGGCCGCGTGCAGCCAGGGCTGCGTCGTCTTGCCCTTCGCCTCGTAGGCGTCGATATCGCCCGCGTGCTGCAGCGTCAGGCCGATATCGTCGAGGCCTTCGAGCAGGCATTTGCGGCGGAAGGGATCGATTTCGAACTTCACCGTGCCGCCGTCCGGGCCCTTGATCTCCTGCTTTTCCAGATCGACCGTCAGCGTGGAGTTCGAGCCGCGGCTGGCGTCGTCCATCAGCTTGTCGAGATCTTCCTTCGAGACCTTGACCGGCAGGATCCCGTTCTTGAAGCAGTTGTTGTAGAAAATATCGGCGAAGGACGTGCTGATCACGCAGCGAATGCCGAAATCGAGCAGCGCCCAGGGCGCGTGTTCGCGCGACGAGCCGCAGCCGAAATTGTCGCCGGCGACAATGATCTGCGCCTTGCGATAGGCCGGCTTGTTCAGCACGAAATCCGGGTTTTCCTTGCCGTTCATGTCGTAGCGCATCTCTTCGAATAGCGCGACGCCAAGCCCCGTGCGCTTGATCGTCTTGAGATGCTGCTTGGGGATGATCATGTCGGTGTCGACATTGACGATCGGCAGCGGTGCGGCAACGCCGGTCAGAACGGTGAATTTATCCATCTCGATCTCCCCTTCTTCCTATTTCGTCTGGGCCGGCACGACGCGCGTGCCCGCCAGAATATCGTGGAACGCTTGTCCCGAACCGTTGAGGCAGCCCAGCACATAGCCGAACCCGGTCGAGACGATTTCGCAGATTTTCAGAAACTGGCGGCCGAGCGCGCGTACCGCGCTCAGGCGATTGCCGGCGAGATCGACGACCTTCAGGCCCAGCAGAATCTTGCCCGGTGTGGCTTGACGGCGCGAAGCTTCGAACGCCGCGTAATAGGCGAAGGGCAGCGCGAACAACACGAATTGCGCCGCGATCAACTGGACGAGGCCGCGGAAATTGCGCGCGATCAGCAATTCGCTATGCACCTTCTCGACGCGTCCGTCGTCATAGGTGTTGACGCCGTCGCCCACCGAATAGACGCGCACCGTGCCGTCTTCGTAGCGGCGCGTTTCGACATGGAATTCGACGCGGCGATGGCCGCTATTGTCGAACATGCGCTGATCTTCGACCGTCACTTGCTGGCGGTCGATTTCAACGACCGCCGGATCGATCCACGGCGCCACGGTGAAGGCCGGCAACCCCAGCACGCCGCGCACGGCGATCGCCAAAGCCCACAGCACGACGGTCAAAATCGCCGCATCAACGCACAAAGCCGCCACACGCCGCCCGAACGGCGCCACCGCGAAGGTGGCGCCGCCAACGGGCAGCGGCAGCGCCATGAAGCTCACTGCCAGTCGCGCACGTCGGCCAAGCGGCCGGCGAAAGCCGCCGCAGCGGCCATGCCGGGGCTGACCAGATGCGTGCGCCCGCCGCGACCCTGACGGCCTTCGAAATTGCGGTTCGAGGTCGACGCGCAACGCTGGCCGGGTTCGAGCTTGTCGGCGTTCATCGCGAGGCACATCGAGCAGCCCGGCTCGCGCCAGTCGAAGCCCGCCTGCTTGAACACCTTGTCGAGGCCTTCGCGTTCGGCCTGTTCCTTGACGAGACCGGAGCCCGGCACGACCATCGCGTGGACGTTCGCGGCGACCTTCTTGCCCTTGGCGAGCGCTTTCTCGGCCAAGGCGGCGGCGGCGCGCAGATCTTCGATGCGGCCGTTGGTGCACGAGCCGATGAAGACCTTGTCGATCGCGACGTCGAGGAATTTCTGGCCGGGCTTCAAGCCCATATAGGCGATGGCGCGTTCGACGGCGGTCTTCTTCGCGGCATCGGCGAAGGACGACGGATCGGGCACGGCGCCGGTGATCGGCAGCACGTCTTCGGGCGAGGTGCCCCAGGTGACCATCGGCGGGATGTCGGCGGCCGCGAGCGAAACCTCGCGGTCGTATTTCGCCCCGTCGTCCGACGGCAGCGTGCGCCAGTAATTGACGGCCATATCCCACTGCGCGCCCTTGGGCGCGTAGGGACGGCCTTTGACGTACTCGAACGTCTTTTCGTCCGGCGCCACCAGGCCCGCACGCGCGCCGCCTTCGATCGTCATGTTGCAGACGGTCATGCGGCCTTCCATCGACAATTCGCGGATCACGTTGCCCGCGAATTCGACGACGTAGCCGGTACCGCCGGCCGTGCCGATCTTGCCGATGATCGCGAGGATCACGTCCTTCGCGGTCACGCCGACCGGCAATTGCCCGTCGACCGAGATACGCATGTTCTTGGCCGGCTTCTGGATCAGCGTCTGCGTCGCCAGAACGTGCTCGACCTCCGACGTGCCGATGCCGAAGGCCAAAGCGCCGAACGCGCCATGCGTCGCGGTGTGGCTGTCGCCGCACACGATCGTGTTGCCCGGCTGCGTCAGGCCCTGTTCGGGCCCGATGATGTGGACGATGCCCTGGCGGATATCGTCCATGCCGAAATGCATCACGCCGAAATCATGCGCGTTCTTGGCGAGGGTTTCGACCTGGATCCGGCTTTCCGGATCCTCGATGCCCTTGGAGCGATCGGTCGTCGGCACGTTGTGGTCAGCGACGGCGACGGTGAGGTCGGGACGGCGGACCTTGCGGCCGGTCATGCGCAGACCTTCGAAGGCCTGGGGCGACGTCACCTCGTGGACGAGATGGCGATCGATATAAAGCACGCAGGTGCCGTCGTCTTGACGGTGGACCACGTGGGCATCCCAGATCTTGTCGAACAGCGTGCGCGGCTTAGCCATCGTTTCCTTCCTCGCTCCCAATACCTGCCGGGGAGGCCGCCTTTTCGCGGTCCTCCCCCCACTCGAGCCCGCGAAGGCTTACGCCTTGGCGTCGGCCGCCGCTTCCAGATCGGCGGCCGACATGTCGGCGGCCGTCGCGGCGGTGTTGTTGCCCGACTTCTCGACGATACGCGCGGCCTTACCCGTGCGACCGCGCAGATAGTACAGCTTGGCGCGACGCACCGCACCACGGCGCACGACTTCGATGCCGCCCAGGCGCGGCGAGTAGAGCGGGAACACGCGCTCCACGCCTTCGCCGAACGAGATCTTGCGCACGGTGAAGTTGGAGTTGAGACCCGAATTCTTGCGCGCGATGCACACGCCTTCGAAAATCTGAAGACGCTCGCGCGTCCCTTCCTGCACCTTCACGGCGACGCGCAGCGTGTCGCCGGGGCCGAAATCGGGGACCTTCTTCGCGGTCGCCGTGAGCTTGGCGATTTCCGCCTTCTCGATCTGCTCGATGATGAACGACATGTGCTTTCTCCTGCTTGATTCTAGTGTTGGGTTTGCGCCTGACGCTTGGCCCACAGATCGGGCCGGCGTTCGGCGGTGATTTTTTCGGCCTGGGCGCGACGCCAGGCTTTGACGTTGGCGTGGTGGCCGCTGGTCAGCACGGACGGCACGTCGCGGCCGTCCCACGAAGCGGGGCGCGTGTATTGCGGGTATTCGAGCAGACCGTCCTCGAAGCTTTCCTCGCCCAACGATTCGCAAGCGCCCAGCACGCCCGGCAGCAAACGAACGCACGCGTCGAGGACGCAATGCGCCGCCGGCTCGCCGCCCGACAGCACGAAATCGCCGAGCGAGAGCTCGGCCACCTGGCGCTTGTCGAGAACGCGCTGATCGACACCTTCGAACCGCCCGCACAGCAGCACCACGCCGGGGGCTGCCGCCAAAGCGCGCGCGCGTTCCTGATCGAAACGCGCGCCGCGCGGGCTTAGGTAAAGGACGGGGGCATTTTCCGGAGCTTTGGCGATGGCGGCCGCGAGTGCGGCATCGACGACGTCGGGCTTCAAAACCATGCCCGGCCCGCCGCCGAAGGGAACGTCGTCCACCGAGCGGTGGCGGTCGAAGGCGAAATCGCGGATATCGATCGCGTCCAGCGTCCACACGCCGTCGGCGAGGGCGCGGCCGACCAGCGACTGGCCCAGCACGCCCGGGAACATGTCCGGGAAGATCGTCAGCACGACCGCGCGCCACGGCGCGGCTGTGCCGCCCGTCTTGCCCGATCCGCCGATGTCGTTCGCCGTACTCATTCGTTCCCTTCGTCCGCCCGAGACTCGGAATCATCCTCGTCAGGCTTCGCTTCGGTCCATTGGGGCGGGTCGACCGTGATCGTGCCCGCCGCGACGTCCACTTCCGTCACCACTCTTTTGGTGAAAGGCAGAAGCCGGGTTTCGCCCGCTTCGTCCGCCACCTCCAGAATGTCCCCGGCGCCGTAGTTCTGCACCGAGGTCACCTTGCCCAGGACGCGCCCTTGCGTGTCCTTCGCTTCGAGCCCGATCAGATCGGCATGGAACCAAAGTTCCTTCGATCGTCCCGAACCCTTCGGCTTCGTGCCCAGCGCGTCGCGCTCCACATAGAGCCGCATGCCGCGCAAAGCCTCCGCCGCGTCGCGATCCTCGACCCCCGACAGTTTCGCGATCACCAGACCGCGAACGATGCCGACCTTCCGGATGTCGAAGCGGCGCTTGCCGCTCTCGTCCGAAACGGGGCCGTAACCCGCGACATCCGCCGGCTTGCCGGTGAAGCTCTTGATCTTGACCTCGCCGCGCACACCGTGCGCCGACGCGATGGCCCCGACCAGAACCCGTTTCCCGGAAGACGTGGCGGACAACGCCCCGACCCCTTAGGCCGCCGGGGCCGCTTCCGCCGCCTTGGCCGCGGCTTCCTTCGCGCGCTCCTGCGCCTTCTTCTTCGGCGCGGACTTTTTCGGCGTTTCGCGGATCGCCGGCTTTTCGGCGAGGCCCAAAGCGGCGAGGAACAGCGTCACGCGGTCGGAAGGCTGCGCGCCCTTCGACAGCCAATACTTGGCGCGCTCGACGTCGATCACGACGCGCTTGTCGTTTTCCTTCGGCAGCATCGGATCGTAGTAACCGATCTTCTCGATGAAGCGGCCGTCGCGCGCGTAGCGCGAGTCGGCGACGACGATCTTGTAGTGCGGGCGGTTCTTCGCACCGCCGCGGCTCATACGAATTTTAACGGCCATTCGTGTTGGTCCTTTCTTGAGATAAGTCGTTGTCTATCGGCGGAACAGGTTTCCGATACCCGTCCGCATGATTCCCTTCTGACCGAGGCGGCCCATCTGCTTCATCACGCGGCTCATTTCCATGAACTGCTTGACGAGGCGGTTGACCTCCTCGACCGACGTGCCCGAGCCCGCGGCGATCCGCCGCTTGCGCTTGCCGTCGAGAACTTTGGCGTCGCGCCGTTCGCGCTTCGTCATCGAGCAGATGATCGCCTCCTGCTTGCGCAGCAGGCTTTCGTCGACATTGGCGTTCTTCATCTGCGCTTGCATTTTGGCGACGCCGGGCAGCATGCCCATGACGCCGCCCAAGCCGCCCATCTTCTTCACCTGGCGAAGCTGGGACAGCATGTCGTTGAAATCGAACTCGCCCTTCTTGATCTTGGCGGCAAGCTTCTCGGCGGTTTCGGCCTCGACCGTCGCCTGCGCCTTCTCGACCAGGCCGACGATATCGCCCATGCCGAGAATGCGGCCCGCGACGCGGTCGGGATGGAACGTTTCGAGCGCGTCCATCTTTTCGCCAAGACCGACCAGCTTGATCGGCTTGCCGGTGACGGCGCGCATCGACAACGCGGCACCGCCGCGCTGATCGCCGTCGAGACGCGTCATCACCACGCCGGTGATGCCGATGCCTTCGTTGAAGCGCGTCGCGGTGGTCAGCGCGTCTTGACCCGTCAGGGCGTCGACGACCAGCAGCGATTCGGCCGGCTGCACCGTGTCGCGCACGGCCTTTGCCTCGGCCATCAATTCTTCGTCGATCGACAAACGGCCGGCGGTGTCGAGGATGACCACGTCGTAGCCTTCGGTGCGGCCCACTTCCATCGCGCGCTTGGCGATGGCGACCGGTTCCTGGCCCGTGACGATCGGCAGCGTCGTCACGCCAATTTGCGTGCCGAGCACGGCGAGCTGTTCTTGGGCGGCGGGGCGGCGCGTGTCGAGCGAGGCGAGCAGGACCTTCTTGCGGTCCTTCTCGGTCAGACGTTTGGCGAGCTTGGCCGACGTCGTCGTTTTGCCGGAGCCTTGCAGGCCCAGCATCAAATACGGAATGGGTGCGGCGGCGCGCAAGTTTACGTCGGTCGCGGTCGAGCCGAGCGTTTCGATCAGCTTGTCGTGGACGATCTTGACGACCATCTGGCCCGGCGTGACCGAGCGCACGACCTGCTGGCCGATCGCTTCGAAGCGCACGGCGGCGATGAAATCCTTCACCACCTGCAGCGCGACGTCGGCTTCGAGCAGCGCCAAGCGCACTTCGCGCAACGCCGTATCGACGTCGGCCTCGGTGATCACACCGCGGCCGCGCAGCTTGTCGAATACCGCGCCGAGTTTTGTGCCGAGCTGGTCGAACATACGCGCCGAAACGAACCTCGAAGCCAAAACAAAACGGCCGCCGTGCGCGAAACTCGCGGACGGCGGGAGACCCCGACGGGGCCCAAGGGTTCCGTATTGCCCTTGAATGGCGGGGGTTTTAGGGGATCGGGCGGCCCCCGTCAATTCGACTCTGGCGCCACCCTATATAGGGTGAGGCTTGCACGCATTTGATATCAATGATATCAATGATATCGGAGATATCAAATGGTCGACATCCTAATCCGCGACATCGATCCCGAGACGCACCGGAATCTTCGAATTCAGGCGGCAACGGAAGGAATTACCCTTTCCGAGGCCGCCAAAAGGACGATCCGGGCAAACGCGCCGAAACCCGCCCAACCCTTTTCGCTGGAGCGCTTTCGCGAGTTGCAGGCGAAGTGGAAAGTCACGGCCCCCATCGATCCCGTCTCCGCCGAGGATTGGACGAGAGCGCTCCAAGAGAGTCGCGACGAGCGTGACGCGCGCGACGACGAATGGGTGGCAAAACTCCGGTGAACGAGGATCGCGTCATCGTCGATGCGTCGGTCGTCCGCGCGATGACCGAAGACGACGCCCTGCCGGAAGCGCTCGCCCAAGCGATTTCGGGCAAAGCTATGAATGCGCCCGACCTATTGCTGGTCGAAGTTTCCAACGCGATCTGGAAGATCGCACGCTTTAAAAGCCAACCGGCCGCACAGGCCATCGCACGACAAACTCGCCTCCTCGAATTGCCGATCGCGCTGACGCCCGACGCATCGCTTCTACCCGCGGCGATGGCGCTCGCCCTTCGCCTGCCGCATTCGGTTTATGACTGCCTCTATCTGGCGCTTGCGGCACAACTCGACTGCGCCATCCTGACCGCCGATACCCGTCTCGGCAAAGCGGCGGCCTCCGAGCCCGATCTCGCCCAACGGGTGCGCGTTCTGGCCGTCTGAACCGGGTGGACTTTTGGGGCGGGCGGCCCCTATATCCCGGACATGGACACACTGCCTTTCGTCAAAATGCATGGGCTTGGCAACGATTTCGTCGTCGTGGACGCGCGTGAAAACGCGCCCGCGATTACGCCGGATCTCGCGCGCGCGATCGCCGACCGGCATCGCGGCGTGGGCTTCGATCAATTGATCGTGATCGAAACGCCGGCGGACAAAGACGCCGACGTGTTCTTCCGCTTCTACAATTCGGACGGCTCGGAAGCCGGCGCCTGCGGCAATGGCACGCGCTGTGTGGCCGACCGCGTGATGGCCGAACGCGGGGCGGATCAGCTCGCGATTCAAACCATCGCGGGTTCGCTGGAAGCCACGCGCAAGCCCGATGGCCGCGTGACGGTCGATATGGGCCCCGCGCGTTTGGATTGGCGCGAGATCCCGCTGGCCGAGGCGTGCGACACCAACGCCGTGCCCATCGAGTTGGGCCCGCTGGCCAAGCCGGTCGCGACGTCGATGGGCAATCCGCACGCGACGTTCTTCGTGCCGAATGCCGAGGCGATAGAACTCGACAAGCTCGGGCCGCAACTCGAGCATCACAAGATGTTCCCGCAGCGCGCCAATATCGGTATCGCGCAAATCCTGAGCCCCGAGCGGATGCGCCTGCGCGTGTGGGAACGCGGCGCGGGCATCACGCTCGCCTGCGGTTCGGGCGCGTGTGCGGCCGGTGTCGCCGCCATCCGCCGCCAATTGGTCGCGGGCCGCAAAGTTTCCATCGTCGTCGACGGTTCGGTCCCGAACGATCCGAAATCGGAAATCGAGATCGAATGGCTGCGCGACGGCCATGTGCTGATGACCGGGCCGACCGCGATGTCGTTCAGCGGGATCTGGCCGCTGCGATGAGCGTCGTCACTTTCGGCTGCCGGCTGAACGCCGCCGAAAGCGCGGCGATCGAAGCGCTGCTCGCCCGGGCGGGCGATACCGACACGATCGTCGTCAATACCTGCGCCGTGACGGCCGAGGCGACGCGCGAAGCCGCTGCCGCGATCCGCAAGCTCGCGCGCGAAACCCCGCAAGCGCGCATCGTCGTGACCGGCTGCGCCGCCCAGATCGATCCCGATCATTGGCGGGGGCTCCCGAACGTCGCCGCCGTGGTCGGCAATCGCGAGAAACTCCAACAGGCGACCTGGGCCGGCGCCGACGCCACCGTCGGCGACATCATGACGTCGCGCGAATTCGTCGAGACCGATACGCCGCCCGATAGCGGCCGAACACGCGAATTCCTGGAAATCCAGCAAGGCTGCGACCATCGCTGCACGTTTTGCGTGATCCCGTATGGCCGGGGCAATTCGCGCTCCCTGCCGCTCGATCGCGTCATCGCGCGCGCCCAAGCGGCGGTGAACGCGGGCAAGCGCGAGATCGTGCTGACCGGCGTCGATCTCACCTCGTGGGGTCAGGACCTGCCCGGCGCGCCGCGACTTGGGGCGGCCGCCAAGGCGATCCTCGCCACGTGCCCCGACCTCGCGCGCTTGCGTCTGTCCTCGGTCGATCCGGCCGAGATCGACGACGATATTTTCGATCTGCTGGCCCGCGAGCCGCGCTTCGCGGGGCAACTGCATCTGTCGATCCAGGCCGGCGACAACCTGATCTTGAAGCGCATGAAGCGCCGCCATTCGCGCGACGACGTGATTGCGGTCGCCAAACGCGCGCGCGCGGCGCGCGAAGATGTGGCGCTGACCGCGGATCTGATCGCAGGCTTTCCCACCGAAAGCGACGACGCCTTCGCCAATACGCTGGCACTGGTCGATGAAATCGGCCTGGCCGACGCGCATGTGTTCCCCTATTCCCCGCGCGACAACACGCCCGCCGCGCGCATGCCCCAGCTCGACGGCGAGACGATTCGCCGCCGCGCCGAGGCGTTGCGTCATGCGGTTGCGGCGTCGCGCGGGCGCGACCTCGACCGGCGCATTGGCGCAACGGCCGATGTTTTGGTCGAAGCCTCGCGCCGCGACGGGCTGGACGCGCGGGGCACACGCGTGCGGCTCGATCGCGAAATGATGCGCGGCACACTCGTGCCCGCGCGCATCCTGGGTCACGACGGGCGGCAATTGCGGGCGGTGGCATGAGCTGGTTTCAGCGTCTCAAGACGGGTCTCAAGAAATCTTCGGCGCGGCTCGCGGAAGGCATCTCGCGCGCACTCAATATCGGCCGGCTCGACGAAGCGGCCTATCAGGCGCTGGAAGACGCGCTGATCGAAGCCGATCTGGGCCCGTCGGTCGCGGCGAAGCTGGTCGGCGCCTTGCGCGCGCGAAAACTTCCGGCCGAAACGTCGATCGAACGCGTCAAGGAACTGCTCGCCGAGGATATCGAAACGATTTTGGCGCCCGTCGCGCAGAGATTCGCGCCCAACCCCGCGCTCAAACCCCATGTCGTGCTGGTCGTGGGCGTCAACGGCAGCGGCAAGACGACGACGATCGGCAAGTTGGCGTCGTCGCTGGCCGCGGACGGCAAGCGCGTGACGCTGGCGGCGGGCGATACGTTCCGCGCGGCGGCCGTGTCGCAGCTCGGCATCTGGGCCGAACGGTCCAAAGCGCAATTCGTCTCGACCAAAGAAGGCGGCGACCCCGCCGCGCTGGCGTTCGAAGCGCTGGAGAAGGCGCGCGAGGCGGGCAGCGATGTGTTGCTGATCGACACCGCCGGCCGCTTGCACAACAAAGCCGACCTGATGGACGAGTTGAAGAAGGTCGTGCGCGTCATCAAGAAGCTCGACGACACCGCACCGCACACTGTGCTGCTCGTACTCGACGCGACGATCGGTCAGAACGCGATCGCGCAAGTTGAGACCTTCACGTCGATCGTCGCGGTCGATTCGTTGGCGCTGACGAAGCTCGACGGCAGCGCCAAGGGCGGCGTTCTGGTCGCGATCGCGAATCGATTCGCGACTCCGACGGTGTTGATCGGTGTCGGAGAGGGAATCGACGACCTTCGCGACTTCGATGCGCGCGGATTCGCGCGCGGTCTTCTCGATCTTCCGGAAGCGTGATCGAACTACCTTTGCGTGTGTTTGGCGCGCGACTCGCGACATGCATTTAACGCTGATTTCATGCGGGTTTCTTGCATGTCTGGCGCTAGCGCTAGACTCGTATTTCGAGTCACCCGCTAGACTCGGCGTAAGGCCCTAGCGATGGTGGGCGGACGCAGTACCACCCCCCTCATATTGAAATTCCTTGACATGTCCTTGCAGTTAATGATGTTCTAGCGATGTTGGGACCGCATACAGGGAGGGCGTTAACCCGTTATCGATCGACCGGTTCAGTGCTTCGGCAGTGACCCCGCCCCGATCGGCAGCGTGCTCTTCCCGGACCGACACCATCGGAAACAAGGAGTCAATCATGGCTGCGAAGAAAAAGGCGAAGAAGAAAGCCGCGAAGAAGAAGAAGTAAGCGGCTTCGCTCGGTGCATTTGGGGGCGTGAGGGTCTTTACTCTCGCGCCCCCATCCACTTCGAGGCCCCGCGAATACGAAGTTCGATGTTTTGAAGCCCGGAAATTCCGGGCTTTTTGTTTTTTAAGCGCCATCGATCCGCGCAGATCGGGAATGCCGACGGCGCGTCGCGATTTTCCGCACGTTACGATTTGATGACGCTAATCTCCCGCGCGGGGGAGAAACATAAGTTGGACAAACTCGATCCGACCGTCGCGGGCTTGGTACTGCTCGCGGCGTTGATGCACGCAAGCTGGAACGCGGTGGTGAAATCCGACCCCGACCGGCTCGCTTCGTTCGGCTTGGTCATGCTCGCGGGCTGTGTGGCCAGCCTGTTCATCGTGCCCTTCGTCGGCGCGCCCGCCCCCGAAAGCTGGGGCTTCCTGATCGGGTCGGTGCTGATCCACTGCGCCTATTACTATTTCCTGCTGAAGGCCTATGCGGTCGGCGATCTGAGCCATGTCTACCCGATCGCGCGCGGACTGGGACCCACGCTGGTCGCCGTCTTCTCCGGCGTGTTGATCGGCGAATATCTCTCATGGCGCGAAACCGCCGGCGTGGTGCTCGTGTCGCTCGGTGTCGCGGGTCTCGCATTGGCGCGGGGTCTGCCCAGCGCCGACGACCGCCGCGCGACGGCACTCGCCGTGCTCACCGGCTGCACCATCGCGGGCTACACGGTGGTCGACGCGATGGGCGCACGCGCCTCGGGCAATGCGATCGGCTACATCGCCTGGCTCAATATTCTGGAAGGCCCGTGGGTCTTCATCGTCGCGTGCCTGAAGCGCCGCGCGGCGATCATTCCCTATATCCGGCAATATTGGTGGCGCGGGACCGCCGGCGGCACGGTCGCGGCGATCGGCTATGGCATCGCGATCTGGGCGAGCAGCGTGTCGCCGGTCGCGCATATCTCGGCGTTGCGCGAAACATCGGTGCTGTTCGCGTCGCTGATGGGCATGTATCTGCTGCGCGAATCCTTCGGCGCCCGGCGCGTCGCCGCCGCTTTGGTGATGGTCTGCGGCCTGCTTTTAATGAATTTCAAAATCGTTTGAGATTCGGCACGATTGCGGCCTGGTCTTTCGTCCGGCGCCAATCGTCGAGCGCCAAACGCACGGTCGGGAACGCGATCTCGTCCCACGGGATCTCGTCCCAGGCGCACAGCATGGTTTCCAGGCTTTCCGCGCCGGCGGCGAATTCGCCGTCGATCAGCGTGGCGCGATAGATCATCTGCACTTGGCCGATGCGCGGCACCGAATAGACGCCGATCAGCGCGCCGATCTCGATCTTCGCGCACGCTTCCTCGAAGGCTTCGCGCGCCGCCCCTTCTTCGGGGGTCTCGCCCAGTTCCATATAGCCGGCGGGAATCGTCCAGCGCCCGTAAGCGGGTTCGATCGCGCGTTTGCACATCAAGATGCGATCGCCCCACAGCACCACCGCGCCGACGACGATCTTGGGGTTGTCGTATTGGATGAAGCCGCAATCCCCGCAGATCAAACGTTCGCGCGTATCGCCATCGGGAATGGCGCGGATCGACGGGCCGGATTGTTTGGGCGGGGAATTCATTTCATCGCCAGCTTGGTGCAGGCGATGCGGCGCCGTCAAATAACGAGATTCACCAGCGAGCCGCGCGGCAGATTGCGCGTGGGCCGCGCCTCTTCGGCAAAATTCGTGTCGGCCGCCGCTTGGGCTTCGGGCGAACGCGACGTACCGGAGAATTCGGGCGCAACGCTCGCGCCCTCGCCCGCACCGATGCGCGACGAACCGCGCGGCGGCGGGGGCCGGAAGCCTTCCGGCCGCGCAAGGCCGCCGGTAACGGACGCGGTACTGGCTTGAATCTGCATAGCGCCGGTTTATACAAAATTTTACTTAATTCTTGATTAACGCCCGAATCGGCGTCAATTTAGGCAGTGACTAGCAAATCGGGTGAGTTACCCCCAGACCGCGCCCGAAAAATTCCGGATCGGTTTGCGAAACGCAAAGAACGAGGAGTTATCGCCACACCTGCATTCCCAAATGCTTGGTGTCGTTTACATGAGACTGGATTCGGCGAATCCGAAGATTTATCTTTCTTATCGTCGCCGTTTTGAAAGGGTTCGAACCCGCTCCATGTCGGGATTCGGTCAAGAGCAACTACACGGCCTGCTGCTTCTGGCACAGGACAAACGCCCGGAGAGCCGGGCGGCTTTGGCCGCGCGCATGGGCGACATCATTCTCGGCACCGATCTGGGCGATATGTCCGCGCGCGAGCGCGAACTGGCCGAGGAAATCCTTCAGCGCCTGCTGCACGATCTGGAAATGCCGATCCGCCGCGCGCTGGCGGAGCGTCTGGCGACCGAGGACGTGGCGCCGCGCAAGCTGATCGTGCAGCTCGCCAACGACCGGATCGAGGTCGCTTGGCCGGTGCTGCTGAAATCCGAAATTCTCGACGACGACGAATTGCTCAACGTCGTGCGCACCCGCACGATGCAGCATCGTTTGGCGATCGCGCGCCGCGCGCGGCTGTCGATCATCCTGTCCGACGCGCTGGTGCGTCCGGGCGAGGCCGACGTGACGCGCGCCGTTCTCGAAAACTCGGGCGCGTCGATCGGCTTCGACACGTTCGAAACGCTCGTCGAGACCTCGGTTTCCGACGCCGATCTGCAGGAACTCATTCTGCGCCGCGAGGATCTCGATCCGCGCTTGGCGTCGCGGATGTACACTTGGGTATCGGAAGCCTTGCGCCGCTACATCGTCGAGAATTTCGACGTGGAGCCCACGCTGCTCGACCGCGCCATCGAACAAGCGCTCGCCGAAGTGATGGCCGATCACAAGCGCACGGTGGCGCTGAACGGCACGCTGCAACGCATCCGCTTCGCCCTCGATCGCGGCGAACTCGACGATCTGGCTGCGCTGCTGCCGCTGGTGCGCGCGGGCGAACGCTCGCTGTTCGAAAGCCTGTTCGCCAAATATGTCGGCGTGTCGATGGCGCTGGGCCGGCGCATCCTTTACGAGCAAGGCGGGCGCCCCTTCGCGCTGGCCTGCAAGGGCACGCAGGTCGACAAGGACGTGTTCACCGAGTTGCTGATGGGCCTGCGCCAGAGTGCCGCCCCCGAAGGTACGGCGCTCGACACGGCCGAATTGTTCGACGCGCTGGGGTATTGGGACGCGCTCGACACGCGCGCAGCCGAAGACCGCGTCGATGCCTGGCGCCGGGGCGAATTCGCGGGCCAATTGGTGCCCGAGCCGCCGCCGCGCCGCCCGGCCGACGAAACGCGCCAAGACGCGCCGACGCGCAATATGTACGGATCGAGCTTCCGTCGCCGGCCGCTGAAGCGTTTCCACTAAAAATCGTATCGTACACGGCGGGGACGAATTTAACGTTCTCCTAAGCTGACGCGCGCCTAATCGCACCCTGATTTCTGATGTCCGGGAGTGGCCATGTTCGCCAAGCTGCAAGGAATTCGCGTCAAGCTCGTCGCGCTGCTGTTGATGTTCGGTCTGCTGCCGCTGATCGCAGTCGGCGGCTATCTCGCCCTCCAGAAGGCGGAGATCGAGGACCAGGCGCTGGATCGCCTGGACGACGCCTCGACCACGATCATGGACCGGGTCGACCGCAACCTGTTCGAACGCTACGGCGACGTGCAGGCCTTTCTGATCAACAAGGTCGTTTCCGAACGCGAGCATTGGGCCCATCCGTCGGCGGACAATCCGCTGCTCGGCGCGATGGACGGCTATATGCGGACCTACGGCCTTTACAAGCTGATGCTGCTGGTCGATCCGTCGGGCAAACCGCTCGCGGTCAACCGCGTCGACGGTTTGGGCAAGCCGATCGATACGGCGTTCGTCTATTCGCAGAATTTCGCCGGGGCGGGCTGGCTGAAGCGCGCCTTGGCCGAAGACTATCTCACCGGCACGAACGATCTGACCGGCACCGTCGTCGAGCCGCCCGCCGCCGACGCGACCGTCGCCAAAGCCTATGGCGAAGACGGTTGGTCGATCGTGTTCGCCGCCCCGCTGAAGGACGCCGGCGGCAAAATCGTCGCGGTCTGGGCGAATTTCGCCGATTTCGGCTTGGTCGAGCAGATCGCCACCGCCGCGCAGAAGCAGCTGGCCGATAACGGCCTGCCGGGCACGTCGATCACCCTGGTCGATGCCAACGGCGTCGTGCTTGTCGATTACGACCCAGCGCGCCGCGGCAAGGATTATCGCCGCGATCCCGCGATCATCGGCAAAACCAATCTCGCGACCATGGGTCACGCGGCGGTCAAGGCCGCGCTGACGACCAAGGATCACGGCATGTTTAGCGGCCCCGATCCGCGCACGCGTTTGCCGATGGGCATGGGCTATTCCTACAGCACGGGCGCCTACGACTATCCGGGGCTAGGCTGGGCGACGGTCGTGCAAACGCCGCCCGAGGAAATTTTCGCGGCAGTCTTCACGGTCGAGCGCGCGATCACCATCGTGTTCGTCGCGGGCCTGGTGTTGATGCTGATCGCCGGCCTCGTGATCGGCACGATCGCCGTGCGCCCGTTGAACGCGTTGACCGAGGCGATGAACCGCCTCGCCGGCGGCGATCTGTCGACGCGCGTTCCCGGCGTGGACCGCAAGGACGAGCTGGGCGGCATGGCCGCGGCGATGCAGGTCTTCAAGGACAACGCGATCGAAACCGAACGCCTGAAGGGCGAACAGCAGCGCCTGCAGGAACAGGCGGAGATCGAGAAGAAGCAAGCCTTGCTCGGCATGGCCGAAACGGTCGAACGCGAGACCGGCAAAGCGGTCGACGCGATCGCCGCGACGACGACGCAGGTCGACGGTACGGCGCAGAACATGGCGAAGCTGGCCGACGACGTGTCGCGCGACTCGCAGAGCGTGGCCGCCGCGTCGGAAGAAGCTTTGGTCAACGTGCAGACCGTGTCGTCGGCGGCCGAGGAGCTTGCGGCGTCGATCCGCGAAATCTCCGGCCAGGTGGCGCGCGCTTCCAACGTCACGCGCAGCGCCGTCGACGCGGGCGAAAGGGCCCAAACGACGATCCGCTCGCTGTCCGACGCGGTCGTGAAAATCTCCGAGGTCACCAAGCTGATCGGCGAAATCGCGAGCCAGACCAATCTGCTCGCCCTCAACGCCACGATCGAAGCCGCGCGCGCGGGCGATGCGGGCAAAGGCTTCGCGGTCGTCGCGTCGGAAGTCAAAAACCTCGCCAACCAGACCGGCCGCTCGACCGAGGATATCGACCGGCAGGTGACCGAGATCCAAACCGCGACCGAGGCCGCCGTGCGCGCCGTGGGCGAGATCGGCGATCGGATCCGCGAGGTCGACGAGGTCGCCAGCGCCATCGCCGCGGCGATGGAGGAACAAGGTTCCGCGACGCAGGAGATCGCGCGCAACGTGGCCCAGACGGCCGAAGCCTCGCGCGAGGTCTCGTCGAAAATCCAAAGCGTGAGCCAAGGTGCGGACAATGTCGGCACGCGCGCGGGCGAAGTGCGCCAAGCGATCACCACCGTGTCGCGCAACGTCGAGGAACTTCGCGGCATCTTGGTGCGCGTGGTGCGCACCTCCACGCGCGACGCCAATCGCCGCGCCTGGCCGCGCTACGCGCTGAAGCTGGCCGTCGAAATGACCGATGTCGCGGGCAAGCGCGTCGATGCGGCGCTGATCGATATCTCCGAGGGCGGGGCCAATCTCAAATCCGATGCGGCGATGCGCAGCGGCGATCGCGGGTCCTTGCGCGTGGACGGGTTCGGCCAGCGTTTGACTTACGACGTGAAGGCGGTCGAGAACGGCCGCATCCATATCGAGTTCGATTTCGCGGCCGCCGACCCCGCCGCGTTCAAAGCGTGGCTCGCCCCGCGCGTCGCGGGCATGACTCCGGAAAAATGAGAAATCGAGGTGACGGGTGCGCTAAACGCCCGTCACCTCGAACTCCACGCCGGCGGTTTCTTTGAGATCGACCAGTTCGGTCCGCTTCGGCTTGGTGCCGTCGGCCTTTTCGCGGATCAGCTCGCTCTGAACGGTTTTACCGTTCAAGAACAGCACATCGACATGCGGCGGCGCGACCGGATAACGGTCGAGCGTGTGCCACACGCCTTCCTTCATCAATAGGCCCTTGGTCCCGTCCATCAGGAACGCGCGCAGGCTTTCGGGCTTGGGCGCCATGTCCGGCCCGTCCGCCGGCGTGGGCGGTGCCACGACCATCACCAAGGGCGTGCCGTTAACCGGCATGAAGCCTTGCGTCACGCCGTAATGCCGCTCCAGCACCGAGAAGCGCATCGGCTGGTGGTAGAATCGCGAATAGGAAAGCTGCGCGCCCCCTTCCGCGTCGAAAGGCAGCAGCCACGCATCCGACACGCCGCCCTGGAAATCCGATTTGCGCGACGTATCGCCGATGACGATGCCGAACGGCGCGAAACTTTCCGGTGTGAACTTCTCGACTTTGATTTGGCGTAAGGCGGTCATGAGCGCTCCCTTGGGAGGAGCGCCCGCCGGGTCACGCCAGCGCGGCGACGCCGGGCAGCTCCTTGCCTTCCAGCCATTCAAGAAACGCGCCGCCTGCCGACGACACGTAGCCGAACTTGTCCTCCACGCCCGCATGGATCAAGGCCGCGACCGTGTCGCCGCCGCCGGCGACCGACAGCAGCTTGCCCGCCTGGCTGCGCGCGGCCACACCTTTGGCGAGTTCGACCGTGCCCTTGTCGAAAGGCGGGAATTCGAACGCGCCGACCGGGCCGTTCCACACCAGTGTCTTGGCGTGGTCGAAAATCTTCAGCGTCTCGGCGACCGACAGCGGGCCGATATCCAGGATCATCTGATCGGACGGAATGCGGCCGATCGGCACGATTTGCGCGCTGGCGCCGTCGGTCAACGCGCCCGCGACCACCGCATCGACCGGCAGCACGATCTGTTTTCCGGCCGTTTCCGCGTCCGCCATGATGCGGCGCGCGGTTTCGGCCAGGTCGCGTTCGCAAAGCGAACGGCCGACATCGACACCCTTGGCGAACAGGAACGTGTTCGCCATGCCGCCGCCGATCGCGAGGATATCGACGCGGTTCAGCAAATTGCCGATGAGTTCGAGCTTGGTCGAAACTTTCGACCCGCCGACCACCGCCGCCAGCGGACGTTGTGGGCTTTCGAGCGCCTTGCCCAGCGCGTCGAGCTCGGCCTGCATCAAACGCCCGGCATAAGCGGGCAGAAGATGCGCGATGCCCTCGGTCGAGGCGTGCGCGCGATGGGCGCAGGAAAACGCGTCGTTGACGTAGATGTCGCCCAACGCGGCCAGCGCCTTCGCGAAAGCGGGATCGTTTTTTTCTTCGGCCGCGTGGAAGCGCAGATTTTCGAGCAGGGCGATACCGCCCGGCTTCAGCCCCGCGATCGTCTTGGCCGCCGCGTCGCCGATGCAATCCTCGCCGAACGCGACGGGCATATCGCACGCCTTCGACAGATCGCCGAGCAGCGGGGCCAGCGACTGACTCGCGTCGCGCCCCTTCGGGCGGCCGAAATGCGACAGCACGACGACCTTGGCGCCCTTTTTGGCGAGTTCGACGGCCGTGGGCGCGAATCGGTCGATGCGCGTCGCGTCGCTGACTTTTCCGTCCTTCATCGGCACGTTCAAATCGGCGCGCACGAGCACGGTTTTGCCGGAAACATCGAGTTGATCGAGGGTCTTGTAACGGGGCATGGGAAATCCGACCGGGCTGGCTTGACCGAGGGTGCGAAACGCGCGAAACGGTCCCTGATATCGCCCAGAAGGAGGTCCATTGCAATGATCCCGCCCCGGATTTTCGTCGCCATCGACCGCTCCCGCAAAGAAGACGCCGCGGCCGAAATTATCGGCCTCGGCACCGAAGGTTTCGCCGTCAAACTCGGGCTTGAATTCTTCGTCGCCCAAGGCCCGCAAGGCGTCGTCGACGTCGCGGGCGGGCGCCCGCTCTTCCTCGATCTGAAGCTCCACGACATTCCCAACACGGTCGCCGGCGGCGTGCGCTCGGCCAGCCGCTGCAAACCGCATTTCCTGACCATCCATGCTTCGGGCGGGGCCGCGATGATGCGCGCCGCCGCGTCGGCCGCGAAGGAAGCGGGCGAGGCGCGACCCAATCTTCTGGGCATCACGGTGCTGACCAGCCTCGATGAGAACGACCTTACGGCCGTGGGCCAGCGCGGCCCGATGAGCGATCAGGCCGAGCGCCTCGCCGTGCTCGCGCGCGAATCGGGTCTCGACGGCGTGGTTTGCTCGCCGCACGAGATCGCGCGCCTGCGCAAAGCCTGCGGCCCCGATTTCAAGCTGGTCGTGCCCGGCATTCGCCCCGAATGGGCCGAGGCGGGCGATCAGAAGCGCATCATGACCCCGGCCGAGGCCGTGTCGCTGGGCGCCGATCACCTGGTCATCGGTCGCCCGATCACGCAGGCCAAAACGCCCAAGGATGCGCTGGCGCGCATTCTGGCGGAAATCGGCAAGGCGGCGTGACCGCCGCGATCAAAATCTGCGGGGTGACGACGCCGGAAGCGATTTCGGCGGTGGCGGAGATTCGTGCCGAATACGCCGGCTTCGTGTTTTTCCAACGCTCGCCGCGCTATCGGCCCCTCGCCCGCGCCGTCGAACTCGCTTCCGCTTTGCCGTCGTCGACCCGGCGCGTGGCGTTGCTGGTCGATGCCGACGATGCGGCGATCGGCGAAATCGTCTCGGCGCTGAAGCCGGGCCTGTTGCAGCTTCACGGCGCCGAGACGCCCGACCGCGCCCGCGATATCGCGGCCAAATTCGCGACGCCGGTGATGAAGGTGATCGGCGTCGCGTCGAAGGACGATATCGCCCGCGCCGCCGCTTATCGGGGCGTCGCCGAACGCATCATGTTCGATGCCAAGCCCCCCAAGCGCGACGGCGCCCTGCCCGGCGGCAACGCCGTGTCCTTCGACTGGACGATCCTGGCGGGGGCCGAGATCGGCCTGCCCTGGATGCTGGCCGGCGGTTTGACGCCGGGCAACGTCGCCGACGCGATCCGGATTTCGGGCGCGAAAACGGTCGATGTCTCGTCGGGCGTGGAAAGCGCCCCGGGCGTTAAATCGCCGGAATTGATCCGCGATTTCGCCGCTGCGGTGCGAAAAGCCTGATCTTGGCCCGGCCCGCCCCTCGGGCTATAACCCTCGCCCCATGACCGCTCTCAATTCCTATCGCGCTGGCCCCGACGAACGCGGCCATTTCGGCATTTTCGGCGGACGCTACGTCGCCGAAACCCTGATGCCCCTGATCCTGGAGGTCGAGCGCGCCTATACGGCCGCGAAAGCCGACCCCAGCTTCCAGAAGGAGCTCGACTACTATCTCGAGCATTACGTGGGCCGTCCGTCGCCGCTGTGGCTTGCCCAGCGCCTGACCGACGAGCTGGGCGGCGCCAAGATCTATCTGAAGCGCGACGAGCTGAACCACACGGGTTCGCACAAGATCAACAACACGATGGGCCAGATCCTGCTGGCCCGCCGCATGGGCAAGAAGCGCATCATCGCGGAAACCGGCGCCGGCCAGCATGGCGTGGCGACCGCCACCGTGTGCGCGCTGTTCGGCATGCCCTGCGTCGTCTATATGGGCGCCACCGACATCGAGCGCCAAGCGCCCAACGTGTTCCGCATGAAGATGCTGGGCGCCGAAGTGCGCCCCGTCACGTCGGGCACCGGCACGCTGAAAGACGCGATGAACGACGCGCTGCGCGACTGGGTCGCCAACGTGACGGACACCTACTACATCATCGGCACGGTCGCGGGCCCGCATCCCTATCCCGCGATGGTGCGCGATTTCCAATCGATCATCGGCGTGGAAGCGCGCGCGCAGATTTTGAAGGCCGAAGGCCGCCTGCCCGACAAGCTGGTCGCGTGCATCGGCGGCGGATCGAACGCGATGGGCCTGTTCCATCCGTTCCTCGACGATCGCGACGTGGCGATGGACGCGGTGGAAGCCGCGGGCCTGGGCCTTAACACCGGCAAGCACGCGGCGTCGCTGCAAGGCGGCAAGCCCGGCGTGCTGCACGGCAACCGCACCTTCCTGTTGATGGACGACGACGGCCAGATCGCCGAAGCGCATTCGATCTCGGCCGGTCTCGACTATCCCGGCATCGGCCCCGAGCATTCCTGGCTGCACGACATCAAGCGCGTGAACTACGTCGCTGCGACCGACGACGAAGCGGTCGAAGCGTTCAAGCTGCTGTCGCGCACCGAAGGCATTCTGCCGGCCCTGGAGCCGGCGCATGCCTTGGCCCATGTCGCGCGCATCGCGCCGAAAATGGCCAAGGACAAGATCATCGTCATGAATCTCTGCGGGCGCGGCGACAAGGATATCTTCGCGCTGGCCGAACGACTGGGCGTGAAGCTATGAGCCGTCTTGCCGGAACTTTCGCGCGTCTCAAGCAGGAAAAGCGCGCGGGTCTCGTCACCTATGTGATGGCGAGCGACCCCGACGCGGCGACCGCGCAAAAAATCGTCGATGGCCTGCCGGACGCGGGCGCCGACGTCATCGAACTGGGCCTGCCCTTCTCCGATCCCATGGCCGACGGCCCGGCGATCCAGGCGGCGGCGCTGCGGGCCCTCGCCAATGGCGGCTCGACCAAGGCAACGTTCGAATTGCTGCGGAATTTCCGCAAGAAGAATACGGCCACGCCCGTCGTGCTGATGGGCTACTACAACCCGATCTATATCTACGGCGCCGAGCGCTTCTGCAAAGACGCCGCCGCCGCTGGTGCGGATGGTTTGATCGTCGTCGATCTGCCGCCCGAGGAGGACGAGGAGTTGCGCCCGCACGCGAAGGCAGCGGGGCTCGATCTCGTGCGCCTCGCCACGCCGACGACCGACGATAGGCGTTTGCCGACCGTGCTCGAGGGCGCGTCGGGTTTCCTCTATTACGTCGCCGTGCTGGGCGTGACGGGGACCAAATCCGCCGCCGCGACCGACGTGCAAGCGGCCGTCGCGCGCATCAAGCGCCACACGCAGCTTCCCGTCGCCGTCGGCTTCGGCATCAAGACGCCCGAAGGGGCCGCCGCCATCGCTAAGCATGCCGACGCGGCCGTGGTCGGGTCGGCGTTGGTGCAGATCGTCGCCGACACCAAGACCGATCCGGTCACACCGATGCATAAGCTGGTGCGCGAACTCGCCGCCGCCGTGCGCGGCGCCAAGCAAGGAGCGGCCGCATGAGCTGGCTGACCAATTTCGTCCGCCCGAAGATCCGGGCGCTGGTCCGCAAGACCGAGGTGCCCGACAATCTGTGGGACACCTGCCCGTCCTGCGGCAAGATGATCTTCCACCGCGATCTGGAAGCGAACCAGCGCGTGTGCACGCATTGCGGGCACCATATGCGCCTGCCCGCCAAGCGCCGCCTGGAAACGCTGTTCGACGACGGCGCCTATGCGCGCATCGAACTGCCCAAGACGATCCAGGACCCGCTGAAGTTCCGCGATCAGAAGAAATACGCCGATCGCCTGAAGGCCGCGCGCGACAAGACCGGCGAGCAGGACGCGATCCTGGTCGCGCATGGCCGCTTGGGCGGCGTGCAGACCGTAATCGCGGTGTTCGATTTCGAATTCCAAGGCGGCTCGATGGGTGTCGCCGTCGGCGAAGCCTTGATCGCCGCCGCGCGGCTTGCGGTTCTTCAGCAAGCGCCGCTGATCGTCATCCCCGCCTCGGGCGGAGCGCGCATGCAGGAAGGGATTTTGTCCCTGATGCAGCTGCCGCGCACGGTGATCGCGGCGGAAGAAGTGAAGGAAGCGGGCCTGCCCTATATCGTGCTGCTGACCGACCCCACCACGGGCGGCGTGTCGGCGAGCTTCGCGATGCTGGGCGATATCGCGATTTCCGAACCGGGTGCGACCATCGGCTTCGCCGGGGCGCGCGTCATTGAGGAAACGATCCGCGAAAAACTGCCCGCCGGCTTCCAGAAAGCGGAATACCTGCTCGATCACGGCATGGTCGACATGGTCGTGCATCGTCACGAGCTTCGCGCCACGCTCGCCCGCATGCTGAAGCTGCTGACCGAGCCGAGCACGGGCGCCAAAGTGGTGAAGATGCCGCAGCCGCAGCTCGACATTCCCAAGGCGCGCTGAGCACCCGCGAAACAAGATGGCCGTGGACCCCATTCTGGAGCGTCTGACGACGCTTCACCCCAAGGTCATCGACATGTCGCTGGATCGTCTGGTCCGGCTGCTCGCCGATCTGGGGAACCCGCATCTTTCGCTGCCGCGCGTGACGCATATCGCGGGCACGAACGGCAAGGGCTCCACCCTCGCCTATATCCGCGCGATGTGCGAAGCGGCGGGCGAGCATGTGCATGTCTACACCTCGCCGCATCTGGTGCGCTTCAACGAGCGCATCCGCTTGGCCGGTAAGCTGATCGACGACGCGATGCTCGAGGCGACACTCGCCGAGATCGAGCGCATCAACGCCGGGCGCCCGATCACGTTTTTCGAGATCACGACGGCGGCGGCGTTCCTGGCTTTCGCGCGCGTTCCCGCCGATCGCGTGCTGCTCGAAACCGGTATGGGCGGGCGGCTCGACGCCACCAACGTCGTGCCCAAGCCCGATCTGGTCGCCCTCGCCCCCATCTCGCTCGACCACACCCAGTATCTGGGCGACACGCTGGCGCTGATCGCGGGCGAGAAAGCCGGAATCATCAAGCAAGGCGTGCCGGTCTGCGTGGGCGTGCAACCCGCCGAAGCCAGCGCCGTGTTCGATGCGCGCGCGGCCGAATTGGCGGCACCCTTGTTCCGCCACGGCCGCGAATGGAATTTCGCGCTGCTCGACGAAGGCGGGTTCCAATATCGCGGCCTTAAAACCCGCCGCTTGCCGCGCCCGTCATTGCCGGGCCCGCATCAATACGCGAACGCCGCCCTCGCCGTCGCCTGCGCCGAAAAACTCGGCCTGCCCGATACGGCGATCGAAGCGGGCGTCGCTTCCGCGCAATGGCCCGCGCGTTTGCAGCGCCTGACGCGCGGCCCTCTGGTCGAGAAGCTGCCGCCGCGTGTGGCGCTCTATCTCGATGGCGGCCACAACGAAGGGGCGGGCGAAGCGCTGGCCAAATGGGCGCAAGGCCGGCAGATCGATCTCGTCTTCGGCATGCTGTCGACCAAACAGCCGATCGACTTCCTGCGCCACGTCGCACCCTATGTGCGCCGCTTGCGCGCGATTGCGATCCCCGACGAGAAACTGTCGCTGCCCGCCAGCGATATCGCGGCGGCGGCGCGCCAAGCCGGCATCGCCGATGTGGCGGAAGCCGTGTCGGCCGACGCCGCGATCGCCGATCTGGCGCCCGCGACGGCCCCCGAATCGCCCGTGCTGATCTGCGGCTCGCTATATCTGTGCGGGCGCATCCTGGCCGATAACGGCTAAACCGCCGGATCGAACAGCAGCCGCACGTAATTGCGGAAATGCAGCACTTGCGCGGGCAGGATCTTCGGATCCTTCAAGGATTTGCCGAGTGTGATCCCGCCATCGATCAACGCGGCGGCCATATCGGCGAGCGCCGCGCGATCGATCGGCACGCGCGGCGGATATTTGGCCGCGATCGCGTCGAAGCGTTCGGCGAAGCGCGCGCGCCAGCGCAGGAAGGATTGACGCGACAAAGCGCGCACATCCGCGTCGAACAACTGTTCCTGATAGACGAACGACGCGGCCAGACAACCCGGATGCGCTTCGGGCAGATCGGCCAGCATTTCGGCGAACAGCTTCAATCCGATCAGGAAGGATTGCAGCGGATCCTCCGACAATTCGTCGCCGCGCGCGAACAGGCCGTCGAGAATGATCCTGTCGTTCGCCACGTAGCGCTCGATCAGCGCCTTGGCGAGCGCGTTTTTGTCGCGGAAATGGTGGAAGAACCCGCTTTTGGAAATGCCCGCACCCGCGATCAGTTCCTCGATCGAGGTCGCGCCGAATCCCTTCTCGAGCGTCGCCGCCTCGGCGAGCTCGAGAATCCGTTCGCGTGCGCCGCCGCGCTTCGGGGTAGCCGTTTCCCGCATGGGCGTAGCTGTACCGTAAGTACGGTTGCCGCGCCATGCCGGGGCGAAGCACCCGGAACCGCCCGCCGCCCGACCGCACCATAGGTGGGCTGGCGGCATGGCCGTGTCGCGCCTTAGAAGCGCGTCCCCGATCCGAATGGGAGACGCACATGACGCAAGATTTGCTGGGAAATCCCCTGTCCTATGCCGATAAGGCCGCCGTCGCCGCCTGCGACGCGGCCGCCGAAAAGCTGCTGGCCTATCGCGCCGACCCGCTGGCCGATATCGACGCGGTGATCGCGGCGCATCCGCGCTTCGCCATGGCGAAATTGTTCCGCGCCGGGCTGATCGCGACGGCGGGCGATACGGCGCTGGACGCGATGTTCAAGGCGGCGTTCGACGACGCGGCGGCACTCGCACCCGAGATGAACGACCGCGAACGCGCGCATCTCGCCGCACTGGACGCGTGGCGCGAAGGCCGCTTCGCGGCCGCCGCCGATCGCTGGGGCCGCATCCTGTTCGATCACCCGCGCGACACGACGGCGCTGCAAATGGCCCATCTGGCGGATTTCTATGTCGGCCAGGCGGCGATGCTGCGCGACCGGCCGAGTTGGGCCTTGCGCGCCTTCGACGGCGCCGCGCCGCGCCGTAATTTCGTGCTGGGCATGCGCGCCTTCGGGCTGGAGGAGAACGGGCAATACGATGCCGCGCGCGCGATGGGCGAAGCGGCCGTCGCCGCCGCGCCGCAAGATGCCTGGGCGGTCCACGCGGTGGCGCATGTCCACGAGATGCGCGGCGACACGACGGCGGGAATCGCCTGGCTCGAAACCACGCAAAGCGGCTGGGCGCCCGAAAATCTGTTCGCCTTCCATAATTGGTGGCATCTCGCCTTGCTGCATCTCGATCGCGGCGAAACCGGCGCGGCGCTGGCGCTGTACGACACGCGCGTGCGTCCGGCGGATAGCGACGCGGCGCTCGAAATGGTCGACGGTTCGGCGCTGTTGTGGCGCATCTGGACGCGCGGCGGCGATGTCGGCGAACGCTGGTCGAAGCTCGCGTCCCTGTGGGAAAGCCGGATCGGCCATGGCGGTTACGCGTTCAACGACGTCCACGCGACGATGGCGTTCGTCGGCGCGGGCCGTTTCGATCTGGCGCGAACGCAGATCGAAACGTTGCGCAAAGCGGCCGGCGGTGCGGGCGACAACGCGGCGATGGCGGCGCAGGTCGGCTTGCCGGTCGCGCAAGCGCTGCTCGCCTTCGGCCAAGGCGAATGGCGAAGCTGCGCCGATCTGCTGACCGCCGTGCGACCGCACGCGATCCGCTTCGGCGGCAGCAACGCCCAACGCGACGTCCTCGCCTGGACGGCGGCGGAGGCGGCTTTGCGCGCGGGCGACGCGGCGATGGCGCAAGCACTGATCGCGGAGCGCCTGGCGGCGAAGCCGGACAGCCGGATCAATCTCGACTGGTCGCGCCGCTTGGGCGCGAAAGCCGCGCGCGCGGCCTGAAGAAGCGAAAACCCCGATGCGGTATCCCGCATCGGGGTTTCGGATGCGCCGCGAAGGGGCGGACGGTCAGATGACCGACTGCACCCAGCTGTAAAGGCCGCTTTTCGGCATCGAGCCGATCTTCGTCGCCTTCACTTCGCCGTTCTGGAACAGCATCAGCGTCGGAATGCCGCGCACGCCGTACTTGGACGGCGTCTGCGGATTCTCGTCGATATTGATCTTCGCGATCGTCAGCTTGCCCGCCATATCCTTGGCGAGATCGTCGAGGGCGGGCGCGATCTGCTTGCAGGGGCCGCACCACTCGGCCCAGAAATCGACCAGCACCGGGCCCGGGGCCTGGAGCACGTCGGTCGGGAAGCTCGTGTCGGTGACTTTGGTCGTGGTGGACATTGAATACGCCTCGGGTTCAAAGGGCTCGTTGCAAAAGTAGGTAGCCGGGGCCCAAGGGTCAAGGTCCGCCGCAACGATTGCCGGATAGTGGCTTTGGTGAGCGATTTCCGCCGCTTAGGGTGCTTGCGCGTCGAGAAGTTCGGCCGGAATCTCCTGCACGCGCGGCGCGTAAGTCCAGACGAGGCCGGCGCGAATCGGACGGCCCGGATAGAGCGGCGCCAACGCCGCGCGATACGCCGCGAGCTGCGCCACGTATTCCACCGGCACGTCTTCGATGCGTTCGGGCGGCGGGCGATTGGTCTTGTAGTCGAGCACGAAAATCGCGTCGTCGCGCACGACCAAGCGATCGATACGGCCCGACAAAGCGCGGCCGCCCACACGCGCGACGATCGGCGCTTCGGCCAATCCTTCGCCCGACAGCGCTTGCGCGAAATCCGGCAGATCGAACAGCGCCAACGTCTCGCGCGCGATCTCGTCCTGCTGGGCTTCATCCAGCGAATGACCGGGCCGCGCGAGGAAACGCCGCGCCGCCGCGTCACGTTGATCGGGCGACAGATCGGGCAAGGTTTGCAGCAAGCGATGGATCAGCGCACCGCGCTTGATCGCATCGGCCCGGGCACCCGCAAGCGGCGAAGCGGCGGCGGGCATCTGCCCTTCGCGCGAGGGCACCAGCGGCTTGGGCGGGACGGGCTCTTCGGGCGCATCGCCGCGCCGCAGCCACGCCGGTGCATCGCCGGCGGCACGCGCTTCGGCCATCGCGTCGGCCTTCTGCGTTTCGAGCGTCGCGGGTTTTTCGTAGGACACGATCGCCGTACTGCCGTCGATGCCGGTACCCTGCGTCACGCCGGGCCGCGTTTCGATCGCGGCTTTCAGCGCTTCATACCAGGATTCCTTCGCCGGATCCTTGTCGCACCAGCCGCAAACGATCAGCCGATCGCGCGCGCGCGTCGCGGCGACGTAAAGCAGGCGCTTGTATTCGGCGATCTCGCGCGTGCGCGCGGCGTTCTTCGCCGCGTCGACCATCGCGCTGCTATCGGCGCCCGACGGCCACCACAGCGGAAACGCGGGCGCATCCGCACTCCACATCGGCGGGCGGCTGGCGTTGTTCGGCAATTGGCACGTATCGGGCAGGAACACGACCGGCGCTTCCAAGCCCTTGGCGCCATGCACGGTCATCACACGCACTTGGCCATGCGCGCGTTCCATGTCGCGCTTGATATCCGTGCCGCCCGCTTCGAACCACGCGAGGAAGCCTTGCAGCGAGGGCGGGTGTGACCGTTCGAAATCGAGACAGGCGGCCAGGAATTCGTCGAGCGGATCGGCCGCGTCCGGCCCCAAACGGCCGAGCATTTGCGCTTTGCCGCCGCCCGCCCCCAGCACGCTCGCGAAGAATTCGAACGGAGCCGCGAAATCCGCCTGGGCGCGTAGCTTCGACAGGATTTGCGCGGCGTTGCCCCATTTCGGATTCTCGCCCGCACGTTCGCGCAAGACGGTCCAAAGCTTCGCGCGCCGCCCCCGGCACAACGCGAATAGATCGTCGTCGTCGAGGCCGAAGAGCGGCGACTTCAAAATCTCGGCGAGCGAGAGTTCGTCCTGCGGCAGCAGGCAGAAGCGCGCGAGCGACAGCAAATCCATCACCGCGATCTGCGCGCCGAGCACCAGGCGATCCGCCCCCGCGACAGGTACGCCCTCACGCTTCAGCGCCGTGACCATCGCTTCGAAAAAGCGATTGCGCCGTCGCACCAGGATCAGAATATCGCCCGCGTCGATATTCCTTCCCAAGGCGGGCAACGCCTCGCGGCCGATCCAGCTTTTGATCGTGCGCGCGATCGACAGGGCAAGCCGCGCGGAGGGATGCGCGGCCGTTTCGTAATCGACCGGCAAGTCCCAAGGCTTGCCGTCGGGAACATCGGCTTTGACGAAGGGCGCCCACAGATCGACGCGCCCGCCCGCCGTCGCGCGGCGCGCGATATGGCGGATCGGCGCGGTGGAGACGCCCGCGCGCGCCGCATCGTTGTCGAACGCCGCATCGACGATTTCGAGCACGGCGGGGGCGGAGCGGAACGACAGCGGCAACGCGATCTCGCGCCACGCGGCACCCGCGCGCGACGCAAAATCCTCGCGCGATGCGGCGAAGGCTGCGAGATCCGCACCCTGGAAACTGAAGATCGATTGCTTCTCGTCGCCGACGACGAACACGGTGCGTTGGCGTTCGACCGCGCCCTCGCCCGCGAAATACTCGCCGGTCAGCGCGCGCACGACGCGCCATTGTTCGGGCGCCGTATCTTGCGCTTCGTCGACCAGCACATGCTCGATGCCGCCATCGAGCTTGTAGAGAACCCAGGGCGCGCCGTCTTCCAGCAGCGCCACGGTCTTGCCGATCAGATCGTCGTAATCGAGCAAGGCGCGCGCGGTTTTGCGCGCTTCGTAGGCTTGGAACGACGCCGCCCCCAAGCGCAGCAAGGACGACGAGCGGCGCAACGTTTCGATCTCGATCAGCGTGCGATGCAACGCCTCGGCGCGGGCCTGCTCGGCCACGAGGGCGGCCAACACCTCGGGCGCGTTCTCGGCGACCTTCTTGGTCGCCATCTTGGCGCGCGGCGTACGTTTATCGGTCAGAAACACGTCGATCCACGGCTCGATATCGCGGCGCGGCCCCGCCAGGAACGCGCCGATCTCGGCGGCGGAATCCTTGTCGGTTTTGCCGCCGAACCGGTCGAGCGCCGACGCAGCGCTCTTCATCGCCGCTTCGTCGAGCCGGGCGAGGAATTCGGCGATGGCAGAGACGCGATCGGCCTTCGGATCGAGGCCCGCGCTTTGATAACGCCGCTCGATCTCCCCTTCGACGCCGATCCCGACCAGATCGCGCAACTTGGCGCGCGACAACAGCAGAAAATCCAGCGCGTCGGTGACGCTCTGCTCGTTCGCCGCCCCCGCGACGATGGTCAGCGCGTCGCGCAACACCGGATCGTCGCTGGCGGTGAGCGCGTCGCGCGCGTCGGACAGCAATTCGGCGGCGGCCGTATCGTCGGCGATTTCGAAATGCGGTGGCACGCCGGCTTCCAGCGGAAAGCGCTTCAACAGCGATTCGCAAAAGGCGTGGATCGTTTGGATGCGCAAACCGCCGGGCGCTTCCAGCACGCTGGCGAACAGCACCCGCGCCATGCGCATCTCGCGATCGTCCGGCGCGCGGCCCAAACGATCGACCAGTGCCTTGCGCAATTCCGCATCGTCGCAGATCACCCAGTCGGCGAGCAGCTTCGACAGGCGTTCGCGCATTTCCGCCGCCGCCGCCTTGGTGAAGGTCAGGCACAAAATCGCGGCGGGGCGCACGCCGCGCAGCAGCAGGTTGACGATACGCGCGGTCAGAACATGGGTTTTGCCCGCGCCCGCATTCGCCGACACCCAGACGCTGAAATCGGGATTGGCCGCGACGCGTTGCGCGGCAAGGCCCTGTTCGATCGGATCGGGGACGCTCATTCGTCGCCCCCTTCGATCGCCCATTCGGCGACACGCGCGAGATGATCGTAATCGCCGGCGAATTTCACGTATTGCACGCGCGGGCGCGAGCGATAGGCGGCATCGGGATCGCGATAGGCTTTGATCAGTGCCGTCAGATTCGCGCGCGTCTCGGCCAGGAACGTCGGCATATCGGCGATGGCTTTGGCGGGCGCGCGGGTCTGGAAGCCGCGATCCTTCGCCGATCCGCCAAGCCCGATATAGGTGAGCTCCGACACCGGCGCCTTGGGGATGCCATCGAAGCCGCCCGCTTCAGCGATCAAGGCTTCGAGCGGCAATTGCGGCGACAAGCCGGTCGCGACTTGCGGGCCGGTCGGCATCGTGCCGGTCTTGTAGTCGAGCACGACCAGCGTGCCATCCGCCTTGCGGTCGATGCGATCGGCCGTCGCCGACAGCGCGAAGCCGTCGATGTCGAGCGTGCCTTTGGTTTCGACGGCGGCGACGCGCAAACCCTGCGCACGGCGCGCCGTATCTTCGACCACGAACATTTCCGCCATCAGCACGAAGCGCGGCCACCAGAAGGCGCGCACCGAGGGCGGCGGGTTGATTTTGTCGAACGCGTCGCGGCCGAACGCGATCAATTGCGCCAACGCATCCGGCGGCAATTCGCCGGGATAGGTCTTGGCGAAGCGTTCCAGCGCATCGTGATAGAGATTGCCGCGCTGGCGCGCATCGGCGTCGGCATCGATATCGTCGAGCGCGTAGAGGCCGAGGATTTTCGACGCATAGATCGCATAAGGATCGCGGATCAGCGTTTCGATTCGCGTGACCGACAATCCCTTGGGCCGGGCGGCGACCGGCGGCTTGGGGGCCGGCGGACGGATGGGAGCCACGACCCGGCTATGGCCGTCGAGCGTGGCGGCCCAGGCGGCTTGATCGGGATCGAGCGCCGAAGCCCAGCGCGGATCCTTGCCCAGCAGCGCATCGAGCCGGACGAGCCAGCGCGACGCGATGGCGGGGCCCGATTCGGTTTTGCGCGCCCGCGACAACACGACCGAGGCGCCCGAGAAGGCTTGCGCGAAATCATGCGCCGCCAAACCGATCTGCCGTTCGAGCGGCGGCAAACCCACCTTGGCGCGCATCGGGCGCGACAGCCACGGGTCTTCGCGCGTTTCGCCGGGCCAGGTGCTTTCGTTCAAACTGCCGAGGACGACGAGATCGGCGGAGACGAGACGCGCTTCGATCGTGCCGCGAATGCTGATTCGCGGATGCCCGCCATAGGGCGGGCGCCAGCTCGCGGTCGCGAGCAACTCGTCGAGCAGATCGGCGAAGCCCGCGCGCTTCACCGGCCCGAAATCGGGCGCGGCATCGATCAGGCGCGCCGCGAAATTCGCCAGCGCGTTGCCCGCCTGCCCGTCCCATAACTTCGTGCGGCCGGTTTCGTCGCGTGCGAGATCTTCGGCCGCCCGGATATGCGCCGCCAGAAGTTCGCGCAAGGTTTCGGGCGCGGCGGCCAGAGGCTTCAACGCCGCGTCCAGCGCATCGATCAGCGGCAACGCGTCTTCGGGCGTCACTTTGCGCAAGCCCGCGATGCCGGGTGCCGGTCGGGGGCCGCGCAAACCCAAACGATCCAAGCGCCGTGTTTGGGTGAGATGCGTCGTGCGGTCGCGGCCCAGCGACGCCAGCGGATGCTTGAGCAGCGCGAGCAGATCGACCGGGGCAAGATCGTCCACGACCGCGCGCGCGACCAAGCGCAGCAGCACGGCGGCGGGGGCGAGATCGAGCCGCCGCCCGGCGGAATCGTCGGCCTCGATTCCCCAGCGGCGCAATTTGGCCGACACGCGACGCGCGAGATTGCGGTCGGCAGTGACGAGGGTAGCCGTGCGGCCCGGCGTTTCCAGGGCGCCGCGCAACAGCACGGCGATGGCGCCCGCTTCGGAATCCGGATCGGCGGATTCGAGCCGCATCAAACCGGCGAAGGTCGCATCGCCTTGCCGGGGCGCGGTGCGCCAGGCTTGGGTGGTCGCGGCAGGCCGCAAGGCTTCGGCGGCCAGTGACGCGCGCGGTCCCGGCGCCGTGCCGTCCCAAACGGTCACGGCGTCGCGCGCGACTTCCATCCGGCGCAGCAAATGATGCAGGCCGTATTGCGGATGCGACGGTTCCTGCCCGATCGCTTCCCATGTCGCGGCATCCGAGTCGCGATCGAGGCCGGGCAGCACGACTTCGCCTTGCGGCAGGCCGGCGATCACCTTCAACAGATGCGCGGTCGCGGGCACCGAGCCGGTCGAGCCCGCCGCCCAGATCGGGCCTTGCGGCGGATGCGCTTTCCAGCGCTGGGCGAGCGCACGGATCAGTTGCACGCGCCGCGCCTGCGGGTCCATCTGGCCGCGCGCTTCCAGAATAACCGGCCAATGCTCGCGAATGATCGCGAGGAATTCGAGCGTCTGGCCCCAATGGCGCGCGTAATCGTCGGGCACCAGCCCGTCGAAATTCGCCCACGGCACTTCTTCGATCTGCAGCGAGTCGAGAAGTTCGGCGAGAGCGCGCGCCAAACGCAACGCGGCGGCGGGCGAAGGTGCGGCCTGCCCGCCTTGCTTGGCGACCAACTTCGCCAACAGCAACTCGCGCGCGACGCCGTCGATCGCGGGCGGGAGCTCGGCGTCGAGCTCGGCGCCCTCGCCCGTCAAAATCAGCTCGTCCTCGTCCACGTCGCCGATCGCGGCGATGCGCGGCAGCAGCAACGGCTTGCCGCCCGCTTCGGCCAAGAACGCCTCGCCCAAAGCGCGCACCGCGCGCCGATTGGGCAGCAACACCGTGGCGCGCGACAAGGTTTCCGGCGCGGTGCCGAGCTTGGCGAGAATGCCCTTGGCGAAGGCCGCGAGGAAATTCACGCCAGCCGGGATCGTGCTGACGCGCATGTCGGACTAGACCTTCTTCGCCGACCAGCCGAGTTCGCGCTCGGTCGCGGTCACGCTGTCGGGCGTGCCGACATGGAACCACAAACCGTCATGCACGACCGACCAGAGGCGGCCTTTGGCTTCCGCCGCGTCGTAGACCTTGTTGAGCGAGAAGGCGCCGGGGGCGAAACCCGCCAATGCGCGCGGATGCAGGATCTGCACGCCCGCGTAAACGAAGGGCGCGATCTCCGGATCGCGGCGGCGGCGCGCCTTGCCGTTGGGATCGACGAAATAATCGCCGCGCCCCTCGTAGCCGCGCGCCGTGGCGGCGGAGGTCATCAACAGCAGCACATCCATGGCGCCGTCGTCCCACGCATCGGCGAGACGCTTCAGCGCCGGGCGCGGCCCGTCGAACCACAGCACATCGGCATTGGCGCAGAAGAACGCGCCCGGCCCGAGCACGGGCAGCGCGTTCAACACGCCGCCGCCGGTTTCCAATAGATCCGGCTCGTGCACCGTGACGATCGCCACGTCCTTGCGTGATTTCACATGCGCTTCGAGCGTCGCGCGATGATGGTGGAGATTGGCGACGACGCGGTGCACGCCCGCCTCCGCCATGCGGTCGATCACGCGGTCGATCAACGCGCGCCCGGCGACCGGCACCATGGGTTTGGGCAGCGTATCGGTCAGCGGGCGCATGCGCTTGCCCAAACCCGCCGCCAGAACCATGCCGGTGTCGAAGGCGCTCATGCCGCGATCTCCGCTTTCGGACGCGTGCGCCATTCGGCGGGCACATGCGCGTCGAACCACGCGCGCACCGGCGCCAAGGCCGGATGCGCCAGATCGGCGTTCAATTGCCGCCAGACGCGGTCGATATGTTTCAGATATTGCGGCTTGCCGTCGCGCCGGAACAGCCGCACGAAAATACCGGCGATCTTGGCGCTGCGCTGGGCCGACAAGATCGCCAATGCCGCTTCGAATGCACCGCGATCGATTTGCGGCCGCGCCGATAGATAAGCGTCGATCGACGCGCGCACGACCGCAGGCGACACGTCGCGCCGCGCATCGCCGATCAAACTAGCCAGGTCGTAGGCGGCAGGACCGATCAACGCGTCCTGGAAATCCAGCAAGCCACAGCCGCGAATGCCGGGCCGGTCGAGACTGATGAGATTGTCGACGTGATAATCGCGCAAGACCAGCGTCGTGCCGCCCGCGCGGGCGAACGGATAGACCGCGTGCCACGCGGCGAGATAGGCGGCGCGCACATCCGCATCGGTCGGTTTGCCTGCCCATTCGGGCAGGAACCAATCGGTCAGCAACAACGCCTCGCGATCGAGTGTGGCGTCGTCATAGGCCGGGCAATCGACATGCGTTTGCGCCGGATGCGCGTGCAACGCGAGCAGCGCATCGACCGCGCGCGCGTAAAGATCGGCTTCCGAGGCGCCCGCCTTCAGCGCGCGCGTGAACGTGTCGTCGCCCAGATCCTCCAGCAGCAGGAACCCGGCATGCGGCTCGGCCGCATCGATGCGCGGCGCCGACAAACCCAGGCGATAAAGATGCGTCGCGACCGTCACGAAGGGGCGCACGTCTTCCTGCGGCGGCGGCGCATCCATCAGCACGGCTTGGCGATCGCCGTCGCGCAGGCGGAAATACTTGCGGAAACTCGCGTCGTCGGCGAGCAGCGTCGGCTGGATGCCCGCCCACCCATGCGCGTCCAAGAAGGCGCGCGCGGCCTTGCGCGGAACGGGCGTTTCAGCCGCCATGCGCCAGCTCCGGCCGTCCGGCCCAATTGGCGCCGCCCGAGACGATCGCGTGGCGCGAATTTTCGTCCGCGCCTTGCGACAGCGCGACCGTCAAGCGATCCGCCGGCAGATAGGGCCCGAGGCGCTGCGGCCATTCGATCAACGCGATGGCGCCTTCGCGCGCCGCTTCCCAGCCGAGTTCCCAGATCTCCTCCGGGTCCGCGAGGCGATACAGATCGAAATGCCAAATCGGCCCGCCGGGCAGGTCGTAGGTCTGCACCAACGTGAAGGTCGGGCTCGGCACTTCGACCTCGGCGCCCGCGCGGGCATGGATGAAGCCCCGCGCGAATTCGGTCTTTCCCATGCCCAAATCGCCTTCCAGGGCGATCGCGTCGCGCGGACGCGCCGCTTTCGCGAGCAACGCGCCCAATTTCCGGGTCGCGGCGGCGTCCGGAAGGTCCAATTCGCGAATCGGCGTGGGGGCCAGCATGAGCAATCTTCTACCCGGAAATCCTATGTCCGAAAATCCGTTGAAAAGCGCGCCCGGCTTGGCCATCAATGGCGGCCATGTCCCAGATCCACACCACCGATGTCGCCATTATCGGCGCCGGCCCCGTCGGCCTGTTCGCCATTTTCGAATGCGGCATGCTGAAGCTGAAGACCCACGTCATCGACGCGCTTGACTTCGCCGGCGGCCAATGCGCCGCGCTCTACCCGGAAAAGCCGATTTACGACATTCCGGGCTACCCCAAGATCGAGGCGGCCGAACTGATCGCAAGGTTGCAGGAGCAAGCAGCACCCTTTTCGCCGACCTATCACCTTGGCCAGCGCGTGGAAAAGCTGACCCGCGAGGGCGAGGCGTGGCGCCTGGAAACCTCCGCCGGCACGGTCATCGTCGCCAAGGCGGTGCTGATCGCGGCGGGCGTGGGCGCGTTCGGCCCCAACAAACCGCCGATGCCGCGTATCGACGAGTTCGAAAACAAAGGCGTGCATTATCTGGTGAACAGCCGCGAGGCGTTCCGGGGCAAGCGTGTGGCCATCGCCGGCGGCGGCGATTCGGCCCTCGACTGGACGCTGAGCCTGGCCGATGTCGCGGCACGCGTGATGGTCGTGCATCGCCGCGACAAGTTCCGCGCCGCGCCCGACTCGGTCGCCAAGGTCAAGGCGCTGGCCGATGCGGGCAAGATCGACATGGTCGTGCCCTATCAGCTCGACTCGCTGGAAGGCGAGCCGGGGGCCCTCAAGGCCGTCATCCTCAAGGATCTCGACGGCAAGGCCCGCCGCCTGGAGGCGGACGCGCTGCTCGCCTTTTTCGGCCTGTCGATGAATCTGGGGCCGATCGCCGAATGGGGCCTCGATATCGAGAAAGCCCATATCAAGGTCGAACAACGCACGGCGGCCACGTCGGCGCCCGGCATCTTCGCCATCGGCGATATCGCGCATTACCCCGGCAAGCTGAAGCTGATCCTGTCGGGCTTCGCGGAAGCCGCGGCGGCGGCGCATGCGGCGCGCGCGATCTGCCATCCCGGCGAGACCTATCACTTCGAATATTCGACGACATCGGGCGTGCCGGGCACGTAAGCGCGGCCTAGTTCTTCCAGATCGGCACGCGGGCCATGACCGTCGTGCCGTCGCCGGGCATCGAAGCGAGATGCACCGTGCCGCCGTGCAATTCGACGATGCGCTTCACCAGCGACAGGCCCAGCCCCGCCCCCATGCGCCGCGCGTCGGGGGCGGTGCCGCGCTCGAATTCCTTGAACACGCGCGACTGATCTTCGGGCGCGATGCCCATGCCGGTATCGGCGACGGCCAGCGCCACATATTGCCCCGCCCCTTCGGCCGAGAGCGTGATCTTGCCGCCCGCCGGCGTGAATTTGATGGCGTTTGAAACGAGATTACATAGCGCCTGCTTCAAGCGGCGCGGATCGGCGCGCAGATCGGGCAAAGCGCGCGGGATCCGCACGTCCAGCGACAGATCGCGCTCGCGCGCCAAATCGGCCATGATCTGCGCCGTCTCCTCCATCAGGCCGAGCACGGGCACGGGCGCCAAATCCAGCGTCATGCGGCCCGCGTCGATCGAGGCGAGATCGAGAATGTCGTTGATGATCGCGAGCAGGCGTTGCGAGGCCGACAGAATATCGTCGCAGTATTCGACCTGGCGTTCGTTGAGCGTGCCGAAATACTGCTTCGACAGCATTTCCGCGAAGCCGATGATGGTATTGAGCGGCGTGCGCAGCTCGTAGGACACGGTCGAGATGAATTCGGATTTGAGCCGGTCGGCGGCTTCCAGCGCCTCGGCGCGTTCGCGCAAGGCGCGCTCGACGCGGATCGTGTCGGTGACGTCGAGATAGGAAAGCTGCGTGGCACCGTCGGGCAACGGCACCAGCGCGTAATCGAGAATGCGCCCGTCGGCGCGTTCCAGCCTTGCGCGCACCGGCTCGCGCGCGCCGATATCGTCGGCAAGGCGCGATTTCGTCTCCTCCCAATCCTCGTCGGCGGGATAGAAAGGCCGCATCAGATCGATCACCTCGCCGATATGCGGCTCGGCGATCAATGCGGCTTCGGGCATATCCCAAATGCGCGCAAAGGCCGGATTGTGCAGCTTCATCTTGCCGTCCGACCCGAACACCGCGACCCCTTCCTGAAGGTTGTCGAGCGTGGCGCGCTGCACGGCGATGAGGGTGTTGTAGGAGCGTTCGAGCGTGAGCCGGTCGGTCACGTCTTCGAACGCGAACAGCAAGCCGCCCAAGGGGTGCGCCAGGCAGCGCTCGCGCAGCGTCGTGCCGTCGGGCAGATACATCAATTCGTCGATCGGCTCGAAGATCGAATCGAACAGCGCCACGCGCTGGCGCTTGAACATGCGGAAATCGGCGAATTCCGGCAGGCGGCGGCGCTCGCGCAAACTTTCCAGCACCTCGCCGTATTCGGGCTCGGTCGCCAGCCAATCCTCGTCGACGCGCCACAGCCGCGCATAGGCCGAGTTCGCGTATTTGAGCCGCTTGTCCGCGCCGAAAATCGCGATCGCGACCGGCATGGTTTCCAAGACCGTGCCTTGCGCGCCGATATGGCGGGCAAGCTCGATCCCGCCTTCCTCGCGCTCGGTCTGGTCGACCGCCATGCCGATCGTGCCGCCATCGGGCAAGGGCGCCTCGACGAAATCATAAAGCCGGCGCGCGCCCGCGACGATCAAATGGCCCGAATCGCTTTGCGAGGTGCGCGCGGCCAGCGCCAAGCGCGCGAGGGCCGACAGCTTGCGCGCGATGGCGTCGCCGCCCAGCTTGGCGATGCCGTCGATGAAATCGTTGCGCTCCGCCCCGCCCGCATCGGCATAGGCGATGTTGCACCATACGACGCGCTGTTCGGGATCGCGCCGCCACAAGGGGACGGGCAACGCGTCGAGCGCGGATTCGAGGCGGCGCAGCGCGTCTTCCGCCGCTTCGCGTTCGACGCGCTGGAGATTGGCGCGCACCGAAATCTCGCGCTTTTCGCTTTCGGCCTGGGCCGCGCGCGCCTCGGCGGCCGCGGCACGGCCGCGTTCGCGCCACGCCCAATAAAGGGCGGCGGCCAGTGCCAACGCCAAGGCGGCAAGGGCGAACTCCATGGGCCGGGAGTGTAGGGAGGCCCCCCGCGTCGCGCCAAACGAAAACGGCCGGCGGGTCGCCCCGCCGGCCGTTCGCACCCATGCCCCGAAGGGCCGAGATTAGTAGCGGTAGTGGTCGGCCTTGAACGGACCCTGCTGGGTCACGTTGATGTACTTGGCCTGGGCCGGGGTGAGCTTCGAGAGCTTCACGCCGATCTTTTCCAAGTGCAGGGCCGCGACCTTTTCGTCCAGCGTCTTGGGCAGCGTGTAGACCTTGTTCTTGTAGATACCGGCGTCGCGCTTGGTCCACAGCTCGATCTGGGCGAGCGTCTGGTTCGAGAACGACGACGACATCACGAAGCTGGGATGACCCGTGGCGCAGCCCAGGTTCACGAGGCGGCCTTCGGCGAGCAGCAGGATGCGCTTGCCCGACGACAGCTCGATCTCATCGACCTGCGGCTTGATGTTGTTCCACTTGAAATTCCGCAGACCCGCGACCTGGATCTCGCTGTCGAAGTGGCCGATGTTGCACACGATCGCGCGATCCTTCATCGCGCGCATGTGGTCCACCGTGATGACGTCGATATTGCCCGTCGCCGTCACGAAGATGTCGCCGCGCGGGGCGGCGTCTTCCATCGTCACGACCTCGTAGCCTTCCATCGCCGCCTGCAAGGCGCAGATCGGATCGATTTCCGTGACGAGCACGCGGGCACCCGACTGGCGCAGCGACGCTGCCGAGCCCTTGCCCACGTCGCCGAAGCCGGCGACGACGGCGACCTTGCCCGACATCATCACGTCGGTCGCGCGGCGGATCGCGTCGACCAGCGATTCACGGCAGCCATACAGGTTGTCGAACTTCGACTTGGTGACCGAGTCGTTGACGTTGATGGCCGGGAACAGCAGCGAGCCGTCCTTTTCCATCTGATAGAGGCGATGCACGCCGGTCGTCGTTTCCTCGGTCACGCCGCGCACCGAGGCGCCGACCTTCGAATACCAGCCCGGCTGTTCCTTCACGCGCTTCTTGATCGCGGCGTAGAGGACTTCTTCTTCCTCGTTCGTCGGGTTGGAGACGACCTTGAGGTCCTTCTCCGCCTTGATGCCGAGATGGATCAGCAGCGTGGCGTCGCTGCCGTCGTCCAGGATCATGTTCGGCACGCCGCCATCGGCCCACTCGAAGATCTTGTGGGTGTAATCCCAATATTCGACCAGCGTTTCGCCCTTGATGGCGAAAACCGGCGTGCCGGCGACGGCGATCGCCGCCGCGGCGTGATCTTGCGTCGAGAAGATGTTGCACGAGGCCCAGCGCACGTCGGCACCCAGCGCCTTCAGCGTTTCGATCAGCACGCCGGTCTGAATCGTCATGTGCAGCGAGCCGGCGATGCGGGCACCCTTCAAGGGTTGCGCCTTGCCGTATTCGGCGCGGATGGCCATCAGGCCCGGCATTTCGGATTCCGCAATCGACAGTTCCTTGCGGCCCCATTCGGCGAGCGAGATGTCCTTGACGATATAATCGGCCATGTGCGGCGTTTCTCCGGTGAAAAGGCGGGATCGAGCGCGTTCAACGCGCGGACCCGGCGGGGAATTCCAAGGCGAGGCTTATAACCGCCGCCCCCGCCCCCCTCAATACGAAAAGGGCGCTGCGCCAAGCCCTTAAAACAACGAAACAATTCCGGCTATGGCGGAGCCGGGTGCCGTGCGCTTATGCTGCGGCGTCAAGTCCCTGCCATATCCCGATTCCCGCGCCCCACATGACCGGTCCGCCGATGAGCCAGAAGCCGCCTTACCGCGTCGAATTCGCCGCCTATCCGATCCTGGTCGTCGAGGACGATCCGGTCATGCGCCGCAACCTGATCCAGATGCTGCGCAATATCGGCTTCTACCAGATCCACGAGGCCGCCGACGGCGAGGCCGGGATTACGGCGCTGAAATCCATGGCGCATTGCGACGTGGTGCTGTCGGACATTTCGATGGCGCCGGTCGGCGGGCTGAAATTCCTGGAGCGCGTGCGCACCGAATTGCAGCCGCCCGCGCGCGACGTGCC
>VFQR01000107.1_pt1 | contig 204569 bp, 160 predicted proteins | sample 3512321 | NCBI WGS metagenome assembly VFQR01 (sample SAMN10412374, study PRJNA504923) | tailings metagenome | isolation source: Relicate 3 Philex TSF1 revegetated site | place: Philippines: Tuba, Benguet | collected 2017-08-29
TTTCACGCAAAGGCGCAAAGAGAAATTGCGTAGTGTATCAGCTTAAAATTTTATTTGTCAAAAAAAACTAACCACGGAGGTACAATGACAGGGGGGGGCACGGGGTTAACGCTGTGTTGCTCTGTGTTCTCCGTGCCTCTGCGGTTCAACCTATCAAACAAGGTAACTACAGGATGAGACACTACCGGGAATTGCAGAGCCGCTAAGAGGATCGCAAAGTTCTGCCAAGCCATGCAGCAGCGTTGTATAAGTTCAATGAATGATAAATAAGAAATGAGGAATGAGAAATAAGAAAGTGGTGAAAGACTGAGAGTGAACTATTGGCCGGGAAGGCGGGTTTTGATGGGTGATGATCTTCCTGCCTGTAAGTAGCCTTCACCATACATTATCCATACTTCAGCCCTACTTCAATAACGAAGGATGAACGAAGGATGAATACTGTTGCCGGGGAGTTAAATGCCGGATGCATCAAACTGAGAATATAGCTTTCAGGGAGCAGGGGCTGCCTGGTCGAGGTGTTCGAGCAGGGCCATCATATCAAAGAGTATGTCTTCGAGATTGGCAGGGGGCTGCTGCTGACCAGAGAGCCAGAGAAGAAATGCATTGCGAAGGCAGCGGCTGAGCATGGCCGGGGGAATGCGTTGTAACAGAACCCTGAGATGATCGGCTGCATCCTGCGGCGGCGGGGCGGCCTGGGAAGCAGATGAAACATGAATGTGATTGCTGCGGTGGTGATTATTGATGATGACCATAGCGACCGGTTTAATAATTTTAAGTAAGTTTTTGTTTTATAAATATAAGTTTTTATTGCATTTATGCCAAAAATATTTAAGTAAAAATTGCATCTATCTCCCTTTTTTTTGCACATATGCAATCCATTCTCTATTTACTGTAATTTCAAATCTCTTATCTAAAAGCATTTCTTACCAACATGGAAAGGATCAACCGGATCAAAGAGATACTTGTCATCAAAGGCCTGAGCCAGAAATGGCTGTCGGAGAAACTGGAGCGCAGCACTACCACCATTGCCTCCATCTGCAATAACAAGAGCCAGCCACACCTGAAGGATCTGAAAAAAATCGCCGCAATCCTGGATGTAGATATACGGGAGTTGCTGGTGCCGACCAAGGAGAAGTGAAGAGATAGCAGGGAGTTGATAGCCGGCTTGTCCACCGTGGCGGATGGTCAACGGTTTGCAGGTTGTTGTGTTGGGGGTTCAGGGTTCCCAGGCTTTGCGATTTATTTAGTCACAGCGAACCACTGCGTTTGGCATGGCGTAGCCAGCGGAAAATGCGGGTGGTTGGTTTTTTTCACGCAAAGGCGCAAAGAGAAATTGCGTAGTGTATCAGCTTAAAATTTTATTTGTCAAAAAAATCTAACCACGGAGGCACAATGACACGGGGGTTCACGGGGTTAACGCTGTGTTGCTCTGTGTTCTCCGTGTCTCTGTGGTTCAAAATATATACTAAGACACTACCTGCCTTTGCGTAGTGTCTTAGTTTGAAATACTATTTGTCAAAAAAATCTAACCACGGAGGCACAATGACAGGGGGTTTCACGGGGTTAACGCTGTGTTGCTCTGTGTTCTCCGTGTCTCTGTGGTTCAAAATATATACTAAGACACTGCCAGGAATTGCAGAGCCGCTAAGAGTTTATGGCTAACAGCTACCGGTTTTTTTAACCACAGCGTGGCACGGCGAAATGGCGACTCAGTCAAGGTTGGCAACCTTACTTCATCCCCGGTTTACAAAAAAATCACGATAGTAAATCTACGTTTTGCTTGTTTGTATTAAAAAAGCCCATTACATTCGTAGCTCGTTGTGTTTTTTTTAACAGCTAAAACACAATACATCTTCTTCGAATCCTAATCTCCTGCCGAACGATCACCAGCTTTAGTTACTGAAAAGAATGTAAGAATCCGCAGTATGGATATGTGATCTTTTGATTTAATCCGCTGTACCCAACTATCCCACGAAACTCCGTTTTACAGACAAATCCAGGTTCTGAGAAATCAGTAACAACAAGACTGTATTGATCTAACCGAACCATTATGAGCAAATTTTTTACCTGGGCTTTCCGTATTGCGAAAAAAATAAGGACTGCTGTAACTGCCACTGTGACCAACACAGGCATGCAAACCATTCCGACACCGGTGTGCTGTCCTTCAGCAGCAGAAATTTCGAATAACCACCATAGCAATGATGCACCCCGACCCTGTGCATCATTGTCTTTTAGCGCCGGCCGGCAGCTGATAGTCCACGGACCACGGTTCACAGACCATCATCGCCGAACTGCCATCAACGATACAATTCCGATAAAACATACTGGCAACAACGCAAATCATCCCGGCCATAGCAGCCAGGATTTTGTGCGTTTGGCAAACGACCAACTCTTTTCTCTTCCCGTAAAACAAACGAACATGAAAACTTCTGCCTGTTTCTCTACCCAGCAAACACCAACAGCAATGGCAACAGACAGCCGCTTCGAAAAGCAAGGGTCTGTGCCGGGTTCCTTTCCAAAGGAGAAGGCAGGTGATGTTTCTCTTTCCACCAAAAACTCTTTTATGAAAACTTTGATGCGTAAACCTGTTGTAGCCACATTGGTGATGGTGCTGGTGAGTTTATTTGCAGCGAATATTGCCAATGGACAGATCGCGACTCTTAGCGATTGGAGTAATTTGTATCATGGGACATCTATTTCAACGCAAAATATCAGCTATCCTGTCCCTTCAGCAATAGTCAATAAACGTGTACTAGTAGTTGCTATTGCTTCTTCACGTACAACATCTGGCACTCGTAATGTTTCAATTTCATATGGGGGACAAGCCCTGACTCTTGCAGATGGCGATATGGGATCATCTTTGATCCAGCATACCGCAATATATTACTTGAATGAGGCCGGTATTAATGCGGCATCTAATAGCACTCTTTCATTCAGTGTATCCAACGGGACAACTTACATTACAGATGTTTTTGCTGCTGTTTTTGAAAATGTGGATCAGTCTTCTCCAATTACAGATGCAGAAAATTATAATAGTTCAAGTACACAAACAACTTTCCAATATTCTCCTTCTTTAACTATTAACGCAAATAACCTTGCAATTGAGGTTGTTTCTTCACACAGAACCGGATCAACAACTTTGCGAACTGTTAGCTCGTATCCTTCAAATTGGTCTTTGTCAACACAACAAACACAAACTGGTAATGATAATGCAGTGAGAAATATGATGCTAACACGAACTATCCCTGCTTCGAATACAACTGATAATGCTTCGATAACAATGAGTGGAAGTTCTTTGCCCTCAATGACTGCAATTAGTTTGAATGCATCAAATACACAACCAAGAGTTTATTTTTCTACTGGTTCTTTCACCGTTCCCACAGGTGTCACCTGCATCCAGGTAGAAGCATGGGGCGGCGGTGGAAGTGGAGGGCAAAGAACAAGTGATGGAGTAACTGGTGGTGGTGGTGGCGGTGCATATGCCCGCAGTATTATTACGGTAATTCCAGGAAATACTTATACTGTGACCGTTGGCTCTGGGGCTCTAGGTTCTTCATCTTCAGCCGGAGGTGATTCATGGTTTGGAACCGCAACCACAGTAATGGCAAAAGGTGGTAACAGTGTCTCAAGTAATAATACAAGTGGGGCATCCGGTGGTTCTGGTCTTGCATCTATTGGAAACATAATTACATACAATGGCGGAAATGGAGCAAATGGTTCTGGAACTACCGCTGGTGGTGGCGGCTCTTCAGCTGGTACCGGATCTGACGGTAATAACGGTACAAACCAAAATGGAGGATCTGCTCCTTCCGGGGGTGGAAACGGTGGAAATGGATCGACAGTTAATGATGTAGCCGGGTCTAATGGATTTTTACCCGGTGGTGGTGGTGGTGGTTCCAGAAGAGATAATGGAACAATAAACGGCGGCAACGGCGCCGATGGTCTAATAATTATTTCGTGGGGCAGTTTGCCTTCTTCCTCAGCAGCTATTCCTGTCATAACTTCAATACCTCTTTGTGCCGGTTCCACAACAGTTAGCGGCAGCAGCAGCGATGCAGATGGCACTATAATAAATGTATTTGCCGATGGAAATTCTATCGGTTCCACAACGGTAAGCGGCGGCGCATGGTCGGCTACGGTTTCCGCTTTGGTTGGCGGTCAGCAAGTAACCGCCACAGCGCAAAAAAGCGGGGAGTGTTCTACTGCACCATCAGATGCTGTTATAGTAGGTGCTCCGCCGGCAGCTGCTGGGCCAATCTCAGGCACATCGGCTGCATGCGCAGGAACGACTTCATTAATTTATAGTGTTGATCCCGTTTCCGGGGCAACAAACTATATATGGACTGTTCCCACAGGATGGACAATTACAAATGGGCAGGGAACAAACAGTATAACTGTTACGGCAGGTGCTGCCGGACAAGGCGGTAGTATAACTGTAAAAACAGAAAACGCATGTGGAATTAGTCAAGGCAATCAGCCTCAAAGTATTAGTATCAACCCGGAAATTGGAACAAATAATACAGGCTTTACTTCCACGTCTTCAAAAACAAGTGGAGATATACAGGTTAACTCAGGCTCATTAAGAGGATATTTGAAATTCCCGTTATCTGCATTGCCTGCTGATGCAACAATTACTTCTTCAATTTTGACACTTACTCACAATGGGACAAACTCCACGAGTACTGCTACAAATACAGTAACAGCATTAGGGAACAACGATCCTGTTACAACAGCTGCAAATACATTGTATAGTGCTATCGGAAGCGGAACTACATATAGTTCTTCAATATGGCCGTTAAGTGGCTCATTTGATCTGTCACTGAACAGTACTGCAAATTCAAACATCCAGAGCAGGATTTCCTCACCAGGTTATATTGCGATGGGCTTGGTTAGGGGCGGAACTGATAATTTCTTTTTCCATGGCTTTGCTGGCGGTGCTAATGCTCCGACACTTACGGTCAATTTTAACTCACTGCTTGACCAAACCAGCAGCCTTAATGTTAGTGTTAACCCACTTCCTACCGTGGCCAACTCAACTATTGAAATTTGCCAGGGCGGCAGCAGCAGTGCTTTCACAGTAACCAGTTCGTGCACAGTACCGGGAACTCAAGAGAGCTTTACTTTTGACAATACAAATAATAATGGAACTCCTAATAACACTCAGATAAATATTCCGGCAGGGGCTACTAATATCCGTGTGCAGGTTTGGGGTGCTGGCGGGGGTGCTGGAGGAAATACAGCAACGAATTCGGGTTCTCTTCATGGTGGTGGCGGTGGTGCTTATTCAGAAACCACTTTCCCAACTTTGACATCTGGTAACTACCAAATAACTGTAGGTGGTGGTGGTGTCGGAAACGGAACCCAAAACGCATCTGGCGGAAGCGGTGGTAGTTCCAGCTTTGGATCAGGATTAAATCTTGTTCTTGCAGATGGTGGAAATGGTGCAACGACTGGTGGAGGCGGAACAGGCGGACAAGCTGCTTCAAGCACAGGCGATATTACTAATAATGGTGGAAATGGAGGAAACCGTGTTGCTGCAGGTACTGCTGGTGGCGGCGGTGGCGGTGGTTCAGCTGGTAATCAGCTTCCAGTCGGTGGTAATGGTGGTAATGGTTCTGGTTCAACGGGAGGTTCGGCAGGAACTGCCGGTGGTGGCACCGTTGGTGCAACCGGTGCTGCAGGTGGCACTGGTGCCAATAATGGTATTGCCGGTAATAACGGTAATACCCCCGGTGGTGGTGCAGGAGGAAGAGGAGGCAGTAATAGCGGTGCTGCAGGAAATGGCGCCCCTGGAAGGGTAGTTGTTAGCTATACTCTTCCTGCAACAGGTGAGATAACTTGGTACAATGTACCATCAGGCGGAACTTCATTGCACACAGGAGAAACTTTTGACCCACTGCCTCATTTACCCGGTGGCAACACAAATAGCCCGGGCACATATTCTTTCTATGCCGAGTGTTCTCAATATCCCGGCTGCCGCACAAAGGTTGATTTTGTAATTCACCCCAAAGGTGCAGCGCCTGTAGTCAGCAGCCCGGTCACTTATTGTCTTGGCGAAACTGCCGTGGCATTAACTGCCACCGGCGATAACTTATTATGGTACACCGAGGCTGTCGGCGGCACAGGCAGTGCCACTGCACCGGTGCCTTCAACGGCCAATGCCGGTTCCACCACTTATTATGTGAGCCAGACACCCGATGGCGGTTGCGAAAGCGAAAGAGCAGCCATTGTGGTAACGGTTCACCCGCTGCCCGTTGTGGATGCAGGTTCTTACGGCCCTGTATGCGTGGATGCGGCAGATATTGCACTTGCAGGTTCACCGGCCGGTGGCTCCTGGAGCGGCACCGGTGTGAGCGGCAATGTGAATGACGGATTCTTCTTTGATCCTTCCGTGGGTACACAAACACTCACTTATACTTATACAGACGGCAATGGATGCATCAACAGTGATGAAACAACTATCACGGTAAATGCACTGCCGGTGATGACCTGTCCCGAAAACTTTGCAGTTTGTATTGATAACGGGCTGGTGGTTCTCAGCGGCGGCCTGCCTGCAGGCGGCAGCTACAGCGGCGACCATGTAAGCGGCGGCAATTTTGATCCGGCTGCAGCAGGCGCCGGGCAGCATACCATTACCTATACTTATACGGATGTCAATGGCTGTACGAACAGCTGCAGCTTTACCATTACGGTAAATGCACTGCCCATCGTTACCTGTCCTGCTGATTTTGCAGTGTGTGTATCTGCTGATCCGTTTGCACTGAACAGCGCCGGCCCGATCGGCGGCAGCTACAGCGGCGATGGTGTAACCAATAACGAATTTGATGCCGGTGCAGCCGGTGTTGGCGATCATGTGATTACTTATACTTACACGGACCCCAACACAGGTTGTGTAAATACCTGCACGTTTACCATCACGGTGAATGCATTGCCGGTGATGACCTGCCCCGAAGATTTTGCGGTTTGTGTTGATGCAGGTCCTGTTGCCCTTTCAGGCGGTCTGCCTGCAGGCGGCAGCTACAGCGGCACCGGTGTGAGCGGCGGCAACTTTGATCCTGCAGCAGCAGGTGTTGGCCCGCACACGATCACTTATACTTATACTGACGAAAATAATTGTACGAACTCCTGCACATTTACCATCACGGTAAATGCGCTGCCGGTGGTATCAGCAGGTTCTTACGGGCCTGTTTGTCCCGAAGCGGCGGATATTGCCCTGGGTGGTTCACCGGCCGGCGGCACCTGGAGCGGCACCGGTGTAACTGGTAATTTCTTCGATCCTTCCGCGGGTACACAAACACTCACTTATACTTATACCGATGGCAATGGCTGCACCAACAGTGCACAAACTACCATCACGGTGTTTGCTTCTCCCAATATAGAAGCCGGCAGCAACAGCCCAGTGTGTGTGGGAGCAACGATAGAGCTTACAGCTTCACCGAACGGCTATGCTTCTTATAGCTGGACCGGGCCGAACGGGTTTGGCCTTGCACCGTTCTCACAAACTGTGACACAAGACTTTAATTCAATTCCAGCAACTGCTGCAGGAACCTGGGTTGATAATACTACTACTTCTCTTCCCACTATTTCAATACCCGGCTGGTTTGCACAAAGAAGTGGAACGGGAACCGGAATAGCGTTTTCAACAGGAACTGGAACTGGCGGTCTTTATCATTTTGGTGCTGTTGGAAATGCCGACAGGGCATTGGGAACCGTGGGTTCGGTAACTCCTGGTGATTTAGCTCTTGGTTATCTCTACCATAACAACAGCGGGCAAACTATTAACAATGCAACGGTAACTTATACATTAGAGCAGTGGAGAAATAGTGCCGCAGCGGCCCAGGAAATGACTGTTTGGTATCAAACCAGTGCATCTCCCATTTCATCTCTGACACCCGGAGTTAATGCTGGTTGGACACAGGTGACGGGATTAACCCTCAGCAGCCCGGTAACAGGGGGAGTTGCAGCTAACCTTGATGGTAATCTTGCAGCCAACCGAGTTTCAGCAACTAATATTGCCATACCGGGTCTTTCAATTCCCGATGGTCATTACTTTATGATCAAATGGGAAGATCCAGATCATGCAGGACTTGATCATAATCTTGCTATTGATGACGTTTCAATCACATTCAGTGGCGGCGGTATTCAAAACCCGACCATCCCGAATGCCACAACAGCGATGGGCGGCACTTATACCGTTACGGTAACGGATGCCAATGGCTGCAGCAACAGCGCCAACACCGAAGTGGTGGTGAATGAGCTGCCGGTTTGCAGCATCACGGCTGTAACCGAAGGTTCTGACGGAACCGTTTGTCCTTCTTCAACAGGACACCAGTACAGCGCCCCTGCGGGCATGAGCACTTACCTGTGGGAAGTTACCGGCAACGGCGCTATTTCCGGCGCCAATGACGGCAGCTCGGTGCAGGTGAATGCCGGCGCCACCTGCGGTGCCAGCTATACCGTGAAACTAACCATCACGGATGCCAGCGGATGCAGCAGCACCTGCGAGATCGTGGTGAACGTAAATGATACAGAAGGTCCCGAATTTGAAAATCCGGCCGTGGGCCCGATAGACCTTGGCTGCAACCCGGCACAATTGCCCACTGAAGCTATAGCTATAGCCGCAGCCGGCACAGCTACCGATAATTGCAACAATGTTTTGACCTATAGTGCAGCAGGTGGATCCATTGATGGTGAATGTGTGAAAACACAGGTGTGGACCGTGACGGCAACAGATGCCTGCGGCAATGAAGGCACTGCCACTGTAACCTATACATGGACAGCCGATACACAGGAGCCTGAATTTACCAACTGTCCTGTTGCACCCATCAGCCTGGGCTGCAACCCGGAAACCCTGCCCGATGTGGCAGCAGCCATTGCTGCAGCCGGTAATGCTACAGATGCCTGCGGCACACCAACAATGAGCGGCCAGATGATACTTGACCAGACGACCGGCTGTGTGAGAACAATGACCTTTATGGTGACTGCAACAGATGGTTGTAACAATGCATCCAACTGCTTTGTAAGCTACACCTGGACAATAGATACAGATGCGCCGGAGATCATTGCTTCCGGCAGCACACTTAGTTTAGGCTGCAACCCCACTGCCCAGCAAATAGAAGATGCATTGGGTTCTGCTATTGCCAATGACAACTGCGGTGTGGGCACACCCACTTTTGTGGACAGCGATGTGACCGAAGACGGCTGCAGCCGTTCGCAAACAAGAACATGGAATGTGACAGACAACTGCGGCAATCCTGCACAGGAAGTAAGCCGCACGGTGACCTGGACGGTGGATGAAGCCAATCCTGAGTTCACAGCCTGTCCTGCAGCGCCGATAGACCTGGGCTGCAACCCGTCTGCATTGCCGGATGCCCTCGCAGCTATCGCAGCAGCCGGTGCCGTAACCGATGATTGTGGTGTGTTTGGCGTAACGGCAACAGCAGGTGCTGTTGTTGAAAATGGTTGCCAGCGCATACAAAACTGGACTGTAACGGCTACCGACAACTGCAATAAAACAGCTACCTGCACGGTAACCTATACATGGATTGAAGACCTTACCCCGCCAGCGCTGGTGAATGAAGAAAACATACCCACCGGCACGGCGAATATCAATGCCTGCTATGCGGATGCACTGACAGCCGTTCCTGCCTTTGAAGCCAATACACTTGCCGCCTTCTACACTGATGCCTGCGGCGCTGTGACAGTGGAACAGGTGGGATCACCCGTACTGGACGGCGACAACTGCGCCTGGACAGTGACCTATAACTATAAAGTGAAAGATGCCTGCAATAATGAACTGGCAGAACTTTCTATCATACACAGCGGCGGCGACAAAACAGCGCCGGTGCTGAAAACGGAGGCTATTGTGCCTGCCGGCGGAACAGGTATTGATGCCTGCACAGCCCCTGCCGGGCCGACCGAAGAAGAGATCGCAGCGTTGTTTGAAGACAACTGCGAAGGAGCGATCACCGTGACGAAGACAGCCATCAATGAAGTGGTGAATGCATGTGGATGGACGGTGACCTATAATTATAAAGTGGAAGATGCCTGCGGCAATGCTATTGCTGAAGACATCCAGATCACCTACAGCGGCAGCGATCAATCTGCCCCTGTTGGCGAAGAACCTAACCCGGTAACAGATGTGGATGCCTGCAAACCTTCTCAGCAGGATGCTGAAGAAGCCTTTGATGCAGTGTATGCTGCTGCAGGTTACACGGATTGCAGTGGTGTGACAGCCTCATTGGTGAGTGCAGTAGTGGTTGGTGATAATTGTGACTGGACAGTAACTTATACATTTAATGTTACAGATGGCTGCACCAACGTACTGACCAACCAGACCTATACAAGAAGCGGTGGCGACAACAGTGCGCCGACCGGCACCATGCCAACTGCTATTACAGGTATTGATGCCTGCCAGCCCACACAGGAAGCAGCCGAAGCAGCCTTTGATGCAAATTATGCAGCAGCAGGCTACAGTGATTGCAGCGGCGTGACAGCAACCCTGGTGAGTGCAGTAGTGGATGGTGATAATTGTGACTGGACAGTAACTTATACATTTAATGTTACAGATGGCTGCACCAACGTACTGACCAACCAGACCTATACAAGAAGCGGTGGCGACAACAGTGCGCCGACCGGCACCATGCCAACTGCTATTACAGGTATTGATGCCTGCCAGCCCACACAGGAAGCAGCCGAAGCAGCCTTTGATGCAAATTATGCAGCAGCAGGCTACAGTGATTGCAGCGGCGTGACAGCAACCCTGGTGAGTGCAGTAGTGGATGGTGATAATTGTGACTGGACAGTAACTTATACATTTAATGTTACAGATGGCTGCAGCAATGTGCTGGGCAGCCAGACCTATACAAGAAGCGGCAGCGACCAGACCGCACCGTCAGGTACAGTGCCTGCGGCTATCACCGGTATTGATGCCTGCAAACCTTCTCAGAATGATGCTGAAGAAGCTTTTGATGCAGTGTATGCTGCTGCAGGCTACACGGATTGCAGTGGTGTGACAGCCGTGCTGACCAACACACTGGTGGATGGCCATGATTGCGACTGGACCATCACTTACACTTTCAAAGTGGTGAATGGTTGCGGACTTGAACTGACCAGCCAGACTTATACAAGAAGCGGTGGCGACAATACAGCGCCGGTGGCTCCTGCGGCCCCGGGCAATGCGAACTACCAATATATTACTGAAGTGCCGGTAGCCGGTGAACTGACTGCAAACGATGTTTGCAGCGGTGAGATCACTGTGACCGGTGCGGATACGGATAACGGCGGCAGCGCCTGCAACGGCGATCCGCTGATCATCACCCGTACATGGACCTTTACGGATGCCTGCGGCAATACTTCGACTGCCGTTCAAACCATCACGGTAGAAAATCCTGCGGTGGGTGTGGTGAACGTAAGCGGCGGCGGTGAATTCTGCGGCAGCGCTGTAATCACTGCAACAGGTGGTGAAAACGGAACGATCTACTTCCAGGGAACCACATCGGGCGGCACTTCAACGGCCAACCCGTCAACCCAGGAAACAGTGACCGTATCCGGTACTTACTATTTCAGGGCCCGTTCAGCCGAAGGCTGCTGGGGACCTGAGGGCAGTGTGACGGTGATCGTTAACACGATCCCGAATGTAACGGTGAGCAGCAACAGCCCGATCTGCCAGGGTGAGACCCTGCAACTGACAGGCGGCCCTGCAGGTATGAGTTATAGCTGGACCGGACCGGGTGGATTTAGTGTACCTGCTTCTAAAATAGTTACTCAAAATTTTGATGGACTTGGAACAGGAACAACCTGGACTAATAATTCTACACTCCCAGGGTGGTATTTATTCCAGGGCCAGGGTAATGCAACAGCACCGGCAACTGCAGTAACTGCTTTAGTTGCAGGAACGGGTACTGGAACAGGTGGCGCAGTTTATAATTTTTCAAATGGAATTAATACTTCAGACCGTGCAATAGGAAGTTTAGCAAGCAACGCAATAGCAAGTGCCGGTTCTACCGCCTTCTATTATGGCGTTGAGGTAACAAATACAACTGGTCAGACAATGACCTCCGCAACTATCGCTTACAGAGGTGAGCAGTATAGAAATGGAGGAAATGCCACTGCGCAATCGCTGACTGTGGATTATTCATCCAATGCTACAGCATTGACAAATGGTACCTGGACAAATGCTTCGGCCTTAACCTTTACATCACCAGTTGCAACAGTAACTGCTGCTGCAACAGATGGAAACGTTTCAGCAACAAGTTTAAGTACAACTATTACAGGGTTGAGTATCGCTCCGGGGGCAAGTTTCTGGGTTCGTTGGTCTGATCTTAATGATGCAGGCAACGATCATGGACTTGCAATAGATGATGTTTCTATTACAATCTTTAATACAGGTAATCAAAACCTGAGTCGTCCGAATGCCACTCCAGCGATGTCTGGCGAATATACCCTGACGGTGACATCACCAGAGGGTTGTGTATCCAGCGCCAGCACCTGTGTAACGGTGTTCCCGACAGCGCCTGTGCTGACGGCGCCTGCCAGCACCTGCAATGAAGCGTTTACGCTGCCTGCAGTGGCGGCGGTACCGGGCTTCACGGCTCAATACAGTATCAATGGCGCTGCATTCAGTGCAGCACCTGAACTGCCGTCAACAGCAGGTTGCTACAGCATCAAAGCAAGATATGTGCTGACCAATGCCTGCGGCGAGCTGGCAGCAGGAGCAACTGCACCAGAGGGTTGTGAAGAAAGCAATGAAGTGAATGTGGTGATCTTCCCGGCTGCGCCAGTGCTGTCGGCGCCTGCCAACACCTGCAACGAAGCGTTTACGCTGCCTGCAGTGGATGCCGTTAGCGGGTTTACTGTTCAATACAGCATCAATGGCGGCGCCTTTAGTGCAACGCCTGAAATGCCAACAACGCCGGGATGTTATCTTCTCAAAGCAAGATATGTGCTGGCGGAAGCCTGCGGCAGCATAGCCGCCGGAACAACTGCACCTGTGGCATGTGAAGAAAGCAATGAAGTGAGTGTGGTGATCTTCCCGGCAGCGCCGCCTGCACCGGAAGTGAATGCCGGTTTCAGCGCCATTGTGGTAACAGCGCCGGCTTCTGTTCCTGGATTTACCATCGAATACAGCTTTGACGACGGACAAACCTGGGGCGCCAATGTGCCGCCCACTGCAGACAACTGCGAAGGTTATAAAATAAAGACCCGCTATGTAACGGCTGCTGATTGCGGCAACATAGCTGCTGGCACGGCCAGCGAGCTGGCAGGTTGTGATGAATCGCCTGCCACGATCCGCATAGTGGATAATACAGACCCTGTTATCAACAACTGCCCGGCCAGCTTTACGGTGAATACCGTTGCGGGCCGCACTACCTGCGATGCAGTGGTGACCTGGACGGCGCCTACGGCAAATGATAATTGCGGCCAGGTGACCCTGACCAGCAACTATTCACCGGGTGCTGTGCTGCCGGTAGGCCAGACCGTTATTACTTATACGGCTACGGATGCAGCCGGCAACAGCACCAGTTGTTCCTTCACGGTGACGGTGGTGGATAAAACTCCGCCGGTGCTGACCTGTGGTGGCACAATAGTGGTGGCTGCACCGGAGAATGAGTGTTTTGCTACGGTAACAGTGCCGGCCCCGGCCCTGTTTGATAACTGTGGCGTGGCCGTTAATTCATTAACGAATTCCATTACGGGTACAGAACCGCTGGTGGCTTCTTTCCCGATCGGAAGTACAATGATCACCTGGGCGGTAGCAGATATTTATGGCAATATTGCCTTCTGCTTCCAGACAGTGACGGTAACGGGTAATGTGCCGGTGGTGATTGAGTGTCCTGAAACAGAAGAAGTGTTTACTACACCGGGTCTGTGTTCGGCCACCCTTCCGCCAACTTTCTGGCTGGAAAATGAGCCCCAACTCTCAGCCGGTTGCGGAGAAATTAATTTCTCTGTACAAAGACAGGATGGTGAAGAACTGGGTGATCCATTCCCGACAGGTGATAATATTGTCATCTGGACAGCTATCCGCAACAACCAGGTGGTAGCTACCTGCCAGCAGATCATCCGGGTGATAGACAATGAAGATCCTGTGATCACAACTTGTCCTGTTGACAGGGATGTGAACCTGGATGAGACATGTTCGTTTGTTGTGCCTGATCTTGTATCAGAGGCGACAGCGACAGATAATTGTACTGTAACGATCACGCAGTTCCCGACAGCGGGCACAGTGCTGAGTTCATCGCATAACCAGACGCATGTTGTGACCATTACGGCCACAGATGCCGCTGGCAACACCGATGAGTGTGAAGTGACGCTGACCGGTAAAGATGTAACTGATCCTGTGATCACAACTTGTCCTGTTGACAGGGATGTGAACCTGGATGAGACATGTTCGTTTGTTGTGCCTGATCTTGTATCAGAGGCGACAGCGACAGATAATTGTACTGTAACGATCACGCAGTTCCCGACAGCGGGCACAGTGCTGAGTTCATCGCATAACCAGACGCATGTTGTGACCATTACGGCCACAGATGCCGCTGGCAACACCGATGAGTGTGAAGTGACGCTGACCGGTAAAGATGTAACTGATCCTGTGATCACCTGCGTAGGTAACCAGACCAAAACAACTGACCTGGATGCCTGCAGCTACACTGTAGTGGGAACTGAATTTGATCCTGTATCATTTGCTGATAATTGCACAGCAACGATCAGTAATGACTTTAATAACAGTAATACATTGGCGGGAGCCGTGTTCCCGACAGGAACCACAACCGTGACCTGGACGGTAACAGATGGTGGAGGTAATACAGCTACCTGCAGCTTCGATGTAACTGTTGATGATGAGCAGTTGCCGAACGCCATTTGCCAGAACATCACGGTAGAACTCGATGTAAATGGTAACGTGACCATCACACCGGAACAAGTGGATAATGGCAGCAACGATGCCTGTGGTATCGCCAGCCTGTCATTGGATATAACACAATTCACCTGTGCAAACGTGGGTCCGAATACAGTGACCCTGACAGTGACAGATGTGAATGGTAATGTATCAACCTGCACAGCGACAGTGACCGTAGAAGACAAGATCGGTCCTGCCTTCAGCAATGTACCGGTTATTGCACCTGTAAATGCCGGAACAGGAACATGCCAGCAACTGGTGTCCTGGACTGTACCTACAGTAACAGATGCCTGTGGTGTGGCATCCCTGACCGTTAGTGTAGTGCCGTTTACGCCGGTAATAACAATCGGCACCACTGCCCTGGCACAGTTCTCTACAGGTAACAATATCGTTACTTATACGGCAACGGATGTGAACGGCAATGAGACCACTGCCAGCTTCACAGTAACGGTGGTGGATAATCAGCCGCCGATTCTGACAGGTTGCCCGGGTAATATCACTACCAAGTCTGATGCGGGTCAGTGCGGAGCTATTATTGGTTATGTGCAGCCGACAGCGAGTGATAACTGTCCCGGTGTAACGCTGACGATCAATAACCCGGCTTATGCACCCGGTAGTTTCTTCCCTGTGGGAGTGCACACTGTGATCTACACGGCCACAGATGCTTACGGCAATTCTGTGACCTGCACATTCACAGTGACTGTAGAAGACAAACAGGCTCCTGTGCCCAATGTTATCATCCTGCCGGATGTGACAGGGGTTTGTGCAGCAACCGTAACAGCGCCGACCGCTACTGATAATTGTGATGGTTTGATCATTGGTACCACCAGCGATCCGACAACCTACAATACGCCGGGTAATTATGTCATCACCTGGACCTATACCGATGGTTCCGGCAACAGCAGCATACAAACACAGAATGTGATTGTAGAAGCTGACCCGGCCATTATCACGGCTGATCCGCAAAGCCTCGAAGTTTGCGAAGGTGATGAAGCGGTGTTCAGCGTGACAGCAACAGGTGCAACCGGTTACCAGTGGCAGATCAACACCGGCGAAGGCTGGAACGATATAGATGGTGAAACAGGAACCACCCTGACCATTGACCCGACCACACTGGCGATGGACGGTAACCAGTACCGTGTGCTGGTGTATGGTAACTGCGGCGACCCGGCAGTATCTGAAGCGGCAACACTGACGGTGAATGAACTGACCGAATCAACGCTGACCGAAACCCGTTGCGACAGTTATACATGGCCGGTGGAACTTGGCGGAACAGGCCAGGCCTATACAGTAAGCGGCACCTATACCAACCAGGTAGAATGCCATATCTATACACTCAACCTGACCATTGTGCCGAGCCAGTCATTTGAGGAAACAATAACATCCTGTGACAGCTATGTATGGCCGGTAAATAACCAGACTTATAACAATTCCGGTACTTACACACATACCATTGGCTGTGACACTTATAAACTGATACTGACGATCAACGAAAGCACAAGTTCAAGTGAAACAGTATCTGCCTGCGACAGCTATACCTGGACAGCAGGTGACGGAGCAACCTATACGCAGTCAGGCACCTATACCCATGTGGCTACTAATGCTGCCGGTTGCCCGCATACGATGACGCTGAACCTGACGATCACCGAAAGCACATCTTCCAGTGAAACTGTTTCCGTATGTGACAGCTATACCTGGGAGGAGGCCGATGGCGGTGACGGGGAAACCTACACCGAGTCGGGCACTTATACCAACGTGGTCGGTTGTCATACGTACACCCTGAACCTGACGATAACAACCAGCAGCAGTTCGACTGTAACAGTAACCGCTTGTGATGAATATGAGTGGGCACTGAACGGTGCGACCTATGCAGAGTCAGGAGAATACAGCTATACTGAAAACTGTCATACCACTACCCTGATCCTGACGATCATTCAAAGTGAAATGACAGAGCAAACCCAGTCGGCCTGTGACAGCTACCTGTGGCCGGTAAATAACCAGACTTATACTGAGTCCGGTACTTATACCCACACGGTCGGATGTCATACGTATGAACTGTTGCTGACTATTACGCCGAGCACTAATTCAAGTGTGACGCAGACAGCCTGCGACAGCTATTTCTGGCCGCTGAGTGGTGAGACCTATACACAATCCGGAAACTATCCGTTTGTGACAGGCTGCAACACTACTACGCTGAACCTGACGATTATTCCAAGCAGCAGTTCATCTGTAACGGTGACAGCCTGTGATGAATATGAGTGGGCACTGAACGGTCAGACCTATGCAGCGTCAGGAGAATACAGCTATACAGCGAACTGTCATACCACTACATTGATCCTGACGATCATTCAAAGTGAAACGACAGAGCAAACCCAGTCGGCCTGTGACAGCTACCTGTGGCCGGTAAATAACCAGACTTATACTGAGTCCGGTACTTATACCCACACGGTCGGATGTCATACGTATGAACTGTTGCTGACTATTACGCCGAGCACTAATTCAAGTGTGACGCAGACAGCCTGCGACAGCTATTTCTGGCCGCTGAGTGGTGAGACCTATACACAATCCGGAAACTATCCGTTTGTGACAGGCTGCAACACTACTACGCTGAACCTGACGATTATTCCAAGCAGCAGTTCATCTGTAACGGTGACAGCCTGTGATGAATATGAGTGGGCACTGAACGGTCAGACCTATGCAGCGTCAGGAGAATACAGCTATACAGCGAACTGTCATACCACTACATTGATCCTGACGATCATTCAAAGTGAAACGACAGAGCAAACCCAGTCGGCCTGTGACAGCTACCTGTGGCCGGTAAATAACCAGACTTATACTGAGTCCGGTACTTATACCCACACGGTCGGATGTCATACGTATGAACTGTTGCTGACTATTACGCCGAGCACTAATTCAAGTGTGACGCAGACAGCCTGCGACAGCTATTTCTGGCCGCTGAGTGGTGAGACCTATACACAATCCGGAAACTATCCGTTTGTGACAGGCTGCAACACTACTACGCTGAACCTGACGATTATTCCAAGCAGCAGTTCATCTGTAACGGTGACAGCCTGTGATGAGTATGCGTGGGAGTTGAGTGGTGAGACCTATACAGAATCCGGAGAATACACACATGTGGATGGCTGTCATACCACCACACTGATCCTGACGATCATTGAAAGCAGCACAGTGACAAGCACTGAGTCAGCTTGCGGTGAATACCTGTGGCCGGTGAACGGAGAGACCTATACAGCTTCCGGTACCTACAATTTTGTAGACGGATGTGTAACCTATGTGCTGAACCTGACCATTACGCAGCCGGCATCTGCCAGCATCAGCTATGCAGGTGGCCCATATTGTGGCAACAACTGGGTAGGTGTGAACCGTACTGGACAGGCGGGTGGTACATACTCTGCAGGTGCAGGTCTGTATCTCGATCCGAACACAGGCTGGTTTAATCCAGGCCTGAGCACCCCGGGCACTTATACGATCACTTATACGTATGGAACCGCACCTTGCATTGGCACAGCCACTGCATCGGTGACGATCATTGCCAATAACCCGCCGGTGATAACCTGCCCGCAGAATATCACGGTGAATGCGCTGCCGTTTGTGTGCTTTGGAATTGTGCTGGACCTGGGTGATCCGACCGTAAGCGGCGGATGCGGTGGTATTGCATCCATCAGCAATGATGCAGCATCAATATTCTTCCCTGTGGGCACCACCACGATTACCTGGACGGTGACAGACAACGGAGGCAATGTGGTAACCTGCACACAAACAGTGACGGTTGTGGATACACAGGATCCGTTCTTTATCTGCCCTGGCGACAGGACAGTGAATGCGAATGCGGGTCAGTGCTATGCCACTAATGTAAACCTTGGTTCACCATCTTTTGTATTTGACAATTGTGGAGTGGCCAGTGTGACCAACAATGCGCCTGCACAATTCCCGGTTGGTACAACCGTGGTGACATGGACAGTGACCGATGTGAATGGTAATACCAGCACCTGCACACAAGATGTAACAGTGGTGGATAACCAGAACCCGAGCATTACCTGCCCTGCTAATATCAGCACCGGAACCAACGGTGGCCTGTGCAGCGCCAGTGTAACGGTGCCGGATCCGGTTACCAATGATAACTGCGGTGTGACCCGGTTGACCTGGAGCATGAGCGGCGCCACCAGTGGCAGCTCACCGGCAACAGGTATCCATGTGGTTGGCACCCGGACATTTAATGTGGGTACTACTACCATCACGTACACGGTGAGGGATGCAGCGAACAGAACAGCAACCTGCAGCTTCACGGTAACTGTGACAGATGATGATGCTCCTGTTCCTGCTGTGGAAACCCTGCCTGTAGCGACAGGTGTGTGCAACGTGACCGTAACTGCACCGACCGCAATTGATAATTGCAACGGGGTGATCACGGGAACAACTACTGATCCGCTGACATATACTGTTCCGGGAGAATACACAATTACCTGGACTTATACCGATGCATCAGGCAACAGCAGCACACAAACACAGAGTGTTGTGGTGACCAGCCAGGAAATAGAGATAACCATTGAACCGCTTAGCCTCACCGTTTGCGAGGGAGAATCTGCCAGCTTTACGGTGACAGCCCCCGGCGCCACTGCATTCCAATGGCAGGTGAATGAAGGCCGCGGCTGGAGTGATATTCCTGGAGAAGATGGCAGCACATTGACCATCAACCCGGCGACAAATGACATGAGCGGCAACCAATACAGGGTGCTGGTGACGGGTGATTGCACAGACAGTGAATCTGAGCCGGCTACACTGATAGTGAACCCGCTGCCCGAGGCTACGATCACTTATCCCGGCGGACCAGTATTCTGCGGAACTGACTGGGCTGGCCCGATCATTACAGGACAAGCAGGCGGAAGCTTCTCTGCTTCACCGGGCGGACTGTACCTGGATCCGAACACCGGATGGTTTGGGCCGAACCTGAGCCAACCGGGCACTTATACGATTACTTATACTTTCAGCGATGGTAACTGCAGCAACACTGCAACAACAGAGGTGACTATCGTTGCCAGCGGAACACCCATCATCACCTGCCCGGCAGTTAGTCCGTTCAGCAGGGTGGTTAATAGTGAAGATTGTAAATATGCAGTACAGGGAACAGAGTTTGATGCTACGGCAACAGCCAATTGCGGTCAGACAACCCTGTCTTACAGCCTCAGCGGTGCAACAACCGGCAGCGGTGGTTCTTCACTGGCCGGCGTATTGCTCAATGCAGGTCAGACCATCATCACCTGGACTGCTACCAATGGCAGCAACAGTGTGCAGTGCAGCATCACTGTAAATGTGAATGCAGCCAGCCAGGCTTTAAGTATTGTTTCCGGGCCTGATAATGAGTCAGCCTGTGCAGGTCAATCGGCTACCTTCAGTGTGCAAACCAATATCAGTGCAACGTATCAATGGCAGGTGAATACCGGCAGTGGCTGGAATAATATTCCCGGAGCCGAGAACAGTTCACTGATCATCAATCCGGTGACGCCGGGTCTGAATGGTAATCAATACAGGGTGATTGTGGCTGCTTCCTGCAACGAAAATGAAACAGTGACATCTGATCCTGCGGTATTGACTGTAGTTGCATCACCGACAGCAAGTATCAGCTACCCGGGCGGACCGCAATATTGCGGAACCAGCTGGGTGGGTCCGACCATTACCGGTCAAACCGGCGGAAGCTACTCTGCTTCACCTGCAGGTTTGTATATGGATCCGAATACGGGATGGTTTGCCCCGAACCTGAGCACTCCGGGTACTTATACGATCACTTATACGTACAGCAACGGCACCTGCAGCAATACAACCACTGCAACGGTAACTATTGTGACAAGCGGCGGATCACCCGTGATCTTCTGCCCGTCCAATATCACTACCAATGCTATTGGAAACAGCTGCAGCAGGATGGTCAATGTTCCGAATGTGACTTACCAAAGCGGATGTTCGCCTGTAACCAGGCTGACATGGGTGCTGACAGGAGCTACAACAGGCAGTTCACCGTCTACCGGTATCCGCCAGCTCGGCAACCGCAGCTTCAACGTGGGTGTAACAACGGCAACCTTCACAGCGACCAACGCTGCCGGCAACTCATCTACCTGTTCATTTACAATTACTGTGGTTGATAATATCAACCCGGTGATAAACTGTCCGTCAAACATTACGCTGAACACTCAAGGCAACAATTGCAGCCGGAGTGTGAATGTGCCCAACCCGTCCAGTTCAGACAACTGCGGTATTGTGGCCCGTACCTGGGTGATGACAGGAGCTACAACGGGTAGTTCAGCGTCAAGCGGTATCAACAGTGTCGGCACGAGGACCTTCAATGTGGGAGTGACCACTATCACTTACACTGTGAGAGATGCTTCGGGTAATACAGCCAGCTGCTCGTTCAATGTAACGATCAGGGATCAGCGGGATCCGGATATCAACTGCCCGTCAAACAGGGTGTATTGCAGAACAGCAAATGACCAATACATACTGCCTGTGCTGACAGCAAGTGATAACTGCGGTATTGCCAGCATCACCTACCAGATCACCGGGGCTACGAACAGGAGCGGAACAGGAGTAAATGCCAGTGGCTTACTGAACCCGGGTACTTCTGTGATCCGCTGGACAGTGACCGATGTGAATGGTAATACATCCACCTGCACCACCAACATTACGATACGTACCTTTAACTGTACGCCGAATGTTAACCCCAGCCGTGATACGGATGATCCGGTTACACCTGGCAACGGCACAATAGTGACCAACCCGAAAGGAATGGCAGAGATCATTCCGGCTGACCTGCTGGAGATCACCGCCTTCCCGAACCCGACTACCAGCTTCTTCAACTTAAGAGTGAAGAGCGACAGCAGGGAAACGGTTGAGATCAGGGTGTTTGATATGGTGGGCAAACTGGTGCAGCAGCAACGTGGTGCGGCAGAACAGGTTTACCGCCTGGGTGATCACCTGGTATCGGGTATGTACATTGTAGAAGTGAGACAAGGCGCTAAAAAGGCAACCACTAAAGTGGTGAAGCAATAAATAAGTAGATGAAAAACAAACTCAAGGCCATCCGCTGATGCGGGTGGCCTTTTTTAGTTCCTGTAATATGAATAACAGGTTTAGGGATTGCCAGTTCAAAATGCCGCTCCTATGAAGCCGGAAGACACTGTTTGCTTTTGTTATTACCAACGTATCGCCCCGGTGGGGCTTTTATTGGGGAAGGGATTCACGCAAAGGCGGGTAGCGTCTCAGTATATATTTTGAACCACAGAGACACGGGGAACACAGAGCAACACAGCGTTAACCCCGTGAAACCCCGTGTCATTGTGCCTCCGTGGTTAGATTTTTTTGACAAATATTATTTCAAACTGAGACATTAGGCAAAGACGCAAAGGGGGAGCTGTTGAAGAGGGGTAAGGTTGGTTATTGCTTTACTGTAATGATCCCGTTGAGCCAGTGCAGGAAATAGAGTTTTTTGTTTTCAAAATAATCAAGGCTCATCTGCTGGTTGTTGTTAAAGACGGGCTGGATGTCAAACTCCCTGAAGAGGTTGAATTCTTTGCGGGTGATGCTGGAGTTGAAATCACCAGGATATTTCAATAATAATTTACTGAAACGCCAGAGGGTTTCATAACCCCTCATCACCATATCGCTGGGGCGGGCAAACATGACCGTATTAAAATAATTATTGATAGAGGTGCTCACCGAATCGGTGCGGGGGTTGTAGAACGGGGTGGCATAAACGATTTCGAGGTCTTTGTATTCCGGGCGGCTGAATTCCCTGATGCCGTCCCAGGTGGGCATGCCCATAAGGGTTACGGGGTATTGTTTGTTGACAACCGCCAGGTGCAGCGCCAGTCGTTTGCCAAAAGCATCATTCAGGCTGCCGGCAATGCAAAGGGCTTTGCGGTTGCTGTCCAGGTGTGCTGTAAGGTGATTGACGGTGAAGCTGTCGGGCAGGTCCACATATTTTAGTTTCAGCGGTACGGCCATCGTGTTCTTTCCAAATTCTTCAAAGATACTGCGGATCATATCCTCCATCTGGCCTTTGCGGCGAAAAACAATCAATGGTTCCAGGGGATATTGTTTTTGTATATAGCGGTACATGCCTTCACACTGTGTTTTCAGCGTGGAGTTGAGCATCACATAAAAAGGGTTGTTGCGGATGCCGCCGTCATTGGGCAGGTTCACATTGATGACGGGGATGTTTCTTTTCATGCCGGCATCGGCAAAATAGCGGACCTCGGCTGCCGTGCAGTGGGTGATGATCAGTTGCACACTGTCGAGCTCGGGTTTATTGAGTTGTTCGGAGAGTGTTTCAACAGAAGAACGGGTGTCATAGATAAATACTTCGAGGTTCGCTCCTTCTTTGGCCAGTGAATCGAGGGCCAGTTGTGCGCCTTCGAGAAATTCCAGGCCCGGGAGAATGAAATCCGGGAACTGGTTTTTCGCATAGCGGTAATTGTTCATGCTGTCGAAAGCAGAGTCCAGATAGACCGGTGCGAAGATGGCGATGCGGGGGCGGGGTTGGGCGAACGAAATACTGGTCAGCGATAGTGCAAGAACGAGAAACAGCAGATATTTTAGTATCGTGAATGGTGAGTGGTGAATGGTGAATGGGGTCGTTTTAGTTGAAGGCATCATTATGGGATGTGAATGACTTAGAGTTGTCGTGAATGGTGAGTGGTGAATGGTGAATGGGGTCGTTTTAGTTGACGGAAACACACTGGGATGGGAATGGTTTTTAGCTGACGAAAGCTGCGTCTCATTAGCGTTCGGTTGCTGATGGTAGTGAATTGAAGACGTAGCTTTTCTTCCGAATTGTAAATACTTCATAGATGCTGGTTTCAATACAAGATTGATTATTTCCTGGTTCCCTGGTCAATAAGTCCGGACAAAAGTTTAAAGCACCTGATCATTGTTTCTGCCAATTTATTCAGCGTTTCTTTTTAAATATAATCAAGATCGCCGGCAATATCCAACGCTGCATCAATTTCATAGTACCTTTTTCTTTCCGCTTCTGATTTGCGGGAAGCTCCTTCGGCAATATTTAAGTGAACAGAAAGAGCGGCTCTCCTTACTTGTGAAATCATTCCAAATTTCTCATCTGCTGGCAGGGTTTTGGTCAATTTGTAACATTCGAAAACAAATGCCCGGGATATGCCGTAAATGTCGAGCTTTTGATGATTGAGCTGAAGAAACATAGTGTTAAGGTTTATGGATGATTAAATCGGTTATCTGAAACCATCAACAACCATCGTAAATATTCTTCAACTCAGTCAACAACCGCCCCTGTCACGCAAAATTCACTATTGACCCTTCACCTGCCTTATCTACTCCCACTCAATCGTTGCCGGAGGTTTGCTGCTGATATCATAGACCACCCGGTTGATGCCTCTTACATTATTAATGATCTCGTTGGAGATGTTGGCTAAAAACTCATAAGGCAGGTGGGCCCAGTCGGCCGTCATGCCATCCACGCTGGTCACTGCCCGCAATGCCACCGTATATTCATAGGTTCTTTCATCGCCCATCACTCCCACACTTTTCACCGGCAGTAAGATAGCGCCGGCCTGCCATACGGTTGCATACAGGTTATGATCTTTCAATCCTTTGATGTAGAGGTGATCGGCTTCCTGCAACAACTGTACCTTTTCTTCTGTAATTTCTCCCAATATCCGGATGGCCAAACCCGGGCCGGGAAAGGGGTGGCGGTCTATCATTTCCGCAGGAATACCGAGTTCTCTTCCCACTTTCCTGACTTCATCTTTGAATAAATATCGCAGCGGTTCCACTAATTCCAAATGCAGGTGTTCGGGAAGGCCACCTACGTTATGATGTGATTTGATGGTGACAGAAGGGCCATGCACCGATATACTTTCAATCACATCGGGATAGATGGTGCCTTGCCCCAGCAGCCCGATGCCTTCAATTTTCTTCGCTTCTTCCTGGAATACATCAATGAACATACTGCCGATCACTTTTCGTTTGGCTTCGGGATCTGTTTTACCGGCCAGTTTGGTATAGAAATGTTCGCGGGCATCAACGCCTTTTACGTTCAAACCCAGTTGTGCATAGGTCTTCAAAACATTTTCAAATTCATTTTTGCGCAACACCCCGTTATCCACAAAAATGCCATAGAGACGATCGCCAATGGCTTTATGAATCAGCGTAGCGGCAACGGTGGAATCCACACCACCGCTGAGTGCCATGATCACTTTGCGGTTGCCGATCTGTTTTTTCAATGCCTCCACTGTGTCGGTGATGAAATGCGCCGGTGTCCAGTCCTGCGAGCAACCACAGATATTGACAAGAAAATTGTTCAGTATTTTTTTTCCTTCCGTGGAATGATATACTTCGGGATGGAATTGTACGCCATAGAGAGGATGGTCGTGAGTGGTGAGTGGTGAGTCGTGAGTCGTGAGTTGTGACCCGATAGCTATCGGGTCGGGAGTGGTTCCATTTGATGATTTCCGAAAGGCGGCAACCGGAATGCTTTCGGTGGTAGCCAGCAATTCAAATCCTTCCGGCAGTTCTTTGATGGTATCGCTGTGGCTCATCCACACCTGGCTGCTGGCAGATACCTGCTGAAATAAAACATCCTCTTTTGTACGTTGCAGGATTGCTCTTCCATATTCTCTTTTATTACTTTTTGCCACCACGCCGCCAAAGCGTTTGGCGGTCAGTTGTGCTCCATAGCAAACTCCCAGCACCGGCACATTATTAATAAAGGCTTGTATGTTGACATCGGGTGCATTTTCTTCATTTACGGAAAAGGGTGAGCCTGAAAGAATGATGCCTTTCAGGCCGGGTTCAAATTCAAATGGTTTGTGGTAGGGAATGATTTCGCAATACACATTGGCTTCTCTCACAGCCCTGGCAATCAGTTGGGTATATTGGGAGCCGAAATCGAGGATCAGGATCTTTTCCGTCATAGTGCTGCGAAGGTAAGGATTTGGGAGAGTTGGGAAGCGGGGATGAAAGGTTTGGTAGTGTCTCATCCGACAGTTATCGGATTTGATATTTTGAACCACAGAGGCACGGGGAACACAAGACAACACAGGGTTAGCCCCGTGAAACCCCGTGTCATTGAGCCTCCATGGTTAGTTTTTTGACAAATACTATTTCAAACTGAGACACTACCAACAGTTTAAAGGCCGGCAGGTGGATGAGGATTTGGTTGCAGAACTGTAACCTGGTTATGCGGGTTCCCGTCATATCACCGGCTGTTGCCCGGAGGGGTTATATTTGTTGTGTACAAAAGACTTTATATGAAAAAATCAATTCTTTGTTTGCTGTTGTTAGCATTGACGGCGGTTTCCTGCAGTTATATGACAGGGAAAAAAGTGAGGGGTAATGGAAATGTTATTTCCCGGTCACATACAGCCCGTAATTTCAGCGGGGTGGATGTGAGCGGGGCGATGAAAGTATACCTGAAGCAGGACTCTGCTTTTGGAGTGAGGGTGGAGACAGATGAAAACCTGCAGGAACTTATTGAAGTATATACGGAAGGAGACATGCTGCATGTGCACCCGCAGCGAAACAGGAACCTGAAACCAACGGGCAGCATCAGGGTATATGTATCGGCCCCGGAACTAAGCCGGTTCGAAGCTTCCGGCGCCTGTGATTATACCAGTGAAACGAAATTGCATTCCGCCGGCACGATCGTTTTGGATATGAGCGGCGCCTGCGATGCAGACCTTGAACTGGATGCGCCAAAAGTGAGAGTGGATCTCAGCGGCGCCAGTTCGGTGAAGCTGCGTGGAACCACCAAGGAATTTTCTGCCGGTGGTTCGGGCAGCACGGATATTCATGCTTTTGAATTATTATCAGAAACCAGCAGTGTGGGGCTGACAGGAGCCGGCAGCGCTGAAGTGTTTGCCAGTGTGAGCCTGGATGTCAGGGTGTCGGGGGCTGCATCGGTAAAGTATAAAGGCAATGCGCAGGTGAGTTCAAAAATAACCGGGGCGGGGAGTGTGAAGAAAGCGGAGTGAGGTGACAGGAGTTGAAAACTTTAATAGCTGAAGGTTGTTGCCGGCGAAACCAGGTTTGCCAAAGAAGATAATATGATCAGGATTCCTGTGCTGTATGCTGCTTGCCATTTCCGTTACTGCTGCTGATCCAGCCGGAAAGGATTTTCATCCATTCATCCTGGTGGCTGGCAATAAAATGCGATGTATAATTCTTTACAAAGAACGGGATGACCAGTTTGCTGAGCCACCCGGATCCTGACAACAATACTTTTTTTACCAGCATATCAATAAGTGTGTTGGCCCCGATCCCCAACAGTCCTGCTTTTTTATTGCTGGTTATGAACCGGCTGACAGTGTTCACCGAATCAAACAGGGGTGTGGCTGATGCTTTCAGTTCTTCAATGTCAAGCCTGATGAGTTCCCGCCGGGTTTCCAGCAGGTTTTCCAGTATTGCCCGTTGTTGCAGCAATTCATCGTATGTGCGAAGGGGCTTATTCATATATTTTACGGACAATACGGTTGCGTATATGCGGAAATATTGTTTTCCTGCCAAACAGCAACAGGCCAAGGAGACAAACCAGGAAGAACCCGGCCACCACGAGGAAACCGCCGGCCATGCTGTTCATTTTTTCTCCCAGCCAGATGGCCAGCCCGATACCACTCATCAGCAGCGCCAGCATGACGACGAGGACTATGACAGTTCCCGTCAGCATTGCGGCAACCGCATTGGCTGCCTGCTGCGTAAGCTTTACCATGGTCAGTTGATAAAGCGTATCAGCATAGCTGCTGACATTTTCTGTCAGTTCGTCCAGTTTTTCTTTTATGGTTTCCATTTGTGTGCCTGTATAAATAAATAAAAGAAATAAAAGAGGTTGTTTCAAAGCGATAGCCTTTGCCAGGCTCCGGCTGATTTCCCTTTTGAAACAGCCTCTTTTACGGGAGGTCAGCTTACAGCTTCTTTTACTTTACTCATTTTTTCATTCAGGTTTTGTTTGACTTCATTGCCCTGGTTTGAAAACAGGTTGCTCAACTGGTCTCCCCATTTGCCGGCATTCTTTTTAAGACGATTGCGCAAATCTTTTCCTTTTTCAGGGGCTACGAGTAAGCCTATCACTACGCCGGCCGCCAATGCGCCAACCACCCCTAATGCAATCTTTGAATTTTTTGTCATAACGATCAATTTTATATGAATAATAGGGTTATATACACCGCAAATAATGCAGCTTACCTTGTGCTGTTATATTCTGTCGAAAAAATTGTACCAAAAAGAACGTTGTTGAAAAATGCTGCGGAAGCATTGTTGTGATGAAAGGTAGATTTTTTTTTATTGCACCGGCGACTGCTGCACTAAGTTTTAATGATTGCTGATGTGCAATGACGGATGGCAAGACATATGATATTTCATAGTTGATAAAACATAAAAATTTTTTTTGTTGCTGTTTGATCTTGTAACCAGTTTGATAGCCGGGTTGTACTCTGTTGTGTTATCGGCATGGGAAAATATTGTCATGCCTGCATGGTTTCCGTCTTTAATGATCTTTTAACCTGGCTTTAATGCCTGTGGCGGGCCGTGGCAAGAATGAACGGGGCAAATATTTTTTTGATATTGCCTAAAAAGCAGAACTTAGAAGCTGACCAAAACCGTTAGCTTATGAGTTCCCGCAGAACATTTATCAAAGAAACTGCATTGGCCACCGGCGGCGTATTGTTCGCCTCTTCTTTTTCTGACCTGTTTATCGCCAGGAAACCAAAGGTGATTATCATCGGGGCCGGTTTTGCCGGTTTGTCTGCCGCCTTATATCTCCATAAAAAGAAAATTGATTTTATTATTCTCGAAGCCAGGAACCGCATTGGCGGCCGGGTGTTCTCGCATACCATTGATGAAAAAGAAAACCTGGTGATTGAACTGGGCGCCGAATGGGTGGGCAACTCACATGAACGGTTGCAAAACCTTTGCAATGAATTCGGGCTGGAATTGCTGAACAACCAGTTTGATTCGCACCTGGTTTATAAGGGTCAATATTTCAAACACGGTGAATGGGACTACAGCGAAGGCTGGAAAAAGAAATTTCAATCCATCCTTGACAACTATCCCAAACTGACACAGGCCCAGAAGCTGCGCATAGACCGAATGGACTGGTGGCGTTTTTTGGTCAATAATGGCTGTGAAGGCCGTGATCTTGATCTGCGGGAATTATTGGACAGCACCGATTTTGGGGAAAGCATCCGTCATGTGTCTGCTTTTGCAGCATTGGCAGAATATGCCGAAAGCAGTGAGAAAAATGAAATGGACCTGAAGATTAAAGGCGGCAATAGTATGCTGGCCAGTAAGATCGCTGAAAAAATAGGAATGGACAGCATCAGGATGCAACATGCAGTGAACCGGATTGTGCAACATGCAAAAGGAGGAGTAAAGGTTTTTTGTGATAACGGGCAGAGTTTTACCGGGGACAAGATCATTTGCACTGTTCCGACTTTTGCCGCCAAAAAAATTAAATGGGAACCGGGGCTGCCGCCAGACCAGGTGAATGCGATGAATGAATTGCAGTATGCCCGCATCAATAAAAACCCCTTGCTGTTTACCGAACGTTTCTGGAAGGATGAGAGTTTTGATATGGTGACCGACCAGTCGCCGCACTATTTCTATCATGCCAGCAAGAACCAAAGCTCAAAGAAAGGAGTGCTGATCTCTTATACCATCGGGGAAAAAGCGGCAGTGGTCGCCAATCAAAGCGATGAGTGGAAGACAAACATGATTCAGCAGACATTGCAACCTCATTTCGGTGATGTAAGATCCATGCTGGAAAAGCAAACGAATTACTATTGGGGCAATGATGCTTTTTCACATGGCGCTTATGCACTGTACGGTGTGGGGCAGTGGTTCCGGGTGATGCCCATCCTGAAACGTTCACATATTCATACACATTTTGCGGGGGAACACCTGGCCGACTGGCAGGGTTTTATGGAAGGGGCGATCAATACGGGTGAGGAAGCGGCGGGGAAGATTTAGTGCTGGTCAGGTATGCCATACTTAAAAAGTATGGCACCTGTTTAAAGATTCACATATTTCACCGTGATCTTTATATCCCGGTTTCTTCCTTTGTCATCCGTGCAGGATATTTTATTGAGCCCTTCCTGCGGCATGAAGAATTGTTTTTCGCCGGGGGCGCTGCTTTTATAGAATTTATCATTGATGTACCAGTACACTTTGCTGACATCATTGGCGGTTTTGCAAACCAGTTGCAGCGGCTCGGGGTTCTTTTTGCTGATATAATATTCCAGGCCATTGGAAGGTGAGTAGATCATTGGTGCACTGCCCTTAAAAATGAGTTCACAATCCGGGTTGTGCGGTGGTATCTTTTCATAGGCCACCCGGTTGTCTTCCATCCACGACTGCATGGCCGGGTCAATTGCTTTATACCATTTCTTTTTATAACCGGACAGTGGTGCACAGCTTTTGCAATACGAAATTTTCTCATTGGGGCTGATCATGATCTCCTGGCGGTTGTCACAGGTCTTGTTGGTGGAAATAAGCGGGATGAAATAATCGGTCACCCGGTTGCTGCAATGATCTGCCGGCGGCAATCCAGTTTCACTGCACACCTGCCTGATATCGCATTCATCGGGTTGGGTGAACCATTCCGCATCGTTGTCATAATCTATCGTGTTGAAAATTTTAAACAGCAGCGGGGTGGCCACATTGGCGCCGCTCAGGTCGGCAGCACCCACGCCGGAGAAATTTCCCACCCATACACCCACCGTATAGTTTTTATTATACCCAATACTCCAGGCATCTCTTCTGCCATAACTGGTGCCGGTTTTCCAGGCAATCTTAGGCATTCGTTCGGTGGCTGTCCAGTTCAAGGGGAAGTCAGGACGATTTATTTTGGAAAGAATTTCATTGAGCATATAGGCGGCAGCCGGGCTGATGATGGTTGTTTTTTGTTGCAGTGTGTCTGTTTGTGTATAGGCCGGAGCCACATAAACACCATTATTGGCAAAGGCCGAAAACAAACCGGTGAGTTCTTCAAGGCTGGCGCCGCAACCACCGAGGATCATCGAAAGACCGAGCTTGCGCCGGTCTTTCTGGATTTGTTTAAAATGGCAGGCTTCCAGTTTTCCAATCATCTTTTCAAGCCCCAGCATTTTCAAAGCTTTCACCGAAGGAATGTTCAGCGAATGTTCCAGCGCATACTCTACCGTTACATATCCATTGAATTTTTTGTCATAATTCTCCGGGGCATACCCTTCATAATTAACGGGCACATCGGTCATCATTGTTTTGGGAGTGAGCAATCCTTCGTCAAAACATAATGCATAGAGCAGTGGTTTTAATGTGCTGCCGGGTTGCCGCACCGCGGCAGCACCATTCACCTGGCCGCCATCAAGACTGTCTTTAAAATCAGCAGAGCCGGCATAAGTGATCACCCGTTGTGCCCGGTTGTCTATGATGATCACCGCCGCATTTTTGATATTACGCAGCCGCTGTGCCCTTATATAATCCTCCACCAGCTTTTCTGTTTTCAACTGTGTGTTGAGGTCAATGCTGGTTTGAATAAAATGACCACCCTGTTTTTTCAGTTTGTAGGAAAGGTGGGGGATATAATGCGGCACGGCGCTTCTTGTTGCCGTGAGGGGTTCTGCCAGGGCATCTTCTATTTCTTTTGCGGTGAATACTTTTTCACCGGCAAACTTTCGAAGCCAGCGGTTTCTTTCTTCCACGATGCGGTCATTGTTTTTACCAATGACCAGCGAAGAAGGCCGGTTGGGAATGATGCTCAGGGCGGTGATCTCGGCCAGTGAAAGATGGTCGGGATCCTTTTTAAAATATAATTGCGCAGCTGATTTTACGCCTTCGATATTGCCGCCATAGGGAACAAGGTTGAGGTAAAGCTGCAAAATTTCTTTTTTGTCATATTTCCATTCCAGCTGGAAGGCCCGGAACATTTCGATGATCTTGCTGCCGATATTTCGTTTGCGGGGTTCCAATGCCCTGGCCACCTGCATGGTGATGGTGCTGGCGCCGGAGGTCCGTTTCATGCGGAAAAGATTTTTGAAAAAAGCCCTGGTGACAGCAAGAGGATTGACACCGGGATGCGAATAGAAATATTTATCTTCTTTAGCAATGATGGTTTTTTGCAGCAGGGGAGAGATCTCATCGAGCTCTGTTTTCATTCTCCATTTCTGATCACTGGTGAGATAGGCATTGATGACCTCTCCTTTGTTGTCTGTGATCACCACGGAGTATTCTATTTTATCCCGCAAAGGAAATATCCAGTTCAGCAGCAGGAACATTAAAAACAACCCGGCAATGCCCAGCCCGAGCCATTTGAAAAAGCGGATGATATGTTTTTGGGTGATGCGGGGTTTCATGGTGTGTATAGAGGCAGGTATGCCATACCTCTGAGGTATGGCATACCTTTATATTTTATAAGAGTCATCCAGGAATGTGGGCATGTTCAGGCCCAGGATTTTTATGGCTAATTCTTTGTTGCATAACGAACCGTTCCTGTGTCCGCAGTAATCCCTGAAAGATGAGTATTCCCAATCTTCCATCTTTGTTACCAGGTTTGCTGTTAGCGGATTCTGGTGTATATAATGAAAACATAAAACGTCATACAGGTTACTTCCTTTTACTATGGCTTTGGCTTTTGTATTCTGCTGAAAAAGCGAGCCTGTACTATTATTCTGTTTGTTAATGGCCTTTGAATACGTTTGCAAAACATTTCGGATACCTTCAGACAATACGTTTCTTTCAATGTTGCCAATCTTTTTCGTGGCGGTTGTTCGTTTGTCAGTAGCTATCAGAAAATGAAAATGATTTGGCATCAGGCACCAGGAGAGAATATCGCAATGCGGCAGAACGAATTTCCTGATTTTTTCCAGGAAGTAAATATAGTTCTCCTGTTTAAAAAAGATCAATCGTTTGTTGTTCCCCTTGTTATAAACATGATATAATTCATTTTCGAAAAACTGCATGCTCTAAGGTATGCCATACTTTTGAAGTATGGCATACCTTAGAGCCACGGTGTGTAACCCTGTCACCCCTGCTCTTAACAAACATTTATCCACGCAAATTTGCAAAGCCTGTTTTGGGATTATTACCTTACAGCAGCATTTCTTTTAACCATTATGGACACACCTGACCAGTACCGGTCCCCGAAAGATATTCCTCCCTAGTTTGCCACGTATGCCATACCACATAGGTATGGCATACGTCATGTGAAAAAAAGATTGGTTGCCGGGAAGCCCCGGTTCCATAAATTTCTTTACCTTCTCATTTCATATCACACCACTTAACCATCCTTAACTATGCGTATTACTTCTTTAGCCGTTTCGCTGCTGGCCAGTTCTTTTATTTTTATTGCCTGCAGCAGGAAAGGAACTGTCAGTCTTTCTTATACCAATGCCAAAGGTGAAGTGCCCCAGTTGGGCAATTTGACCTTTCGTTTTAACCAGTCACTGATGAAGGATTCCCTGCTGAATGTGTGGGATTCCACCGAGTATATCAGTTTTGAGCCGGCCATCCCGGGTCGTTTTCGCTGGGAGAGTCCTGATCAACTGGTGTTTTCCCCGGCGCAGCCGCTGAACCCTGCTACCACTTATTCTGCCACCATTAAAAGTACCGTTCTGAAATTCAGTGAGCATGGTTCGGTATCCGGCGGAGACAAGATCAGTTTTTATACAGCGCCGCTGACACTTGATCATTCACAGATCACCTGGGTGGGAGAGAGCAGCACTACGGCAGCGCCGCAACTGGACCTGTTCTTTAATTACCGCATCAATCCTGAAGACCTGAAAGGAAAACTGAGTGTGGATATTGAGGGCAGCAAAGCCGATCTAGGATTTATCACCGCATCACCCGACAATAAAGTGTCTGTGCGCATCAACGGGCTGAAGCAGGAAGACAAAGATCTTGCAACTGTTGTAGCTATTGAGAAAGGATTGAAACCCGAAAACGGACGCAATGCTACTGCGGAAGCGATGAAAAGCAATATGCTGATCCCCTCACCATATGTTATGTCGGTGCTTAATATTGAATCGGAGCATGATGGCACCGACGGGATTGTCCGGGTAACGACCAGCCAGCAATTGTCTGCTGAAAACATCAAGTCATTTTTAAGGTTTGATCCTTCGCTGGTTTATTCCGTGCAGCTTACCAATTATGGTTTTGATATCCGCAGCGATAAATTTGACCTGGAGAAAAGTTATGCTCTCACTATTGCAAAGGACCTGCGTGGAAAGATCGGCGGTGTATTAAAAGAAGATTATTACGGCAGTGTTGCTTTTGGGGAACTGGAAGCCAGCATCCGTTTTACCAATAACAAAGGGGTGTACCTGTCGAAAAAGGGCAGCCGCAATCTTGAAGTGCAGATCACCAGTGTGCCGAAAGTGAAACTGGTCATTTCCAAGATATATGAGAATAACCTGTTGCTGTCTAAAAAGTATGGGTACTATCCACAGGAGTCAAGGACTTCCTATGCTTCCTACGACGGGGACTATGAAGGCGATTATTATTATGATGATTACGGCAGCAGCGCTTCGCTGGGTGATGTTATTTATGAAAAGGAAATTGATACAAGGGCATTGCCGAAAAACGGCGCCGGCCGGTTGTTGAATTTTGCTGAATTTGAAGACCGGTTGCCAGATTTCAAAGGCATCTATCATGTGATGATCCGCTCTACGGAAGATTATTGGGTGCGGGACAGCCGCTTTATTTCTTTATCGGACCTGGGACTGATTGCCAAAGAAGGAGTCGAAAAACTGTATGTTTTTGCCAATTCTATCAAAACGGCAAAAGCAGCAGGCGGCGTGAATGTGGCGGTGTATGCCAATAATAACCAATTGATCGGTTCGGCCACTACGAATGCAGAAGGTGTGGCGGAGATCATTTATACAAAGAATGAGTTCAGTGGATTTAAGCCTGCTATGGTAGTAGCCAAAACCGATGATGACTTCAATTACCTGCCATTTAATAATACCCGTGTCAACACTTCAAGATTTGATGTGGGCGGAAAGAGAAATAACCCGAGCGGACTGGATGCATTTGTGTATGCGGAAAGGGATATTTACCGGCCGGGAGAGAAAGTGAATTTTGCCGTGGTGATCCGCGACCGGGAATGGAAAAGCCCGGGTGATATGCCGCTGAAATTAAAATTCGTAATGCCCAACGGCAAAGAGTTGCGCAGCTTCCGGAAAAGCCTGAACGAAGAAGGAGCGGCTGAGGCCAGCGTAGATATTTCATCTTCGGCTATAACCGGCAGTTATACTTTGGAAGTTTATACTTCGGCGGATGTGTTGCTGGCTTCCAAAAACTTTTCAGTGGAAGAATTTGTTCCTGACCGCATCCGGGTGAATGCAAAACTGGACCGTTCTGCCCTGAAGCCCGGCGACAAAGCCGCATTGACGATCAATGCCAGCAACTTTTTTGGCCCGCCTGCTGCCAACCGTAATTATGAAACAGAGATACAGGTGAAGCAGAAAAGTTTTTCACCTGAAAAATTTGCTGATTTTGATTTCAGCCTGGCCAACCTTCAAACCTATTTTGAAAAGGTCATCCGCGAAGGAAAAACTGATGTGGAAGGCAATGCCAATGAACTATACGAAGTGCCGGCGGCTTATGCCAACCGAGGTGTATTGCAGGCCAGTTTTTATACTACCGTGTTTGATGAAACCGGCCGGCCGGTGAGCCGTGCTGCATCGGCAGCTATTTTTACACAGGATGTATTTATCGGGCTGAAACAGGATGGCTACTATTATTATGCCCTGAACCAGCCCATTAAGTTTTTGCTGACTGCCGTGAACAAGGATGGCAATGCAGCCAGCGGCGCTGCCCGGATCGAAGTGATCAAAAAGGAATACAGGACCGTGCTGGCTAAAAGCGGAAGCTATTTCCGCTATGAATCGCAGCAGGATGATAAACTGGTGACGGAAAGCGCTGTGAATATCGGCAGCAATACGACCTATACATTTATTCCCCGCTCACCGGGCAATTATGAGCTGCGCATCTATCGTCCCGGCGCTTCCAGTTATGTGAAAAGAAATTTCTATAGCTATGGCGGCTGGGGTGTAACTGGTAATTCATTTGATGTGAATACAGAAGGTAATATTGATATAGAGGTTGAGAAGAAAACTTATTTCAGCGGCGAAACCGTGAAAGCTTTTTTCAAAACACCTTTCAGCGGCAGAATGCTGGTGACGATGGAAACAGACAAACTTATTTCTCACCAGTATGTGGAAGTGAACAACCGTGTGGCTGATGTGGAACTGAAACTGACGGGAGAGCATGTACCCAATGTCTATATAACGGCCACCCTTATCAAACCGCATGAGGTGTCGGATATCCCGCTGACAGTGGCTACCGGTTTCAGGAATGTGACAGTAGAAGAAAAGAACCGGAGGATAGCCGTTGAAATCGCTGCGCAAAAAACAGTGCGTTCCAAAACAAAACAGAAGGTGAAGGTGAAAGCAGCGCCGGGCAGTTTTGTTACTTTATCAGCCGTTGATAATGGTGTGCTGCAGGTGACGGATTTCAAAACACCCGATCCTTATAAATATTTTTACCAGAAGAAAGCGTTGCAGGTGAATGCCTACAATTTGTATCCACTTTTGTTTGCCGAAGTGAGGGCCCGGCTCAGCAGCACGGGTGGTGACGGGGAACTCAGCATGGAAAAAAGGGTGAACCCGATGCCAGCCAAGCGGGTAAAAGTGGTGAGCTACTGGAGTGGTATCAAAAAAGCAAACAGCAGTGGCGAGGCAGAGTTTGAGGTGGACATTCCGCAGTTCAGTGGTGAACTGCGGCTGATGGCAGTTGCTTATAAAGGGCAAAGTTTTGGTGGTGCCGATAATACGATGACCGTTGCCGATCCGGTTGTAATCAGTGCGGCGCTGCCACGGTTCCTCAGTCCCGGTGATACGGTGCTGGTGCCGGTGACATTGAGTAACACCACCGATAAGGCGGCTACGGTTTCGGCAGGTATCAGCAGCGATGGGGCGATAAAAGTGCTGGGCAGCAAAAGTCAGCCTGTTACATTGGCGGCAAAGAGTGAGGGCAGGGCAGTATTCAGCCTGGTGGCAAACCCAGATATGGGTATTGCAACAGTGAATGTAACGGTAAGCGGTATGGGAGAGACGTTTAGTGATGTGACGGAAATATCTGTTCGTCCGCCATCCACTTTGCAAAAATCTACCGGCAGCGGCTCCATTGCTGGTGGCAGCGCCCAGAAGATCAGCATCGGGCTGAGTGATTATATAGAAAGCAGCACGGATTACAGCCTGGTGATCAGCCGTTCACCTGCACTGGAACTGGGTGAACATCTCCGTTATCTTGTACAATACCCTTATGGCTGCACCGAGCAAACTGTGTCGGCAGCATTTCCGCAGTTGTATTATGGCGATATGGCTGACCTGATGCAGCTAAACAGGCAGCAATCTCTTAATGCCAACAGCAATATCCTGGAAGCAATCCGCAAGATCAAAATGCGGCAGTTGTATAACGGGGCAGTGACGCTGTGGGATGGCGGCGGCATTGAAGACTGGTGGACCACGGTGTATGCCGCTCATTTCTTACTGGAAGCGAGGAAAGCCGGGTTTGATGTGGATAACAGTTTATTATCTACCATGCTGAACTATCTCAATAACCGGCTGAAGAATAAACAGACGATCACTTACTATTATAACCGAGACCAGAACAAAAAAATAGCGCCTAAGGAAGTGGCTTACAGTTTATATGTGCTGGCCCTGGCCAATCGCAGCAATGTGCCCACTATGAATTATTACAAAGCAAATCAAACTTTGCTGGCATTGGACAGCCGCTATTTATTATCGTCTGCTTATGCAGCGGCAGGCGATAAGAAATCATTTGCTGCTATGCTGCCTTCTGCATTTTCGGGAGAGGAATCGGTGCCACAAACCGGGGGCAGCTATTATTCCGATGTGCGGGATGAAGCCATTGCACTGAATGCACTGATAGATACTGATCCTGCTCATCCGCAAATAGCCGTGATGGCCAAACATGTTTCTGACAAACTGAAGTCAAGACAATGGCTCAGCACACAGGAAAGGTCCTTTGCTTTTCTTGCTTTGGGCAAATTGTCAAGGAGTGCGGCGAAATCAGATGTGTCTGCAGAAGTGAAAGTGAACGGGAAAACCATTGCCAGCGTGGACGGCGGCCAGTGGAAAGGAGATAAGACGGCATTGAAAGGAAATACTATTGAAATTGTTACCAAAGGAAACGGGCGGCTCTACTATTTCTGGCAAGCCGAAGGCATCAGCCAGAGCGGGGCTTATAAAGAGGAAGACAGCTACCTGAAAGTGAGAAAGCGTTTTTACAACCGCTACGGGCAACCGGTAACTGGCAATACCTTTAAGCAGAATGACCTGGTGATCGTGGGCATCACACTGGAACGCACCTATTCCGGGTCAGTGGACAACGTAGTGATCACCGACCTGCTGCCGGCCGGTTTTGAAATTGAAAACCCGAGAACCAAAGAGATACCGGGTATGGACTGGATTAAAGACGGGCTGTCACCTACAGCGCTGGATGTACGGGATGACCGTATTCATTTCTTTGTGGATGCTACGAATAACAAGCAGACTTATTACTATGCTGTCCGTGCCGTGTCGCCGGGTAATTATAAGATGGGGCCTGTGAGCGCCGATGCGATGTATAACGGAGAGTATCATTCGTATCACGGAGCCGGGGTGATCCGAATCACTGAGTAAAAAATCTGTATTATATTACCCCGCCTTACTGATATCAGAAAGGCGGGGTTTTTTATGATTGCTTCCGAAAGAAAAAATATTGCGATAGTTTGTAACCCGCTGGCAGGTGCCGGCAGGGCCACCCGGCTGGCAGCAGCCATAAAGAAAGAACTGGAAGGGAGAAGTTTAACGCATACCTTGTTTAGGGATTCATGGCCTCTTTCTTTTCATGCGTTTTCAGATGTGTGGATCGTTGGCGGAGACGGCACACTTAATTATTTTATTAATCACTACCCGGACATACAGCTACCGCTTGCGATCTTCCGGGGAGGCACCGGTAATGATGTTCATTCTATTCTTTATGGCAAACAGAACTGGAAGGAACAAATTGAATATGTTCTGAAGACGGCTCCCAAACCGCTTGATGCAGCTGATTGTAATGGAAAACTGTTTATCAATGGCACAGGAATCGGTTTTGAAGGAGAAGTGGCGAGGAGCCTTACGGGTAAAAAAAAGCTGCCGGGAAAGATCTCGTTTCTTGCCGTGATCCTGCAGAAAATATTTTCTTATCGTTCAAAACACTATTCAATTATCAGTGAAGACTTCACTACAGATGATCGGTTTTTATTGATCAGTGTGATGAATGGAAAAAGAGCCGGTGGTGGTTTTATGGTAGCGCCGGCATCTGTTTTTAATGATGGCCTGCTTGATATGGTTTTAGTGAAACCACTGGGCATCTTTCAGCGGTTACGTTATTTACCTGTCATTGAAAAAGGGAAGCATCTTGAACTTCCGTTTATCACTTATTTGCGGACAAAGAAAGTAAGCTTTGAAAGCAGACAACCTATCCAGGCACATCTTGACGGTGAATATTACACTGCTTTAAAAATTGCGATCAGGGTTTTGCCTGCTGCCTTTTATTTCAGGTATTAAAAGCGGGCAAGCATTTATTCCATGATCATCTTTGCCAGCCGGTCATCTCTTTTATACACATCTTCCCGGAAATTGATCTTGCCCTGCCTGTCCACCCAGGAAGTGAAATAAGCGATGAACACCGGGACGGTTTCCTTCAGGGTGAAGTATTGTTCTTTTCCGGCATTCATGGCTTTGGTTATTTTTTCTTCTGTCCATTCGGGATAGTCCCGCAGCAGCCATTGCGCCAGTTCTTTGGGTTTGCTTACTCTTATACAACCATGACTGAAAGCTCTTTTGTCTTCGCTGAACAATGATTTGGAAGGTGTGTCATGCAGGTAGATATTGTAGCTGTTGGGGAATAAGAATTTCACCAGGCCAAGTGCATTATTGGGTCCGGGTTTTTGTCTTACGGTGTTGCCATTCCATTCCATGTTCTGCCGTTTGAGATAGTTGGGATTGCGTTTCAGCGCCGGTAATATTTCGTTCTTCAAAATGCCGGGCGGCACATTCCAGTAGGGGCTGAAAACAATATATTTCAATTCGCCGCTGAAGACGACCGTTTCATGAATGGCTTTTCCCACCACTACGTTCATGGTCCACAGCAATGAATCACCGTTGTAGGCATGCAGGGCAAATTCTGGAATGTTGACAGCAAGGTATTCTTTACCCGGCATTTCAGGCAGCCAGCGGCAGCGTTCCATGTTCACGATGATCTGTTCGATGCGTTTGCTGATGGGATAATTGATCTCTTTGAAAAAATTGGGCCCGATGATACCATCCTGTTTCAAACCCAGCCGCTGCTGAAATGCTTTGATGCCATTGATGAGTGATGAATCGTAGATGGCGCTGCTGTCGTTTGAGGCAATATCACCTAATTGATAAAGCCGTTCTTTGATCTCCTGTATCACAACAGAAGAATCACCTGTTTCGTATTTCCGCTTCTCTGGTTTAATTTCTTTCCAGCCTTCTTTGCTTTCTATGTCACGGTATTTTTTCAGGTAGCTCTTGAGCAATCCATACTGGCGGTACAAAGGCTCATTGTTCACAAAAGTTGCTTTATCGCTCAGCAGGGAGTCCATCAGTTGCAGCAGGTTCACTTTTCTTCTTGGGAGAAACCAGTCCAAGGCTTTGCTGTCTTTTTCACTCAGTCCCTGCCAGGCAATCTTTGCATATGCAAAGTATTGGGCGGTCAGCATAAGTTCTGTTTCAGTATCCGGTTTTTTATTTTCCAGGGAAAGCAGGCTGTCCATGACGATGGCAAAAGAGTCGCGGTAAGGAAGTTTATCGGGTAATCCTTCTTCACTGATGTTCATGAGGCGGTTGTATAAATTGCCAGCCTGTTCGATAAGCCCGCTGCTATCATACCAGGCATAGGCAAAATCCCGTCCTTTGTAAAACTCCTGCATGTCTCCCGCCAGCAGGCCAAAGGCCGGATGTCGCTGCAGAAAAGTGATCAGTAAGCCAGAGTCAAAATGCAATACCTGCTGGCTGCTGAAACCTCCCGGGATGGAAATGTCGTTGATCCGCCTGGCGATACTGTCTGCCCCGTCCTGTTTTCCCCGGCCATTGTTGTTGCAGCCAATACAAAGCACAACAAATACTGTCAGCATCAGCATTGCGGTCAGGCCCTGCCGTTTCATTCTTTTTTATTTCCAATTTACTGTAAAAGCAGTTAGTGGCATAACAAAAAAAATCCCCCTTTGCAGGAGGATTTCAATTTAGTTGTATAGCAGAGTTGCTTAATAGTCGTTGCTATAGCCACCACGGTCGCGGTTGTAACCACCACCGCCATTGCCTTTGTTGTAGCCGCCTTTTTTAAAGCCGCCACCGCCGCCGCCACCGAAGCTTCTTTTCTTGAAGCCACCGCCGCCGCCACCTTCCGGTTTAGGACGGCTTTCGTTGACAACGATGTTACGACCGTCAACTTCGGAACCATTCAAAGCTGCAATGGCAGCCTGTGCCTGGTCGTCGTTGGGCATTTCGACAAAACCAAAACCTTTGCTGCGGTTAGTGAATTTGTCTAAAACGATTTTTGCTGATGCTACTTCGCCGTGTGAAGCGAAAAGATTTGAGAGATCCTGATCTTTCAGGTTCCAGCTCAGGTTTCCTACGTAAATGTTCATTGTGTTGTGAAATTTTAAAAAACAAATAAGTGCCAACAGTAAACAGTAACCAATGAACATTCACAGGACATGTAAAAAGTTCAGGACTTGTGAAACTGAAAGAACACCGATGCGCAACAAAATAACGGATTTTTTTCCGGTTAATTACCAAATAAATGATTTTGAAAGGAGGAATCCCCGCTAAAGGTTTGATTATTAGCGAACAACAAACCGGGGTGTAAAAAAAAGCCTCCCGGAAAGGAAGGCTTTTCTATTATTTTCTGACGTATCGCTTATTCAGCCACTACTTCAAAATCCAGTTCGGTGGAGTGACCATTGCCAAAGTCAATGCTGGCTTTGTAGGCCCCAAGCTCTTTCACCTCATCGGTGATAGTGATTTTGCGGCGGTCAATCTCATACCCCTTTTGCTCACGGATGGCACGGCTCAGTTGCAGTGATGTAACGCTGCCGAAGATCTTGCCGCTGGTGCCTGTTTTGGCGCCAACTTTCAGCGGGGCTTCTTTTAGTTTGGCAATTACATTGTTGATCTCTGCCAGCATTTTTTCTTCTTTCTTACGCACCTGTTTCAGTCTTTCTTCCAGTTGCTTATTATTGCCGGGGTTGTTTTCAACAGCCATTTTACGGGGGAGAAGGAAATTACGGGCATAACCGTTCTTTACTTTCACCACCTCGTTTACCGCGCCGAGATTATCAACGTCTTTGATTAAGATTACTTCCATTGTTTTCTTTTTGTTCCCTGTCCCAGTCTGTTTATTACGACTGTCTCTCTCGCCCCAGGCGAGAGGTTAGGGAGGTTAACAAACTATTTCAAAAGATCAGTTACATAAGGCAGCAATGCCATCTGGCGGGCTTTTTTCACCGCATCAGACACTTTGCGCTGGTATTTCAGGCTGTTTCCTGAGAGGCGCCGGGGCAGCAATTTGCCTTGCTCATTCAGGAATTTTTTCAGGAACTCTACATCTTTATAATCAATGTAGCGGATGCCATATTTTTTGAAGCGGCAGAATTTTTTTACTCTTTTGTCGCTTTTAATGGCGGTCAGGTATTTAATTTCATTTTTTGCCATTGCTTAAGCCTCCACTGCTTTTTCGGTTCCTGTTGCTACGCCACTTCTCTTTTTGGCATTGTACTCGACGGCGTATTTATCGAGTTTGGTGCACAGGTGACGGAGCACACTCTCGTCACGCAAAAGCTGGATCTTCAGCTTCTCATTGAAGTCGGATGGCGCAGAGTATTCCAGTACCCAGTACAAGCCTGTGGTTTTTTTCTGGATGGGATACGCCAGTGATTTCAGTCCCCAGGCATTTTCTGCCACCACGCTGCCGCCATTAGCGGTCACCAATGCGGCATACTTTTTCTGCTCAGCTTTGAATTCTTCATCGCTGAGAACAGGGGTAAAAATCACCATCAATTCATAATTGTTCATTTACCTGTTTTTTGGTTAAAAATTCGATTTATCCCATTGGACATTGATCCCTGCGGGTCAAAGAATCCCGTAACCGACGGGATTTGGGGCGGCAAAGATAGGGAGTTGGGGCCAGAACTAAAGGCGTGAGGGCAATTAATTTTCATGCCAGCCAAGGCATCCTGCAAAAGCCATCATTCCTTGGTCGCCAATTAATTAAAATGCTTTCAGCCCGTTTTTGACAGGTTTGAGCATCACCAGGTAGGTGGGAAAGTGGTCGCTATACCCGGCCCGGTAGGTGTTGCCATCCCAGGTGCGCATCGGGTAGCCTTTGTAGCGGCCTTTATTTTCCACCAGGTATTCCCGGTTGAAAATATGCTGCTGGTAAAAGAAAAAGCCGTCCTGGTCCTTATCTAGGAAAGCATGGGAAATAATGATCTGATCAAACAATCCCCACGCATCCTGGTAGGCGAGGGTACCGATGCCTTTCCTATAGAGTTCGGTCCAGGGGTTATATAAACCACCTTTTCTTACCTCATTTATCTTTCCTTTGGCATTGAGAATTACCGCCACACTTTCGTTGATGGGGTCATCATTCAGGTCGCCCATGACGATCACTTTTGCATTTGGTTCCAGGTTAGCAATGGAGTCTATATGGTTTTTGCATACCTGTGCGGCCGCATTTCTGCCGGGGGCACTTCTTTTTTCACCACCGCTGCGGCTGGGCCAGTGGTTTACATAAATATGAATGGTTTCACCGTCTAATTTTCCTTTTACCCATAATATATCACGGGTGTAATAGGCGTCCTTGCTGCCGCCGGGTAACTGGACATATAGTTTATCGCTGGCTTCAACTCTGAAATATTTAGGATTGTACAGGAGACCTACATCAATGCCGCGGGCATCTCTGGAATCGTAGTGAACGATCTTGTAATTTCTTTTTTCGATCAGCTTTTGTCTGACGAGGTCATGCAGCACCGTATCATTTTCCACTTCAGCCACACCAAGTATAGCGGGGCCATCAGGGTTCGCTTCCACACCTATCTGGGATATTACCGTGGCCAGACGATTCAATTTATCAAAATAAATAGCCGAGTTATAGTTGCGTACACCTTTGGGAAGAAATTCCTCATCATTAATATTGGGATTATCGAGGGTATCGAAAAGATTTTCAAGGTTATAAAAAGCGATAATAGCGGATTTATACTCTTTTTTCTGTGCAAAGGCGGAACTGGCGAGGCAAAATGCCAGAGAAACAATAAAAATTTTCTTCATATATGCCGGAATAATTAAGGGGACAAACATACTGAATCAACAGACGCCGGCAACAGGCAAAATGGTGGGCAGCATTATGAATATATTATGTGTCTATTTTTTTTAACCGGATAAATATATCCTTCTTTACATTTGCCACTTTGTCAAAAAAATAAGTTTCATGCTACAATCAAGACTGCTGCTGCTGTTTTTATTTACAGGTATGGCAGCCATGGCGCAGGTAGACAGCACTGCACGAAGAGACAGTTCCATTTTAAACGAGCTCAAAGAAGGCGTTTTGGACAATCTTCCTACTCTTTCCCTGGATGATAATGATTTCGGGGATGGCGGTGCCCAGAACATTTCCTCACTGCTGACTGCGGCAAGAGATCCTTTTTACACAGCCGCTTCCTTTAATTTCAGCGCTTTACGATTTCGCATCCGGGGTTATGACAATGACCTGTTCAGCACTTATATGAACGGCATTCCCATGGATAACCTTGATAACGGTTTCACTCCCTATGGTCTTTGGGGCGGACTCAATGATGTGATGCGTAACCGTGATGTGGCCTGGGGGCTTCGTAATAATACGTTTGCCTTTGGCGACATTGGCAGCACCACCAATATTGATTCCCGTGCCAGCCGCCAACGGGCACAAACCTCTATCAGCTATGCGGCATCCAACCGTAACTATAATAACCGGATCATGCTGACACATTCCACCGGGCTCAGCCGCCGCGGATGGGCTTTCAGTTTGAGTGGCAGCCGCCGCTGGGCCGATGAAGGCTATGTGCCGGGTACGTTCTATAATGGCTGGAGCTATTTTGCAGCTGCTGATAAACGCATTGGTCAAAATCATCTCCTGTCGCTTACCATTTTTGGAGCGCCTACGGAAAATGGCAGGCAGGGGGCATCTGTGCGGGAAATGCTGGACCTGGCAGGTACCAATTTTTATAATCCCAACTGGGGCTACCTGAATGGCAAAAAGCGCAACGCCAGCGTAGGATGGACACACCAGCCTGTGATGATGCTTTCACATGACTTCCGGCTGAACAATAAAACCACGCTGACCACCGGCGCCGGGTATTCTTTTGGCGACCGCAGTGTTTCGGCGATGGACTGGTATAATGCTTCTGACCCAAGACCGGATTATTACCGCTACCTGCCCAGTTTCACTTCTACCTGGGCCAGCACTACCGACCCGGTGCAGGGACAAATGCTGCAGGAACTGATGAAATATGATATCAATTACCGGCAGATCAACTGGCAAAGGCTCTATGACGCAAACAGGGCCAGTTATATGACGATCAATAATGCGAATGGCATTCCGGGCAACTCTGTGAGTGGTCTTCGTTCCCGCTACATCATTGAGGAAAGAGTGATCAATACAAAGCGACTGAATTTGAATTCTGTTATCAATACCAAATTCGGAGATAATATTGACTTTACTGCCGGGGCTTCTTACCAGGTGCAACGAAATAATTATTATAAGAAAGTGAATGACCTGCTGGGCGGCGATTTTTATGTGAACCTGAACCAGTTTGCTGAACGGGATTTTCCTTCCGGCAGTGATGCCAACCAGTTTGACCTTGACCGGCCAAACCGTATCCTGAAAGAAGGGGACAAGTTCGGCTATGACTATAATATCAACATGAGCAAGGCGGCTGCATGGGCGCAGGCAGCCTTCAAATTCAATAAAGTTGACTTCTTCCTGGCCGGGCAAATTTCTTACACTGAATTTTATCGCCAGGGAAAAGTAAGAAACGGGCTTTTCCCGGATAATTCTTTTGGAAAAGGAACGCTCAATACATTCACCAACTACGCAGCCAAGGGCGGCGTTACCTATAAAATTGACGGACGCAATTATGTTTATGGTAATGCCGCATACATGACAAGGGCTCCTTATTTTGAAAATGTATTTGTTTCGCCCCGTACCCGCCATTCACAACAGGACAATGTGACCAGCGAAACCATCCAGACGGCAGAAGGCGGCTATATCATGAATGCACCTAAATTCAAGATCAGGATCGGCGGTTATTACTCCCGTTTCCAGGATGGAATGGATGTAATGACTTTCTACCACGACGTGTACCAGAATTTTGTGAACTATGCCATCAGCGGGATAGACAAGCTGCATTTCGGCGGTGAGTTTGGTGTGGAAGCCAGGTTGACGCAAACCCTTACACTGAATGCTGCTGCTGCTGTGGGCCGCTATTATTACAGCAGCAAACAAAATGCAACCATCACCGTTGACAACAGCGCTTCGGTGTTGGGGCAACAATTGATTTATGCAGAAAATTTCCGTGTGCCTTCCACGCCACAGGAAGCATACAGCTTAGGCCTCAACTATCGGTCACCTAAGTTTTGGTTTGTGAGCCTGACGGCAAATTATTTTGACCAGGCCTGGCTGAGCATCAACCCTATCCGCCGCACCTGGGATGCTGTGAAATATGTGGAGTATAAAAGCGCCGCCTACAACGAAATATTCGACCAGACAAAATTTGATGCGCAATACACGGTTGATTTCTTCGGCGGGTATTCACTGAAGCTGCCCAGGCATTTTGAGATCAACAAGAAGCCTACGTTCCTGGTGTTTAATCTTGGTATCAACAATCTTCTTAACAACAGGAATATGGTGACGGGCGGTTTTGAACAACTCCGCTATGATGCGCAGCAATCATCCGGCGACCCGCTGGCAGTTGGCAAGTTTCCGCCGAGGCTATTCTATGCTTACGGCCTGAACTTTTTTTCCAGTGTCACACTTCGCTTTTAATCATTTATCACAAAGAAGAAAAAGAAATTTATATGCAATTGAAGAAAAGAAAAGGATGGCCGGGAAAGGCAATCATGCTGATGCTAGTGATAGCAGGATTGTTTGTTTCCTGCGATAAACAACCCATCGGGCCCACAGGCCCCGACCCGGTGCCGCCACCCCCGCCCGGTACTTATATGACCTTTGCTGCATTCAGGGCATTGCATGGGGGCGGCGCTGATGTTACCGTGCCTGCAGGTACTAAAAAGATAAGAGGGGTGGTGATTTCGAACAGCGCCAATGAAGCGGTTGGAAATTTCAGGCTGCAGGATGAAAGCGGCGCCGGCATTTATCTCTACACCGTTGTGGGTTCGCCGGTCTATACCATTGGAAGTATATTAGAAATAGATGCAGCCGGAGTGGGTGTGCTCACCTTGTGGAATGGCGACCTGGAACTGAAAAGTGTTCCCCAGGCCAGGGTGGTTCCTGTGAGCGGAACATTGCCTATCACCCCACGGGTGGCTACAGTGGCAGACATCATAGCTAACCGCAGCGCCTGGGCTTCATCGCTGGTAAAGATCAATAACCTGACGGGCATTACACAAGGGGCGACCAATGCTACCGGCACCAATTATACGGTGAGTGACAACACCGGGTCGTTGTCCTTATTTGTAAGGGCGGCATCCGGTATCACGGTCAATACAAGCGGTACATCTATCACCGGGTACGTTTCCATATATAATACCACTACACAGATCAGTATCCGCAGTGCGGCAGATATTCAATAATGACGGTAAAAATTATTTTGAAAAAACTAATTAAGATGAAAATGAACCGGAGAAATAAATGGATGTATGTGCTGATGACAGCAACGGCAATCACCTTGCTTATAACTGCCTGTCGCAAAAAGACAGAGGATGCACCACCCACGGGGGAAGCTGATATTGTTGCCAATACCACCATCAGTGCATTGAAGGCAAGGTTAACAACTACCGGCACTACGGTGGCCATCACAGATGAGGTGGTGATTTCGGGGATTGTATCCTGCGATGACCGCAGCGGAAACTTTTACCAGCAGATCGCCATACAGGATGAAACCGGGGGTATTTTATTACGCCTGGCCGGTAATAGTCTTTTTACCAAGTACCCGGTAGGCCGACGCATTTATGTAAAATGCAAAGGACTTTACCTGGGCGAATATGGCAGGATGATCCAGATTGGTGGCGGACTGGAACCCGGCGGTAGTGGTGTGACCTTGCTGGCCTATAACCTGCACGACCAATACATCATCAAAGGGGCGCTGAACCAGCCATTGGTGCCGAAAGTGGTGACTGTATCACAACTGGGCACTACCCTGCAGGACCCATACGTAAACACCGTGATCAAACTGGAAAATTTTGAATTTGCTCCTTCCGAACTGGGAAAAAATTATGCGGATGATAATTTCTCGGGCAATCGTATCATACAGGGTTGTACAAACCCGGCCACTAACCGGCTTACGCTTCGTTCCAGCAATTTTTCCAACTTTGCAACCTTTGCGGTGCCACAGGGCAATGGTGATATTATCGGTGTGTACAGCATCTTTAATACCACCAAACAATTCACCATCCGAGACACTACTGATGTAAGATTTTATGGCCCCCGATGCCCGACAGCAGCCGGTAACGGAAGTATAACTCTCGGCGCCACTTCTCCGCTGGAGATGAATTTTGATAATATTGGCACGGCGGGATTGCCAGCCGGTGTGTATGTAAAGCAGGATGCTACCAACATATATCTTGGCAATGAAGGAACAGTTTTCAATGGAAATTTCAACAGCGGCACCGTATGGAATAATGTGAGTGCCGGTTTCAAAAATTTTGCATCGGCAACAGGATTGACTGCTGCTGCAAATACTACTACACAAAATGCGGCAACGAACAGGGCATTAGGTATTCGCCAGACAGGAACGGTGGGTGATCCCGGTGGCGCTTTTGTTTTTCAGTTGAACAACACAACAGGCAAGAGCAACCTGCAAATGGAATTTAAACTGCAGTCACTTGATCCCACTACACCGGCAGCAAGAACCACTACCTGGCGGGTAGATTATGGAATTGGGTTAAGCCCGGCAGCATTTTCAACGGTGACAACCAGCCCGGCTACATTGACCACCACTTTTGGAGTATTTTCTAATACGACCGTGACTGTGAATTTCGGCAGCGCATTAAACAATATCAGCCAGCCGGTATGGATCAGGGTGGTAGCATTGAACCCCACCACGGGCGGAGGCAACAGGGCTTCGTCTGCCATTGATGATGTGAAGTTTTCGTGGAATTAAACAGTTGAATTTGTTCTAACAGTTAACTTGGATTTTCTCTTTAGCAAAGAAATGTTTATGAAAAAATTACTTACAGCAGCGCTGCTTTTTGCTTCAATAATTACTTTTTCCCAGTCAACTACTTTGGTGATCAGCCAGGTTTATGGCGCAGGGGGTAATGCAGGAGCTACCTATAATGCAGATTATGTTGAGTTGCACAATATTTCCAACTCACCGGTAAGTCTAAGCGGATATACCATTCAATATGCATCTTCTACCAGCACCACAAACTGGTCAGGTGTGGCAACACTTCCGGCGGTTTCTATTCCTGCAGGTGGATATTTCCTGATTCAAATGAGTACTGTTGGTGCTAATGGAGTTGCGCTGCCTACTCCTGATCATATTGCAAGTCCTGCTATTGCCATGGCGGCCAATAACGGGAAAGTGGCGCTTGTTAACGGCTTAACAGCTTTGTCGGCATGTCCTGCAACAACTGCTTATGTTGATTTGGTTGGTTATGGAACATCCAATTGCTCAGAAGGTGGAACACCCACGGCGGCAATAAGCACAGTTTTGGCTGCTTTCAGAAACAACAATGGTTGCACTGACACAGATAATAATGGCAATGATTTTTCCGTATTGCTTCCGGACCCAAGAAATAGCGCCTCGGCTCCGGTTATCTGTGGCGCCCCGGCACCTTCATTAATTACAACCGGCACCATTAACGATTTTGGTAATGTTGCAACCGCTACCCAATCCGTATCACAAACCTTTGATCTTTCAGGTTCAAATCTTACCGGCGCACCGGGAGATATTACTGTGTCGGCTCCTTCCACAGATTTTGAAGTGTCGAATGACAACAGCACCTGGGGGCCAACTACTACTATTGCTTATACAACAGCAACATTAACCACTACCCCGGTTTATGTACGATTCACTCCTCAGTCTGTTGGCCTGAAGAGCGGAGATATAACTATTGCTGGTGGCGGAGCGAATACGACTGTCACTGTCAGCGGAACTGGGGTTACTGCAGCACCCCCGGCAGCGCCGGTAGCCACTGCGGCTACTGGAGTGAGTTCAACCGGATTTACAGCCAACTGGAATGCTGTAAGCGGTGCTACAGGGTACTATTTGGATGTTTATACAATTTCAGGAAGCACTACGACTGATACTGTTGCAGGATGGTATTTCAGGGTTAATAATTCGACCAACCAAACTGCAGATGCAGGTAATGTCAATAATGTTGGGATACAAACCATCAATGGGGTTGGTGTGGGCACCATTTCATGGCCTGCGGGTCCCGGAGCCCCCAATACAAGTTCTGTTTCTGCAACAGGTTGGGATAACGGTGTTGATTCAAAGTACTGGGAAGTTATAGTAAACACTATAGGAGCTTCAAGTATCAAAGTTTCGTCCCGTCAGTTCGGGTCTAATACGGGTCCCCGTGACTTTAAACTTCAATATAAAATTGGTGTTGCGGGAGCATGGACGGATGTTACAGGGGGAACGGTTGTCGTAGCCAATTCGTGGGGTAGTGGTGATCTTATCAATGTATTGTTGCCCGCCGCTTGCGATAACCAATCAGCGGTTCATCTGCGGTGGGTTTGTACCAGCACCGTTTCGGTAAATAACAGTACAGTTGCCAGCGGGGGCACCAGCCGCATCTCTGCTATTTATGTTTTAGGTGATGTGGGCGGCACTACCACCACTTATATTCACCAGGATCTTTCAGTGGGTAATGTGACATCTTATGATGTGACAGGTCTTTCTCCCAACACTACATATTATTATGTGGTTCGTGCCGAGAACGGAGCCGGTACATCATCAAATTCTAACGAAATATCCGTGGTAACTCCAGCCACCTCTGTTCCGGAGATTAGCACAACAGCATTAACTTCTTTTGGCAATGTTTGCATCAATACTACAGCAGGCCCCAACAGTTTTACCATCAATGGCACCAGCCTGACCACTGCTGACATCACCGTGGGCCCGTTGTCCGGCTATGAATTTTCAACTACGGCAGGCGGAGTATATTCACCTTCTTTGTCTTTGCCACAGGCAGGAGGTACCTACAGCCAGGAAGTGTTTGTCAGGTTCTCTCCCAATGTTGCCCAGTCTTATAACGGAAATATTGTAGTAGATGGCGGAGGTATATCTTCTCCCGTTGATGTAGCTGTTACCGGTACGGGCATTGATGTTGCCACAACCGTTACGAGTGGGGCTGCCAGTGCCATCACTCATCTTTCAGCCACTGTGGCGGGCAGTTATGTTGCCGGTTGCGAAACAGTAACAACTTATGGTATTGAATACGCTACTACCCCTGGTTTTGTAAGCGGCACACAGGTTCCTTCCACCAATCAAAGTGGCGGCAACTTTACTTCCGCACTTTCGGGACTGTCGCCCAGCACGACGTATTATTACAAAGCATATGCTGAAGATGGCTCCGGTACCGTATATGGAACAGAACTGTCATTCACCACACTGGCGCCACCGGTTACATTAACGGCTACTTCATTGGCTGCTTTTGGCGCCGTATGTGTTAATACAAACAGCAATGCCAATTCATTTACTGTGAATGGAACCAACCTCACCACGGCAAACCTGGTGGTGGGCCCGCTGGCTGGCTACACTTTCTCTGAAACGGCAGGAGGAACTTTTGTGGCGACACTGAATATTGTACAGGCTGGCGGCACACAAAGCAAGACGGTGTATGTACGGTTCAATCCTACTGCAGTTCAGTCTTACAATGGTAATATACCTGTGAATGGCGGCGGATTTGCCGGCACCCTGAATGTGGCTGTTTCCGGCAGTGGCATTAATACACTCCCCTCGGTCACAACAGGAAGTTCATCCAATATCTTCACCCATTATGCAACACTGGCAGGATCTGTTACAGCCAATGGCTGTTCCAATGTTTCAGCTTATGGCATTGAATTCAGCGGCATCAATGGTTTTGCCGATGGCAATGGCACTAAAGTAAGTGGCGCCAATTTAAGCGGCGGTGCATTTTCCGTTACGCTGAACAACCTGGTGCAGGGGGCCACTTATTATTACAAAGCGTATGCGACCAATAATGGAGGCACCGCTTATGGAACACAGCAGTCATTCACTGTTTCAGCCATACCTGATGCCTTTACTATCTTCCCTGTGCCGGCGATAAGAGGACAGGAGATCCGGTTCAGCCTGAAAAATGTGGCACAAGGCTATTACGGCCTGTTGTTATATACTAACGAGGGAAAACTGGTTCATCGTCATGATATGAATATACAGGCCAATTTCATTAACCAGGCCATTATTGTGCCGGCTACGTTGCCAAAGGGAACTTACTCCGTGCAGTTGATAAATGCGACAAATGTTATTGTAAAGAGATCAATACTTGTCCTGTAACACAGTTTCAGGTAAAATTAAAAGGAGCTGCCAAAGGCAGCTCCTTTTTTATGATATCAATGGTTATGGCTGTTTCAGCAGTTTTAGTGTTGTGTTGTATTGCCTGGAAGAAACATTCAGAAAGTAAACTCCGCTTGCCAGGCCGGGTATCAAAATTTGTGTTATAGTTCCGGCACTGAGAATGTCATAATTGGAGCTGTGCACCAATTGTCCTTGCTGGTTCAGCAGGTTCATTTGCACACGGGTAAGTGTTTTGGATGTTTTAATATTCATGGAGCCGGGGAAAGGATTTGGAAAAACACTGATACCTGCAACCGAAGGTTCAACCGAGGGAACGGCTGTAACAATACCTGACAGATTATAGCGGGAAAAAACAGGGTAGTGGTCTGATGTATTATGTGCCGTTACATAATCCGGCACCACTGTCGTCACATCTGTCCTGATCTGTGCCGACCCGGTAATATAAAAAGGAACCACTTCATTGGAGATAATATGATTGTCAATGACGTTTGGAAAATTGATCATGCTTGTTTGCCCGGCCACCCCCAGCGGAAGTGTGATGGACTTGTAATGATCACTATCAGTGCTGTCGGCCACTATTGGTGAAAAGGAAGAAACACTGGCTCCGGTATAGATCGTTGTATGCAGGGCATCGTTGAAATCGCCGATAATAAAATTCAGGGTTGTTGAATAATGGGCATCCAGTGTGTCTTTGAGTTCCTGTGCGCCGGCCAGGCGGCGGGTGTAATCACTGGCTGTGCTCCCGGACTTTGCATGCAGCACGATGAAATTGATGTTTTTGGTCACGCCGTTGATGCTGACATCGGCATTCAGCAGGTAGGGCACCCTTCCGCTGGCCCAGTTGCTGACGGCGGTGGCGCTGCTGCGCATCATGCCGCGGGTGCTGACATTGCTGAAGATACTTTTCCTGAAAATAAATGCCTGTTTCTGTCCCTGGCGCCAGCCATTGCTGCCAATGACGCCATCAGAACAATAATCAGCAATGCGGAAATCAAAGTCTGACCCGAGTGAATCTACTAACCGGCGAAGCCGCATACTGTCCACCACTTCCGCAAGTCCATAGATATCCGCATCAAAAAAACGGCATATTTTTTTTACATTTTCTTCCTGCAGGTCTTTGTTGGCAGGGCCGCTGGCATAGGGAGCGCCGAAATATTCAATGTTCCAGGATACAACATCAAGGGTAGCGGCGCTGCTTTGGGCTTTTACTGGTTCAACAAGTAAGGCAAGACCAATAAGGCAGGGTATATATTTAATTTTCATCAGCATTTTCTTAAGACAACCCGGAAAACTATTGAGCTGCATTTTTTAATCGCCGGAAAGTTTGAAATCTATCATCCGCAACTGCAGGCTTTTTTCACCGTTCCATTCGTTCTCATCAATTTTAAAAACAATGTCCAGCGGTTTTTTTATTTGTAACAATGGAAATTTATCCGCCATGCCAAAACCAATACCGGTAAGGCTGACATTGTGCTGCCGCAATGAGAAACGGATATGGGCTTCTTTTACAATTTTTGAATAGCCGGTATCTGTCACCCCGCGGGCAATGAAGACAGGCCGGAGGTTTTCTGGTCCGAAAGGTTCCATCTGCATGAGGATATTGTAAAACGACCAGCGGATGTCTTTTAATGATATTTCTGCATCAATGACGATTTCAGGAACCAGCAGTTCGGGTGAAATAGCGGAAGCAACAACCTCTTCAAATTTTTCCCGGAAGGCATCCACTTTTTCTAATTCAAGGGTCATTCCTGCAGCAGCAAAATGACCGCCATACCCCAGCAGGTGTTCGCGGCAGGCATGAACAGCTTCATATAAATTAAAACCCGGCACACTGCGGGCACTGCCGGCGGCATATTCACCGGATCGGGTGAGCACCACCGTTGGCCTGTAATAGTGTTCAATAAGCCGGGAGGCCACGATGCCCACAACACCTTTATGCCAATGCTCCTTAAATACAACGGTTGATTTTCTTTTCACCCATGTTTCATTTTCGCTGATCAGTTCAAGTGCTTCCCGGGTGATGCTGCTATCGGCTTCTTTGCGGTCTGTGTTATCGCTGTGAAGCAATTCAGCAAAAGCAAAGGCTTCTTCATCGGTTTTGGCCACAAACATCAGCACTGCTTTGCGGGCATCGTCCATACGGCCGGCCGCATTCACTCTCGGGGCGATCATAAAAACAAGATTGCTGATGTGCATTGTTGTAGTCAACCCGCTGAGTTGTTTCAACGCCCTGATACCCCTGTTGGGATTTTCATTGGCCTTTTTGAGGCCGTGAAAGGCCAGTATCCTGTTTTCACCCGTCATGGGAACGATATCAGCTGCAATGGCCGTAGCCACCAGGTCGAGGAATTCAAAGATATCTTCATCTCCCAGTTCCAGCTGAGGGGCCAGGGCCTGCATCAGTTTGAAACCTACGCCACATCCGCAGAGTTCTTTGTAGGGGTAGCCGCAATCTTTTTGTTTGGGGTTTAATATGGCAACAGCTTCCGGCAGCACCTCATCAGGGAGGTGGTGGTCGCAAATGATAAAATCAATACCGAGTGTTTTTGCATAGGCCACCAGGTCAGCCGACTTGATGCCGCAGTCAAGAGAGATGATAAGGGAGAACCCGTTTTCTTTGGCATGATCAATACCGGCTTTGCTGACACCATATCCTTCACGGTAGCGGTGCGGAATATAGAAATCAAGAGCAGTGTGCACTTTCCTCAGGAACTGGTACATACAGGCTACGGCTGTGGTGCCATCCACATCATAGTCGCCAAAGACAAGGATTTTTTCTTTTTTGCCAATAGCGGTCATGATCCTGGTCACCGCTTTTTCCATGTCTTTCATCAGCCAGGGATCATGCAGGTCTGCGAGCTGCGGCCTGAAAAAATCTTTAGCAGCATCAAAATTGTCTATACCTCTTTGCACCAGCACCTGGCAGATAACAGGATGTATATTCAGTGCTTTTTGCAGGGAAACAACCTGGCCTTTGTCAGAGGAAAGTATGTTCCATCTTTTCTGCATCATGGCTGTTTGGATTTTCCGGCAGGTTTCATCATCAGTATTTACGGTCTGTTACATACAGCACCATATCCTCAAGCCCCTGCCTCACGGGGTTTTCGGGAAACTGGTGAAGGACAGACAGGGCTTCCTGTTTAAAGGCGTTCATTTTTTCATTGGCATAGGCGATACCGCCGGATTGTTCCACCTGGGTAATGACCCATTGCACTTTTTCCCGGATACGGTTCTGGTTTTTGATAGTGTAGATGATCTGGCGGCGGGTGGTTTTATCAGCTTTTTCAAGGGTGTAGATAAGCGGCAGGGTGAGTTTTTTTTCTTTGATATCATTACCGGTGGGTTTGCCCACGTTTTCGCTGGCATAGTCAAAAAGATCATCTTTTACCTGGAAGGCCATGCCTGTTTTTTCACCGAAGAGACGCATTCTTTCAGCCAGCGTTTCATCCTGGCTGCCCGACCAGGCACCGGCAGCGCAGGCCGATGCCAGCAGGGAAGCGGTTTTATTCCGGATAATCTCATAGTATATATCTTCTTTGAGGTTCAGGCTGCGGGCTTTTTCCATTTGCAGCAGTTCACCTTCGCTCATTTTGCGTACTGCATCGGAGAGAATATGGAGAATCCGGTAATCGTTATGGTCGAGAGAAAGCAGCAGTCCTTTTGCCAGCAGGTAGTCACCGATCAGCACAGAAGCTTTGTTTTTCCATAGGGCATACACGGAAAAAAAACCTCTTCTTTCCATGGAGTCGTCTACCACATCATCATGAACCAGTGTGGCAGTATGCAGCAGTTCGACAAGAGAGGCTGCCCTATAGGCAGGCTCCGTCACCTGCCCGCACAGCTTGGCTGAGAGGAGAACGAACATTGGCCGCAACTGCTTTCCCTTGCGTTTTACAACATACCGCATGATGCGGTCGAGCATAGGGGTATGGCTTTTAACAGCCTCTTTAAAGCGGCTCTCAAACACTTTGAGCTCATTTTCTATGAGGCTAACGGGTAACTGCATAGGTGAAACCGGGGCAATTTACATCCCCAAAACTTAATTGCGGCCAAATGCAGCAAAATGCTTCCAAATACTGACTAATTACTTGAAAAATATATGGATAGGCTCCAAATAAATTTTGCAAAAATTTGGTTTTTAAGCTTCAAGTCATATTTTTGCCTATTATTTGGAAAAAGTTTTCCTAAATCTTAATCCTTAGTTATGGCAAGCAAAAAGTACGCATTTCTGGCAGTTGCATTCTGTCTGCTGGCATCATATAGCTTTTCCCAGGTCGGGGCCAGCTATGATGTAAAAGATTCTTCATTAGTTCCATCAAAGAGAATGCCTCAGCACACTGAGTTTCTCAATGGAGCTTATAACTTCCCTGCAAAACCAAGAAACCAGTGGGAGTTGGGTCTGAAGGCAGGTCTGTTCAATGTCAGCGGCGATATTCCCTCTCAGTTCGCTTTTCCGAGTTTCGGTGTGCATGTCAGAAAAGCATTTGGTTATATATTTTCCATGAGAATGGAATATATGTACGGAACAGGTAAAGGATTGAGTTGGTTACCTTCTGAGAACTATTACAAAAATACAGCCTGGGGACCTGCAGGAGCAGATTATTCAGCGCCCTACAGAAACCCTTTGGGTGCTATAGTATCTTCTCATACAATTAATAATGGTAATCCCAATGATCCGTTTCAAACAGTTTACCAAAACTATAAGATCAGGGCTCATGATCTTTCTCTCCAGGGTGTGATTACATTAAATAACATCCGTTTCCACAAAGCGAAAACTGGTTTCAATGTGTATGGCTTTGCCGGTGTAGGCGGAACGGTGTATGATACAAAAGTTAATGCACTCAATGGCGAGCAACAATATAATTTCAACACTATCAGCGGTGGTGTTTACAAAAACAGGAAAGACACTAAGAAGGCACTTAAAAACCTGATGGATGATTCGTATGAAACTCCGGCAGAAAACCAGGGAGACCGTCGTCCGAAGCTGTTCGGTAACACGTTCAAGCCTTCTGGTACAATTGGTATCGGCTTTGCTTTCAAACTTAGCAACCGCCTGAACCTGGCTATTGAAAACCGCCACACTTTTGTGAAAGATGATTTGCTGGATGGAAACCGCTGGCAGGAACATGCCTGGGGTGACCCGGTGCTGACCCGCGACTACGACTCATATAATTTTGCTTCAATTGGTTTGAATATCAACCTCGGTGCAAAAGCTGTTGAACCACTGTGGTGGCTCAACCCGCTGGATTATGCTTACAGCGAGATCCGCAATCCCCGCCTGATGCGCCTGCCCAAGCCGGTATTGCCGGATAGCGATGGCGATGGTATCACTGACCAGTTTGACCAGGAGCAAACACCTGCCGGTTGCCCGGTTGACAGCCATGGTGTAAGTAAAGACACTGATGGTGATGGTGTTCCTGATTGTAAGGATAAGGAACTGATCACACCGACTTACTGCCAGCCTGTAGATGCTGATGGTGTAGGTAAATGCCCTGTTCCTTGCCCGTCTTGTGAAAACTGCCCTGAACTTTGTAAAGGCAGAGGTGGTGATGATTGTTCAACATTGTTAGGCCCGCTGCCGAGTGTTTCTTTCAAAGCAAACTCTAATGTGCTGAGCAGCGATGCAAAGGCTGTATTGGCTACAGTTGCTGCAAGAATGCGTAATACACCTGGTTGTAAAGTGGTGGTAATTGGTTACTGCTCTTCTAACAAGAGAGAGCAGCAGCTGAGCTGGGACCATGTAAATAAAGTGATCAGCCATATGGTAGAGCAAGAAGGCATCAGTGCCGACCGCTTTATCTTCAACTATGGCCAGGATGGTGATTGCAATACTGTTGATCTCCGTGCTGCCAGCGAAGGCGAAGACGGACCAAACACTGTTGCTCCTCCTCACCCAAGCATAAGAAAGAATTAATAATGTAATACTTTTGCTGACAAGCCCCGACGGTAAACGTCGGGGCTTTGTTATTACATAAATTCCGGGTAATGAGGCCTTTATCAAAATCTTAACGACCCGGTTTTGGCTATCCATCTTTTTTGCTGAAGATTTGCCGCTATCTGTTAACTTTGCAAACCTTTATGCGTTCTGTCTTCTTTATTATTATAGCTTCTGTATTGCTTTCGGCCTGCAACAAAAGCATGACCAAATTGCTCAAAAATCCAGACCCCGAGTATAAACTACGGATAGCCGAACAGTTCTTTGTCAAAAAGAAGTATAATAAAGCACAGATTGTTTACGAGGACATCATGCCTTACTTCAGAACATTGCCTAAGGAATTTGAGGATATTTATTATAAGTATGCTTATTGCGCCTATCACCAGGCTGACTATCTGAATGCGGAAAACCTCTTTAAAAGCTTTATTGAAATATTTCCATCCAGCACCCGTGCCGAGGAAGTTGCGTATATGAGGGCTTATTGCTTTTATAAACAGTCACCCAAGCCGGAACTGGACCAGACGAATACGATCAAAGCCATCGGGATGATGCAGACCTTTATCAATATGCACCCGGGTTCTGAACGTAATAAAGAAGCATCAGCGATCATTGATATTTGCCGCCAGAAACTGGAGATAAAAGATTATAAAGGCGCCATGCTGTATTTTGATATGGGGCAATTCAGGGCGGCTGCGGTGGCGTTTGCCAGTGTACTGAACGAATACGGTGATTCAGAAAAGGCAGATGAATATAAACTGATGGTGATCAAATCTTATTTCCGCTATGCCCAGATGAGTATTGCTGAAAAGCAGGCAGAACGGTTTGAACAGGTGGTCACCGAGTATTATGAATTTATTGACCGTTTCCCGGAAAGTAAATTCAGGAAAGAGGCTGATAATTTTTTACAACAATCACAAACCAATATTAAAAACTTAAATAATGAGCAAGTTAAGACGCCAGCTTAGTGCGGGGATCACCAACAACGTTGAAACCCGTAACCTGGATGATATCAAGAAAAAAACAGGTAACCTGTATGAGTCAATTGCCATTATAGGCAAAAGGGCTAACCAGATCAATATTTCTTTGAAGGAGGAATTACATAATAAGCTGGAGGAATTTGCCAGTCATACCGACAGCCTGGAAGAAATTCATGAAAACAAGGAACAGATAGAAATATCACGGGCCTATGAAAGAATGCCCAACCCGGCATTGCTGGCCACACAGGAGTTCTTGGAGGATAAAGTATATTTCCGCAAAGGAGAAGACGAACTGTTTAGCTGATAATGACAGCTACCCGATATACTCAGGCGATCCTGCTACACAGGGTCGCTTTTGCTTTCTATAAGTAAATAGTACTTTTGACAGGCTATGTTGCAAGGGAAAAAAATATTGTTGGGTATCACCGGTAGCATTGCGGCCTATAAATCCATTTTCCTGGTTCGCCTCCTGGTAAAAGCAGGAGCGGATGTAAAAGTTGTGATGACTCCTGCTGCCAGAGATTTTGCTTCATCGCTCACCCTTTCCACCCTTTCCAAAAATCCTGTTCTCACCGATTTGTTTGATGACCAAAGCTGGGCCAATCATGTGATGCTGGGCCGCTGGGCCGATGTGATGCTGATCGCACCACTGAGTTGTAACACACTGGCTAAAATGGCCCATGGGCAATGTGACAACCTTTTGCTTGCCGTTTATCTTTCCGCCACCTGCCCGGTGGTGCTGGCGCCGGCGATGGATGAAGATATGTGGCACCATCCTGCAACGAAAGAAAACCTGGGAAAACTTGAATCATTCGGTAACAGGATCATCCCTGTTGAAAAAGGTGAACTGGCCAGCGGGCTGACAGGTGATGGCAGAATGGCTGAACCCGAAACGATCCTTCAGTATCTCCGTGATAATTTTTTTTTGACCTCTTCCCTGGCAGGTAAAAAAGCACTGGTAACAGCAGGTCCCACATACGAACACATAGACCCGGTTCGTTTTATTGGCAATCATTCGTCGGGCAAAATGGGACTGGCCATTGCGAAGGAGTTGCAGAAAAGAGGAGCGGAGGTTACACTGGTAATGGGGCCTTCATCGCTGCAGGTTTCGTCAAATGGTATAGCAGTGAAACGGGTGACATCGGCGGCTGAGATGTATGAGGTCTGTCATGCTGTTTTTCCGCAGGCAGATATTGCTGTGATGGCTGCAGCGGTGGCTGATTATGCCCCTGTACTAAAAGAAGAAAAGAAGATCAAGAAGTCGGAGGCAAGCCTTTCGCTTGAACTGATGAAAACAAAAGATATTTTAAAAAGCCTGGGCGAAGTGAAGCGTAAGGACCAGGTGCTGGTTGGATTTGCTTTAGAGACCAACGATGAAAGAAAACATGCCATTGAAAAACTTGAAAGCAAAAAGGCGGACATGATTGTGCTGAACTCACTCGCCGATCCCGGCGCCGGTTTTGGGTATGACACGAACAAGATTTCAATTTTTGGCAGGAAAGGTGAAGAGTATCATTATGAAAATAAAACCAAGCAGGAAGTGGCTGCTGATATTGTTGACACGATCATAAAATTGCACTATGCATAGAAAATTTTTTATTTCACTGTTGTTTTTGCTTGTTGTGATGCAGGCCGGCGCCCAGGAAATACAGGCCCGGCTCACCGTGCTGGCTCAAAAGGTGAGCACACAGGTGGACAGGAAGGTGTTTATGACCCTGCAAACCTCATTGACCAATTTCCTGAACAACCGCAAATGGACCAGTGATGTATTTGGACCTAATGAGAAAATCAACTGCAATTTCCTGCTCACCATTAACGAGGCACCCGGCAATAATATTTACAAAGCCAGTCTGACGGTGCAGGCGGCCAGGCCTGTGCACAGTACCAACTATGATTCCCCGCTGATCAATTTCATTGATGATAATGTTGTTTTTCGTTACCAGGAATTTCAGCCCATCGAATTCAATGAAAACAGGGTGCAGGGCAATGACCCCGTGGCGGCCAACCTGCCGGCAGTGCTGGCCTATTATGTCAATATCATTTTAGGGTTTGATTACAGTTCTTTTTCCCTGAGGGGAGGTGATGTTTATTTTCAGAAGGCATGGAATATTGTCAACAACGCACCTGAGTCGGGTGACATCAGGGGCTGGAAATCTTTTGAGAGCCTGCGCAACCGTTACTGGCTGGCCGAAAACCTGAACAGTAACCGCTTTGCCTTGCTGTATGATGCACTGTATTCCTATTACCGCACAGGGCTCGATATTTTTTACAATAATGAAGATGAAGGCCGCCAGGGCATCATGAACTGTCTTAATTTTTTGAACACCATCAACACCAACAATCCCAACTCGATGCTGATGCAGTTCTTTTTCCAGGGCAAAAGCAATGAACTGCTGAAAGTTTTTGGCAAAGCCAATCCTGACATGAAAAGCAGGGCAAGGGACATTCTTGCCAAACTCGACATTACCAATGCCACTGCTTACAACCGGGAACTGAAATGAGGAATATTTTCAAACTCATCTTGCTGGTCCTCATCATAGCGGGATGCGGCGGAAAAAAACAACCGGCAGGCATTTTGCCAAAAGATAAAATGACGACGGTGATGTGGGACATGATGCTGGCCGATCAATACCTTACTGACAACATTTTCAATAAAGACACAACGCTGAACAGGAACGAAGAAAGTATTAAGCTTTACCAGCAGGTGTTCTTTATTCATAAAACCAGCAAAGAAGAGTTTTACAAAAGCCTTGCTTATTACCGGTCCAGGCCCGATGATCTGCGGGTGCTTTTTGATTCGCTGGAAAACCGGAAGCCTGCTTCCATGCGGGATTCTTTGGAAAAACAGCAACGCAGCGCCGACAGCACTCACAGCCTTACACCTGGGCTGTTGAAAACGAATTGATCCATGCAACGGTTCCTTCTTTCAACTTCCCTAATTTTATTGTTCAATTGACGTTCGTATGAATAAAGTTGTTGCGGGTGCGGAAGCAGCTATACAGGATATTAACGACGGGGCTGTGCTGATGCTGGGCGGTTTTGGCCTATGCGGTATTCCTGAAAACTGTATTGCCGCATTGGTTAAAAAAGGAGTGAAGCGGCTAACCTGTATTTCCAATAATGCCGGGGTGGATGATTTTGGCATTGGCCTGATGCTGCAGCAAAAGCAGGTGAAAAAAATGATCTCATCTTACGTGGGTGAGAATGCTGAGTTTGAACGACAGCTATTGAGCGGCGAATTGGAAGTGGAACTCATTCCGCAGGGCACCCTAGCCACCCGTTGCCTGGCAGCAGGCTATGGCATGCCAGCTGTTTTTACACCGGCAGGCGCCGGAACAGAGGTGGCCGCCGGCAAAGAGATCAGGAATTTTAATGGCAAGGATTATTTAATGGAACTTGCTTTTGATGCTGATTTCGCAATAGTAAAAGCATGGAAAGGCGACACACAGGGTAATCTTATTTATAAAGACACTGCCAGGAATTTTAACCCGCTGATGGCCATGGCAGGCAAGGTTACTATTGCAGAGGTAGAAGAACTGGTGCCCGCCGGTGAACTGGACCCCAATGCCATTCATACTCCCGGCATCTATGTGCACCGCATTTTCCAGGGCAGTAATTACGAAAAAAGAATTGAGCAACGCACCACCCGAAAAAGAAACTGATCATGGCGCTGACAAAAGAACAAATAGCACAACGCATTGCCCGTGAACTGAGAGATGGTTTTTATGTGAACCTGGGGATCGGCATTCCCACCTTAGTTGCCAATTATATTCCGCCAGGGATGAACGTGGTGTTGCAAAGCGAAAATGGTTTATTGGGCATGGGGCCTTTTCCGTTTGAAGGAGAAGAAGACCCTGATCTTATCAATGCAGGTAAACAAACGATCACCACGGTGGCCGGCTCTGCTTTTTTTGATTCCGCTATGAGCTTTGGCATGATAAGGGCAGGTAAGGTTGACCTCACGGTTTTGGGCGCCATGGAGGTAAGTGAAGAAGGCGATATTGCCAACTGGAAAATTCCCGGCAAAATGGTGAAAGGCATGGGTGGCGCCATGGACCTGGTGGCCAGTGCCAGGAATATCATTGTGGCCATGATGCACACCAATCCTAAAGGAGAATCAAAACTGCTGCCCCAATGTTCACTTCCTTTAACCGGTGTGAGATGCGTTAAAAAAATTGTTTCTGACCTCGCCGTGATGGGTGTTACTGCTCACGGGTTTAAGTTATTAGAAAGGGCGCCGGGTGTATCTGCGGAAGAAATAAAATCTAAAACTGCCGGCAAGCTTATCATCGTGGGAGATGTGCCCGAAATGCAATTTTAAGTCTTAATCAATCAGGTTATTCTTTACGGCAAAGAACACAAGCCCTGCCGTGTTTTTGCTGCCAAAACGTTCCATCAGCCGGTCTTTGATTGCTTCTACCGTGCGGGGGCTGATCTCCATTTTCTTGGCAATTTCCTGGGCGGTAAACTCCATGCAGATATAGCGCAGCACATCTTTTTCCTTATCGCTCAGGGTGATTTCATTATTTAAAGAGGGAACCACTTTCTGGCGGGAATGTGATTTTTTCAGGAGGATACGGTTTACAAAATTGTTGAGGTAGTACCCTTTTTCATGCACTTCCATGATGGCCCTTCTTATTTCCTGGGGCTCGGCATTTTTCAGCAGGTAGCCATTGGCGCCGTTTTCCATCAGGTGATAAACAAACCGTTCGTCTTCATACATACTCAGCACCAGCACTTTTATATGGGGAAATTGTTTGCTGACGATCTTGGTGGTTTCAATGCCGTCTTTGCCGGGCATCCGCAGATCCATCAGGATCACTTCCGGTTCTGCCTGCGGGATATTGTTCAGCAATTCTTCACCGTTCTCGGCCTCCAGTACAAATTTTATATTGGTGAAAGGACGAAGAGAAAGAATCACACCTTTGCGGAATATCTTATGATCATCTGCAATTGCAACCTTGATTATTCCCATAGTTATCAGATATTGGCCAAAATTAATGATTTACCTGCATCTGCCGGTTGTTTCCGGGAGCCAGGTAGTGTTTCATCCGATAGTTATCGGATTTGATATTTTGAACCACAGAGGCACGGGGAGCACAAAGCAACACAGCGTTAATCCCCGTGAAACCCCGAGTCATTGTGCCTCCGTGGTTAGTTTTTTGACAAATATTATTTCAAACTGAGACACTCCGGGAGTTGCGTTTTTCTTTGTTTTCCAGGCTCTCTTACTTATTGATACGGGTCGTCTTTGGGCATTTCGATGGTGACCTTGTAATAGGTTTGCGAAATATCTTTTTCAAAATTGATATTCCCCTGCACCACCCGCAGGCGGCTGCTGATATTCTTCAGGCCCAGCCCCAGGTTGCTTTTGTTCAGTTTTTCAAAATCTGCCTGCACAATTCCTTTGCCATCGTGGTGGATGCGCAGGTAAAATTTGTCGGCATGAACATTCTGGGTGAGGTGGATAAAGCTGGCGCTGCTGTGCTTCAGGATATTATTGATCAGTTCCTGCACGATACGGAAGATGACTAGTTCCTTTTCTCCTTTCAGGCGGTCTTTGTATTCATGGAAACGGCTGCTGGCATTGATGCTTCCCGAGCCGCTTATTTTCTGGAACATGTCATTGATAGCTGATTCCAGCCCGAAATTCTTGAGGGTGGGCGGCATCAGGCTGTGGCTGATGTTGCGGATAAGCTGGATGGTGTCATCAATGATCTGGCGGGCCTGGAAGATGGACTGGAGCTGTGTGGCTTTGTCCTGGTTCACTAAATTCTCATTCAGATACAGCCGGGCAGTGGCCAGCAGCGGGCCTGCATCATCGTGCAGGTCGGCGGCCAGGCGCTGGCGTTCTTCTTCCTGCAGTTTGATGGAGGCGGTGAGCAATATTTTTTGCTGCTCCTGTTCCATCTGCTGCAGCTTGTTTTGGTAGCGGATCACCTTGCGCTGGTGAAAGATGATGAACAGGATGAGACTGGTGGTAAGCACCAGCATGCCCAGCGTGCCGAGGAAAAGCACGGCAGAAACTCCGGAACTGTTGGTGGCCTGTAAAAAAAACATAGGTTTGGGTTAGCGGTTGTGGATTAGATCATATCTAAATAAGGAGTATTTGTTTTTCCAGAATGTTTCTTTTCAATCGGCGATTTGGCGTACACTAATATGGCTACGGTAAATAAAATATTCTTTAGAATATCACCAATAAATGTCAGATACCAGTAGCTTTTAATTTGCTGCTTTGTTACAACATTACCCAGGATATTAAAGAAAAAAGTGCTACCCAGGTAAATAAAAATACCAGCAACAAACCAAAAACCCGCATCGTTGTAAATATGTGTGCCGTCTACCCGTTTAAAGTACTGGTAAAAGAAGTAAAAAATATATCCGAACACGATGATAGATTCCACTCCTATTGGTATGGAATCTACCGTTCTTATTTTGCTGGTTGAGAAATAAATTACCAAAAAAGCCACGAACAACAGAGACAGGGCTATCACGATATTGGAAAACTTTTTTTGTGAAATAATATAAGCAAGGATAAATGCAAAAGTCAGGTACTCCAGCAGAGTGTAGATGAAATAGTAGTTCTTCCTTTTGAGTAATTCAAAGAAATAATCAAAAAAGAAGTTTAAAGTGAAATACAGGATGAAATAGGCTAGTAGAACAGAAACAAAAAAATTCACTTTGGTTTTCCGGGCAAAATAGAAGAGGAAAGCCAAAGGAAACAAGTAGGAATAATTCAGGATATCATTAAAAAGCTTTTCTATATTATTGGAATTTGTTCCAAATATAGAAAAGCTTTTGAATTAATTAAAACAATCAGGCCGCAAGGATTACTCACCCCACAGCAAATCTTCCAAGTCGTCAACTACAACTTTTCTTTTTACTAAAATAACTTTTTTCATAACAGTAACGTTTACTAGTGCTTTTCAAATTAATTTGAGGAATAAAAATTGCCCAAAACAGGGTCTGTCGCAATGGCGCAGAAGCCCTGTAAAAACACTTAAAATGGGCTGAAATGCTTGCTGGTAAAGGATTTCATGGTATTTACCCCGTAATCTTACCCGGCAAAATTGGGTAAAATTTCTTAGTAATCTTAGTAATTTTACGGTCGTAAAAATAGAAGATTTACCGGGAAAATTCACGATCAGGGCGGGTTTATTAACAGCTGTGGATAACCTGGAAGAGGAATGCTTCTGCAATGAAAGCAAAAGCCAAGGTGGCATTAAAGAAAAAGAAGTTGATTGACATTGGACTTCGCTGTTAGTCTTCAAAGGAATTGGAAATTCTGTTTTTGGACGGTTTCAGGACATTGGATGTTTTTGAGGGGCTGATCCGTGCCAACCAACTTGCTGCTAAAGTATATCCACAGTGCAGTGTGTGCAAGAGCAGTATTGCCCTGTTTCGGGCTCATGGTTTTTACGGAAAACATCGTAAAATTCCCGGAAAGTCAGCGTAAAACTGCTTTTTTCTGTCATGGAATTGTTATATTGACGGGAGAGAATAAGCGGGTTAAATATTTAAAAATGAGCAGGATAATTATGCCGGTAATTAAAAATGAGTACTTTTACTCAAAATCAATACCCCACTAACAAACTGCTAAAGAAAAACTGCCATGTCCACCCAGCAAATCAAAGTAGCGATCGCCGATGACCACAAGATCTTCAGAGATGGTATCCGGATGGCCCTGCGGGACAAAGAATACCTCAAAATCCTTTGGGAAGCGGAAGATGGGAAAGACCTGATGCATAAACTGCAGCTCAAGATCCCCGATGTATTATTAATGGATATCCGCATGCCGGAAATTGATGGCATTAATGCCATTGGCCTCATCCGTAAAGAATATGAAATGGTGAAGATCATTGTGCTCACCATGTATGACGACCAGGAGATGATCACCAAAATGATGGAAATGGGCGCCAATGCCTATCTCACCAAAACCACCGATCCTGAAGAGATTTACCAGGCCATCCTCACCTGCATGAATGATGATTTTTATTTTAATGAACTGGTGAATAAAGCAGTGTTGCTGAAACTGCAGCATAAAAAAACCGTAAGACAGTTTTATCCCAACCCGGTAAAATTTTCGGAGAAGGAGATAAAAATTTTAAAACTGATTGCAGAGGATAAAACCACCGAAGAAATTTCCAAAGAAGTATTTCTCAGTCCCCGCACCATTGAAACCATCCGGCAGAACATGAAACAAAAAGTTGGCGCCAAAACCATCGCCGGGCTGGTGATGTATGGAATGAGGAATAAATTATTGGAATAACGACCTCACCCCCTGCCCCTCTCCAAAGGAGAGGGGTTCACCATTTCCTAAAGACCGGTACCCGCAATTCATCTCTTTATCTCATGAGCAATATCAACGACAGTTTTTTTGACGGGCAGTACAAAGACATCTGGAGGGCTATTATTCCGGCCGAGCTAACCGTGAAAGAAACCGCTTTCATGATTTCTTATTTTAACCTGGGGCCCGGCAGCCGGGTGCTGGATATGATGTGCGGCTATGGCCGCCATGCCATTGCTCTTGCAGAAAAGGGAATCGAGGTAACGGCCACAGATAACCTCGTTGATTATATAACAGAAATACAAAAGACGGCTGATGAAAAGGCATTACCGGTGAAAGCCGTCAGAGCCGATGCAGCCACTTATGAGCCCGATGAATTATTTGACCTGGCCATTTGCATGGGCAACAGTCTTAATTTTTTTCCTGCGGCAGATGTGGAAAGGATATACAGTAACACAGCAAAACATCTTAAAAAGGACGGCCATTTTTTGATCAATTCCTGGTCGCTGGCTGAGATCGCCATTCCCCGTTTCAAGGAGCAATCATCGGGTGAGGTGGGTGGTTTTAAAGTGGAATCCACGAGCCGTCATCTTCATCATCCGGACCGGATTGAAACAGTAACAGTGATGACCGGCCCTGATGGAAATGCCGAAACTAAAACTGCCGTTGATTATATCTATTCTGTTGCCGAAATGGAGAAGATGTTGAAAAAGGCCGGGTTGAGCCTGGTGAAAAATTATAGCATACCCGGAAAGAAAGAATTTGCGTTGGGAGACCCAAGGGCTTATATTATAGCTCAACCAGGAGCCGGCATATTGCCCTAAATAGTTACTATTCCATGACGTATCGCAACAATTGCCAACCCAACCCTGCTTTTTACATCGAGTTTAATAAATAGCTGGTCTCGCAGGGTATCAATAGATCTTGGGTTTAGCTTCATTTGCAGGGCTATTTCTTTGTATGTCAGGTCAGAACAGGCCAATTTCAGGAATAATATTTCCTGTTCGGTCAGCATTGCTTTTTGTAGTCTCGAATTGCCTTCAGAGTTTGCACGGAAAAGGCCGACTAACTTACTGGTAGTATGATTAGAATAGTAATAGCCGGATTGAACAACCGAATGAATGGCAAATTTTAATTCATCGGGATGAATATCTTTCTTTAAAAAACCCTTTACCCCTAATTGCAGCAAGCGGATCAGCGATAGTTCTGAATCATACATGGTCAGCATCAGTACGTTTGCTGCCGGATGGTTTTTTTGCAGCCATTCTGCCGTTTCAAACCCGTCCATTTCCGGCATATTCAGGTCAAGGATAACCACATCCGGGGCTGATCCGGACTGTATCTGTGTAATAAGGTCTTTCCCGTTGCCGGCCAGGTGGGTCACTTTAAAATTGTCAAGATTATCAATCAGCGTTGCAAGTGCATTTCGCAGCAGGATATGGTCGTCTGCGAGGGCTATCCTGATCATTTTTTTGTTATGTTCAGTCTTCATTCAAATGGGATTGTAAAAGAAACAGAGGTGCCGCCACCCAACTGACTTTTCAGTTGCATCCTGCCTTTTATCATATTGGCCCTTGTTTCCATGTTTTTAAGACCTGCTTTATTATTATTCTTTTTCTTTGACAAGTAATCTGCATAATCAAACCCGGTTCCATTATCACAGATTCCAATATGCAGGTGGGTTGAGTTATAATGCAAATTTATGGAGGCGTTTTTCGTCCCGGCATGTTTAATAATATTATTAATTGCCTCTTGTATGATACGGAAAATGATAAGCTCTTTATGTGTACTCAGGTAAACCGGTGACCCGGAAACCTCAAAACCGATGGTTAACAGGCCTGTGGAGCTGATCCTTTTTATTTCGGTTTCCAGCACACTGAGCAACCCCTGCTGAATAATGGCATCGGCATCCAGGCTCTTTGAAATATTGCTTAAGTCATGAATGGAGCGGCTTAACAGTTCAATGGATGACTCAACCATATTCATAGTTTTTTTGCTGTCGCCCCATTCCAACGTGTTGAGTTGCAGTTTGGCAAGGGTAAGTGAAAGGCTTACGTTGTCATGTATTTCCCGGGAAATATGCTGAAAGGTCTGTTCCTGTATTTCAAGTTGCGCAGCTAAAATATTTCTTTCATGATCAAGTTTTATTTGCTCCAGGTTGTGAACAAAAACTATCTGCCGTTTTTTGTACAGGTACAGCATGAGAATAATAAAAGCAACCAGCAAAAGAATTAATGCCGAAACAATAACCAGGAAAATTGCTATATGTCCAACTTCTTTTTGCATAAAAAAGCCCGTGTTAGAAAAATAAAATTAAAACTTAGGGGTATGTAGAAAAATGCCAGGTTCAGCATCTTTTTGAACTCGTACCTGTTGTATGATAAATATCGATCGATCAGGTAAAAAGGAATAGAAGTGAGGCAAAAAAAGAAGATCCCTGTGGTTATCCAAAAGGAGGGGCGATCAAAAAGGCCAAGTATAGAATCGGTTTTTAACAAGTGCCCATAAAAAACAATACAGGGTAATATCAACAAAATGAAGCCAAGAACGGAAATCAGGTTTGAAGTATATGTGTAATTTATACTCCAGAACTTAAGTTCGGTTATCATGAAAACAATAACCAATAAAATAAATACAGGGATCGTGAACTTCAGGATTTGTATGATTTTTTTATTCTTTAAAATAGTAGAAAAAAAGCAGTAATAGGCAAATAATTCAATAACCGAAATCAAGAGGTTAGTCTTATAAATGAAACGGTTGATTTCTGTCTGGCCGAGTTCAGAAAATCTCATGATATAGATGCCAAAAACAAATATCAATAGATCAATAATTAAGTAGAAAATCAGACCAATGCCAATTTTATCGTTCCTGGCATACTTCAGGCCAGCAGTTATGGCAACTGCCTCAAATAGGATTACAAGTAATGGCCCAAAATAATTAGTCTTAAAGTATTCAAATAGATTAATACCAATGTCCATCAGGAGTTTTTGATGGATAAAAAGATAGGCTTTTCCCGGCTATTTGCATTCGGAAAAAAACGTTTTTTAAACGTTTTTTTCTCCTTTTTGCGGCTTTGAAAGAGCAGAGTTTTGTGTTTGACAGTAATTTTCAAGTGTTTTGTTTCTTTTTTTATCCGGTGATTACACCAATAATCAGCAGAAAAGAACTACCGAAATGCAGTTCTTTTCCCTTGGCTCTGGCCGGCCTGTGATAATAGTTTTGAATAATCATTGGCCGATGAGCCGGGAAAGCCGAAAACCGGGATTTTAAAGAGAGTAGGCGAGTATAAGTATTGATAATATGAAAAAAGTAATTTCGTTTGTAGCTTTTCTTTTTTACGGATTAATATTAATTGCGCAAGAGAATAACCCCTACAAACAAAGAGGTTACGATTATGTAACATCTATAAATTTAATAGCAGACGATTTTGCCAACGGATTAGTTAGAGATTTTTCAGAAGAGGCTCTTGTAAATTATTCGACCAGAATGCCACTTCAAAACCAGGTTTCAATGAATATGGTCTCTACTATATTTGGAACTTTAAAAACTCCAAAGTTTGATGCAATGAGTTATATTAACAATTCTTCAATGCCTGATGTTGCAAAAGATGTTTTAAAGAACATTCTTCAATATTCAAGAGATTATACAGGAAATGATCTTAGACTTAGGCTAACAGCACTCACAAACGATGTGGTAAATAGTGGATTATCACAAAGTCACAAAGAATTCACTTTATCATTAATTGCAATAGCAAACAACAGCGAAGGGTTTTCTGGAACTTTAAGGAGCAGGCAGAATCAAGGGGGATGTATTTTGTCTGGACCCAATGGAACGGGAGAGGTTACCGGAGATGCTTGTATTTTGGCTGGGGTACTTGTCGGGGCCTGGATAGGCTTTGAAATATGTGGGCCATTATGCATGCTGGGGGGAGCAATCATTGGTGGGGTTATTGGATCGTTGAGTTAAACCATTAAATATGCTTGCCATCAGAGCTTTATTCTTATTTTGTTTTTTATTACTACGCTTATCCATAGCGGGGCAAGAAGTGAGAATTTTATCTCATATAGGTATTGCTACCGGGGAAATGGTAGATCGTAAGACGATAATGCTGTCCAGGGGGGTAAATTTAGGGTGTGAGTTTAAATTTGAAAAAGCGAAATTGAGTATTACCGTTTCCCCGGGTATATCTAACTTGCAGTACGATTATACAGACTTAAATGATGCGAATGTATTTATTCGCAAGAATTTTTTGCATATTCCGGTTTCTGCTAAAAAGTATTATACTGTATCCCGGAAATCGAATGTTTTTTTCGATTTCGGGTTCCAGACAAGTTATTTTTTTTCAGACATAAGAGAAATTAGGGATAGCATATCTTTTGTTCAGCAGAATACAAGGAATCTGGGTTGGAACTATGGTTTTATTTCGGCAGTCGGATTTAAAACTTTGTTAACAAGAAATATTTTTTTTGATATAGGGCTTTTTCAGAGCAAAGATTTATGGGTGAAGTATTCCAATAGTTCAAGTGTTATAAAAACAGAAAGACTCTCGCTGGTTGGGGCTTTTAACATAAAACTATAGAATGAAGCTAGTTTGCACATTGTTTCTTTTTTTAGTTTGTAATGAAGTTGTGTCGCAAAGCAAAGCGGTTTTTGATTCACTTCATCAAGTGTTTAGCCCCAATAAAAAAAGTATCTACCTTGTTTGCAGAGGCACTCAGAGTAAAAAGTTCATTGTAGGGGATAAGTTTAATTTGTGTGATACAAACAGCACTCATGTGGGAATTGCTTTTTCGCTGAAAAATGAGTTACTAATTTATAGTGTTGAGGATGTAACCAGTCAAAAATCAGCTTTACAGGCACATAGCATTAAGTCCTTTGTCTATCCCCATGATATTTTTTATTTAAGCATTTGGCAAGCAAAGGTGAACAGGTCAGAGCTTAAAAGACTTAGAAAGCTGTGTAACGACTATGCCAGAAGACAACTATTTTTCGATTATCTTTTTCAATTAGGAGAAAATGATACATTGTATTGTTCAGAGTTTTGCGCTATGATGTTAAATAAGAGCTATCTAAAAGACCTAAAATTCCAGCCGACAATTAGAGGGATTTTTGACTCATTTTATGAAATTATCTTAGGAAGAAAATATTTGTTCTATTATCCTGTTGATTTTTTTCAAGTAAACGGACTCTTTACTAAAATTGTTGAGATTAAAATTGAGTAAACTTGAAGCTGTTAGATAGAACATGGCAGTATGTTGGTCGCTAATATGCAATTTTCATAGAATTACACCTTAAGAATGTGGTGTAAATGCTACATTGTTCTTTCAATGATTCTTCTTAGATGAAATACATATTTCTATTGATGACATGTTCAGTTTTCGGTAATATATATCCTCAGTCAGCAGATAGTATTAAAACTGATAGAAATCTTGGCAAACCAGAAATTTTCACCAGCGGCTTCATAGACATACTTAACAACGGCCAGGTAAATGCATCTGCGAGATTTATACGATTGTATGTTGGTAAACCGGGAAAATTTGCATTGCCGCTGTCACTTTATTCGGGAGTTTCTTCTAACAACTTTCAAAGCACACAGGCAATGCCAGGCCAGCGTTCAAACGATGTGTTGGTGACAAACTATATCAACCAGTTAAGCGAGATAGCCAATATATCTGTTGAAGGGGTAAAGTTTTTCAAAAAAAAAGGATAAGATTACTAAGTCGGGACTGCTCTATCACTTTGGAGAAAGAATACTAACTGGCATCCGGGCAGGAGTAATAACTGATCCACAAACCGGTAAGCCCCATAATTTCCTTAATAGTTTTGGCTCTTTGGGCCTGTATTTCCAGACCGGGGCCTGGGAAAAAAGTAATGTACGTAATGTAGATGTGTCATGGATTGCATTTAGCTACATAGGATGTTATACCAGCCCATCTCAGCTACAGGAGTTTTTACCTGGCATAGAAACAAACAGGGTGTATCACGGTTATTCCCTTGCCTGGGGAGTGGAAATAAACAATATTGTGAACATCAAAGTAGTGTACTACAAATACAGAAAAGACCGAAATTGATTATTCACTTCCTATCTATCAATTTTCATTCAATTATTCCATCAAAAAATAAACCCCAGCGTTATAAAAGGCGGATTAAATTTTACTTCTTTTAGTCTCTTTGCCGGAAAAAAACGTTTTAAAAACGTTTTTTTCTCCTTTTTGCGGCTTTGAAAAAGCAGAATTTTGTGTTTAACAGTAATTTTCATATGTGGTTTTTCTTTTTTTCTCAGATGAATATACCATCAGTAAGCAGAAAAGAACTACAATAATGCAGTTCTTTTCCCTTGGCTCTGGCCGACCCGTGATAATAGTTTTGAACAATCATTGGCCGATGAGCCGGGGAAGCCGAAAACCGGGATTTTAAAGAGAGTAGGCGAGAATTAAATTATATTGCAAATGAAAAGGTTAATATTGGGATTTATTACAAGCATTGCTGTTTTCTCAAACGTCTTTGCTCAAGTTTTAGACGATGGCTTAGTAACAAGACACTTAACTGTTGATACACAAAGTGAGAAAGTTGTTTCTTATTTTACCGGATTTAATTCTGGAATATCAAAATATAAAAACGGTGATTTTGTATCCGCCGAAAGTGTTGTTTCTTATTATGGACTAAATATACTTCAAGGACCAAAACTTGATGATTTTCTTTATCAATCAACACAAGTAGGCTACAAAGGAGATTTTTCGACATCTTTTCTAACCAAGCTTAAAAATGCCATTAGTAAAATTGGATCCGAATATACTTTAGTAGACCAGTTGAGAAGCGAGTTTATTAATATCGCAACCTCAACACTCTTGTCAGTAAAAGAATCTGAAGCTCTTGCTTTAATAGATATTTCTTTGCAAACAGCTTTAAACAGATTGGAAGAAACACAGACACCAGATCGATCAATTTTTAGACCAGGTTTTGGGATGGGTGGTGAATCTATTTGTTTCTATGAAGATGTAAAAGGTGATTATAATTGCTTTTATGCAGTTAATGAAATTGATTTTGGCCGATTACCGAGATGGTTTAAATGTGGGGTAGGGACAATAGGCTCGGCTATATTGGGAGGCTTAACAGGGGCCGGAACTGGGTTTACAATTGGTGGTTTATTAGGCGGGGTAATAGGAGGTTTAGTAGGTGTTGTGTCAGGTACAATGACAGGGGTTGCTGCTTTTTGTGATTAACTTAATTTAAACATTAGACAATCACAAGGATGGCAGAGTATTCAATTATGGATAGGGCATTAAGTTCTTGCTGTCTTTGTGATTGCTTTTAAAGCGAAGACAAAAACTTTTCTTGTAAACAATAAATTGAATTTAGCAATGAGAGTAAGCTTGTATAATCTTTTCCTGTCATTGGGATGTACGCTTTTGTCTCTTACAGCAGTAGTACAGTTTTGGGATAGTAAGGAAGGATGGAGGTTTTTTCTTTCTTTATTTAGCTTCTTTATTTTTTTTACAATGCTTATAATTAACATCTGGGTTAATTCAAAAAAGAAATAAGCTGACTATTTGCCTTTTTCATTATGCGAAGTGTGTCTTTTTAGGAAGAGTTTGCCATTCCTGATAATCTTATGAATATGGATGGAAAAAATCACATGGCTTACTTTTCCATCTGGACCAGATAAAAAGTTAAGAAAGGTTTATATTGTTTATTTGCCATACTGCTTTTTACGATTCTTTTATACAAAAAACTAGAATAAGAATCTCGTTAAACTGTAGGTTCCCCTTTTTTCAGCACTGATTTCATGAAACCTCTTTTACCTATAGTGTTATGGCTTTGGCCCTACTTTGCCGTTGCACAGGTAAAAGAGGGTTCTTCGCTCCCAAAAATCGATACGACTAAAAGCAAAATCAGTTCTGCAGAAATTGGCAAGCCTGAAATTTTCACCAGCGGCTTCATAGACATAATTAACAACGGCCAGGTAAATGCATCTGCGAGATTTATACGATTATATGTTGGTGAGCCTGGAAAGTTTGCATTGCCGCTGTCACTTTATTCAGGAGTATCTTCCAACAACTTTCAAAACACACAGGCCATGACAGGCCAGCGTTCAAACGATGTGCTGGTGACAAACTACATTAACCCGTTAAGCGGGATTGCCAATATATCTGTTGAGGGGGTAAAGTTTTTCAAAAAAAAGGATAAGATTACCAAATCGGGACTCCTCTACCACTTTGGGGAAAGAATACTGACTGGCATCCGGGCAGGAGTAATAACGGATCCCCAAACAGGTAAACCCCATAATTTCCTCAATAGTTTTGGCTCTTTAGGGCTGTATTTCCAGACCGGAGCCTGGGAAAGAAGTAATGCAAGCAATGTGGGGCTGTCATGGATTGCATTTCGTTATATTGGTTGTTATACCCGCCCTGCTCAACTCCGGGAGTTTTTGCCAGGCATAGAAACAAACGGAGTGTATCACGGCTACTCCCTCGCCTGGGGAGTGGAAATAAACAATCTTGTGAATATCAAGGTTGTGTATTATAAATACCGAAAAAAACCCGAAATTGATTATTCCCTGCCTATCTACCAGTTTTCCTTCAATTATTCTATCAAAAAATAAACCCCGGCGTTATGAAGACCGGGGTTAAACGTTACTGTTATGAAAAGAAAAATTTTAGCAGTTCTTGTGTTTCATAGGGACAGGGTTGCTGGCAGTGGCCCTGGTTTTGAAAAAGAGAAAGTTGACCGAAGGGAGAGTGTCGTTTTGGTTTTTCACAGGTATTGGAAATACTTTTCTGGACGGTTTTGGACATTGGATGAGATAGGATTCAACACATCATCCGTTTCAATCAACTTTCTGATGCAAAACTATATCCACAGGGGTATGTGCACAAGAGCATAACTTCTCAATTTTACATTTTCGGTATTTACTGACCGCTTCGTAAAATGACCAGTCATTATTCGTAAAGTTTCGCAATGGAGTGGCGGTAGTTTCCGCAAAAACAAAATCAGGTAGTTCTACTATGGTATATGTAGCGGGAATTTTCCAACTTGCACCCGGAATAATAACAGAACCGAATATTTTTTACCAATAATTCAATCCATGAAAAATCCAGACAACACTGTTATCCGGGTCGCAATCGCTGACGATCATGCCCTTTTCCGCACAGGAGTAAAAACCTCCCTCCAGAGCCGCAAAGACATCCAGATGGTGGCTGAAGCCGAGAATGGCATGCAACTGCTTAACCTGCTCCGTCACATCCAGCCTGATGTGGTATTACTGGATATCCAGATGCCTATTATGGATGGCCTGACCACACTGCCTGAGATCAAGAAATTGTATCCGAATGTGAAAGTGATCATGCTTTCGATGCACAATGATCATTCTGTGATCTCCCGTATGATGGAGATCGGTGCCAACTCTTATCTTACCAAAGAGTCCGGCTCCGAAATGATCTATGAGGCCATCCGTGGTGTTTTTGAGAATGATTTCTATTTCAATGACCTTACCAATAAGGCGTTGCTGAGCGGTCTGCGTACCAAGCGGACGGTGGAATCATCTATGCCGGCGGATGTGCAGCTCACCGAAAAGGAGATCACTATCCTGAAACTGATGTGCGATGAGAAAAGCACCAAGGAGATTGCCGATATCGTTGACCTGAGCCCCCGCACGGTGGAAGCTATCCGCGACAAACTCAAAACCAAGACCGGAACCAAATCTATGGCCGGGCTGGTGATGTATGCCGTGAAAGCAGGATTGGTGCAGCAGGCATAAGGAGAAAGTCATGTGGGCAAAAAGGGTCAGTGGGGTCATATGATCTGCACTGATGATTGTGACATACCGAAATAATATATACAGCCATTGGCGAAAGCCGGTGGCTTTTTTGTTTACTTTGGGGCGATGCGGACCATTTGTGTTAATGGAAAATGGCTGAATGCTGATGAGCCTGTGCTGGCTGCGGACAACCGCGGCTACCGGTATGGCGATGGTTTGTTTGAGACCCTGAAACTGCGGAAAGGGAAAATACTCCTGGAAGATTATCACCTGGAAAGGCTTTTTGCCGGGATGGAGTTGTTGAAAATGGAAATTCCCCGTTTGCTGACTGCGGAAAAACTCGTCAGCGACATGCTTCAATTGTGCAAAAAGAATAACTGCACTGAGCTGGCAAGGGTCCGGTTGTCCGTTTCAAGGGGCAACGGCGGCTTATACGATAGCGATAATAAACTGCAATATATCATCGAATGCTGGCCGCTGCCCGAAACCAGCAACCAGCTCAATCAGAACGGGCTGCTGATTGATATTTTCCCGGACAGCCGCAAGAGTTGCGATGCTTTTTCCAACCTCAAATCGGCCAATTACCTGCCTTATGTGATGGCGGCGCAATTTGCAAAAGAGCATAAACTGAATGACTGCCTGTTGCTGAACCAGCATGAAAGAATTGCCGACGCCACGATCGCCAATGTTTTTATTGTAAAAGAGAACGAACTAATAACTCCTGCTCTTTCGGAAGGCGCTGTGGCCGGTGTGATGCGCAGGTTTTTTCTTGAAAAATTACAAGATGCAGGGTATAAGATACAAGAGACAAGCCTTGCAACTGATGACATACTGCATGCTGATGAGGTATTTCTTACCAATGCCATTCATGGAATCAGGTGGGTGAAACAGTTCAGGAATAAATCTTATACCAGTAAGCTGGTGCCGGAAATTTACCGGCAGTTGCTGCAAACAATCTTTGTGTAAAACTGTTCAATCCCGGTATGAAGCCCGCCGTTAATATTTTCTGGTTTCGCCGCGACCTGCGACTGCATGACAATGCCGGTCTTTACCATGCCCTGAAAGAAGGGAAACCCGTTGTTCCGATTTTCATTTTCGACAAAAACATTCTTGATGAACTCGAAGATCGTACTGACCGGAGGGTGGAGTTCATTCACCGGGCACTGGGCGAAATGCAGCAGCAGTTGCTGAAAATGGGTTCCACATTGGATGTGCGGTATGGATTCCCGGAAGAAGTGTACAGGCAATTACTGAAAGAATACAATATTGAAAAGGTTTTTACCAATCATGACTATGAGCCCTATGCCAAACAAAGAGATGCAGCGATTGCGCAACTGCTGAAAGCCAACAATATTTCTTTTCACAGTTTCAAAGACCAGGTGATCTTTGAAAAAGATGAAGTGCTGAAGGATGACGGGAGGCCCTATACTGTGTTCACGCCTTATTCGAGAAAATGGAAAGCGACAGTCAATGATTTTTATTTGAAATCCTATTCCAACAAAAAATATTTTGCCAATTTCTTTAAGCAGCCGCTGAAAAGTATTCCTTCATTGGAGGAAATGAATTTTAAACCGGCCGGGTTGCCCTTTCCGGGAAAGGAATGGCAGGGCGCCATTATCCGCAACTATAAAGAGCAAAGGGATATTCCTTCTGTTCAGGGAACCTCAAGGCTTAGTGTGCATCTCCGGTTTGGCACTACCAGCATCCGGGTGCTGGCGGCAGAAGCAGGTGCATTGAATGAGACATTTCTGAACGAACTCATCTGGCGGGATTTTTATCACATGATCCTCTGGCATTTTCCGCAGGTGGTGGGTCATGCATTCAAGCCGGACTATGACAAGATCAAATGGAGAAACAATGAAAAAGAATTTGAAGCCTGGTGCAATGGCCAGACCGGTTATCCTATTGTGGATGCCGGCATGCGGGAACTGAATACAACCGGCTATATGCACAACCGTGTCCGCATGATCGTGGCCTCCTTTCTCACCAAACATTTATTGATTGACTGGCGGTGGGGCGAAGCTTATTTTGCAAAAAAATTACTGGATTTCGATTTGGCGGCCAACAATGGCGGCTGGCAATGGGCGGCGGGCAGTGGTTGTGATGCGGCACCTTATTTCCGGGTGTTCAATCCTCATTTACAGACACAAAAATTTGACCCGGAATTAAAATATATCCGCCGGTGGGTGCCGGAGTTGGATGAACTCACTTATCCCCGTCCCATCGTGGAGCATGAGGCGGCGAGAAAAAGATGTTTGGAAACATATGCTGTTGCCTTAAAGAAATAAAATATCCTCATCGTCTGCTTCACGGTTATTCAACTCAAGAAATACCTCGTGTAAGCATTCAATTGCCCGTTTTCCTTCATCTCCCAGGTCGAGACTATAGTTGTTTACATACAGGTCAATATGCTGCCTCATCACTTCTTCACTCATTTCCTGTGAATGTTGCCTCACATAATCGGTGATCAGCGGGTAATTTTTAAAAGCGTATTCAAGGCTTTTGCGGATAAGGTCGTTTATTTTCAATGCCACCGATCTTTTTACGGATTGGCTGATGGCAATACCTCCCAGGGGTATCGGCAGTTCCATTTTTTCCTCCCAAAATTCACCAAGGTCTTTCACTTTATACAAACCTCTTTGCCGGTATGTGAAGCGGTTTTCATGAATAATGACACCCAGGTCAGTTTCTTTATTTAGCAAGGCTTCTTCAATGGCTGAGAAAAGCATAAATTTTTTATCAGTTGCATCAGGATAGGCATAGCTGAACAACAGGTTGGCCGTGGTATGTATTCCCGGAAGGGCAACCGAAGCCTGGCTGATCTCTTCATTTGTGATCTCCTGTGCAGCGTCGGTGATGAGTAAGGGCCCCACTCCTTTTCCTAATGCACTGCCTGCATTCAGCAATGTGTAATGATGCAGTGAGCGGAAAAAAGCCGGAAAGCTGAGCTTTGTAATGTCGAGTTTTCCTTCCAGGGCCCATTGGTTGAGTGTTTCCACATCGGCCAGCACAGGTTCAAATTCAAATCCTTCTGTATCAATTTTTTTATTGACCAGCGCATCAAAGATGAAAGTGTCGTTGGGGCAGGGAGAAAAACCAAGTGTCAGTTTCATAAGTTTTCAAACAATCTGATTAATTGAAGGTTCAGGTTGCTGATGGCATCTTTCATTTTCCATTGCAGTTTATTTCTTTCACCCACGTAGTTGCTCACGGCCCTCACCTGCAAAAAGGGAATATGTTCCATCAGGCACACATAATGAAAGGCAGCTCCTTCCATGGTTTCCAGCATAGGGCTGAATTTTTTGCTGTAACGCTGCATCATTTGTTTGTCTGTGCTGATTTGGTTGACCGACACGGCTTTCACTGCTTTCAGCTTTGTTCTTTTCAGCATGGCTTTGTAGGGATTATCCAGCCAGCCTTTACGGAAAGGATATAAATTAGCCGGTGCCAGTTTCAGGTCGAAGATCGTTTTCAGTTTTTTTGATTCGATGACCGATTCATCGGCAACCAGGTCTTTATTCACTGCTAGCACTGCGCCTAAAGCAATTTTCCTGTCATAGCAACCGGCCACACCTGCCTGTATAACGAGATCGGGTTTTTTCATGCTGAAATAGCGGGTAAGTTGATAGGTGCTGGCGGTGAGCCCAATGCCCGTGATCAGCACATCAATATCTATATCAATAAATGAAGTTTTGTCGCTGTTGCGATAGTGCTCCAGGAAAGGGGTGATTTCCTTTGCGGTGGCAGCTACCAGTAAACAATTCATCGGAAACGGGTTGATTCGGCTGCAAGGTACTGTAAAGAGCTTTTAAAACAGGGCTGAACCTGAATTCACTTACCTTTGCGCCTGCCCGCCACATGGCGGCATTCACCAGTCCCTCCGCCCGATGCTGTGAGGGATCTAAAAAGTAAAGCATGGTTTACTTAACCAGAGTGGAGCATTTTAACGCAGCCCACAAGCTCTACAATCCCGACTGGAGCTATGAAAAGAACGAGGAAGTCTTTGGTAAATGCGCCAATGAGAACTGGCATGGCCACAACTATGAACTGCTGGTGACGGTGAAAGGCCGGCCCGATCCCGGAACAGGTTTTGTATTTGATGTAAAAAGGCTCAGCAATATTATCAAAGAGCACATCATCGAAAAAGTGGATCACCGCAACCTGAATGTGGATGTGGATTTCATGAAAGGCCAGATGTGCAGTACCGAAAACCTCGCCATTGCTATCTGGAAAGAACTGACCCCGCATTTACCAACCGGTGTTCAGTTGCATGCTATCAAACTCTATGAGACACCCCGGATATACGTTGAGTATTTTGGGGAGTAGAAGAGTTTCATAGGTTTAACGGGTTCAACAGGTTCAAAAAGTAGCCAACCTCTTAAACCTTTTGAACTTCTTAAACGTTTTGAACCTTTAACCATGAGTAAGAAAGTCGCTGTTTTCAGAAAGGAACATTTCAATGCGGCGCACCGCCTGTTCAACCCGGCCTGGGATGATGCAACCAACAATGAAGTGTTTGGCAAATGCGCCCTGCCTCATTATCATGGTCATAATTACGAACTGGAGGTGAAAGTGACCGGTAAGCCGGATAAGAAAACCGGTTATGTGATGGATATGAAAGTGCTCAGTGAACTGATCAGGAGAGAAATACACAGCCGGTTTGATCATAAGAACCTGAACCTGGATACGGAAGCGTTTAAAGAACTGAACCCGACAGCAGAAAATATTGTGATAGTAATCTATGACCTGCTGCGACCGCATATTGACAAAAAAATGGATTTGCAGGTAAGATTGTATGAAACGCCAAGAAATTTTGTAGAATACCCTGCCTGATATTTTTTCGGCATTTTTTACATACCCGTAGGAGTTAAAAACTGGCAATAGTAGCAGAACAGGAAGAGAAAACCGTTGAACCCCGCAGGGGTCAACAAAAAAAGAATCTTTTTCATTCAGAATTTTAAGAACATGGCATATAAAAAGACAGAGCAATTTGATGAAGAAACAACTTCGGGGCTTATAAAAAGTTATCGGGAAACGATCGGCTTATTGGGTGAAGACCCCGAAAGAGAGGGTTTGCTGAAAACACCCGAAAGGGTGGCCAAAGCCATGCAGTATATGACACAGGGTTATCAGCTGGATGCCCATGCTATTCTTAATTCAGCCAAATTTCACGAACCGGTCAGTGAGATGATCGTGGTGAAAGATATTGAAGTGTACAGCATGTGTGAGCACCATATGCTGCCATTTTTTGGCAAGGCGCATATTGCCTATATCCCCAATGGCTGGATCACCGGCCTGAGCAAAATGGCAAGGGTGGTGGATGTATATGCCCGCCGCCTGCAGGTGCAGGAAAGGCTGACCGTGGAGATCATGAATGCAATCAAAGAAACATTAAATCCCATGGGAGTGGCCGTAGTGATCGAAGCGCAGCATTTATGTATGATGATGCGGGGGGTGCAAAAACAAAATTCAGTGACAACCACTTCGGCCTTTGACGGTGAGTTTCAAAAAAATTCAACCCGTGGTGAATTTTTGAGACTGATCAGTTCAAGACTAAGCTGATAATCAATCTTCTCATTGCCAATTACTACAAAGATTTTGCTGATCGGAAGCTTTGCGGCATTTTTGTTTGAATTAACTGACAGCTATCATGAAACATGCATTTGTATTTCCCGGGCAGGGTTCGCAGTTTCCGGGAATGGGGAAGGAGCACTACGAGAACAGCGCATTTGCAAAAAAATTATTTGAACAGGCCAACGATATCTTAGGGTTCAGAATTTCCGACATCATGTTCAACGGGACAGAAGAGGACCTGAAACAAACCAACGTAACACAGCCTGCCGTATTTCTTCATTCGGTGATCGCTTATAAAAGTATTGACCCCTCGGCGGGCTCAGGGTCAAAACCGGATATGGTAGCCGGTCATTCTTTAGGTGAATTTTCTGCTTTGGTGGCCAATGGTACTTTAAGTTTTGAGGATGCCTTGCAGTTAGTATCCGTACGGGCAAGAGCCATGCAAAAAGCCTGCGAGATGAATCCCTCTACGATGGCAGCTGTGCTGGCACTGGCGGATGAAAAAGTGGAAACGATTTGTGCTGATGTGCAAAACGAAACCGGTGAAGTGGTGGTTCCGGCAAATTATAATTGTCCCGGTCAGTTAGTGATCAGTGGTTCATTAAAAGGAATTGATATAGCCTGCGAAAGAATGAAAGCTGCCGGGGCCAAAAGAGCTTTGGTGTTACCGGTGGGTGGTGCATTTCACTCGCCGCTGATGGAACCGGCCAAAGAAGAATTAAAAGCTGCTATTGATGCCACAAAATTTCATGCGCCTGTTTGTGCCGTGTATCAGAATGTGGCTGCCAAAGCAGTGATGGACAGGGATGAGATCAAACAAAACCTGATTGATCAGCTGACCGGAGCTGTGAAATGGACACAGAGTGTGCAGGCTATGATTGCAGATGGCGCTAACCGCTTCACAGAAACCGGGCCCGGCAAAGTGTTACAGGGACTGGTGCTCAAGATCAATAAAGAAATGCAGGTGGATGGAGTAAGCTGAGGGGTTACAGATCAATAGAGCAATTCACCCATTCGGCATCAAGCTTTGCATTGTATTTCTTGTAAAAATTTATCGCCGGTTCATTCCATTCCAAAACCTGCCACACAATAGCGGAGAATTTTCTTTCTTTGGCTTCATCAATCAGCTGATCCATTAATAATTTTCCAATTCCTTTTCCCCTTGCCTCTTCAGTTACGATGATATCTTCCAGGTACATTCGTTGCCCTTTCCAGGTGGAGTAGCGGATGTAGTACAGGGCAAACCCCTGTATGATTCCATTTTCTTCGGCTACGAAGGCCCACCAAACAGGGGTTTTTCCAAAACCGCTTTCAACGAAGTGCTCCATGGATACAGTTACTTCACCAGGAGCCCTTTCATATACGGCCAGTTCTTTGATCAGTTCCAGCATGCGGGGTGCATCCTCTTTCACCGCCTTTCTTATGGTGATGCTCATATTATTTTTTTCTTGTCGCTTTAAAAATGCCGTTTGGCTGCACAAAACTAAGGGCAGTCACTCCGCCTTTGTCATTGGCATCAAATTTTACACTGTAACCCTTGGCGATCTTCAGGTCAAATTCATAGGGTTTGGTTGCCACCAGCTCATAATCGGGCTGGCCAGGAATGAGTACCATCAGTGTATTTTCTCCGCGGATATACACTTTTACATTTACACCGTCGAGATCATAATCACCTACATATTTTTGCAGATCATCTTTTCCCACTTCAATTGATGGCGGCAGTTTTTCAAATACAATATCCTTCACCGATGGTTCCATTTTCACTTCGAGAGAAACAATGCTGCCGCTGTTGTCCATATTGAAACGGAGTTTTGTGGCATCTTTATTATCTTCTTTTTCTTCAATGGAGCGAATCCTGAATACATCATAATGATAATGCTGCAGGTAATTTTTGGTGCGCTGTCCCGCCTCGTTGTAATCCACCCATACCGTATCCTTTTCCAAAAAGATCTTCACTTGTCCGTAGCCTTTGTTTTCGTAAGTACCGGCATATTCACCGGGCGGATGTGAAGGACGGGTGCCGGGTTTTCGGTTCAGGCTATCGTTGTTGGGCCTGGTTTTGGCTATCGAATCTCCTTTCAGTTTCTCATCGAAGGCAGATTTGCCCCAGTTTCGGTAAGTAAGTTTCAGCATCCTGTCGGCAATAAAATTGCGGATGCTGGTGGTCGGTGTGCCCTGGTTGCTCACTACAAATATCCCAATGCTGTCAGTAGGGAAAAAAGAGGTGCTGCTGATAAAACCATCAATGCCGCCGCCATGCTCCACGCGGTAATGACCCCGGTAACTGCTCACTCCCCACGCCAAACCATAGCCGCTCATGTGCAGGTCAGGATTTTCTTTTCCCGGTAAACCGCCTGTAGCAATCTGTGCTGTCATGGCCTGCGACCTGTAGCCGGGTGGAATGATCTCTTTCCCGTTGAACTGCCCGTCATTAATCCAGGTAATAAGCCAGTTGGCCATATCTTTTGCCGAGCTGTTCACCGAACCTGCAGGGCTGATTGCATCAATATTACGGTAAGGGATGGCTTTGATAACTCCTTTATCGGATACGTAAGCAAGCGAACGGTCAGTTGCTTTTTCCATTGCTATGACTGATGTATTCGTATTGGTCATGCCCAGTGGTGTCAGAATTCTTTCTTTCATATTTTCTTCCCAGCTTTTTCCTGTTAGCTTCTCAATCACCATGCCCTGTGCCAGGAACATGAAATTGTTGTACTGGTAGGTTTGCCTTAACTCCGCAGAAGGTTCCTGGTATTGTATTCTTTCCAGCAATTCACTGCGGCTGGCCGTGGAGCCATACCAGGAATAGTCATGGCGGGGCAATCCCGTGCGGTGGCACATCATATCACGAAGGGTAGCATGTTTATTCGTGTAATCATTTTTGAATTTCAGTTCGGGTAAATAGTCTCTTACCGGTTTGTCCAAACTTAGTTTTCCTTCTTTTTCCAGCATACCCAGTATGGATGCTGTAAATGCTTTGGTGCAGGAACCGATAGCAAAGAGAGTATTTTCAGTTACAGGCAATTTTTTTTCATAGTCACGAAAACCAAAGCCACCGATATAGACCACTTTGTTTTTTTCCACTACGGCTATTGAAACACCGGGAGCATCCCATTCTTTCAATAAACGCAAAGCAAATGTGTCAAGCCCTTTCAGCCGGGGGTCAGCAGGTTTTTGGGCCTGAACAACGACTGAAGCAAGGATCAAACCTGCAAGGAAAAGAGCAAATTTTCTCATCGTAAATGGTTTTAGCTGGTTAATCATCTGAAGGTAATGAATGATTTGCATGGGTTATGACAACGCCTGGTTGAGATCAGTCAGAATATCCTGCACATTCTCAATGCCCACATTCATCCTTATCAAACCATCCGTGATGCCATATTTTTCTTTTTCTTCTTTGGGCACACTATAGTGTGTCATGGATGCAGGATGGGAAAGCAGCGTATCGCAGGTGCCTAATGAAACAGTCCTCACACACATTGTTAGTTTATTCATGAAATTGATCCCGGCCTGTAATCCGTCTTTTAATTCAAAACTCAGCATCGGTCCCGGATGACGCATTTGTTTCATGGCCGTGTAATGGTCAGGGTGACTACTTAATCCCACATAATTCACTTTTGACACAGCCGGGTGTTGTGCCAGGTAATGGGCTACTTCCATTGCATTGTGGCAATGACGTTCCATGCGTACCTCCAGCGTTTTCATTCCATTGATCAAAAGGAAAGCATCAAAGGGGTTAGCGCTGCCACCCAGTGTTTTTGCCATTTGATAAGCCCTTGTCCGCATGAAATCAATATCTCTTCCAACAAACACGCCGCCAATGGCGGTACCATGTCCATTCAGAAATTTTGTAGTGGAATGAACGATAAAATCTACATCATAACGAAAGGGCTGCTGGAGATAAGGAGTGGCAAATGTGTTATCACAGGCCACCAATAAATTAGTTTGTTTTGCCAGCTGGCTCAAGGCTTCAATATCGACACATTGAATCGTGGGATTTGCCGGCGTTTCAATGTAAAGCAACCTGATGGCTTTGTCATTGCGGATGGTTTCTTCTGCTTTGTTCAGATCCCGCAGATCGGTGATGATAGCAGAGATTCCCAGAGGGGGCAATATTTTTGTGATCAGTTCTTCCGTTCCTCCATACAGTGAATAATGTGTAAGTATCTTGTCACCGGCTTTCAAACAGGAGAGAAGCATGCAGGTAATTGCAGCCATACCCGAAGCCTGGAGGATCGCTTTTACCTGCAGCGGCATTCCGTTTTTCCCGATACCAAAAGTTTCCAGCGCAGCGATCTTTTCTTCTGCTTCTACAAAGGTCGGGTTGCCCCAGCGGGAATAAATAAATCCATCTTCCTGGCCACTAAAACGTCTCATGCCCTGTTCAGCCTCATCATACACAAAAGTGCTGCTGGCATAAATAGGAACCTGGTGAGCATACAAAGGATCTTGTTGGTGACCTGCATGAATGGCAACAGAGCCAAAACCATCGTATTCTTTTGCTTTCATTTTATCATTTTCTACCACTAAGTGGGTGGTGCTTCTACCACAAAAGTGTGATTTTTTAAAAATAAACAAACAAATACTGGCAGGAGCAGTTTTTTTGTATAAAATTTGCAGCTTCCTTATCGGCAGAAAATTTGCAGCGATTCCACCCGCCGCAATACGTTTCCAACCACCAAGACAAGATGAGTAGCAATTTTAGTGACCGGGTATGACCGGAACGGGAAAATTGTATTTATTAACCAAAAACAATATGAAATGAAAAAAACCTTCATCCTTGCGGCCTTTATTACATTAGTTAGTGCTGCAAACGGGCAAAATCTGAGATTTGGGTTATCTGCAGGTGTAGATGCATCCAAGGGCGCCATCTCCGGTGCGAGTGGCGGACCTGTTGTTTACAAGATCAACGCAGCAGGCGGATTATCTTTTGAAGCACTGATATCTTCAAGTTTCGGTATTCAGTTGGACGCCAGCTATTCTTCCCAGGGGCTTGGGGTTATTGCCGATAACGGGAATACTGCGGGGTCCTACCAGTTAGACTACATCACTATCCCGCTGGTGGCGAAACTTTATGGAACCAAAAACCTGAGTTTTGTAGTGGGGCCGCAGGTAGGTTTCTTATTGAAAGCCAATGTTCGTTCTTCTGGCGATCCTGACCAGGATGTGAAAGACCAACTGGACAATGTAGATTTTTATGCGGTCTTTGGTTCTGAATACCGCTTTAACAATGGGGTGTTCATCAGTGGCCGTTATCATGTTGGTGTAACTAATCTTATCAAGGATGAAAGCACCAACACAGATCTCAAGAACCGTTACCTGAACTTCAGGATCGGTTACAGTTTGCCTATTGGCGGCTCAAAGAAATAATCACGGGTTATTCACACCCACTGGCAGGCCCTGCAATCTTTGCAGGGCTTGCTTATTTTTACTGCATGAAGGAAATTTTCATGCAACTGGCGGCTTATAATATATGGGCAAATCAGCGGGTGGTTGATGTGATATTGGGTCTGCCGGAAGAAAAACAACAGGCCGTAATGCCCAGCAGTTTTAAAAGTTTTCATCACACTCTGCTTCATATGTGGGATGCTGAAAGCATCTGGTGGCAGCGGATGAAACTGCATGAACGGTTTTTGATACCCAGCGAAAATTTCAATGGCACAACGAGAGATGTGGTGAACGGCCTGCTTAGCCAGTCAAGGTTGTGGGCGGGGTGGGTAAATAATGTTTCTGATCCTATGTTGCTGCATGTATTCGCTTACAGGAATATGAAGAAAGAGCAGGTGAAGATGCAGATATGGCAAATGCTATCCCATGTTTTTAATCACGGCACTTATCACCGGGGGCAATTGGTGAATATGTTACGACAAACGGGAGTTGAAAAAATTCCGCAAACTGATTTTTCTTTGTGGGTGAGGAGTAAAAAATAATCTCTTTTTAAGATAATCCCACCAGGTGTTTTTTCAGAATTTGTAACTTTTCTGTGTTCTAACCTGGTGCGCATTGAAAAGATAATTACACTGTTAAGCATATCTTGTTTTTATGTTTTTGCCTTTATCAATGCGGCCAAAGCAGCGGGGTGGTATTTAATATCAAAGATCTCGGGAGAATATGATGGATGTGAGGATATACCAGGAAAACCTGGGTGATGAGATCAGGAAAGGCCAGCTGCAGGATGCTGTATGGTTGCTTGAAGGGATGGATAGTATTTTGCTGCTGCTCGGAGATCGTTTTAAAGAGTACCGGAAACAGGAAGAAGGGTTCTCTTACTGCTATCGCAAAGAAATGAAAGAACCTGTTATTATTATGCGCCGGGCCATCAGCAATAATAATACAGCGGCTGCCCGGAAGGAATATAAACTGTTAGTAAAAAATTGCAACAGTTGTCATATCAACCTGGATATTGATAAAACGGTGAGGGAGTAAATGTGCCTCATGTATCGCAGAGCGGCTGATCATGCTGATGTAAGAATGGCTGTGCTATCTGAGACACCCTTAAAGTATTTAACACTAATACTCCCACTTCACCAACGTAGCGCCCCAGGTGAAACCACCACCGAAAGCAGCCAACACGATCAGGTCACCTTTGTTGAGTTCCTTTCTCCATTCCCATAAGCAAAGCGGAATGGTGGCAGCCGTGGTGTTGCCATAGCGTTGAATATTCAGCATCACTTTTTCCGGGCTCAATCCCATGCGGCTGGACGTGGCATCGATGATACGTTTGTTGGCCTGGTGCGGCACGAGCCAGGCAATATCATCACCGGTCAGGTTATTTCGTTCCAGCAATTCTGCACTCACATCGGCCATGCCTTTCACAGCAAATTTGAAAACTGACTGGCCTTCCTGGTAGGCAAAATGTTCTTTGTTGGTGACCGTTTCAATACTTGCAGGTCTTTTTGATCCGCCTGCTTTCATATGAAGAAACTCCGCACCACTACCATCACTTCTTAAGATACTGTCAAGCACACCATAGCCATCATGATTTGGTTCTAACAACACAGCGCCTGCGCCATCACCAAAGAGAATACAGGTATTCCTGTCTGTATAGTCAATGATAGCACTCATTTTATCGGCACCAACCACTACCACTTTTTTATAACGGCCACTTTCTATCAAAGCTGCACCGGTGGTCAGGGCATATAAAAAGCCGGAACAGGCGGCAGACAGATCAAAACCCCAGGCATTTTTAGCGCCTAGTTTATTACAGGCAATATTGGCGGTGGCGGGGAATACCATATCCGGTGTTACCGTGGCTACGATCATGCAATCTATTTCTTCAGCGCTGATGCCTCTTTTGTGCAGCAGATCCTGCACGGCCGGAACGACCATGTCGGAAGTGGCTTTGCCTTCGCCTTTTAATATTCTTCTTTCTTCAATACCCGTCCGGGTGCGGATCCATTCGTCGTTGGTATCCACCATTTTCTCAAGGTCAAAATTGGTCAGTTTGTCTCCAGGAACATAGCCGCCAACAGCCGTGATGGCAGCGGTGATCTTTTTTGAGGTCATGTGATGCAGTGTTGATAAAGTTGCCAAAGTTAAGATAAGATTATCAAGTGGAAACCAGGGAAGCAGGTTTAGTACAAAGGCTCTCAAAAACCCCGTTGCTTCAGTTCTTTTTTATATTTTCTTACCAAGACTTTCCTGCTTGATGTTAGAATATACTGAACGGAAATACCCATGCCGGAAAGTCGTGATGCATAAGTGCCAGTACTGGTTGGTTTCCCGGGAACAGTGATCTCGTAGTCTCCTTTGGCAAGACTGAAAGAAGTATTATTAACCTGCAGGTTCACCCGGAGAATGTTGCTGTTACTAAGCGTCCAGTTATGCCCGGTTGTTATCACATAGTTCAGCCAGGGTTTAAAATTACTTGTTACCAGCAGGTCTTTTGTTACAACAGGTTGTTGGGGGTTGCCACCTGACCATCCTCCCCATACTTCATAGATTTCATCAGGATAAAAACCGATGGCGACACCAGCATTAAGGTTCCAATGGTTATTATTTTTTGCAAACCATCTTTTTTCAAATAAGATGGGTAAATAAAAGTACATGTCAATTGTCTTGTTATATAATTTGTTTTCAACATAATCTTCTTGCCGTTGAGGGGTGAAGTCTTCTTTTGGAATAAAAAGGGTATGTGTTCTTGGAGAGGCCAGTCCATGCAGACCAATCATCAATGAATGAGATTTGTTGAAATTGATATGATAATTAAAACCGGCTTCCCAACCTCTCATAGCTTTTGAGCCTAGTTGGTAAGGTCCGTTTGTGCTTTCAGTTTTTGCTTTTTGTATCCAATTGGTTGCAGTTGTAAAGCTGAAATGGTTGTGTTTAAAAATATTATCAAGCCGGTCTTTGGGTAGTTCTTTTTTTTCTTGTGCCAGGCACAAAAATGACAAGAAGATGGAATATCCAAGCATCGCTACGATTCTCATAACAGCCAGTTGACCTGTTGTAAACGCAAACCGGTTTTTTATATTGTTTGGTTTGTTAGTTTGAAAATATCACGAAATGCTCATTGACGCTTGTTAATTACCTATTGCCAATTGCTTCCTCCCCTTTATCTTGCGCCTTATGATAGCTTATCTGAAAGGGAGTTTTGTGTACAAAAGCCCGACTGTTGTTAAAGTGGAAGTGAATGGTGTGGGCTATGAAGTGCAGATCAGCCTGAATACATACTCGAAAATTCAGCAACTTGACAGCGGAATCCTGCACACCTGCCTGCTTATCCGGGAGGATGCACACCTGCTTTACGGATTTTTTGACCCGGCTGAAAAAGAGATGTTCCAGCATATTGTGTCGGTTTCCGGCATCGGTGCGTCCACGGCACGGGTGGTGCTTTCCTTTATGAAACCGGACGAACTGGCCCGGGCCATCATCCAGGCCGACACAAAAGCCCTTGAAGCCATCAAAGGCATCGGCAAAAAAACGGCTGAAAGGATTGTGCTGGAACTGCGTGACAAACTCTCAAAACATGCTCCTGAACCAAATATTCCGGCTGTGAAAAACAATACTTTGCATCAAGATGCGTTAAATGCACTGACGGCGCTGGGAATCAGCAGGCAGGCTGCCGCTCAGGCAGTGGAAAAGACCCTGCAGGCCGAGCCTCAGCTATCCCTTGAAGACCTCGTCAAGAAAGCACTTCGTACCCTTTAGATGCAAAATTTCCCGGAAACTAATTGTCAGGAGAAACCTTGAACCTTAAGACTGCCCATATCTTCCGTACATTGGTAAGTATAGCCATGCTCATCGCCTCCACCCAACAGGCATTTGCCGGCCATTCCAATGAACATCCCCGCCTTCCGGGCCTCTATTTCTGGAATGATACTACCCGCTATCCACTGACTGACCGTTATGGCGATCCTTATTCTTATCCAAGCCGCAACAGTTTCGACTTCCGCGACACTTCTTTTGTGAAACGGAACATCGAATACGACCCCAAGACCAGGCAGTATTATATCATTGAGAAAATAGGCAACCAGTATTATCGCAGCCCTGTTGCTTTTTCAATGGAAGAATTTGTACGGTTGCAAGGCAGAAAAGATGAAGAGGATTATTTTAAAAAGAGGGCCAGTCTGCTGACGAATATGAACCGCCGCATGACCCGGCCCAAATTCAAAGTGGCCAAAGAATGGTTCAACCGGATTGTGGGTACCGGCACGATAGATATAAAACCTTCCGGCTATGTGGACATCCTCGCCGGTTTTCAAAGCCAGAATATCAAAAACCCCACTTTGCCCGAAAGAGCAAGACGCTTTGGTGGTTTTGATTTCAATATGAACTCACAGTTCCAGGTGGATGCCAAGATCGGTGATAAACTTAACCTGCCTATCAACTATAATACACTTGCCAATTTTGATTTTGAAAACCAGCTGAAACTCGATTACCAGGGACAGGCCGATGAGATATTAAAGCAATTCCAGGCAGGCAATGTCAACTTTACCAGCAAAAGCACCCTGATTCCCGGGGCGCAATCGCTGTTTGGGGTAAAGACGCAGTTGCAGTTCGGGAAACTTTTTATCACCGGTGTGTTTGCCAACCAGCGGGCACAACGCCAGACCATGGGACTGGAAGGCGGCACCGCTACGCAGAATTTTTCGATGAGGGCCGATGAGTATGATGAGAACCGCCACTTCCTGCTTTCGCAATACTTCAAAAACAATTTCGATACGGCAATGAAGCAATTGCCTATCGTGAATTCGCAGGTGCAAATACTGCGAATGGAAGTGTGGGTGACCAACCGGAACGGCTCCACCACAGAGACCCGCGACATCGTGGGCCTGATGGATTTGGGAGAAGGGCAACCTTTTGGTCCCTGGGGTGGCACCGGTAATCCACGTTCGCTTCCTGATAACGGGCTGAACAGTCTTTATTCTTTGCTGACCAGTAACCCTAATAACCGTAACTCCAGCAATGTGCAGAGTTTCCTGATAGGCCAGGGCCTGGCGCCAGTGCAGGATTTTGAAAAAACATTTGCCCGCAAACTGATGCCGACAGATTATTATTATAATCCGCAGATCGGCTTTGTATCGCTCAATCAGCCACTGCAGCCGGATGAAGTGCTGGGTGTGGCTTTTCAATATACTTACCGGGGCCGGGTGCACCAGGTGGGTGAGTTTTCGCAGGATATACCACCAGATTCTACTGGTACTACACAACGTGTACTTTTCCTAAAATTATTAAAAGCCACTTCGCAGCGTACCAATCTTCCTATCTGGGACCTGATGATGAAGAATGTGTATTCAGTGGGTTATGGCCAGTTGGAAAGACAGGATTTTACGCTGGATGTTTTGTATGAAGAACCCAGCCTCGGTGAAAAAAGATACCTGCCGCTCAATGATGTGATTCCCTCATTGCAGGGGCAACCGCTCATCACCATGCTCAACCTGGACCGGCTAAACAACCAGAACGACCCGCAGCCGGATGGTAAGTTTGATTTTATAGAAGGGTTTACTGTCATTCCTTCTCAAAGCCGCATCATCTTCCCGGTGCTGGAACCATTTGGTCATTCGCTGGATTACGTTTATCCTTCACAGACAGAAAGAGACAAATATCTTTTTTACCCGCTGTATGATACCATCAAAGCCATTGCCCAAACCTATGCTAACCTGAACCGCTTTAAGATTGTGGGCCGCTCCAAAACATCGGCGCAGGGAACCGGTGATTATCAATTAGGCTACAATATCCCAAGGGGATCGGTAACAGTGTCGGCAGGCGGTCAAATGTTGCAGGAGAATATTGACTACGAGATAAATTATGATCTGGGAACATTGCGTGTCATCAACCAGGCCATCATTGCTTCGGGGGTGCCGGTGAATATCCAGTATGAGAACCAGGCAGCGTTTGCCATACAGCAGCGAAACTTTATGGGGCTGCGGTTTGATTACCTCGCTAATAAAAAACTGAGTTTAGGCGGAACGATTGTGCGGTTGGGTGAAAGACCTTTCTTTATCAAACAGGCTTATGGTGAAGACCCGATCCGCAATACGATGTTCGGCGTTGATATAGATTATCGCAACGATTTACCACGTCTTACAAAATGGCTGGATAAGCTTCCTTTCTATTCCACCAAAGCCATGTCATCCGTAACGGCCTATGCAGAAGCGGCTGTACTGAAACCCGGTCATGCCCGCCAGATTGGGCAAGGTAATGACGGTGTGATTTATATTGACGATTTTGAGGGAACCCGTGCCAACATTGATCTTCGTTTTCCTTTGATAAGCTGGACGCTGGCTTCTGTTCCGCAAGGTAATAACGGACCCGGTGGCGCCAGCCCACTGTTCCCGGAGGGTTCTCTGAACAACGATCTGCGCAGCGGTTTTAACAGGGCCAAGATCGCCTGGTATAATATTGAGCCGGTGCTGCAGGAAAGAAGAAATCCTAACAACCCGCTTCGCAATATGCCCAACTTTTTGGATGAGTTGTCAAAACCACAGACAAGGCAGGTGTTGCAGCAGGAAATATTCCCCAAAAGAAGTCTTGATTTCGGACAGGGGTTGCTTACCACTTTTGATATTTCATTTTTCCCAAAGGAAAGAGGACCGTATAATTTCCAGTCCGACCCGGCCAGCATCAATGGCGATGGCCAGTTGCTGAACCCGAGAAGATCATGGGGAGGATTGATGCGCAATATTGACCAGACCGATTTTGAAACAGCCAATATTGAGTTCATCGAATTCTGGATGCAGGATCCTTTTATCCTGAACCCGGGCAGCCAGGGTGGTAAACTCTATTTTAACCTGGGTAATATTTCCGAAGATGTATTGAAAGATGGCAAACGTTTTTATGAAAACGGTTTGCCTACCCCCAGCATCCCATCGCCGGTTGATAATAACACGGTATGGGGCAAAGTACCTGCCAACCCGCTGCAGGTGACCAACGCCTTCAGCAATAACCCCGATGACCGCCAGTTCCAGGATGTGGGTTTTGATGGCCTTACTGATGATGAAGAAGCAAATAAGTTTTCTCAATACCTGGCAAACCTGCAAGCTAATTTTGGCGCCGGCTCTTTGGTTTACCAGCGGGCTGCTGCCGATCCATCTGCCGATAATTTCAAACCATACCGCGACCCCAGTTTTGATCAAACCAACACCGGCATCATTGGGCGTTATAAAAATATCAACAACCCGCATGGCAATTCACCCGTAGCAAGCACCGGGACAGAATTTGTGAATGCCTTCACCCAGTACCCCGACGGAGAAGAACTGAACAGGGATAATACACTGAATGAAGTGGAAGAGTATTTTCAGTATAGGGTGGATGTAAGACCCGACATGCTTGTTGGAACAAACTATATCACAGACAAAAGAATTGTTCCTGTTTCATTGGCCAACGGAAGCAACCGTAATGAAACATGGTACCTGTTCCGTATCCCGGTAAAAGACTATGAACTGAAAGTGGGTAATATTCCTGACCTGAAGTCCATTCGTTTCATCCGCATGTTTGCCACCGATTTTGAAGACGATTCCGTTACCATGCGTTTTGGAAAACTGGAACTGATCCGTAACCAGTGGCGGAAATTCACCTATGAGATTGACACCACCGGCCAGTATATGGCCCTGCCGGCGAATGACCCCACTTCTGTAAATACACTGGCAGTGAATATTGAAGAAAATGATCAGCGCCAGCCGATCCGCTATGTGATACCGCCGGGCATTGAAAGGCAACAGCAACTCAGCAACAATAATGTGCAGTTATTTCTCAATGAGCAATCACTGAGTATGCAGGTGTGCAACCTGGAGCCCGGCAAGGCAAGAGGAGTTTTCAAAACGATGAATCTTGACATGCGCCAGTATGGCCGCCTGCTGATGTTCATGCACGCCGAAGCGATCAATAATCCCAATGGACTTGCTGATGATGATCTTCATGCAGTTATCCGTATTGGCAACGATTTTTCCGCTAACTATTATGAGATCAGGGTTCCGCTTAAAGTGACCCAGTATGGCGAAACAGATAGTCTCAGGATATGGCCTGCTGCCAATAATCTTGATTTTAATCTTAACCTGCTCACCCGATTGAAGATGAACCGTAATGCTGCGGGTGTTTCGCCTTCTGTTTATTACAGCGAAGCAGCGGCAGACGGCAGGCGGTATGGCATTTATGGTAATCCCAATCTTGGTGAAGTAAGGGGTATGCTGCTCTCGGTAGAAAACACTTTTCTTGAACCGGTATGTGCTGAAGTATGGTTTAATGAGCTGCGTTTTTCCAACCTGGATGAAGAAGGGGGCTGGGCTGCACTGGGCCGGGTTGATTTCAAACTGGCTGACCTGGGCACACTGACATTATCGGGCACAGCCCGCAGCAATGGTTTTGGCACACTGGAGCAAAGAGTAAACGAAAGAAGCCGGGAAGATGTTTACACGATTGATGCAGCTATCAACATTGATGCAGGAAAATTAATACCGAAACAACTGGGTGTACAGATACCGGTGTATGCCGGCATCAGCCGTGTCAGCAGCACACCGGAATATGACCCCTATGATCTTGATATTAAACTCAAGGAAAAGCTGGAGAATGCTGACGCCGGTAAGCGGGATTCGATCCGCAATGATGCGCAGGATGTGACAACGATCAAAACCCTGAACCTGACGAACGTAAGAAAGATCAAGACAGATGGCAAACTGCCCAAACCCTGGAGCATAACCAATTTTGATTTCAATTACTCTTTTATAGAAACCAACCGCCAAAATCCTTTGTTTGAAAATGACCTGATCCGGCGGACCCGCGGCGCTATCGGGTATACCTATTCGATGCAGCCAAAAATTGTAGAGCCTTTTAAAAAGCTTGTTAAGTCAAAATCAAAATGGCTGGCGCTGGTCAGGGATTTCAATTTCAATTATGCTCCATCGCAACTTTCATTCAGGGCTGATATTTTCCGCCAGTTTGGCGCTACCCGGCCCCGCAATGTGGGTGGCGGTCCTTATAAGATCCCTGAAACTTATGATAAGTATTTCACGTTTGACCGCTATTATATCCTGCAATGGAACCTGACCAAATCCTTGTCACTTGATTTTACAGCCACCAACAATGCACGGGTAGATGAACCTTTCGGCCGCATTGATACAAAAGAGAAGAAGGATTCGGTCAGGAAAAACCTTTTTAAAGGCGGACGTAATACTAATTACCAGCAGGAAGCCACGCTGACCTACAACCTGCCGATGCAGAAAATACCGCTGCTGGACTGGACGAATTTCAGGGCGACTTATAACACCCGGTATAACTGGCTGGCTTCTTCGCTGCTGGCCCGCAATCTTGGTAACACTCTCAGCAATACACAAACAAGAACACTGAATGGCGAACTGAAGTTTGAGGAGCTGTATAACAAGTCAAGATTCCTGAGAGCAGTATATAATCCTAACCCGCAGCCTAAACCACCGGTTGTTCCCAACCCCAATGCCAAAGCCGACACATCAAAAGTGAAGAAGCCAAAGAAGGTGAAAGACCCCAACCGTTTACCTAATGTTGGTGCTGTTCCAAGATTTTTTGCAAAATTGGTTACCTCATTAAAGCGGGTAGGCATTCAATACACCGAAGATTTTGGAACTACATTACCCGGCTATATGGACAGCACCAGGATTATGGGTTATAATCCAAAGAGCCGGGAACCGGGATTTGGTTTCATTTTCGGTTACCAGCCCGATACAAACTGGATCAACAATTTTGGTGCAAGAGGATTGATTTCAAGAGACAGCCTGCTGACGGCGATGATCATGCAGCGTTATAACCAGCGACTGAACATCACAGCACAGGTAAGCCCTTTCCGTGATTTCACGATTGATCTCAATCTTGATAAAACATTTGACAAAAATTATTCGGAGTTATATAAAGACACTACCGGTTCTGCCGGTTTGGCAAGACTGAACCCTTATGCCATTGGTAGCTTTTCTGTAAGCCATATTTCTTACCAAACACTATTCACGAAGTTTGACCCGAACGTTGTGTCGGAAACATTCAAACAATTTGAAACCAACCGCCAGGTATTATCTCAAAAGCTGAAGGGGTTGAACCCGTATGCAACAGGCAATCCCACCGGGGTTGACGGCTTTGTGGAAGGGTATGGACGCTATGCACAGGATGTGGTGATACCGGCTTTCCTCGCTGCTTATACAGGAAAAGACCCCGCCAGCATTAAACTGACTAAGAACAGTAACCCAAACCTGCGTTCCAATCCATTCTCAGGCATCATTCCCAAGCCAAACTGGACAGTAACCTACAATGGTTTATCAAGAATAAAGGGGTTAGATAAGATATTTACCAACTTTACCATCCGTCACGGCTATCACAGCACCCTTAGTATGAACAGCTTTAACACAGCGCTTTTATTTACCGATCCCAACAGAGTGGGTTATCCGTATTTCCGTGACACACTTACCGGTAACTATATTCCATTCTTCCTGGTTCCGAATATTACGATCTCTGAGGCCTTTGACCCGTTGATAGAAGTGGATGTCACGTTTACCAACCAGTTAAGCACAAGGTTTGAATTCCGCAAGAGCCGCCAGCTCAGCCTTAGCCTGATTGACTATCAACTGGCGGAGAATCGTTCTACGGAAGTGACCTTCGGGTTTAACTGGAGAAAGAGGGGTATGCCTTTGATCAAAAAGATAGGTAAGATGCAGTTGGATAACGATGTCACTTTCCGCATGGATTTCAGCCTGCGGGATGATGCCACAGCCAACAGTAAGCTTGACCAGGGCACATCGTTTGGAACGGCCGGTCAGAAAGTAATCCGCATTGCACCGTCCATTGACTATATTGTCAACAACAGGGTGAGCCTGAAACTCTACTTTGAACAAAACCGCAACATTCCGAAGATCAGTAACTCTTTCCCGGTCACCAATACAAGGGGCGGTTTGCAGGTCAGGATTTCACTGGCGCAATAGAAAGCCTCATAGTTCCCCCGGCTATTGTGATTAAATACCCACTGCTACTGATGGTCCAGAGCCGTTAAACATTGTAGCTTAGGGAAAAACTTTTCATATGTATATAAAGTCAGTGGTTACCGCCCTGCTCTTGCTGTGTGCGACGGCTGGTGTTGCCCAAACCGTTCCTGATTCAGTGCGGGCTGAAATTGCCAGGCTAACCTGCGAATGTGTGACCTTGATGAAAATTGATGAAAGCGAAAATGAAGCCGGCATAAGAAACTTTCAAACCTGTGCGGCAGCCACCATTGATGTGTTTGCTGGTAATGGAAATATAAAGAAGAACTGGAAAGAAGATGAGAACTGGACTGCTGATTTTTTTGAGGACCTTATCGGCAGGCTGGAGGCAGATTGCCCCGTTTTCAAACGAATGGTATTGAAATTAGAAAAAGATCAGGCCGTGCCACAGCCGCTGGAAAAAACAGATCCTCGGTATTTTCTTTCTGCTGATGCCATGACAGCAAGAAATATGGAGCTGAATGTGAATGCCGGCAATGCTCAAATGAAGAGATGGACATCAAAGGATATGGCCGGCTCAACCATACAAATAGTTTTTGATATACGCTATGTTTTTGGCAGCGATACTGATGCTGCTGCTTACCTGAAAGCAAACCTGGAAAAAATGCGGGAAGGAGGGGAGGCGACAACTCACAGCCTGAAGGAATTCGGGACTGATGAAAGCTATGTTTATGGCGACAACCCAAGATTGCTTGGTCTTTTTGGCGATTTGGATATGGCCCAGTTCAATTTTATTTTCCGGGTGAAGACGGTGGTGGCAAAAGTTTTTGTTTCTGCCAGCAAAAAAGCTTCTTACAATGATGCCCTGTTGTTTGCCAAAGAGGCTATTGCAAGGATAAAAGCAGTGAAATAGATATGCAATGATTTAAGCAGTTGATCGAATTAAAAAATCCGCCATCCGGCGGATTTTTTAATAGTATAATATTTTTAATCAGGGAACAGGAGTAGCGTTAGCATTATCCCCGCCTGTTTTCTTAAAGAGCATCACATATCCGCAGAGATTTTTCTTCTTTTGTTTATTCACCTGCACAGGTTTCATCATGTGGAACTCAGAGAATTTGGGGATATAAGAGTAAGAGATCACATTGCCATCCACATCGCCCCATTTTTTTTGCTGAAACACCACCTGTCTTTCATTCCAGTCAAACATCCGCACTTCATACAGGCGGGATGAATAGTCGCCGATAAAAACAAACTGGTACCAGCTTCCCTGTGTCAGCGGCACCACCACCGGCATTTCATATTCGCTTTCCATCGAAATGGAAGCTTCTTTTAACAGCACAAAACCATCTTTGGAATACATCGACTTCAGGCTATCAGCTTGTTTGCTGATGGATTCATTGCTGCAGGTCTGCATGCGGATAACATCCTGTGACCAGGAGATAGCAGACAACAGCATAAGTGATGCTAATAACAGGTACGGCTTTTTCATAACGGTCTTTGTATAGAATAAGAATAACACCATAAATATAGACGCCAGTTACTGTTTAAAAAAGGTCATGTACTGAATTTCATGGGTTTAGGTACATTTTCGCAGGAAAACTACGGCAACTTTCAGGCCATTTGCACGAGGATAAAGCTGAAGGGGATTGAAAATAAGGTAAAACACTCAGGCCTGCAATTTTTTTTGAGCCATATCAAGCCTGCCGGTTAAAATAGATGGCATCGGCCTGTTGGGTGCAGGTGATGACGAGGTCGTTGATGCAGACATGTGGCGGCAGCGATGCACAATAGTAAATAGCATCGGCCACATCTTCTGCTGTTAATGGCTTCAAACCGTTATAAATGCTTTTAGCCGTTGCTTCATCACCTTTAAAACGGACCAATGAAAATTCAGTTTCAGCAGCGCCGGGATGTATGCCTGTTACTTTAATATTATGCCGGAGCAGGTCAATCCGCATGGCCTGGTTGAGTGCATCCACGGCAAATTTGCTGGCACAGTACACATTTCCCTTTTCATACACCTGTTTGCCCGCCACTGAACCCATATTGATGATATGGCCTTGTCTGCGAAGCACCATCAATTGTGCCACTGCTTTAGCCACATACATAAATCCTTTCACATTGGTGTCAATCATCGTGTTCCAGTCATTGAGATCGGCTTCTTCAAAATAATCACGGCCTGCGGCAAGCCCAGCATTATTTACCAGCACATCAATGTTTTTCCATTCATCAGGAAGTGCATCTATAGAGCTGAATACAGCCTGTTCATCTCTTACATCAAAAACTAACTGAAATACAGCTACATTGAATTTTTGCTCCAGTTCGTTGGCTAAATCATAGAGCCTTTCTGCTCTCCTGCCGTTGAGGATGAGATCATACCCGTGAGCAGCAAACTTTTCGGCACAGGCTTTTCCAAAACCTGAAGTGGCGCCGGTGATGAAAGCGATTTTTGACATTTATGGTGAATAGTGAATGGTGAATAGTCAATGTTTGGCCGGAGCCTGAACCAGGCCGGTAAGCAATTTAAAGCATCTTATCATTTTTTCGCCAAGTATTATTGTGTCAAAATTTTTAAGGTAATCAAGAGCATCCGCTATATCCAAAGCCGCATCAATTTCAATTATGGATCCTCTTGCTATTTCATAGTATCTTTTTCTTTCTGATTCAGACTTTCTTGAAGAGCCTTCTGCTTTATTTAAGTGAATGGAAAGAGCGGCTCTTCTAATTTGAGTAATCACTCCAAATTTTTCATCTGCAGGTAAAGATTTTGTAAGCCTGTAACATTCAAGTGCAAACTCTCTTGAAGCTGAAAAAACTTCAAGTTTCTGGTGATTAAGTTTCAGGAACATAAAATAGTTATTTAGGTGAAAGGAAAGTTACAACAGAAGCCATATTCACCATTGACTATTCACTATTCACAAAACTACCGAATCAACGTCACCGTCCCTTTTTTAAAGAAAGGATTGCCCAAATAATCGGTGGCCCCTACCATCCATACATAGGTGTTGGTGCCTTGTAGTTTGCCGCCGATGGTTCCATCCCATCCCTGGCCATCAATGGTTGTGCTGAAGACCAGCTGGCCCCAGCGGTTGAAGATGCGGAAATAATTGATGCGTTGTATGCCTGCTCCAATAGGACGCACCACGTCGTTCAGCCCATCGCCATTGGGAGTGAAAGCTGTAGGAACAAAAACCTGGGGCACTGTGCGGAATATTTTTACCGTTACAAAAGCTGAATCGGCACAACCCACTTCATTAAATACATCCACCCGGTATCTCACTTCGTCAACACTACCATCATAAATGCCAACTGGGTTTGAAATGGTTGTTGATGATAAACCGGTTGGCGGCGACCAGATATAATCCAATCCGCCGCTGGCCTGTAATTGCAATGACTGACCTACTACCACGTTGGTATCACGGCCTGCATCAGCAAGAATACGTGGCAAAACAAAAACCACTACCGTATCTCTCCCGGGTTTGGGGCAGCCTAATGTGTCAAATACGGTCAGGACAAAAGAAGATGTGCGGGGTGGCACAGCCAGCGGGTTTGTAATGTTTGGGTTGTTCAGGTAATTGACAGGACTCCACACAAAACTTGAAGCCTGGAAGGTTCCGTTCAGTTGTGCGGTAGTATTATAACAAATAGTGGTGTCATTTCCTGCATTCGCTGATGGATAAGGAATTGTAAAAATCGTTACGTCATCTGTGGCAGAGCAATTGCCGATTCTTGCCGTTACCTGGTAAGTGGTGGTGCCTGCCGGGGTAGCTATAGGATTACTGACCAACGCATCGTTGAGCGTTGCTGCAGGAGTCCATGAGTATTGTAACCCATCCGAAACCACTGATAATTGCACAGGGTCAGTGAGACAAATAGTAGTATCAGGCATTGCTGTCAGCGAAACAAAATCAACTACTCTTACCCGTACCGAATCCGTATTCACACAACCGCTGAGATCAAGATTCACATAATAGGTGGTAGTGCTTGTTGGGTTCACCGTTGGCGTCGGGCTGTTGGTATTGATGATGGTGGGTCCCGGCACCCAACTGAACACACCATTGCCGCTGGCCTGCAATTGCAACACATCGGGTACACAAATGAGTGTGTCCCTGAAGGCCAGGGTAATCGGCGGTCTGTCAATGATATCTACGATTTGAGACACCGTATCAATGCAGCCCTTGCTGCTTGAAACGATCAGTTCAATAGTTTTAGGGCCGATGGAAGAGTAGGTCCATTGCGGGTTTTGAAGTCTTGATGTATCTGCAAGGGTGGCGGCATCGCCAAAATTCCATTTCCAGGAGTCCACCACCCCATAGACAGCACGGGTAGTGTCGTTGAAAAATACCGGGTTGATAACACAGATACCACTTGAAGTGAAACCGGGAAAGAAACCGGGGAACACACTCACCAACGCTGTGGTGGAATCAGAGCATTGCTGGTTGCGGTTCGTCACTAATTTGATAGTATATACCCCTGTGTCCGAAAAAGTGTGTGTGGGGTTTTGAATGGTGGTTTCGTTATTAGCGCCGCTTGTGGGATCCCCAAAATCCCAATAATAAGAATTGATCAGCGGACTGTTACTTAAATTATTAAAGCTTAGTGTGAAGCCGTCGCAGGTGATATAACTTGGGTTAAGAGTGGCAGCAGCAATATTACAATCACCCACTTTTATCTGCAGGTCTTTTCGCTGCGTAGCAATGACAATGCCATTACGGATCTCGTTAACACAAACCGTTACTACATAAATACCGGATTCAGGCGCAATCCCGGTAATGAGACCAGTGACCGGATCAATACTGATAGCTGATCCCAAAGGTTGTGTTGCAGAGAATGGAACGTTATAGGGAACAGACCCGTAAGGTGGGCTGGCCGGGGGATAGGGCATCGGTGCCCCGGGAAGTCCCCCGGGAAAGGCTTCACAGAAATAGTAACGCAACTGGTCGTTAATATCCGGGTCCGTGGCAGCGAAGCTATAAGAAAAAGCGTTGTTGGCGCAAACCACGACGGTATCTGATCCAGTAAACTGTGCACTGTTATTAGCCGGGGCTGTAGCCAGCAATTGTGTACCTGGTATATCGGCAATATAGGTTGCACCGACATTATTGGAGCCGATAAGATTATTGATTCCTGCAATCCGGCAGCATCGCTGGTATGAAATAGTGTAACCGGAAGGTATGCCGTCAAGTGTTACGCTAAACTCGTAATATCCCACTTCATAGCAAACCGGCGGGGGATTGGAAATACAGGGGCTTGGGGATCCCAGGTTTAAAATGACAATCCGGGTTCTTTGAACGACAGCATTCCAGACAATGCTGCCATTTAATTTATTGAAAACAGCAATGCCAGCAGTCAGGTCAAGTCCGGCGCTTCCGGGAGGGGCATTACAGTCTCTGTATAATTTCAACGTGACGTTGTATGTGTAGCTATTGCCGTTCTGGCTGGCGAGTGTGTAATACATTTCACCCCCGGTAATATGGTTGGCAAAAGAAACTATTGATAACAGGAAACTGGCTGATATGAAGAATAAGAGTCGTTTCATTGATCGGATCGGGCAAGATGATTTAATTCGTTCATCAGAAAATTACTCAACAGCCGGTTAGTTTTATCTGCCTCTTCCAGCATTCCCATATGGCCGGATTCGGAGAGAATGTGAATGTACGATTTTTCGGGCAGATGACACTGCTGCAGGCTGTCGGCCATAGGCACTGCATTGTCTTGTTCCCCAATGACAAACAGCACCGGCAGGGCTGGTTTTTTCAACATAAATGTTCTGTCAGGTCGTTGCATCATAGCCCGGTAATAAGAAACGAGAGAAGCTGCGGAAAAGTTGTGCAAACTATCCAGCAGCCGGGCCGGTATTGCCGGTTTTTCTTCCTTTGTTTTTTGCGAAAAAAGATTGGGGATCGTTGTTTTCAAAAACTCAAAAGCGCCATGCTGTTCAATAAAGGCAATCCCTTTTTCTCTTGTTGCTTTTTTTTCTTCGCTGTCTGCCCAGGCAGTAGAATGAAAAAGTCCCAGTGCGTTTAAATACGAGGGATATTTTTCTGCAAAAGCCAGTGCAATATACCCCCCCATGCTGTGGCCAATGACGACCCCCCTACCTCCGGAAGGGGGGCCCAGGGAAACTTCATTGTTGAGGATTTCCTTTATTACTTCTGCCATTCCTTCCATGCTCATGTCATCAATCATTTCTGATTTTCCCGAGCCCGGAAGATCGGGGACAATGAGGCAGAAAGAGTCTTCTAAAAATTCAACCTGCTGATTCCATATTTCGCCATCTTCGCCAAAACCGTGTATGAGCATTACAACGGGACCGCTGCCGCTGATGCGGTAATAAATTCGATGATTATTAAAGATGATCTCTTTAGTCAAGCTGGTTTCTTTTGCTGATCATAAAACTCCTCACCCCTATGATACCCAAAACGGGTAATAACGCTGCATTCATTTGCTGTGGCAACAAAAACCAGGCAAGCAGCAGCGCTATGGTATAAAAACCGGCAAAGCGGAAATAATGTCCCACCCATTTCTTTTTACTGAATAAAAATGGAGCGGCAATGGCATGTGTTGGCAATGTCCAAAGCAGGTTGAAATTGTTTTTACACATGGCATGTTCGGTGCCAAACCACATGAACAAAAGTAATACGCCAAGGAGGCCGCATAATAGAAAGAAAATAAAATCAAAAACCCTGATGAAAATAGCAGCTTTTGGTGATTTAAGAAAGCTGAGACCCGTTATTGCCAGCAACAACAGGCCGAAAACCACGAACGGGGTAAACACTGGTTGCTTCTTTTCGGATATTCCGGCAGGCAGCATTTCTTTTTTTGCTGCTACCAAAGGTTGACCATTATACACAGCGCTGTCAAAAGCCATCATCAGGTAATCGGGCAGAAACATGGCTTCCCTGTTATTTATTTTCTTGTCCAGCGGGCTGCCCAGTAAAATGTCAATGCCCAGTTTACTCCAGTATTGACGGCCTTTGTGCAGGTAGTCGTGTATCAGGTGGCGGAACGTGGTGTTTTCCGAAGGAAGAATATTGGTTGTTTGCAATGGTTTGCCGGTTATTTTTTCCAGCATATCCCGCAGCCTTGTGGTACAGTTGTCATAATTGAAATCGTAGCGGTAATATTTATTTTCTTCTTTGGCATTTTCATAAAGCGCTGCCAGGAATTGCTGCTTTTCTTCACAAGCCAATTGCAGCACCTGTTCTGTCACTCCTCTTTTATAATATTCATATTCCGCCAGGAACTCATGCAGTTCATTAACGGACACAAAATAGAGCAGCTTTCCTTTGATGAATTTTTGATAGAAAGCAGGGTCGTAAAAATCAAATGTGCCATAATTGAAAATAATATCCGTTCCGTTGCTGCTGTCAACCACCCGGATGGCACTGTGCCCGAATGTGGAATAGAGCTCTTCTCCAGGTGTGCAGGTGAGCAAACTGATCTGTAAAGAGCAACTGTCAGCGGTTTGTTGCGCCGGCAGCAGCCGCACAGTAAATAAGAAGAAGAAAAGAAGGAGTTTTTTCAAAAAAATTATTTCAGTAAAAATAACTGAAGCGGCCGGTGACACCAAGCTTCTTTATTTCCATAAAAATAAACTTTTGTGGAAAGAGGATGAGCGGTCATCTCAATCCTAAAAGTTAAACCATGGAAACCAGTAAAATTCTTTCAGCCGATTTTCTTGACCTGCTCTTTGATGACAGGAACAAGGCGTACGGAGCTTATGAGCTTCGCAGAACTTATCACAAACGTATTGTCAAATCCCTGCTGATCACCTGCTGCATGGCAGGGCTTGTCTTTGCCGGGTCGGCTCTTGCCGGTTCAAAGAAAACGGAGAGGGATAATAGTCTCAGGTTCGCAGTGGTGGAAATAAAAGACCTTGAAGAGGAAAAGATACCGGAAGAACTGCCTGAACCTGAACCTCAGCCAGAAGAGCAACAGCCTGTGAAAACGGAACCTTACACAACTCTCCAGATCATGGATGACAACCAGGTAGAAAATCCCCCTCCCACGCAGGAAGATCTTACCAACGCAAAGATTGATCTTTTTAAAAGCGAAGGTGAAAATTTTACCGGTGTTGTTGAACCTGAAATTCCCGGCGATGGCAACCGGGTGATTGAAGCCAAAAAACCGCAGGATGATGATGACGGAATATTTACAAAAGTAGAAGTGGAGGCCAAATTTGATGGAGATTGGGCAAAATTTCTTATCCGCAATTTACGGGCAGATATTCCGGTAAATAGCGGGGCGCCGGCAGGACGGCATACTGTCATTATTCAGTTTGTAGTGGATGTGGATGGTTCCATCAGTGATATAAAACCGCTTACCAATGTTGGTTTCGGCATGGAAGAAGAAGCCATCCGGGTGATAAAGAAATCAAAGAAATGGGAACCGGCATTTCAAAACAGCCAGCATGTAAAAGCCTACCGCAAACAATACATTACGTTTGAAGTGATGGGGGATGAGTGAGGTTATAAACGTTTCAGGGTTTAAAGGTTTAAAGTTGTTTCAGGAATGTTATAACCTTTAAACCCTGAAACTATTAAACGTGTAAACTATCTCCTGCTGTAATTCGGTGCTTCCTTTGTGATCTCAATATCATGTGCATGGCTTTCTCTCATGCCCGCATTGGTGATCTTGACAAATTCAGCTTTCTTCAGTTCTTCAATATTTTTTGCCCCGCAATAACCCATCCCGGCACGAAGACCACCGGTGTATTGATACACGATCTCTTTTAAAGTTCCTTTATAGGCCACACGGCCTTCAATACCCTCGGGCACATATTTTTTTACATCATCTTCTACATCCTGGAAATAACGGTCGCTGCTGCCAGTGGCCATGGCGCCGAGTGAACCCATGCCGCGGTATTCTTTGAATTTCCTTCCTTCATAGATGATCGTTTCACCGGGACTTTCTTCGGTGCCGGCGAAAATGCTTCCCATCATCACACAATCAGCTCCGGCTGCCAACGCTTTCACCATATCACCGGTGTAGCGGATGCCGCCATCAGCAATGATCGGGATATTCTTTTGCTTCAATACTGAGTAGGCTTCCATTACCGCCGTCAGTTGCGGCACACCGGCCCCGGCCACAATTCTCGTTGTGCAGATAGAACCTGGACCGATACCTACTTTCACTGCATCAGCGCCTGCTTCCGCCAATGCTTTGGCGCCGGCAGCCGTTCCTACATTACCTGCAATAAGGCTGAGATGTTTAAAACTCTTCTTAACATCTTTCAAAGCATTGATCACACCTTTGCTGTGCCCATGGGCGCTGTCAAGGGCAATAACATCAACACCTACCTGCTGCAGCGCATACACCCTGTCCAGCAGGTCCCTGGTGATGCCCACACCGGCGCCAACCAATAAACGGCCAAATGAATCCTTGACAGCATTTGGATGACTTTTCAGTTTAAGAATGTCACTGTAAGTGAACAGCCCGGCCAATTTTCCTTTCTTATCAATAATGGGCAGTTTTTCAACCTTTGTTTTCTTGAATAATTCTTCTGCTTTTTTCAAATCAGTGCCTTCCGGTGCCGTGTAAAGATTTTCTTTGGTCATCACTTCACTCACTTTTCTTTTCGGGTCATCTTCAAAGCGCAGGTCACGGTTGGTGAGAATGCCGGCAAGCACCCCGTTCTTATCAACAATGGGAATGCCGCCGATCTTGTTTTCCCGCATCAGCCGCAGGGCATCGCCAATAGTGGCGTTAGTACGAAGAGTAACAGGGTCAATGATCAAACCGCTTTCGCTTCTTTTCACTTTACGAACCTGTTCAGCCTGTTTTTCAATGGTCATGTTTTTGTGCAGGATGCCGAGGCCGCCTTCACGGGCAAGAGCGGTGGCCAGTGCAGCTTCTGTTACCGTATCCATTGCGGCAGATAACAACGGCACATTCAGGGTGATATTTTTGGTGAGTCTTGTCCGTATGTCCACATCACGTGGCAGCACCTGGCTGAAGCCGGGCATGAGTAAAACATCATCAAAGGTCAGACCTTCACCATAAAATTTACTGGAAATGCTTGCAGCGGAGGGAGAATTTCTTGTTGCCATGTGCAAAGATAGGGCAGCGGGGAAATATGCCCCAAATGAAATTTGCAATGCTATGAAAGTGAATACATCTTGCCCGGAAGCGAGTTGATCACCCCCTGCAATTCCATATTCAGGATGGCTGCGGCTATGGCGCTGCTGCTGAGGTTGCTGCGCAGGTTGATCTCATCAATATGCACCGCCTCTTTTTCTTTCAGAATATCAACAACGATCCTTTCTTCTTTTGACAGTTCAATAAACAACTCTTTCTGTCTCCTTTCCTCTTTTTTGCTCTTAGCCTTTTCTTCCCAGCCCATTATTTCCACCAGGTCCTGTGCATCCGTCAGCAACATGGCTTTATTGCTTTTGACAAGGTAATTGCACCCGGCGCTTTTATTGTCGGTCACCTTACCGGGAAAGGCAAACACATCTTTGTTGTAACTGTTGGCCAGTTCGGCTGTGATCATGCTGCCGCCTTTGATGCCTGTTTCAATCACGATCGTAGCATCACTCATGCCGGCAACGATCCTGTTGCGGGTGGGAAAATTATGTTTGTCGGGATTGGTGCGGCTGCGGAATTCTGTCAGCAGCCCGCCGTTTTTCAGCATGTCTTTCGCCAGGCTACTATGATGGGTGGGGTAAATCTGGTCAAGACCATGAGCTAATACTCCTACTGTTGGCAAATTGTTTTTCAGGGCAGCTTTGTGAGCAATGGCATCTATTCCATAGGCAAGGCCGCTAACCACAAGCACATTAAGAGACGCCAGGTCTTTGAGCAGTTTTTCCGTAACCTGTTTGCCATATTCTGTGTGGGTCCTTGTGCCGACAATAGCAACGATCTTTGCAGCATTCAGATCCGCATTACCCTTATAGTACAGCAGTTCCGGAGAGTCATAGCAATTCAGCAATCGCGTTGGATATTTTTCATCACTGATAAAAAGCGGCTGAATATTGTATTTCTCAATAAACTTTATTTCTTCTTCAGCTTCCTGGAAGCGGTCAAAATTTTTGATGCTGCCGGCTCTAATTTCTCCAATGCCTTCTGTGTTTTTTAATTGTGAGATTTTTGCTTTAAAAATGTTTTCGGCGCTGCCAAATTGCTCCACCAATATTTTAGCCTGCACCGGGCCGATGTTGGGAGTAAGCGATAATGCAATTTGGTATAAAAGGTCGTTGGACATTTATGAAAACCTGACAGAGCGGCAAAATAAAGAACTCTCCGCAACTAAATAGTAATATCTGTTCACTATTCTTTATTGCCCCGTCACTTTCATTTCTGTTCGCCGGTTGAGTGCCCGGCCTTCTTCCGTTTTGTTATCGGCCACGGGTTTTGTTTCTCCGTATCCTTTGGCGCTGAGCCGTTGCGGGGCTATGCCTTTCGATGTAAGGTAATTCACTACGGCATTTGCCCTGTTATTGCTGAGCGTAAGATTGTCACCTGGTTTGCCCACATTGTCCGTGTGGCCGCCGATCTCGATTTTTAAGGTGGGATTTTCTGTTAGCAGCAGCACCAGTTTGTCAAGTTCAGCCTGTGATTCCGCTTTCAGGTCAAATTTGTTCACATCAAAAAAGATATTGTTGAGCACAACCGCCGCATTCATTTCGATTGGCTGCAGTGGTATGTTTTTTTCATAAGTTGAATCTGTTGCATGCTGGCTGAGGAAAAAATTATCAGAATAAAAAAGATATCCCTTCCTGTTCACATTAAAGGCATAATCTTTTCCAACGGGCAAAGTGATCAGGTAGTTTCCTTTTTCATCGGTTTGTACTTTTGATAAAGGTTCTTTTGTGGCAAGGTCAATCAGCTCCACTGCTGAAGGAAGGCCTTGTTTGGTTTTGTTATCAAACACCTGGCCTTTCACCCACAGTGTTCTATAAGGCCGCACATCTTCCCGCAATTCAAAACTATAAATGTCAAGTCCGCCTTTGCTATCGCTGCGGTCGCTGGCATAATAAGCGGTTTTGCCATCGGCGGCAATAAAAAGAGTACCTTCCTGGTCAATGGTATTGATGGGATAACCGAGGTTGATAGCATTGCTCCAAACACCGTTAGGCCCTTTTCTCACATAATACAGGTCGGCATCGCCATAACCGGGATGACCGTTTGAGGTGAAATAAAGCGTCTGGTTATCGGCGTGAATGAAAGGGCTTTGTTCATCACCGGCTGTATTTACGGCCGGTCCCATATTCACCGGTTCGCTCCAGCGGCCATTGGGCTGCAGGTGGCACACATAAATATCGCTGCCGCCATAGCCGCCGAATCTGCGGCTGGCAAAATATAACTGTCTTTTATCCGGCGAAAGACAGGGCTGCGAATCCCATTGGTCAGAGTTCACTTTACTGCCCAGGTTGATAGCTTCGCTCCAGCCTTTATCTGTGAGGTAAGAAATATAAATATCACAACTGCCAAAACCATCGCGGCGGTTGCAACCTGTGAAAACCAGCCATTGCCCGTCCTGCGATATATTCTGTGCACCCTCGTTCATCGGAGTGTTCACATTTCCTTCCATCGGTTTTGCATTCTCCCAAACTCCTTTTTCATTTTGCCGGCTGTAGAAAAAATCTTCATTGAAGTCCTTTACCCGCCTGGTAAAAACAAATTCTTTCCCGTCAATCGTCAGCGAAGGGAAATATTCCGATTCAGCGCTGTTTACGGCATCTCCCATATTTTGCGGGGCAAACACATAGGTTTTGCCAGCATTTTTTTGTGCATAGTTCACGGCAAATTCGTAACAGCGTTTCCGGTATTCGGCAGAAGATTTAGTTCGGGGATGAAGTTTTTGTGAAGTGAGTAAACCGTTTATGGCAGTCAATGCCTTTTCAAATTCCCCTTTCCCGGCGAGATTGATGGAGTAGGGGAGTTTATATTCAAAAGTATAGACAGAGTCAATGCTGAAAGCTTTTTCGTAGGCAGCAATGCAATCGTCATATTTTTTACGGTCGCTGAAGAGAAGGGCCTGCAGCAGGTAGGCATCCACATAGCGGTTATCGGTGGCTATCGCCTGCTCCAGCAGCGAAAACGCTTCACTTATCTTGCCTTCTTCCGCTTTGCTTTGCGCTGTGCTGAAAAGTGATACAGCTTTTTTACTGACTTTTGAGGGGTCGTAGGGCTGGGATAAAGAAAACAGGGAAAAAAAGCAATAAACAGATAGGAATAATAGTTTTTTCATTGGATGATATGTATAGGCCATTAAAGGTACTTATTAGTTTTTTCAAACAAGTATTTACTGTGTTTTTCTCATAACGATGTGCAAATTTATTTGTTGCCGCATCCCTCAATAAACTGTTTATGGGCAAACTCATTTTTATTATTATATTTCTTTTGCTGCAACTTGTTTCCCGTTCGCAGGCTGACTTTTCTCCTAAAACCTGGCAACATATTGATACTTCCATTACAGCAGGAAAGAATCTCCGGGATATTCATGATCTCGTCCGGGATTTGCAGTCAAAAGCTGTGCAGCAGAAAAAACACTTTCATACAGCCCGTACATGGTATTACCAGCTAAGGATGACTGACCGGCTTACAGAGGACAGCTTCTATTTCCGTAATTCTTTTTTCATTGACAGCCTGCTGATGACGCCGGGTTTGCCAAAGGAGTTGCAGCTAAGCCTGCACCTGCTGATGGGCAAAAGACTTGCTATGTTCACCGGAAAATACCTTCGTTTTAACCGTCAGCGGTATGAGTGGGCAAAACTGCCGGTTAACTATGCAAGTTTCAGCAATGTGCAACTGGACAGTATGGCGCTGCACCATTTGAACAATGCCCTGGCACTGGCAAAAGATATTCCGGGTTATGTTCTCGAAGAAGCCTTGTGGCTGTCTTCTGATCCTTTGTTGTTTCTTTATAAACCGGGATTGTATGATATTGTTATGGCCGAGAGAATACACATTACTTCCGGCGGATCAATGGCCCCTTACTCCATTCAGTTAAAACACAGTGACTGGATCGTCTTACATCCTGATGAATTTATCAGCAAGCTTGATTCTCTTTCGCTGTCAGGCGGCAAGGAATACAACAAACTAAAGTTTTATGCGGAGTGGATGGCTTATCATAAAGGGGACAAGAGTGTTTATTACTTTATTGAAACACTTGCCAGAAAATACCTGGCGGGCAGTGTGCCGGGTAATGATGATTTGAGTTTTCGGCCGTATGAAAAATATCTTATACAAATTACAGGGTCTCCATTTCCCCTGGTCAGGGCACATGGTGTTTACCAGCTATGCCTGATGTGGAACCAGCAGGCGAAAAAATATTTCCCGGTGACAGATGGCAATTATGGGTACAGCAATTACAGGCAAAGAGGCAATGACTATGATACTGCCTACCGGCTTCATGCCCTGAAAGCTTTGCAGTTATTTGACCAGAACAGGGCATTGCTTGACAGTTTTGCCTATTTGCGAAATATTCTGCAAAAAATGGAAAACCAAATAAGGGAAAGCGAGACAAATATGATAATACAGCAGTATAACCTCCCCGGGGAGTTGTTGCTGGCAGAACTGATCTATAAAAATGCGGCCACATTACACTATCGAATTGTGAGAGCCGGTCATTCTCACACAATTAATTATCGTTCACGGGAGGAATTGATCCAAAAACTTATGCAGCTTTCCACGGTAAAGGAGCAGGTTGTGGCTCTGCCGGAAACCGGAGATTTTAACAAACATGCGTTGTACCTGAAATTGGATGCATTGCCCGCAGGCAGTTATTATATTTTATTCTCGCATCAACCACTCACAGACAGTAACCGGAATATTGAACGTCTCAACTTCCGGGTTTCTTCTATAGCTACAATTGATAACAGGCGGAGGGTGTATGTGCTTGACCGAAAAACAGGGATGCCGCTTGCTGGCGCCACCGTTGTGGGAAAATATGTACAGAATTCAAGAGATACGACAGTGAAACAAAAGGACATCATAAAGAATTTTACTGTAAACGCACAAGGTTTTGTGACTATCACGGATGAAAAGATCAAAACAATTGATGTTTTTTATAAAGCCGATTCCGCACATTTTACAGTGAATATAGATGGAGGAAATGCTGATGAACCAGAGGATGTTTACAGCAAAGACGAGTATGATGACCTCGTGGAATTTTATGAAGATAATGCAACAGCATATATCTATACAGATCGCAGCATCTACCGTCCGGGACAAACAGTTTATTTCAAAGCAATTTTCCTCACAAAAGACAAAAGGACAGGCGAACCGGTCGTGATGAGCCCCAAAAGCATGGGGCAGTCGCTGTTCAGGAAAGTGTATAAGAAATGGTTGAAGGAATCAGAGCCTTTCCTGTTTCTCAATGACCCGTTCGGAAAAGAAATTGATTCTGTAAAAATTAAACCGGATGAATACGGGTCTGTGTCCGGTTCTTTCAAACTTCCCAAAACAGCAGCCACCGGGGAGTGGGATATTGAACCGGATTATATTGACAAAGAATGGAGAACCGGCTCATTCAGGGTGGAGGAGTACAAACGCCCATCGTATGAGATCAGTATTGAAAAGCCGGAAAAAGAATTGCTTCCCGGTGATTCGGTTGTTTTTAAAGTGAAAGTGAAATCCTTTGCCGGAGCACAGTTGAACAATGTGCTGATACGATATACCGTCAGCCGTAGTGGTGATCTTCCTGAAGAAAACTCTTTAATACCCAGACCCGGGAAAAACTATCAAAATGTGGATTTGCTGGATACAACCGGTTATACGAACGAAAATGGTGAACTGGAGATTGCCATAGCGGATACAGCATTGAAGCAGTATACACTGGAAGGGGAAACGAATTGGACCTATCGCTACTGGCTGGAAGCCGAGGCTGTGGATCAAACGGGGGAGAGCTACAAAGAAGAAGCAAGTGTTACCGTAATGTCAAGACCTGTCACCGTTCTTTTTCCGTCAACAGATAAATATGACCGAAGTACATCGAATAACCTTGCGATAGCAACGAGAGATAACAACGCCGGGAGTGTTTCAAAAAAGATCAGTATTAAGATATTTCGTCTTGAGGAAAATGACAAGTTATACAACGAAAGAAAACTGCTGAAAGCAGATAAATGGCTTTATCCCCGGCAAGATTTACAGATGTGGTTCCCTTCTGTAAACTTTGAGCAATCAAAAGAAGAAACAAAAAGACACTTCATTACAGAAGTCAGCCTCATGACAGGAACCAATGAAAAATTAAAACTTGACCCGGCATTATTGACTGCTGGCGAATATGTGATGGAGGCTGTTTGTGAAGAGAACGGCAGGATCCTTGGAAAAAATGAAAAACGGTTCAGTGTGTTTGACCAAAAGGAAAGATCGCTGCCCGGCAAGACCTATGTTTTTTATCATTTACCCAACGACAATACTTCACCGGGCGATACGATTCATTTTTACAGCGGTAATTCTGAGACAACAACCTATGCAATAAAACAGGTGAAATACTACACTACAGGGAAAAAGACCAGAGTGAAGGATGTTTATGATTCCGGTTTGCTGCCGGCAGGCTTGCAACTGTGGAGGTGGAAAGTGCCGGCTGATGCAACAGGACAGATGGTTTTGTCAACAACCTATGTTTTGAACAACGAAGTATTTACCCATGAGGAAAAGATATACATAAGCCGCCGTGATGTTGTTGAACCTGAAATAATCGTGGAGAAATACCGGAAAAAGCTGGCGCCGGGCAGTAAAGAAACATTTATGGTTTCTATTAAAACAAATAACAATAAAATAGCCGCCGAATTGATGACAACTATGTATGATGCTTCACTGGATAAACTGGAACCGCATAAATGGGAGATACCGAGGGAAGAAAGGAGCAGGTATTTGCATGTAAATTGGACAGGTGACATCAATTCAAACAGTGAAAACTATGGCTATGGCGCTGATATGTATGTTTACAGCGATACAGCAAAAGCCGTAAACGAACAGCCGCTTTGGTGGCTGAATCCGTTGGAGTATGGCTATTTGATGGGAGACTGGAATTTGCCCGAAAGAACAAGAAGAGGCAACTTTCGGCATGATATGAATCCCGATGTAAGGTTTGACGCAGGTAATGTTTTATTTGCTTTTGCGAGAACACCTGGCGTTAGTGTTGCGCATGCGGCAGGACTCGATGAAGTTGTTGTTGTAGGTTACAGTTCAAGCATGAGAAGGAGTTTGCAAGGTAGTGTCGCTGGTGTGCACATTAGAGGAATAACCTCATTGACATCGTATAATCAGCCACTGATCATTTTGGATGGTGTTCCGTTTGAAGGTGATCTCAGTAAGATAGATCCGGCTACAATTACGGCAGGCCTCGTATTAAAAGGTGCAGATGCTTCGGCTATTTATGGGTCAAGAGCTGCCGGCGGGGTGCTGGTATTAAGTACAAAAGGTGAAATAATTTTCCCGGAGCCAGTGCCTGAACCACCCTTGCCGCCAAGAAAGAATTTTAATGAAACAGCTTTTTTCTTTCCGGCCATTCATGCCGGCAGGGATGGTTACTACAGTTTCAGCTTCACTATGCCTGAATCAGTAACGGAATGGAATTGGAAGATGCTGGCACACACAAAAGCGGCCCGCTTTGCCTACGCAGAAAGAAAACTGAATACACAGTTACCACTGATGGTGCAACCGAATATGCCAAGGCTGCTGTACCAGGGTGACCGTATTGTGTTGCAGAGCCGCATCAGTAATCTTGACAGCATGGATGCTTCCGGCAAGATCAGTTGCCGTATAGAAGACGCAGTGACCGGTGAGGATATTTCCGGGAAATTGCTAACGCAAACACAGCGGGATTTTTCTGTTGCCAAAGCATCAAACAGCACCTCTTCATTTGAAATAAACATACCGATAGGTCAAATGAACCCGGTAAAATTGGTAGTGACTGTCCGTTCAGCAGATTTTGCTGACGGGGAAGAGCACATCCTGCCGGTACTTAACCCAAAGTTATTTGTCCGTCAAAGTCAGCCGGTTTATTTTACAGGAACCGATACAACGATCACCCCGCATCAATTACCGGCCGATGCAGAGCTGTATGGAATTGGTTTGTCTGTCCAGCCAAAACCACAGTCGGCGCTAATCAACTCATTGCCTTACCTCGCCAATTTTTCTTTTGACTGTGCCGAGCAAATAACCAATAAAATACTGGCACTTACCACAGCTATCAGCATTCTGCGTACAGATTCATTGGCACAACAATCCTTTGAAAGAGCCAGGACTTTTGTTGAAAAGAACGAAAACACTACAGGTCCTTTGCCGGATGATATTGCGGAAACTGCAATGCCCTGGCTGAACCTTTCTTCGCAAACAAAACAGCAACAGGAGCAGCTTTTCCGTTTGTTTGATTCATCGCAATCCTATGCAGCCATCAGCAATCACCTCGATAAGCTATACCGCTTGCAAAACAGTGATGGCGGTCTTAGCTGGTTTTCAGGTGGGCAGAGCAATCTTTACATTTCCCAGTATGTGTCAGGGGTTTTTGGGAAGATGAAAGCCGACGGGCTGTTGCTCCGGCAAAATATTTTCGAAAGCAGGTTCAATTCATTTATTACGAAGCTGCTTGCCTATTGTGAAAAACATTTTTTGAGTGCTCAAAAAGCCTATTGGTATGAGCCACTGGAGTTCATCCGGGCAAGACGTTACTGGATAAATGAGCACCCTGTAGCAGATGAAATAAAAACAGCAATGGATTCGGTGATACTACAGGAGTGGAAGGAGATTCATAAGAAACCATTGCACCGGCAGGCTTTGCTCATCATATTGGTTCTGCAAAGCAATGCTGCGGGAACTGAAATGTACCGGGAAGCGATCAGTTTACTCAGTTCTATCCGTCAACAGGCGATAGAAGATGAAGTGAACGGCATAAGATGGAAAGCGATTGCTGATGCAGATGACCTGAACCGGTCAGCAGAGGAAACGGTGGTCTTGCTGGCAGAAGCATTTGGACAAACCGGTAAAAACAATGATGTGGTAAAAGGTATAATTCAATGGTTGCTTACCGCAAAGAACGATCATCATTGGGGTAGCACTAAGGCTACAGCAGCAGTAGCGGGACTGTTAAAGCAAAGCACAGCAAGTGTCACCGGCACTTCGCAGGAAATCACGGCCATCTTTAACGACTCTCTTGTATCTGTCAGCAATGACTTGCTCAGCGGGGCTTTATTTACATTTAGAGAGGTGAGAAAGCGGCCTCAAATGATACAACTTCAACAGAAACAACCTGGCCAATCTGCCGGAAGCCTCGGCTGGTATTATTTCACTTCAACAGCCGCTACACAGGCAAACAATGATGGCATTGTCATTAAAAAGATACTCCACCGGTATAATGAGTCAATAAAAAAATGGGAAGCTGTGAATGAAGGAATGATGCTGAAAATAGCAGATGTGATAAGGGTTACTTTGACCATCGAGTCGTCTAAAGCGCTGCAATACGTTTATATCGACGATAAAAGGGCCGCAGCGTTTGAGCCTATAAATAACAGCAGCGGGTATGATTATACCGGGTTCGGCTATTATCGTTCAGTAAGAGATGCGGGGATTCAATTTTTTGCTGATTTTATCCCTTCGGGGCGACATGAGATCAGTTACGAGGTGAAGGTGGCACATGAAGGGGAATACTTTAATGGGCCTGCATCGTTGAAATGTATGTATCGACCGGAGATAAATGCCTATAGTGATTCTTTCAAGTTTAGAATAGCAAATTAGAAAGATGTAAATGCTTATTTCCAGGCATTGTTTATTTTGGCTATGTTGTCTCCGTATTACTTTAATGCCAAGTAATAGATGTTTTCTGCTACTTTTACAGACGCAATGGAGAAGTTATCAGTTGTCATCATCACCTTTAATGAGGAAAGAAATATCGGCCGTTGTATTGATTCGGTAAAAAATGTGGCGGATGAGATCGTGGTATTGGATTCATGCAGCAGCGACAGAACTAAAGAGATATGTCTTGAAAGAGATGTAAAGTTCCTGGAACAACCTTTTCTGGGTTATATCGAGCAGGCCAATAAGGCGCTGGAGTTTGCCGCTTATACTTATGTACTATGTCTTGATGCGGATGAGGCATTGTCTCCGGAACTGGAGGCTTCCATTCTGAAAGAAAAGCAAGCGTTTAAATATCCTGGTTATTATATGAACCGGTGCTCCAATTATTGCGGTAAGTTTATTAAGTTCGGCTCATGGTACCCTGACAGGAAACTGCGTTTGTTCAACAGGCAAAAAGCCCGATGGGCGGGGATCAACCCGCATTCGGGAGTGGAGTTCCTTTCAAAACAAAAAGGAAAATGGCTGAAGGGGGATATATTTCATTATTCGTACACAAGTATTGAGGAGCATACCCGGCAAAATGAACGTTTCAGCAGTATCTCTGCAAATGCATATTTTGAACTGGGGAAGAAATCCAACTGGTTTAAAATGACAATAAACCCCGCCTGGGCATTTGTCCGAAGCTATTTTATCAGGCTTGGATTCTTAGACGGTTATTTTGGTTTTGTAATCGCAAGGAAAATTGCTCAATTGACCCGATTGAAATACAAGAAACTTTATTTGCTTCAGCAACAGCGGTCTGCCTGAACAGGTATTAGCTACGGCACTTCGATGTACTTATGTATCTGTAAACTTAACTCCCATTGAGGATTTGCTTTGATATATTCAATGATCAGCGGAGTCATTTGAGCGGCATTCTCCCATTCCGGCTGCAGGTACAGCTTGCAGGACGGTGAAACAAGGGCAGCATATTTTTCAGCCCATCCGAAATCTGATTTATTGAAAACAACAACCTTCAATTCATTGGCGAAAGGTACTACTTCGGGCAAAGGTGCTTTGAATTTTTTAGGTGACAGGCAGATCCAGTCCCAGGTGCCGCTTAAGGGATGTGCGCCGGATGTTTCAATATTCGTCTGTAAGCCCTCAGCTTTTAATGCTTTGGTTAGTTCATCAAGGTTATGTATCAGTGGCTCACCACCAGTGATGACAACAATCTCTGCAGGTGTTTTCTTTACTTCCGACACCAAGCTTGCAACATTCACTTTCGGATGTTTTTCTTCTTCCCAACTGTCCTTTACATCGCACCACACACAACCCACATCGCAACCGGCAAGCCGGATAAAGTAAGCCGCTTTCCCCTGGTGATAGCCCTCACCCTGGATGGTGTAGAAATGCTCCATCACCGGAAGAACGGAAGTTGGTGAAGTTTTCAGATCCATTTTGTGATTTTCAGATTTGGACATGCCGTATCAATTCTTCATCCGGCAGGCAGTAAAGGTATTCTTCATGAGTGCCGCTATGGTCATCGGCCCCACACCACCCGGCACTGGTGTGATCCAGGAACATTTCGGCGCTACTGTTTCGTAGTGCACATCGCCTTTCAGTCTAAAACCCGATTTCCTGCTGCTGTCTTCCACCCGGGTAATGCCTACATCAATTACAATGGCCCCTTCTTTTAGCATATCAGCGGTTAGAAATTCCGGACGGCCCAGGGCCGCTACAATGATATCCGCCTGCAGGCAAAACTCTTTGATATTTTTTGTTTTGGAATGGCAAACCGTAACGGTGCAATTGCCGGGATTACTATTTCCGCTCAGCAAAATACTCATGGGTCTTCCTACGATATTGCTCCTCCCGATTACAACAGCATGTTTGCCACTTGTTTCAACTTTATAATGCTGCAGCAGCAACATGATGCCATGAGGAGTGGCGGGAACAAATGATGGTGAGCCCAGCACCATTTTGCCCACACTCACCGGGTGAAACCCATCCACATCTTTATCAGGGTCTATGCTGTTTATCACTTTTTCATCCGAAATATGCCCGGGCAGCGGCAACTGAACAAGAATGCCATCAACATCCGGGTCAATATTCAATTCTTCAATCTGGGCCAGCAACTCGTTTTCAGAAATATTTTCTTCCAGCCTGATCAAAGTGGATTTAAAACCCACTTCTTCACAGGCTTTTACTTTGGCAGCAACATAGGTTTCGCTGGCTCCGTTATTTCCCACCAGTATCGCAGCAAGATGTGGAATTTTTTTGCCTTCAGCTGCTAATTGCGCCACTTCTAATTTCAGTTCATCGCGGATGGCCTGCGATGCTTTTTTGCCGTCTAAAATTTGCATGGCGCAAAGGTAGCCGGGACACAACGTAAGCCCAAAAAGTGCTGCTTTTTATTTTGCCACGCAGCAGCTTCCATGTAACTTAAAGCCAAATTATCTGTTGATGAGACAGGCATTAACACTGCTCATAGCTATAAACCTTATCTGCCAACATGTTGCCGCACAATCATTGCGGCGTCCCCTGACCACTGCCTATGCAGGAACCGGCGCTTACAGCATAAACCACACCGATATTTTTTCCATGACAGCTAACCAGGCATCATTGGCACGTCTTGAACAGGCTGCAGCTGCTGTGTTTGGTGAGAAACGGTTTATGCTAAATGAACTTAACGCATTCAATGCAGTGGCCGGCATCACAACCGGCTCGGGAAATTTTGGATTGAATACGGCCTATGCCGGTTTTGCTGAGTATAACGAAACGGAAATCGGGGTAAGCTATGCCCGTAAATTGGGTGATATGATGAGTATCGGCGCCCAGTTCAGTTATAATGGTATCCGTGCGGCGACATATGGCAGCGCTGTAGCTGTAGGCGCTGAGCTTGGAGTGATCCTTCATTTGTCAGAAAAAATTCATACCGGTTTTCATATTGCTAACCCTGTCGGCGGAAAATTTGGCAAAGAAAGCCAGGAAAAGCTGGCCTCGGTATATACGGCAGCCATTGCATACGAGGCCTCAGAAAAATTCTATTGCAGTATAGAAGTCATCAAAGAAGAAAACCAGCCGGTGGATGTGCAGTCGGCCATGCAGTATAAATTCATGCCGCAACTGCTGGGGAGAGCCGGTTTTTCAGCGGCTACATCGTCTGCGTGGTTGGGTGCAGGGCTTTCTTTTAAATCTTTCCGTTTTGATGTCACCAGCCAGTTTCATCCGCAATTAGGGATTACACCAGGATTGCTGTTGCTTTTTCTATTCAATAAAAAGTAATCATGAAGGGAGGCCTGTGCATATTCCTTTTTTTATTTTTAGCCGAAACATACGGGCAGGTGATCCCGCCGGTGACGGAGCAGCAACTGGAAAACCTGACCGATGTGGACCAGGCGGAAACGGAAGACGATTCTTACCTGCAGCAGCTTAGTTATTACAGCCGCCACCCATTGAATCTTAATATTGCCGATGCAACAGAATTAAAAGAATTACGGGTGCTTACCGACCTGCAAATAGAAAATTTTCTTACCTACCGCAGGTTGCTGGGAAGATTTATCAGTGTTTATGAACTGCAGGCAGTGCCATCCTGGGATATAGAAACAGTTAGAAAACTATTACCATATATAACGATCAGCAGTGTGTTATCACCAGCTGCGGCTTTTGCTGAAAGGTTCAGTGGTGGTGATCACAGTTTGTTAGTAAGGGTATCGCAGGTGCTGGAACGATCAAGAGGTTTTGATAAATCAACCAGCGGCACCAAGTATCTCGGCAGCCCGCAACGGATTTTTTTCCGGCACCGCTACACCTATAAAAATACGTTGCAATACGGCCTTGTGGGAGATAAAGATGCCGGGGAACAATTTTTCAGGGGCGCACAAAGGCAGGGCTTTGATTTTTATTCCTTGCATTTGTTTGCCAGGAGGATAGGGAGCATCCAGGCTTTGGCGCTGGGAGATTTTACAGTGAATATGGGGCAGGGGCTCATTCAGTGGCAGAGCCTTGCTTTTAAGAAAAGTGTGGATGTGATGGGTATTAAAAGACAGTCGCCGGTGTTGCGGCCTTACAATTCGGCAGGTGAGTTTTATTTTCACCGGGGTGCAGGTATTACCATAAAAAAGGGAAGAATAGAGTCAACCGCATTTGTATCGTTGAGAAAACTAAGTGCAAATTTTGTGGCAGACACCGTCAACAATGAAGATTTTATTTCTTCTTTTTTAAACTCAGGCTATCACCGCACTCCCAATGAAGTGGCCGACCGCAACCTGTTGACCCAAACAGCTTTTGGGGGAAATATACAATACAAGGGTGACCGCTGGCAGGTTGGCGTCAACGCCGTTCATTATAAATTCTCAAAACCTGTCAGGAGAAGGGATGAACCGTATAACTATTATGCGATCAGTGGTAATAACTGGACGAATGTGAGCATTGATTACAGCTACACCTACAGGAACCTTCATTTTTTTGGCGAAGCGGCAGCAGATAGAAATTTCAGTAAAGCATTTATCAACGGCTTATTGCTGAGTGTTGATGCGGCAGTGGATGTATCGTTGCTGCACCGCACCATTTCCAAAGAATACCAGGCCGTGTATGGTAATGCTTTTACTGAGAATACTTACCCGACAAACGAAACCGGGTTTTATAGCGGCATCAGCATCCGCCCGGCGCAGGGATGGCGGGTAGATGCCTATGCAGATGTGTTTAAATTTCCCTGGCTTAAATACCTGGTGGATGCTCCCAGCAGCGGCACCGATTTCCTCGTGCAGTTAACCTACACCCCTAACCGCCAGACGGAGTTGTACACCCGTTTCCGCAATGAAACAAAACAGGCCAACCAATCCGGCAACAGCACGGTGACCAATTTTTTGGTAAAAATACCCCGTCAAAGCTGGCGGACACAGGTGATGCATAAGATCAACACTGCCTGGACCATCCGCAACCGGGCGGAACTGCTCTGGTTTGACAGGGAAGGGGAAAACCGCTCCACGGGTTTTCTCATGTATGCCGATGTGCTTTACCGGCCAATGCTGAAACCACTTGCGGCCGGGCTGCGCTTGCAGTATTTTGAAACAGATGATTATAACTCCCGCATCTATTCTTATGAAAATGATGTGTTGTACAGTTATTCTATTCCGGCCTTTTTTGACAAAGGCTATCGCTATTACCTGAACCTGAACTACGATATCGGTAAACAACTGACAGTCTGGTTGCGCTGGGCACAGACTATTTTTCAAAACCGGCGAACCGTGGGTTCGGGGCTTGATGAGATCAGCGGGAACAGGCGAACAGAGATCAGGGTTCAGTTGCGGTGGATGCTGTAAGAGTGCAGGAAGAAGCATTTTTCATTCTGTGAATACGGTTACCTTTGTTACCTTAAACTATTAGGATGACAGAGCAAAATCAACCCAACCAGTTAAATATTGAAATTTCGGAGGAAATAGCAGAAGGCACATATGCCAACCTGGCGATCATCACTCATTCTCATGCGGAGTTTGTCATAGATTTTGTGAATGTGATGCCCGGCACTCCCAAAAGCAAGGTGAAGTCAAGGATCATCCTCACCCCGCAACATGCCAAGCGTTTCATGAAAGCGCTGACGGAAAATATCAGCAAGTATGAAGCCATGAACGGGCCCATCAAAGACCTGGAAGATATTCAACTGCCGATGAATTTTGGCGGACCGACGGCACAGGCATAATATTATTTACAGACAAAAAAGAAAACAGGTCATCCAAATTTTGGATGACCTGTTTGTATTACTTGAATTTTTAAATATCAGGATTGAGGCGGTGTGGGCGGGGCAGGAGGATTCGGGGGTGTTGGCGGAGGCGCTGACCCGGCTGCGGCAGCGTTATGTTGCGCCAGCTTGTCTAAAACGCCTGTCACCCATGCTAAGCCACCCAACTCTAAAACTAATGTCAGCCACACGCCAATACCGGGTGATTTTTTTACTTCAATCACATAAAACCCTGCTGTTTGCTGGCCAGAGCCACTGGAAGCTATTAAAACAATAAGTGTGAAGAGAAATGCTACTGCAAAAGCTATGATAGCAATCAGTTTCCCCTGTTTGTCAAAAGGTTTGGTTTTGTCGCCAAGCAGCAAACTGGAGGCTATTGCTGCTGCAAAAGCAATGGCGGTAATAATTCCTCCCCAGATATTATATCCCATATGTGAGGCAGAGCCTCCAAAGCTTTGAACTTTCAGCCAGGGCAGGAATAAAAATATTAACCCCAAAGCTCCTATAAGGATCGTGACCAATCTTTGTTTGTGAAGGTTTAAATTTTCCATAATTCGTTGGTTGATTTTGGTTTGGCCTACTCGTTTGGCTTTTCGGCATCCGCCTTCCTGTTACAGGATTACTATTAAAATCCGAAGTTTCTCATATTAAAACCGCCTACTTTGGGTGTATTGATAGATTTAATGATTTCTGCCTGAATAATACCTACCAATATAGACGCAACAATGGTGATCAGTATCACCACAGCCAGGTAGGCGACCTGTTTATCCACGGTTGTCTTCTTCATTATCGGTATGCCGGTATAAAGCGGGTAAATGGAATACAGTGTACAAAGTATAGCGAGGATGCTTAATGCCGGCAGGATCAGGAAAACAGCTCCGACATAGGCTGCCGTTAATGAGTAAGCTGCCAGTTGAAAAGATTTGCGCCAGTGTTTTTCAGACTGAAAAGTTTGTGCCAGGGCATCAATGGCTGCTGCAACGATGAAAACGGTAACAACTGTGAGAATAACATATAAGAGGGCACCGATTAAACCGGCTTTTACACTGGCTGTGCTTCCGCCAAATGGCCCAAGGCTTTTGCCTATAAGTCCCTGACCTATGAAAGTGGCCAACCCTCCGATAACCATCATGGGCAGCACATAAGAGGTTAAAATAGTACTGACACTGGTTTCTTCTTTATTCACCACTTCCCATTCCTGTTTGGGTGTAACAAGAATGTTTTTTGCCCTTTCAATTACGTTGATTCCTTTTGATGCAGCAGGGTTGGCAGCAGGTTGTGGCTGCGGGGGTTGCTGTTGTTCCATTCCGGTTGTACAGTTAGTTAGGCCTACTCTTCTGGCTTTTCGGCATTCGCCCCTGGCGGGCGGGTACGTACCCCTGCAGGTCTGTCAACCTAAAGTAACAATCTTTTTGAAAAATCACGGGTTATGCTGTTATTATTTTTAAACGGGATAATCACAGCAGCGGGGTGAGGCGAAGAAATAAAAAATCCGCAGCGGATGCAGGAAGTGATTGAAAAAATCTTTTCAGGGTGCAGTGTTAACTGGTTTTTCACCCGGATACCGGATCAGGTCAATTTTCCTATGCTGCGGATTGCTTAGTTATAGCAAATAAAAGAACTCGGGGATTTGGGTTTGTCCAATAAGCGTGGCAAAGGGTGTTTAATAAAATGTATACTAATGAGAGTACCAATAGAGAACGGATTAGGTTATCAACCAGGGTATCAGATTTTATTAAGCCCTCTGCCGCTTATCGGAACAGCGTTTAAGGATATTAAAAAGAACTTTTAGCGTATCTCAAACTGCCCGCTGGCAGTTTCTTCGTCGCCGGTAAACACACGATAGATGTATTTTCCTTTGGCAAGACCGGCGATTTTATGCCTGTCTTTTCTTTTCAGTTTCAGGTGCTGCACCAGGGTGCCCTGCAGGTCAAATACAAAAAAATCAACGGAGGATGATTCAGTATCTTTTACCACCACATGCATGGTTTTTTGAATAATGTCCGGTGATATTTTAACCACACTATTGTTCTTTGATGTGGATATTACCTTCTTTGAATTTTTTGTGGTGGCAGGATCTTCTCCATTTTCCTGGCCGGGCCAATCCATTACCCGCAACGGAGCCGGCGAGGCAAACACAGGCTGACCGGTTAATAAACCGGCGCTAAGGCCCAGTGTGCACCATACTTTGGCTGGATAATTTAGTTTTTTAGGTTTCATAGTGGTTCGGGTGGTTTATATATTCATTAATAGAATACAGGGCATCGCAATTGTTTTCTTGCCCGGCTGTTGGGTGAATTGGCCCCGTTGATGCGCCAGCCTAACCGCAGAATACCGGAAAAGAAAGCATCGTTTTCAGTAGGGTCTCCCCGTTGCTGATTAATAATTGGCCGGTTCACCGAAGGGTTATAAAAATTTTCCCTGTACATCAGTTGCCTGGCCCAGGTGGCCTGCTGCGGGGTCAGGTAGACATCAAAAAGTGCCGGGTCTATATAAGTGGTACTTACATCATCAATATAATCGGTGAACGTTTTTCTGTGCAGTATCTCCAGCCCTATGTACATATTTTCTTTTATGTAGTATTTGGCGCCAAAGCCCATTGGTATTTCCCGTTGCCAGAGAGAATAAGGTTTGCGGTCTGGATATTCGGCCATGCCCTGTCCTTCAAGACGTAGAGGGTGAAGGTCCACCCAGGTCGTTTGTCCATTAGGAGCTATATATTGGCCCTGGGGATTATACCGGAACATTCCAAAGCCAATCAATCCATAGGGACGAAACTTTCCCAGCAGGCCATCGAATTGCTCAAAGAAAACAGTCGGGTAAATTTCAAGAGCTGCATAGGCTTCAAAAAGATTGGAGCGGAAACCAAGATTCCTTTCTTTACGGTCTAACTCTGCTCCTCCTTTTGCATTGATGATGCTGTCATGTGCCTCCAGCACACCAATGTTGACGGCTGCACGTAGTCCTATCCATTCGGCAGGGTAATAGTTTACATAAAGTCCTTTCAGCAGTTTAGTAAAAGGAAAATTTACGTCTTTAACAAATGGCCTTCCCACACCCCGAACTCCGCCAAGATCGCCAAGGAAAAAAGAAGGGCCTAAGCCCAGACCTACTTCAAACTTTCCGTCAGGAGTGCTGACAGATTGTGAATGGGAACGTAAAGTCGCAAGGACGAAGAGACAAATAAGTACAAAACAATGCACTTTGGGTACACTTGTTCTCATGGTATCAGATTTCTGGTTTTTCTACTATTGGATTTCAGGACTAAAATAGAAACAGAAATTCCAAAACAAAGAGAACTGTTATAGTTTTTTTTATTGCGTGGTGCTTTGTTGTTTTTCTACTTGGGGCAATTACGAAAGACCGGTCAAGAAAGTACCATTTCGATATGTTCAATGCCATCTTCCAAGTATATACCACTAGTTTGTTCAAACCCAAGACTGCTGTAAAAATCTTTCAGGTATAATTGTGCGCCAATCTTCACAGGTAAAGAACCGCTGATCTTTCTTATTTCCTCTATACTTTTTTGCATCAGCAAACGGCCTGTGCCGGCACCTCGAACAGATGATGAAGTTACAACCCGGCCAATAGAAGGGAGGTTATAAACCACACCGGCAGGAACAAGACGGGTGTATGCCACTAGTTGTTCGTTTAAAAACCCCATCAGGTGATGGCTTTCCTGATCTTTATTATCTATATCTAAAAAAACGCAGTTCTGTTCTACAACAAACACTTCACTGCGCAGCCTGAGCAGGGCATACAGTTCATCCTTTGTCAGTTCCTGGAATTTTTTTAGTATCCATGTAATCTGTAATTCAGCCATCTTTTGTTGTTGCGGTTTTTTGCGGTAAATAAAATTAGCGAAAGAGAATTCAGATTTGGCAAAAAATGTATTTTTAAAAAAAGCAAGTTTCATGGTTTTAGCTGATCTCAGCAGAATACATTCTCTTACCAGTGATTTGTTCCGTTGGCCCGCCTCTCTAGGTGAATGGGAGCAATATCGCTTATCGGATGAGCAGGTAGCTTTTTTCAGGGATAATGGTTTTCTTGCCGGTGTAAAAATGCTGGATGAACAACAGGTGGAGAAATTGCGCAGTGAATTAGCTGCGCTGGGAGATGTGAATCACCCCGGTCATTCTTTGTTTTACGAATTTCACTCTAATGAGTCAGCCGACCCTTCTACCATTCTCTTTCATGCCCTTGGTGCATGGCGCATTTCGCCGGGTTTTCATGATGTGTTATGGAATCCCCGGTTTTTGGTTGCGGCCAGCCAGTTGCTCGGCGATCAGCCGGTTCGCTTCTGGCACGACCAGTTATTTTACAAACCTGCAAAAAAAGGTGGAGTAGTGGCCTGGCACCAGGATTATTCTTATTGGACAAGAACAAAACCGGTTGCCCACCTCACCTGCTGGTGTGGTCTTGATGACGCCACAAAAGAAAACGGTTGTTTACAGTACATAGCAGGAAGCCATCAATGGGGTTTGTTGCCCAAACCTGTGATTGCAGGAGAAATGGAAGGCATCCGGGGTTTTCTGAATGATGACCAAAAAAAACAATTCGATCATCCGCAATATGCAGAAGTGAAGGCCGGCGAGGCCATCTTTCACCATTCGCTGACGCTTCACGGATCAGGAGAAAACAAAAGTGACCGGCCAAGAAGGGCTTTTGTGATCAACGTATTTGCAGACGGGGTTGTGTCTGACTCTGACGACACATTGCTTGAAGGAGTGCCGCCGGTAAAAAAAGGAAATAAAATGGAAGGTCAGTTCTTTCCGCTGTTGTTCGATCCTGCTGCACCGGTTTAATATTTGTATTTATCCTTCCAGCGGCTTTTTAAGAATTTTCTCAATTCTTCTTCCCTTGCATTGGCGCCGGGATCGTAAAATTTTGTGCCGGCTATTTCGCCGGGCAGGTATTCCTGTGCCGAAAAATTTCCCTCGTAGCTGTGCGAATACTGGTAATCTTTCCCATAGCCGAGGTTCTTCATCAATTTTGTTGGCGCATTACGGATATGCAGCGGCACGGGCAGGTCGCCATGCTTTTTTACAGACTCCATCGCTGCACTGATAGCAATAGTGGAGGAATTGCTTTTTGCACTTGAAGCCAGGTAAATGGTGCATTGCGACAAGATCAGATTTGATTCGGGATAACCGATCTTGTTTACCGCCTCAAAGGCGGCATTTGCCATCACCAGAGCTGTGGGATTGGCATTGCCAATGTCTTCGCTGGCCAGTATGACCAGGCGTCTTGCAATGAATTTTACATCTTCACCGCCCTCAATCATCCGGGCCAGCCAGTAAACTGCTGCATTCGGATCGCTGCCGCGAATGGATTTGATAAAAGCCGAAATAATATCATAATGCTGCTCGCCGCTCTTGTCATACAGGGCTATCTTTTTTTGCGCAACATGCATAACCCTTTCGTTTGTAATGATACATTCTTCAGACTCTTCAGAAACCTCTCCTTCGGAGGTGTTTGGGGAGGCTACAAGTTCAAGCAGGTTCAGTAATTTCCTGGCATCGCCACCCGAAATATTGATCAGCGCTTCTGTTTCTTTCAGCTCAATTTTTTTCTTCGATAACAATTCATCTTTCTCAATGGCAGTTTGCAGCAGTTGCAGCAGGTCTTTTTCATCTAATGGTTTCAGCACATATACCTGGCAGCGGCTCAGCAAGGCGCTGTTCACTTCAAAAGAAGGATTTTCGGTGGTGGCGCCTATCAGGGTAACAATGCCTTTTTCAACTGCGCCCAGCAAAGCATCCTGCTGTCCTTTGTTGAAGCGATGTATTTCATCAATGAAAAGGATGCAGTTTGTTTTTGATTTGGCTTCTTCGATCACTTCCCTCACTTCTTTTACTCCCGATGAAATGGCGCTGAGAGTGTAAAAAGGAGCTTGCAGGGTGTGGGCAATTATATTGGCAATGGTGGTTTTGCCGGTGCCGGGTGGCCCCCAAAGGATCATCGAAGGAATGCGACCCTGCTCAATAGCTGTCCGCAGCATGCTGCCTTTGCCGGCAAGGTGTTGCTGACCGGCCAGTTCATCTAATGTTTTGGGGCGAATTCTTTCGGCAAGAGGGACATGCTGCTTCACGTTTCAAAGTAACGAAAAACAAACGCTCCTTAACCGGTTTAATTCACATTTGCCTGCAGGAAAACCTGAATTTTATTAAAGGAATCGGTAAGCGTAGGGAATAACCAGCCATGTGCTTCGGCAGGGTAAAAAACATATTGCTGTGTTACCCCGCTGGCTTGCAAAAGAGCTGCCAGGGATGCAGATTGCGAGGGAGGAACTACCACATCGGCTCCGCCGTGCAGCAATATCGTCGGGGGGCTTTGGGGGGTGACAAAATTGACAGGACTTGACTGGGTGTAAATGGAAAGATTCTGGGCAGGTGTCTGCCCGATCACAGCTGTTAACAGGATCTGGTAAAGTATATTGGCATTATAAAAAGCAACCAGGTCTGTGGGGCCAAAAAAAGAAACCACGGCTTTCACTTTTTTGCCGGGATCGTTTTTATAGCCATGCAGCAGGGCCAGGTGTGCCCCGGCGCTTTGGCCCAACAGCACCAGTTTCTGGGAAATTTTATATTCATCCGATTTGGAAAGTATAAAATCAATCGCTGCTTTCACATCATTTTCCTGCGTGGGAAAAAGATTTACACTGCCCGAAGCAAGACGGTAATTGATATTGAAAATGGCATAATCGGGTAGTCTTTTTTTAATGGAATCAATACCGATGTTGAGATCTGTTTTATCACCGCTGCTCCAGCCGCCACCATGAATAAGCACCATCACTTTCGTTGAACTGTTGCTGCGGCCTTCCGGTAAATAAATGTCCATTTTTTGAGCGGCATCCGTTCCATAGGCCGTATTGAGTAATGTTTGTGCAGGAAGAACGGAAGTGCCGTCATTTTCACGCTGGCAGGCCGAAAGAAAACTGATCAGGATAAAGAAAGGATAAATGCGCATTCAAAATAATTTATGCAACAAAATACAAAAACCACTCCTTATTGCGGCTGTCATGAATTAATTTTAACGGCATAGTCACACAGAAGGCAGACCGTCAACCGGTTTTACCGCTGCAAGTATGGGTTAAATAACAGCAATTTATTATTTCGCTTATGACGAACCGTAACCATATTGTTTTTCTTTTTCTTTTTTCCGCTTTGTTGCTGTCGCCTGCGGTGCGGGGGCAGGCCGCTGCCGGCTCAGAATATAACTACGCAAAAAACAGCCCGGGTGTGGTCATGGTGCAGGCTGTTTATTCAGCGATGGTATATGTGAATAAAGTGGAGATCAATAAACGGGTTTTTGATAAGCTGGTGGATTCGGTGAAAAGCATTGACAGCACCGGCAAGATCCTGAAACCGGAACAAAAACTGGATATGGTGGTGAAAGCCTTGCACCGCTCACCACTTCGTTATTTTTCGGCCAGTGAAGAATATTTCCGGCAGGCACACCGGGTGCAGTCAACGGGCACCGGTTTTTTGATCACCGATGACGGCTATCTGGTTACCAACTGCCATATCATTGATAAAGACAGTGCCTTTATCCGCAATAAATTTATCCTGGAAACTTTTGAGGAGGTGACAAAGACCAATATCAGGTCTTTGCAATCATCCTGGGCCATGACGCTGACAGACGAACAGCGGGAAATGCTCTATAACGCCTATGGCCTTATCTATTCCCAATTGTCTTCCATGATTCTTTTCGACCTGAAAAAGGAACTTTTTGTGTTGTTCAGGCAAGACAGGGAAAATGGGGAAACCATTACGGTCCGCCAGCCGGCAAGGGTGATTGTAAAAGGACAGCCCATGCCCGGCAAAGACGTGGCAATCCTGAAACTGGAAGAAGCTGCCAATCTCCCTACTCTTCTTTTCAACAATGATTCCCTTGCACGGATCGGCACGCCGGTGCTGGTGCTTGGCTACCCGGAACCGGTGACCAGCAATACTTTCCTGTCAAGCGAAGCAGCCATTGACCCCACGCTAACGGCGGGTATCATCAGCGCCATAAAAAAATCGGTGGGTGGCTGGCCGGTGATACAGATGGATGCGGCCATTAGCCATGGCAGCAGTGGCAGCCCGGTTTGCAATGATAAAGGCGAAGTGATTGCATTAGCCACTTTTGGCAGTCTTGACCAGCGGGGCAGCAACCTGGCCAGTGGTTTTAATTTCGCCATCCCGGTGGCGGTGGTGAAAGAATTTATTGAGGCTGCGGGAGTGCAGCCGTCTGTGGGAAAAGCCACGCAATATTTTAATGAAGGGCTGACTTTGTTTTACCGGCAGTTTTACCGGAAAGCCCTCGAACGTTTTGAACGGGTAAAGAAAATGAATGAATATTACCCGCAGCTTTATTTCTATATGCAGCAATGCAGGATGAAGATAGACCGCGGCGCTGACAAGCAGTTGCCGTCACGCACCATTGTGTTCTGGATCATGGGGCTGATCACTGTCATGACCATTATTTACCTCTTTTATAAGATCAGGAAAAACAAAGGGATTGCTTAGCCGGTTTTCTTTTTTTCAAAATCAAATTCGCTGGCTTCAAGGTAATTCAGGAAAAGCAGGCGCCGCAGGATATACAGTCCGTAAAGAATGATGAACTGGAACAGAAGCATGGTAACACAAATCACCGGTTCTGTCCACACTTTCAGCGGCAGGCTGCTGATGTCATTATGGGTGAGTAGTGCATAGGTTTTTATGTTTCGGTAAGAAGCAAACAACAGGGCAAAGAGGAAGGCGAGTAACAAAAAGTTGAGCAGGAAGAGCCAGTTGAAAGCGGTTTTCTGTGAACCGGCCACCGGTTTGTCGGGATAGTTGGTGCTGATCAGGTTGATGGCAAAAACGGCAAGGGCAGCGATCAATAGGAAGGCCAGTGTTTCAAACACAAAATAGCCGCGACCGTAATTAAAAAAACTTGTCAGCGACACAAATCCGAAAAAAGCTGCACCCAGCATTTGAAGCAGGCAGATGATGCGGAAGAGGAGCCAGGGAGTGGTCATGGAAGCTACTTAACAAAAATGAATATACTAATTTGATGCCTGTTGCAGGAACAGAAACACTGATGAATTTAGTTAATTATTCTTTCCCAATTTCATCAATCAAAGAATTGATCGATTTGTTTTGATTTCTTTCAAGGTACTTTCTGGCCTGTAATTGCAGAACAAGGATAAAACAACAAATGAAAAAACAGGAAACATTACGAACAGTGCAACCAAACCGGTGTTATCATCTTGTTCCCCTCTCAGTTCTTCATTGAGACCCAAAATACACAGGCTTAAAAAGCAAAGAAGGGTCACTACATATGCTATAGTTATTATTGTATGAAAAATACAGACTTTCCCTGGTATAGCCTTGTTGGGGAAAAACCTGTAAAATATCCACAGGTTGCTGATAAAGTTTGTTGTTAAAAAAAATAGCCCTGTGATGAGAAGCATATTCAAAAAAAGGAACTCGGATTCCATGTTCCGGTCAAAAAATAATCGGACAAAAAAGATCAGGAGAAATAAAAATATAAACAGCAATAAATAGTTTACAAGATGAAATAGCCTCCATTTAAGTGGCAGTCTCATCAGCTTTTCAGATTCAGCTTTATCTGCAATTCCTCAAACTGTTTTTCATCAATGGTGGATGGAGCATCCAGCATTACATCTCTTCCTGCATTGTTTTTCGGGAAGGCAATAAAATCACGGATACTTTCGCTGCCGCCGAGAATGGAACAGAGGCGGTCAAAGCCAAAGGCTATACCACCATGCGGGGGTGCGCCGTATTCAAATGCACCAAGCAGGAAACCAAACTTGTGCTGTTGCTCTTCTTGATCCATTCCTAAGGCGGCAAACATTTTCTCCTGCAATTCTCTTTGATAGATACGGATGGAGCCACCGCCAATTTCGTTTCCGTTCAGCACCATATCATAGGCATTGGCCTTAATATTGGCATAAGGATGTTTTAAATATTCTGCAGCATTTTCAATCACAGGATTGTTGCCGATCATGGTTTCAATATCTGCAGGTCTTGGTGAAGTGAAAGGATGGTGACGGGCTACCCAGCGATTGCCTTCTTCGTCATATTCAAAGAGAGGGAAGTCGAGCACCCACACTAATTTGAATTCATCTTTTTTGCGAAAACCAAGACGTTCTGCCATTTCGAGCCGCAGTTCACTGATGGCTTTCCTGGTTCTTTCTTCCGCCCCGGCAAGAATGAGAACAAGATCGCCTGCTTTCGCCCCGGCTGCATCAGCAATAGCTTTCAGTTTTTCCTCGCTGTAAAATTTATCAACACTGCTTTTGTAAGTGCCATCGGTATTTACTTTGATAAACACCAGGCCTTTCATGCCGATCTGCGGACGTTTCACCCATTCGGTCAGTTCATCGGTTTGCTTTCGGCTGTATTCACTGCAACCCGGCACAGCAATGGCCAGCACTGTTTCGGCCTCATCAAAGACTTTGAAATTGACTCCGTTGATAAATGAAGACTGATCTTGCTTGCTGATATAAACAGAAGAAGGTTTTTTCAAATTCAGCAGTTTCATGCCAAACCGGATGTCGGGTTTGTCGTTGCCATAATTCCACATGGCATCTTCCCATGTCATTCGTTCCACTTTCTCTGTATAGTCAATATTCTTTACTTCTTTGAAAATGGATTTCACCATGCCTTCAAACATGTTCAGGATATCTTCCTGTTCCACGAAAGCCATTTCGCAATCTATCTGCGTAAACTCCGGCTGGCGGTCAGCTCTCAGGTCTTCATCCCGGAAACATTTTACAATTTGATAGTAGCGGTCATAACCACTCACCATCAGCAGTTGCTTGAAAGTTTGTGGTGATTGCGGCAGCGCATAAAACTGTCCGGGGTTCATTCTGGATGGCACCACAAAATCCCTGGCTCCCTCCGGTGTTGATTTGATCAGGAAAGGCGTTTCAATATCCATAAAGCCGTTGCTGTGCAAATAATTCCTGGCAGCACGGTTCACTGCATAGCGCAATGCAATATTTTTCTTCACGGCATTTCTTCTCAGGTCGAGATAGCGATATTTCATCCGCAGGTCGTCACCGCCATCGGTATCATCCTGTATGGTGAATGGCGGCACGGCTGATTTATTCAGGATGGTAAATGAAGAAACCAGTAATTCAATATCGCCGGTGGGGATGTTAGGATTTTTATTACTTCTTTCATTCACCTTGCCGGTGGCCTGCAGCACAAACTCACGGCCCAGCGGGTTTTCATCTAGCTGCTGGTTCAGTTCTTCGCCAAATAATAACTGGGTGATGCCATAACGGTCACGCAGATCAACAAAGGTGATGGCTCCGAATTTACGGATAGTTTGCACCCACCCGGCCAGGGTCACTTCATGACCGGAATGGGATGATCTGAGTTCGCCACAGGTGTGAGTTCTGTACATAGTGATGTGCGGTATTGCGCTGTAGAGCTATTGTTATTGATGAGCGGCAAAGATAGGGAAAGCAAAAGCAGTTTTTTGGATGTGCTGCCTGCTCTTATATTTGATATTTAGTCAATCATGCCTACGCTGCTGCATAAGGTTATCCGGCGAGTTTTCCGGAAGAGAAAAACTGCAACCGGCCCGTTGTTGCCGGAAGAAGAAGTGCTGTTCCGGGAGGTCACCGGCTATCATGAGATCATTGAGCAGTATATTCCTTATTTCCGGGAGCTAACGGAGACGGAGAAGAAAAAATTTATCAGCCGCACCTGGTATTTCCGGCAATGCAAGACCTTTCATTTTGTGGGTATGGCAGAGCTGCAAGAAATCCCCATCCTGGTAAGCGCTGCTGCGGTTCAACTCACTTTCGGGCTGAGTAAATACCGCCTGAATTATTTCCGGGATATTTATATAATGCCGGATGCTTACCAGTATGGAAACTACGGGCAATACTATATCGGCCATGTTTCGCCGAAAGGCATTTATATTTCGTGGAAACATTTTTTGCAGGGCTATGCAGATGAAAAGGATAATGTGAATGTTGCTATTCATGAAATGGCACATGCATTGAACCACTCCATTTTTATTGATCAAATGAATGTTGATAAAGAGTTTAAAGCGGATTTTGCCAGCTTCCCTGCTGTCTTTGGTCCTGCCTGGGCCAGCAATATCGTTAATCGCCGCAGCTACCTGCGGCCCTATGCCTACCATAACCTGCAGGAGTTTTGGGCAGTGAGTGTTGAAGCATTTTTTGAAAACCCGGTCACACTAAAGGAAAGGATGCCATCACTCTATCATGCTATTTCAGAAATACTTAACCAGGACCCCGCTTCCCGCATACGTATATCTACGAATAGCTGAACAGGAAAAATCCACAGGGATGCTTGTAATTTGATGAGTTGCTGACTATATTGTAGCTCCGAACCGTACTTTATGCAAAGCCTCTTGCGCAAACTGAATAGTATTTTTGCCCGTAGCTCCTCACATGCAAGGGCCAGCTATCCTGAAGAGGTGGCGGTTCCGGATGATATTTATGATAACTACTCTTTTGTAATAGGCAGCCTGTTCACTTATTTCAATGATTTATCCGCCGAACAAAAGCAACGCTTTGTAAGAAGGGTGTACCAGTTCAGGGCCGGAAAAAAATTTCATTATATCGGGTTGGAAAACAATGAAGATGTTGCCATACTGGTCAGTGCATCGGCCGTGCAGGTAACTTTCGGTCTGAGCAATTTTATGCTGGCACATTTCAAAGATATTTATGTGCTGGCAGACGCTTATCATATGGACAATGATGAGGAGTTGTATATCGGCCATGTGGCGCCGGAAGGAATTTATCTTTCATGGAAACATTTTTTATACGGCTATTCACATAAGAATGATAACATCAATGTGGCGGTGCATGAAATGTCACATGCCCTTTTGTACAATAACTTTTTTGCCCAATACGGGATGGATTCACATTTCAGGCTGAATTATGAAAAATTTTCAAGCAGCACCGGCCCGATACTGGCCGATGTGATCACCAACCGCCGTAGCTATTTACGAAGTTATGCTTTCAGCAACCTGCATGAGTTTTGGGCCGTGAGTGTGGAAGCTTTTTTTGAAAACCCGAAAGGGCTGAAAGAAAATATGCCTGACCTCTACGATGCACTGGTCAGGGTGCTGAACCAGGATCCTATGACAACAAACAAAATTGTAAAATCCGAACCATGATAACATTTACGCTTTACTGCCTCGTGAGGCATTTTTTCCCGCAAACAAGGAAAAAGGAATATGTGCTGCTGCACGGTTACCGGCTTACTTTCTTTTAACTGGAAGCTGCCGGGAAGAAATTTCCTGTTGTATCATATTGCTAACAGGTTATGTAGAGGTCAGATCACCTTTACATGCCTGTTTTTCTTTTCTCCTGGCCGCTGAATAAGATAATAATATAATAATATCAGGCTGCCGGCAAAAAAGGGTATCAGTGAAAGATGTTTTCCGGTAAATTCTCTCCATACAACTGTTTCGTCAAAATCAAAAAACTCACTTACCATCCAAAGTGAGTTGGCCATAATCCAGAATGCGACAGCAAGATTATGCGCCAGCTCTGATTTGATCTTCCTGGTGCGGTGTGCAATAACAAGAGCAATGGTAAGGGTGGGTAGCACCATTGCGATCGCAAGCACTTTCCATATCAGGCACCAGCTTATGTCTTTTATGATCCAGAAAACGATATGAAGGTTTTCCATCCGGCGGAAGCGGGCCGGAATAATATACTGTTGTTCCTGGGAGGAATTCATAGCAGTTGTTTTTATAAATGTAATAAATGAAAAGAAAGTAAAAAGGTTCTATCGGCTGAGTATTTTACTGAAACGATTCAAATCAGCTTCTGCTGTTATTGGTTGTTTGCGCAACAGGTGAGCGGTGAGCTGACTGGCAAAGAAGGGCGCCAGCGAACAACCTTTGGTTCCCATACCATTCAAAATGCCAACAGCGGGTTGTAGCGGGTGCAGGCCGACGAATGGTCTTCTTTCCAATGTGGCGGGGCGAAGCCCGGAACGATGTTCTAAAACTTTATACGGCAATTTAAGCCAGCTTTTCAGCAGGTCTTCAGCTTCTTTTCTGAAAGCCGGAGTGGGGTCAGTGTTGTCAAAATCCCAGTGATAGGCTGAGCCGATCCAGAAAATATCGTTTTGCTGCATCGGCACTAATGACAAGGTTCTTTTATAAATATTTTCTGCAGGCAAGCCGGGTATTTCAACCACCAGAGCTTCTCCTTTATTGGGAGCAAAAGGCAAAAGGCTGAACCAGGGGTTTGCCATACTCGAGGGGCCATCGCAAAAAATAATTCTTTCTGCAATTATATTTTTATAGGATACTGATTCTTTTTCAACCAGCAACAGAGAGAGGTCAAAATCTTCTTGCAGCAACTGGTTGTTCTGCTGTAAGTGTTTTCGCCATGCGGGCAGCAGCGATTCAAGATGAACTGTGTATGCCGGCTTCACTTCGCCGCATCCAAACTCATAGTTAAAAAAAGGTTCAAACTGTTTTTCGTCACTGCATAGACGGACATATTGGTCACCTTCTTCAATTTTCTTTTTGTATCCTTCCCGCATAAAGGGGTTTGGAAAAAAATCAATGATATTTTTTTGTGCAATGGCGCTGATGCCAAGCTTGTTCCCGATTTCCTGGTAAGCCTGCCATGCAAAAGGAAGCAATTCATCCGCCATCCACACTGTCACCAGTCTTCTGCCCGTGACGGGATTAATGATACCCGCCGCAATTCTTGATGGTGAATCTTTGAAATTATTGTCAATGACAAGGAAGCTTTTGCCCTCTTTTTGTAAGTAATAGCTGAGGAAAGTTCCCGAAATTCCCTGGCCAATTAGTAAATAGTCAAACTGCATAGCACAAAAATAGGCATGCCACTGAAACACTGAGGCATTGAATTTCTGTATTTCAGTGCCTCAGTGGTAAAATAAAAGAATAATATACTATCCTACTCTATGTTAATCCTGATGCCTTCAGAATGACTGGTAAACTCCGGCGCATACATGCACTGTATTGTTGTGACCCCATTACTAAAATTGCCGGTATGTGTCACAAACAAAGGGTACTCGAACACATAAGTGCCTTTTCTTAAATAACTAAAGAAAAAGTTAGTGCTGGCATCTTTGGTGCTTTCATAATAACCGAGGCCGCCCTGCCATTTATAACCGCTCAGCACATTCACCGGTTCTAAAGCAGATGCCCGCATGTCTTTCATGTGGACATATTCCATATCCCTGTCCACTCTTAATTCGATCCTCACTTTTATTTTATCACCCACTTTCAGGTTGTCACCTTCTTTCACGGGTGTGAGCACTGGTCCCCGGTCGGTGTTTTTTTCTACGAATAGTTTTTTCTCGAGTTTCAGCGGGGTAGAAGCGGTAGTTATTTTATCAAGGTCTTCAAAGTATTGCCAGTAGATGGCGCCCCAGGTGGCCGCCGCAGCCCCCGATGACGGGATTTTGGAATCATCAAGTTTGACAGCAACCGTGCCCATTTGTGGATTCACTTTTTGTCCTTCAATCACTTTTTTGAAATAACCGGTTCCAGCCTCTTGTTTGTTATCGGCTGAACCAACGGTTGTGTTGCCCAGTTTTATTTCAACAACAGGTTCGTCTGTCAGCCAGTTGGTTCCCTGTAATAACAAAGCATAGCAGGCTTCGGCTGTTGCCTTGGTGGTTTTCCAGTTATTGGTTTGTTTGTTTTTCAACAGCCATGTTTTCAGGTCATCCACCGTTTTTATGTCTTTGCTCACTTCACTAAATGCTTCTATCAGCAAAGCCTGTGTTTCAATCGGCGCCTGGTGCCAGAACCAGCCGCTGTTTTGATTTTTCCAGTACATGCCCAGTTCTTCATTTGTGATGGATGTTTCTTTCAGCGATCTTAAAATGGCGGCAGCTGTTTTTGCATCATTGGTTCTATGCAGCGCCAATGCGATCATTCCCTGCATGTATTTGCTTTGCCGGGTCCAGGTCAGTTGTGCCCGGCTGCGGAAATAATTATAAGCCGTTACCGAGTTTTTGGCAATGGCATATTCGGGGAAGAAGCTCCGCATATAGAGATACTGTATCTCGGTGTGACCGGGTGTGTATTTCTTCAGATCGGTTTTATACTTTTTCAGGTTGTCATAATCCTCTTTGATCTTTTTGTCAAGGTAAGGAATAGCCGTGGCCAGGATTTGTTTCAGCTTGCTTTCCTGCCCGGGGGCATAGGCATTTAATTTTTTCAAATGACCGATGCCGGTGATGATATACTGCGTCATGTAGCGATCATCGGGTCCGCCTTTGAACCACACGAAACCGCCATTGCTGAGCTGCATCTGTTTCAATTTCTCCAGCGAACTGTTCAGTTGCTCACTCATCTTCACCATGTCAAAGAGTAAAGCGATATTTCTTTTTTGTTCCGCCTCATTCTTTGCCTGCAATACCCAGGGCGTTTCTTCCAGCAATACCGCTTTCAATTCCTGGTTCTTTTGCAGATTGCTCATCAAGGCTGCAGTGTCTTTTATTTTCCACTGCTCAAATACCTGTTTGATGCGCGGCGAACTGTTGCTGATCATGGAGGCCAGTGAATTGGCATAATAACGGTTCCAGGTTTGTTCCGCACAGTCATACGGGTATTCCATCAGGTAGGGCAGGGCCTGCACCGCATACCAGGCGGGGTTGCTGGTATATTCAACCGTCAATGACTGGTGCGACAAACTTTCACTTTTACCACTGTTCAATAATTTATCAAACGTATAGTTCTTTGTTCCGCTTCCCCGCATATTCAACGGTAGCGTTTCTGTCACCAGCATCCGGTTAGTGAGAACAGGCATCGCATTTTCTTCACCGTCGCTAAAGTCGCCGGCTTTGGCGACAATTCTCCACACTAATGCTTTATCAAACAAATAAGGAACTTCTACCGGGAATTTAACTGCTTCACTTTGTCCGGCAGCAACAGTAAAATACTGATTCGGGAAACTATTCCTGAACCATCCATCCACCGGCTGGTTGGTAGCGGCATCAAACAACTGCAGTTCCACCTGCCCGGTCAGTTCTTTATCAGTGAGGTTGACAATTTTTGAACTGAATTCCATTTTATCACCTTCTCTCAAAAACCGCGGGGCATTGGGTTGTACCATCAATTGTTTTTGTGTAACGATCTCTTTGCTGCTGTAACCAAACGACAGGTCTTTGGTATGTGCCAGTGCCTGGAATTTCCATTTGGTCAGTGCTTCGGGCATGGTGAAAGAGAATTCGATATTGCCTTCGCTGTCTGTTTTCAGATCAGGAAAGAAGAAGGCAGTTTCATTGAAGTTTTTGCGGATTTGGACTTCGGAGCCTTGTTGAGCCGTATTGTTAGTTATTTCCTCAAAATTAATATACCCATTAGGCGTCCTTTGCGAATCTAAGATCAAATTGGTTTGACCTAAAGCTTCAATATTTTTGCTTTCAGCAAGCATCGGTTTTGGCAATCGCATTAACCTTACTCCTTGTACCGCTGAATTGTAAAATATCATATCATCTTTTGCATTTCCATAAGAATCCTGGAAAAAATTGTCATAGTTCTTATGTGCAATTTTTGATTCTGTAGCAACGTACTTTTGGCTTGATTCAGTCTTGGAAAAGTTCAGACTAGAGGCCCATGATTTACTACTATAGTAATACGGCCAAATGGAAGGTTCATTCCATTCATGCTGATAAAACTGATCCAGCGAAGCATCATACATGCTCGCCAGCATTTCCGCTGCCACTTTTTCTTTTTTATAGCCTGATATTTTTACTTTCCATTTTTCTTCACTGCCGGGTAATGTTTTATCCCGGTAAGTGGCATATTCAATGGCAAGGTCTTTATTGGTCCATGGGACATTGATCGTTTGATTGTATTGGTAAAAGCGATTATGTTTTACGAACAGCCAGCTTGTGCCATAACCACCACGGTCAGCTTCGGTAGCGGGGAAGGAAAAGGTTCGTTTTTCATTGCTGAGTTGAATAAATGAATAGTTGGTCGCTGGCCGTTGACTGTTGTCCGTGGACTTGTCCAGTTGCTGTACAACAAATAAATTGTCTGCTGCTGTCCCTATTTCCAGCTTTGCTGTTTCTCCCGGTTCTACAGTGGTTTGCTTTGTTCCTGCCCACAAATAATCAGGCCGGTTTAGTTGTTTACTTTTTTCATCAAACAGTTCGATATACTGCACATCTTTAACTTCATCGCCATTTTTTCCCTTGGCAACAATCTCCACCATATAAAAGCCAGCCTCGAATTTCCCATTCACCATTGGCCATTGACCATTCACCCTCGCAGAGTCACTCTTCTCAAAAATTCTCTCTCCCTTCTCCCAATTCTTAAAATCACTTTCATTGTCATACTCATCATTAGGGAACAACTTAATGTATTCTTCTTTAGTCATCACAAACTGGTCGGGTCTTTCCCAGTAGCGGTCGCGGATCAGCCGTTTTTCTTCTTTTAGTTTGCTGATGCTGACAGTGAGGGTGGCCGGTTCAAATTCACCATTTATGTTTTCAGTGCGGATAGACAGCGTTTTCAAACTATCTGCAGGCAATGAGGCCGGAATAGTTGTTTTCAGCATTAATGCTTTATAACTAACCGATACCATTTTTTCCCCGCTTCTTGTTTCACCGTTAATGTCTGTTACATCAGCATACACCGTATAATCAAACACCGGTTCAAACTTTTTATCAAGGGTCAGGTCGGGAATAGCGGTGAATTCAACGATGAATTTTCCATCTTTATCCGTCTTTACTTCACCATGAGTGATTTCCATTTCATTGGTGGGCGGCTGCCACCAGCGCCAGAATAACCAGGGATATAAAAATCTCGGTTGTCTGACAACACGATACTTCACCGTCGCCCCGTCAATATTGTTTCCTGCATAAGCTTTGGCAACCCCCGTCACTTTTATTTTATCATTCACTTTGTAAGTCCCTTTGATGGGTTCATAATCCACATAGAATTTGGGACGTTTGTATTCTTCCACCCGAAACTGAACGGAACCGCCATCCTGTTTTGTGTAAATGCTGAACTGCCCGTTCAATCCGGTTTGCGGCAACCGGAATTTACCGCTGACAGAACCGTATTCATTTGTCGTCAGCACCAGGCTGTCAATGTCCTGGTAGTTGGCATCCCGCAGGTAAAAGGTTGCTTTGTAGCCATCCTTTACAGCGGCTGTTTTTTCAGCAGCATTTTTGGTGACGATGATCCCTTTGAAATAAACGGTCTGCCCCGGACGGTAAATGCTCCTGTCGGCAAAAAGAAAAACAGAAGTGACAGGTTTGGGTTCTTCCCGCAAATCCCTGTAGTAATAATAATCGTATTGCAGTTCGTCCAGGTAAAGCCTTTCGTTATTGTGGCTGATCTCAAGATAGAACTGGTAATTCCTGTAGCGGTTATTGGGGTCAACTGTGTTTGCCATGCGGAAGAAACCGTTGCCATCAGTTTGATATCCTTTCGCTTTTTCCTTTATATATTTTGAAGTCTTTGCATCATATTTCTGCTCCCAAACCTGTACGGCTGCTTTGGCAAGGGGCTGGCCATTGTCACGGTTCAATACAAAATAATCATTGCCGTTGTTCACATAGCTGATGTTGGAAACATAAAAGAATCTTGCGCCGATAATTGTTTTTTTGTCATGGAAATCTTTATCAGTTGCTGCCACCAGCATATATTCTCCAGCGGGCAGGGCATCTATTTTTATTTCAGCGCTGTGTTGCTGCAGGTCATTGCCGGCAGCAGGCAGGGATTGTTGCCAGCTTTTTTCTGCTTTGGCAGCGATGATGGCTGACCAGTATTTATCGCCATACTGATCCTGCAACTGTTTTTTCAGAGATTCATCCGCTTTGATCAGCCGCAGGTGAAGGGCGGTAAAGTTTTTATACTTCACCAAAACCCGGAAGGGCTGGCCCGGCACATTCACTTTTTCCATGCTGAACTGCAGGGAACGGCTGTTGATCTGGTTTAAAAGGTTATAAGCATTTATTTTTCCTTCGGAGGAATCCTTTTGCTGTAATATCCTTTCCGCTATTTCTTTTGCTTTTACCCTGGCAAAGCGATGGGTGCTGTCACCGTGGGGTTTATAGGTATCAGCTTTTTCATTATGATAGGCGGCCAGCAGATACCAGGCCTGTGCAGCGACGGGATGATTCTCGTATTGCCGGGCAATATGATTAACAGCGTTGAAATAAAGCAGGTCCTTGTCAGGATGGGTGGATCGTTGTTTCACAAATTGAATCCGCTGAATATCGGCATCAATCAATGCGTCAGGTTTTGTATCATTCAGGTGAAAAGCGATCAGTTTCTGATACAGCAACAAAGCTTTGTGATGAAGGGAAAGCGAATCGTTGGTTGTGAATTTTCTGGTCACAAAATCGGCAGCGGGGTCAAAGGCAGCGGCCTGGTCAATTTCAAATGCATAAGCAGGACGTTTGATGTCTCTTTCATCGTTATCGAAATACATTATAGCACGATGAGCCAGCAGATCATACAGCGTGGGACGAAGATGGCGGACATTTCCTTTTACGATAATGGCGTCAAATGGCTGCAGCCTGGTTTGCTGTAAGAGTCGTTCGCTTTTGACAGATTGCAAATAGAGGTCACTGATCTTTTTGTGAAAATCTTCTGCATCCCAGGTGGCGATATCATCTTTTTTAAAATCGGAGGTTTTGGTACGGTTATATAATTGCCAGCGGCGATCCTGGAAATAGTTCCAGTACATTTCTGCCAGCAGGCTTTTCAATATAGAACTTGCCGGTTCACTACTGGCGGTGATTTCTTTTTCCACTTCTTTAATAGAGAATACTTCATTGTCTTCTCTTGTTTCGCTTTGCAGCCCGGTTATATACACCAGCGCTTTGATCACCTGTGCATCCTGTTTTTCCTTTTTGGCCAGTGTATAAATTTTCTTTACCTCGGCTAATGCTGATTTGGGCAAATTCTTTTTGACAAAAGCTTCTGCTTTCTTCCATTCGGCTGTATAGGTTTTAACGGGTTGCTGGCTGTGGCTGCTCATTATAAATAATAAAAAAAAGCTGCTGGTAAGGAATAAGGTTTTGATAGGTTTAATCATGCCTGGAAAATTTTGTACAAGTTAACTAATCTGTTGAGACCGTAAGATGCACCGGTTTCTTAAAATTCATAAACACCGGCAATGCTTTTTCTTTAAAGCAAATTTAGTTATAAGGGGTTACCTTGCGGTCTTTGCCCTGGAATCCATATGCAGCAAGGATTCCCGCAGACTCCTGCATTTTCTCCCGGAGAAAAGTATAACCCTTTAACGTTTCATTGAACAGATTTTTGGCACGATGGCATGAGTTTGGAAAACGAATAAACGGAAACAATTTTCAATAACCTTTAATCAGATTTTTATGAAAAGAATTTTTACCCTTTTACTAAGCTCACTGTTCTCACTTTCTCTATTTGCATTCAATGGCAGCCGTCTCAGCATTTCCACCGTCATCAATCACAAAGACCTGGTTTTTGAAGTAGACGGACGAAAGGTGGCCATGAGCAAGAACAGTATCACCCTCAGCAATCTTTCCGAGGGACGTCATACGGTGAGGATTTACCGTGATGTTAAAAGAAACGGTTTTGGTTTTGGACGTAAGCAGGATGTTATTTATAATAGCACTGTTGTGATCCGCAGAGGTTTTCACACCGACATCACCGTGAACAGGTTTGGCAAAGTGTTCGTGGATGAACGCCGGATTGACCGAAATGATGACTGGTACTATGATGATGATTATTTTGATGACGGGTTTGATCATGACTTCAGGACTGTGATGTCTGCCCGTGAATTTGACCAGGTAAAAGAATCTCTCCGCAAGGAGTGGTTTGAGGCGAACAGACTGAAATCTGCCAAATTTATCATTGATCAGAATAATCTTACTGCCATGCAGGTGAAGGAACTGATGCTGCTCTTTTCATTCGAGAACAACAAGCTGGACATCGCCAAGCATGCCTACAGGAAAACGGTAGATAAAAGAAACTACTACCTGGCCAATGAGGCGCTGACCTTCAGCAGCAGTAAGGATGAACTGGCCCGTTTTATCCGTGATTTCAGGTAAGAAACCCCATCCCCTTGAGGGAAGTATGAGAACCCATAACGAAAATTCCTCTTCAAATTTTGAAGAGGAATTTTTTATTTAAGTATCTTCTAAAGCCCCTTTAGGGGTTTGGGGTTTATTTCTTCATCACTTCCGCCATTTTCTTCCCGATATCCGCAGGGCTGCTAACCACATGGATGCCGCATTCACTCATGATCTTCATTTTAGCTGCGGCAGTGTCATCGGCTCCTCCAACGATAGCGCCGGCATGTCCCATTCTTCTTCCGGGAGGCGCTGTTTGACCGGCAATGAAGCCAACTACCGGTTTTTTATTGCCCGTTTGTTTTATCCAATTTGCTGCTTCGGCTTCCATGCCGCCTCCGATCTCACCGATCATAACGATGGCGTCCGTATCAGCATCATTCATGAATAATTCAACGGCCTCTTTAGTTGTTGTGCCAATGATGGGGTCGCCGCCAATGCCCACAGCAGTGGAAATACCCAAGCCTGCTTTGGCCACCTGGTCAGCCGCTTCATATGTCAGGGTTCCTGATTTGGAAACAATTCCAATTCTTCCCTGTTTGAAAACAAAACCGGGCATGATGCCTACTTTGCATTCACCGGCTGTGATTACACCCGGACAGTTGGGGCCCACCAGTCTTGTATTTTTGCCTTGCAGGTAATTTTTCACCCTTACCATATCCTGCACGGGGATTCCTTCAGTGATACACACTACCAGCCTGATGCCGGCTTCGGCCGCTTCCATGATCGCATCCGCCGCAAAAGCCGGGGGAACAAAAATGATGCTCACATCGGCGCCAGTTGTTTTTACACAATCAGACACAGTGTTGAAGATGGGCCTGTCAAGATGAATGCCGCCTCCTTTGCCGGGAGTGACACCGCCTACCACACTGGTGCCGTATTCGATCATCTGCGTGGCATGAAAAGTGCCTTCGGTGCCGGTGAAACCCTGTACTAATACTTTGGAGTTTTTATTAACAAGAATACTCATATCAGGTGTGCTTAAAAGTCCGGCAAAAGTAAGGGAAAACTGACAATATGCAGGACTCTCAGCCTATTCGACGTATCTCAGGAAAAAGATCTGGAAACCGGTTGCATAGCCCGTGGAAATAACGGAGGTTCCGGCGCTGATCATACTGTTGCCAAGACTGTCTGACCGTTGAAAATTACTGATGCTGGTAACAGGCACCGGGCTAATATAATCCTTGATTAATATGGCATCCGCACCCACTGATTTTGCTTTATTTATTGCTTTTTGCTGAATCGTCTCAGGATTAGATAACCCATATGATCTAACATATCCCTTTCCAATAAATTCAAAACGTTTTTTGATGCTTTCTTCTGTTATAAAAACATCCACCTGCTGTGAGGGTAATTTTTTTTGTCCAACATATTGAACCCGGGTTGTGCAGGAAAAAAGAAAGAGGGAGAATAATAAGGAGTAAATATTGTGCATGGCTTTGATTTTGAAGTTTACAATAAAACATTAAAGCCACACAAATTATTCCAATACAACCCGGAATTGTTCAGGCTGCCTGTTAATTCAATTTATTTTAGCAAATCATCCATGTTGCGGTCGTTGGCAATCTTTCCTTTTTCTTCCAGCATCCGCATTTCCTTTGCATCCCGTAAAAAGTCGGAGGCAAAAATGAATTCATTTAGCAACTGGTTCTTGCTAAAAATGATTTCCTTGTTGCTGCCTTCCCATTCTTTACGGCCCTGGTGCATATACATTATATAATTGCCAATCTCCATCACACTGTTCATGTCGTGGGTGTTGACAACTGTTGTGATGTTGTATTCAAGTGTTATTTCCTGTATAAGTCTGTCGATAACAAGTGAAGTTTGCGGGTCAAGACCGGAATTGGGCTCATCACAAAAGAGATACTTGGGATTTAGCACAATCGCCCTTGCCAGCGCCACTCTTTTTTTCATGCCACCGCTTAGTTCAGCAGGAAATTTCCTGTTGGCTTCTACCAGGTTCACCCTTGCCAGCACTTCATTCACTCTTTCCAACTTCTTTTTAATGGGCCACTTGGTGAACATATCCAGCGGGAACATTACATTTTGTTCCACTGTGAGACTGTCAAACAATGCTGAGCCCTGGAAGAGCATACCGATTTCTTTCCTGATCTCAGTTTTTTCAGCAGGGTTCATCGTGGTGAAATTCTGGCCATGATAAATAACATCACCGGCATCCGGCACAAACAATCCCACCATACATTTCATCAGCACGGTTTTGCCGCTGCCGCTCGCCCCGATGATAAGGTTGCACTGACCGGTTTTCATTACGGCGCTGACGTCTTCGATCACCGTTCTGCCGTTAAATGATTTTTGTATGTTTTTTACTTCTATCATTACAATAACAAGGCTGATAACACATAATCAGCAAACAATATCAGTATGCAACTGACCACAACGGCTTTTGTGCTGGCCCTTCCGATTTCCAAGGCGCCGCCTTTTACATAATACCCATAAAAACAGGGAATGCTCGAAATGATAAAAGCGAAGAAATAAGCTTTGATCAGGGCAAAAATGACATTGTAAGGCACAAAATATTCCAGTAAGCCTTTGTCGTAGGTGCTGCCCGACAGAATCCCCGCCATTGTTCCGGCCAGTCTGCCACCCCAGATGCCCAGCACCATCGCAATCACCACCAATAACGGGATCATCAGCAGGGCAGCAGCGATTTTGGGCAGTATGAGATAGGTTTTGGTATTAATGCCCATAATCTCCAGCGCATCAATCTGCTCACTCACCCGCATATTGCCCAGTTCGCTGGCAATGCGGCTGCCGGCCACACCTGCCAGCACTATACACACAAGTGTAGGCGCAAATTCAAGGATAACCGTATCTCTTACAATTTGTGCAATGGTGGATGGAGGGATCAACGGGCTGACCAACTGGTAAGCTGTCTGGATGGTCGACACTGCACCAATAAAAACAGAAATGATCGCTACGATTCCCAATGAACCCACCCCGATCTCTGCACACTGGTGCATGAATTCTTTCCAGTACATCCTGCCGTTTTCCGGGCGGGAAAACATGCCTTTGATCATAAGCAGGTAGCGGCCGATATCACTGAAGATCGTCATGGGTGAATTTAGGCTGTAAAATACAAATACAGGCTGTAAAATCCGGCTGAAATTTACGGTTATAGTTCACGGCTCACTTTCCGGAAGCGTTTCCACCACTTTGATTTTTTTACGATCTCTTCTGTTGCTGTTTTGCTTTTGGTTTGGGCATCCACCACAGCAATCAGCGCCATATTTACAATGCTGCGTACCGAACTGCCCAATTGCAGCACATGGACCGGTTTTTTTAGTCCCAGCAAAATCGGGCCTATCGCATCGGCGGTTTCCAGTTCTTTCATCAGGTTGTAAGCAATATTACCGGATGCGAGGTTGGGGAAAATCAGTGTGTTCACATCTTTATCCGCCAGTTCGCAAAAAGGATAGTTTTCCTTCATCAGTTCTTTGTTGAAGGCCACACTGGCCTGCATTTCCCCATCCACAATAAGCGAAGGCATTTTTGTTTTCACTATTTTTCTTGCATCGGCAACCAGTTTTGCCTCAGGCGAATTGCTGCTGCCGAAATTGGAATAACTCAGCATCGCAATGCGGGGAGTGATGTTGAAGTTCCTGATCTCTTTGGCCACCATCAGGGTGATATCTGCCAGTTCTTCTGCTGTGGGGTTGAAATTGACCGTTGTATCGGCAAGAAACAAGGGTCCTTGCTTGGCCAGCATCAGGTACATACCGGCGATTTTTTTCACTCCTTCCTCTGTGCCGATGGTTTGCAGGGCCGGACGAATGGTATCCGGGTAATTTTTAGCCAGCCCGGAGATCATACAATCCGCATCGCCGCACTCCACCATCATGCAACCAAAATAGTTGCGGTCTTTCATGATCTTTTTCGCTTCATATGCATTGAATCCCTTTCTGCCTCTTTTGGCAAAAAATATATCGGCATAGGCTAACCGCTTTTCTTCCATCACATCACTGCGGGGATCAAAAATGGGCATATCTGCCAGGTCCACCCCGTTGGAAGCCGCCATATGCCTGATCTTTTGTTCATCACCCAACAGGATGGGATAGCCGATGCCTTCATCAAAAATGATCTGGGCCGCTTTCAGGATCTTTACATTGTCTGCTTCGGCAAATACAATGCGTTTAGGATCACGCCGGGCTTTGTTGCCGATCACCCGCATCACCTGGTTGTCCAGGCCCAGTCGTTTGTTGAGATTGTTCATATAGCTGTCCCAATTCACAATCGGCTGCCTTGCTTCGCCACTTTCCATCGCCGCTTTGGCTACAGCCGGTGCCACGGTAGCCAGCAACCGGGGATCAAGAGGTTTGGGAATAATATAATTGGGGCCGAATGAAATATTCTTTTCATTATAAGCCATGTTCACAATATCAGGCACAGGAGTTTTTGCCAGTTCTGCCAATGCTTTCACGGCGGCCAGTTTCATCGCTTCCGTGATATGTCTTGCCCTTACATCCAGTGCGCCGCGAAAGATATAGGGGAAGCCCAGCACATTATTCACCTGGTTGGGATAATCGCTGCGGCCGGTGGCCATAATGATATCTTTCCTTGCTCCGGTAGCTTCTTCCCAGCTTATTTCAGGATCAGGATTGGCCATGGCAAAAACAATTGGGTGTTTGGCCATGCTTTTCACCATTTCAGCATTTACCACATTGCCGGCACTTAAGCCGATGAACACATCAGCATCTTTCATAGCCTGTGCCAGTGTCATATCACCCGAAGCGTTTGCAAATTTTTGTTTGAATTCTTCCAGGTCCGTTCTTCCTTTATGTAAAACGCCTTTTCGGTCGAACACTAAAAAATTATCATGTTTGGCGCCAAGGGCTTCATAAAGCATGATGCAGGCCATGGCAGCAGCGCCGGCGCCATTCACCACAAACTTTACTTTATCAATTTTCTTTTTCTGAATTTCCAGGGCATTGAGCAAAGCAGCGGCGCTGATGATGGCGGTGCCATGCTGGTCATCATGCATCACCGGAATGTTCAGTTGCTTTTTCAGTTCCTGTTCGATATAAAAACATTCCGGGGCCTTGATGTCTTCGAGGTTGATACCTCCAAAGGTTGGCTCCAGGGCCTTGACGATCTGAACGAATTTCACCGGGTCTTTCTCGTTAATCTCGATGTCAAACACATCTATGTCGGCAAATATTTTAAACAGCACCCCTTTGCCTTCCATCACGGGTTTGCCGGCTTCGGGACCAATATCTCCCAGGCCCAGCACAGCCGTGCCATTGCTGATAACGGCCACTAAGTTTCCTTTAGCGGTGTATTTATAAACATTCTCCACATCAGCGGCAATTTCGAGGCAGGGTTCTGCCACACCAGGGCTGTAGGCAAGCGAAAGGTCTCTTTGTGTCTTGGCTTCTTTAGTGGGGATTACTTCAATCTTTCCGGGTCTTCCTTTGGCATGGTATTCCAAAGCCTGTTGTTTTCGAAAGTCGTTTGACATAGTTATATTTTAATGTACAGTGCAGCGGGCTGCAATGTACAAAAATATTGTTCGAATGGGATTTTGATAAATCAGGCAGCTAAGTGAATTGATGACACCTGGGTAAAAAGCCATGCTGCTTTTTATTACTTTCAGCAGCATAGCTTTCCAGGTGGCAGAAATTGTTATTCCTTAAACAACAATCTTGTGAACCCTTTTCTTGTGCTTTCATCTGTTACCCGCAACAAGTAGCAGCCTTGCTTTAGTGAAAGGACAGGCACCTGGGTGTTGCCGGATATTCCTTGTTTAAATAACAGTTCCCTGCCTGTCATGTCGTAAATGATTATACTGATCTTTCCGGGTCTGTTATTGATAATATTGATCACATCTTTTACAGGATTGGGAAAAATGCGGATTTCATTTTGCAATACTGGATCGTTTACGCCGGTCAGCACAACGTTGAAAACCGCAGACAAGGGACTGCTGCAACCATTCACCGTAACCTGGACTGTATAATTGCCCGAAGTTGTAGCAGTATGGTTCTGTCCTGTTGCACCGGTTATAGCCGTGCCGTTCAGGAACCACTGGTTGCCAACAGCGGCGCTGGAAGACAGTTGCGCCCCTGTTTGTGTGATGACAGGTTGTGGGGGAACGGTATTGACAGTAACCACAGTAGCAGATGAAGTAGCGGAACAACCCGAAGCATTAGTCACTCTCACGGTATAGCTTCCGCTGCTGTTGGCGGAGTAAGTGGTCCCGGTTTGCCCGGCAATGTCAGCGCCATCTTTTCTCCACTGGTTGCCCGAAGGTGCGGATGATGTCAGCACCACATTGCTGCCATTGCAGAAAGTGGCGGGGCCGCCTGCGGAAATGGTGGGAGTTGCGGGGTTGTTATTTACTGTTACAACAGTAGCTGCAGAAGTTGCGGAACAACCCGAAGCATTGGTTACTCTTACAGTATAGCTGCCGCTGCTGTTGGCGGAGTAAGTGGTTCCGGTTTGCCCGGCAATATCAGCACCATCTTTTCTCCACTGGTTGCCCGAAGATGCGGATGATGTCAGCTCCACATTGCTGCCGTTGCAGAAAGTGGTGGGGCCGCCTGCGGAAATGGTGGGAGTTGTGGGGTTGGGGTTTACTGTAACCTGAAAACTTCTTGGTATTCCGGCACCACAGGTGTTGGTAGCGGATACAGAAACTGTAAAATTGCTGACAGATGAAATGACTGGCAACTGCACAGTGATCGTGTTGGTACCCTGTCCGTTGCTAATATTCCAACCTGAAGGAACCTCCCAGTTATAGCCTGTTGCTGTCGGAACATTGGCAATACTATAAGTGACAGTGACGCCTGAACATTTCGTATCATCAGGTATTGTTCCCGGTTGGCCAGGGACAGAACAACTGACCACTTCAAAAGTTTTTGATACATACTGTGTTTGCGACCAGTTATTGTTTGGATCATCCTTTACACGCAAAAAGAGTGTATCAAGGCCAGAAGTAACCTGGTTTTGTGGAATGGTAATCACAAAACTTCCATCACCAGCGGGTGCGGCAAATGCAAAATGAGAAGCCGCACCAAAGCCGGGGTCAGAATCAAAAAAGTATTCAACTGCAATCACAGACGTTGGCCCGAGGTTGTTATACACTTCTATGGATCTCCGGGTGGTTTGCCCCCATTTGCCATTGCTGTCTTTTATGCGGGTATATAAAAAATGTTGTCCCGGAGAAACTCCCGATAAGTTTACGTTAAAGGCAACTTCACCTTCAGGGCCTGGTGCAGTTGTAATAAGTGTATTGCTGCCAAACCCGGCATCGGTGTCAATAAAATATTCTAATTGCACCAGGTTGGGAGCAGCCGTTGTTTCGTACACCTCGATGCTGCTGCGGGTGGTTTGGCTCCAGCGGCCATTGGCATCTTTTACCCTTGTGTACAGGAAATGACGACCGGGGCTCACACCTGCCAGGTTAACGGTGAAAGGAAACTCACCGTCCGGTGAAGGGCTCACTGAAACAATTGTATTATTCCCAATGCCAGCATCGGTATCAATGAAATATTCGATTTGCAGAAGGTTTTGGGCGGAAACCAGCCATCCCTGCCCGCAAAGGAGCAATGCCAGTAAATATTTTTTCATAAAACATTTATTGAATGGTTCTTGCCTTGATGGTTACGGGCAGGCCGGTGGGGGTAGCCACGCCGGTGGTGATGATGTCATAAATGACAGGAACAGCGGGCAATCCCGACAGCCTGTACCTGTTTTGAACAACCACCCCGCCAAATGCGCCTCTTTCTGCACCGTCTGAGCCGGGGGCTGAGCCTGGCTGCAACTGGTAGTCACCGTCGGTTGAATTGACAGCCGGATCAACAAAAAGTGATTGCATATTGACCACAATATTATTGTTGGCCGTACCAAATTGGTTGGGCGATGCAGCGGTGTTGTAAGACACATTCAGGTTGGTGCCGTTGTTGATATTTACGGTGGCTGAGGGATTCTTCAGGATATTGTTCTGAAAAGAAGCTACGATTATATCAATCGAAGGACTGCTTCCAGGATTAGGTGGATCAAATACATTATTACGACATTCCAATAATGAAAATCCAGGAGTTGCAATTGCCCTGAGACAAACATTATTATTGAACACTATGTCAGATGGAGCTGCGCCAGCCCCACCCCATGATAATACATTAGTATTGGAGCTTGTAGAAATAAAATTTTGTAGTATCCGAATGTCTGAAGACCCACCACCTAAACTAATTCTGCCTTGTATCCTGCATCGTTTGATAGTGATATTATTCACACCAATCACAACATCCGGTACGCCTGTTGACAGCCATACACCTATAAGTTGAGAACCTGAAGATCCGCTTTCAAACCAAATTCTGTTGGTTTCAGTCGGGTATAAATTATTAGAAGTGTTTGGGTTTTCGCTTAAAAGATAGCCTGCTCCAATAATTATTAATCGTTTATTAATATATGCTTCATTATATCTGGTTAATGAGCCTTCCACATATAAAGTATCTCCATTTTCAACACTTGTACTGGCAACAGCCTGGTTAATTTCCTTAAAAACAGGATATAATTGTGTTCCGCCAAAATTGCTGCCCCACAGGGTGGTGCCGTTGAAGTTGGAAACGTTGTTCACTCTCCAGATTTTGGCGTGGGCCTGCTGCATGGCCACTGCAAATATGAATGCAGTCAGCAAGATGAGTTTCTGTTTCATGATTTTAAGTTGATAATTTTGTATAATTAAAGTGTATGGTAAGCCTGTTAAAAAAGCCCCTTCTTTTTCACCATCCCTTTGTATTCAAATACGATGATACCCGGCTTATTTTTTATATCATTTCTTAATTCCTCCCCCGTTGAGGCCGCTTTGAGCAGTTCGCAGGTAGATGATTCCGTACTGTTGACTTCTTTTACTTTGGCTTCGCCCCGTAATTTTTTCTCTTCAATTTTTTTTCCCGAAGGGCTCGTTACATATGACAGTTCATAAATCTCAATGATGTCGCCTACTTTTATTCCCTGGTCAGAGCCGCCCCATATTTTAAATTTTTGAAGCTTACCCTTTTTGTCAACTTCCACTTCGCTGGCAAACTCAAAGCGTTGTGGCAGGTATTCTGCTACATAAGCACGGGCCAGGCGGTCAATATCATCGTATGCTTTCTGCATGGATTCAGCCTGTGTCGCCCCTTCACCTTTTCCTAATATGGTTTCGCTTTTATGTATCTGACCTGTTTCCACGTCAATGATCTTGAAGGCAAGGCTGATCTGTGCTATATTGGTGCGGATAGGGGGCAACGGGGGAACAGGCCTTGTCAGGTCTGTGGCGGTGGTTACAGCTATTACATGCCCTGTTACCAGTGTTTTGGCGCCTAATTTGGCAGCTTTGCCTACCACTTCGGTTGTATTGGCTTCTTTAAATTTTTCTTCTTCTTTAAGAATCCCGAAACGGTTTCTCTCCACCACAGTAAAGCGTCCAGAACGGACAAAACCTGCTTCGACAGCCGTACCGCTGCTCATCGCAAAGTCATAACTGTAGCCATAGGCGCTGGTAAAATGATATATGGCAATAACGGGTTTACCGTTTTGCGTCGCAACCGGCTTTAGTTCTTCTTCGGTGTGTACCTGTTTTGCTGTTGCATTATTTTGTATTGCCTGCGCTGTTTTGGGTTTTGAACCGGCAGGCTGCCCGGCAGATATCAAGGATAATAACATCGCACAAACAGCCAGCATAATGTGTGTAATTATCTTTTGCATTTTATTCAAATTTTAAGGTGATCTTTTAGTATCTGTATCATTTAAAACTTTAAGGATACCCCAGCATTCAGGTATGATACCCCATATCCCAGTTCAGCATAGACTGCTGCTTTTGAACTGAAGTAATATCGTCCGCCCACATAACCGGTAATACCTGCCGCTCCTGTGAGGTTTGTTGAATGGCTTTCATTAAACTCGGGATCGCTTGGCCATACCTCTTTCCATTTATATGAGATCATATTATAGGAGAGCATGAGACCGCCGTACAGGTCTATCTTCTCATTGTTGAGGCCAGTGTAATGATAGGCACTCCGGAGACCGATGATCCTGTAATTCCATTTGTAGGTTGTTTTGTAATCCGGGTTATTATAAACATGACGATAGTTTTTTATGCCGACGTATCCACCCAGGCTGATGACCCCGCTGCTACCGGCTTCCCAAAGACCACTTTCAAAGTTTACACTCAGCCCCGGCATCTGGCTGCTGCTGCTGTATGACCCGAGTGAGCTTCCTAGTCCAACACCGGCACTTAATACATTTGTTCCTTTTTCAAAAGCCTGGGCATTCAGGCAACTTACAGACGTAAGAATAATGACTGTCGTCATAACGAGTAATTTTTTCATTGTTTCAAGTTTTTGAGTTGATGATTTTGTTTCAATTTCAAACTTAGCTTACCAGTTTTCCGAAGGCAACGGGCAATTATTTTTTGCAAGGGTTGAATTATTAATTGCGACAGGCTATTGAAAAGTATAATCTATAAGTTCATAGGTGCTGGTCATCGTTATATCTGCAAACGTATTTTTCATGATGTTTACCTCTTTAATTTTCCCTACCCCTTTGGCGTAGTAGATCTCCTGAGAAATCCTGTTTTGGCCTGTAAGCCCGTCGCTTTGAATTACTGTACTAACCACTTTTATCACATCCTTATAGGTTTCATCATTTACCTCAAGCGTCAGCCCTGTTGCTTCAATTGAGGTTGCCATTTTCATTGGTTTCCCGTTAGTATATACTGTTTCTTCCCATTTTTCTCCGGTTTTTACACTTCCTTTCAACTCAGTCAGCGTCATAAATTTTCCGGATGCTTCAAAAGTTTTGTTATAGACAGGGCCTACATAATTGAATCCCCTGTACTCGTCGGCCACATGTTCATCATACCATTCATAGATCTCACAATGTGCCTTTAAATCATTGTTACTGCAGTTGTAATAAAACGTTCTTCCGTTTTTGGTTTGATCTTTTGATTTTATTTTATAGCCTTTGAATTGTTTTCCATTGACGGTTTTGTTATGACTGTATGTATATTCCACAATAAGGGTCTTATTGTCATTGTCCGGGTTGAAAAAGTTCTGCAGTTCTGCCAGTATGTTACCGGAGCTGGAAACTTCCCGGTATGTGTATTTCATTTTTTTCCCAAGCGGGAAGTAATCGCAAACGTTAATAACTTTTCCGGCTATTGCCGGGGGTATTTGATTGCCCGAACCGGCAGGTGCAGTAATTGAACGAAGAATGCTCATAAAATCATTATTATATTTTTCAAATTCCTGCTCCCAGGAAAGACAATGGATCACAATTCCTTTGTTTTCATGTACAATAGTGGCCTGGTATCCTTTAGTTGTGCCATAAAAGGGGAACTCCTGAGTGACCATTTGTACTACGGCACCTGTCAAGCCGGGTATCGGCGCATTTGCATCTTTCTCAGTATATGTTTTTAGAATTGTAAATCCGGAATAACTGTTTTTTTCTGCTGCAAATGCTGTGGCGGTTTTGGTTACTGGTTTTTTCTCAACGATGATGGAAATAAAGGGACTGCCACTCTCTCCAAATATTTCTTTCTCTTGCCGGGAAATAGTGGCTTTGACAGGCGCAAATTTTGTAAGGCTTGCTATATTCCCATATTCTCCCGAATTGCTACCCTCCATATTGGTGAAATCAGGTGTATTGCCTTTCCACTTATCACTTGGGAAAGTAATTTTTAGTCTTGTTCCCCTGATAGTAACAGTTTGTTCATTGGCAGGAAATGGTTTGTTAAGATTCCCGGTTTCCTTAATCTGCCTTTCAGCTTTGTTACTATTAACCTGTGCATTCAGACAGTTGGCAGTAGCGATGAAAATAGCTGCGGCAATAATAAAAAGCTGTTTCATGATTTTTGGGTTTAGTGGAATGATGACTTTGTATTAAACCAAACTTAGTTTACCGGCTTTCCGAAGGCAACGGGGAATTATTTTTTGCAGGGGTTGGATTATTAATCGCTACAGGCTTCAGACCTTGAAATCAAAACTGGCCTTAAATTGATTTGCCCTGGCAGCCGCAATATATTTTGCCATTATCCAGGCTAGCAGGGCAAGAGCGGCCCCGCACAATAAACCGGTGATATAATTTCCGGCAAAAGCGCCGGCTGCAAACCCGCCACAGCCTGCAAGGAACAACAGTGCCAGGGGTGGCTGAAACATATTCATAAGTTGCCGGTTGCTGAAAAAGGACTGTCCTGCACTTATATTTTTCAGGGCAATAAACGGCCCCCTCGTATTCCCCTTTTTTATTGCCCAGACAGCAACCAGTTCATCACCTTCTTTGCAAACAATGTCGAAATCGCTTAATTGCAAGGCATGTTGACAACCTTTGTGATCGGCGATAAACAACCGGTTATAAATGGCAGATGTGCTTTGCACTGTGACTACCACAGGAATTCGTTTCTTGTTTTGATTCGACAACTTTTGGTCTGCGTGTTCAATATGCAAAACCGGTACAGGCGTTTTGCCGGGGGTGGTCACTGTTCCCCTGATCGCATACAGGTTGTATTTTTTAAAGCCGGCCCTCATAGTTTTCATTACTTAATCAAACTTATAGTTGAGAGCCAGTCAGGACAACTACCATTTATTTTTTGTAAAGGGTGAGTTATTTTTTGCAGGTGACTGTTATTTTTTTGAGAACTGGTCTGCCAAACATTCCCAGTTTAGCACAATTATATATATGTAGAAAATTAAAATTCATAATGTAATTGCAATTTCAGGTAGCTTTTTCTAACCCTGTATTTCTGTATTTTTTTTATATTACCTTTAATAGTAAACCAAAACTTAGCCTATGCGAATACGAATTTTATTCATAAAAGCATTTTTGGGCTTTTCGATTTCTTCATACGATCAACAGATTGCGCAGATAATAGACTCACTTGAGAATATTCTTAGAATAAACCCAGATGATGATTCAAATCGTGTTAATCTGCTAATTGCTAAAGGGAATTTTTTTATGTATACTAATCCTGTTGAGGGGCTTAAGTATACTGAAGAGGCATTAACTCTTTCAGAAAGTATGAAATGGCCTTACGGCTCTGCAAGAGCATATAGACAAATAGGAGCAATACAGTACGTTTTGGCCGATTTCCCAAAGTCTATTGAATTTGGACTAAAGGCATTAAAGTCTGCGGAAAGCTTAAACGACAAGCGATTTAATGCGGGTGTTTATAATAATCTTGGAAACGTGTATATGGAATTTGGAGAGTATGACAAAGCTCAGGCTAATTTTGAAAAGTTACTTATAGTATCAAGAGAACTGAATATGAAGTTGGAAGAAGCAACTGCTCTATTGAATATCGGGTTGTTATATCTTAAAAAAACAGAATTGTTGAATTCACGTATATTTTTTAGGCAAAGCTTTGCTATTTCAGAAGAAAATGGTTTTTATCTTGTCTCAGCATATGCTACTTCAAGTCTTGGACTTTCGTATAACCGGGGCAAAGTATTTGATTCTGCACTATTGTATTTTAATATGGCCGTAGCATATGCAGATAAATCAAATAATATAAACATTAAATCTCAGTCAACTTCAGGTATTGGAGAAGCATATATTTATATGAATCAGCATAATAAAGCAGAGAAGTATGCTCTTGAAGGGTTAGAGTTATCGAAAAGAATTGGAAATGTCATTTATCAGAAAGAGAATTTACAGATGCTAAGCGATATTTACCAGAAGCAAGGTCGCTTTCAGAAAGCTTTGATTACTTATAAGGATTTTGTAACTCTACGGGACAGTGTGATTGGTGATGAAAAAAAATCTGAGATCGTTAAGAAAGAATTGCAATTTGAAAACGAAAAGAATGAAGCAATCTTAAAAGCTGAGCATACCGCCGAAATCAAACAGCAAAAAACTGTCCGTAACTTTTTAATCGGAGGCACAGGCATGGTTGTTCTTGCCTCCGGCTTGCTGTTATGGTCATATAAGCGTCGCCGTGATGCACAGCAAAAGCTACAGGAGGCGGAATTGAAAGCTCAGGTGGCGGATACCGAAATGAAAGTGATGCGGTTGCAGATGAACCCGCATTTTATATTTAATTCGCTCAATTCCATTAGCGACTATCTGGCTAAAAATAATTCTAAAGAAGCAGAGGAATACCTGGGCAAGTTTGCCAAAGTGATGCGGATGACACTGGAGAACTCCGAGCATAAAGAAATTTCGCTGGCGGATGAACTGGCCATGCTGGAGCTCTATATCCAGTTGGAAAGAAAGAGGCTTAACGATAAATTTTCTTATGAGATAACGGTGGATAAATCCGTTGATGCGGAAAACACAATGGTGCCGCCGATGATACTGCAGCCTTTCGTTGAAAACAGCATCTGGCATGGGTTGGCAAAAAAAGAAGGGAAGGGGCATATCAGCATTATCATACAGCAACGGAACAACATGCTTCATTGCCTGGTAGAAGACGATGGGGTGGGTTTGCAGGCAGCCACTGCAGCATCGCTCAGAGAGGAACTTGTCAAAAAATCTTCATTGGCTACTAAAATAACCAAAGCAAGACTTGAACTGATCAACAAAATAAAAGGAACGAATGCAACGGTACAACTGATGGATAAACCGGAGGGCAACGGCGTTAAGGCTGAATTGGAGCTACCGCTTGAAATAAATGACTAAGCTGTATGATAAAGGCAATTATTGTTGACGATGAGCAGCATTGCATTGACAGGCTTAAGGGGTTGTTAGCTGAACATTATGCAGGCAAGCTGCAACTGCTCGGTGAGTATGACACCGTGTCGAAAGGTGCCAAAGCTATAAAAGACCTTGCACCAGACCTTGTTTTTTTGGATGTGCAGATTCATGATCAAATGGGCTTTGATTTATTGCAGGAAATCGGGAAGATTGATTTTGAAGTAATTTTTACTACGGCCTACGATAAGTTTGCGGTGCAAGCATTCAGGTTCAGTGCACTGGATTACCTGCTTAAACCAATTGATCCCGATGATCTGAGATTAGCGATAAACAAACTCGAAACAAAAGTCAATCATAACCAGGTGAACAGGCTGGAGGTTTTGTTGGAAAACATTCGTAGAGGTGATAAATCGGCAAAAAAAGTGATTGTTCCGACCATCAGCGGTTTTGAAGTTTTAGAAGTTGCCGAAATTATCCGCTGCCAGAGCGACATTAACTACACCACCATCTTTCTAAAGGACAGGCAAAAATTGGTGGTGGCCAAAACCCTGAAAGAATTTGAAGAAATGCTTTCTGCTTATAATTTTTTCAGGGTGCATAATTCACACCTGGTCAATTTGGCCTACATCAAAACATATAACAGGGGCAAGGGCGGCTCCGTTGTGCTGATAGACGGAACAGAGCTGGAAGTTTCCACCCGGCGAAAAGATGAGTTTTTGCAGCGAATGGCACAAATGTGATAAAAAGGGTCAGTTGCTTACACCACTCCCCAGCCACGCCATCATTCCCATTCCAATCTCAATGGCATTGTCATCAATATTAAAAGTGGGAGTGTGGACACCGGACGTAATGCCTTTGGCTTCGTTCATCACACCGATCCGGAAAAAACATCCGGGAATTTGCTGTGTGTAATAGCCAAAGTCTTCGGCGCCCATTCTTTTTTCTGTTTCTTCCACATTGGCAGCGCCCATGTATTCGATAGCCTTATGTATGGCAATTTCATGAAGGGCCTCACTGTTATAAACGGAAGGATAGCCAATATCTATAAGTAGTTCGGCTTCGCCACCCATGCTTTGTACCAGGTCATGCGTCATCTTCCGGATCAGTTCATGAGCCCTGAAACGCCATTCTTCATCCATGGCCCGGAATGTTCCTTTCAGTTTCACTTCATTGGGGATCACATTCGTAGTGGTGCCTCCATTGAATGCTGTGATTGAAAGAACAGAAGGGTTATGCGGATCATTATTGCGGCTGACGATCTGCTGCAGCGCAATGATGAGATGGGATGCAATCAGGATCGGGTCAATGCAAAGATTGGGAGAAGCAGCGTGGCCGCCTTTTCCTTTGATGGTAATATACAATTCATCTGCGCTGGCCATCACTTTGCCGCTGCGAAAACTCAGTTTGCCAATTGCCAGGCCGGGGTGAACGTGTAATCCAAAAATGGCAGAAGGCTTTGGATTTTCAAGCACTCCATCTTTTATCATCAATGAAGCGCCACCGGGGTTTTTTTCTTCACCCGGCTGAAAGATGAGCTTCACGGTTCCTTCCCATTCATCTTTTAGTTCATTCAGGATTTTTGCAGCGCCCAGCAAGCAGGTAGTGTGCACATCATGCCCGCAGGCATGCATCACTCCTTCATTTTTTGATTTATAAGGGATATCGTTTTCTTCTTTGATAGGCAATGCATCCATATCAGCCCGCAGCGCCACGATTCTTTTCTCCGGGTTTTTTCCTTTGATCAGACCTGCTACTCCTGTGGTAGCCATTATTTGAAAAGGGATACCTAATTCATTCAGTTTATGCTGAACAAATTTGGATGTTTCAAATTCCTGGTAGCTCAGCTCAGGATGGGCATGTAAATGATGGCGGATGTTAATGAACTCAGGGGTATATTCCCGTGCCAGTGTCTTGATCTTTTCTATCATGCCTCAAAAATAAATAAACCATTCCGCAATGTGTGAATGGTTTATTGTTATGCATTTGTCCCGGATCAGGGCAGAATTTCTGAGTCGTCCCTGCTTTTATCCGGTTTCACTTCTACAGTATCAGGCATTACAAATACCCCTTTTGGAAAATAGGTATTCAATTTCTTCTGGTAGGCTTCCGCATCTTTTCTTTCTTTGAAATTACCCACTTTGAGTTTGTAATAGGGCGACTGGTGCCAGAGATAAGCTTTTAATTCGGGGAAATAGGTGTAAACTTTTGTTTTGGCAGCCAGCGCTTCATCCCTGTTGTTGGTAGTGATCACCATCAGCCGGAAGCCTTTCACAAAACGACGGGCATCACGGCTCGTTTCTTCATTGATCTGCGCCTGTTTTTTCACCAGCAGGTCAATACGGGGGTCTTTATGTACGACGACAGAATTGCTGTCTGTTTTCCTCCAGGTGCTATCCTGCGCATTTATACAAAGGCTGAAAAGCAACCCGGTTATTATAAACAAGTATTTCATATTGCTCGTTTGTGCAAAAACTTTACCAATGTTGGGATTTAATACGTTCAAAAAGTTTAAAAGTTTCAAAGGTTCGTTCTGTTTACTTCTTGAACCTCTTAAACCTATTAAACTAATGTAACCTAATAACCTCCTCCGGCCCCTGCAATATTCTCCACCGGGTGCCAGGTGGTTTTTATTTCCTGGGTGTCCATGATAAAATACGGCGATTGTCCTTCTTCGCTATACCAGTTCACTTTATCATAGAAGAAAATGCGTTTCAGGTTCTGGGCCGATTTTTCCCGCATCATTTGCTGTACCTCAGAATTGTTTTCACAATAAATGGTTGCATTCACATCCATGTGATCTACAAACCAGGCGTTCAGCTCAGCCGGTTTGCCGGTTAAAATATTCACCACACCCCCGGGCAGGTCGGATGAGTTCAGCACTTCAGCAAACGTAACGGCACAAAGCGGTTTTGTTTCAGATGCCAGCACTACACAAGTGTTGCCACCGGCAATAACAGGGGCAATCACAGAAACCAAACCCAGCAAGGAATCACTTTGCGGGGCAATAATAGCCACAACACCGGTGGGTTCCGGCACAGAAAAGTTAAAATGCGAAGAAGCCACCGGGTTCACGGCGCTGAAAAGTTGCTGAAACTTATCACACCAGCCGGCATAATAAATAAGGCGGTCAATGGCGAGGTTCACTTCTTTTTCCGCTTTGGCTTTTGTTGCATCCTGTTGCATCAACTCATCTATGAACTGAGCTTTTCTTCCTTCCAGCATTTCTGCCATCCGGTATAAAATCTGTCCACGGTTAAAAGCTGCTCTTCCGCTCCAGCCACTGAAAGCTCCTCTCGCTGCCACCACTGCATCCCGGAAATCTTTTCTGGAACTCAGGCAAACATTCGCCAGTTTTTTCCCGGTAGCGTTTGTTGGAATATAATAACGGCCCGACTCTGTTCTTGGAAACTGCCCGCCGATATAGATCTTGTACGTCTTCAGGACTTCTAAACGTTTTGAAGAGGTTTTCTTTTCCAGGCCGTTCTCACTTACTTTAAGTGATGATTTTTTTATTGTCTTTTCCATGGTCGTTTAAATCGTTTAAAAGTTTAAGGGTTTAATGGTTATTTCTTCCGGGTTCCGGCTATATCTGTTTTTTGCAAGTATTCAATCAGCTTCTGCAACATAGCGCTGATCCGTACTGCCATCATGTATAACTCATCGAACTGTGGTTTAGTCAGATATTTTCTGTCAAGTGCCCTGTATAATTGAGACCTGAATTCCCCACAAGAACCTTTTGAATAGCCCAGGAACTGAATAAATTCTCCTTTTGTCCCTCTTTCAAATCCTTCAGCAATATTATCCATGACTGAGCCGGAGGAAGATTCAACCTGGCTTATCAGCCTGAAACTTTTTTTAAATGCTCCTTCATCTACAAGGGCGCCAAGCTTCCCACACATTTCTCTTGCCAGCTTCCATGCTTCAATGTCTTCAAATCTTTTGATAGTAGCCATAAGAAAGCATTTTCAACTTTAAAAACTTTTCAACCTTTAAACCTTTCAACCCTTAAACCTTTCAATCCCAGGTATGGCAACAACCCATGCAATCCCCCTTCTCTTCCAAAACCACTTTCCTTATATCCTCCAAATGGTGAAGACGGATCAAATTTGTTGAATGTATTCGCCCAAACAACACCTGCTCTCATTCTTTTTGTCATGTTGAAAATCTTGGAACCCTTATCCGTCCACACACCGGCACTCAGCCCATAAGGTGAGTTGTTGGCTTTTTCGATTACCTCGTCATCCGTTCTGAAAGTAAGAATAGCTAAAACAGGTCCGAAGATTTCTTCCTGCGCAATACGGTTGCTCTGGGCTACATTGGTAAACAGGGTGGGGCGGCAGAAAAATCCTTTACCCGGCAGGCTGCAACTGCTTTCAAACATTTCAGCGCCTTCTTTTCTGCCAATGCTGATATACTTGTGTATCGTTGCCAATTGTTGCTTGGAATTGATAGCGCCGATATCGGTGTTTTTATCTAATGGATCTCCTACAATTAATGATTCGATCCGGTCTTTTAATTTTCTGATCACCTGTTTGGCCACCGACTCCTGCACATACAATCTTGAACCGGCGCAGCACACATGTCCCTGGTTAAAGAAAATACCATTGATCACTCCTTCCACGGCCTGGTCAAGTGGTGCATCTTCAAAAATGATATTGGCCGCTTTGCCACCCAACTCCAAAGTCACTTTTTTATTGGTGCCGGCAATAGCTCTCTGAATGATCTTACCAACCTCGGTAGAGCCGGTGAAAGCAATCTTATTGATGTCCGGATGATTCACAATAGCAGCACCGGTGGCTCCGGCACCCGTGATGATATTAACAACCCCGGGAGGAAGGTCTGCTTCCTGTATAATTTCTGCCAGTTTCAAAGCAGTTAAGGGAGTTGTTTCAGCAGGTTTCAACACAACGGTATTGCCTGTTGCCAATGCCGGTGCAATTTTCCAGGCTGCCATCAATAGCGGAAAGTTCCAGGGGATGATCTGGCCTGCTACTCCCAGCGGTTCTGTTCTCCTGTTGGGAAATGCATATTCCAGTTTATCCGCCCAGCCGGCATAATAAAAGAAATGATTGGCAGCAGTCGGCACATCAAAGTCGCGGCTTTCACGAATAGGTTTGCCACCATCCAGTGATTCAATGATGGCCAGTTCCCTTGCTTTTTCCTGCATGATACGGGCAATACGGAAAATATATTTGGCTCTTTCTTTGGCCGGCATTTTCTTCCACACTTTGTCATAGGCATTTCTGGCTGCCGATACAGCTTTGTTTACGTCGGCTTCATTCGCTTCTGCCACTTCGCTCAGTTTTTCTTCATTGGCCGGATTGATGGTATCAAAATATTTTTTGGAAGATGGCTTTTGCCATTCGCCGTTTATAAACAGATCATATTGTTTATTGATAGTGGCGGCACTTTTGCTTTCTGGCGCAGGTGCATAACTCCAGCTTGTATCAAATTTTAATTTGATCGTGTTGGATTTTGAAAAAGGCTTTTTTGTTTTTACAGCCATAAAATAAAAAAAGTTTAAAATGTTCAACAGGTTCAAGAAGTTTCAGAGGTTGGATAACATTTTGAACCTTTTAAACCCCTGAAACTTTTTGAACTACTTAATCAACGCTGAAATAATTCGCTGCCTGGTAAAGCCCAGTCTTTTCTTTCACGATCTGCATCAGCACATCATTCGCCAAACTGCTGGCCCCAAAACGAAACCATTCATTATTTAACCAATCTTCACCCAGCACTTCTTTCACCATCACCAAATAATGCAATGCCAGCTTTGATTTCGAAATTCCACCTGCCGGTTTCATCCCGATCATCTTTCCTGACTTATAATAAAAATCTCTTATTGCTTCCAGCATCACCAATGTCACCGGCATGGTAGCCGCAGGCTGAATCTTGCCGGTAGATGTCTTAATGAAATCCGCCCCGGCATGCATAGCAATATCACTGGCCCGTCGCACTTTATCCATTGTGCCAAGCTCGCCTGTTTCTAAAATCACTTTCAGTCTTGCCTCACCGCAGGCTTCTTTGATGGCCGCAATTTCGTCAAACACAAAATTGTATTCACCTGCATGAAACTTTCCCCGGCTGATGACCATATCCACTTCATCGGCGCCTTCATTTACCGCATATTTGGTATCTCTTATTTTCACATCTCTTGGCGCCTGCCCGCTGGGAAAAGCCGTGGCCACCGATGCCACCTTGATACCTGAATCACCCAATGCTTTTTTGGCTACTTTCACCATACTCGGGTATACACAAATAGCCGCCACAGTGGGCAGACCCGGCACGGCATCATGCGGGTGCATGGCTTTGTAGCAAAGCTGTTTCACCTTTCCATCGGTGTCTTTTCCTTCAAGGGTGGTGAGGTCAATCATATTCAGCACCAGCAGCAACCCGTTCATCTTCGATTCTTTCTTAATGCTTCGTTTGGTGAAACGGGAAGCCCTTTCTTCCACACCCACCTGGTCAATGCGGGGAGTCAGGGTAAAATCAGGCAGAATGATCTTTGATCCGGCAACGGCCATATCATGTATTATTAAGAAGTTCAAAGGTAATTAAACTTACCACCCTGCCCAATGCCGGATTTTTGGCTCTCCGGGACGGCAGGAACCGGTTTTCGCCACTCATAAAATCAAAAAATAGGTTTGCCTCAATTCCTTTAAATTCGGAGTCCTTTTCAACGAAAGGATCACTGAGAAAAATCATCTAATTCAAAAAATTACTGAAATGAGAAAAACCCGACCGCATTATGGGCTGCTATTGCTGATGGCCCTGGCTCTTGCCGTAACCCATCTCCCCGCACAGGTAACTTTTCCCGAAAATGGTGTAGCTGATCCCCGCACAGGGCATTATGCTTTTACCAGTGCTACGATTGTAAAAGATGCTGCTACCAGCATCAGCAATGCTACACTTATCATTAAAGATGGAAAGATTGTAGCCGTTGGTGCTAACCTGAAAGTTCCGGCGGGTGCTGTAGAGGTAGATTGTAAAGGCAGGTACATTTATCCTTCCTTTATTGACATTTATGCTGATTACGGCACATCATTACCGCAAAGAACCGGCGGTGCAGGAGGTGGCGGTGTGTTTGGCGCTCAGCAACCCCAGTTGGAGACCAATACAAAAGGACCTTATGGCTGGAACCAGGCTTTGAAGTCCGATGCAGACGCTTACAAAGTTTTTACAGTAGACGATGAGAAAGCTAAGCCACTGCGTGATGCCGGTTTTGGGACAGTGCTTTCGCATGTGAGAGACGGTATTGCCCGCGGCACAGGTGCCGTGGTAACGCTGGCCAATGAAAAGGAAAACTTTGTTATCGTTAAAGAAAAGGCATCTGCACATTATTCTTTTAATAAAGGCACTTCCACGCAAAGCTATCCATCTTCTATGATGGGAAGCATTGCCTTGTTGCGGCAGACCTTTCTAGATGGACAGTGGTATAAAACAAAGCCTGATAAAGAAGGACTGAACATCACCCTGCAGGCATGGAATGATAATCTCGGCCTGCCGCAAATTTTTGAAGCCGGTGATAAATGGAATGCACTTCGTGCCGACAGGATTGGTGATGAGTTTGGGGTGCAGTACATCATCAAAGCCGGCCAGAACGAATACCAGCGCATCAAGGACATGAAAGCCACCAATGCAACCTTTATTGTTCCGCTCAATTTTCCGCAGGGACAGGATGTGGAAGATCCCAACGATGCAAGATTTGTTTCGCTGAGCGATATGAAACACTGGGAACTGGCGCCAACCAATCCCGCTGCATTTGAAAAAGCAAATATTCTTTTTTGCCTCACTACTTCTGACCTGCGCAGCCCCGGCCAGTTTTGGTCTGGTCTCCGCAAAGCGATGGAGAATGGCTTAAGCGAAACAAAAGCCCTGGAAGCACTGACAAAAACACCAGCAACCACATTGGGTGTTTATGATAAATTAGGCAGTCTGGATGTTGGTAAACTGGCCAATTTCCTGATCACAACAGGACCAGTATTTGCAGAAAAAACAACCATCCTGCAAAATTGGGTGCATGGTATTAAATATAATATCAAAGAAGACCCGGCCGCTATTGCAGGCACATGGGATGTTGTAGTGAACACTGCATCCGGAACAGAAAAATATACATTGGATGTAAAAAGCGGCAGCAGTGCCACCATGATAGGAAAGGATACCTTAAATGCAAGATTTACCCATGATGGAAAAGTGGTGAAGCTGAACTATGCACCCATGGCCCGTCGTCAAAGACCAGCGGGTGGAGAAGCAGCCCCTGAAGCCGGCGGACAACGTCCGGGTGGATTTGGCGGAAGAGGTGCTGCTGCTGGTGGTGGTGATCTGCCGCCGACCGCAACCCGTCTCAGTGGTTTTAGTAATGGATCAGAATGGAACGGAACGGGTACCGATTCATCGGGTAACTCACTGACATGGACAGCCAGTTTTGTAAAAGCGGCTGCCCCGGCCCCGGATACAACAAAGAAAAAGGACCCGCCTGTTGTGAGCAAGGTCACTTATCCCTTCCTGCCTTTTGGCTGGGAAGAAGGCGCTGAACCAAAGCAGGAAACTATCCTGATCAGGAATGCAACTGTGTGGACCAATGAAAAAGAAGGAGTGTTGCAAAACGCAGATGTGCTGATCAAGAATGGAAAAATTGCAGGTGTTGGAAAATATCTTTCCGATGCATCGGCGAGGGTGATTGACGGAACCGGCAAACATGTGACTGCAGGTGTGATTGATGAACACTCACATATTGCAGCAGCTTCCATAAACGAAGGAGCACAAAGTGTAACTTCTGAGGTCCGCATTGCTGACAACCTGAACCCCGATGATATCAATATCTATCGTCAGCTAAGCGGTGGTGTTACCACTTCACACATCCTGCATGGTTCTGCCAATGTGATCGGCGGTCAGACACAGCTGATTAAACTGCGCTGGGGCGGCAATGATGATGACCTTAAGTTTAAAGGATGGGATGGGCAGATCAAATTTGCATTGGGCGAGAATGTGAAGCGTTCCAATTTCAGCACACCCGGCGGCAACAACCGCTATCCTGATACAAGAATGGGAGTGGAGCAGGTGCTGGTGGATGCGTTCACCCGTGCCAAAGATTATCAGAAAGTATGGAAAGAGTATAACACGGCAAAGGAGAAACTTATCAAAGAGAAAAAACCGGTGACATCATTGGTGGCCCCCCGCCGTGATCTTGAACTGGATGCTTTGGTAGAGATCATGGAAAAGAAACGTTTCATCACCTGCCACTCATATGTACAAAGCGAGATCAACGCTGCCATGGAAGTGGCCGAAAGAATGGGATATACTGTGAACACCTTCACTCACATTCTGGAAGGTTACAAGGTGGCGGACAAAATGAAAACGCATGGTTCCAATGCTTCTACGTTTTCTGACTGGTGGGCCTATAAGATGGAAGTGCAGGATGCCATTCCTTATAATGCAGCCATTATGCACAATGTGGGCCTGAATGTCGCCATCAATTCAGATGATGCGGAAATGGCCAGAAGGCTCAACCAGGAAGCGGCCAAGATCGTAAAGTATGGTGGCGTCTCTGAAGAGGATGCCCTTAAAATGGTTACTTTGAATCCGGCAAAAATGCTGCATGTGGATGACAGGGTGGGAAGCCTGAAAGCGGGCAAAGATGCGGATGTGGTGTTGTGGAGTGATAACCCGCTGAGTATTTATGCCAAATCACTTTATACTATCGTTGACGGCACTATTTATTTTGACCGGGAGAAAGATGAGCAGATGCAAAAGCAGGTGGATGCGGAAAGACTGAGGCTGGTGCGAAAAATGAACAGTGAAAAAAGAAGCGGCGCCCCGATGATGCCGGCACAGCCCACTTATCAAATTATGCACACCTGCAGCGATCATAACCACAGCCATGGGTTGCTGGTGATAGATGCTGACGAAATTCAGAACGATTAAAACTAATAAATATGAAAAAGATATTTTTTCTGCTATCGGCCTTTGGTTTTTTGGTGGCTTCGGCACAGGAAACGGTGTTGCCAACACCCCCGCAAAAAGGAACGGCTTATATTAAGAATGCCACTATTCACACCGGTACGGGCAAAGTGATTGAAAACGGTACAATAAAAATTGTGGATGGAAAGATTGCTGAAGTGGGCGCCAATATCACTGTGCCTGCTGATGCCGCACAGGTGACCGATGCTAAAGGCAAGCATGTATACCCTGGCCTGGTATTACCCACCAGTAATTTGGGCCTCGTTGAAATTTCGTCTGTCCGTGCCAGCAGCGATGTCCGGGAAATTGGAGACATGAACCCCAATGTCCGGTCCATTGTGGCCTATAACACAGATTCAAGAGTGATCAATACACTTCGCTCTAACGGAATTTTGCTGGCAAACATAGTTCCCCAGGGCAGTTTTGTGGCTGGCACTTCTTCTGTTGTGCAGTTAGATGCCTGGAACTGGGATGACGCAGCCTATAAAACAGATGCAGGATTACATGTGTATATGCCAACCATGATGGCCCGCTTTGGCGGTCGTGGCGGCGGTGGTGGCGGTGGTCGTGGTTCAGGACCCAATGCACCGCAATCAGACCCCGTGAAAGAAGGCCTGGACCAGATCGAAGGGCTGAAGAATTTTTTCCGCCAGGCAAAAGCATACCTGTCTGCACCGTCAGCAGAGAACACCAACCTCAAATTCGAAGCCGTGCGGGGTATGTTTGATAGGAAACAAAAACTATATGCCCATGCAAATACAGTTAAGCAGATATTAGCTTCACTTGATTTTGTAAAAGAGTTTGGATTTGACCTGGTGATCGTTGGTGGCAGTGATAGCTGGCAGGTGGCCGATCTGCTGAAGAAAAATAATGTTTCAGTTATTTTACAGCAGCCGCATAGCTTGCCAACCTTGCCTGATGATGATGTGGATCAGCCCTATAAAACAGCTGCGCTTTTGCAAAAAGCAGGAGTATTGTTTGCGATCTCAGATGATGATGGCCAGACCCGCGGTCGTAATCTGCCTTTCAATGCCGGCACCGCTGCTACTTATGGATTAACCAAAGAAGAAGCGCTGGCAGCCATCACACTCAATTCTGCAAAGATCATGGGTGTGGATGACAGGACAGGTAGCATCGAAGTGGGTAAGGATGCCAATATTGTGATCAGCGAAGGTGATATCCTCGATATGCGTACCAGCAATGTCACCGATGCATTTATCCAGGGAAGAAAAATTGATCTTACCGATAAGCATAAGCAACTCAACGACCGCTACAATAAAAAATATGACCTGAAAAAGCCTAAGGCTTTCTGATAAAAAGGTATGTAAAAAACAAAACCCGGTCCCGCCTTAAGCGGAACCGGGTTATTTGTTTTAATGAAACCGTCCAGGGAATCAATATTGTTATTGCTTCACGATCTTCTCGCTGGCAATTGTTGTAGTGCTGTTGCTGATCTGCAGCATGTAAACGCCTTTCGTAAGACCGGCCGCTTCAGCGATAGCGATGCTGTTAAAACCGCTGTTCATCATCACAATTTTGTTTACCTGCACCTGGCCGGCCATGTTGATGATGCGGATCGTCAGCATTTCACGGGCAGCGCTTTGGTAGCTGATACTGAGCTGGCTTGTAAAAGGGTTCGGAACTGCCTGGATGCTGATGCCGTTTTTAGTACTGAATTTCACCACTCTTGTTTCAGAGTATTTAATAACGCCGGTGGGCTCCACTGCTTTGATGCGGTAATAAACTGCGGCCATATTGCTGTTTACCCGGCTGTCAGTATAGCTGAAAACTGTTTTTCCGTCCTCATTCATTGTTTCAATGCTGCTGAAAACAGAACCATCGTAGCTGCGCTCAATTTCAAATACTGTTCCCGGATCAGGCTGGGCTCCCCAGTTCAACGCAGGGGTGTTGTTAGAAACATTCACATGGAAATAATTCCATTTGATGGGCAGGGGAACATTGCTGATCAGCTCCACGGAGCAGTTCCCGAAATTGTTGGTTGTGTCGGGAGCGGCAAATACAACATATTTTGTGTTGGGACGAACCGTTCCCCATTGGGTATCAAAAATTGTGTTGGCATTGCTGCGGGTCACATCATAGATGCGGATAGTGTCTGTTGTGTTTCCGCTTACACCCGTGGTACCTGTGTTGTAAGTGGTGCCGGTGAAATAGTAGTAACCGCTTCCGGCCAATGTACCATAGTTGGTGAAGTTTACACTTTTCACCCTTGCATTGGCGCTGTTGGTGATCTTTCCGCTGTTGGTGATAAGGTTGGTGTTAGTGTTTGCCGAAGCTTTTGCCCAGATAAGCCCGTCATTGGTTACATTATTGGAGTTATTGGTGATACCTGCACCGGCGATCAGGCGGCACATATTCTTAACCTGGCCGCTGGAATTGAAAGTCATTGAGCCATTCGCCTGGAAAGTGCCCTCGTTGGTGATTTGTGATGAACTGTTCAGGGTGAAATTTCCTGAAATGGTTGTAACATATTTATTGGTAATGGAAGCATTACTGTTCAGGGTTACATTACCCGTTACGGTCATCATTCCCCTGTTTACTAAAGCATTATTGTTATTTAATGTAAGATCCTTGCCAAATCTTATGCTGCCACCGAAATAGTTGTTCAATACTATGGAGTTTCCGTTCAGTTCGGCATTGTTCACACACCAGATAACGCCATAATTATGAATGGTGAAATTATCGCCGGGCTTCAGGTCAGCATTGAATTTCGCAGTACCATAAACGGTAAGGATTCCTTTGCCATTGCCAAACGTTTCAGGCTGAAAAGTGGCGCCTTGCGCTACACTGATCTTGGCTCCCTGGTTAAATGAGTTGATCTTTCCGGTATAAGTGCCGGCAGCAATATGCAGGCTATCGCCATTATTCAGGCTATAGGTAGCGGAATTACCATTATTAACGAAGGTGTTTTGGGAGAAAGACTGTGCTGAGAATAAAGCAATTGCAATAAAAAGGGTAAAAGTACGGTTCATTTTGTTTTCACTTTAGGGTTCAGATTTCGGAAATCTTACCGGGGGATTTTCACATCATCGGCCTGTTATTCCCTCGTAAGATGCCGCAAAGGTATTGCGGGAAATACGGGTAAACAATAGGAAATCTACGAAGAACAGAAGAAAATTACGGTATTAGGTATTTCCTCTTAAAGCAGGCAAAACAAAAAAATCCGGCAGTGTAGCTGCCGGACTTTTATTCATCAAACGCTTTCCATACTTATTTATTCCCTGCCGTGGCAATGCTTATACTTTTTGCCGCTGCCACAGGGGCAGGGGGAATTGCGACCGATCTTTGGCTCCACCGTTACCGGCACCAGTTTATCTTTTTCGTTGGCGGCATAGTCATCACCGATGCTGTCAATTTCATCTTTGTTGATCTTCATTTTACTCATATCAGTTTTCTGCTGACGGCCTTCTTTTAGTTGCGTATCTTCCTGTTGCACCGGGATAGAACCATGACAAAGGAATGAAACAATATTCTTGTTCACCTCGTTGTTCATATTACGGAACAAATTGTAAGCTTCCACTTTGTATATCACCAGCGGGTCTTTCTGCTCAAGATAAGCCGTTTGCACACTTTGTTTCAGGTCGTCCATAGAACGGAGATGCTCTTTCCACGCATCATCAATCACTGCGAGTGTGATCGTTTTTTCCACGGAAGCTGCCAGTTCCCTTCCTTCACTGCCGATGGTCTTGTCAAGATTGGCCAGCACGTTCAGCCCTTTTTTGCCGTCGGCAAAAGGCACCACCACATTTTCAATATGGCTGCCCTGTGTGAGACGGATATTCTTAAACACCGGCAAAGCCTGTTTGGCCAACTCTTCTTTTCGGCGGTTGTAATGTTCAGTGGCTTCGGTATAAAGTTTATCAATTATATTATTCAGATCGCCTCTTTTAAATTCTTCTTCTTCAATTTTTGTATCAATGCCAAAGTTGACAATGCAACCCAATTTAAAACCGTCATAATCTTCCTGTTCCCGGAAACCGCTTACCAGGCTTTCTGCTACCACGGAGAAAGCATTATCAATATCCAGCGCCAGTCTTTCGCCAAACAGAGCATGTTGTCTTTTGCCATATACACCATTCCGCTGTGCATTCATCACATCATCATATTCCAGCAATCTTTTGCGGATGCCAAAATTGTTTTCTTCCACTTTCTTTTGTGCCCGCTGAATGCTGTTGCTGATCATGCTGTGCTGAATCACATCGCCTTCTTTGTAACCCAGCTTATCCATCAGCGAAGCGATACGTTCACTCCCGAACATCCGCATCAGGTCATCTTCCAATGAAACATAGAATTGGGAAGAACCAGGATCACCCTGGCGACCGGCACGACCCCTCAACTGCCTGTCCACCCGGCGGCTTTCATGTCTTTCGGTACCAATAATGGCCAGACCGCCTGCTTCTTTCACACCGGGCCCGAGCTTGATATCCGTACCACGGCCCGCCATATTTGTAGCTATGGTTACTGCTCCTGCCAAACCGGCTTCGGCTACCACCTGTGCTTCCCTGGCATGTTGTTTTGCGTTCAATACATTATGCGGAATTTTCTTTTGCTGTAACATCCTTCCCAGCAATTCACTGATCTCTACGGAAGTAGTACCAACCAGCACGGGCCGGCCGGCATTGCGTAGTGATTCAATATCATCGATAACCGCCTTGTATTTTTCTCTTTTTGTTTTATACACAAGATCCTGCTTGTCGTCGCGGATCATTTTTGCATTGGTAGGGATGGTTACCACATCTAATTTGTAAATACTCCACAATTCTGCTGCCTCCGTTTCCGCCGTACCGGTCATGCCGGCCAGTTTGTGATACATACGGAAATAGTTCTGCAAGGTTACCGTGGCATAGGTTTGGGTGGCTGCTTCGATTTTTACATTTTCTTTTGCTTCAATCGCCTGGTGCAAACCATCTGAATAACGACGGCCATCGAGAATACGGCCGGTTTGTTCATCAACAATTTTGATGGCGCCATCCATCACCACATATTCTACATCTTTATCAAACAATGTGTAGGCTTTCAGCAACTGCTGCACCGTATGGATGCGGTCTGCTTTCTGCGTGTATTCGGTGAGAATGGTTTCTTTTAGTTGCAGTTTTTCTTCAGCCGGGGCTTCTTTCTTTTCAATCTCTGCCAGCTTCACACCAATATCAGGCAAAACAAAAAACTCAGGGTCTTCGCCGGATTTGGTTATCATGTTCAGCCCTTTTTCTGTCAGGTCAACTGAATTGTTTTTTTCATCAATATGAAACAGCAAACCTTCATCCACGATATGCATATTCCGCTGCTGATCCTGCAAATAATAATTTTCTGCTTTTTGCATTTTCACTTTAATGCCGGGCTCGCTGAGGAATTTGATCACCGGGCCATACTTGGGTAAACCACGGAAGGCCCTGAATAACTGAAGACCGCCGGTCTTTGGATCATCTTCTCCTTTTTCAAACAATTTCCTGGCTTCATTCAGGCAACTGCGAACAATACGTTCCTGCTCCTGGAAGAGTTGCTGTACCCTGGGTTTCAGAATATGATATTGCTGATCGTCTCCCTTGGGAACAGGACCTGAAATGATCAATGGTGTCCGGGCATCATCAATCAGCACCGAGTCCACCTCATCCACCATGGCAAAATGGTGTTTGCGCTGCACCATCTCTTCTGCTGAGTGCACCATATTATCTCTCAGGTAATCAAAGCCGAATTCATTGTTGGTGCCATAAGTAATGTCGGCATGATAGGCTTTTCTCCTGTCTTCGCTGTTGGGCTGATGTTTGTCAATGCAATCTACCGTAATGCCCAGCCATTCAAAGATGGTCCCGTTCCACTCCTGGTCGCGGCGGGCCAGGTAATCATTCACCGTTACGATATGTACACCTTCACCGGCCAGTGCATTCAGGTAGGCGGGCAAGGTTGAAACAAGAGTTTTTCCCTCACCCGTAGCCATTTCGGCAATCTTTCCGGAATGAAGCACAGCGCCACCGATCAACTGCACATCGTAGTGCACCATATTCCAGGTAACAGTGTTGCCGGCAGCCTGCCATGAATTGCTGTAAATGGATTTATCGCCATCAATTTTGACATGTGGCCTTTTCACACTCAGGTCACGGTCCAGTTGCGTAGCTGTAGAAACGATCTCCGTATTTTCTTTGAAGCGTCTTGCTGTTTCTTTCACCACGGCAAAAGCTTCGGGCATGAGTTCGTTGAGTATCTCTTCAATTTTCTTGTTTCTCTCCTTTTTCAGCTTATCCACTTCCTGGTAGATATTGTCTTTGCCGGTAAGATCATTAAAAGGCAATTCTTCCGCCGATTTGTTTGTAGCAGCAATCTGTTCATCTATCGGGGCAAGGTGTTCTTTGATCCGCTGGCGGAATTCGGCGGTTTTCTGGCGAAGCTGGTCATTACTGAGCGATGCATAACCGGCAAAGTGCTGGTTGACCTTTTCGACTATCGGGGAAATCTTTTTTACATCTTTTTCGGACTTGCTGCCGCCGAAAACTTTTTGAATAAAACCTAACATAATAAGTGGTATTGGGTATTTCCCCTTTGCGGGTTTTTAAAGATTTTTAGGTGGTCAAAAAAAATGCTACAATTGTCTGCAAGCCAATTTGACAGGACTGGCTCCTGTTTTTTCAACAGGATGGCAAAGATAATATAAATGAAAGAAGGGATTTTCGCTTTGAAAACACAGTTTATGGGTTATAAGATAGCCACTTACCTGTTTTTTATTCTGGCAGGGCCTGTTTCAGTGCCGCTGGCTGCCCAGGATTATATTGTGACCTGGAAAAACGATACCCTTCCCTGTGTTTTTCCTGACAAACCCGGCAAAGAAGGGTTTCGGCCCGTTGCAAAATTTGAAAATGGACATATCCGGGTGCTCACTTATTTCCCTAATGATTCTGTCCGGGCAATTGAGGCAGGCCATATCCGTTCATACAGCCGGGCCAAACATGGCAGGGGCCTGCTTTGCAACGGGGTTTTTGATGCCAAAATGATTGGGGACAAAGAAAAAACTATTGCCGACCCCACCCGTTTCAGGGCTGATAATAACTGGTATTTTATGCGAAGGGTGGAAGAAGGCCCCTTTGCAACACTGTATATTGTTTACACCTATTCAGGCCGCCGCATTTCATATTCTTATTTTATCAGCCGAAAGGAAGATGATCCCGATAAAGCGATTTTACTGCTGGGAAGAAAACATACTGTCCGTTTATTGTCTGAAGATGAAGCAGCCCGGTCATTAAAAAATTTTAAATATAAAAATTCTGCAAAGGGATACCGGGAAATTGTCAAAGAATATAACCGGTTAAAAGGAGCAGTAGCGGCATCAAAATAGCATATTCGCATTTCATTAACTTACCTTGCAACTGCCTGGCGTATTAACCCATAAATACCGGATAAATGAAAAGGTCGTTTATTTTTCTTTTTAACTCCTGCCTCCTGATCTTAATTGTTGCTATCACATTACCGGCCTGCAACAGCAGCGAAATCGGCAACAGCAATGATGTAAATCCCGAAACAATTTACTTTGATTATAAGGTGTGGGGAGAAGAAGGCAATGCCATGGCCACCGTGATGCTCCAATTCCGGTTTGCAGGTTCAGGTGGCACCACCCTGGTGCTGCAAGAGCCGAGTAAAGTGGAACTGGATGGCAAACCTATGCGGGTGGACAGCTCCCGGATGACAGGGGCTTATTATGAAGTGCAGGAGCCTGTGGGTGATTTTGCCGGCGACCACCGGATCGTATTCACCGATGTGAACGGAAAAAAATACCAGGAAAATTTCAGCTTTCAGCCCTTTTCGCTGGCTAATATGCCGGAAACTGTGAGCCGGGAAGACCTGGTGCTGGAAATCGAAGGCCTGCAGCCGGTTGATTATATCCGGGTGCTGATGACCGACACTTCTTTTGGCGGAGATGGCGTCAACAGGGTTGACACGGTGCATAATGGCCGCCTCCTGATCTCCAAAAATGAGTTTCAGAAGCTTGACAGCGGCCCCATTAATCTGGAGCTTAAAAAAGAAACGGAAAGGGAGGTGAAAGAAGGAACCCCGGAAGGCGGGCTTATTACGGTGAGCTATGGCCTGCGGAGGGAATTTATTTTGAAGGATTAAGCTACAATTTGCCTGTATATAAAACGCCTCGTTTTGTGTATATCTGGTCATTGAGTTTTTAACCCAGCCGATGGAATTTCAGCGATAACCCTGTACTTTTGCGGCCAAATTAAAAGGAACTATGTCCGGGCAATTAAAAGAGGTTCGCAACCGCATCAAATCAGTACAAAGCACCCAGCAGATCACCAAGGCGATGAAAATGGTCAGCGCCGCCAAGTTGCGACGGGCGCAGGATGCCATTTTGCAAATGCGACCCTATGCCAAAAAGCTGCAGGAGATGCTGAGCAATATTGTCAGCAACGGTGATGGGGATGTGGGTATGGCCCTGGCTGCCGAAAGACCGGCCGAGAAAGTGTTGCTGATCGTTATCACCAGCGACAGGGGTCTGGCAGGAGCTTTTAATGCCAATATCATTAAGCTGGCCAAAGCCACCATAGCCCAGCACTACGCAGAGCAACACAAGAAGAAAAATGTAACGATCTGGAATATTGGCAAAAAAGGATATGAGCATTTCACCAAGCTTAATTACAAAGCGGATGCTACCTACAAGGATATTTTTCTGAACCTCACGTTTGAAAATGTGCAGGCAGCAGCACAGGCGGCGATGAAGGCTTTTGAAGAAAAGCAGTTTGATGTGGTGGAGATCATTTACAGCCAGTTTAAAAATGCGGCTACCCAGAAATTTGAGGTGGAAAGATTCCTGCCGATACCGAAAGTGAAAAACCAGGATGCAGGCAAGCAGGGAAAAGCAGCAATGAAAGCTGATTTTATTTACGATCCTTCCAAAGCAGAACTGGTGGCCGAACTGATGCCCAAGATATTGAACACACAATTATACAAAGCCGTTTTAGACTCCAATGCATCAGAGCATGGTGCCCGGATGACGGCCATGGATAAGGCCAGCGAAAATGCCAATGAAATGCTCCGTTCGCTGAAAATATCTTATAACAGGGCCCGCCAGGCAACGATTACTACCGAACTTACGGAGATCGTTAGTGGCGCAGCTGCATTGCAAGGATAAGAGCTTTTTGAATTAATAGTTCTTGGGCTAAAACCCTTGCAATTATCTATTAAACCTGGAACGATTTTCGGAAGGAAATGATGAATAATTGTGAATAACCTCATTTTAGCTATTTCAAACCGATAATTAACTTGCTGCTTTATTGCCTGACCTATTTGACCCTTTTTGACCCGTATGACCAACATGAACGACATTTCCAGCCTGATACCGCATATTGAGGCTCTCATTTTTGCCAGCGACAAACCTTTGACCACTTTGGAGATCACTGAACTGGTGAATAATGCGCTGGGCTATATGGATGATAAAATCCCCCTGGACAAAGTGGAAGCAGCTCTTGAAGGCATTGTAGAAAAATACAGCGCCGATTTTTACCCGTTTGAAGTAAGACAAAGCGGTGGCGGCTGGCAGTTCTTAACCAGGAAAGAATTTCACAAAACAGTGGCACAGCTTAACGGCGATAAATTCCTGAAAAGATTATCTGCTGCTGCACTGGAAACCCTGGCCATCATTGCTTATAAACAACCGGTAACCAAAGGCGAGATAGAAGCCATTCGTGGGGTAAGCTCAGATTATGCTGTTCAAAAGCTGCTGGAAAAAGAACTCATCATCATCACCGGCCGCAACGAAAAAATGCCGGGCCACCCGCTGGTATATAGCACTTCCAAAAACTTCATGGATTATTTCGGCATCAACTCGGCAGATGATCTTCCCAAAATAAGAGAAGTGCTGGCTGAACAACTGGTGGAACCCACCATTGTGAAAGATGCACTGAACGGAACCGCTGAAGAGAAAGAAAACACAGACAATGATGAAGATGGCGAGGTGCTATCGGTTTCCGAGGAAGGTGAGCTTATCATCAATAAAGACCAGGGCGGGGGAGAAGAGAATTAAAGAGACTTTTTTTATATAAGAGGCGTGCTGCTGTGTTGGAACGGAGGCACGCCTTTTTTATCTTCGTTCACCTATGCCTGCTGAGATCTCCTACGAACAACTGGTAGCTGCCGCCAATGAATTCGGCACACCCCTCTATGTCTATCATGCTGAACGCATCAAAGAACAGTATGATAGATTGCTCACTTCATTTGAAGGGGTCGATGCCCGTTTTTTTTATGCAGCCAAGGCGCTCACCAATGTAAATGTCCTTTCCTATATCCGGAGCATCGGCTGCAATGTGGATTGCAGTTCTATCAACGAAGTGAAACTGGCATTGAAAGCAGGATTCATTCCTGATAATATACTCTACACTTCCAGCAATATTGCCTTTGAAGAAATAGCAGAGGCAAAGGAGCTGGGTGTGCACATCAATATTGACAGTCTTTCTAATCTCGAAAAATTCGGGAAAAAATTCGGTCATAGCTACCCGGTGGGCATCCGTCTCAGGCCTAACATCATGGCAGGCGGCAACCTCAAAATATCAACGGGCCATTCCGCCAGCAAGTTTGGTATCCCGCTGGAACAGATCGGCGAAGTGTTGCGGGTGATGAAGGATACTGAATTATGCATCCGCAACCTGCATATTCATACCGGCAGCGAAATAAAAGATGTAGAAGTATTTGCTAAAGGAATTGAAGTGTTGTTTGAAGTGACCAGGCATTTTCCTGAACTGGTGGTGATTGATCTTGGTGGTGGTTTCAAAGTGCCTTATGTGCATGGAGAAGAAGGAACAGATATTGAAAGACTGGGAAAAAAAGTGAAAGAGGAATTTGAGTTTCTGGAGAAAGAGTATGGCAAAAAACTGCAGGTGTGGTTTGAGCCCGGAAAATTCCTGGTGAGTGAAGCAGGTTATTTTATCACACAGGTAAATGTGTTGAAACAATCCGGCGAGATCATGTTTGCGGGAGTAAACAGCGGCCTCAATCATTTTATCCGCCCCATGTTTTACGGCGCCTGGCATGAGATTGAAAACATCAGTAACCCTGCTGGTGAAAAACAACCATATTACGTGGTGGGAAATATCTGCGAAACCGACACCTTTGCTGAAAACAGGCTGTTGCCTGAAATAAGGGAAGATGATCTCCTGGTTTTCCGCAATGCCGGGGCTTACTGTTTTGAAATGTCTTCTCATTATAACTCACGATTCAAGCCAGCTGAAGTTTTTTTTAAAAATGGACAATTTCAGCTCATCCGCAAAAGAGATGAACTGGAAGACTTGCTGAGGGGACAGGTGTTTAGCGGCTGAACATTCAGTATCTTAACAGGAAATTAAACCACTGTCCATGCCGGCAAAATTTCTTGTAAAAAAGTGCTTCCCTGCAATCTTTTCATTTTTTCTAAGTGTGTGTTTATATGCACAACAACCCATCGGTGAAGGCATGATAAAACCCGGGATTGAAGCCGGGAAAACACTTTATCTCTGGAGTGGTGAATTGATAGATGACCTGTTGCACCATGCAGCCGTTAAAGACAGTGTCACCCTTGTAGCAGGGCAATACCATACAGAAATCGGAACAGCGCCGGCCTGGTTTGTTCCTGAATTGGTTAAACTCGACTATGATCTTTTCTTTCTTCGTGCCGTCAGCATTTCAAGAAACTGGATCGAGGTGGTGGTGAACAGCCAAACAGGACGGACTGCATGGGTTGACCGGCATTCAGTTGAGTTTATAAGCTGGCCTGAATTCTTATTGACTGTATTCAGTATTGAGCTGCTTAATCCTGTAGCCAACCCGATGCGTTTGAAACCACTGGATAATGCATCCGTAGTTGCCAGGCCGGGACAAAATGCATTAAGTCCCTTTCTTGTAAAAGGAGAATGGATAAAAGTTTCTTTGCATGCTGATAAACCCGGTGAAAGACCAATATTAGGCTGGATACGATGGAGAAAAGGGGCACAGTTGCTGATCACCTGGTCTTATTTGAGCTGATGATAGTGTTGATGAAAGCAGTTTCTTGCATGGTCGGGTAAATATTGAATGCTTTACAAGACGGACGAATGTAAAAAACTATAACTTTAATAAGCAGAAACCAAAACCTTGCTTATGAGTTCCGACAGTTATGTAATCTCCTATCATGCCTTACGCCGTCTTATTGGAATCCTCGGTCTTTTACTTCCTTTTTTATGCTGGGGCGTTAACGGGTTGGTCAATCATTTTGATCTGCTCAATAATCCAGGCTTCGTAGATGCATCGCAAAGCTTGCCGTATAAACCGGATGGCAGTCTCAAATCATCGATCAGCCATTTTTACTATACCGCCGCCGGTCCATTGTTTACCGGCATCCTGATTACCGTGGCTGTTTTTCTTTTTTGCTACAACGGTTACCCGCTTAGCAAAAAAGATGACCGCTTTGCATGGCTGACAGACAAAAGGCTTACTGTTTTTGCGGCTGTTTGTGCTTTGGGTATCGTTATTTTTCCAACCAGTTCAGAAACTAAGATCACAGACAATATTCATACGTATGTTTCGTCACACGGGGCAGGCATTGCGCATTTTATTTTTGCTGCATTGTTTTTCCTGGCCATGGCTGTATTAAGTATTATCAATTTCAGAAGACAACCCGGCAAAAAAGTGTTAAGCAGCCCCAAAAGCAAACTTTTTCTTGTTTGTGGCTGGGGTATGATTGCCTGCCTTGTGCTGTTGTTTATATACAGCATAGTGCCTTACAGCGCCGTTCACTGGCTGCCTTATTATTTTGTTTACCTGATGGAAGTGATTATGCTTTTATTGTTCGGAACCGCCTGGCTTGTAAAAGGTAAATCCATCCCAACAGAATATATTCTGAATAAGTTGGAAAAATAATGACGAGGTTCTTCGGCTGGTAATATGATTTTACCAGGCCGGTTTTAGACTATATCATGCCCTTATTTTTTTACAGGGTATATATTCGTGTTTCTGAGTGGTAACTTAACTACCATTCCAATATTTTTTCCACGGTTCCTTTGGCAGTGATCTCAACCGTAACTGATTTTGCTCCCAGCCCGGCAGGTTTCACCGGCTTCAGGTCCACTTTATATTGTCCCGGTTCAAGAATAAATTTTCTAGGATTATTCTTTGGGTCCATATATGTTCTTCCTGTGCCAACGCTTTTTCCTGTTTTAGTATTTATAATATTGATCGTGCAGTCAACATAACCTACGCCTTGTTTGGCGCCGATGGACAACTCACCTGATTTAAAATCATGTGAGAAATTAAGATTACCGGCGCTGCCTAATTCTTTTTTCAGTATTTTAATTTCGGGCCTGCCGCTGATTTCAACCGAAGCAATAACGATGTCATAAACACCGGGAGGGATTTTCAGCTTTGCAGGATTGTGGGTTGGTTTGTCATAAGATCGGGTAGTTGCTGTGGCTTTATTAGTTCCTGTCGGAAATAGCTGTATCGTTGCATCAGATAACGCCCCGTTCCTGGTCACCAGCATTTCCACTACGCCCTGTTCAAACTCCACTTCTTTGACAATTGTATCTCCTTTTTTTATTTCTACATCAGGAAATTTCACCCCGGGATGGCCTTCAATAGTTACAGGTCTTACCTCAATCTCGTATGTTCCTGCCGGCAATTGCAGCAGTCGCGGGTTGGTTTCTTTTGATTCGTAAGTTCTTCCGGATGCAATATCTTTTGTTTCCCCTTTTTTGTAAACTTTTACCGTTGCATCTTTCAGTTTTTCTTCTAGTGTTGTTTTAACAGATAAAAATGCATCGCCAACCGGAATCTCTTTAACTGTTTGTTCCATCGCATTGGTCAATTCTTCTGCATTGTTTGCCGGTAAATATTGGCCGCCCCCTGCCTGTGCTAAACACTCCAGCGGGGCAAGCTCTTTTTCGGCAATACCAAAACCCACCACATGCATGGTGATTTTTACCCCTGCGGCTCTTGCATTTTGTATTGTTTCGCAGGCATTGCCTTCACAGGTTTCAAGACCGTCTGTTATTAAAATGACTGTGACATGTTCATTTATTCCCCTGAGCAGCGCCAGCGCCTGGTTAATGGATTTGGCAATAGGCGTTTTTCCTTTCGGGTTCAATGCTTTTATTTTGGCAATAAACCCGGTCTTGTCAAATTTGGCAACAGGAAGCATAGTTTCTATATCATTACAGTCCGTTGCATTGCGATGACCATATACAATCAGGCCTACTTTGTCGTCAGCGGCAATTTTATCAACCAGTTTTCCCATGGTTTCTTTTGCCACTTGTATCTTGGTGCTTTTATCCAGCTTTCCCCACATGGAGCCGGAAGCATCGAAGATGAATAAAATGTTTTGTGAATGGTTAGTTTGTGCACATACGTGCAAGGAAAGGAAGAGTAATGTAGCAACCGGCAACGCCAGGATGATTTTTCTCATAGCTGTTTGTTTAATGAATTGAATGAAGTCATCAATACGGCTATGAGCAGGATTAAACGGTTGGGATTGTAAGGGGAAGGTACTTTTTTGATTTATATAATCAAATGAAATTTTCCTGGAAATGCCTTTTCAAGGCAGATTTTCTAAAAAAACCTACTGCATCACAGGATTCACATTGATCACCGTTGTTGTTTTGGAAGAGATAGGCACTGTATTCCCCATGATCTGCGTGGTGCCGGTTGATTCAGTTGCAAAGGTTTTGCTGCGTACAATACCCGTTGTTTTATCCACCACAATCACACCAGTGGTTTTGTTGTTCAGGTTGGTAGTGGTTTCCATGCCCATCATATCGGCTTTGGTAGTAGTGGTAGATGTGCCATTCAGATTGACAAGTATGGTGCTGTCATTCACTTCAGCAAGTGTATATACATTGGTGAAAGTGCCGTTTTCTGTTTGCCCGGATTCTGACCAGCTTTCGCCTATAGCTGCTTCATTCTCCGGTAACACACGGAAAAAACTGCCTTCTCCCTTTTTAGGCGGCTGCACCACTCCCAGCAATTCCCGGAGCATATCCGTGATGATGCGCATTCTTTCATCGGCGAGTTTATTATCAATTTTTTCCGGGTGCACCATCATCACTTTCCCGTTAGGATCAATGATCATATCATAAGTTTTGTCCAGTACGTCTTTGATAGGCTGACCAAATCTACCGTCAATATCCTTTTTGTTGTCAGAATCAAAATTCATTTTCTGCCCCATGCCGTCAAACTGAAATGAAATTCGTTTCATTTCATGGCGCAGGGTGCTGTTGTCAGCTGTAGCATTGGTCACTTTGTATAAATGAAAGGCATTTCCGTCCACATGAAAATCAATAGCCTGGCCCATGGCCTGCTGCGAAAAGGAAGATTTGATTTGCAAGTCTATTTCAAGGGTTTGTCCCTGTTCAAACGACAACCTGACAGGCTTCAACTGGCCGGATACAGAATAACAGGTCAAAAAAGAGGCGGCAACTGCAAATATTTTTTTCATAGTAAGAAAAAATTAATAAAGGAAAATATTCCCCTGGCAAATGTGACGAAACTTTTTGAGCAAAAGCGGCAAGATGTTGAAAATTTCTTTCAAAACCTGTAAGTGAATATGACCGGTGAATCAGCCAAACTTCTTACATTTAGAATATTGCTATAACCAAAACATATTTCTATGCCGATCCGCATGACTGATGACCCCGTTGATCCGAATGAAAAGGATTATAATGATGACCGTGGTGGCAAGCGACCGGTATTTCCGGGTGGCGGAGGGGGTGGGGGACTGATGTCTTTGTTACCGTTATTAATGGGCCTGTTCAAGGGGAAAGGGATAATCCTGTTGCTGTTAATTGCCGGCGGAGCTTATTTTCTTCTTGGCAGGGGGGGTGGGGGTTGTAATATAGAACAAATACAACAGCTTTTTTCCCAGAGTGGCTACAGTTTTAACCCGGATGAATTCAATAAAGCATCTGTTTATGAAGAACTCGATGAAAATAATCCTGCCAATGCTTTGCCTGAAGCCGTTTCGTTAAGAAGATTTGCTCCTGAGCGTGGTGACCAGGGACAGCAGGGCAGTTGCGTAGCCTGGAGCTGTGCTTATTCAGCCCAAACCATTTTGACAGCAGCAGCCACCGGGGCCAACCCCGATCAGATTGTTTTCAGTCCTTCTTATCTCTATAACCAGATCAGGCTGGAAAATTGCCAGGGCTCTTACCTGCAACGGGCCATGGAAGCAATGAAAAGAAATGGAGGAGTGCCGCTGAGTCAGTATCCTTATAGCGACCGTGACTGTGAAACCATGCCCACTACATCAGAAATTCAGCAGGGTCGTCAGAATGCTATTCATGGATTCACCCGGCTCACCAGTGGCGACAATATAAACAAGATCAGTATCCGGGCCATCAAAGAGCATCTTTCAAAAGATGCACCGGTAGCCATTGGTATGATGGTGGGACAAAGTTTTATGACCGATATGCGGGGACAGGAACTCTGGCAGCCTTCGGGAATGGATGCTTCACAAATGGGTATGGGTGGCCATGCCATGACGGTGATTGGTTATGATGACAGGAAATTTGGAGGCGCCTTCGAGATCATGAATAGCTGGGGACCAGGATGGGGTAAAGACGGCATTGCTTGGGTTCGCTATGGCGATTTCAGGGATTATGTAAAAGAAGCTTATGGCATTGACCCCTTGCCAAAACGATCACAGGTGGCCAATGTGCCACTGGAGTGTACGATCGGGTTGGTAAACAATGAGAACAGGCAATACATAAAGCTACGTTCATCCGGCTCCAACACATTTGAAACTGTAACCCCTATCCGTGCCGGCACAAGGTTTAAGATGGAAATCAAAAACGAAACGGAATGCTATATATATATTTTCGGGCAAGAAGTGGATGGCCGCAGTTTTGTTTTATTTCCTTACCTAAAGCCGGGTGAAACCGTTTCGAAACATTCACCTTATTGCGGCATCACGGGTTACAGGTTGTTTCCACGGGCACAATCATTGGAAGCCGATACCATCGGTAAACGGGATTATATTGCTATTGTGGTGAGCAAGGATGAACTGGACTATAACCAGCTCAACCAGGCGATCAGTCAAAGCACACAGACTACCTATGCCGGCAAAGTCAATGAAGCTTTGCAGGATATATTGATCCGTTCTGCACGGTTTATGAATACATATGACGGAACCATTTATTTTAAAGTAGATGCCAACGATAATAAGGCCGTTGCAGCCATAGTGGCATTTGACAAACAGTAAAACTTGAGCCAACACACAGAAAACTTTTTAAAGATCATCAGTCATCCGTTCAAATTCAGGATGTTCCTGCTGACAAAACTGCCCAGTGCATTTTTTGCCGGCGTCAGGGTAAGAGAGGCCGATGAAAATAAATGTGTGGTCACGGTACCCTATAAATGGTTTTCACAAAATCCTTTCCGTTCCACCTATTTTGCCTGTCTGAGTATGGCGGCTGAAATGAGTACCGGTGCACTGGCCATGGCCCATTTATACAAACGGCAACCACAGGTATCAATGCTGGTGGTAAAAGTAGAATCGGAGTATTTTAAAAAAGCCACAGGCCGGACAACGTTTAGGTGTGAAGACGGGATCTTGTTAAAATCAGCAATTGAAGAATCTGTTGCTACTGGCGAAGCAAGATCGGTGCGGGCAAAATCTGTCGGGAGAAACAAAGAGGGAGAAGTGGTGGCGGAGTTTTATATCACATGGTCTTTTAAAGCAAAAACAAAATCATGAAAATTGCATTTCACGGGGCAGCGAGAACAGTTACGGGGTCAAAACACCTGCTCACCTTAAAAAACAGGAAAAAAATTCTTCTTGACTGCGGCATGTTCCAGGGGCTCGGAAAAGAAGCGGATATGCTTAACCGCAACTTTGGATTTGAGCCGTCTGAAGTGGATCTGCTCATTCTTTCACATGCCCATATTGATCATAGCGGTCTTATTCCAAAACTGGTTAAAGACGGCTTTAAAGGAAAAATTTATTGCACGCCTGCCACTAAAGACCTTGCTTCCGTGCTGCTTGAAGATTCTGCAGAGATACAGGAAGACGAAGTCCGTTATATCAACAAAAGAAGGACGATGAGCGGTCTTCCCTATCTCCGTCCTTTATACACAACAGAGGATGCTAAAAACAGTATGGATTTATTTGTTACTGCCGGCTATGGTTCATGGGTACAGGTAATGGATGATGTGGAACTGATGTTCACCGATGCAGGTCATATCATTGGAAGTGCTGCTGTGCACCTGAGAATTAAAGAGGATGGAAAATCAACAAACATTACTTTCAGCGGGGATATCGGACGCTACCGTGATGTTATTCTCAAATCACCCGAAGATTTTCCCCAGGCTGATTATATCATACTTGAGTCTACGTATGGCAATAGCCTCCATGATGAGCATCATACCACACCCGACCTCCTGTTGCGATGGATAGAAAAGGCCTGCTTGCAGAAAAAGGGAAAGCTGATCATTCCAGCCTTCAGTGTGGGTCGCACACAGGAACTCCTCTTTGCATTAAACCAGTTGGAACTGGAAAACCGGTTGCCGGACCTTTCGTATTATGTAGACAGTCCTCTCAGTGTGGAAGCTACAGAAATCGTAAAACGGCATTCAGAGTATTTTAATAAGCGTATTCAAAAGATCATGCAGGAGGATAACGATCCTTTTGACTTCAGGGGACTTAAATACATTAAATCAGTGGAGCAATCCAAGCTGCTGAATTTTCAGAATGGCCCCCTGGTAATTATTTCAGCCAGCGGTATGGCCGATGCCGGGAGGGTGAAGCACCATATCAGCAACAATGTGGAGAACAGCCGCAACACGATCCTGTTCACCGGTTATTGTGAGCCCCGTTCATTGGGGGGCAGGTTAATGTCAGGGGTCAAGGAAGTGGGCATCTTTGGGCTCGAACACCAGGTGAATGCAGAGATCGGCTCCATCCGCAGCATGAGTGCCCATGGTGACTATGAAGATTTAAGCCAATGGCTCGCCTGCCAGGATAAGCAGCAGGTGAAAACACTTTTTTTGGTCCATGGTGAATATGGTGTTCAGCAGGATTTCCGCAACCGTCTTGTCCGCAAAGGATTTGCTTCTGTTGAAATACCGGAACAGCATTATGAAATTGGGCTGGGCTGATTATTTCCTGTTCGCCATTTTACATGCAACATTCCTTGTTTCTTTAACAAATACTTCAGCCGTTCATTTTTTTCTTTTCACATCTCCTTAATAAACCCGGCACATTTTTTACCGTTTATATAGGGCTTGCATCTTACATGTTAGCCATTAAACAAAAGGAGGTTCTATGAAAAAAAGCCCGGTGCTGTGGACATTGCTTTCCGGTTTCGTCTTCTTGCTCGCAAGTTGTGCTACCACAGCCCATATTGAAAAAGACGATACTGTTGATTTTGGCCGTTACAAAACCTTTGCCTGGCTCGATAAAGACGGGGAAGGAAAAAAAGACCGCATCAGGAGTAATGACCTGGCCGAACAAAAAATTAAACAAGCCGTAGGCAAGGAACTGCAAAAATCAGCCGGCTGGAGGGAAGTAAAAAATAAACCGGATGTGTTGCTCAGTTATGATGTGCTGGTAGAACGATCAGTGAGGGAGCAGCATGATCCTGTATATTCAAGACCGTTTGTAAGAACATTTTACAATCCCAACACCCGCCGTTTCTTTAATGTGTATTACCCGTCACAGTTCCTGGGTTATGACAGGGGTCAGCGACCCGTTCGGGAAGGCACAGTAACCATTACAATGATTGATGCTAAATCTGATAAAACCGTTTGGCAGGGCTGGACAACTGATGAGGTCAATAACCGCAACCTGAGCAGCAAGGAAATTCAGCAGGCAGTGAGAAGCATCTTCCGGAAATTCGATGTAGCGAAAAACTAAAAAATATCTATGAAGGACGGTTTTGCATACAGCGTCTCTACTGTAAGAGACGCTGTATTGTATTGATTAATCTGTCTGCTCAATAGGCGGTTCAGCAATATTATCTTTCAGTGTTTGCAGCAGATCAGGTGAATAAGGCAACCATTTTTTGGATAGCGGTTCATATATCTCTGCTGCTTCAACGCCAGGAAAAAGTTTATAGTCAAATTTCGGGTAGCTGGCAGCGATATATCCGGGATAATAATATTCCATACCCTGTTCCAGGGCATATTGAATTTTCAGTAGCATCAGGAATTTTCCCGGGCTGAATTTTTTATAAGCCGGGTCAAAGAAATTCAGGATACCGGCTATGCTTTTTGATCCGCGGTCAAATATCCCTGCAGCGATCAGTTTACCGCCATCTCTTACTTCGATTACATAGGAATCAAACACAGGTCCGTTCTCATCCCCGTGCACAGAATGATCAAACAAGGATTGCTCAAGCGTTGCAGAGGCAGGGAAACTGATTTGTGAATGATACAGCTGGTAAAGTTCTTCCAGTTCCGATGTCAGCAGCAAAGGTTTTATGACAAAGGTAAAAGGAGCATTCTTTGTGAGCAGTTGCTCTTGTTTTTTTCCTTTCTCTAATCGGTTCAGTGCAAACCGCAGCCAGAACACCCGGTACCAGCCCTCGCTGTGTGGTATGTGGTGGGTGGTGAAGATCACCTGCCCGATACGATACCAGCCCATTGCCAGGTATGCATCTAATTGCCCGCCGCCCACTTTCCGTGGAAAATGCACATCGTGTATCATACAGCACTGAAAATAGAAAAGGCTTTGAAATGAATCAAAACCTTTTCAAGTAGCCCGTACGGGATTCCCTGCCTGACTGCGTCACGCAGGCAGGGAACCCGTATTATCACCTAAGAGTGTTTTCTTTAGCCATGCTTTTCCTGCGGCTGATTTAAAGTACTTTTCTCTGACTCTGGCTGTTTGCCAATCGGGGAATGTTTCGGTGTAAATAATTTTCCATGGCCGGTGTCCTTTGGAGAACCGGTTCTTACCGGCATTATGTTCCTTGAGGCGGTTTTCGGCATTTAAAGCCATGCCTGTATACCAGGTACCATCGCTAAGGCTTTCTATTACATACACAGTAACCATTTTGTATTTATAGCAGGAATAAAAAAAGGCTTTGAAATGAATCAAAACCTTTTCAAGTAGCCCGTACGGGATTCGAACCCGTATCACCACCGTGAAAGGGTGGTGTCCTAGCCCTTAGACGAACGGGCCAAAAATAGCCCCGTTTTTGGGACGGCAAAGATAGGTTCGCACCCCATCACATCCAAAACTTTTTCACCCCTTGATCTTTCCATATTCTCAACCATCCGCCCACAGCATCACCCCATCTTCAACCCCTTGAACCCTTTGAACCTCTTGAACCCTTTGAACCCTTTGAACCTCTTAAACCTCTTAAACCTTTCAACCTCTTAAACCCTTCAACCCTCAACTCCCGCCTCCCTATCCCAAATTCCCCCCAAAACAGTACCTTCGCACCGCAATCAAAAAACCGGCTAAAATACACTTGGTATTTCCGCAGGCATATTGCAGCCGCTGCCCTCGCAGCATCTAACCTTTTAAACCTCTTAAACCTTTTAAACGTTCAACCTCCATTATGAGCACAGTAAAAGTAGCCATCAACGGTTTCGGTCGCATCGGTCGCCTCGTCTATCGCCAGATCTATAATATGAAAGGTATTGATGTCGTCGCCATCAACGATCTCACCAGTCCCAAAGTCCTTGCCCATCTGCTCAAATATGATTCCGCACAGGGCCGTTTCAATGCAGCCGTAACCGCAACAGAAGATGCGATTGTCGTCAACGGCGACACCGTAAAAATATATGCACAGAAAAATCCCGCCGACATCCCCTGGAAATCCCATGATGTGGATGTAGTGCTCGAATGCACCGGCTTCTTCACCGATAAAGACAAAGCCGCTGCACACCTCACCGCAGGAGCAAAAAGGGTTGTCATCTCTGCCCCCGCCACAGGTGATCTCAAAACCATCGTCTTCAATGTAAACCACGGCATTCTCGATGGCTCCGAAACCATCATCAGCTGCGCCTCCTGCACCACCAACTGCCTCGCACCGATGGCACAGGTGCTCGACGAAAAATTCGGCATCGTCAATGGTCTCATGACCACCATCCATGCCTACACCAACGACCAGAACACACAGGATGCACCCCATCCCAAAGGCGATCTTCGCAGGGCAAGAGCCGCTGCGCAAAACATTGTGCCCAACAGCACCGGCGCCGCCAAAGCAATCGGTCTGGTATTACCAAATCTGAAAGGAAAGCTCGATGGCTCTGCACAGCGGGTACCCACACTCACCGGTTCTTTAACGGAGGTCACAGCCGTACTCGGCAAAAAAACCACGGTAGAGGAAGTCAATGCCGCCATGAAAGCCGCCGCCAATGAAAGCTTTGGATATACTGAAGACGAGATCGTCAGCACCGACATCATCGGCATCAGCTTTGGCTCCCTTTTCGATGCCACCCAAACACGGGTGCAAACTGTTGGAGACACACAACTCGTAAGAACCGTAAGCTGGTATGACAACGAAATGAGCTATGTAAGCCAGCTCGTTCGCACGGTTCACTATTTCGCAGGTCTCATCGCAAAATAATACTTTAACTAAAAAAGTTCCGTAAAGCTTTCCGCCTTGCGGCACTTTTTCTATTTTGTCAGCCCGCATGTCTATGAGAATTAAAAATATTACAGGCCTCTCAGCTGTTGACCTCCAGCAGGAAGCAGCCGATGGCGGACGTTTTGTGTATTATCCCTATACCGTTTCGTTCATCTTTGCAACCTTCCGCCGCACCTCCGGCGTTTACCTGGTTCGTAAAAACGAGAACACCGGTCTCCGGAAATCTTATTTTGCCATCATTTCCCTGCTCTTTGGCTGGTGGGCTATTCCCTTTGGTCCCAAATACAGCATCCAGGCCATCCGTTCCAGCCTCTCCGGGGGTAAAGATGTCACCGATGAAGTCATGTCAACCGTTGCCGGGTTTGTGCTTTTCAGGGAAGCTGAGCAAAAAAGAAAAGCCATTCAGCAATAGTTCATCAACCAAAACAAACAATTATGTCACGGTTCGCTCAATTCAGTTTCGCCGGGCAAAAAGCCCTCATTCGGGTAGATTTCAACGTTCCCCTCGATAAACAAACTCGGGCCATCACCGACGACACTAGAATAAAAGCCGCTCTACCCACCATTCAAAAGATTATCAATAACGGCGGCGCTGTTATCCTCATGAGCCACCTCGGTCGTCCCAAAGACGGCCCGGAGGATAAGTATTCACTCCGCCACATCGTAGACCATCTGGCAAAACTCCTCAGCGAATCAACCGGTCAACCGGTCACCATACATTTTGCTGGTGACTGCATAGGAGAGGAGGCAATGCAAAAAGCGGCTGCATTAAAACCGGGAGAAGTGCTGCTCCTCGAAAACCTCCGCTTTTATAAAGAAGAAGAAAAAGGCGACAAGGCATTTGCAGAAAAACTCGCAAAGCTTGGCGATGTATGGGTAAACGACGCCTTCGGCACAGCCCACCGGGCACATGCTTCCACCGCAGTGATTGCTCAGTTCTTTCCCAAAGAAAAAAGATTGTTCGGCCTTCTCATGGAAGGCGAAGTGGCCAGTGCGGAAAAAGTATTGCACAAGGCAGATAAACCATTTGTCGCCATCATCGGCGGCGCAAAAGTTTCCGACAAGATCCTGATAATTGAAAATCTCCTCGAAAGGGCCACCGACATCATCATCGGGGGGGGCATGGCCTACACTTTTATGAAGGCGCAGGGAGGAATGATCGGTAATTCTCTTTGCGAAGAAGACCGTTTGCAGACTGCACGGGATATTCTGAAAAAAGCAGAGGAAAAAGAGGTTTGCATTCACCTCCCTTCCGATTCAGTGATAGCAGATAAGTTCGCTGCCGATGCTCAAACCTCCGTTGCTCCCAGCAACAATATTCCCGGTGGCTGGATGGGTCTCGATATAGGGGCCAATGCCTGCCAGCAGTTCGCCAATGTGATTAGGCAATCCCGCACCATATTATGGAACGGCCCCATGGGTGTTTTTGAAATGCCCAAATTTCAGCACGGCACCAAAACCATCGCAATTGCTGTGGCGGAAGCCACAAAACAAGGAGCTTTTTCTTTGGTGGGCGGCGGCGATTCAGTGGCTGCCGTCAACCAGTTTGGTTTTGCAGATAAAGTAAGTTATGTCTCCACCGGCGGCGGCGCCATGCTCGAATACTTCGAGGGCAAAACATTACCCGGTATAGCGGCTGTACAATCATAATGACTGCTCGTTTCCCTCTTTCCTTTTCCCCTTCGGGCTCCTTCAAGGGAAGGAACATAGTTCGACAGGGGCCTGATGAGAGTGAGGCCGGATACAAATGAAGCTAAACTTAACCGGGTTTTCTCTGGTTCTCTGGGTACCTCAGTGCCTCCTCTGCGGTTCTCAGTGGCCAAAACGGAAACTATCCAACAACCTCTCATTCTCCCTTCACCTCGATGATCCGGTCACTGTTACTTCCGTTGCTGGTGCAGATATACACTCTTCCTGCCGGTGAAATACAGAGATCCCTCATCCGCCCATACTTGGCATTGAAATATTCATAGGTTTCAGTGACGTTCGTAAAAGTATTATCCAGTTTCATCTGGTACAACCGGGAGTTTTTCAGTGTGGTCAGCAGCAGCGAATTCTTCCATTGAGGTATCAGGTCGCTGTTATAATAATCCAGTCCGCAGGTAGCAATCGTTGGCGTCCATGCCATAATGGGTTCTTTCACATTGTTGGCCGTACAAAAAATTTGTTCACCACTGGTATTGCAAAAACCTTCCACATTCGGCCAGCCATAGTTTCTTCCTTTCTCAATGATATTGATCTCATCATCAGTGCTGGCGCCGTGTTCGCTGCTGTAAAGTATATTATTCGCATACACTAAGCCTTGAGGATTTCGGTGACCGCTCGTCCATAACGGGTTGCCCGGAATAGGATTATCTGCCGGGATGCTGCCGTCAAGGTTCAGGCGTAAGATTTTGCCGTTAGGTGAAGCATTGTTTTGCGACAGGGCAGTATTATTAGCATCACCGGTTGAAACAAATAATTTATCATTCACGATCACCAGCCGGCTGCCGTTATGAATAGAAGCGGCCGGAATATTTTCATAGATCGTCTGCGGGCTGTTCAGCGTGCCGCCGGTATAGCTGTACCGGACGATCTTTTCCTTGTAGCCGCTGCTGTTATAATTATAAACAACAAAAACATGCGGGCTGCTGCTGAAATTGGGATGAAGCACCATCCCCAGCAAACCTCCTTCACCATTCGAAACCACGTCTCCGATAGTAAGCAATGGGATCACTGTGCCTGTTGCCGGGTTTACCCGGCTGATGCGGCCGCCTCTCTCGGTCATCCATATATGATTATCCGGTCCCCACAATATCTCCCATGGATACTGAAGACCCGTAACAATCACGGAATCCTTGATGGTCACCGGGCCGGGGGGCGGGGGATTGCCACCGCCACCATTGGTAGATTTTTTACAGGCAACGATCAGCATCACTCCTGCAGCACAGATAAGAATAGAAGAAATTACAGGAAAAGGTCGCATAAGGGTAATTTAGTGCAAAAAACCGGGCTAAAATCATGCCGCAGCCTGCTTTCTCTTCACACACGGTTCATTCATCCTTCCCTTGCAGGAAATTTACCCTTCCAAATGAACAAAAATCCTAATTTTAAAACTGTACTAAAACAGCAGGATATGAAAAATTCACGCAATATTCTTTTGGTGGGCCTTGGAGCCCTTCTGCTCATTCTTTTCTTTTGGGGTTGTAATGTTCACAACGGGCTCATCTCCCGCGAGCAAAAAGTTAAGAAAACCTGGGGTAATGTAGAGACCAACTACCAGCGCCGGGCCGATCTTTACAACACTGTCATCAAAACAGTAGAGGCCTCGGCCAATTTTGAACGTTCCACATTAAGAGAAGTGGTGGAAGCAAGAGCAAAAGCCACATCGGTAACAGTGAATATTGATGACCCCAAAACACTCGAAGCGTTTCAGGAAGCACAGGCAGGCCTGCAGTCTTCCTTTGGCCGCCTCATCGCCACTTTTGAAAACTATCCCGATCTCAAAACCACAAAAGCCTTCCAGGATTTTCAAACCCAGATCGAAGGCACAGAAAACCGAATCAATGTGGCCCGGCAGGATTATAATAATGCGGTGGAGAACTACAACAAGAAAGTAAAACGTTTCCCCGGCAATATCTTGGCAAAACAGTTTGGGCATACTGAAAAGGCTTTTTACGAAGCCGACAAGGGGTCGGAAAAAGTTCCGGATATAAAATTTGATATAAAGTAATACGCCTCACTTCTATGCTTAGCCGTTTTCGGGGTCGTAAGATTTTGCTGGATAAAACAACTTCCGGTCATATCGTGGAGGCCATTCGTCGTGCCGAACAACAAACCAGTGGTGAGATACGGGTATTTGTAGAAAAACATTGCCGTTATATGGATGCTCTTGACCGTGCGGCTGAATTGTTCTACGGTCTTTCAATGGACAAAACAAAGAACAGGAATGCAGTATTGCTGTATGTGGCGATAGCAGATCACCAGCTCGCTGTCTTTGCGGATGAAGGCATTCATCAGAAAGCCGGTCCTTCTTATTGGGAAGATCTTGTCCGGGAAATGACTGCCCGTATTTCAAAAGATCAGTTGGCAGAGGGCCTCATTCTTACAATTGATCATATTGGCGAATCATTGCAAAAATATTTCCCCTGGCAAAAGGAAACGGATAAAAACGAATTACCCGACAGCATTGTATTTGGCAACTAAGTAACATGAGAAAATTACTTCTCTACATAGCTCTCTTGTTCCATACGGCGGTTCTTGCCCAGGTGGAAAAGTATATACCCCCTGCACCTGACCCGCCTGTATTGGTAAATGATTTTACCGGCAAGTTTTTAATAAAGGCACAGAAAGAGGCACTGGAAAAAAAGCTAATTGCCTACGATGACAGCACTTCCAACCAGGTGGTGATAGTGGTGCTGGAAACCCTGGATGGGTATGATGCCAACGAATACGCCACAGCGCTGGGTCGCAAATGGGGAGTGGGCAATAAAGAGTTTAATAACGGTATTGTTATCCTTATTTCCACAGGAGCAAAGGAAGGTGACCGGGATGCATACATAGCAGTGGGATATGGTCTCGAAGGTGCCATTCCCGATGTAACAGCCAAAGCCATTGTAGAAAACGAACTGATCCCGCATTTAAAAACAGGTAATTATTATCGTGGCCTCGATGAAACCACCGATGCTGTTATCAAAGCTGCCGCCGGTGAATACAAAGCCCCGGCAAGATATGGCAGCGGTAACATAAAAGAGAAAATTGGTGTCGGCACGATTATCATCATCATTATCATATTGGTCATATTGTTAGCAATACGTAATAACGGTGGCACTTATGTTTCCCGTGGGGGTTATGGTGGATGGACTGGTGGTGGCGGCTGGTCGGGTGGGGGCCGTTCCTCCGGAGGTGGTTTTGGAGGCTTTGGTGGCGGCAGTTTTGGCGGTGGCGGCGCCGGCGGTAAATGGTAAGCAATAATAATAAAGCCGTTCTTTTTTGGAACGGCTTTATTCTGTTATACACTAATAGAAAAATCAGAATCCTTTCTTTTCCTCTTCGGGTAAAACATTTTTGATATAATTCACTAACTCCTGCAGCCCTTTATTGTTCTCATCTTTTTTCAAAGCCTCAGTTTTACTGATGAGAATGGTTTTCAGGATCATTCCGTTAATATAAGGATCAGTTTGCGCTTTGAACGCAGCCGGCACAGCATCCCTGAATTTTACGATTTCGTCAATACCCCACTTTATCTTTTCTGCATTTGAAATAGCAGACAGGTAAGTGCTCATGGTGTTCAGGCTTTCAAACTTTGATTGTCCCAGGGGCATGCCTGCGAAATCGCCAATAATTTTATCAGCCATGCTTTCATCGCCTGCTTTGGCCAGTGTTCCCATCACTACCTCCTGCAACACACCCTTGGCAGGTTTTGCCGAAAACTCTTTCGCCAGGGCCGTAGCGGCTGCCTGGTCAAGCTGGCTCAGCGATTGTAGGGCAAACCCGGCAACCGTATAAGATGAATCCTTAACGGCAGCTTTAAACAGGGGCAGGTATTCTTCTTTTTCATATTCGCCCAGCAGGCGGATGGCAATACCGCGGGCCGGGGCATGTTTATCTGTTTTTGCAATATTGAGCAACAGTGGTTCTGCAGCTTTTTTTACTGCTTCATTTTCCAGGTCAAGCCGGTTCATGCTATAATTTCTCAGGCCATGATACTTGTCATTCAGTCCTGCCAGTAATAATTGTTGAGCTTTGGGGTCATCTTGTTTTTCGGCAGCAAAAGCAAGAGCTTCTCTTCTGTCAATATAATTGCCGGCATATGTATACTGGTGTATATAGTTGTCAAGTGTTTTATTATCCTTTTTCGTCCACAACATCACTTTCTCCGCATCCACATTCACCAGGTCTGGCCTTTTGCTGTAAGAAAAATGGAATGTATCGCTTTCGTTTTGTGCCCACACCCGGTGACGTACCTTTTCAGTGCCATTATAAATGTCAATAGCGATCGGCAGTTTGAACAGTTTTCCGGATTTCTGTTTTTGTTTTACGATCACTTTTACATTCCCTGCTGCATCATCATATAAATAGCTGATCTCCGCATCGGGATGGCCGCTGCCAAAATACCACTGGTTAAAGAACCAGTTCATATCCCTGCCCGTCACTTCTTCAACAGCTAATCTCCACTGGTGAGCTTCCGCCGATTTGAATTTATGGGTGGTCAGGTAAAGATTCATGGCTTTGTTAAAAGCTTCATCACCAATATGTGTCCGCAGCATATGCAGGATGCGGCCACCTTTCTGGTAACTCACCGCATCAAACATATCCTCCTTATCGTGGTAATGAAACCTCACCAGGTCCTTTTTATCACTGTTACTTTGCAGGTATCCCTGCATGCCCTGGAAGTTTTCGAAATCACCGGCATCTTTGCCATATTTATATTCAGCCCACAGGGTTTCGCTGTAATTGGCAAAAGATTCATTTACCGTCAGGTTGCTCCAGCTTTCTGTGGTCACATAATCGCCAAACCAGTGATGAAATAATTCATGGGCAATAGTGCTCTCCCAATGATTGCCATCCACCAGTTCCCTTGCATCCTGCTGGGCGCCTTCCTGGTGCAGGGTGGCAGTTGTGTTTTCCATGGCGCCGGCCACATAATCACGACCGGTTATCTGCGCATATTTCACCCACGGATATTCCACCCCGGTGATTTTGGAGAAAAAAGTCAGCATCTCCGGTGTATTGCCAAATATCTTCCTTGCCACCGGCCCGTATTCTTTCTCCACATAATAGCTCACTTCTTTTCCTTTCCAGGTATCTTTCACCACCGCATATTCGCCAACACCTAGGAAAAAAAGATATGGTGAGTGAGGCAGGTCCATCTTCCAGTAATCAGTCCTGGTGCCGTCGGGGTTTTTCTTTTGCGACACCAGTTTGCCATTGCTCAGCGTCACATACTTGCTAGCAACAGTCACAGACAACTCTTGCGTGGTCTTTTGATTGGTTTTGTCAATAGTTGGAAACCATGCCGAACTGGATTCTGTTTCTCCCTGTGTCCAGATCTGTGTGGGTTTGTTCTTGTCTTCTCCTTTTGGGTTGATAAAATACATTCCCTTTATACCCAGCATAGCATCGCCACCAAATTTTTCTTCATATTCATCAGGCTTGGCGATATAGTCAATATACACAGTATAGCTTTCATTGGCTTTATAAGTCTTGTCCAAATGGATGCGAAGGGTCAGTTCATCATATTTATATTTTAAAGGAATTTGCTGTGCTCCTTTCACCAGGGCCACTTTTTTCAGTTCCATGCCTTTTGCATCAAGGGTCAGCGAATCGGTAGGGTAAAAATGCGGTTTCAGGGTGATCCATGCCTTGCCATACAACCATGACTTGCTGAAGTCGGGCTTCACTTCCAGTTTGGTATGCACCAGGTTGTTGATGCGGGCAGCTGTTTCCCTGTAAACTTTTTTCCAGCTTGTGTCAGGTGCCGGTTGCTGTGCGAAGCCGTAAGTAAAACTGAATACAGCAACAAAAAGCAATACTATTTTTTTCATACAGTTTATTTGAGTCGGGCAAATTTAGGAAAGCCGGGGAAGCCGGGAAACGTTATCAGGATGAGTGGTGGGTATTTAACAGCTTGTTGTAGCTTTATTTTCAATATTTTTGAGAAACAACCAATACCGGGAAAATGAAAAAACTCTTTCTGTGCCTTTTCTTTATCGCTACCTCAGTGGCCGGCATATCACAAAGGCTGTATTTTGTTTACCTGCAGGCAGAACCGGAGCAAGCCTTTTTCGTGAAATTGAATGACAAGTTGCTTAACTCATCGCCTTCCGGCTATTTGATTCTTTCTAAACTTCGTGACAGCACGTATAACTTTTCGGTTGGATTTCCGCAAAATAAATGGCCCGAACAAAAATTCACGGTAACCGTAAACGGTAAAGACCAGGGCTTTCTTTTGAAGAACTTTGCAGAAAAAGGTTGGGGGCTTTTCGATTTACACACACTGGCAGTGCAAATGGCTGCTGATACAAAACCCCCGGCGGTAAAAACAGAAAAGGCAGATGTTTCTGCTTTCACTGATGTTTTGGCCAAAGCCGCTGACGATCCTGCATTGTTGGAAAAGCAAGTGGCAACAAAAGCCGAAACAAAAAAAGAAGAACCGAAAACAACAATAACCGACCCCCCGGTTGTTGCCAGGGACCCGGTTAAGCAGGAAGCTAAAACAGAAACCGCCAAACAGGAGGCTGAAAAAGAAACAAAGGTTATTGCAGTCACTGAAGAAAAAAAGCAAGTATTGCCTGAAACAGGTGTACAAAAGCCAGCGGAAGCCAATCCGCCGCTGGTAATTGAGGCAGAGAAAAAAAGCGAAGCAACAGAATATAAAAGATCAGTGGTAACCCGGAGGTCTGAAAGCTCCACAACGGAAGGCTTCGGTCTTACATATATTGATGAGTTCAGCAATGGCACAAAGGATACGATCCGGATAATCATTCCGAATCCAAAGCCAGCTGCTGCCACAGTCAGGGAAGAACCAAAGCAAGAGCGAAAGTTCCTGGAAATAACAACAGATACGGTGCGCATCAACCCTGAACCGGCTAAACCTGTTATGGACGAAAAGCCATTGGAAAAGAAAGAAACTCCTCCTGTTCAGAAAACACCGGGATTAAGTAACAATTGCAGTGTGGTGGCAGCAGAGAGTGATTTCTTAAGCCTGCGCAAACTCATGGCAGCAGGTGATACGGAAGACGATATGTTGGATGAAGCCAGGAAAACCTTTAAAGCAAAATGTTTTTCGGCAGCACAGCTAAAAAACCTGAGTGTGCTGTTTTTGACGGAGGATGGCAAGTACCGTTTCTTCGATCTCTCATACCGCTATGTGTCCGATACCGGAAACTTCGCTGCCCTTGAATCAGAACTAAAGGAAGAATATTATAAGAATCGCTTCAGGGCGATGCTTCGTAACTGATATTATATGCCCCGTTATTTTCTTGAAGTGTCTTACAAAGGCACTGCTTACAGCGGTTTCCAGTCACAGGAAAATGCAAATACAATACAGGCTGAAGTAGAAAAGGCATTTGCTGTTTTGCAACGAGATAGGGTTGTGTTGACGGGTTCTTCCCGCACGGATGCTGGGGTGCATGCATTACAGAATTTCTTTCATTTCGATTATGATGGCTCCATTCACCCGCAGTTTGTATATAAACTGAATGCCATTCTGCCCGCCGATATTGTTGTGAGGGCTGTCAGGCAGGTGAAAGCTGATGCTCATTGCCGTTTTGATGCCATTAGCAGGTCATATACCTATTATATATACAGGCACAAAGACCCCTTTCTGCAAGACAGGGCCTTTTATTTCCCTTACAAACTTGATTTGGCCATAATGCAGCAAGCAGCCACAATAATAAAAGAGTATAAAGACTTTACATCCTTCTCAAAGCGGAATACACAGGTTAAAACATTCGAATGCAATATCTTAGAAAGCAACTGGGAACAACAGGATGGTTGTATTATATATAAGGTAAAGGCCAATCGCTTCCTCAGGGGCATGGTTCGGGCTTTGACGGCCACCATGCTTAAGATAGGAAGGGGGAAAATGTTGCTGCAAGAATTCAGATCAGTTATTGAGGCAAAAGACTGCTCCAAAGCCAGTTTTGCTGTGCCGTCACATGGTCTTTTTCTCCAGGCTGTGGAGTTTCCGGAATGATCATGCATTTTTTTTATGCCACAGAATGCTTACTGCTGGCTTATTTCATTGATTTTATGAATTTTATTGATGTTAAAGGTTGGTAGATAACCTTCACATCCTTATCTTTGCACCCCGCTTTAAAAAAGTGGTAGTTCTCTGAAGATTGTGAACAGGCTGTGAGGCAAATGTGAACAAGTCAACAGGTAAAAATTTGCTGGTAACTTGCAAACCCCTACCTTTGCCGTCCGCCTCAAAAAAACGAGGTCAGTTCTTCACAAAACAGTTTGATTTTCACACCAGATACTTCGACATTTTTTTTAAATAAAATGGAGAAAAATTTGGTAGAAATATACAGGCTCCTACCTTTGCACTCCCGTTCAAAAAACGGGTGGCGAAATGAAGCCGAAAGATCTTTGAAAGTTGGGAAACAATAGCACTTATCTCAATAGCCATTGAGATAAACAATAGGTAAGTCAAGCTAAATACAATTTAGATTTGACACGTTAATTTTCTCTTGAGAATTTTAAATGTCAGTATCAAACATCATTTACAATGGAGAGTTTGATCCTGGCTCAGGATGAACGCTAGCGGCAGGCTTA